>Ga0160440_100005_pt1 | contig 595737 bp, 573 predicted proteins | sample HID1971I_E1MG_FD_108277 | JGI IMG/M metagenome (GOLD analysis project Ga0160440, IMG submission 108277) | Enriched millipede-associated microbial communities from UW Madison campus, WI, USA - HID1971I_E1 MG | ecosystem: Host-associated > Arthropoda: Insects > Digestive system > Unclassified ... | reverse complement strand
TTCGTCGGCCTGGATGGGCGCGCCATCGAAGGTGCCGGTGTTCTGGCCGCGGCCCGTCACCCACGCCATGTCGCCCACCACGGCGGCATGCGTCGCCACTTTGGTCATGGTGGCATGCGTCAACCGACCGGAACCCACGACCTCGAGTATCCGCGCGCGCGGTACAGAGCCAACCTCCGGCGTGATCAGCAACCAATCGTCCGTGATGCAGGCGGTAATCCGCTCGACATCATTGGAGACCATCGCCGCGTTGAAACGATCTTCCAGGTCGAGCAGGAACTGAGGGATTCCGGTCGTCATCTCGATTCACCTATGTGGTCCAAGCGGACAAGGGGGCGGCATGTCGCACCCGCCTGCGTCATCAGAGCATCGTGTAATGGGCAACCGTGGGCTCGAACTCCAGAAGGAAATCCCTGTCCTCCTCGTAGTACTTCGCCCGCAACAGGTCGTCACCGGCAAAGCCGCGGATGGCGTCTTCGGACTGCCAGTGGGTCACCGTAAGGAAGTGCGTCACCTCGCCAGCGTCGCGGCGCAGGATCTCGACCTTCAGATTCCCCGGCACCGACCGGTAATCACCGACAGCGCGCTCCTGCAGGAACGCCGCGTAGGCGTCGGCCTTCGCGCGTGGCGTGCGTCCGTGCCATATGCGGCAGATGATCGCGGCATCACTCATTGGATCGTCCTTCGTCAGCATTTCGCGCACGTCGCGACTTGGAGCGCGTGGAAGCAGCCCTTGCGCGGTGGTAGTAGTTGCGTGCCTTGTCCACGTTTCCGCAGGCCGCCATGCTGCACCAGCGCCGCGAGCCATTGCGGCTGGTGTCCAGGAACAGCCACGCGCAACCGGGGCAGCAGCCAAGCCGCGCGGCCTGCGGCGATTCCAGCAGTTGCTCGGCGCTCAGCGCGATGCGGTCACGAAGCGATCGCATCGCCACGATCGGCTGGTCGCGTTGCAGGCCTCCCCCTGCCCCGGCGGTCCAACGTCGCGATCTGCCGGCCGCGCGGAACTGCTCGGCCAGCGCATCCAGCGATGCGGTTGCGGGCGGCTGGTCGTGCGCGAATGCGGACAGCACCTCGTAAAGGAGCCGACGCAGGCGCCTCAGCGCCAGCAGTTCCGCCGCGCCATCGCCGTACTTCCGCAGCGCCGCCGCTTCCTTCGTATCGAGCAGGCCAGCCAGCACGCTGAATCGGATGACCTCTGCGAAATCGGTCAGGTACTCGCGCCGATCGTCGCCCGTCCAGGCGGATACGGTGTTCACGAAGTCGAGCAGCGGATGCCCTGCATTGAGCGTGTAGTCGTGGGCGGAATGCGTGGCCATGGGTCGCAACCTATCACCACCAAAACCCACTTGACAAGTTATACGCACTGGCGTGTATAACCGCTATACGCCTTTTTAGGGGTTATGCGATGGACGCAGCTCTGACGGCTTTCGGGCGGGGTGCCGTAACGTGCGGCGGGTTCGTCGTCGGCGCTGCGGTCTACGGCCTGGGCTTCGGCCTGATCGCACGACAGGCCGGAATGAGCGCGCACGACGCCGTCCTCATGAGCGCCACGGTGTACGCCGGATCGGCGCAATTCATGGCCGTCCAGGTCTGGTCGCTGCCGAACCTCGTGATGGCGGCGGCGCTGGTGTCGTTTGCCATGAACTCGCGGTACCTGCTAATGGGCGCGTCGCTGCGCCCCAGGCTGGACGGCGTGCCGGCCTGGCAGGTCTATCCCGCGCTCGCGCTGCTGGGCGATGGGAACTGGGCTGAAACCCTGAAGTACAGCAGCACGGCACGGGCCAATTGGGCGTTCCTGCTCGGCGGCGGCGTGGCCATGTACGTGGCCTGGGTCGGCTCCACCGCTATGGGTTACGCGGCCGGCCAGCTATTGGGCGAGCCAACCCGACTCGCGCTGGATTTCCTGCTGCCGGCCTTCCTGCTGAGTCTGCTGGTCGCACTCTGGGGCGGGCGTGGCAGCGTGCTGCCTGCGGCAACGGCGGGCGCGGTTTCCATTGCGATGAGCCTGTTCTCGGACGGCCCGTGGGGCGTGGTCGGCGGCGGATTGGCTGGCGGCGGCGTTGCGGCGTTTCGTGCGTCACGCCCTGGAGATCGAGATGGCGATGCGTGAGGCCACCCTTTCGATCGTCGCGATGGCCGCCATCGCTTACCTGTGCAGGGCCACTGGATTCTGGCTTGTGGGGCGCCTGAGGTTGAACGCACGCGGCAGGGCCTGGCTGGAGGCATTACCGGTGTCGGTACTCGCGGCCATCGTCGCCCCACTGGCGACACGCGGCGGCCCTCCCGAATGGCTTGGATTGGCGGTCACGCTCTCCCTGATGAAGCTCACTGGGCGCGATTACGTAGCCGCGCTCGCAGGGGTCTTCACGGTGGCGCTGGCGCGCGCAGCCAGCGCCTAGCAGTGTCGGTGCAACGATGTTGATCGCGAACATCAATCGGAAGGCTGGCGCGTTCAACGGTGTCGCCAAGGTGCTTCCCCATATGTTGGATACGGCGCAAGCCGCTCCCTCTCGAGTGCTTAGAATCCTCCGCTTGAACCCCTTGCAGGGTGGGCACATGCGTTTGAAGTCTTCGCTTCTTGTCCTGGTGCAGCTTGTCTTTGCTGCCGCGGTCGCGGCCGCGCCGTTAACGACAAAGAAGGCGGTCAATGACGCCATGCGCCGAGGTACACCCGGGGTGACTTTCCAGGAGTGCGCACAGTGCCCCGCCATGGTGGTCGTGCCGCGCGGTCACTTCCAGATGGGGTCGCCAGATACAGAGCCAGGCCGCGGACGCGATGAATCTCCGCTCCACGAGGTAACCATCGACTACGTGCTTGCAGTCAGCCTCCATGAAGTAACGCGGGCGCAGTACGGCAACTTCGCGGCCGCGTCAAAGCGGCCGGTCGGCGGCGACTGCATCACTGACCGGGTCAAGACGGGTGACTGGCAACCTGATGCCGCGACGACCTATCTCGACCCCGGGTTCCCACAAGGGCCTGATCATCCGGTGGTGTGCGTGAGCTGGGAGGACGCTCAAGCCTACATCGACTGGATCAACGGGCAGACAGGCGGAACGTACCGTCTGCCCACCGAAGCGGAGTGGGAGTACGTGGCGCGCTCCGGCAGCCAGCACGCGTATCCGTGGGGAGACAGCGCGGACAACGGCTGCAAGGATGCCAACAACGGGGACGTGAACTTCGCAAGGAAATACGCGGGCGCGAAGGTGGCCAACTGCGATGATGGGTCGCAGCACACGGCGCCTGTCGGACGCTATCGACCCAATGCGTTCGGGCTGTACGACGTGATGGGAAACGTAAACGAGTGGACGCTGGACTGCGGCGCGCCGGACTACTTTCGCGCGCCCGCCGATGGCAGCGCACAGCTCGCGAGGGGATGCGACAAGCGCATCACACGCGGGGGTTCCTGGGGCACTGCGGCGAAAGACACCCGCTCGGCAAACCGCATGCGGTATTCGGCCGGGGACAGGGACGACTCGATCGGTTTTCGTCTGGTGCGGGTGCCTGACAATGGCTCGCCCACGCCAGGTCGTTAGCGGGCATCCCGCCCGACGTCTGCTATCGGCTAGGAGCGCACATTTCCCCATCACGTTCGCGTCACGCTCCGGAGCTATACCGACGCACCGTCCCCCAACGGCTGGCTGTTGCCGGCATGGAGCGTTGACATGGCTACGAAGAGTGCAAAGGCGCCAAACATTCTTTTCATCATGGGCGATGACATCGGCTGGTACAACGTGAGCGCGTACAACCTCGGCGTTATGGGTTACCGAACGCCCAACATCGACCGCATCGCAAAAGAAGGCGCGTTGTTCACCGACTGGTACGGCCAACAGAGTTGCACCGCGGGCCGCGCGGCCTTTTTGACCGGGCAATCGCCCATCCGTACCGGCCTCACCAAAGTAGGCCTGCCGGGTGCCGAAATGGGGCTGGGCCCGGACGACCCCTGCATCGCGCAGGTGCTCAAGGCGCAGGGCTACGCGACCGGGCAGTTTGGCAAGAACCACCTCGGCGATCGCGACGAACACCTACCGACGATGCATGGCTTCGACGAATTCTTCGGCAACCTCTACCACCTCAACGCGGAAGAAGAACCGGAGAACGAGGACTATCCGAAGGATCCGCGCTTCAAGGAGAAGTTCGGCCCGCGTGGCGTGCTCAAGTGCAAGGCCGACGGCAAGGGCGGACAGACCATCGACAACACCGGCCCGCTGACGAAGCTGCGCATGGAAACGGTCGACGAAGAGTTCCTGGACAGCGCCAAGGACTTCATCAAGCGCAACAACGGCAAGACGCCGTGGTTCTGCTACTTCAACACCACGCGCATGCACGTCTTCACGCATCTGAAGAAGGAGTCGCAGGGCAAGACCGGATTCGGGCTGTATCCGGACGGCATGGTCGAGCACGACGGCCACATCGGCCAACTGCTCGCACTTCTGGACGAACTTGGTGTGGCGGACGACACCATCGTCGTCTACACCACCGACAACGGCGCGGAGAGTTTCACGTGGCCCGACGGCGGCACCACGCCCTTCCGCGGCGAGAAAGCGACCAACTGGGAAGGCGGCTTCCGCGTGCCGTGCGCGATCCGTTGGCCGGGCACGATCAAGCCAGGCACTGTCATCAACGAGATATGCGCGCATGAAGATTTCCTGCCGACACTCGGCGCGGCTGCGGGCGATGGTGACGTGGTCGATCGCATCCGCAAGGGCGGCAAGATCGGCGACAAGACCTTCAAGGTGCACCTGGACGGCCACGACCTGACCCCGCTTTTCAGCGGCAAGCAGGAGACCTCGCCAAGAGAGTTCTTCCCCTACTGGAGCGACGACGGCGACCTGCTCGCCATCCGGGTACGGCACTGGAAAGTCAGCTTCATGGAGCAACACACCAAGATCAGTACCGATCTGCCCCTTGGTGTCTGGCAGGGCGCGTTCACTGCACTGCGCGCGCCGAACCTGTTCAATCTGCGCGCCGATCCGTTCGAGGAGGGTCCCGACGCGATCGGCTTCGCTGACTGGCAGGCCCACCGCATGTTCATGTTCGTGCCGGCTCAGGCGATCGTGGCGAAGATGCTGGAGAGCTTCAAGGAATTCCCACCGCGCGCGAAGGCCGCCAGCTTCACGGTGGGCGACGCGATGGACAAGATCAGCACGGCGAGCCCGGGGCAGAACTGACTCTCCGAGAGGCGCGCACTGACCTGCGCGCCTCTCGATTGCGATGTCCGCTTTGGGTCGGGCCCGGACATTAGCTCATCGGGTCGGATCAAACGACTGCAGGCGTAGCCAGGGTGAGGACACAGGCCGCACGCGGGTTGCCCGTGTCCGTCGACGCACCGCTTCGTGCGCCTGGCTTGCCCGCGTCAAGCCGACTAACTGAGCAGCCCTGCGTGCAGACTGATGAGCGAAACGCGCAGGCTTCGCTCATCGAGAAGACTGCGGAGGCGCTGCTCGACTCCGTCCAATTCTGCAAGTCCTTGCGGTGCATAAAGCGAGTAAACCGCCTTGTCATCGGGACGCGCCCCCCTCGCGCGGCCGACGGTCACATTCGGCAGTTGACATGCGCGTACCCAAAGCGACTTCAGGTCCTCGGGACCAATGCTTTGCCCCGTGCCTAGTGTGAAGCGGAACATCGCGATCTGGGGCTTGGTTGAGGTCATTGTCTGGTCTCCATGTAAACAAACCGCATCGGAAGGATCGCGGGACGATGGGAGCGATCACGGGTACATCGCCACAGTAAGCCTTTCGTTGAAGAAGAACAGGGCCGATACCGTCACTATTGCCTCACGCTGCGCGGAGCATGGTTCGACTGGACCACGACGCCACGCCGTGACGGCCACTCGGTCGCGCCGAAGCGCACTCTCCTCTTTTCGCCCCGGCCACTCGCCTGCCGCTTCTGGCCGGAGCTTCGGCTCGCCCATGAGTTGCCTTGCATGCGTCAACCGGAAAGGAATGGCCGTGAACAGGCGCACCGATCTGCAGTGTGTGATTGAACGAATCGACGCGACGATGCGGGATGCCGCAAACGATGCGCGCGATTCCGCGCAGCTCTGGAAGGCTTGGAACTTTGCGCTCGAATCCGTCCCGACGCCCGAACAAGTACCGAGCGATCTCAATTACTGGTGGCAGAACCAGTTACTCGACGCAAGCAGGCGCGCGTTCGAGCACAGATGCTTGAGAACCCGATATCACCGGGGAACGTTCGAAACAAGCGGCTCGCCTATTGATGGCGTGATATGGAACAGCGCCCCGTTTGTGTACCAAGGCCAGGAGATCCGCGTCGAGTTGCGCAGGGTGACGATGGGAATGCCCTGGTCGGCGCGAGTCACGATATCCAGGCAAAGCGAGTTGAAGGTCACCGCGCGACTGTTCTTCGAGGAAATTCCGAGCACTGTGGCCGGCGTTGTCGGCGCGTATGCCTTTGCCATCGAAGAAGCAAAACGAGAGATCGAGCGTCAAGACGTCCATTGCCCGTAATCAGCCCAGCCAGCGTAGCCTGGGAAGCGAAGCGCACTCGGGGAGAGTGACGACAAGCCAGCGTTAGTGAACCTCCCAGGCTCCCGCTCAATTGCGCTCGCGGACAGGAGCGGACTTGTACGCCGCCCTGATCTCAGCCGCTGCATGCGCACTCGCGACAGCTTCCATCAGCGACCGTGCTGCGCCATCGGCTCCTGAAAGCTGGAATGCCGCGTCGCACGCGCATCCGGCATCGTCATGCCCGGCGTCCAGCCGCTCGCGTCGAGGATCGCCTTCGGGTCTTCCAGCTCGATCAGCTGTTTGAGTGCGGCCTTGCGGTCGTCTGATCGCAGGTAGTACGCCTTTGCGATTCGGTAGCCGACCCAGTACCCCATGTCGTATGGCTCATCCGAACCCGCGCGGTAGTTGTATGCCCATTTCGAAAGGTCGGTGCTGTCCATGTCACGGACGAACGCGCTTTCGATCTCCGCTTCCCTGCCATCCGTCCAGCGGGTCAGGCCAGGATTGCCGACGCTGCCGGAGGTCAGCTCCGCGATCAGTTCGGCCACGCCTTCCAGCAACGACACTCGCAGCACCGTGACACTCGGGTCGCCCTCTTCGAATTCGGCACCAGGCTGCTGGACATGTCCGTACTCATGCGCGATGACGTGCACGAAACGGTCCTCAAGGTCAGGATTCATGAAGTCCGCCGCGCATAACGCCTCCAGGCCGATGTACAGCCCATCGCGATTGGCGGTGCCCACTGGTTTTCCGCGCCCGACCAGGATGGCCACGGGTGGAAACCGGGCGTCGGGATAAACCTGCGCAAACGTCGCGAAGGATGCGGTCAATCGCGTCCGCACCTGCGGAAGCACGGCCATGCAGGCTTTTGCCTTCTCGTACATCGCGGGATCTTTTGCGATGCGGTCGGCAATGCTCTGCGCGGTCACGCGGCGAAGCTTGGCGAACTCGATCAGGCTGGGCGTCGCCTTGGCCAGATAGTCCTGCTGGATCTGCTCGACCGTCGGCTTGCCGGCGGTCGTGTCGTAGAGTTCGTAGAAGCGGGTGACGTCGCTGGTGAGGATCTGCGGCCCTCGCGGCGGCTGGGCCTGGGCAGCGGTGGATACCGCAAGGGCTGCAAGCATCGCGAGAAAACGTGACTGTCCGCTCATGGAATGGTGCTCCCTGAAGTCCGGCCACGATCATGCCAAGGCCCATCGCGGCCCGGGAGGACCTAAAGTCACGCACGGTAGAAATAAATTCCGCACACACAGTCATCCGGCATCCGCACGGGACGAACTGGCTGCTATCGCACCTTGAACTCCGCCTCGGTGGAATAGCCGTCGTCGGCGGTGATGGTGACCCGATACCGGCCTTTCGCCTGAGTGGCATCGAACAGAAAGAGGTAGCTGTTCCGCGAGGGATCCAGCGCGCGCGTCTCTTCGCCGACGGGGATGAAAGCACCGTCCTCTTCCCTCGCCCAACTGGCGACGACGGTCATCGGCCGTGGCGGCTGGAACCGTACCTCGGCAAAGACGGGCTTGCCCGAAGCAAACTTCCACTGCCCGGGCGCCGGTGCCAGGGTCAGCAGAATCTCGGAACAGAACGCTGGCTTCCTGCGCTGCGCCTCGAACGAGATCGGGATGCGCACCCTCTGCGCCACGGGCACGCCATCCGCGGTGGCAGGCGCGTACTTCCACTGCTTTGCAGCCAGCAAGGCGCTCTTGTCCAACAAGCGGTTCCCACTGCTTGTTTCCATCTGCTGGTCGATCACCACGCCGGCCGAGTTCACCAACACGATGAGGGTCGTCGTCGCGGTGAGCCCCGAACAGATGAGCTCAGGCGGATAGACGGGCACGGGAACCTGCGAGACAGGCTCGGCATCGCGCACGTCTGGTGGATACCCCGGCGGAATCGGTGGCGGCGGCGGTGGACTCCCCAATGCGTTGGTCACCGCAAGGCAGGCCATGGTCGACCAGAAAATACGCTTCACATGTTTTCCCCTGTAGCGCGGAGCCTTGCCCTGCACCGCGCCTTCCTGATCTCAGGTCCCGCCTGGAGACTCGCGAAACAGACCCGCGCCGCGTGCGAACGACAGGACTTTCTGCACGATGACTTCACGGTCCTTGAACTCTCCCGCCTTCGAGCGCCATGAGAGAACCTTGCCATCCATCGCAAACTCCAGCACGTGCCGCTTCATGCCCCTCAGCCATACCAGCCCGCCACCGGCAGCAAGCATCAATGCACCGACCGGAACCCGCGTGCCGAAGGGAATCGGCAAAACCAGCACGGCCGCGAGTGCGGCGATACAGACGACGCCCAGAAGCGCAGGCGCTGCCGAATAGGACATCCGGTACGAGATCGCCTTGATCCGCGCCATGGGAACTTCTTCGACGGCGTAGGGCTCGATCGCCAGTTCTTTTCTGCGAATGAAGCGGAGCCTGTCAGTCCACAAGGTTGCGACCTGGTTGACCTGCTTTGCGTAATCACTCTCGTGGATCAGCGTTGCGACGAACTCCCCACCGCCGCCTTCTGCATTGCCCATCTACCCATCCCCACTTCAGAACCGGATTGCCGAACGCGGCGTGCATCGAACGTGCGACCGGGATGCCATCCCCATGGCATCCCGGTCGCCGATGCTATTACAGATCCATGCGCGACACCGTTCTGCATCTGCCCGACACCCGCATGGGTGGAAGGCGCATGCGTGTCTGCACCTGACGCGCGGAGCTTTTTACCCGGCGCTCCGAGCTGCGAGCCTGGGGCGTGGAGCTTTTTACCCGGCGCTCCGAGCTCCGAACCTGGCGCGCGGAGCTTTTTGCTCGGCGCTTCGGGCTCCGAACTCGGCGCACGGAGTAATTGCCGGGCCTTACGGGCTCTGAGTTCTGTACGCCGGGCTTTGCTCGCCTTCCCGGCGCAAGCCGCGTGCGGCGAACGGGGAAGGCCCCGGGCAGGCTTCGCTTACCCGGACTACCCGGCATAGGCGTGCCAGTTGCCATGCGGCGCCGGCGACGCGTCCGGCCCCTGCCGGCGCAGATGCGGCCGAAGGAAGCGGCTTCGCGGGCGGATGTCGTTCTGGCGCCGCCGCCCACGAAAGGCCGCTTCTCCGGCCGCTGGACTTTCCAGCTCCTAGACGAGCAGCTGGTTGTACTCCGGATGCCGCTCCACCCACGCGGCCGCGTAGGCGCATCTGGGATGCACGTGCCAGCCCTGTGCCTTGGCGTATTCGAACGCCGCACGGACCAGCTCGCCCGCGATGCCGCGTCCGCCGATCGCGTCGGGCACGCCGGTGTGGGTGATCACCAGCCGATCGCCCTCGCGCTGGTATTCGAGCAGCGCGACCTCGCCGTCGACGGTGGTGGTGAAGACCGCCGAGGCGGGGTCGTGCTCGATTTCGTGCGTGGTCATGGCAACGTCCGGAGGGTGTGAGCGGATCTGACGAGAGCGCCGATCATGTCTGCCTCATCGCGCATCGCGCTTGCCCTGGTTGCGCCGGTCCAGGCTGCTGATGTGGCCCTGGTTGCCTTCCAGGCGGATCTCGGCGTTGTGCAGTTCATTGGCCTTTTCGGACGCGCTGTCGGACATCGGGCCCGCATGGCCTGCGTGACCATGGTTCGCCTCGAACTGCTGCCACGGCGGCGGCTGGTGGTCGCGTTCATGCTTGGCGGCCAGCAGCTCGCGGGTGTTGGCCAAGGCCTGCTCGGGAGTGATGTGCGGCTTGGGTTCGGTGCGACGACGCGGGGCCTTGCGGGCCGGTGCCTTCGCAGCGGAAGGTGCGGCCGTGGCGGTCCTGCGTGCGCTCGTCGCCTTCTTCGCAGGCGCCCTGCGGGTTGCCGTCTTCTTTGTCGCGACCTTCTTCGTCGCCACCTTCCGGGCTGCCACCTTCTTGGTGGCGACCTTCTTGGCTGCGACCTTCCGGGTGGCGACCTTCTTCGCTGCGACTTTCTTCGTCGCGACCTTCTTCGATGCGCTCTTCCGGGCTGCGGCCTTCTTCGCGACGGCCTTGGTGGCGACCTTCTTCGTGGCGTTCTTGCGGGCACTGGTGCCCTTGCGCGCCGCGGCCTTCGCCGGCTTCGCGGTCTTGCGGACGGCTTTCTTCGCCGCCTTCGCGGGCGACTTGCGGGCAGTCGTCTTCTTCGCGGCGGCCTTGCGCGCGGTCTTTCTCGCAGTCTTGGTGGCCGCCTTCCGGCCCGTGGTCTTCTTGCCGGCCTTCCTCATCGCCATGCCTGGACTCCTGCAGCGTCGGGAGTTCTGGGCATATCACGGCCGGCATTCATGCCGGGTGAGCGCGGACCCGCAGCGTCACGCATGCGAACGCGTGGCGGCCGGATCTGACAAGGCGCGTCACATCCCGGCGCGCAAATGCGCTTGCAGACGTGTGGCACGGAATCTGCGTGACCAATTACCGGAAATGCGCTCGGGGAGCGCTTCGCGGAGACCACCATGACCCTGCATCACCTGACGCTGGACCACCTGACCGACGACGCCCTGATGTCCCGCCTGTACGAACTGGCGCGCAGCGACCGTCACACCGTGGAAACCGCCCAGATCGACGCCGAAGTCTATTCGCGCCTGCTCCAGACCTACGGCGAAGCGCAGGCCGACACGGCCCGCGTCGCGGCGTAAGGCGAGGCGATTCGAACCGCGCGGGGCGCAACGCCCCGCCGTGATGCGCGGCCGTCAGCCCCCGAACGAGGGGCTCATCAGCCGCTGCAGGAAGACCGAGCCCAGTCGCGGCTCCATCAACAGCATGAACAACACGCCATAGATCGCGCCGGAGATGTGCGCGCTGTGGTTGATGTTGTCGCCACCGCGCCGGTCCATGTAGATCGAGTAGCCGATGTACATCACCGCGTACAGGATGGCTGGCATCGGCAGGAAGAACACCCCGATGATCGCCCACGGCTGCAACAGGATGAAGGCGAACAGCACCGCCGACACCGCGCCGGACGCGCCAAGGCTGCGGTAGGTCGGATCGTGCCGATGGCGCAGGTACGTCGGAAGGATCGCGATGACGATCGCCGACAGGTAGAACAGCACGAAGCCCAGCGGCCCGATCAACCCGCCGATCACGCGTTCGATCAGGCGACCGAAGAAGTACAGCGTGATCATGTTGAACAGCAGGTGCGTCCAGTCGGCGTGGACGAAGCCGTGGGTCAGCAGGCGGTCGTACTGCTTCTTCCGATCGATCGCCGGCGGCCACAGGATCAGACGATCCAGCAGCACCGGCCGCTCGAAGGCGAGCCACGACACCAGAACGGTCACGGCGATCAGGACGAACGTCAGCATCGGTCAGGGTTCCGGTACGTATTGGCGCGCGGTCAGGCGACGCGATAGTTGTCCTGCATCGGATAACGCCGCGCGTACAGCGCGAACGCCGCCGCTGCAACGAAGGCGAATCCGGCGAAGAAGAACATGAGGAAGGCGTTCTCGCTCAGGCCGGTCGCGCCGATGTGCGCGGTCACATAATCGTTGCGCACGCCCGCATTCGTCAGCAGCACCCACAGGCTGCCGAACGTGCTGGCCAGGTACCAGAACGCCATGATCACGCCCTTCATCGCCTGCGGCGCCTGGCTGTAGGCGAACTCCAGCGCGGTCGCCGACACCAGCACCTCGCCGAAGGTCAGCAGCGCGTACGGCAGGATCTGCCACGCGAGCGACACCGGGTCGCCGCCGTCGATGTACAGCTGCAGCGCGCCGGCGATGACCCACGCCACGCCGGAGAACGCGATGCCCGCGCCCATGCGGCGCAGCGCGGTGGGCTCGAAGCCCATGCGCTTGAGCGCCGGGTACAGCACCAGGTTGTTGAACGGGATCAGCAGCATCACCAGCGCCGGGTTCAGCGCCTGCATCTGCGCGGCGTCGCGCACCAGCCAGCTCGGCCACCACCACGCATCGTGCGGCATCGCCATCTGGTTGCCCTGCAGCACCCAGGTGGAGGCTTTCTGGTCGAACAGGGACCAGAACGGCGTGGTCAGCGCGAATACGATGAGGATGCGCAGCACGGCGCGCACGCCGTCCACCGCGGCGTCCGGATGCTTACCGCGCGCGCGGTCCAGCTGCATCGAGGTGCCGATGCCGCCGAAGGCGATGATCGCGCCCAGCGCAAGACAGGCAGAGATGACGAAGCCAAACGATTCAGGCCACCACGACAGCCCGACGGTGGCGTGCAGCGCCCAGCCCAGCAGCAGCCCGATGGCGAGCGCGAAGCCGCCCATTGCCACCAGGAAACCCGAACGCCCCTGCCCCGGCGCAAGCAGCGCGGTGCGGGCGACGTGGAGGAAGGAATCCGGGTCCGACGCCGCCGGCGGCACGTTGATGTACTGCTTGCGGCCCAGCCAGAAGATGAAGGTCGCGATGAACATCAACGCGCCCGGAATGCCGAAGGCCACCGCCGGGCCGTACTGGCGCAGGAAGATCGGCATCAGCAAGGACGCGAAGAAGCTGCCGAAGTTGATGATCCAGTAGAAACCGTCGAACACCTTCCGCGCCAGGTGCTTGTTGGTCTGGTCGAACTGGTCGCCCACGAACGACACCACCAGCGGCTTGATGCCGCCCGAGCCCAGCGCGATCAGGAACAGGCCGGTGTAGAAGCCGTTGCGGTGCCCCTCGAACAGCGCCAGGCACGCGTGGCCGGCGCAGTAGATCAGCGAGAACCACAGCACCGTGCGGTACTTGCCGAAGAAGCGGTCGGCCAGCCAGCCGCCCAGCAGCGGGAAGAAGTACACGCCGATAACGAAGGTGTGGAACACCTCCTTCGCCATGCCCGCGCGGTCGGCTTCGGGCAGGTAGGCCAGCAGCACGCTGGAGGCCAGGAACTGCACCAGGATGTTGCGCATCCCGTAGAAGCTGAAACGCTCGCAGCCTTCGTTGCCGATGATGTAGGGGATCTGGCGCGGAAGCTTGGCGCTGCTTCCGGCCGGGGCTGCGGTCGCGGGAATCGTCATCCGGTTCTGCCTGTGCTCGTGATCGCCGCGAATCCGTCCGCCCGGCGGGACTGCGCCCGTCGCGAGCTACGTCGGCGACGGGCAAAAAACAGGCGGAGCTCACACTCCGCCGTGCCCGGAGAGTAGCAAGGGAACCCGCGGCAAGCGAAGTGCTGGGCCGGGCGGGAGCGTTTGCGCGGGGCGCAATGGGCTGCTGACGCGTGATGACGCAGCCGCCCTACTCCGCGGCCTCCACGCCATCGGCCAGGTCCGCCGCGTCATCGAAGCTGCCCGTACCTGCTTCCTGTGACACTGCGGCCGCGTCCGCTGCCGGTGCCTGCGCCGCATCCTGAACCTCCAGCGTGTACTGGAAGTTCTGCATCGACTGGCGCGGGCCTTCGCGATAGGCCGCGGCGACCGCCAGCGTGTGCTGGCCCGGCGGAAGCGGCTTGAGCATCAGCCAGTAGCCGTCGGTGGCGACCGCCGGATGGTCCGAGGTCAGCGTGAAGCAGGTTTCGCCCGCCGCGCGCATGCGCTGGAACTGCCCGATCGGTCGTCCGTCGAGCAGCACCAGCCCGGTGTAGACGTGATCGGCGAAGTTCGCGGCGCGCTGCTGCTTCTGCGTGCACGACAGCGCTTCGGTCTCGCCTGCGTCCCCGGCGGCGACGAACCACGTGATCAGCGGCACGAACACATGGCGATCGGCCGGGATCGTGCAGCTGCGCACCGCGTCGAAGGAACCGTCGGTGCCGGCGAGGAACCACACCGGCCCGTCCTGGTGCATCGCGCAGCGGCTGCCGTCGCGGTCCTGGTACGGCGGCTTGCCGTCGAAGTTCGCGGCCCACTGCCACCAGCGCGAGGACCACTGCCCCTGTGCGACATCCGCCACTACACCATCGGCCGGCACCCAGCGATCGTCCAGGGTCACCACCGGCGGCGGCGGCGGTGCTTCGCGCTGCTGGCTCCAGCCCAGCTCCTCGCGGATGTCCTGCGCCTCCTTGCACCCGGTGGCGGCCAACGCACCGGCCACGAACATCGTCGCCAGCACCGCGCGCTTGGCGGCTCTGAACTTCATGCCCATTCGGTCAGTCCTTCGCGTTCGTACAACGTGGCAAACGACGGGCGCGCCTTCATGCGCTGCGCCAGTGCGCCCAGGTGCGGCCAGGTGTGCCCGGGCCTTGGCATGCTGCGCGTCCAGCGCATCAGCATGGTCAGGTAGAAATCGGCGGCGCTCAGCCTGTCGCCCAGGACGTACGGGCCGTTCGCCGCGAGGTGCGCGTCCAGCCGGTCCCACGTCGCCTCGATGCGACGACGCGCGCCGTCCTGCACCAGGTCCGTGCGTTCGCCATCGATGTCCTGCGGATACCACCACAGCCGCAGCGGCGACTGCAGCGTGTTGGCGATGTTGAGCACCCACTGCAGGTACGCACCGCGTTTCGGATCGTCCAGCGCCGGGGCCAGGCCCGCCTGCGGATGCCGATCGCCCAGGTGCAGCACCAGCGCCGCCGCTTCGTACAGCGGCAGGCCTTCGACGACCAGCGTCGGCACCACGCCGTTGGGATTGAGCGCAAGGTAGTCGGCGCTTTTCTGCTGGCCGGCCTTGGTGTCCACCAGCGCCAGTTCGTGCGGAACGTCCAGCTCGATCAACAGCCAATGGACGACCAGACTCGCCGCCCCCGGCGAGTAGTAAAGACGGTACATGCGGCATTCCCCCGGAACGAGGCCAAATGATCGCATGCCGTCGCGGCGGTGAAGTGGGCGAAACGTCACGGCACTTCGCACGGCAGCGCCTTTCGCACTGCGTCCACTGGCGCCGGGAGAAGGTGAAGCCCCGCCCGCGTTGCCTCCATCGCAATGAGCCTGACGGAATACCGCCGCAAGCGCCGGTTCACCGGAACGCGCGAACCCGAGCCCGGCAAGCGCCTGCCGCAGGGAAAACGCGCGATCTTCGTCGTCCAGTTGCACCACGCCAGCCGGCGCCATTACGACTTCCGACTGCAGATCGGCGACGCGCTGAAAAGCTGGGCGGTGCCCAAGGGCCCCAGCTACGACCCCAGCGTGAAGCGCATGGCGGTGGAAGTGGAAGACCACCCGGTCGATTACGCGCAGTTCGAAGGCGAGATCCCGAAAGGCCACTACGGTGGCGGCCACGTCGCGCAGTTCGACCACGGCGTATGGGCCACGCCCTACGATCCCGAGGAACAGCTCGCCAAAGGCCACCTGAAGTTCGAACTGTTCGGCGACAAGCTCAAGGGCGGCTGGCACCTGGTGCGTTCGGGCAAGCCGGCGCGACAGCCGCAGTGGCTGCTGTTCAAGGACAAGGATGAATACGCCGGCACGCTGGAAGCCGACGATCTGCTGGCCGATGTCACGCCGCCACCGGAAGAAGACGCCAAACGCGCCGGGCACGGAAAGACCGACCGCAAGCGTCGCCGCGACGTGCCCGTGCAAAGCGCCACGCGTCATCGCGACTGGGCGAAGCTTGCGATGAAACTCACAGGCGCGCGCAAGGCCGCCGCGCCGACGGAGTTCGTCGCACCGCAACTGGCCAAGCTCGGCGACGCGCCACCGCAAGGCGAGCAGTGGCTGCATGAAATCAAATGGGACGGTTACCGCATCGTGGCTACCGTCGCGAAAGGCCGCGCGAAGCTGTGGTCGCGCAACGCGCTGGACTGGACGAACAAGGTGCCGGAAATCACCGGTGCGATCGAAGCGCTTGGCCTGAAATCCGCCGCGCTCGACGGCGAGCTCATCGCCGGCAGCGGCACGCGCGATGACTTCAACCTGTTGCAGGCCACGCTTTCGGGCGAACGCCAGGGCACGCTGTCGTATGCGTTGTTCGACCTGCTGCACATCGACGGCGTGGACATCAGCGCGGCGCCCTTGCTCGAACGAAAGACGCTGCTGGAAACGTTGCTGGGGCAAGGTACGCGGCATCTGTCGTACAGCTCGCACGCCATCGGCGGTGGCGAGGAGGCGTTCGAACTGGCGGGCGAGCAGGATTTCGAAGGCATCATCTCCAAGCGCGTGGACCGCCCCTACCACCCCGGCCGCGGCGACGACTGGCGCAAGACGAAGGCGCTGCACAGCGACGAATACGCCGTGGTCGGCTGGACCGCACCCAAAGGCAGCCGCAGCGGTTTCGGCTCGCTCCTGCTCGCCACGCCCGACAAACGCCATGGCTGGGGGTACGTCGGACGCGTGGGCAGCGGGTTCTCCGACGCGCTCATCAAGGACATCACCAAACGCCTTGGCCGCGCGGGTTCGAAAGAGCCGACGGTGCATGTGCCCGAGAACGACACCGATCTGCGCAGTGCGAAATGGTTCGAACCGCGTTTCGTGGTGGAAGTGAACTACCGCGGCATCGGCGGCCAGGGATTGCTTCGGCAGCCGTCGCTGAAATCGATACGCGACGACAAGACCATCGAGGATCTGGGCGACAGCGATCGCGGCCGGCGTGGAGCGGCCGCGACGAAAGCGACCAATGGCACGAAGGCGGCCGCGAAGAAGGCCACGACGAAGACGACGAAGAAAGCCGCGAAGAAAAGCGCACGCACGCCGCCAAAACTCACCAGCCCCACGAAAGTGCTGTATCCCGACGACGGCTACACCAAGCTCGATGTCGCCAATTACTACGCCGCCGTGGCCGACCACCTTCTGCCCGAGATCGCCGGAAGGCCGCTGTCGATCATCCGCTGCCCGGGCGGCACCGACAAAGCCTGCTTCTTCCAGAAGCACCACACCCCCGGCCTGGAACTGGTCGAGTTCGTGCGCCTGAAGGAAGACGCCGGCAACAACGCCAACTACCTGGTGGTGAACGATGAAGCCGGCCTGATGGAACTGGTGCAGTTCAACACGCTGGAGTTCCACCCGTGGGGCGCGCATGCGGACGATCCCGATCGCGCCGATCGCATCGTGTTCGACCTCGACCCCGGCCCCGATGTTCCATTCGCCGACGTCAAGCGCGCTGCCGTCGATGTGCGCAAACGCCTGGTCGAACTGGAACTGGAGTCCTTCCTGCGCACCACCGGCGGCAAGGGCCTGCACGTGGTCGTGCCGCTTGCCCCACGCAACGACTGGACGCTGGTCAAGCGCTTCGCGCAGAGCTTCGCCGAAGTGCTGTCGCAATCGGAACCGGACCGCTTCCTGTCGGTTTCGACCAAACGCCTGCGCAACAAGCGCATTTTCGTGGACTACCTGCGAAACGGTCGCGGCGCCACGGCGGTCGCGTCGTACTCATTGCGTGCGCGTCCGCGTGCGCCGGTGTCCATGCCGCTGGCATGGAGCGAGCTGTCCAAGCTCACGCGCGGCGATGCGTTCACCATTGCCGATGTACCGGCGCGTTTGAAGCGCCGCCGCAAGGACCCCTGGGCGGGCATCGAGAAGGTGAAGCAGGACCTTTCAAGGTTCGGCGCCGACTGACGCCGGATGCGGCGAACATGAACCTTCCACTGCGTTGGAAGGTGTCCGGCGACCAACATCCTTCCGACAACCGCGTCACCGGTGTCGAACAAATGCGCGCGCACCATCCGCCGTCCGGATGCACGCGCTTTCGGCTGGGGCTGGGGATGGAATTCCACAAGGACGAGGGCGGCCTGTTGCCCCTCGCGATTGCGTTGCTCCGGGCAAACCTGTCCGTGCCCGTGCACACGGGCCCATCCCGAGGAGACCACCCGTGACCAGAAAAGCCCTGAGCGTCCTCGCACTCGCCTGCGCCCTGCCCCTCGCGGCACAGGCCGCTTCGCCCTCGCGCCAGATCGGCGTCAACGTCCTGCTCAATGGCGATGCCACGCCGGCCACGCTCGCGAAGCTGGGCACCTACGGCACCGTTCGCGACGTGGTGGCCGAGATCGACCTGGTCACGCTGAAAACCACCGAAGGCCAGCTCGCCGCGATCCGCGCCCTGCCTTTCGTCGTTGCCGCCAATCCCGATGCCGAACGCAAGGGCAGCCCGGTCGACACCGTCAGCGCCACCAACTTCGCCAATGGTCTGAGCACCTGGGACCAGGACGCAGTGGACGTGACCAGCCTCGGCGTGGGTCGCACCATCGCCTATGACGGCGCGGGTGTGTACGTGGCGGTGCTCGACACGGGCCTGCTGGATTCGTGGCGCCAGTACTTCCCGGAGGAACGCATCGCCACGCAGTTCGCGAAGGCGTTCAACGGCGGCGGCGGCGAGAAAGGCAACGTGTCCGATCCGACCAACAAGTGGGAGCACGACCAGAACTCGCACGGCACGCACGTCACCAGCACGATCCTGGGCTACAGCCTGGGCGGCGTTCCCATCAACGGCACTGCGCCGCGTGCGACCGTCATCCCGGTGAAGGTGTTGAACCAGAACGGCTCGGGCTGGTCGTCGGTGGTCGCCGCGGGCATCGTGTATGTCGCCGATCTCAAGGCGAGCGGCGCACTGGGTGCCTCACCGGTGGTAATCAACATGAGCCTGGGCGGGCCGTCGCTGGATGCCTCAGAGAAAGCCGCGGTGGATTACGCGATCTCCAAGGGCGTGATCATCGTCGCCGCTGCAGGTAATGAGGGCGCGGCCGGAATGGGCTATCCGGGCGCGTACGCCCCGGTGATCTCGGTCGCCGCCACCGGCTGGAACGGCCAGTGGAAGCCGGGCGCCGACGGCAATCCGAACAACTGGTGGAACGCCGACGACGTGCCCGACCCGACCAACACCGCCGACTTCCACATCGCGGATTTTTCCAGCCGAGCACTGGCCGGGCAGGACCTGGACGTCGCCGCACCCGGCTCGTGGGTGGTGGGTCCGTACCAGACGCAGAGCGGCAAGACCTCGTATTTCTATCTGAGCGGAACCTCGATGGCGTCACCGCACGTGGCCGGTATCGCGGCGTTGATGATGCAGAAGGACCCGGGGCTGGTGCAGGCCGATGTCGAGGACATCCTGACCACCGCCGCGATCCCGTGGGGCGCCGGATGCGCGCTGGTCTCGCAACCGTCGGGGCCGGCGGTGAACACGTGCTGGGGCGCCGACGCGACGGGTTCGGGATTGATCACCGCATCCAATGCATTGTCGATGACGCCGTAGCGGTCACTCGGCACGATGGCCCAACCCCTCTCCCGCCCGGAGAGGGGTTGATGCGTGGATGCATCACGCCGCACGCTCCGCCCACGGCGCCTTCTCGAACTTGCGCACGAGGTGTTCGATCAGCAACTGCACGCGCGCCGGGCGCACGCGCCCGGGCGGCGTGACCACGTGCAGTGCGATCGGCGGCGGCGACCATTCCGGCATCACCACTTCAAGCTTGCCGGTCTTCAGTTCGCGCCACACCAGGAACTCGGGCTGCAACGCGATGCCCATTCCCGCGAGCAACGCCGGATTGAGCGCTTCGGCGTTGTTCACGCGCAGCGGTGCATTGACGCTGATCGAGAAATCCCCGTGCCGCCTGTGATGGAAGCGCCACGCCGCGCCGAAGCGCGAGAGCGTGTAGAACAGCACGCTGTGCTGCGCGAGTTCGCGCGGATGGCGCGGACGGCCATGCGCATCCAGGTACGCGGGCGCGGCGACCAGCATCACGCGCACGCCGCATAACCGGCGCGCCAGCAGGCTTGAATCGGCCAGCGCCGAGATGCGCAGCGCCAGGTCGAAACCGCCACCCACCAGATCGACCAGGCCGTCGTCGAAATCGATGTCCAGCGATACATCGGGATAGCGCGCCATGAACTCCGGCAACAACGGCGCGACATGCTCGATGCCGAACGACATCGGCACCGCCATGCGCACCGTGCCGCGCGGGCTGGCCGCCTGCGCCGTGATTTCCGCCTCCACCGCCTCGCCTTCGGCCAGGATGCGGCTGGCGCGTTCCAGCGCGCCCCGCCCGCTTTCGGTCAGCGACATCCGCCTTGAGGTGCGATGGAACAGCACCGTCTTCAGGCGCGTTTCCAGCCGCGTGATGGCCTTGGAGATGGTCGCCTGCGAGAGGTTGAGCTCGTTCGCCGCCCGGGCGAAGGAGCCGGTTTCGGCGACCTTGGCGAAGATCGCCCAGGCTTCCAGGTCGGGCAGTTTCATGGGCGGGCCTCCGGATCATGCACGAAATGGAAACGATCATATTCGATCCGTTCCATTCTCAACGGGCCGCCCGGGGCCTATCGTTTGCCCCACGGAATCCACCACGGACTCCACCCCACCGGAGCAAGGTCATGATCGAGCGTCGCCCGTTCAACTCCCTCGGCGGAGCCAACCACGGTTGGCTCGATGCCAAGCACCACTTCTCCTTCGCCAGCTACCACGATGCCGCCCGCATGGGCTGGGGCGCGCTGCGCGTGTGGAACGACGACACCATCGCCGCGAACACGGGCTTCCCGCCGCATCCGCATTCGGACATGGAAATCATCACCTACGTTCGCGACGGCGCGATCACCCACCAGGACAACCTGGGTAACAAGGGCCGTACGGAAGCGGGCGACGTGCAGGTGATGAGCGCCGGCACGGGCATCCAGCACGCCGAGTACAACCTGGAGCCGGTGACCACGAAGATCTTCCAGATCTGGATCATCCCCGACGCCCGCGGCGGCGCGCCCACCTGGGGCACCAAGCCTTTCCCGAAGGGTGAGCGGTCCGGCCGTTTCGTGACGCTGGCCAGCGGCATCGCCGGCGATGAGGACGCGTTGCCGATCCGCGCGCAGGCCCGCGTGCTGGGCCTCACGCTGGGTGCAGGCGAGAGCGCCGAGTACGCGTTCGACGGCAACCGCTTCGGTTACCTCGTGCCGGCCAAGGGCGCGGTCGAAGTCAACGGCATCCGCCTGGACGCCCGCGACGGCGCGGCGATCCGCAACGAAGGCACGATTACCGTGAAGGCGATCGACGACGCGGAAGTCGTGCTGGTCGATTCGGCGCCGTAACCCGGCACCGCCATCCGGCGAACGCCGGGGCACGCACCGCATGGGCACTTCCGCAAGGCAGTGCCCATTGCCGTCCGGCCCGCGAATCCGCGGCAGGCGAATCGTCCTTTTCGCGTTATCTTCACGAAGGGCCGCCGTCGGTGGCGGCCTCTTCGTTCACGAGGATGACGCCATGCTCGAGGTGCTGAACATCACCGCTGTCGGCGCAGTGCACACCATCATCGCCATCATCGGCGTCATCGCCGGATTCATCGCACTCATCGTCCATCGCCAGATCCGGCTGGATTCGCTGCCGGGCCGCGTCTTCTTCTGGTTCACCGTCGGCGCCGCCGTCACCGGACTTTTCATCTTCCGGCGCGGCGGCTTCGGCGTGCCGCACGTGCTGAGCCTGCTCACCCTGGCCGTGCTGGCGGTGGCCTGGTACGCGGACCGCCGGCAGGGCTTCGGCCGGCTCTCGGGTTACGTGGCCGTGGCGTTCAACCTGACCGCCCTGTTCTTCCACTTCATCCCGGCTTCCGTCGAAACGCTCACGCGCGTGCCGCTGGGCGCGCCGTATGCCGCCGGGCCGGAGGACCCGCGCCTGTTCGGACCCATCGGCGGCGCGTTCGCGGCCTACCTGATCGCGCTGGTATGGCAGCTGTGGCGCGCTCGCGGCGCAGCGCGCCGTTCGCCGACGCCGGGCGCCGGACTGGCCTGACACCACGCCCCAGGCGCGCGGCCCGGCGCCGCGCGCGGGCTTTCACCGCCCGCCAACGCGGTTCCACGGAAAGTCCTTAGTCCTCCGGCCTGTTCCGTCCGGTAGATAGAGGTGTCCCATGGCCCGCCCCATCTGGACCGGCACGCTGTCGTTCGGTCTGCTCAACATCCCCGTCAAACTGATGACCGGCGAGCGCCGCGTCGACCTGCACTTCCGCATGCTCGACAGCCGCAACAACGCGCCGATCCGCTACGAGCGCGTCAACGCCGAGACCGGCGAGGAAGTGCCGTGGAAGGAAATCGTCAAGGCCTTCGAATACGACAAGGGCAGCTACGTCGTGCTGGAAGAAGCCGACATCGCCGCCGCCTCGCCCGACCACAAGGAGTCGGTGGACATCGACACCTTCGTCGACATCGAATCCATCGGCCCGGAGTTCTTCGAGAAGCCCTACGTGCTGGAACCGGGCAAGAAGGCCGAGAAGGGCTACGTGCTGCTGCGTGAAACGCTCAAGCGCACCGGCCAGGCCGGCGTGGGCCGCGTGGTGATCCGCACGCGCGAATACCTCGCCGCCGTCGTGCCGAAGGACGAGGCGTTGATGCTCCTGATCCTGCGGTTCGCGCAGGAGCTCGTTGATCCGGCCGACTACAAGCTGCCCGAAGGCGGCCTGGAGAAGTGGAAGATCACCGCGCGCGAGATCGACATGGCCAAGCAGCTCATCGAGTCGATGAGTTCGAAGTGGGATCCGGAGGAATACAAGGACGATTTCCGCGAAAGGCTGACGAAAGTAATCGAGGATCGCGTGAAGTCGAAGAACGTCGTGCGCAAGGCGCCGACGGATGAGGACAACCTGCCCGAGAACGCCGCCACCAACGTCATCGACTTCGCCGACCTGCTCAAGCGCAGCCTGGAGAAGAAAGGCGACAAAGGCGATGGCAAGCCGGCGCCTGCAAAAAAAGCGTCAAAGAAGGCACCCGCGAAGAAGGCCACCACCGCGCGCAAACGCACCGGGCGCAAGTCGGCCTGACGCCTGCACACGCATGCGACGCTGACGCATGGCCACGACGCCCCGGCTCACCAGCCCCGACAAAGTGGTCTACCCCGAAGCGGAGATCACCAAGGCCGACGTTGCCGACTACTACCGCGCGGTGTCGCGCTGGATGCTGCCGGAGCTGGTGAAGCGCCCGCTCTCGCTGGTGCGCTGCCCCGACGGCATCGCAGGTTCCTGCTTCTTCCAGAAACATCACGCCGACTCCCTCGGCGAGCACGTGTCCGCGATCACGCTGCGCGAAGTCGACGGACAGGGCGAATACCTGTACGTGGAGAGCCTCGAAGGCGTGCTCGAACTGGTGCAGATGAACTCGCTGGAATTCCACGTGTGGGGTTCGCACATCGACGACGTCGACCGGCCCGACCGGCTCGTGTTCGACCTCGACCCCGATGAAGGCATCGAATGGAATGCGCTGAAAGCGGCCGCGCGCGACGTGCGCGACCATCTGGCCGAAGTGGGCCTGCGCAGCTGGGTCCGCCTGTCCGGCGGCAAGGGCGTACATGTGGTCGCACCCATCAAGGTGGGCCCCGACTGGCAGCACGTGAAGGACTTCTGCGAAGCCTTCGCTGATTCGATGGTGTCCCGCGCACCGGAGCGTTACATCGCCACGGCGTCGAAGGCCGCGCGTGAAGGGCTCATCTTCATCGACTGGCTGCGCAACGCGCGCGGCGCGACCAGCGTGACCAGCTGGTCGCTGCGTGCACGACCGGGCGCGACGGTGGCGATGCCGCTGACGTGGGAAGAACTAGGCCGCGTGCGCCAGGCCGGTGCGTTCGACCTGCACAAAGCACTGCGCCGCTCGCGCAATCTCAAGCGCGACCCATGGCACGCGATGCAGCGTGCACGGCAGACACTACCACGCGGGATCGATTCCTGAAGAGCTCGCTGCGTCAAATGCCCGTTGACGCAAATCACACGTTCATGAACCACACGCGGCGAGCATGAATGGCCCGTTCGCACGGTTTTGCTAGCGTCAGCGCATGACCCTACGCCTGCTCATCGTCTGCAAAGGCAACATCTGTCGAAGTCCAATGGCCGAAGCCATCGTGCGCGCACGCCTGTTGCGCAATGGAATGCAGGTCGCTTCCGCCGGCCTGGCCGCCATGAGGGGCTTCCCGATCGATCCACGCGCGCAGGCCGCGCTGACGATGCACGGTTACGACGGCGCTGAACACGTCGCAAGACAGGCCAGCAAGCCGCTGATGCTGCAATCCGACCTCGTGCTCGCGATGGAGCAACGGCAGGTCGCCGCGGTGCTCGCGCTGTGCCCGACGTTGCGGGGCCGCGTGCTCATGCTGACGCACTGGGAAGACGGCTCCGACATCGACGATCCATATGGCCGCGATCAGCAGGCCTTCGATTTTGCATTCAATCGCATCGAGTCTTGTATACGCGATTGGCGGACGAAACTGTGACACGCTCACTTCAATCGCTTCAGCGTCGTGCGCGCATCGTGAAGCGATTCATCCATCTGAACCTGAGTTATCGCCGTTTACAGGTTCATTCGCGTGAACCTGTAGTTTTCATCTCTTCATCAACTGCGCATCCATAGATTCTTTGCGGCACGGAGGCATCGCGTCCATATCAATGCGAATGACGCGCCGGATGACCGCGATGCCGTTGCAATGGTTGAGTGCGCACGCACACGGAACGCAACACGCCTTTGCCCTTTCAGTCGTTCGTGTTCTGATCCGAGGTGCATGCATGAGGGACCCCAAGCTGGTAGCTGCCAGCGCGATCGCGTTGGCCGTGACCCTGTTCGCCATCTTCGCCATGCGCCCCTGGGCGCGGAAGATCGGACTGGTGGATCGGCCGGACGCGCGTAAACAGCACCGCGGCAGCATTCCGCTTATCGGTGGGCTTTGCTTCTTCCTCGGCACCCTGGTGGGGCTGAGCTACCTGGGCTACATCGACGGGTTCGTGACGAGCCTGCTTGCGGGCGCGGTGATGATCGTGGCGGCCGGCGCGCTGGACGATGCGAGCAACCTCAGCGTTACCTCGCGTCTCCTGGTCGAGGCCGGTGCAGCCGGCCTCGTCATCTTCATGTCGGGCATCTACGTGCATGACCTCGGCCAGATCGTCGGCACGCGCCACATCCACATCGGCCTGTTCGGCATTCCCTTCACCATCATCGCCGTCATCGGGCTCATCAACGCCTTCAACATGATGGACGGCATCGACGGCCTCGCGGCGTCGATGGCGATGGTGTGCATCGGCGCGATCCTGCTGTTCGACGATTCCTCGTGGTCGGTGCCCGGCGTGCTGGTGATGCTGCAGGTGCTGTTCGCCGCGCTGATTCCGTACCTGTTCGTCAACCTCGGCTGGCCCGATGGCCGGAAGGTCTTCATGGGCGATGCGGGCAGCACGCTGATCGGCTTCATCCTGGCGTGGTCGCTCATCTACATGAGCCACGCGAAGGTCGGCCGCCTCAATCCGCCGGATGTGCTGTGGTGCGTCGCGCTGCCGGTGATGGACACACTGGCGGTGATGTACCGCCGCCTGCGCGCGGGCGGCTCGCCGTTCAAGGCCGACCGCCAGCATCTGCACCACCTGCTGTGCGACACCGGCATGCCGCCGCGCCTGGTACTGGTCACGATGATCGCCATCGCCGGCATCCTGGTGTTCATCGGCTGGGCGCTGCGCGACATGCCGCAGTCGCTCGCCTTCGCGGCCTTCATGCTGGTGATGGCGCTGCACGTGTGGTGGGTGCCCAAGGCGCTGATGAGGCTTCGCGGCCGCTGGCCGCGCAGCGCCCCGCGCCCGGTGGCCGCGCCGATGCATACGCAGACCAACAACCACGGCATCAATTTCCTCGCCGCGCTGGCGAACTTCGACGACCAGGACGAAGAGCGCGCGGTGAAGGAGCGCGTCGACACACCGGCACGCGCCGGGATCGCGCTGCCTGACGTGCTGCATCTGGCTGACGCCGCAGCGGAAGCCGCGTCAGACATCAATCCGAAACCGCCGGTGCGCGCGTTGTGCGTGCTGAGCGATTCGCCCGATGCCGTGCGCATGGCGCCCATCGCGCAGCAGCTGGCGCGCGACGAACGATTCGAGACCACCGTATGCGTGGCGAGCGAATCCGAGCAGGAATCGGCGCACGTGCTCGAACTGTTCGATCTGTCGGCCGACGTGAAGATCGAGATTCCGGCCGCAGGCGAGGATCCGGCCGAAATGACCTCCAGCGCGCTGGGCGGCATCAAGCGCGTGATGACGCAGGTACGTCCCGACGTCGTCGTCGTGCCGGGCGATGCGCCCGCGACGCTGGCCACCACGCTCGCCGCGCATTACCACCACGTACCCGTGGTGTGCATCGATGGCGGCCTCGCCAACACGTCCTCGCCGCGCGTGGCGGACGATCCGGGCCGTCGCATCGCACGTGCCCTCGCCTCGCTGCATGTCGCCTCCGGCCAGTCGGCAGGTCGACAGCTGGTCGCCGAGGGCGTGCCGGCGCACCGCGTGCTGGTGACGGGCAACGCCGCACCCGATGCGCTGCGCGCCGCGCTCGAGCGCCTGCAGCCGGACAGCGGCATGGGCCTGGCGCTGAACGAACGCTTCGCCGTATTGCGCGAGGACGCGCCGCTGGTGCTGATGCTGGGCCACGAATGCGACGAAGCGCACTGCACCCTCATGTGCAACGCGTTCACGCGCATCGCCGAAGAACACCCGGGCGTGGACGTGGTCTGCGCGATCAATCCGGTGTTCCTCGATAGCCACACGCCTGCCAATCTGCATTGCATCGACGCGCCCGACTATCTCGCCGCGCTGTTCCTGCTGCGTCGCGCGCGACTGGCGTTCGTCGGCCCATCCCTGCATGCCGAAGCGATGGCGCTGGAAATCCCGCTGCTTTCGCTCGACCCGCCGGCCTCCGAAGCGCAGGGCCGCGTGCACCTGATGGTCCACGATGCGCAGGCCATCGCCGGTCACGTCTCGCGCCTGCTGGGCGAAGCGTGGCTGCCGCCGCGCCGCGTCGTGGAAATTGATCGCAACTCCATCCCCGAACTGAGCGACGCCGATGTGCGCGTCGCCGATGCCTTGGCGGGCCTGCGTCCAGCAGCTCACCCGACGACCCTGACGCGGGACGCCGGTTCGCCAAACCAGGTCGCAATCCGCAAAGCGTGGGGGGCGTCGTGAACGCCCTGTCCACGCGCGGTACGCACCATCCCACGACCGGAGCGTCGTGGACGACATACGCGCGGCACGCCGCGTTCCCCCAGCGTGCGCTGTCGCATGCCCCGCTCTTCACCAGGTGACGAAACATGGCCACTCACGTGATCTCCCGGGCCGATGCCCCGTACACCGTTCCTCCCGCCGCGAACGCGCGCGAGGACGACATCGACATCCCGACCCTCGTATCGACGTTGACCGACAACAAGTGGCCGATCCTGTTCGGAACGCTCGCGTTCTTCATCGTCGCGGTGGCCTACGTGCTGCTGGCCACGCCGAAGTACGAGGCCAATGCCGTCGTGCAGGTCGAATCGCGTCCGCCAACGGTGCCCGGGCTGAACCAGCCGACTACCGCGCCGGCACCGCCGATCGTAGACGCACCAGCCGCCACCGAGACGCAGCTGCTGACCTCGCGCCGCGTGCTGGGGGAAGCGATCGAACGCCTCGACCTGGACACCGTCGTTGACCCCGTCCGGATGCCACTGTTGGGCGACATGGTCGCGCGCATGCAGCAGCGCCTGCATCCGGGTGAAGTCGCGTCCCCGTGGTTCGGACTGGACAGTTACGCCTGGGGCGGCGAGCAGGTCGACATCGGCCAGTTCGAAGTACCCGAACAGCTCGTCGGTATTCCGCTGCAGCTGATCGCCGGCGAAAAGGGCCGTTACAAGCTGCTCGATCCGGACGGCAACACCATGCTGGAAGGCCGCGTGGGGCAGAAGGCCACCAACGGTCGCGGACTCACGCTCGAAGTGGAACGCCTGGCCGCAAACCCCGGCACGCGTTTCGAGGTGAAGCGCCTGAACACCATGGCGTTGATGTCGCTGCTGAAGAACGACATCACGGTCAGCGAGCAGGGCCGCAACTCGGGCATCATCAACCTCACCTATTCGCATCCCGATGCCCTGCGCGCCAAGCAGGTGCTCGACCAGATCACGCAGGCCTATGTGCGCCAGAACGTCGCGCGCAATTCGGCCGAAGCGGCCAAGCGCCTGCAGTTCGTCACCGAACAGCTGCCCAAGGTGCGTCGTGAGCTGGCCGATGCGCAGACCCGCCTGAACACCTTCCAGGCGCGCACCCGCACGATGGATGTGGGCGTGTCGAACAAGGCGCTGCTCGACCAGACCGTCGCGCTCGATCAGAGCATCCAGCAGCTGCAGGTGCAGCGCGCCGACATCGCCAGCCGTTACACGCCCGAGCACCCGGTCTATCAGTCGCTGATGCGCCAGATCGGCCAGTTCGAGTCGAAGAAGAACCAGATCATGGGCCAGATCGGCAACCTGCCCGATACGCAGCAGGGCCTGTTCCGACTGAACCGCGACGTGGAGGTCATCAACCAGACCTACGCGAACCTGCTCGACCAGGCGCAGCAGCTGAACATCGCCGCCGCCAGCGCGGTCGGCAACGCGCGCGTGATCGACCCGGCCGACGTCAACATGGACAGCCCGTCGTGGCCGAAGCCGCTGATCGTCATCGGCGCCGGCACGATCATCGGCGCGATGCTCATGGTCGCCTTCGTGCTCACGCGGCAGATGTTCCGTCGCGGCGTCGAGGATCCGGTAGACATCGAGCTTCTGGGCCTGCCGGTGTATGCGTCGATTCCCTTCAGCGCGAAGGGCCAGCAGATCGTCTCGCAGCCGGGCTCGGCGGCGCGTCGCGATGGCAAACAGCGACTGCTGGCGTTCCGCTCGCCCTCGGACCTGGCGATGGAGGCGCTGCGCACGCTGCGCACCAGCCTGCATTTCGCGCGCTTCGAGATGAAGAACAACATGCTGATGATCGCCGCGCCCAGTCCCGGCGTCGGCAAGTCGTTCGTCTGCGCGAACCTCGCCGTGACGATGGCGCAGGCTGGCCAGCGCGTGCTGCTCGTCGACGCCGACATGCGCCGCGGCACGCTGCACCTTGCGCTCGGCACGCGCGCCGACGGCGGTCTGTCGGAACTGATTTCCGGCCGAATCGACGAAGTGCAGGCGGTGCGCAAGGTCGGCGGCACGGACAACCTGGCATTCATCTCGCGCGGCACGATTCCGCCGAACCCGTCGGAACTGCTGATGCACCCGCGTTTCACCACGCTGCTGGACAAGCTCGCGCAGCAGTACGACATCGTGGTGATCGATACGCCGCCGGTGCTGGCGGTGACGGACGCGGCGGTCATCGGCCACCATGTCGGCACCTGCCTGATGGTGGTGCGCTGGGGCCTGAACCAGCAGCGCGAGATCGCGCTCGCCAAACAGCGCATGGAACAGAACGGCGTGGAAGTTCGCGGCGCGATCTTCAACGCGGTGCAGAAGCGCGGCTCGGGCCAGTACGCCTACACGTACTACGACTATCAGCCGATGCGGGACGAGCCGGCGAAGGCGGGCGCGAGGTAATGCCGATGCGAACACAGATCACGATGTCGCCCTACTACGGCACGCCGGACTTCTCGCGCCTGATGCGCGAGGATGTCCCGCCGCCGGCGGTGGATCCGGTGTCGGTCGCCGACCTGCTGCGCAACGCCTTCGTGTATCCGCCCTACTCGATCTACGAAGGCGTCCGCCTGGTCACGTTCGGGTTCTGCCCGCACGACGACATGCATACCGAACCCAAGTTCCGCTTCAAGTTCCGCAATGCCGGCGAAGTGCCCGAGTACGCGGCGACCGAGCAGGACTGGGTTGCCGGTTATCACAGGCGCCTGTGCGATGCGATCCACCGCAGCTGTTCCAGCATGCAGTCGCCGTGGCTGCTGCAGAGCGGCGGAAAGGACTCGACCACGCTCGCCATCGCCATCGCCGACGCGCGCCCGGACACGACGTGCATCACCTACCTTGGTGGGCAGGAAGAGGATGAAGTCGAGTCGGCCACGCATGTCGCGCGCACGCTCGGGCTGAAGCACGAAACGCTGCTGTGCGATCCGGCGCGCGCCTACGACCGCTACCTGGACGTCGTGCATCGCATGCCGCTGCTGACGGCCGACTTCGCCCTGCTTTCATGCATCGACCTGGGAACGCAGGTCGCGGCCAGCGGCGGCGACGGCGTCATCGACGGCCTGGGAGCCGACAGCTACTTCGGCACGCCCATGAGCAAGCGCCAGGAGATGCTGAAGCGGCTCTCGCGCGACCTTACCCTGCCCGGCCGCTGGTCCGAACTGCCTGGCGTGGATCGCAGCTTCAAGCTCTGTTACCTGCTCAGCACGCTGCGCATGAACGAGATCGAGCGCGCCTTCCCGGGCTCGCGCTTCACCGACGAAGAAGTGGATGAATTGCTTGGCCGGCCGATGTCGCAGCATTCGCGGCACCGCCTGGACCTGTACCGTGAAGAGATCGGTTCGGCGACGAGCCTGTGGGAATGGCGCGACATGTCGACCTCCATTGCCGGCTCCGCCGGCGCGTTCGCCAAGGGTCTGTACGCCAGCGCGTCGCTTGGCCTGAAGGTGGCGTATCCGTTCTGCGACCTGACCCTGCGCGAGTGGATCCACCGCGAAGTCCCGCGCTACCAGAAGGTCGACCCGGTCACCAAGCTCAACAAGCTCCTGATCCGCGACCACATCTCCACGCGCTTTGACGAACTGCCTTACGTCACCGGCAAGGGGAGCTTCCGCTTCGACGTTCGCGGCCTGGCGAAGGCGCGCTTCGATCGTGTGCGCGAGTTTGCGCGCGAGTCGGAGCAGATGCCCGGTGCGGCTGCGTGGCTGGATCGCAACCGCCGTCGCCTCGACAACAAGTACCACGCGTCGAAGTTCTATCTGCTGGCCGTCGTGTTGCCGTGGCTCGCGGCCCGGCGTGAAAGCCGCGCGCAGGTTCAGGGCACGGACACACGCGAACGCGCCTATGCCTGACCTGTTGCGGCGGCGCATCACCGCATCGCTCGCGATCGTGTCCGCCGCGCCCTTGGCTCTGCGGGCGGCGATGCCCGTGGGAAGCGCCATGGTCGATGTGCGCAGGTACGGCGCGGTCGGTAATGGCGTGGCCAACGACACGCGCGCGTTCCAGGCGGCGATCGACTCGCTCCCGCAATCCGGTGGCACGGTGCAGGTGCCGCCCGGCGACTACCTCATCGACCCCGTCGTCGGCGTGAAGTTGCGCAGCCGCATGCACCTGGCGATGGCGCCCGGCACGCGCCTGCTGGCCAAGCCCAACGCCGCCGAACGCGCGTACGTGCTCAACGCTTACCGCGTGAGCGACACGACGATCTCCGGCGGTCGCATCATCGGCGAACGCTCCACCCACAAGGGCAAGACCGGCGAATGGGGCCACGGCCTGATGATCCGCGCGTCCGACCGCATCAACGTGCGCGACACGCACATCTCCCACTGCTGGGGCGACGGAATCTCGATCGGTGGTGCGAAAGTGGGCGCGGCGTTCGTGCCGAGTCGCGACGTGACGATCGAGCGTGTGTCCTGCGCCGACAATCGCCGGCAGGGGCTCACTATCGGCCGTTCGCGTCGCGTACGCGTGTTCGATTCGGAGTTCATCGACACCGGCGGCACGCTGCCGGGCGCGGGAATCGACGTGGAGCCAGACGCGGGCGACACCGCCGACGACATCCTCATCGCCCGCTGCACCGTGCGCGGCAACCAGGGCGCGGGTATCCAGCTGTACAAGCGTGTCACCCATGCCACCGTGCGCGACTGCCTGATCGAGCACAACCGCGGGCACGGCATCCTCACCGTGGGCGCGAGCAACTGCCGCATCGAGAACAACCGCATCCGCGACAACGTGCTGGGCGGCGTCGGCGTTCGCCCCGGCACCGATGGGCTGGTCATCTCGCGCAACGAGTTCGACGACAATGGCCCGGCCGCCACGGCGTCCAACGGGAAGCGTCGCGGCGGAAAACGGCACGTGGTCATCGGCGAGAAGACCGAGCGCATCAGCGTCGAACCGGACAACCGTTACTTCGACTGAGCCCCAAGCGGGCTCATCCGCGCGAAGCACCACATCGCGCAAAGCCCATCCGCCCTTGCGGCCCGGGACGCGCAGCCCACCGCAGCGCCGCGCGTGGCGGGCCTACGAAAAACGAATGCGCGATGTGATGGAATCTTCACCGGGCTGATTCGCGCGAGTGATTTCACACGGCACAACAGGGGCCTTCGCAGCGAACACAACCGTAGGCGAAACAGCCGAGCCCGGTTCATCCTGCGCATATGCGCTCAATCGCGCAGCATCGGCAACGCAGTCATGAACTTGAATGCGCAACAAGATGAACAACGCAGGCGGATTTCCATGTCCGCGTGCACAAATAGTGAAATTTACGGTTTCGATTCACGTTTGTTCCGGTAGGGTGCACGGCAGTCACGAAGATGATCGTGGCGTGATGAGTTGAAGTTCGCGAGGGGGCGCGCTTCACACACCAAGCCCCATCGAGCCGAACCGCTCACCCGGGGGCGTTCCTTGAATTCCGGAACCCTACTGTGAACGATACCCAGCCCATGGCGCCCGCGACCGCCGAACGTCGCGAATTCCTCCGCAAGTCCATGCTCCTCGCCATTCCGCCCGTGCTCGGCTTCGCCGGCATCGGCAAAGTGATGGCCGCCGTCGGCGCCACCACGGCGGCAACCGCCAACGCGCCCACGCGCGCACGCGGCACCGCCACGGTCAGCGTGCGCAACTACGGCGCGCTTGGTAACGGCTCCAACGACGACACCAAGGCCTTCCAGGCCGCGATCAACGCGCTTCCCTCCTCTGGCGGAACGGTCACCGTCCCGGCGGGCAACTATGTGATCGACCCCACCGTCAACGTCCGCCTGCGCAGCAAGATGCATTTGAAGCTGGCCGACGGTGCGCGCCTTCTGGCCAAGCGCAACAACGCCGAGCGCGCCTATGTGCTGATGGTCTACAAGGTCAGCGACGTGGAAATCTCCGGCGGCGAAATCGTCGGCGACCGCGACAACCACCTGGGCAGCACCGGCGAGTGGGGCCACGGCATCATGGTGCGTGGTTCCTCGCGCGTCTCGGTGCGCGACATCTACATCTCCAAGTGCTGGGGCGATGGCATCTCCATCGGCGGCGCCATGGTCACCGGCGCTCCGACGGTGCCGTGCAACGACGTGGTCATCAGCAACGTGGTGTGCACCAACAACCGCCGCCAGGGCCTGACCATCGGTTGCTCGAGCAACGTGAAGGTCTACGACAGCGAGTTCAGCTATTCCAACGGCATCGCCCCGCAGTGCGGCATCGACATCGAACCCGACTCGGGCGATTCGCGCACCACCGATACCGTGCTCATCCAGAACTGCCTGATCCGTCGCAACAAGGGCAACGGCATCCTGTCGTACAAGCGCGTGAAGAGCGTGACGGTCAAGAACTGCACGATCGAGTACAACGGCGGCTACGGCCTGCTGACGGTGGGCGCCACCACCGGCTACATCGCGCAGAACCGCTTCCAGCACAACTACCTGTATGGCGCGATGTTCTCGGCGGCCAGCAAGAGCTACCAGACCAGCGGCAACGTCTTCAAGAACAACCACACCCGCATGCACGGCGTGAACACCGCGTCCACGGCATACACGTCAATGACGGGCCTGGTGGGCGGCAACAACGGCAACGGTGCGCACATCGCCAAGAGCTCGGACAGCACCGACATCCGCGTGACGACGAACCAGTACGCGAAGTAAGGCCGCCCGAACCCGGTTCCTCGATTCGACACTCGTCATGGGCAAACGGCCGGCGCAAGCCGGCCGTCTTTTTTTCGTCCTGCACGGACGATCCTGCGACACGGACCATCGCCTCCGCGTCCGTGACCTGCCGCACAACTGTTTCGCTTTCGATACATGCAAGCGGCGCCGTTCATCTGACGATGCAAACGTGATCGCGCGGTGGAGGTCGCCAGAAAATCGTTCGCTACCATCGAACGTCCTCCACCACCGGACGTTCCGCCAGTCCAGTCGCTTGAGCTCCACGCGATGGATGGCCCGCCATGCCGATGCGAATCGTCTTCTTCGCGAACACCGACTGGTATCTGTACAACTTCAGGCTTTCCACGGCCAGGCACCTCCAGGCGCAGGGCGCGGAAGTGGTGATGGTTTCGCCACCGGGCGAATTCGGCGCACGCTTCGCGCAGCACGGCATCCGCTGGGAAACCCTTCCGATGGACCGCGCAAGCCTCAATCCCCTGCGCGAAGCGGTGACGATCCACCACCTCACCCGGCTGCTGCGCCGCGAGCGTCCGCAGCTGATCCACAACTTCACCGTCAAGTGCGCCGTGTATGGCGCGCTTGCGGCGCGACTTTCCAACGTGCCGGCGGTGGTCAACGCGGTGGCGGGCATGGGCTATGTCTATGCGAGCAACACATTGAAGGCGCGCGTGCTGCGCCCGGTGGTGAGCACGCTGATGCGATCCACCCTGGGCCATGGGCATTCCCGGGTGATCCTGCAGAACCCCGACGACGCCGCCGCCCTGACGGAATCGAAACTGGTGCCGGCCGACCGCATCCGCATCATCCGAAGCTCCGGCGTGAACATCGACCGCTTCCGCCCCGTGTCCCACACCGGCGACGGCCCGCTGCGCGTGCTCCTTGCCGCCCGCCTGCTGCGCGAGAAGGGGGTCGGGGAATTCGTCGATGCCTCACGCATGCTGCGCGAGCGCGGACGCAAGGTGCAGTTCCTGCTCGCCGGCACGCCGGACCCGGGAAATCCCTCGTCCTACGGCAAGCATGAAATCGACCAGTGGCACCAGCAGGGTCTGGTCGACTGGCTCGGCCACGTCGACGACATGCCCGCGTTGATGCGCACGGTGCACGTGATGGCACTGCCCAGCTATTACCGCGAAGGCGTACCGCGATGCCTGATCGAAGGCGCCGCGAGCGGCCTGTGCCTGATCACCACCGACCTGCCCGGCTGCCGCGAGGTCGTCACCGCGCACGGCATCGACGGACTGCAGGTGCCGCCACGCGACGCCCCATCGCTCGCCGCGCTGCTCATGCAGCTCGACGACGACCGCGGACTGGTGAAGCAGCTCGGCACACAGGCGCGCGAGCGCGCCGAGCGTCATTTCGACGAACGGCTCGTCATCGACCGAACCCTGGAGGTGTACGCGGAGTTGCTGGCCAGTCCGTTCCCCGCGCGCTCGGCCGTCGCTGGATGACCGCGCGCATGAGTGCGAGCGCCTGGCGACCGGCGGCGACCGCGATCGGCCTGCTCTGGCTGGCGACGCTGGCGGGCGCGGCCATGGTGTTCCTTGCGCAGGTTCTGCTGGCGCGACGCCTTGGACCGGATGCGTACGGCCTGTTCGCCTCCTCGTTGGCGACGGTGACGGTGGTGGCGCCGATGGCCGGCTTCGGGCTGTCGCAGTTCCGCCTCAAGGCCTACGGCGCCGAAGGATGGGCGGCCGATCGCTGGCTCCGACCGTCGCTGCGTTTCTCGACCTTCACCGGTGCCCTCGCCTGCGCGGCAGTCATCGCATGGGCGTTGATGGGCAACGCCGTCGACGATGAAACGCGGTTGACGTTGCTGCTGCTGGTGCCGGTGATCGCGGGCGTGTTCGCGGTGGATCTGGTGGGCAGCAAGCTGCGCCTGGAAGAACGCCACAGCGCGCTGGCCGGTTGGCAGTTGCTCATGCCGGCAGGTCGTCTGGCAGTGGCCGCGACGCTGCTCGCCCTGCCCATCGCAAGCGCGCAGGGCGCGGCGTTGGGTTACGGCCTCGTCGCGCTGCTCATCGCAGGGCTCGCATTGCCCCAGCTCATCGCGATGCAGCGTGGGCGCATGGATCTGAAGGGGCACGGCGCGCGACCGGCGGCTGCCACCTTCGAAGCCACGCCCGGTGCGATGCAGTTGTGGTCCAGCGCCTGGGCGTACGGCGTCGCCGCCGTGTTGTACCCGGTGTTCTTCCAAGTCAGCACCGTGCTGTTGAAGTACCTGGGCAGCAATGCGCAGGCCGGTCATTACGGCGTGGCGTTGGCGGTGATGACGGCGATCTACCTGTTCCCGGCGACGGTGTACCAGAAGTTCCTGCTCTCGCGACTGCATCGCTGGGCGGTGCACGACAAGCAGCGCTTCTGGCGTGTGTACCGGCTCGGCAACCTCGCGATGCTCGCCATGGGCGTGGTGGTTGGCGCGTTGCTGGCGGCATTGTCGCCCTGGCTGGTGCCGCTCGCGTTCGGACCCGCGTTCGCCGACGTCGTCGAGTTGCTGACCATCCTCGCGCTGTGCGTGCCCATCCGCTTCCTGTCCACCGCCGTCGGTTCTGCCCTGCTGACCGAGCATCACATGCGTTATCGCGTCGTGGCGATGCTCGTGGCCACGCTCGTGGCCGTGGCGCTGAACTGGGCGGCGATCCCGCGCTGGGGCCAGACCGGCGCGGCGTGGGCCACCGTATTCGCAGAATCGGTATTGCTGCTGGCCATGTGGCTCGGCACACGTCGCCTGCCCCGACCGGAGAACGTGGCATGACGCAGCGCCCGTGCGTTGGATTCACCGGCTACTACGGCATGCGCAACTTCGGCGACGACCTGTTCGGCGTGCTGTGCACCGCTGCCGCGCGGCAGTACTGGAACGCAGACCCGCTTCTGGTCGGCCCTGGTATTGACGGTGCCCCGGCGCGCGCCATGTGGCCTGCGGCGTTGCCGGCGCAGATGTATGGCGCGCCCGGGGCGATCGGAAAGGCCGCGCGCGTCGTCGGATTCGTGCGCGGCCTGCACGCGAGCGACGTGCTGGTGATGGGCGGCGGCTCGGTCATCACGGCACGCGAATCGTTCCGCAAGCCGATGATGCTTTCCGCGGTTCGTCGCAAGCGCGTGCAGCTCGCAGCGGTCGGCGTCTCGGTCGGGCCGTTTCCCGACGCAGCGTCGGAAGCGGCAGCGGCGGCGTTCGTAAGCCAGTTCTCGTACCTGTCGGTACGCGATCGCCGCTCGTACGAACTGGCGCGAAGGATGGGCCTTGATCACATCGTCCATGAGGGCCGCGATCTGGCCGGACTGCTCCAGAGCGTGGCGCCGCTGCAGGCGCAAGCAAGGGGTGACGAGGACCGGAGCGTGGCGCGCATCGGCATCGCGCCCTGCCGCTACCAGGTCCGCGCGGACCACCCCGCGCCAACACCGTCGCAATGGCACGATGCCGTGGTGCACGCCGTGACGCGCATGGCCGCGCGCAACGCCTTGCAGGTGGAGATCTTCAGCCTCAACGGCCACCCGCAGCATGGCGACGAGGCAATGTCGGAACAATTGCAGCAGCGCCTGCGCGAGCGCGGCATCGCTACGACCTTGCACGCGTACACCGGCGGCGACCCGCTGCGCACGGTGGCGGCGATCCGTCGCTGCGATGCCTTCATCAGCGCACGCCTGCACGGTGCCATCGTGGCGTACCTGTGCTCGGTGCCTTTCGCCATCGTCGATTACCACCCCAAGTGTCGCGACTTCGCGGACGACATCGGTTTACCCCCGGGCCTGCGCATCACAGACGGCAACGACGACCTCGCCGTGTTCATGTACGTGGTGGATGCGTTGCTGAACGACGACGACGCGCGAGCGCGCCTTTCACCCGCCGTATACGCCCAGCAGGCGCAGGACATATTCCAATGCGCTCCATGGTCGACGATCCCATCCACGCCCCACATGCGCGCGTCGAGCGCCCCCGCCCGATGACAGATCCTGCGTCCACCGCTCCGGTCTGCGTCGTCGTGCCGTGCTATCGCTGCGGCGCCACCATTGCCGACTCGGTGGCCTCCATCGCGATGCAGACGCTGCCGCCGCGCCAGGTGCTGCTGGTCGACGATGCGAGCCCCGACGACACCATCGACGCACTGCATGCAGTCGCCGCGCAGTACCCGCCAGGGTGGATCGAAGTGATCTCGCTGCCGAAGAACGGCGGGCCGTCCGCTGCGCGCAATGCGGGTTGGGAACGAGCGACGCAGCCGTACGTGGCGTTCCTTGACTCGGACGACACGTGGGTACCGACCAAGCTCGAACTGCAGATGCACGCGTTGCGCGCCGATCCGGGGATCGCGCTGCTCGCGCATCGCATGCAGGTGCGCGACCGCGACCTCCCGCCGCCCGCCGCACCGCGGCAGGCGCGCACGCACATCGTGCCGCGGCGCCGGCTGCTGCTGAACAATCCGTTTCCGACCGCATCGGTCGTCCTGCGTCGCGATCTTCCGTTCCGTTTCGACGAGAACTACCGCCGCGTGGAGGATTTCCTGCTGTGGGGCCAGATCGGCTTTTCCGGCTACCGCTGCGCCAAGCTCGACCAGGTGCTGGCGTACTGGCACAAGGCGAACTATGGCGCCGGAGGGCTGAGCGAGGACCTCAAAGCCATGCATCGCGCCGGCCGTGAAGTGCGCCGCGAACTCTTGCGCCAGGGACTGGTGAGTTATCCCGAACACTGCTTCGCACGCAGCATCGGCATGGTGCGCAAGGCGCGCCAGCGGATGCTGCTGGTGCTACGGCGGGCCACCGAAGGAGGCGCCACCTCGTGAGCGCAAACGTTCCCGAATACGGCATGGTGCAGCGTCGCTCGACGTACATCCCCGCCACCACGACGCTCAGCGTGCTCTTGCTGTTGGCGGTTGGACTGTTCGGCTGCTGGCTGGTGGGCACACGCCCGCTGGACGTGGGCACCGACACGCAGACCTATGCCGGCTTCTTCCAGGGATTGAGCTCCGGCGGCGGCGAAACACGCCTGGAGCCCGGCTTCGTCTACCTCACCTGGGGACTGTGGAAACTTGGATTCGGGGTAGTGGGCTACCAGACCGCCCTGTTCGCGTTGATGCTTGGCACCGTCTTCGTTGCGACGCGTCGTTACCAGGACTACCTCGTCGGAGACGACCCCGTACAGCGCCGGGGATTCTTCACGTTCCTCGGCGCGGCCATCATGCTGCTGTACGTCTCGCCGATGTTCGTCAATGCGACGATCAACGCGGTGCGACAGGGCCTGGCCGCGCTGCTGGTGTTCGCCGCGCTGCTGTCGTTCCAGCGCAAGCAATGGTGGAGTTTCGTCGTCCTCGGCGCGGTGGCGAGCAGCCTGCACCTGTCGTCCCTCATGTACCTGGTGTTCGCGCCCGTGCTGCTGTTCGGCACGAGGATGCAGCGCGTGATCGCGCTTGTCGCGTTCGCGTCCTACGTCAGTGGTCTGTCGACGATGGTCATCCGCGCGGCGATTCCCGCCCTGTACGAACTGATGATGACCTACACCGCCACGGGGCGCTCCAAGGTCGGCGTGCGCATCGACTTCGCGGTGTTCTCCATCTTCTGGTACATGCTTCCCTACGTACTGGCGCCGCTGGTGCGCGTGGAGTATCGCGAGAAGATCAAGCAGAGCGCGGCGGTCTACCTGGTGATGACGCTGCCGTTCTTCGCGGTGGGCTGGGGCTACTTCTCCAACCGTTACCTGCTGCCGGCATGGCTGAGCGTGTCGCTGATCCTGGCGGCGATGCTCGTGCACAGCCGCCTGGCGCTGTTGCGAAACCCGCTGCTGCTGCGCTTCGGTCTGATCCTGTCGTGCGCCGCGTTCTACTACTACGTCACCAACGAAATCCTGATCTGAGGACGCCCGCACGCAATGCAGTCCCTGCAATCCCTGCTCGTCGCCCTGACCTATCCTCCCGCACTGACCGTCGCGCTGCTCATCTTCGCGGCATTGCTGGCGTTGGTGCGCTGGCATCGCTTCGCGATCGCCACCGCCCTGATCGCCATCGCATGGTCAAGCCTGCTTGCCATTCCCAGCGTTTCGGACTGGGTGCGCGGGCGTATCGAAAGCCAGTACCCGCCGGTCGATGAAACCACGCTTCCGCAGGCCGATGCCATCGTCGTGCTGGGCGGCGCCACGCATTTCTATTGGCTCGAACGACAGAACGTCACCGCCTACGATCTCGAGAACAGCCGCCTGGCAGCCGGTGCGCGTGCATGGCTTGCCGGCAAGGCGCCGGTGATCGTGCTTTCGGGCGGTGGCGATAACGGCGGAAATGAAGCCGAAAGCGAGGCGCGCCTGATGGAGCACGCGATCGAGCGACTCGGCGTTCCGCAGAAGGCGCTGCTGCTGGAGACCAAGAGCCGGAACACGCGCGACAACGCACGCTATACCGCTGAGCTCGCCGACAAACACGGTTTCCATCGCATCCTGCTCGTCACCTCGTCGTTGCACATGCCGCGCGCGGTGGTCGAGTTCCGCAACGCAGGCGTCGACATAACGCCCGTCCCCGTTCCCGAAAGCGGCACGCGCGAACGCTGGACGCAACGCTGGGTGCCATCACGTCGCGCGTTATGGCGCAGTGGACGCGCGATCAAGGAAATGGGAGCGCTCGTCATGGTTCATCTACGGAACTGAACAACACGTGCGCTTGTTCACGTTTGCGTTCGCAACACTGAATGCAGCTGCACTGCGCATGCCTGCGATCACGCCATCTGCGCTGTGCGCGATCTAGGCTTTCGTTGCGAACGAACGGACATCGCAACATTCACCACATCGTTCCAACTCGGCTGCGTCCGGCACGGAAACCGCGACGCCAGGCATGAAGCATGTGCCGCGCCATGAACCCGAGGGCCATGCATTGAAGACGCTCACTCTTGCCTGCTCGGTCGCGATCGCGACTGTCATCACCGGATGCACCGGCCAGCAGATGACGCGCGGCGACATACAGGATTCGCGCTTCGTCGGTGGCGAGGTGAAGATGGTCCCGATCACCGCCGAGGTGGTCTCCACGCCTGCCCCGAAGGCGGTCGTTCCGCAGGAACTGCTGGCTTTCCACGGCGAAAGCTACAAGATCCAGCCCGGCGACACGCTCATCGTCACCGTGTGGGACCACCCAGAACTCACCACGCCTGCCGGCAACCAGCAGCAGGCCGTGACCAACGGCCGACTGGTGCAACCTGACGGCACCTTCTACTTCCCCTATGCCGGCAAGCTCAACGTCACCGGCATGACCATCGAGGACCTGCGCAGCACGCTCAGCTCGCGCCTGGCGAAGTACCTCACCAATCCGCAACTTGACGTCAACGTGGTCGGCTTCGGCAGCCGCGTCGCGCTGCAGGGTGCGTTCGTCGACACGACGCCGCAGGACGTGACCACCGTGCCGCTGACGCTGTCGCAGGTCGTGGGCCGCGCGCGCATCGACGTTGCGCAGGCGGACCTGGCCGGACTGGTGCTCACGCGCGATGGCCGCAACTACAACCTGGATCTTGACGCGCTCAATCGCGACGGCAACGTCGCGCAGGACATCTACCTGAAGCCGGGCGACCGCCTCTTCCTGCCGTTCAACGACCGCAAGGAGGTGTACGTGATCGGCGAAGTCGTGCGTCCGCAGGCACTGAACTTCAAGACCACCGACATGTCGCTGACGCAGGCGCTGGGTCGCTCCGGCGGCCTGAACCCCATTACGTCGAAGGGCGAAGCGGTGTACGTGATCCGCGGCCTGGAAGCGATGGAGCAGTCCTCGCAGTCCTCGGCGACGGTGTATCACCTGGATGCCGCATCGCCCGTGGCGTTCGCGCTGGGCGACAAGTTCCGACTGCAGCCCGGCGACGTCGTGTGGGTCGGCCCGGCCGGCGTGACGCGCTGGAACCGCTTCCTGTCGCAGCTGCTGCCGCTGTCGTCGCTGGTTTCCAATGCAGCCTCGGCGAGCTACGACGTGACCCGCTGAAGGCCGCCTGAGGTTCAAGGCGAGGACGGGTGGAGAGGACCGGGTGGCGCGTTGCCCGGTCGTCTCCGCCCGTTTGCGCAACCAGATGTCGATTCGCCAACCCGTGGCTCGTCGGGGAAGATGAAGGGGCACCCCGCCCCGCCTCCCCGGAGCTTCCATGTTGCAGCTGTATGCCCATCCGTTCTCCTCGTACTCGCAGAAGGTGTTGACCGCGCTGTACGAGAACGGCACGCCGTTCGAGTGGAAGCTGCTTGAATCCCCCGAGTGCGACGCCTGGCGCGAGCTCACGGCGATGTGGCCGGTCGCGCGTTTCCCCGTGCTGGTGGAGGACGGCCGCATGGTCGCCGAGGCCAGCTGCATCATCGAATACCTGCACGTGCATCATCCGGGGCCGATGAGGCTGATTCCGGACGATGCCGACGAAGCCATCGACGTGCGCATGATGGATCGCTTCTTCGACCACTACATTTCCACGCCGCAGCAGAAGTTCGTGTTCGACTCCCTGCGTCCGCAGGGCGAACGCGATGCGTATGGGGTCGAGGAAGCACGCGCCATGCTCGAGAACGCCTACGCGTGGCTCGACGGCGTGATGGCACATCGCGAATGGGCCGCCGGTTCGCGCTTCAGTCTTGCCGATTGTGGCGCGGGCCCGTTCCTGTTCTACGCCGACTGGGCGCACCGCATCGATGAGCGATTCGCGAACGTGCGCGCGTATCGGGCGCGTCTGCTCGCGCGGCCCGCATTCGCGCGCGCGGTGGACGAAGCGCGGCCGTACCGGTCGTACTTCCCGCTCGGCGCGCCCGATCGCGACTAGCCCGCGACTGGACCTGCCAGCGTTCGCACGGGATGATGCCCGCTCTCCGCGAGGGACTGCGCATGCTCCTGATCGTCACCGCACTCATCCTGCTGGCCGGACCGGCGCTGCTCGCGCTGGCCGGCTGGCGCGCCTGGTCGTCGAACACCATCGTTCCCGCCGCTTCGCGCTGGCACTGGACGACGGTCGGCGTCTCCGCCCTGCTCTACACGCTGGCGTTCAACCTGACTTTCTTCGTGCAGGAGTTGTTCCTTGTCGTCCCGAAGGCGCTGACGCCCGGGTTGCAACCGACGCTCTACCACAACAACCATCTGTGGAACGGAAGCAATCCGCTGGCGAGCCTGTTCCAGGGAACCGGCGCGCTGGCGACGGCGATGGTCGGCTTTGCGTGCCTGCTCGCGTTGCGCGCGGGGCGTCCACGCGCAGGCGCATGGCGCCTGTTCGTCATCTGGATGTCGTACTGCGGCCTGTTGATGGCGCTGCCCCAGGTGGTGATCGGCGCGCTCAGCACGGGCAGCGACGTCGGCATGGCGATGGTGTATTTCGGTTTGTCGCAGACATCCAAGAATATCGCCGCATTCGCTGCGCTGATCGCGATTTCAATCGTTTCGCTCGCGCTGCTGCGGCCGACGCTGGAACTGGCCGACGACCCGGCGGCCATCGCAACGCCCGCCGCGCGCACGCGTTTCGTGTTCCAGACCATCGCGCTTCCGATGCTGATCGGCACGGCGCTGGTAATTCCCTTCCGTGTGCCACGCGAAGCGCTGGAAGTGGTGTTGCTGCCGCTCATCGTCGGCGTTCCCGGCGCGCTGTGGATGCTGGCCGGCGCATGGCGCGTGCGCGATGCGCGTGCAGCGGGCATTCCGGTGCAGGCCTTCGTGGTGCCGCTGCTGGCGGCGATCGCGCTGCTGCTGGTGTTCCAGCTGCTGCTTCGGCCGGGCATCGCGTTCTACTGAGGCATCACGCACCGGCGCGCATGCTGGCGCTTTCCACCCGGAGCGCGCGCCATGTCTGTCAGTCCGATTCCGCCCGGATACCATCGCATCACGCCGGCCATCGTCGTGGGCGATGCGAACGACGCGATCGCCTTCTACGAGAAGGCGTTCGGCGCGAAGCAGACGTATCGCCTGGATGCCGGCGACAAGGTCGCGCATGCGGAGATGCGCATCGGCGATGCGCGTTTCATGCTGTCGGACGAGTTCCCCGAGTGGGACGCCTTGGGGCCGGAATCGCGCGGCGGCACCACCGGCAGCATCCTGATCTATGTCGATGACGTGGACGCCGCGTTCGAGCGCGCCGTCAAGGCCGGCGCGAGCGTGCTGCAGGCGGTCGAGAACCAGTTCTGGGGCGACCGCATGGGAACCGTCGTGGATCCGTTCGGGCATCGCTGGATGCTGGGCACGCACGTGGAAGACGTCAGCGAGGACGAGATGCGTCGTCGCGGCGAGGAATGGGCGAAGCAGTACGAATAGGCATCGCCGCTACACCCTGCAGCGCGAACCGATTACGCTGGCGGGATGAACGACGCATTCCGCCCAGGACGCGCCTGCACCGGCGCCGCACCTCATGCCCGGAGAACGCGATGAACGTGTTCTCGCCCGCCGGCACTTTCTCCGGCACACCGTGGGTGCGCGATGGGATGAGCCTCATCGTGCCGCTGGGCGAAGCGGCTCTGATCCTTGCCGCGGCGTGGGCGTTGCGCCTGCTGCTTCGCAAGCTGCTGAACCACGTGTGCGCGCGGTACGAACTTGCGCCGGAGCTGGCGATTGGTTCGCGACGTCTGATGAGCACCCTGATCTACGTCGCGGCCACGTTGATGATCCTCAAGCGCCTCGGCGTTTCGGCGTCCGTGTTGTGGACTGCGATCACCGGCTTCGCCGCGGTGGCGGCGGTGGCGTTCTTCGCCGCGTGGAGCGTGCTGTCGAACATCTTCTGCACGTTCCTGATCCTCACCTCGCGCCCGTTCCGCCTGCACGATGAAATCGAGTTGCTGGAGAACGGCGAGAAACCGGGCCTGAAGGGGCGCGTGGTCGACATCAACCTCATCTATACGACGCTGCAGGAAACCCGGCCCGACGGATCGGATACGACGCTGCAGATTCCCAACAGCCAGTTCTTCCAGCGCTCCATACGGCGGTGGAGGAATGCCTCGTAGCGAGGGTCCGCGCACGCCGTCCGTCTTTCACCGGGATGACGGCGGGAAGGACGCAGCGAACTGGCGCGCACCACGCCCTGACCCGTTCCTCCCCCGCTTGGCAGGGGAGGAATCGAAGCCGGGCTTTACTCCGAGGGCGCTTCCTCGAACCTTTCGCGCAGCTTGACCGGCTCGGTCTTGGCCGCTTCGCGCTTGCGGATCCACAGGTTGATCATCTCGACGAACACCGAGAAGGCCATCGCCGTGTAGATGTAGCCCTTGCCGATGTGCTGGCCGAAGCCATCGACGATGAGCACCAGGCCGATCATGATCAGGAAGCTCAGCGCGAGGATCTTCACCGTCGGGTGGCGCTCGACGAAATCGCCGATGGGCTTGGCGAAGGCCAGCATGAAGACGATGGAGATCAGGATCGCGGCGACCATCACCCAGCGCTCGTCCACCATGCCCACGGCGGTGATGATCGAGTCCAGCGAGAAGACAATGTCCAGCACCATGATCTGGGCGATCACGCTGCCGAACGTCGCGCCGACCGCCTTGCCGGTCGAAACCGTTTCGCTGGCGCCCTCCAGCTTCTGGTGGATTTCGTGCGTGGCCTTGGCGATCAGGAACAGGCCGCCGCCGATGAGGATCAGGTCGCGCCACGAGAACTCGTTGCCCAGCACCGTGAACAGTGGCTTGGTCAGGCCGACCAGCCAGGCGATGGTCAACAGCAGTCCCAGGCGCGTGATCGCGGCGAGCGCGATGCCGAGCTTGCGTGCCTTGTCGCGCTGATGCGGCGGGAGTTTTCCGGCGAGGATGGAGATGAAGATGATGTTGTCGATGCCGAGCACGAGCTCGAGCGCCGTCAACGTGGCCAGGGCGATCCAGATTTCGGGATTTAGGAAGATGTCCATCGGAGGGTCGGTTCGGTGGGCGGGAGCCGCAGCCCACGCGCGAATCGCATCCGACGGATCGATGGGCCGGAACGCATGGCCATCAATGGGGTTGATCCGGACGCACCTTCGCCGTGACTTGCGGCGAAGGTCTTGCTCACAGGCGCTGTGGCCTGCTGCTGCACCGGGGACGATCCCTTTGCGGGACGTCCCGTAATGACGGCGACAGCACGATGGAGCTACTCCCCTTCTGCGGCGATCCTAGCACGCCAGGTGAGCCGCGCTGGAACGGGACGTTCAGGCTTGGCCGGCGCTCAACCGGCGAAGCCGCATCTGGTGTTCGGCGCGATCGGCGCGTGTGGGTTTGCGCGCGTCCTCCCGCCTGGGCAGGCGGACCACACGCGGCACACGGGGACGGGACGACGTTGCGTCCGGCACCTGGGGAGGAGTCGGCAGCTTGCGGGTGGCCATGGGGGAAGAAACCGGTCGGTTCGGGCAAACAGCATCAGGGCAGGAAGGTTAAGACGCAGCGAAGCAAACATTCCGCGCGCGCTCACCTGGGGGGCGACTATTTTATCGCTTCATAACCGCAAGTCATGACCGAACGGTGACGCTGTTTCGCGACGCGAGATCGGCATGGCGATCGTGCAATGGACGCCGCTGTCGGTGAGCTGGTACGTGGTCCGCGCGCCGAACTGGTACGGCAGCGCGCGCTCGATCAGCTCGCGTCCCGCGCCGCCACTGGGCGGCATGTCGGCGGCCATCGGGCGCGCCACGCCCGTCTCGCGCCAGTCGACGTGGAGCCAGGGCCGGCCGTCCTCATGTTCCACGCGCCAGCCGATGCGCAGGCAACCGGCCGGATCGCGCAGCGCGCCATACTTGACCGCGTTGGTGATCAACTCGTGGATCGCAAGAGCCAGCGGCTGCACGCTGGAGGATCGCAGCGTCACGCCGTCCGGCCCGGACAGCTCGAACCGGGTGCCGTCCTGCGCGTCCAGGTGCGCGGCCAGCTCCATGCGCAGCAGCTCGTCGAAGGTCACCCGCTGGCCTTCCTTCAGGCGCGAGAGCAGGCCCTGCACGCGGGCCAGCGCGCCCAGGCGCTCGCTGAACACGGTGGCGAACTGGCCCATGTCGCCGCACTCGCGCAAGGTGCGGTCGGAAATCGCACGCACCACGGCGATCAGGTTTCGCGTGCGGTGCTGCAGCTCGGCCACCAGCACGCGCTGGGCGTCTTCGAACTCCCGTCGCAGCGTGGTGTCGATCATCGAGCCAACCATGCGCACCGGCCGACCGGCGGCGTCGTAGAAGAAGCGGCCGCGGGCATTGGCCCAGTGCACGCCGCCATCGGGGTGCAGGAAACGCACTTCCCGCGCGTATTCGCCGCCGGTCAGCATCGACTGCCGCACCGCGGCTTCGGCGGCCTCGCGGTCCTCGGGATGAACGCGGGCGATCCACGCCTCGTAACTGGGCACCACCTCGCCCGGCAGATAGCCTTCGATGCGGTAGTGCTCGTCCGACCAGGCCACCTCCCCCGTGGTCATGTTCCAGTCCCAGGTCGCCAGGCGGCCGACCTCGATCGCGCTGCGCAGGCGCTCCTCGCTCTCGCTGAGGCGGAACTGCGCCTTCTTCAGCAGCGTGGCGTCCTGCGCGATGCCGCCGATGCGGTTGATGCGGCAGTCGTCGTCGCGCATGGGGAACTCGGTGCCCAGCAGCCACAGCTCGGCGCCGGTCTCGCCGTGCACGATGCGGTACTCCTGTTCCATGCGTTCGCCCTGCTGCACGCGACGCATCGCCCGGCGCACGGCGTCGCGATCGTCCGGGTGCACCATCGCCAGCCATGCGTCGAAATCGCTGCCGACGATGTCCTCGCAGCGCCGGCCGCAGATGGTTTCGAACGCGGGGCTGACATATTCCATTTCCAGCGTGTCGGCGTTGCGGATCCACAGCACGCTGGAGGCGGCCTGGCCGAACTGGCGGAAACGCTCCTCGCTGTCGCGCAACGCCAGCTCGGCATCGCGCCGCGGCTTGATGTCCTGGAACAGGATGCCGACCTGCTTCTTGCGCCCCTTCAGCCGGATCACGCGATAGCGGAAATAGCGCTCCACGCGCGGCGACGGGCGTTCGAGCGAGCGTTCCTTGCCGGTGCGGATCACCTGCTCGACGATGTCGAGCCATTCCTGGTCGAAGTCGGGAACCACCTCCGACAGCCGCCGTCCGGCGATATCGCGCCCGATGTAGCGCCGCGCCATGGGGTTTTCCTGCAGGAACTGCAGATCGACGATGCGTCCCTCGACGTCGGTGACCGCCTCGCCGATATAGAACGCCTCGCCCATGCTGTCGAACAGGTCGCGGTAGCGGCGCTCGCTGTCGTGCAGCGCCGAGGCCGCGCGCACCAGCCGCGCCTGCAGCAGCAGCGCGTGGCGCAGCAGCAGCGCGAGCATCACCAGCGCGCCGATGAGCCCGTAGACGCGGCCGATGTAGAAGCCCAGCTGGTAGCGGGCGCTGATCATCATCCCGCTGAGCGCCAGCTCGATCACCGCGGCCAGCAGCGTCACGCACAGCCACAGGTCCAGCAGCCGCCCCAGGCGCGTGCGCCATACCAGCAGTGCGATCGCCGCCAGATGCACGGTCCACACGGTGGTGCCGATCGCGCGCGTGATGGCCGTGCGGTACTGCGTGCTCACCAGCAGCCGCGGCAGTTGCGCGTCGATGTTCACCAGCACCAGCGTCATCAGCACGACCGACACCACGACCGCCGGGTACGCCACGCGATGCAACGGCCAGGCGCCGTGGGACCGGCGCGTGCTGCCACCCAGTGCGTAGGCGATGACGAACAGCGGCGTCACGCCATGCCAGAAGATCCAGAGCCACGCGGTGGTCTGCGCCCCGCCGAAGAGGCTTCCGCTGACGAACGCATCCGGGAAGCTCAACCCATGCAGCAGCGCGAACAGCGCGCTGTAGAGGTACCCGCACGCCAGCCAGAGGAAGCCGCGCTCGTGCAGGTCGCGGTACTGCGCGTGCAGCATCAATGCGGCGATCGAGGCCAGCACCATTACCGCTGCGTCGTAGGCCGGCACGAAGGTCGGCACCGCCGGCAGTTCCACTCCGGCGAAAGGCGCCGTGGCGGCGAAGGCCAGCAACAGCACGCCGGCCACACATGCCGCGCGCAACCGGTCCGCGCGGTCGGCCAGCGCGAGGCCCAGGAAACCCGAGGCTTCGGCTCCGCGCGTGGTCGTCGCAACAGGATGGACGGTCACGGAAGGGCTCCGGGCGGGCTCGAACCCACATTCCACTCAGATACCGTGGGGGCTGCGTGAACGCGCAGCCGTCTCGCCGCGTTAACTTTTCGCGGCCAACAATGCCGGGACGTCCGAGGAGAGCACCCATGCGCGACGCTGGTCTCCGCGGCCTCTGCCTGCTGCTGGTGGAGGACGACTATCTCCTCGCCTCGGGCCTGCAGGAAGCGCTCGAACTGGAGGGCGCGACGATCGTCGGCCCCTACCCCGACGTGCAGGGCGCATTGCGCGGCATCGCGCAGGCGCCAACGCTCGATGGCGCGCTGCTGGACGTGAACCTGGGAGATGAGACCTCCTTCGCCGTCGTGGAGGCGCTGCGCGATCGCAACGTGCGCATCCTGTTCCTCACCGGTTACGACGACAGCGCGTTGCCGGCGATCTACGGCGACATCCCGCGCTGCCGCAAACCGGTCGGGCTGGCGGAGCTGGTACGCGAACTGAACGTCCACGTCGCACGCGTGGAGTGATGCGGGCGAGCGGTCGCGCCGGTGCGACCGTCGCGGCGGTACGTCATGTCGCGCCTGCCGTCGCGTTCGCACGCAACGCATGGAATACCCGCGCGATCGCCGCCACGCTGCGCTGCGCGTCGTCCTCGCTGGTCGCCCAGTTCGATACCGAGATGCGCATGGCGCCCTTGCCTTGCCAGTTCGTGCCGCCCAGCCAGCACGTGCCTTCGCGCTGCACGCCGTCGATCACTGCACGGGTAAGTTCATCGTCGTCGCCGAAACGCACCAGCACCTGGTTCAGCACGATATCGTTCAGCACGCTCACGCCTTCCAGCTGGCGCAGCGCGTCGGCCATCTGCCGCGCCCGCGCGCAGCTTCCGTCGATGAGGTCCTGCACGCCACCGCTGCCCAGCGCGCGCAACGTCGCGTACACCGGCACGCCGCGTGCGCGACGCGAGAACTCGGGCACCCAGTCCACCGCGTCGCGTTCGGCGCCGCGCGTCTGGATGAGGTAGGCGGCGGCCGAGGTCATCGCCTCGCGCTGGTCCTGTGCATGGCGCACGATCGCCACGCCACAGTCGTAGGGTACGTTGAGCCATTTGTGCGCGTCGGTGGCCCAGGAATCGGCCAGCTCGATGCCGTCGGCGAGTTCGCGCAACGATTCGCTGGCGCGCGCCCACAGGCCGAACGCGCTGTCCACGTGCAGCCAGGCGCCGCGCTCGCGCACGACGTCGGCGACTTCGCGCAGCGGATCGAACGCGCCGGTGTTCACGTTACCGGCCTGCGCGCAGACGATCATGGGCCCTTCGATCGAGGCGACCACCTTGCGCAGGCGATCCACGTTCATGCGTCCCTGCGCGTCGGTTTCCACGCGATGCACCGAACGCGTGCCAAGGCCGAGGTAGCGCAGCGCGACATCGATGGTGACGTGCGACTCCTGCGAGGCGACAACGTGCAGCCGCGGCGCGCCCTGCAGGCCATCGGCTTCCACGTCCCAGCCGACGCGGCGCAGCATGTGGTGGCGCGCGGCGGCCAGGCAGGTGAAGTTCGCCATCTGGCAGCCGGTGACGAAGCCGACGCCGCTTTCGCGCGGCAGATCGAACAGGTCCAGCAGCCACTGGCCGGCCACTTCCTCCAGCACCGACACCAACGGCGATATCGCGTAAATGCCGGCGTTCTGGTCCCAGGTGGACACCAGCCAGTCGGCCGCGAGCGCCACCGGATACGCACCGCCCACCACGAAGCCGAAATAGCGCGGCGAATTGCATGCGACTGCGCCGCGTTGCGCCTGCTGCGCCAGCAGGTCGATCACATCGCAGCCCTCATCGCCCTGCCTGGGCAATGCGATGCGCAGCGCGTCCAGCAGTTCGTCGCGGCCGGCGCGTGCGCCGACGTGCCGATCAGGCAGGCGGCGCAGGTACTGACCGGCGTGGGCGCGTGCGTTGTCGAGGTATTCGTCGAACACGGCGGACTGGAACTGGCTCGTCGGGAGCGGGTCGCTGGCCATGGCACGGGGTTTCCTCGGGAGGAGGTCGAAGCATAGGACCCCCGCACGGGCGGGGCCGTTAAATCCAGGTTCGTAGTGCGGGAGTAGGCTGCCGGCAGGCACATGGCATACAGGCGCATGACGTCGCATCTCCACCCAACGCGCTGGTCGAGCGGTTGCGGGCGATCTGCCTGGACCTGCCCGATGCAACGGAAGAAGCGGCCTGGACCGGCACGCGCTGGTCCGTCTCGCACAAGAACTTCGCGCACGTGGTCATGATCCACGCTGGCTGGCCGCCGGCCTACGCGAAGGCCGCCGCGTCCGACGGCCCGCTGTGCGTACTGACGTTCCGCACGCCGCGGCCAGCGGCGCAGCTCGCCCGGCTCTCCCGCGCGCCGTACTTCCTGCCGCGCTGGTGGCCGGACATCGCCGGCATGGTGCTGGATGCGCTTACCGAGTGGGACGACGTGGAACGGCACGTGGTGGACAGTTACTGCGTGCTCGCGCCCAAGAAACTAGCGGCACGGGTGGCGGAGATGCGGGGCGACACCTGAGGGTCGCGGAAGGGAAAAGCTGCCTTGCCCGGGTTCGCCCTCGTCGCGCGGCAGCCGATCAAGCCGGCCCCGACTCCCGCTATAGTCCATCGAACCGCCATCGGAGCGCTTCAAGGACATGTCCCACCCGCCCCGCATGCAGCCCAAGTTCCCATGGCGTTACCTGTTGCTGGTCGTGATTCCGCTCGTGGCGGCGGTGGCCATGTCGCGCCACGGGATGGTGCTTCCGCAGGCGCCTTCGGACCTGCTCTCGTCCGCGCCCGCGGCCGCGCCGGCCGCTGCGAACGCCGTGCACCACGGCCCCCTATCCTCACCGCTCGCCCGCTTCCTGCTGCAACTGCTGGTGGTGCTGTGCGCGGCCAAGGGTGCGGGCTGGCTGCTGAAGCGGTTCGGGCAACCGGCGGTGATCGGCGAGATGGCGGCGGGCCTGCTGCTGGGGCCGTTGCTGTTCGGCGCGGTCGCGCCGCAGGTGCAGGGCTGGCTGTTCGCCCCCGAAAGCCTCGGCGCGCTGGGCATGGTCAGCCAGCTGGGCGTGCTGATGTTCCTGTTCGTCGCCGGCGCGGAACTGGACCTGCCCAGCCTCAACGGCCGGCGCGACTTCGCGCTGCTGGTCAGCCATGCGGGCATCGCGCTGCCCTTCCTCGGCGGCGTGCTGCTGGCGCTGGCGCTGTTCGCCGAACACGGGCCGCCGGGCGTCGGCTTCGCTGCGTTCGCGCTCTTCATGGGGGTGTCGCTGTCGATCACCGCCTTCCCGGTGCTGCTGCGCATCCTGTCCGACCGCGGAATCACCCAGACGGAAATGGGCCGCATCGCCATCGCCTGCGCCGCGCTGGGCGATGCCAGCGCGTGGTGCCTGCTGGCGGTGATCGTCGCGACGGTGCAGGCCACCGGCTGGACGATGGCGGCGGTGTGCCTGCTGGGCACGCTGCTGTTCGCCGTGGCCGTGCTCGCGCTGCTGCGTCCCTGGGTGTCCCGTCGACAGATCCCCGTCGAACGCGAAGGCCGCGCGCTCATCGGGTTGTTGCTGCTGGCGCTGCTGTGCGCGCTGGTGACCGAGGCGCTGGGCATCCACGCGCTGTTCGGTGCGTTCCTCGCCGGCATCGCGGTCTCCGGCAACGCGCGGCTGCGTCATTTGCTGGTCGAACGCGTGGAACCGTTCGCGATCTCGCTGCTGCTGCCGGTGTTCTTCGCGATGACCGGCCTGCGCCTGCGCGTGGACGGCTGGCAGGCGTCGGACCTGTTGCTGGGCGTGGTGGTGATCGCGGTGGCGACGCTCGGCAAGGGCGTGGGCACCTGGGTGGCGGCGCGCAGCGCCGGCATGCCCAACGTTGATGCGCTGCGCCTTGGCGCACTGATGAACACGCGCGGCCTGATGGAGCTGATCGTGCTGAACCTGGGCTACGAGATGGGCCTGATCGGCGACCGCCTGTTCGCCGTGCTGGTGGTCATGGCGCTGGTGACCACCGCCATGACCGGCCCGCTGCTGGATGTCATCGAGCGTCGCGCGCAACGTCGCGCGAACGCGACGCCGCGCTGACGCGACACGGGCGCGCGCCATGCAGCCGCGCCCGCTGCCGCCGGGACGTCAGATGCCCGGCTCCTCGATCTGCCGCACCTCGCATTCGATGTTCCATTCGTCCCCATGGATGGCGACGAAGCGGCGCGTCAGTTCGGTGGCTTCGTCCAGGTCGGCCGCTTCCAGGATCGCGTAGCCGCCGATCACTTCCTTGGCCTCGGCGAACGGGCCATCGACATTCGACAGCTTGCCGTTGTGCAGGCGCACGCGGCGGCCCTTCGCGGTGGGCTGCAGGCCGCCGGTATCGACCAGCTTGCCGGCGGCGCGCATGTCGCCGATCAGGACGGTCATCTCGTCCATCAGCCGCTGGCTCGGCACCTGGCCGGTGTTCTCGTCGACGCGGATCAGGGACAGAAAGCGCATGGGATCTCCTTGGGGGTTGCAGGCGCGGAAGTGCGCCCTTCATGACATCGACGAGCGGGGACGTGCGGAATCGACAAACCGCGTCGGAGTCGCGCGAGGCGGCGGCCGGTATGCTGCGGCGATCCGTTCTCCCATCCTGCGACGCGCCCGATGCCCCGACCCGCCGCCCTGTACGCCCGCGCCTTCCTCCTGTTCGGGCTGCTGCTCGCCACCTCGGCCTTCGCACAGGGCTATTTCCCGCCGCGCGGCGACTGGGCACGGGCCACGCCGGCGCAGGCCGGGTTCGATGCGCAGCGCCTCAAGGAAGCGGTCGATTACGCCATCGCCCATGAAGCGAAGGAACCGCGCGACCAGGCCGTCGCGCTGGCCCAGAGCTTCGGGGCGAAGGAGCCGTTCTTCGAAGGACAGATCGGCCCGACCGCGGTGCGCGCCCCGCTCAACGGCATCATCGTCCATCGCGGCAAGGTGGTCGCCGAATTTGGCGACACGCGCGCCGTCGACATGAGCCACAGCGTCACCAAGACCTTCCTCAGCACGGTCGTCGGCGTGGCGTGGCAGCGCGGGCTCATTCGTGACACGAACGACCGCGTCGCCGATTACATGCCGCGCGACGTCGACCTGTTCGTGTCCGAACACAACGCGCCGATCACCTGGGACCACCTGCTGCGCCAGACCAGCGACTGGCAGGGCACGCTGTGGGGCAAGCCGGACTGGGGCGACCGGCCGTCGGGTCCGCCGGAACAGTGGCCCAATCGCGAACGCCACGTGCCCGGCACGCACTACATGTACAACGACGTCCGCGTGAACGTGCTGGCGCTGGCCGCGTTGCAGGTGTGGCGTCGCCCGCTGCCCGAGGTGCTGCGCGAGAGCGTGATGGAACCCATCGGCGCGAGCACGCGCTGGCGCTGGCATGGCTACCGCAATTCGTGGGTCGAACTGGACGGACAGCACATGCAGTCCGTCTCCGGCGGCGGCCACTGGGGCGGCGGCATGTTCATCGACGCGTGGGACATGGCGCGCTTTGGTTACCTGTTCCTGCGTGACGGGCGTTGGGACGGAAAGCAGATCGTCTCGCGCGAATGGATCGCCAAGGCGCGCACGCCGGGCGTCGACAATCCCGAATACGGCTACTGCAACTGGTTCCTCAACACCGGCCGCAAGTCGCTGCCGTCGGCGCCGGAAAGCAGCGTCACCTTCCGCGGGAACGGGCAGAACATCATCTACATCGATCGGGACAACGACCTGTTGATCGTGGTGCGCTGGATCGACCGCGGGGATGCGCTGGATACGTTCATCGGGAAGGTGCTGGCGGCGCGGGTGAAGTAACGCAATCGCACCATCAGTCGGCGACTGCCCAACGCAAACCCCTCTCCCGGCGGGAAAGGGGTGCGGGGAAACTCAGAACGTCACCTTCACCGAAGGCGCACTGCGCGTGTGTTCGCCGTGGTACACGGCCTCGACGTTGTTGCCGTCGGGATCCAGCACGAACGCAGCGTAATACCCGGGGTGATACGGACGCTCGCCCGGCGCTCCGTTGTCCTTTCCACCTGCGGCGAGCGCCGCCTTGTGGAAGGCATCCACCGCCGCGCGATCCTTCGCCTGGAACGCCAGGTGATGGCGTCCGGTCAACTCGCCCTGCGCCGCTTCGCTGTCAGCGGTGGAAACGAACAGTTCGTCGTACCAGAACGCGCCGTCGTCGAGCGTTCCGCCCAGCGGTACCTCAAGCACCTTGAACACGCCGTCGTAGAAGCGGCGGCTCGCGGGCAGGTCGCGCACGACCAGCTGGATGTGGTCGATCAGGCGGCCGCGATGAAGTTCCTGGGTTTCCATGGTCTCGTCCCTGTGACGTGGCGATCAGTGCGGAGTGGAGGGCTGCGGCAGCGCCGAATGCGTGCGCAGCAGGCTTTCCAGATTCTGCACGCCACGCATCGCCGAGACCGTGTGCAGAAGGTCATGGAACTCGCCTTCGGCGACGTGGCCCTTCAACTGCACGCGCCCCTCGCGAACATGGACTTCGACATCGTGCGGGCGTTCCACCAGGCGGCCCAGCCGCGAGCGGATGCGTTCGTGCAGCAGGTCGTCGTCCACGGGATCCGAACCCAGCCCCGCACGCGTGCGCGCAGCCACGCCGCGCAGGCGATCGACCGCGCGCTTGGATTTGCCGCGAACGTAGCGCTGTGCATCGTGCCCCATGGAGACGCTGCGGTCGCGCACGATCGCGCGGCGGCGCCTGCCGGTGTTGGGATCCATCAGGTACATCACCAGGGCGCCAGCGGCGAAAGCCAGCGCGACGTTGGCCAGCGTGCCCAGGGCACTGCGCGCGGATCGTTCATGCATGGTTCGTCACCTCTTGTCGGCTTGCGAAAGCCACACCCTGCCAGAAGGTGCGGAAACATCGCGCGAAGGCCGGACCACGGTTTCCTTAACGGGCACCCTGCCGGAAGGTCGGGATTTTCGGAGGATTCCGAGAGATCGCGCGCGAGGGCGTTGCTAACGTTCGGCGCCCTCGCCGCTCCTTCTGCCCCCGTGTCCAACGCATCCTGCCCGCGCGCCTTGCCATGCCTCTCCATCGCCACGCTCGCCTGCGCCGGCGCCTTCCTGCTGGCTTCGTGCGAACGCCACGACGCGCCCGCGGCATCGGGCGCAGTCGGCGATACGCCGGCGGCATCCGAACGTTTCGTCGCACCGTACGACGTGTTCGAACGCGATGCGCGCGCCATGGTCGGCATCACCTATCCGACCGGGCTGGATCGCTATCCGGCGCTGGCGAAGTTGCTCATCGCGCACGCGCACGCACGTCGCGCCGCGCTCGAGGCCGCACTCGCGCAGACACCGCATCCGGCCATCCCGTTCGAACTGATCCTGCGTTTCAGCACGGCCGCCGACTCCCCGCGGCTGTTCGCGGTGACGGCCGAGGAAGAGCTGTACACCGGTGGCAACAGCAGCAAGCCGCGACGCGACGTGTTCCTGTGGTTGCCGGCGCAGAACCGCCTGCTCGCGCCGGATGAAATGATTCCGGACCCGGCCGCGTGGTCGCGACTGCACGAGCGGATCGAACACATGCAGCGGGAGGAATCGGCGTCGCTGACCGCGCCGGCAAGCGAACGCGGGATGCAGCACGTCTTCGTTCCGCGCTTCAACTCGGCCGGTCGCATCGCCGGCCTGCGCTTCCGCGCCGACAATGGCGACGAAGTCGAAGTGCCGGGCGACATGCTCAAGCCGCTCGTCGCGCCGGCGTATGCGGCGTGGTTCGAGGGTGCGCCCGAGGTCGCGGGCGACACGCCGGCGGTGACGGCGAAACTCTGATCGCATCGCCGCACCGCGAGCGCAGTGCGGCGAGCCGCGCGATTCACGCCGCGGGTTTGCGCAGCGCCTGGTCGAACAACGCCAGCGTCTTCTTCCACGCTTCGCGCGCCGCGGCTTCGTCGAAACGCGGTGTGGTGTCGTTGTTGAATCCGTGCTGCGTACCGGGCGGCTGGAACAGCTCGTACTTCACGCCGGCCTGCTTCAGCGCGGCCTCGTACGCGGGCCAACCGGCATTCACCCGCTCGTCCGTGCCGGCCAGCACGATCAGCATGCGCGCCTTGATGTTCGGCACGTCTTCCAGCGCGGGGGCCGGTCCGTAGAACGGCGCGGCCGCAGCCAGGTCCGGCAGCTGCGTGGCGAGGAAGTTCGACATCCCGCCGCCGTAACAAAAGCCGACCACGCCGAGCCGGCCGTTGCCGCCTTCGACCGTGCGCAGCATCCTTGCGGCGGCGAGGAAATCCTGCTTCGTCTTCGCCTGGTCGAGCTTGGCGAACTCGGCGCGCGCCTTGTCCTCGTCGCCGGGATAACCGCCCAGCGGAAACAGCGCATCGGGCGCGAAAGCGATGTAGCCCTCCAGCGCGAGGCGACGCGTGACATCCTCGATATGCGGATTGAGCCCGCGGTTCTCGTGGACCACGAGCACGACCGGCAGCGGGCCGCTTTTCTTCGCCGGGCGCACCAGATACCCGCGTGCGGTGCCGTAGCCCTGCGGCGAGGGGAACTCGATGTAGCTGGCGCTCAGCCGCTTGTCGTCGGGCTTGATCTGCTGCGCTGCGGCGAAGTTGGGCGCCAGCGCGGCGAGCAGGCCGGCGGCGCCCGCGGCGCCCACCGCGAATCGCGCCGCACCGCTGAGGAAGCCACGGCGGTCGATGACGCCGTGCACGTACTGGTCGAACAGTTTCAGGACTTCCGGATCGAAGTCGCTGGCCTTGCGACGTGACATGTCGGCCATGGGAACCCTCCGCGGCGGTGGTTAAGAACGTGCCGGCGAGGATAACGGGCAATGCGTTACGTCGTGTGGATCGTGCGCCGGTCCGATGCAGCGGTGCGACGGACGGCTTGGAATTCGTGTTGACGCGGCGCCCGCGAAAAGAACCGCCGCCGATGCCCCACGCACCGGCGGCGGTGGCGACTTACGTCACCTTCTTGGCGATGGTCACGCCCAGAATGAAAAGCACGACGGCGATCACCAGTCCCACCCAGAACAGCAGCTTGGCGATGCCCATCGCCGCACCGGCGGCGCCGCTGAAACCCAGCGCGCCTGCGATGAGACCGATGACGGCGAAGATGATGGCCCACTTCAACATGACAACGACTCCGCGAAACCTGGTTGCCAGCGACGTTAGTCGTGGCGTTGTCGTTCCGGCGTGAGCGAAGAAGGCGTGATGTCCGTGCGCGTTGGCTGCTTCCCGAACGAATGGCGAGGGCACGCAAAGGCTCACCGGCAAACCCGCACCGATCCCTTGTCGAAATGGAAGTGATCCGCATGAGCCCGGTTGTAGTCGGGGCCGAGCACGACATCGAAGTAATCGCACGCGCCGTCGTGCAGGGCACGCAGGAACCGCGCTTCGCCCGACGCGGCCGGCGACGCCGAAGACGACGAAATGGCGGCCACATCGCCTTGCTTCGAACCCCAGTCGCCCAGCACACGCACGCGTCGCCCATCGTCCAGAACGAGGCCGGCAACGTCCAACGCATCGGCCGTCGCATGCTGGCTGCGCCGGCGTCCCTGCTCACCGTAGATGTTGCGGCACGCGTACGAACCCAGGTGTTCGATCCGCACCACGCGCGCGCCCAGGTTCGCCTGCGCCGCCTGCTGCAGCACGTGTCGCTCCCACATCGCCAGCGACAGCGCAGCGCGGCAGCTCAGGGTGAAATCGGATCCGACTGCCACGCTGGTGCGCTGGATGCGAACGGCATCGGTAAAACCGCAATGATCGCCGGTGATGCGGTCCGCTACCGGCGCCAGTCGCATGTCGGCCTGCGCGAGCGCGGGCTGGCAGGTGACGGGATCACCCGCCGCGCGATCCAGCTTGAAGCGCGTCAGCAGGTTCGGCGGCGCGTCGATGCGCAGCGGCGCCCAGGGATTCCACGCTTCGGGAATCCGCACCCGCCCCGACCACGCCGCCCACGCGAGGCCGAGCACCACGATCAAGGGGACCAGCCACAGCCATCTCAGCCACGGGTTCGCGTTCGTCATCGGCCGATTGTCGCCCGATGCAACTCCAGGGTGCAGTGCGGCCGGTCAATGCCGATAATGTCGCCATGACCGCCGCAAGTGCTTCCGTCACCGCCCTGCCCTTCGCCCGGATCGCCGACACGGTGACCGGCGCGCGCACGCTGGAGGAACTCGTCCGCCCCCTGCTGGAAGTGCTCGAAACACTGACCGGCATGGAGTCGACGTACCTCACTTCGATCGACTCCAACGCCGGCGTGCAGCACGTGCTGTTCGCGCGCAACACGCAGACCTTGCTGATCCCCGAGGCGCTGACCGTGCCGTGGTCGGACACGCTGTGCCAGCGTGCGCTGGACGAAGGCTGCACCTACACCGACGACGTGCCCTCGCGCTGGGGCGATTCCGACGCCGCGCGGGCGCTGGGCATCCACACCTATGTCAGCACGCCGGTTCGGCTGGAGGACGGCTCGCTGTACGGCACGCTGTGCGCGGCAAGCGCACGCCAACTGCCCCTGCCCGACGATGCGCAGCGCGCCCTGCACATGTTCTCGCGCCTGATCGGCCAACAGCTGGAACGCGAACGCCTGCTCGGCCGCCTGCAGGAAGCCAACGCCGCGCTGGCCGCGAGCGCCCTGGTGGACACCGTCACCGGCCTGCCGAACCGGCGTGCGCTGATGATCGAGCTCAATCGCCGCATCGCGCACTGCCAGCGCCAGCACGAAGCGCTGGTGGTGGCCTTCATCGACCTGGACGGCTTCAAGGCGATCAACGACCGCCATGGCCATGAGGCCGGCGACCGCTTCCTGACCGCGATCGGCCGCACGCTGGAAACCGCGCTGCGCGCCGACGACTTCGCCGCGCGCCTGGGCGGCGACGAGTTCGTGGTGGTCGGCACCGTGGCGCACGTCGAAGGCCCCGACAGCATCGAGGCGTTCCGCGAACGGCTGGCGCAATGCACGCGTCGTTCGTTCGACCTGGGCGCGGTCACCGTGGATTACGACGGCGCCAGCGTCGGCGCCGTGGTCGCCGGCGACGACCATCCCGACCCCGACACCCTCATCGCCCGCGCGGATGCGGCGATGTACGCCGTCAAGCACGCCCGCAAGGCGCGCGCGCGCGCCAGCGCCTGACCTGCGCCCGTCGCACGGCCGTGCGCGGGCGGCGAAACCCGTATCGTATGGACACCCCGTCCGCACTGGAGCGCGTCATGAAGCATCTGTTGAAGCAGGCCGTCGCCGGCCTTGTCGTCGCCGTCGCGATTGCCGCGCCGGCCGTGGCCGCACTCAAGACCGGCGCGAAGGCGCCCGAGTTCAGCGCCCCGGCCTACCTCGCCGGTGAGCCCTTCACGTTCAAGCTGTCCGACGCGCTGAAGAAGGGCCCGGTCGTGGTCTATTTCTTCCCCGCCGCGTTCACGCCGGGCTGCAACCTGGAAGCCCACCTGTTCTCCGAGGCCATCGAGAAGTTCAAGGCCGAGAAAGCCACGGTCATCGGCGTCACCGCCGGTAACACCGACCAGCTGGCCGCGTTCTCCAAGTCCACCGAGCATTGCGGCGGCAAGTTCCCGGTCGCCGCCGACACCGGCGCGAAGATCGCCAAACAGTACGACGCCATCCTCGACAAGAAGCCGGAGTGGTCGGACCGCACCTCCTACGTCATCGCGCCCAACGGCACGATCACGCACGTGTACTCCGACCTCAATCCGCAGAAGCACGTCAAGGAATCGCTGGACGCGGTGGCGGCGCTGGAGAAGAAGAAGTAAGACTGCCCGTTGCGTTCCCGCCCCTCTCCGAACCGGAGAGGGGTTGCGACGATCAGGTCGGACGACGCGCTAGGCGCGCCTAACGCCCGCCCTCGTCCGCCTCATCCGTCAGCCCCGCACCCAGCCCCATTCCGAGTCCGCCGGCGGCGATCCCGCCGCCCATTCCGCCACCGCCCATCCCGCCGCCACCGCCGCGGCCGCCTTTTCCTTCCTCGCGACCACCGCCTTCGCCCTTCGCCTTCGAACCCGATGAAGGCCGGCTCGGTCCCTGCCTGGGAATTTCCAGGCCCGACGGCACCGGGTCCAGGTCCAGCACGCCGCGGATGAAGTCGCGCAGCGACACCACCAGTTCCGCCGTATGCACCGGCCGCCCGGCGACGAGGTCCTCGGCCGCGCGCGCCGCCAGCCGCACCTGTTCGTCGGTGCCCAGCAGCAGGATGTCCGACAGTGCGCCTTCCACCGCATCGCGGATGCGGCGGGAGCGATCCGAACTCGGCCACGCCAGTTCCGAATCGCCGGGTTCGACGTCGGCCGGCACTGCCTCACCCGGCGCGACGCGCCGCCGTTGCAGGTCGCGAAGGTGCGTGGGATCCACCGAAAGATCGCCCGTGAACGACCCACCCAGCGTCTTGTACGCCGCGATGAGCGTGCGCAGGCGCTCGTTGATCTGCCGGTTCTCGCGCTCGCGCCGCGCCTGCACGATCTGCATCACGATCAGGCGAATGCCCACGCCAATCAGCGTGATCACCGCCAGTCCGACCAGCGTCGACAACACCGTCTGCCAGGAACTGAAATCCAGACTGCGCATGGAGCCTCCTTCGCCGATGTGGGCAACCTAACGCATGGGGCGCGGGGGATGCGTGGACGCCGCCCCGCCTCACGCCGCCCTAATGCCCCGGCCACCACAGTGACGCCACCTTCCGGTCGGGGACCCGCCATGAGAACGCTCGCCTTCGCGCTCGCCTGCGCCACGCTGCTCGTCACGCTCACGCCCGCCGCCGATGCGCAGTCGCGAAAGCAGCCGACCGCGCAGGTCGAAGTCTCCAAAGGCGCCACCACCCTGCCCGGTCCGACCTACGCCTGGGTGCCGATGCCCGCGCAGCTGAAGGCGGAACTCGACAAGCGCGCACAGGATCCCGCGTTCCGCACGCGCCTGCAGGCGTCGCTGGACAAGGCCCTGCAGGCCAAGGGCTATCGCCGCGTGGAGGACGTGCGCAAGGCGGATATCGCCGTCGCCTACCGCGTCGGCGTCCGCAACGTCGAACAGACCAGCGTGACCGAGCGCATGCAGCAGGGCGGCGTGGTGCCCGAAAGCGCCGTCGCGTGCGGCCCGTACGGCTGTTCGCAGATTCTGTCCAAGAGCGCCGAAGGCGTGCCGACCTTCAAGGTGCACACCGTGGACACCCTGGAAGGCGGCCTGCAGATCGAAGTGATCCGGCCTTCGGACATCCGCGTGCTGTGGCGCGCCCTCTATCGCGGCTCGATGAAGGCGAAGGACCAGGGCAAGCTCAACCTCGACGCCGTCGCCACGCAGACGCTGGCCGCGCTGCCGCGCGCACCGGCGAAGTAAGCGCGACCCAGGCGCGGCCGGCGGATCAACCGCCGTCCGCGGCCTTCTTCTCGTTCTCCGTCGCCTTCTCCACGATCTCCTCGTAGAGCTGCACCAGCTCCCCGCCGAGTGCGTGGAATTCCGGATTGCGCGCGACGAAATGCTGGCCATCCTGCGCGTCTTCCAGCGCTTCCTTCATGAAGGCGATGTCCGAATCGGTCATGCGTTCGCCCGCATCGACGCGTTTTTTCAGCGCCATTGCACGCGGCAGGCGGTACTTCACCAGGCGATCGAGCAGCGCCTGCAACGTCGCCGTGTCGTCGGTGTGCTGGGACATGGAAGCCGCCTCGCGCGCGGGGTTGCCATTGTGCGCTCGGCCCCGCGCGTGCGGCTTCACATGCGATTCACCGCGCAGGCGTCGCGACGAACGGGGCCGCCATCGCCTTCAACAGACTGCGCTGATCATCATCGCCGGTCAGTTCCCACATGAAGACGCCACGCAGTCCACGCTCCTTCGCCAGCTGCGAACGCAACGCGATGGATCTGGGGTCCTCAAAACTGACGAAGATCTTCTCGTGCGCATTGAACAGGTACGGCGTCTGCGCGACGTCGTGCCAATGCTGCGTCCACTTGCCATCGTTCAGCAGCTTCGACTGGATATCGCGCCAGTCGCCGGGAGCGTAAGGCTCGGTGTAGGCCTGGTACAGCCCGTCGTTCGCCGCGTTCTTCACTCGGAACCCGCGGCCGTAGAACGGCACGCCCAGCACCAGTTTGTCCGCCGGCACGCCGTGTTCCAGGTAGAAATCCACCGCACCTTCGACGTTGTTCGCACGACGCAGCTCGGGTGGCAGCGGGTCGCCGGCCACTTCCCGCAGCGGCGCGTTGAACGTGGACACGCTTGAGAACGCGGTACCCATGTCGTAGGTCATCAGGTTGACGAAGTCGAGCGTTTCGCCAAGGGCTTTGAGGTCGTAACTCTTCGCCGGATCGTAAGGACCGGCCGACTGCATGCGACCGGCCGGCAGCGCGGCGGTGAGCAGGTACGACTGGCCGCGCTGTTTCGCCTTCGCATCCAGCTGGCGGCGGAATTCCCGGGCCAGCAACGTCGCGTTCTCGCGATCCTCCGGCCGTGCGGCGATCTCCTTCGGGCCGCCGTAGACCGGGAATTCCCAGTCCAGGTCCACGCCGTCGAAACTGTCGCGATGCGTGTCGAAGAACATCGCGACGCATGAGTCCACGAAGCGCTTGCGGCTCTCGACCGTCAGCGCCGCATCGGAGAAACCACCTGCCTCCCAGCCGCCGATGGAGATGATCGTGCGCAGCCTGGGATGCTGCTTCTTCAGCGCGGCCAGTTCCTTGAAGCGCGCAGGCGCGTCCTTCCCGATCACGCAGCGCCCGTCCTCGATCCGCGCGAAGGCGTAGAACAGGTGCGTGACGGTGTCGGCGGGAATGTTCGACACCGGATAGCGCGCGGCATTGTCGCCCGGGTAGTACGCGCCGACGATCGGCTGCGCGGCGAGGGCTGGCGCGGTGAAGGCGGAAACAACGATGGCAACGGCGGCCAGGCGATGGCGAAGCATGCGGGCGTCTCGTGTGGGGTGGAAATCAAACGCCCCCTCCACGCACGAAGAGGGGTTGGGTAAGCCCCTCTCCCACCGGGAGAGGGGTTGGGGTGAGGGGCCAACGGAGCGAGGGCGGTGAACGATGTTGTTCACACGACGCTGCGCTGTTGCTGGCCCTACCTGTGCTTGCAGAAAATCGGGATGGCAGGCCGCGGCAGAGTTACGAACAATGAACGGCCACGACCCCCTAGCCCAACGCCACGGCTCGTCCCGTCCGCACCGACTCATAGATCGCCTGCATGATGCGCACATCGCGCAGGCCTTCTTCGCCCGGCACCTTCGTCGGCTGGTTCTCCAGGATGCAACGCGCGAAGTCGTCCATTTCCGCCGCGAACAGATCGATTTCCGGGAACCGGATCTCCTGCCCGTCGCTGCGACGCCCATGGTTGCCGTCGTAGAAGAACGCCGGATCCAGTTCGAACCACCCGCGCTCCGCGTTCACGCGCAGGTTCTGGATGCGCCCGGCCTTGTAGCTGGTGCTGCAGTAGGCGACCACGCCGCTGGGGAACTTCGTCGTCCACGCAATGGTTTCATCGACCTGCGCGAACTTCACCGGGTCGGTCTTCGTCTCGATCGCCGATACCAGCACCGGCTCCTCACCGGTGAGGTAGCGCGTGGCCTGCAGCGCATAGATGCCCACGTCCATCAGCGCGCCGCCACCGGCGAGGTCACGCTTGAGGCGCCATTGCGTCGGGTCGCCGACATCGATCGCGAAACCCGCCTGCACGATGGTCGGCTTGCCGAACACTTCCTCGCGCACCAGGCGGATGCATTCCAGATGATGCGGATCGTACTGGCAGCGATACGCGGTGCCGAGCAGACGGCCTGCGTTGCGGCACGCGTCGATCATCGACTGGCAGCGTTCGACCGAGATCTCCAGCGGCTTCTCGCAGAACACATGCTTGCCCGCCTTCGCCGCGGCGATGGTGTGCTGCGCGTGCAGCGCGTTCGGCGTCACCACGTAGACGAAGTCGATGTCGGGGTTGTCCGCCATGCGATGCATCGTGTCGTACGAATACACGTTCGCGTCGGGGATGCCGTACTTCGCCTTCCACGTCGTCGCTTTCGCCGGCGTTCCGGTGATGATGCCCGCCAGTCGGCAGTTGCGCGTTTTCAAAAGCGCAGGCGCGATCTGGTTCTCGCTCAGCTTTCCCAGCCCGCAGATCGCCACGCCGAGTTTGCGCGATTGTCGCGCCTTCTCGCGCGTGGCGCCGGTGCTGATGAACGGCGCGGCGGCCAGCGCGATGGCGGTTTCGGCGAGGAACTTGCGGCGATGCGGGTTCGGCATGATGGCGTCTCAGATTGGAACGCAATGCAACCGGTGTTCGACCTATCCATGCGCCAGCGCGTACTCCAGCGCCGCGCGCACGGCGACGGCCTGCGCCTGGTTGCATTGTTCGGGCGTGGCGCGCGGGCTGTCCGGGTACACCTCGGTCGTGGTCTTGTAGCGCGCATCCGTGACGCCCGCGCACAGCCCGAGCTTGCGCAGCGCGTACTCGATGACACCCGGCGCCACCACGGGCGAACCGATGATGCGGCCCTGCGCATCGCTGGGCGCGATGTGTGTGACCTTCGCCACCGCATCGATCACCGCCTTCTGGAATTCCGGCTGCGGGTTCTCGCTGTCGTCGACGAGGTAGAAGCCATCCGGAATGCCATCTGCCTCGAACGGCTTGCCATCGCGCGCGGCCAGCGCCGGGCGGAATTCGGACTCGTCGGTATCGGTGGTTTCGTGCAGGTCGATGTGCACCAGCACGCGATCGCGCACCGGCGCGACCAGCTTGATCAACGCGGCCGACTCCTGCGCCGGGCTGTTGTCGCGGAACGAACGGTTGGGATCGATCGCATCGGCATTCCAGCGATGGATGCGCTCGTACGCCCACGGGCTGATGCACGGCGCAACCAGCAGGTTCATGCGGCCGGCGAAATCGGCGGCGTTCTCGCGCACGAACTTCAGCGCCCCGTGCACGCCACTGGTCTCGTAACCGTGCACGCCACCGGTCACAAGCGCGACCGGCAATGCATCGTTCCAGTCGCGGCTACGGATGGCCAGCAGCGGGAAGTGTTCGTCGCCGTACTGCAGCGCGCCGTACTCGGTGACATCGAAGTCCGCGCGCAGCGGTTCGATGGCCGACACCACTTCGTCCGCATAACTGCGATGGCGCACCTGCCCCGCCAGCCACTGCGCCTTTTCCGCGGCGCCCCAGGGCGTGCCGGGTGTGCCGATGGGATAAAAGGCGGTGTTGTTCATGGGCGTTGTTCGGTGCGTGGGATGAGCGGCGACTCTAGCATCGCCGCGCGTGCGAAACCCGGACACCGTCACGCCACTCCCGACGGCGGCGCCTTCGCGGGTCACGCCTCCAGCGGAACCGGCACCGCTGGCATGGGCGGCGTGTGCAATCCGTCGATACGGGCCGCGATGGCATCACGCAGCACGGTTTCGCTGGAGTCCAGCGACCGGTCCACCGACCGCTTCGACCACACCGCCGATTCCGCGAGCCGTGCACGGGCCTCGTCGGCCTGTCCGTCGATCGCGCACTGCAGCGCTTCGCAGCGAGTGCGCAGCGCAGGAAAGAGCCAGCCCATGTCCCGTCCGAGGGCCTCCACTGGCGATGGCATCGGCACTTCCCCCGCCATCGCCCGCGAGAATGCCGCCTCGCAGCGGAGCACCGCGATGAAACCTTCCATCGCCTTGGCCATCGGCGGCGACAAACCGACGATATTCAGTTCGACCTGGCGCATCACCTCGTCCACGCGCGCCCATTCGCCATCCAGTTGCAACTGTTTGATGCGCACCCACAGCACGAACATCGGGCCGGGTTGTGAACTGCGTTCAAGGATCCGCAGGTACTCGTCGGCCCATGCACCAAAGGGCTCGCCCGAGATCAGTCGAGCGTTGAGCATCGTGAAAGCCACCTGCGGATCGTCGTCGCCGATGCCGCGTGCCCACCGCCACAACTGCAGGCCGTCGCTCGCCAGCGTCGTGGCCGACGACCAGGGAAGCAGGTTCCCCAGCGTGGTGCACGCATTGAAGATCGAAAAGCCAAGCAGCGCGGCGCCGACGTACTGATCTCGAAAGCCGTACGCCAGCCCCAGAGCCGCCAGGGCCAGGACGGCGTTCGTCAATGGCCCGGCCGCGACGATCGCCACGAACTGGCGGCGCAACGACCTGTGCGGCGAGGGAAAGCTCTGGACCATGCCCCCGATGCCGTGAAGTCCACGCTTCCAGCGCACGCGCCATCCGTCACGTAGGGGTTGCACGTCCAGCCTTCCAACCTGCACCCGCACCACCGTCGCGCCGCCCACCACGGCGGCGATCGCATGGCCGGCCTCGTGGAGCAGGATCGAAAGGAACAGCAGACAGACACCAAGCGGAAAGCCCCACCATCCGCGGGTCAGGATGCCGCAGCCGGCAAACAGCACGACCACCCCGCCAAAACCCAGGACGAAACGGACGGCACTGCTTGCCCCCAAGACCCACGCAGGCGGCGTCCACTCCGAATCGGGCACGCGATACGCGTAACCGCCGTCAGACATGGGTCACCCGCCCACTCGGGGCGCGGTATCGGATCGAGCTCTTCGACAAGCCCAACATGAGTCCTTTCATACCCGCCTCCCCGCGGATGTCCGTGCCCGCATGGTATCGCGCATCAGGGCATGCGATGGCGCAAGCGAAACGCCCGCGATCGCAGCGGGCGTTGATCCGCATCGCCCGGCACGTGCGTGCCGGGACCCACCTCACCCGCTCTGCGCCACCTCGCACGACCAGATGGAACTGGCGATCCACTGGTTCGCGCGCGTGAGGTGGTTGTACACCTCCTCGATCGGTTCGCCGCCCTGCGCGGTGCATTTGGCCACGGCATCCGCGCGGGCGTCTTCCAGCGCGATGCCCGGATCAAAGCTGACGCCCGAACCGCTCACGTGCGTGATGGCGGCCGTTGCCGCACCGGATGCGAACAGCGCAATCGCCATCGCGCTGGCGACCCATGTCTTCCTCATGATGTATCTCCTGCGTTCGTGATGAACGCAGGCATTCGATGCGGGGCGCGGCAACGCAGCGGTGAAGATCGGGTAAGCAGCGCGTAAAGCGGCCGCGTGGATGTGCGACAGCGTGATGCACGTCGCATCGCGCGCGCAGGCTAACCCCGCCAGTTCGCGTGCGTCCGCCAGAACTCCACGCTGCGCAGGTACGCCTCCCGATCCAGCGTCACGCCGGAGCCGCCCTCCTCCACGCCCAATGCATTGCGCATGATGGTGATGGGCGCCATCGGCGTCTCGATGGGCTCGGCGGTGTACATGCAGCCGACCACGCCCCAGTCGGCGTCGATGTCGGTGCCCTCCTTCGCCAGCTGTTCGCGGCTGTAGAGGATGACGATGAGGTAGTCCGCCACCGGCGGCGCCAGCCCTTCGAACCAGCGCACCAGCACGGGCAGTTCCTCGCGCGTGCGCGCGTCGTAGTCGGTGCGCAGCAGGTGGCGATTGTCGTCGGTGATCGGCACCGCCAGGCACTTCGTCGACGTCCAGTTACGGTGCACGTGCAGCTTGCAGAACGGCGCGTAGCCGTCGAGCACCTCCAGCGGCGGCACCTCGTTGAGATGCCGTTCGAACTGCTCCGGCGTGCAGTCCTGGATGGTGTTGCGCCGCGGCTCGCGCGGGAACAGGCGTGGGCGGGCGAAGTCGGTAAGGACGATGGTCATGGGCGGGCTGTCTCGTGCTGACGCCGCATTATTCGCGATGAGGCGGCTTCGTGCGCCCCATGCCGGAGCGCGATTCGGATATCGGACCCGTCGGCCAGCTGCAACGCTGTCGGTCGCCCCTTCCGAAGCGCGCACGCCATGAAGCACCGGTTCGTCGTCTGCCTGTCCATCGCGCTGCTGCCAGCGCCCGCGGCGCTCGCGGATTGCACGCTGGCGTTCGCGCCGCCGGAGGTGCGGCGCGCTGCCAGCGCGCACTACTACCGCTCGTCGAAACGGGATGCGCCAGCGCCCGGCCGGCTGCCGGCTGCGAACCGAGCACCGATGACGATCACATCCTCATCCCCAGCCAGATCACCGACTCCGTCGCCATCGAGACCAGCGGCCGCAGCACGCGATACAGCATCCCGGATTCATCCACGTGGAGCGCCGCCTGGTCGTGATGCGCGCGCTCCTCTTCCGTGATGGCACTGATGGCTTCCACGGCGGCCGCATCCGTTCCGCGCAGCATCGCGAGCTGATGGTCCAGATGCCGGAGCACCACGCTCTCGACGGCCACGGTTGTCGCCGCGATGGCCGAGCGCCCCAGCACGCCCGTCATCAACCCGAGCACCAGCCCGCCGGCTCCGCACAGCCAGTAGCTCCTGCACCGGCGACGCCCGCGCCGCGCAAGCTCCGCACCGAAGATCTGGCGATGGCGAACCTCGTGGGAACGGAATTCCACCAGTTCCGGCACCAGATCGCGTGCGATGAGCCGCGCGATCGCGATCTGGCCGCTGTAGATGCAGATCGCGCCGAACTCGCCGGCGTGGTTGACCTTGAGGATGCGGCTCCCCAGGTCGGTAACGACCATGTCGGCGACCGCCATCAGGCGTCCGCCAGCGCCGCGCCGCGCAGCCTGCCCGCGGCGGAAGCGTAGATGCCGCCGACCACGAGGAAGCAGCCGAAGTAGATGGACGCCGCGATGCCGCCCGATCCCAACGCCAGCGCCACCGTCGGCACCGCCGCCAGGAACGTCGCGAACAGCAGCAGGAAGCGCTGCATCAGCGGCTCGTAATGCGTTGCCTGCCATTGCGGCCATCGCCGCGCGAATGCGAACGCTGCCGCATCGTCCGCTGGCAGTCGCGACGTGATGCTTGCTTCGACACGTGCGATGTTCGCGAGGTAATACTGGACCAGCGCCTGCTTGGCGAGCGTGCGCGTGCCGACGATGGCAATGAAGAACAGGATCGCGACGAAGCCGGCCAACGGCCCCCACGCTCCCAGCGCGTACGCGGGGAACTGCGCCGACACGGGCACCCATGCGGCCATCGCGCCAGTGGAGAACAGCAGCCCGAAGTCCTCGAACGAACTGCGCGAGTAGCTGTCGCACTTGTCGCCCAGGTAGGTGTACAGCCGCCACAGGTCGGGCGGCACGTCGACCAGCGCCTCCTTGTGCGTCGATGCGGCGTCGTGCAATGCCCCTTGCCCTGCTCCGTCCATTTCGCCCCCTACGTGTGGTCGTGAGTGGATGCCCTGGCGCTCAAAGCTCCGGAGTGGAATCGGCGATGACGTGCATCGCTTCCTCGGTGCGGCGTTGTTGCTTGCGGTTCTGCGCCGCGGTCGTGATGTGCGCTGGCACCTGAGCGCAATGGTCGATGTAGCTGCCGGATTTCGCATCGATGATCTCGCGGCAAGGATCGGCCGCTCCGGACGCTGCGACGGGCGGCGCGGCAGGCGTTGGCGCAACGGGTTTCGCGGCCGAAGCGGAGGGTGTCGCCGGCATGAGCGTGCGCGTGATCGAGTCGACGAAGACGCGATACATCAGCAGCATGAAAGCCAAGAACGCGATGCCGGCAAGCAGTTTGATCGCCATCACCGCCACGAGGCTGCGCGTGGCCGTGTATCGCCGCCCTCGCCCACCGGCGCCGTAACGGATCCGGTCCTCGGCCGCCGACAGCAACCGTTCGCCAATGCGTCGCGCCACACCCGCCGGAACGCCATCGGCTGCGCCCATGCGAACCGAATCGAACTCCGGCGCCGGCTCGCGGATCGGCCCCAGCATCATGCGCAACTCCTCGCCATCGATCAGCTGGACATGCCCGAGCTTCTGCGCGGCTTCGATGGCGACCTTCGTGAATTCACCACTGGTGGCGAGGATGGCGCCCGTCGCGCCGTGGTTGACCATCAGGCCCAGCAACTCGTGCACGTCGTTGTGCGGCACCTTCATCGCGTTCCAGTGCTTGCACTGCACGATGATGAACTGTTCGCCGCGGCGCAGCTTCAGGTCGATGCCGCCGTCGGTCCGGGCGCCGGTCGCGCCCGTGCCGACGTGTTCGACGTCATAGCCCTCGCTGCGGTAGTACGCCGCCAGCAGGAGTTCGAGCTGGTCCCAGCCCACACGCGTGAGCGCGTCGCTGCGGCGATTGGTTACGCGCTTAAGCATGCGTGCTTCGCCTTCGTTCTGGATGCATCACCGCACCCCGGCAACGAGCGGGCCATCCAGCCCGGACGGGCGCGATGCCATCTCCGTCCGCCCACCCACGTGCAACACGTACTCGAAGTTCTGCACCATGCGGCCATAGCCGTCGTCGTCCGCGGCGTAATTGGCGCCGATGGTCAACGTGTGGCGGCCGGGCGCGAGCGGTTTGATCAGCAGCCAGTAGCCGTCGGCGGCGGTACTGGGGGAGGTCTCGTCGTCCGCGACCAGCGGAAAGCAACCGTCGCTGCGCACGCGATAGCGCGCCACGTCCGCGAGCAGCGCGTCGATCTGGTCCAGCGTGTACACCGGCGCACGCAGCAGCGAGCAACGCCCCTGCGCGGCACCGGGGCGCCACTGGTTGCCCGGCAGGTCCGGATGCGCCTTGCAGCGGACTTCGTCGCCCTGCACCTTGTCGGCCGCCTTGACCTGCGCGATGTACTCCGCCCATTCCGCAGGCGGCGTATCCGGCTCTGGCGGCCCCTTCGCCGACGAGGCGGCATGGACTGGCTGGAACAGCAACGCGCTGCCCAGCGCGATGCCGACGACGGCATTCCGGATCCCTGGCATGTTTTCCCCCTGTGTGGTGCAACGCTAGCGCAGTTGCGCGGTCGAGGACAGGTGCGCGCCCGCCGGCGGCGCCTCGTGCCGCGCGCCCCGACGCCTTGTCCTGCGCGCGAGGCAACGTGTGCGAAAGTAGCGCCCCCCGCCGAGCTCCCGCCCATGACCGATTCCGTCCGACTCTCCAAGCGTTTGGCCGAACTGGTCGGGTGCTCGCGCGCCGATGCCCAGCGCTATATCGAAAACGGCTGGGTGCGGGTGGACGGCCAGGTCATCGAGGCGCCACGGCATGCCGTTACGAACGAGCGGGTCGAACTGGATCCGGACGCCGTGCTGGAAGCGCCGGAGCCCGCCACGATCCTGCTGCACAAGCCGGCCGGTTTCGACACGATCGTCGGGCGCCAGCCGGCGGCCGCGCTGGTCACGCCGGCCAGGCGCTGGGCCGACGATTCCAGCGGCGTGCGCCTGCTACAACGCCATTTCGCCCGGCTGACGCCCCTGGTGCCGATGGAGGCCGCGGCCAGCGGCCTGATGGTGCTGACGCAGGACGGCCGTGTGTGGCGGCGCCTCACCGAAGACGCCGCGCAGATCGAACAGGAATACATCGTCGAGGTGTCCGGCGAGATCGCACCGTATGGCCTGCGCCGCCTGAACCACGGCCTGCGTTACCAGGGGCGCGAGCTGGCGCCATGCAAGGTCAGCTGGCAGAACGAAATCCGCCTGCGCTTCGCCCTCAAGGACGTGCAGCCCGGGCAGATCCCGGACATGTGCCGGCAGGTGGGCCTGCAGGTGGTGGCGATGCGGCGCCTGCGCATCGGCAAGGTGTCGCTGGCGAAGATGCCCGTGGGCGAATGGCGTTACCTGCCGGTGGGCGAGCGGTTCTAGCGCGATGCGGCGTCAGTCGCCGCGCACGCGCATCGTCAGGCCCTTCAGGAAATTGCGCAGCAGCTGGTCGCCGCACGGACGGTAGTTCGCGTGGCCCGGCTGGCGGAACAGCGCCGTCAGTTCCGGCTTGGACACCGGCCACCCGGCGGACTCGAACACCTCGTGCATGTCCACGTCCTTCAGCTCGAACGCGACCCGCAGCTTCTTCAGCACCACGTTGTTGGTGACGCGCGTCTCCGGCGGGCGCGCTGGACGGCTGTCGTCGCGGCCGCGGCAGTAGATCACCAGCCCGTCGAGGAACCGCGCCAGCACGGCATCGCTGCAATCGGCGTACTCGGGGTCGTCTTCCCGGCGCAGGAACGCCTGCACGTCGGCCTTGTCGAGCGCGAACGCCGGATCGGCCAGCTGGGTGATCTCCACCACGCGCTGATCGCTCAGATCGAGCATGTAGCGGATGCTGCGCAGGACGTCGTTGGTGATCATGGGGCTTTCAGCGGTACTGCGTGGGGCTGCCTAGTTTAGGCCACGTCACCGTGACGGGGCGCATTGCACGCGCCGCGCGGTTGCGGCTGGCGCATACTTCGCACGCTGACCACCACCACCGCACAACCGCACCAGGGAGCGCCTCATGAAGGGCATGGACCAGAAAAAGGAACAGAAGAAGAAGCCGGCCAAGACGATGAAGGAAAAGAAGGCCGAAAAGCGCGACAAGAAGGCTTCCAAGGGCTTCGCGCCGGTCTGACGTCCGCGCCGCGCAGCAGTCACGAAAGGCCCGGGTGATTCCGGGCCTTTTGCCTTTTTGTAGCCCGGATAAGGCCGAAGGGCGCACCCGGGGTTTGCGTCGAAATGCGCCCCGGGTGCGCTCCGCTTACCCGGGCCACCAACGCTCAGCCCTTGCGTGCCGGCTCCACTTCGTTGCCGATCCAGATGCACGTGTAGACGCAGACGCGGCCCAGTTGCAGGTCGCTGCCGTCATCCACGGGGCACTCGCCTTCGATCTCCAGGAAGCAGATGCGGTCGCCGTCCACGCGATAGCCGGGGCAATCCTCACAGCCGCCGGCGCCGCCGCCGTCGTTCATGCGCGCGGCGGTGAAGTTGTCCTTGGTGACGCGCACGTCGTTGCGGCCGGTCTTCGCCTGCCACGCGCGGACCTCGGTGGCCAGTTGCTGCAACTCGGCCTTGCGCGCGGGCGTGAGCACGGGCGACTGCACGGCGTCGCGCTTGTAGCCTTCCACCCGTTGCGTGAGCGCCTGCCGCTGGCGTTCGGCATCGCCGCCCTGCCCGGGCTTGCAGCCGGCCAGCCCCATCACGCATGCCACGGCGAGAACCGCCGCAAGAAGTCGACCGTCCATGCGAACCTCCGGCGGCGGAAGGCCGCACAGGTAAGCCAACGCCGGACGTGTTGGGCAACGGACAGCGCGAAACCGGACTTACGCCGCCTCGACCCGCGCGCAGTACGCCTCGATGGTCCGCTGCCATGCAGGCCGGGCCAGGCACCGGTCGCGATAGGCCACCAGCCCGGGATACGGCGCGAGCAAGGTCGAGTCCTGGACGCCCCGGAGCACATGCGCCATCAGGATGTCAGCGACAGTGAATTCGTCCGTCGCGACGAACTGGCGATCGGCCATCCATCGCTCCAGGTTCCCCAGTGCGCGGTGCGACCAGCCCACCAGGAATTCGCGGTGCTTGGCGCACTCGCCCTTCGCGGTCCAGTCGAGCAAGAGCAGCCCCTGCAGCGGCGGCTCCACGGTGTTCATCGCGGCGAACGACCAGCGCATCACCTGCGTCTCGCCGTCGTGGTCGGCGGGAATCAGGCGGCCGGATTTTTTCGCCAGGTAGAAGACGATGGCGGCCGATTCGGACAGCACCAACCCGTCGTCATCGATAGACGGAATCTGCTCGAACGGGCTGAGCTGGCGATACGCCGGCGTGCTCAGGTCGTGCGCCGGATGGTCCATGCCGGCGATCTCGAACGGCAACTGCATCTCTTCCAGCGCCCACAGCACGCGCAGGTCGCGGGTCATGCCGCGCGCCATCGCGTTGACCTTCGAGAATCCGTAGAGCGTGAGCATTTCGTCGTTCCTTCGAGGGGCTGGCCTTGCGGCGAAGGGTATCGGGCCGGCAGATCGACGCTTTCACGTCGCTGACCGGTTGGAATACGCGTCGCTCTTGTAGCCCGGGTAAGGGCGAAGCCCGCACCCGGGACTTGCGTGTCCGCGACCGTAAAACCCGGGTGCGCTTTCGCTTACCCGGGCTACAACGGCTACGCGCCCTTCTGCGCGTGCCACTTCTTCAGCAGATCCGCTTCCTGTTCGCGCGTGAGCCCGGCCTTCAGCGTGGCCTGGCGTTCGGCCGGCTGGCTGCGGAACCAGGCCATCAGCTCGGTCACCGTGGTTTCCAGCGGGCGATACGTGAGCCCGGCCGCGATTGCCCGCGCATTGCTCACCGCGCCGTAACCGGCGAAGTCGCCGCTCTTGCGCGACACCCAGATCGGCAGTTCCTGCACCTTCTGTTCTTCGAGGAATTCCGGCGTGACATGCGTATACGTCGGCTTGCCGCCCGTGACCTTCTGGCAGGTGCGCAGCATCGCGTCCATCGTCAGCGGATTCTTCGGCCCGACGGCGTTGAACGTGCCGATGGTGCCCTGCTCCGCCAGCCGGACCATCCATTCGCCCAGGTCGCGGCCGTCGATGATCTGCACCGGGTCCAGCCCATCGCCCGGAACCAGCATTTCGCCGCCCTGCGCGACGCGATGCGGCCAGTAGGTGAAGCGGTCGGTCTCGTCGCGCGGGCCGACGATGTAACCCGGACGCACGATCGTCACGGCCTTTCCGAACTGCTTGTGCGCTTCGGCCTCGCTCAGCGCCTTGAGCGGGCCATAGAGGTTTTCGATGTCGGCGCGCAGCGATTCCTGCGTTTCGGCCATCGCGTCCTTGCCCTTGTAGACGGCAAGCGCGTCGTCTTCGTCGATGCTCGGCTTGCTGCCATCGGCATACACCGAGATGGTCGAGATGAAGAGGTACTGCCCCACGTTGCCGGCCAGCACCTTGCCCGCATCGCGCACCCAGAACGGCAGGCTGGTGGGATTGTCGAGGCACACGTCCCACTTGCGCCCCTGCAGCGACTTGAGGTCGCCCGTGTTGCGATCACCGAACAACTGCTCCACTTCGCCCGGCCATTCCGGCGTCGGCTTCTTGCCGCGATTGAAGATGGTCACCTTGTGCCCGCGCGCCAGCGCATAGGCCACCTGGAACGGGCCAGTGAACCCGGTGCCGCCGAGGATGAGGATGTTCAAAGGCTTCTTTGCCCGCCCCACGGGCGCGGCCTTCTCTTCGGCGAAGGCAAATGACGGAAGCGCCGACGCGGCGGCGGCGAGTGCGCTGAACTTGAGCAGGTTGCGGCGGGTGGTCATCGAACGCCTCCGGTGTTGAACGGTGGACAGTCCAACGCCCTGCCCTCGCCTGGCGTCTTCCTGATCCAAACGCCGCACTCTAGTTCTACGCGGCATGGGGGCGTCAATGCGTCAATGGTCACGGCCAGTCGTCGGAAGCCAGGGATGAAGCCCTTCCCGAGGGTGAGCAGGACTTGGGAACTCCTGGTTGGCTGGCGCGACATTCGCTTATTGCGTGGCCGCTCTTCACGTCCGTAGGTTGCAGCACGCGAAACGGGGCTTGCGCAAGCGATGACGATGGAAACGCAGATCTACTTCGCGATTGCGCCTACTGCACTGCGCTCAGCAGGAATGACCATCGCGCTTCTGGTCCGAACAGCGCATGCGATCACGCACGAGATGAAACTGAGGCATCTGGCGGTCGCGGCCAGCCTGGGATTGGTGGCCTGCGCACAGTCCCCCACGCACGCGACGCTGAGCGAACACGGCGGGACGCGCATGGCCCAGTCCGACTATGTCGCGCCCAAACCGGAAGTTAGCTGGTCGTTTGATGGGCACAGCTTTGGTGCCTACTGCTACAACACCATTGGCTGCAAGGTGCTGTATGCCAGCGCGTACCACGTCAAAGACGATGAGAATCAGGTTTCGCCGCCGCCAAGAAGTGATGGAATCCAGAAGAACTGGCAAGGCGACTACGGTGGCATCGACAACTTCCCGCCACCTGCGGTGGTGACGTGGCGTTCGCTGGATGGCGTACCGCATGAAGCGCGCGTCGATATCGGCGCGATCTTCAAGGATCAGCAGGTCCTCCACAACGTGCCAGCCAACAAGCTGGCGTGGAACGCAACAAAGACCGGAATGAGCCCGGACATCATCCTGGTAGTCAACGACCGCACGATCAGCGTCTACATGGAGGTCTTTGTGGTGCTGAAGGAGCCAGAGATGCGCGGCGACCGCCCTAGCGGCTTCCGTTCTGAACCCGTTCTGGCTTGGCGCCACACCTACTGATCGGGATATAGGAATGACCGAGAGACATAAGCGGTCAGGACGAACTCCCCGACGGCATCGGCGTTTGTGACGTTGGCTTCCCGAAGTGATATCCGCGCCGTATCTCTGAGAAGCGACTTTCCCGCATTGCATGGCTGTTCGACCGCCCGATAGGTTGCAGTAAGCAAACAAGCCCGGGCGAGCGATGACGGCGGAGCATCTGATCTACACAGCGGTCGCGCTGAGCGCACTGCTATCTCTGGGGGCTCTGATCGCGTTCTTCAGGTGCGAGCGTCGATGCCGCAAGCAGGAACGCGAGGCACCCGAACGATTGACCGCCCTGCGCATGCAACCGCGCTCCACCGACCTCGGCGATGAAGTAAAGCCGCAGCCAATCCAGATTCGCCGGCCGTTCCACGAGGCGCTGCTGGAGGATGCGCCAGAGCTGGCGCCCTCTCCGCGCGGCCATGCCATAGCCGGTGAGCTGGCGGCACGCCAGCGCAATCAAGCACACGACACGGAGAACCACGAGATGAAACTGAGGCGCCTCGCCGCCGCGGCCAGCCTGGGATTGGCCGCCTGCACCCAACCGCCCACACACGCGACGCCACCCGTACAGGGCGTGGCTCGCATGGCCCAGTCCGACTATGTCGCGCCGAGGCCGGAGGTTACTTGGTCGTTTGATGGGCACAGCTTCGGTGCCTATTGCTACAACACCATTGCCTGCAAGGTGCTGTACGCCAACGCGTACCACGTCAAACACGATGAGAATCAGGTTTCACCGCCGCCAAGAAGTGATGGAATCCAGAAGAACTGGCAAGGCGACTACGGTGGCATCGACAACTTCCCGCCACCTGCGGTGGTGACGTGGCGTTCGCTGGATGGCGTACCGCATGAAGCGCACGTCGATATCGGCGAGATCTTCAAGGATCAACGAGTACTTCACAACGTGCCAGCCAACAAGCTGGCGTGGAATGCAACAAAGACCGGCATGAACCCGGACATCGTTCTGGTGGTCAACGACCGCACGATCAGCGTCTACATGGAGGCCTTTGTGGTGCTGAAGGAGCCGGAGATCCCCGGCAACCGATATAGCGGCGCCGTCGACGAACTCGTACTGGCTTGGCGCCATACGTACTGACCGGGGACAAAGGAATGACCGAGCAACATAAGCGCGACCAGAGCGGGCTCCTGAACGACGGCGTCACCACCTACCGAGCCACAGCTGCGGATCTGGGAACTTACGCGCAAGCGCAGCAGGCGTTGCGCGAGTTGAAAGTTCCCGTGTTGTATCACGCCAACAATCCGCACGAACGCTTGTTCGTGGCGGCATTCGACGGCACCGGCAATGATGCGACCAACGATCCCGAACATGCCACGCGTGTGGGGCAATTCCGAGACGAACTCAAGCTCCTGAATGACAGCAACCCACACATCGACTATCACTACATCGCAGGCCCGGGCACCCAAGGCCACCTGATTCCCGCGCTAATCGACAAGGCGACGGGACATACCTACAACTCCCGCTTGGAGAACATGTACTACCAACTGATGGACCAGGTATACAGATGGAAGAAGGAAGACCCCCAAGCCGACATTCGCCTACTCGTCACCGGCTTCAGTCGCGGTGCAGACCAGGCAGCGGGCTTTGCACGTCTCTTGGACGAGCGTGGCATCCAGGATCCCGAAGGCCGCATCGCAACTCGCGACGCGCAGGGTCGCATCCACATCGAGTACACCAAACCGCCGCTGGTGCCGCCGGGCCAGGTAGCGCAGGCGCTGGGTCTGTTTGATCCGGTCGGCACTGGCGAACCCAGCCGACACGATCGCCGACTGCCGTCTTCGGTGCTGTCGGCGTTGCAGATTGTCGCACGCGATGAAACGCGCGATGCCTTCCCTTCCACCCGCATCGTGCCGCAAGGCTTTTCAGCGGACGGCCGCACACTCGGGGTGACCGTGGCCGGCGCGCACTCGGACATCGGCGGCAGCTATCACCTCAACGGGCTGGGCATCCGCAGCGCCAACGTGATGGCGAACTATGTCAACTCGCTCAGCGACACGCCGTTGATGCAGTTGCAGCCCGAACCGCTGGACCCACGCCTCAACGTCATACATCGCACGGAAGAACACATCCGCGTGATGGGCATCAACCTGTATGGCACGTCCAACTACCGCGAGGATGGCCTGCGCGACGAGCGCAAACCCGCGCCGTCCTGCCGCACGGTCTACGACTGCGGCCCGCCCGAGCCCGTCGACGCTGCACTGAACGCGCGCTTTGAGCGCCATCCGGTGATCGTGGCACCCGCGCCGATGCAGTCGGTCGAACTGGATACGCCGACACATAGCCCGCCGACGCCTGGCGTCATCCCATCCACCAATCAAACGCACGATGCGCGCAGGATCGAAGTCCAGATGCCTGCCACGCAATCGCACGGCACCGACACACCCGACGATCGTCCGGCGCCTGCGCAGCCGTTGACCTACAGCGAGCCCGCGCACCCGCACCACGCATTGTTCCGCGAGCTGAAAGACCGGCTTCCGTCCGACGTGAGTATCGAGAAGGTCGCCGAACTGACCTTGGCTGCACGGCAGGGCGGCGTGCGGCCGAACCGGGTGGAATCGGTACACGTGCTCGAGAACGGAGACGCGTGGGTGCTGGGCACGCTTCCCGGCTTTGATGGCATGGCCAATCTGCGCACGCCGGCGCCGCCGATGGCGGAGACGATGCAGAAGGCCGAAGCGTTCGAACAGCAGCAACAGGCACAGGTGGCGCAGTGGCAGGAGCAGCGCCAGCAGCAGAGTCACGGTCGGGCGATGTAATGGCGCAGCCCGGACGCGACACGGCTTGGCGTGACGCCCTGGCAGCCGCGTATCGACCGAAACGTAGAATTGAAGTGCGTCTTTCCCGTCCGATTCGTCAGCCGCGACCGGCGTCCTGCAACGACTCTTCGAGCAGGCTTGCGTACATGTCGACCCGCGAGCGCAGGCCGACCAGAAGCCAGCCCATGAAGTACATGCCGACCATCAGGAAAATCAGAAGGGCGACCACCGGGTTTACGTCGAACGCCGACGACCAATCGCCCCACCGCCAGTTGCGCAGCTGGAGGTAGAAAGCGATCAGCAGCGGAAAGATCCCGAGATGCTGGAGGCTTCCGTATACAAGCCCCATTCGGTCCGTCATGCGTTGACGCAGCGCGAGGACGAAGCGCAAGCGCGCCTCCCGTTCGGAACGCGGGAAGCGTCGGATCTCGACAAGCAGCGCCTGCCACTTGTCGAAGGCCTCGTCGATCTCCGAAGCGTGCACCTCGCGCGGCCGGGTGAACTGCGGCACGTCGTTGCGCACGGTCAGTACGATGTAGCCCGCGAATGCAGTGATCTCGATGAGGAGACACACGATGGCGATCGCCTCGATGAACCTTGAAGGCAACCAGGCACCGACGGCAACGGCTAGCAGCCCGATGACGGTCGCGATGGTGCCGGTGCCGAGCGTCCACAGCTCTGCGCGTGTGGAGGTACGGCGCGTGGCGGTCGAGTAACTTCTCACGCGCTGGTGCAGCCAGGAGAACGACAAAGCCCCATCGGGTCCGCTGCGCAAGTTCGCGACGATTGAGTCCATTCAAAGCCCCCTTGGCTGGTCGTCCGGCATGCTCGGCATGCCGCCTCCCCTCCGCATCATTGTGGCCCAAAACCGGATGTGCTTCGCTTGCCCGGGCTACAAGTTGGCCTCCGGCCGCCCCGCTCACAGCCGCGCGTCAATGCCCGCGATACGCCTTCTTCTTCGACAAGCGATTCAGGCGCGGAATGTCGCCGGTCGCTGCATCCAGCGTGCTGTTGCGGGAACAGACGGAAAGTCCGAAGGGTTGCGGGCCGCCCGTGTATACGAGCACGGCCGATTCCAGGAGCGGCACGAAACCATCGCTCACGAAAGAGACGGAATCCTCGGCGCTGGCCGTCACGACCTGCCCCGGTTGCAGATCGCCCTTCCACACCTGCAATACGCGTAGCCGCGCCAGCGTCACATCCTCGCGCCTGAAAGCCGGTGCGGTGAAGTGCGACTCGACGTAAGCGGAGAACACGTAGTCGGCGCGCTCGAATGCCGCGTCGATGGAGGGATAGCCGCTGCAGGAAACCGCATGGGCCTGCAGAGGCAGCACGAACGCTAGTAGTGCCGCGTAAACCCTCTTGTGTCGCATATGTCGTCCCCGTGATCCGGGCCCCTTCCCGGAGGCACCAGCTTACGCGGAAGCGGGCGTACGCAGTACGGCAGCCGCCGACGATCGCGGCGCTGGCCGAAGCCACACACCCACACCGTTGTTGAATGTTGGAGCAAAGCGCAAGCGCGGATGAACGCGCGCGGCGGCCAACGGAGAGACGCAATGGCGAACGTCGAGAAGATCTGGGTGCGGTTCGTGACGGGCGACAAGCAGGACGCGGGGACGGATGGGGACATCTACCTCGGCATCGGCGGGCGCGAGTTCATGGTGGATTCCAGCGACGACGACTACGAGCGCGGGGACGAGCAGTACTTCGCCATCGGCAAGCCCTCCACCATCGTCAACCGGAAGATCAACGACCCGCGCCTGCCGCAACTGAGCGTCGACGACGTCACCACCTTCCCCGTCTACGTCCGCTTCTCGCCGAAGAGCCGGTCCGACCGATGGAACCTCGACGAGGTCTGGGTGGGCGTGAACGACGAAGGCTTCAACCACATCGACTACTACCGCAGCATCACGAGCCTGGACGGCGTGCGCGAGGAAGGCTTCTGGCTGGGCACCCACTCGGGGCTGTTTCTGTATCTGCGAAAGAGTTCGTTGTCGAAGCTGTGATGCGTGCAACCCGCCACGCGCGAGCGCCAGGAGCGCGTGAGGCTGCTCTTGTAGCCCGGGTAAGGGCGAAGCCCGCACGCGGGGATGTCTGCGGCGAGGCTCAACCCGGGTGCGCTTCGCTTACCCGGGCTACAAGAGCCTAGGAGTCAGGCGGGTTCGGGGTCGGGGCCGTGCTGGACGACAACAGACAACGCGTCGTCCACGAAGGACGCGGTGCGTTCGAAGAGTTCGGACAGCGCGTCGGGTGGGATGACGATGTACTCGGAGGCGTCGCTGCGGGCTTGCGTGAACTGGGCCAGCAGGCGCAGTTGGTCGCGGGTGTGGATCAGCGAGTCGTGGGCGGAACGGGGCAACAGGTAGCCGCGGAATTCTGCGGGGATGGAACGCGTGTCCTTGCTCATGCGGTGTCTCCAGCAAACCAGCCGGGCTTGCGCCGGGGATTCGGCGCAAGGTGTCGGGAGGTTCGAAGCCGCAAGTAGTCGGCGGGCGTATTCCCTCTTGCGAGGTGTTGTATTAGCCGCCCTCCCGACGCGGAACTTCACTGCGCCGGACACATGCCCAAGGTTCGGACATAAGAAACCCGCCGGTGTTTCGGTGGCGGGTTACCGCTACTTGCCGGAGCTTCGACTCTCCTTGAGGGCGAGTTTGTTGGGGTGATTGCGGGTGGGCAATGAGCCTTTGTCGCAGTGCGCAACACACACGGGCGACTTCAGGACGACGAGGCGCGACAGGCCGAAAGCAAGTGCCGCCGGGCTTCGCACTGTGAATCGACGCTCAAGACTGAGGTGAGCCCCGCGCAGGAGGTCGCATTTCCCACAACTTTGCTTCGGCCGCGCTACACGCGCTCATTGCGGCCGCTTTCGACGCGGCGATAGGTTGCGGCAAGCGAAGGGAATCCGGAGGCGCCTGTGGTGAACAAGACTCTAGTAGCGACGGTCGTCGTGGTTCTGGGCGTTGCAGCGGCGCTTTGCATCGTCGCCACGCAAAGCACCGATACGCAGCCGTCCCCGCGCAATCCGATGTCACGGCCAGACGCGACGCCTCAAGAAGCGCTCAGCGCCATCGGCGGCCAGCCACCCGTAACGCACGGCGCTGTTCCAGGCCGCAAGGCCGCGCACTACACCCAGCTCTCCATGCTGACGCCGGTACCCGGCGACGCGGTGGACGTCATCAACTCGCTCACACCCGCGGCGAAGGCCGGCGACATGTCGGCCGCATTGGCGATCTACATGAAAGCGAACGATTGCCGGCTGCGAACGGAAGAGGCGCAACGTCGCGCGCCTAGCTCCGTGCCGTCTGCGCTGACGCCTACGGATTGCGAGGGACTCGCGCCGGAGGACTACACGGCAGCCGGCAAGTGGCTGGAGACGGCGGCCGACGCGGGCAACGTGGATGCGCAGTTTCTCTACGCGGCCAGCGCAGATGGCGTGCTCGGCCCGCCCGTCGACTGGCTGCGATATCCGGAAGCCGTCGCGCGGTTCAAGCGCAAGGCGATGGGCCTCATGAACCAGCACGCGTCGCAGGGAAGCATCGACGCCCTGCTCTACCTGTCGAACGCCTATGAGTACGGCGTGCTGACGGACCGCGACCCGGTCAAGGCGCTCGCCTATTACCGCGCTGTCGAGCTTTCGGACACGAGCGCGGTTTCACAACGAGCGCTCGCGTACCTGCAACAGAACCTGTCCCCCACACAACTGCGCAACGCAGAACAACAAGCGAGGTCTATCCATGCCAACTGCTGTGAGTAGGAAGTTCAAGGTCATCGCCGCGCTGCTGCTGATCGGCGCCGTCGTGGTCGGCGCATCGTTCGCCGCATCCGCAGAATGGCGGCGCGGGCCATTCTTCTGCGGCACATGCCAGCTGCGGAACCCAACGCCCGATCCGGCAACGCGGGCAAAGATCGACGACAACCTGGCGCCGATTGATCGGCTATTGGGTCCACTGGGACCCACGGTCGTGATGGTCGTGTGCAACGCCAACGCGTGTGTCGATTACAGGCAGACGCTCACTGGACAATGGGAGGGATCGAATGCCAGGCCTGTGCAGAACGGCACAGGGGGCGGCGGTGGAGGCGGCGGCGGGAGCGAAGGCGGCGGAGCCAGAGGTGGCGGTGGCGGCGGCGGTGGTGGAGGCTGTGTCGCGAGCTGCGGCCAAGGCCCCGGAAGCGCGGGAAGCGGCACCGTCAAGGTCGGCGATGACGAGAAGGTACCGACGAAGCAGAAGTAGTTGGCAAAAAGGAGGCGCGTCGGTCGACGCGCCTTCTTCGACCCATCCCGGGTGCACTTCGCTTATCCGGGCTGGGTGCCTCTGGCGGCATCACAAGCGTCTGTCGTGACGCGATTTCTGCCACCTCTCGTCGCAAAAAGCGGCAGAACCGGCGCTTCTTTCGCCAACACGGGCACGCAAAGCGGTGGCGACAGCGCGGAAAGCGTCGGCATCGGCGCACTCGAACGTCGGCAGCAATCAGAAATGCGGCGGCGATGACGCTTATTTCGCCAGCAACGTCGCGGGCAGCGCCAACGCAGGCATAAACAGCGCTTCCACAAACGCGAAAAGCCGCTCGGGAGCGGCTTTTCGGGGCACAGGCTGCGCGTAAGGCGCCGCGTGGCATCAGGCTGGGGTCGGCGCCGTACGTTCGGCGGACGGCGTTTTGTTGAAACGCCCGGACAGTTCTCGACGCAGCGCCTCCAGCCCCTGATTGCGGCCGGCCACCTTGAGCAGCGCGTAGCCTTCCAGCGCCAGCGACATCACGTCGCTGCCCAGCGCGGTCTCGGAATCTTCCGCACGCTCCGTCAGCTTGCGCAGGCGGTTGAGGCGCGGACGCAGGCGGTCGAGCGTTTCCAGGTCGACCCGCGCCTCGGCCAGCCCGATGCTGGCCGGCACCACCTGCGGGTTCTCCGTCAGCACGCTGAGCGTCTGCCGGCAAAACTGCTCCGACTTCGGCCCCATGCGGCTGAGGCCCTTGCGCGCTTCGATGTCCAGCGCAATGAGGCCGGTGAGCGCGGCTTCCAGCGAGGCCAGCGCCTGGTCCACGGCGGCCAGTTGTTCATCGGTGAGCGTGAGGGAAATGAGGTTCTGCGACATGACGGATTCCAAGAGATCGCCCGGATCGGGCGATTGAATCGTCATCGCCCGACTACTTCCTTCGCCGTCGGCGAAGAACGCGTCGAGGGGTACGGAAATTCCGAGTCGGGGGTGAAAAAATCGGGTTGCCGTGGGGGCAAAGGAAAGGCCCGCCGGAGCGGGCCTTTTCATCGAGTGTCGTCGCAGCGCGGAGCACCGGGTTACGGCTTGGTGTCCTTTGGCGGGTTGGGATCGTTCCCGTAGCTGTTGCTGCCCTGATCTTCCCGTACCTAGTTAGCCGTCAAGCGCGAGGCGGGCTGAATATCCGATTGGAAGCGGCTTGAATGGATGATGTCCATCGATTGGGCTCCCCCCTTGAAACGCTTTCAGCGCCGCCACGTTTAGCTGCGCAGTAACGTAGTAGTCGGACTCGCCACCCTTAACGCGAACCACATCACGCCTAAAGCGCTCGGCATAAGGAGCGCGAACGCGACTATCACCAAATGCGCGATTGTTCACCTGAACAACGAAAGCGTGGAGATCATACGCCGTGACCTCTACCAACCCTGCGAACGTCTCGATGTCCATGTTCCATTCAAGAGCTAGCAAGCAATCGACGCGCCCCCTAAAGTAAGCGCGGTTATCAATATTGGTGAGGTCACTACACAGAAGAACGCCAAGTCGGACACCTGCGTTGGAGTAAACCCTAATACGGCGCTCTTCTGGCTTGGGCACATATAGTGAGCAGCCTAGCTCCCGCAGATCCGATGCCTCCTTATGAGCCGGCACCAGTTTGGGCTGAAACACCATTACGGCGCAGTTGTACCCGGCCCAATCCGATGCCAAGGATACAAGGGCATCATTTCTGACAACCTTACCGATCTCCCAGTTCTCCATCCCGCAGATGAAAGAGATCCCAGCGCGCCCAAGCGCGGCAGCAATGCTGACGGCCCATTTCGCCGGAATACTGCATTCCGGAAAGATTACATACTTTGGCCGCGCTCCATCTCTCATCGCGTTTCGCACCAACCGCCGAGTTGCCATGTACCTGGCAAGCGAGTGGTCGCCCGTACCAGTTACCGCCGCCTTCCATTGCTCCGGCGTTACTAGATAGTTGGTAATCGCCGCATCAACTATGGGATCTTGCTTCCCTCCAACAACCAGCGAGTCGCCTACTATCGTTGGCGGGACGCTCCCACCTCCGCCCAAACGAGCCCCCCTCAACGCAAGTATCACGGACGACGCGACTGACGGCCGCTCGAAGAGACTCGGCGCCAAGAGATAGATCTCAGAGATCGCTAGGGGGCGGGTCGGAAACGCCAGCGCGGGCCAGTAGGGCCGATTCCTCTTTGCCGCTTTCCGAAAAGATCGTATAGCGCCCAGCCTCAGCAATCTCAGCACATCCGAATGCTTGGAGAAGCTTGGCTGATACGCGATCTTCTCATCCTCGTAGTACCAATAGTCCTTGTACGGCCGACGACCGAGATCGGCGCGCAGCACACGCTTGACTAAGGCACGCAGTTCAGAAGGACTAGGCCCTGCCAGCTGATTCCTAGCAAGCTTCTTGATTCGATTGAGCAACTTCGAAACCTGCGAATGCTTCACGCAATGCTTTCCAGTTGCAGCCTGAATCAAGACCTCCTGAAAGCCCAGCGAGTAGTACTTCAGGCAAAGTCGAAACTGATCGGCCTGACTCGACTTGGCAGTCGACGTCTCTTCAAGGCAGATCACAACTTGCTCGAATCTTCGAAGAAGCTTCTCAACCTCATCGAAATCTCCGCAAGCAATGCCGAGACCGATTGCCCGATAGAGATACGCAGAGTACTCAAAAAATCCCTTCGGAGTAATCACATGTCTCCGAACAATCTGAAAGAACTGAACCCTCTGCTCACGCCAAGCATCAGGATCCAGATCTCGCTCATACGCCTCTAAGTCTCTAAGGAGTAACGAGAACTCAAGGCGCCGTAGCGACATGCTATCCGCCTTGCGTAGAGCGTCCACAACCACACTCGTATCCGCCGAGGCGAGCAAAGACTTTGCGACAAAGCGCCCCTCCTCAACCTCCAGCTCGGGCAGAAGACGGTACTCGCTCGATTGGGCTCGAATCTGCTCCTGAATCTGAGCTAGAAGATCCAACCCATAGCTCCCTTCAAGCATGAAGATCTTCTGCTTATCTTGAACAAACTCGATGCTGCATCCAGTTGAGTACGGAAGATTGATAAGGACTGATCTTCGGGAAGTGTCGTGAACGGCTATACCGTCGAGAGCCGACGCAAACCAGGCCGAGAATGACGTTGCACTATCTACGCCCCCTGGATCTTTGACGACAAGAAATATGTCGTCAACGTAGCGCCCGTAGTAGATTGGGTTAATTCGCGCAAGGACAGCATCGTCGAAGGATCTCAAAAGCAGGTTCGAGATGACCCGCGACGCCGTCAGTCCAACGGGTAGTGCGCCTTCTGGCCTTGCGACAAAATCTGGCGTCTCTCGATACCACGCCCAGATCGAGTCGACCATGGCCTTTGTAAGAGACGACTCGCCGTCAGTGAACTGCACGCCGAGCGCCGCCAAGAACTCTGGCGAGAGTAGAAAATCCGGCGACACATTGTGGTAGAAGCGTCGAATATCCATCGTTACAGCAACTATCCGACCTCCTTCCTCAAGCCCGCTTTTCATGGCAAGCAGGCCATTCTCACGCCACTCTTTGTACGAGGAGAAATATGGCGTGAAGATGCGCAGCGAATCTTCGTTGAAGCCCGCGGAGACGCCATCTTCTTCATGCCAGCGGCGGGATAGGCGCGCACCGTAGGACACAAACTGATTCAGCGCACTGTCCAACTTCGCTCCGACCGTCATGATCCAGAGAGCAGAGAAGACTTGGTAATCCACGCTGGGAGCCAGGATTTGCCGGAACGAAACCTCAGCAAGTTTTCCTTGGCAACGCGACCGCCAGTCGGTGATTGGATCCAAGGTTGCCCAGTGCAATCTCTCGCCATCAGTTGGCAGCACAACTTGCTTTGGGCAGTAGAGATGCCCCCCAAGCTGTGAAGGCGTCTTCCACCATTTCCCTCCACCCTTGACTAAGCGTTCGTGTAGGGACCTCAGGTTGCGATCTAGGGCACGCTCATAATCAACGTACGCCAGCACACTAAAATGCGACTTATCTCGGAAGGCCTCGTACTTTGCCTTGCGGTACGCCCGATAGATGTCGGACAGTTGCAGCTGGGAAATATCCATTTTCGCCCCCTCGAATGCTCCTATGTAGCGAATCCCGACTTCTATCGCAATAGAAAAGGCCCGCAGTAGCGGGCCTTTTCGGGTCGGACTAGGAGCCTATCCCTCTACATATTCCGCCGGTACTCCCCACCCACGTCATAAAGCGCATGGCTGATCTGCCCCAACGAATGCGTCTTAACCGCCTCCATCAAACTGGAGAACACGTTGCGCCGCTCGCGGGCCGTGGCCTGTAGGGACTTCAGCCCCTCGGCAGCAAACCCGTTCCGATTGCCCTGATACCCCGCCACGTTATCGATCTGCTGCCCCTTCTCGCTTTCGGTGGAGCGGATCAGTTCGATCTCGGTGACGATGTCGCCGCCGTGGTCCTTGGGCAGGAAGGTGTTGACGCCGATCAGCGGCAGGCTGCCGTCGTGCTTCTTGTGCTCGTAGTACAGGCTTTCTTCCTGGATCTTGCCGCGCTGGTACATGGTGTCCATGGCGCCCAGCACGCCGCCGCGCTCGCTGATGGCTTCGAATTCCTTGTAGACGGCTTCCTCGACGATGTCGGTGAGCTTGTCGACGATGAAGCTGCCCTGCCAGGGGTTCTCGTTGAAGTTGAGCCCCAGTTCCTTGTTGATGATCATCTGGATGGCCACGGCGCGGCGCACGCTTTCTTCGGTCGGCGTGGTGATGGCTTCGTCGTAGGCATTGGTGTGCAGGCTGTTGCAGTTGTCGAACAGCGCGTACAGGGCCTGCAGCGTGGTGCGGATGTCGTTGAACTGGATTTCCTGCGCGTGCAGGGAACGGCCGCTGGTCTGGATGTGGTACTTCATCATCTGGCTGCGTGCGGAGGCGCCGTAGCGCTCGCGCATGGCGCGCGCCCAGATGCGGCGGGCGACGCGGCCGATGACGGTGTATTCCGGGTCCATGCCGTTGCTGAAGAAGAACGACAAGTTGGGCGCGAAGTCGTCGATCTTCATGCCGCGCGCGAGGTAGTACTCGACGATGGTGAAGCCGTTGCTGAGGGTGAAAGCCAGCTGGCTGATCGGGTTCGCGCCGGCTTCGGCGATGTGGTAACCGCTGATGGACACTGAGTAGAAGTTGCGGACGTTCTTGTCCACGAAGTACTGCTGGATGTCGCCCATCATGCGCAGGGCGAACTCGGTGCTGAAGATGCAGGTGTTCTGCGCCTGGTCTTCTTTCAGGATGTCGGCCTGCACGGTGCCGCGCACGGTGGCCAGCGTCTGCGCCTTGATGTTGGCGTAAGTCTCGGCGTCGATGATCTGGTCGCCGGTGACGCCCAGCAGGCCCAGGCCCAGGCCGTCGTTGGTTTCGGGCAGCATGCCGCTGTACTGCGGGCGCTTGCGGCCTTCGAACATCTTTTCGATCTTGTCGTGCGCTTCGTCCCAGCGGTGCTGGTCGGCGCGCAGGTACTTCTCGACCTGCTGGTCGATGGCGGTGTTCATGAACATCGCCAGGATGATCGGCGCCGGGCCGTTGATGGTCATCGACACCGAGGTGCTCGGCGCGCACAGGTCGAAGCCGGAGTACAGCTTCTTCATGTCGTCCAGCGTGGCGATGTTGACGCCGGAGTTGCCGATCTTGCCGAAGATGTCCGGGCGCACGGCGGGGTCTTCGCCGTAGAGCGTGACGCTGTCGAACGCGGTGGACAGGCGCGCGGCCGGCTGGCCGACGGACAGGTAATGGAAGCGGCGGTTGGTGCGCTCGGGCGTGCCTTCGCCGGCGAACATGCGGATGGGGTCTTCGCCGGTGCGGCGGTACGGGTACACGCCGCCGGTGTACGGGTAGTAGCCCGGCAGGTTTTCCTTCTGCAGGAAGGTCAGCAGTTCGCCCCAGCTCTTGTAGGTGGGCGCGGCGATCTTCGGGATCTTCTGGTGGCTCAGCGACTCGCGGTAGTTCTCCACCCGGATGGTCTTGTCGCGGACCTGGTATTCGTTGACTTCATCGGTGATGGACTTCAGGCGCGCGGGCCAGTCGCGCAGCAGCTTCAGCGCTTCGGACGTGAGCGACTGCACGGCGTCGTTGTAGCGCTGGCGCAGGGTGAGCAGCGTCTTGTCGCCGCCATCGGTGAGGGCGTCGGCGGCGAACAGGTCCAGCGCCTTCGGCAGCGCGGCATCGCCCAGGTCATGCAGCGACTGCCAGTAGCTCTGCGCGCGGTCGGCGGTTTCGGCCTGCGTTTCGATCTTCGCGTTGATGCCGCGGCCCTGCTCGGCGATCTCGGCGAGGTAACGCACGCGGGCGCCCGGAATCAGCACGGTGGCGCGCGGTTCCTTCAGCGAGGTGTCGAGTTCCGGCGTCCACTTGTCGCCCGGCAGCGAGAGCTTCTCGCGCAGCAGGCGGCACAGGTTGGCGAACATCCAGCTGATGCCGGGGTCGTTGAACTGGGAAGCAATCGTCGGATAGACCGGGACGTCTTCGTCCTTGGTCTGGAAGGCGACGCGGTTGCGCTTCCACTGCTTGCGCACGTCGCGCAGGGCGTCTTCGGCGCCGCGCTTGTCGAACTTGTTCAGCACGACGAGCTCGGCGAAGTCGAGCATGTCGATCTTCTCCAGCTGGCTCGGCGCGCCGAAGTCGCTGGTCATGACGTACATGGGGAAATCGACGAGGTCGACGATTTCCGAATCGGACTGGCCGATGCCGGCGGTTTCGACGATGACCAGGTCGTAGCCCAGGCCCTTGAGGAACCCGATGCAGTCCTTCAGCACCGTGTTGGTGGCGGCGTGCTGGCGGCGCGTGGCCATCGAACGCATGTAGACGCGCTTGGAACGCAGCGAGTTCATGCGGATGCGGTCGCCCAGCAGCGCGCCACCGGTGCGGCGGCGGGTGGGGTCGACGGAGATCACGGCGATGCGCATCTCCGGGAAGCTGGCGAGGAAACGGTTGAGCAGTTCGTCGGTGACCGACGACTTGCCGGCGCCGCCGGTGCCGGTGATGCCGACCACCGGCGTCTTGCCACCGGCCAGCGTCCACTGCTTGCGCAGGTGGGCGAGCTGGGCGTCGTCGAACACGCCTTCCTCGATGGCACTGAGGGTGCGGCCGATGCTGATTTCGTCATCGATGGCGGCGGTCTTGTCGGGCTGCTCGGCGGACTTGCGGGCATCGCCGGCGCGGCGGATGACGTCCTCGATCATCGCAACGAGGCCCATGTGCATGCCGTCGTTGGGGTGGTAGATGCGCTCCACGCCGTAGGACTGCAGTTCGCGGATCTCTTCCGGCGTGATGGTGCCGCCGCCGCCGCCGAAGACGCGGATGTGGCCGGCGCCGCGCTCTTTCAGCATGTCGACCATGTACTTGAAGTACTCGACGTGGCCGCCCTGGTAGGACGACAGCGCGATGCCGTCGGCGTCTTCCTGCAGCGCGGCGCGGACGACGTCTTCCACGGAACGGTTGTGGCCGAGGTGGATGACCTCCGCGCCCTGGCCCTGGATCAGGCGTCGCATGATGTTGATGGCGGCGTCGTGCCCGTCGAACAGGCTGGCGGCGGTGACGAACCGCAGCGGGCTGGTCTCGGTGGCGGCTTCGGGCAGGTTGCTTGCGGGGGTGCTCATGGACGCTCGAAATACGGAAACGGTCGAATCCGTATTGTAGCCCGAGGCGCATTAGCGGCCTGTTGTGCGGCGCGATACGGAGCGGGTGGCGGGCGGCTTCGCCATCCAGCGGACGCGCGGAATCCATGTGGATGTTCGGCGCACGGGGCTTTGGGCATCGTGGACTCGGGCGTGGTCGCTCGCCCCGACCCTCACCCCAACCCCTCTCCCGGGGGAGAGGGGCTGAAGCCCCGGCCGCCCTGGCCCGCGCGCTACGTGTGACTCCTTACCCCCACTCGCCGCCGCAATCCTGCGGAGCCGGCACCCGGGGCGTCTGCGGAGCGACGGCATGCCGGACCCGACGAACAGGACACCCACGCGGCCGTCGCCTCCGACCGTGCAGGCCGTCCTGCTCCATGCCGCCATCTTCGGCGAAGGCAAGCTCGATTCTGGCTACACTCGCCCTCCCATGCCGCGAGTCGCCATGAAAGAAGACGCCGTCCTGATCGACCTTCGTCGCCGTGCCCACGACGGGTCGCCCGTGGCGCTGTACCAGCTGGCATCGGCGCTGGTGGTGCGGCACGAACTGGACGAGGCGTTCACCCTGCACCGCCGCGCGGCGGAAGCGGGACTTGCGAACGCACAGATCGAGTACGCCCGCATGCTGCTGTACGGCGTGGGCTGCGATGCCGAACCGCTGCGCGCGGCCGAATGGTTCCTGCGCGCCGAATCGGCGGGAAGCCCGATCGCCGGTTACTTCCTCGCGCTGATGTCGCTTGGCGGGCGCCTGCTGCCGCGCGATGGCCGCATCAACGAACGCGTGCTGCGCGCGGTGCGCGCCGACTATCCGCCGGCGTTGCGCGCAGCGGCCGTGCATTTCGGCCGCAAGGCGCATCCGTCGGACCAGCTGCAGTGCCTGCAATTGCTGGAACGCGCGACGAGCCTGGGCGACGTGATTTCGGCGCGACTGTTCGCCGAACGACTCGCACGCGGCGAAGGCGACAAGCCGCAACCGGATGCCGCACACGAGCTGCGCGTGCAGTTGCGTGCGCGCGGCATCAAGCCGTTGCCGGACATCCTCGTGCCCGAGTACGCGCCGAACCCGTCCGCGCCCGGCGTGCTGTCGATGGAAGACGTGCTGCAGCCGATGGACCTGCACCTGCAGTCCACGCGTCCGAGCGTCATGACCGTGGACGGCCTGCTCAGCGCCGAGGAATGCCGCCTGCTCATCGCCAATGCCGAAGTGCACCTGCAACGCTCGCGCACGGTCGATCCGGACACCGGCCTGCCGATGGAACAGGAGATCCGCACCAGCAGCGACGCGGCCTTCGACGCGATCCTGGAAGACCTCGCGCTGCGTTGCGTACAGCTGCGTATGGCGACCGCGGCCGGCGTGCCGCTCGATCACGCCGAACACCTCGTCGTGCTGCGTTACGAACCGGGCCAGGAGTACCGCCCGCATCGCGACTACCGCCCACCCAGCTCGATCGAGCGCGACCGCCCGGAAGCCGGCAATCGCATGCGCACGATCTGCGCGTACCTCAACGAGGTGGAAGCCGGCGGGCACACGGAATTCCCCGTCGCGGGGCTGCAGATCGCACCAAGGCCGGGCCGCGCGGTGGTTTTCGACAACCTGCATCCGAACGGCGCACCGGACCCTGATTCGCTGCATGCCGGCCTTCCGGTGGAGCGCGGCGTGAAGTGGCTTGCCACCCTGTGGCTGCGCCAGGCGCCGTACCGCCGCTTCTGAACGGCTCGGTTGGCCGAAATAACTGAACGGGCATCGCGGTCCAAGCCGTCCGTCGGCATGCCTGTCGGTCCCCGCCGATTGCATTAGACTGTCGCGCCTGCAGCGGGGTGATGCACCTCTGCCGCAGAGGCGAATCCAATTCGATTCAACGACTTACCCATCACAGTTGGCGTAAAGCGCGATGCGCAACCTCTCGCGCCAACAGCGGAGCACCCGATGATTTTCGAAACGCTGGACACCTTCGGCCACGAGCAGGTCGTGTTTTGCCACAACAAGGACGCGGGCCTGAAGGCCATCATCGCGATCCACAACACCGTGCTCGGTCCGGCCCTCGGCGGTACGCGCATGTGGCCGTACAAGACCGAGCAGGACGCGCTGAACGACGTGCTCCGCCTGTCGCGCGGCATGACCTACAAGAACGCGGTCGCCGGCCTGAACATCGGTGGCGGCAAGGCGGTCATCATCGGTGATCCGTCGACCGACAAGTCCGAAGCGCTGTTCCGCGCGTTCGGCCAGTTCGTCGAAGCCCTCGGCGGTCGTTACATCACGGCCGAAGACGTCGGCATCGACGTCAACGACATGGAATACGTGTACCGCGAGACCGAGTACGTCACCGGCGTGCACCAGGTCCACGGCGGTTCGGGCGACCCGTCGCCGTTCACCGCCTACGGCACGCTGCAGGGCCTGATGGCCACGCTCAACAAGCGTTTCGGCGACGAAGAAGTCGGCAAGTACTCCTACGCCGTGCAGGGCCTGGGCCATGTGGGCATGGAATTCGTGAAGCTGCTCAAGGAGCGCGGCGCGAAGATCTTCGCCACCGACATCAACAAGGGCCTGGTCGACAAGGCCGTTTCGGAATACGGCGTGGAAGCCGTGGGCCTGGACGAGATCTACGACGTTCCGGCCGACGTGTACTCGCCGTGCGCGCTGGGCGGCACCGTCAACGAGAACACCCTGCCCCGCCTGAAGTCGAAGGTCATCTGCGGCGCGGCCAACAACCAGCTGGCCAACAACGCCATCGGCGACGAAGTGGCCAAGCGCGGCATCCTGTACGCACCGGACTACGCGGTGAACGCGGGCGGCGTGATGAACGTGGCGCTGGAACTGGACGGCTACAACCGCGAGCGCGCCATGCGCATGATGCGCACGATCTATCACAACCTCGCGCGCATCTTCGAGATCGCCGAGCGTGATGCGATCCCGACCTACCGCGCGGCCGACCGCCTCGCCGAAGAGCGCATCAACGCCATCGGCAAGCTGAAGCTGCCGCTGGGTCGCAGCGCCCCGCGTTTCCAGGGTCGCATTCGCGGCGGGCATTGATTCCGCCTGGCGGCATCGTGCTGAAGTGATGAAAACGCCCGGCCTGTCCGGGCGTTTTCTTTTTGGGCCGCTCCCGGATCCGCATGCAACACGCGCATTCGCGCCCCGCACTGCTGCGTACGGTTGCCACGCACGTTGTCTTCCCGCCTTCGCACGGTGGTTTTATTGCACCGCACGACGACCGTTTCACCGCGCGCCACTAGAATTGGCGTATCTCGCGCGGCCTGCGACCGCGCCGCCCTCTCGAACTCAAGGATCCCCATGCGCCCTTTCCCCCTCGGTGACGAAATCGATGCCCTGCGCGACGCCGTTCGCCGCTTCGCCGAGGCCGAGATCGCACCGCGCGCGGCGCAGATCGACGAAGAGAACTGGTTCCCGCAGGACCTGTGGCCGAAGCTGGGCGAAATGGGCCTGCTCGGCCTGACGGTGCCGGGCGAATACGGCGGCAGCGAAATGGGCTACCTCGCGCACTTGGTCGCGATGGAAGAGATCTCGCGCGCGTCCGGCTCGGTCGGCCTGAGCTACGGCGCGCATTCGAACCTGTGCGTGAGCAATCTCTACGCGAACGGCACGCAAGCGCAGCGCCAGAAGTACCTGCCGAAGCTGTGCAGCGGCGAGTGGAAGGGCGCGCTGGCGATGAGCGAACCCGGCGCGGGTTCGGACGTGGTCGGTTCGATGAGCTGCCGCGCGGAACTGCGCGACGGCGTGTGGGTCGCCAACGGCAACAAGATGTGGATCACCAACGGCCCCGAGGCCGACGTGCTGATCGTCTACATGCGCACCGCCGGCAAGGATGCGGGCAGCCAGTGCATGACGGCCTTCCTCGTCGAGAAGGGCATGAAGGGGTTCTCCACCGCGCAGAAGCTCGACAAGTTCGGCATGCGCGGTTCCAACACCTGCGAGCTGGTGTTCGACAACTGCGAAATCCCCGCCGAAAACGTGCTGGGCGAAGTGAATCGCGGCGTGAAGGTGCTGATGAGCGGCCTGAACACCGAACGTCTGGTGCTGACCGGTGGGCCGATCGGCCTGATGCAGGCGGCGCTCGACATCTCCCTGCCGTACGTGCGCGAGCGCAAGCAGTTCAATGCGGCCATCGGCACGTTTGGCCTGATGCAGGGCAAGATCGCCGACATGTACACCGCGTTGCAGTCGAGCCGCGCATTCGCCTACCAGGTGGGCCGCGATTTCGACGCCGGCCATCGCAGCCGCGTGGACGCGGCCTCGTGCCTGCTGCATGCATCGGAGGCGGCGGTGCAGGTCGCGCTGGAAGGCATCCAGGCGCTGGGCGGCAACGGCTACATCAACGAATTCCCGACCGGCCGCATCCTGCGCGATGCGAAGCTGTACGCCATCGGCGCGGGCACGAACGAGATCCGCCGCATGCTGATCGGACGCGAGCTGTTCGAAGAGCGGCACTGAGCCGCGACGCTGCAATCGGAAACGAAACGGCCGTCGAATCGACGGCCGTTTTGCATTGCGCGAATCGTGCGATCAGAACGCCGTCGTCCAGGTCGCCATCCCGCCGGTCCATTGCTCCGCGCCGGCATGTCGGCTGTCGAGGTCGAAGCGCAACGTGTTTCGGCGGCCGACGCCCGCTTCAAGTCCAAGGCCGAACAGGCCGACGTCGCGATCCAATCCGTCGGCGACGATCGGCGCCCACGCGTCCATTCCGGTAAAGCGTGCCTGGAGGGTTTCGCCCGACTGCGACAGCAGCCGTTGCCATTCGATGCGGCCGCTGAGCGCCCAGCGGGTCGACGTGCCGAGCCAGTCGTGGCTCCAGCGTGCACCGGCCAGCGCCTGCGTGACCAACATCGAGGCGTCCTTCGTCGTCAGGCCAAAGCCCGACGCGCCCTGTTCGCTGAAACCGTCGCGCGCGAGCTGCAGGGCCTGCACCCCGACATACGGCGTGATCGTGCTGCCTCCGAACGGAATGCGTCGTCCCGACTGCAGTGAAAGCGCGCCGTAGCGGTGCGCGTAGTCGCTGGAGACGCGGTACGTTTCATCACCCAGCGACACCTCGCGCTGCAACCAGCGCTGCATGTGGCCGAACGCCGCCGTGCCCAGCAGGTAGCTGTCCTCGCCCACGTTCCACGACGCGTAGACCTGGGCACCGACCTGGCGGTTGCGCTCGCGATCGAAGCGCTGCGAATGCCAGGCGTCGCCATCGGTCTGCGAAAGCGAGGCGCCGAGCGTCACGCCATCGCGACCGGACTGGTCGAAGCCGAGCATCCAACCGTGGGTGCTTACGTCGAACGAAGACCATCCTCGCGTTGTGTCCAGACGGTGCGACCAGGCGCCACGCAACGCGCCGCCGTCCACGGCATCCAGCCGCGATTCGAGCGTGCGGCGGTTCCCGTCGACGGCCATCATGGCGAAGGCCGCGTCCACGTCGTGGAGTTCGCCGGACAGACTGCCCATCGCGCGACCGTAGCCTTCGGCCGTATCGATGCGCTGCAGCTTCGCGGCGCCTTCCTCGAATGCGGTCGCGCCGGCGGCGGTGCCGTGCTTCTGGTCGAGTTCGTCGAACGCGTTCTCGATGCGCTGCGCACTGCCGACCGACGTCGCCTTCAGGCCCAGGCTGGTGGCGGTGACCTGCATGTCGGCACGCACCACATCGAGCCACGCCGTCGTGGAGTCGTACCCCAGGTTGGCCACCAGCGTGAGCGAGGTGGGCCATGTCATCATGTTGAACGTACCCGTCAGACCGCCCTGGGCGACGAGCACTTCGGTGCGCGCCTTGGCAACGTATCCGCCAGCCACGCCATGGATGTCGAGCGCGCCATCGAGCTGCGCGGTGCCCGCGATCTTCAGCGCGGGCGCCCCCAGGTAAATGCCCATGCGGGCGTTCGGGCCCTGCGTGTAATTGCCCTTGAATACGCCGTTGGTGGTCTCGTCCATGGTGAGGTAGCCCTCGTTCCGGACGTTTCCGGTGAACGTGACCGCTCCGCGCTGGACGTTCGAGGCGAAATACAGCTGGCCGCCTTCCTGGATGTCCACGTCGCCGCTCCAGGTGCCGCTGAAGGCGCTCACCGCCGCCCTTCGCTGGATCTCCAGCGGTGAAGCCAGGTTGCCGTCGACGACCAGCACGATGTTCTCGCCAACCACGGTCTTGCCCGTGTAGGTGTTGTTGCCGTCCAGCCACAAGGAGCCGTACTTGGCGGCAGGATCCGGGTTCTCGATGACCAGCCCGCCGCTGCCGCCGATGTCGTTCTGCCAGAACGAACTCAACCCGTTGCCGATCGTGACGTGCACGTCGCCCCAGTCGAATCGCGAGGGTCCCCAGACGGCCTTGTTGACGTTGAGCAGGCCGTAACCGTAGATCTCGTCCACGCCCGGCGCGCCAAGGTCGGTCGCACTGCCCAGCAGCGTCTGGCGGACCAGGTCATTGTCGAAGTACGGGAACGCGGACCACACCAGCGCCGCGGCACCGGATACCTGTGCGGCGGCGTAGTCGGTGCCGTGCAACGTGCGATAGGTTTCGGCGCCGGCCGTGTCCCGCGCACCGTTGACCACGACGTCGCCCGGTGCGACGAGGCAACTGTTCTTCGCAACGCCGCACTGGTTCGAGTAGCCCGCCAGGCGGGTCGGCGCGAGCGAGTCCACCGCACCCACTACGAGCCAGCCCGACTGCAGGTCGCGGGTATCGACGCTGTCGAACGGAAGTCGTGCCAGCGCCGAGGGCTGCGTCTGGCCGGAATTGCCGGCTTCGACGACCGTGAGGATGTTCTTTCCGTTCGTACCGGAAAGATCTGCGAAGCCTTCGTAGGCCGGCGTCGCCGCGTCCCATCGCAGCGTGTCGGTGGAGATGTTGAGGATGGTCTGCGCGCTGGTGCCCGTCTGCCCGTACAGGAAGAGCAGCGCGTTCTCCGTCAGCGCCTGGCCACTGTCGGACGGCTTGTCTTCCAGCATCCGCAGCGAACCGAGGAAAAGATTGCCGGGCGCCACGCCGCCGGGGAACATGCCCTGCCAGCTGCCGGCGGCAACCTGCGCGACCGCGGTGCCGTGTCCGTTCGGATCGCTCACCGACGAATCGGGTGCGGTCAGGCCCGCCCAGGTGGACGATCGCGAGGTGTCGTCGTCCAGGCTCGGATGGGCGAAGTTCACGCCCGAATCCATGAAGAGGATCGTCGCGCCGTTACCGGCGAACCCGGTGCGCCGGACTTCGTCGGCGCCGATCGCATGCAGGTGCGCGTCCGCGGGAACGGGGATCGGCGCAGGATCGACTGGCGGCGTGACCGGTGGAGTCGTCACCGGCGGCGTAGGAGTGCTCGGCGCCGGCGGCGGGTCGCTGCGGACATTACCGCCGCCACCTCCGCCTCCGCAGCCCACCATGGCCATCACGCACAAACCCAACATCACGCCTCGCGCCAACGGCGCGCGTGCCAGCACACATTCCATGTTTTCTCCCCTTTCCGACGCGCCTCGCCCCCCCGGGCGACCTGGCGCGCGATTGTTGATAGTCAATTGCAGCACGCCGCGAACGCCCCGCCCTTTGCGGGGCGTGGCGGCTCGGCAGGATCAGAACGCCGTCGACCAGTTGAGCATCGCCTGCGACCAGGTCTCGCCCTGGTCGCGGCGCGCATCGACGTCCAGGCTCAGGCGGCTGTTGTTGCGCAGCCACGTGCCGATGCCCAAACCCAGCACGCCGGCCTCGCGGTCCAGTGCGCCGCCGAGGATCGGGGACCACACGTCCAGCGCGGTGAAACGTGCCTGGATGTCGCCGCCGTCCTGCGACAGCAGTCGCTGCCATTCCGCGCGCGCCTGCAGGTCCCACTGCGCAGCACCCACGCTCCACTGTGTCGCATAGCGCGCGCCGAGCAGCGCCTGGCTCACGCGCATCGACGAGGCATCCGCGCTCAGGCCGAAACCGACCGCGCCTGCTTCGCTGAAGCCATCGCGTTCCAGCTGCAGGTTCTGCACGCCGATGTAAGGCGTGATGCGACCTACGCCCACGCGCACCGGCAGGCCAGCCTGCATTCCGACGCTCGCGTAACGCTGCGCGTAGTCGGCACCGGTCCGGAATGCGTCCGCGCCCAGCAGCACGTCGCGGCGCGTCCAGCGCTGCATGCGTCCGACCGCAACGCTTCCAAGCAGGTAGCCCTGCCCGAGGTCGTAACTGGCGTAGAACTGCGCTTCGAGCTGGCGGTTGTGTTCGCGGTCGAAGCGTTCGTCGTGGTGCGCGTAGCCTTCGGTCTGCGCGAGCGCGGCGCCGACGGTGAGCGCACCGACGCGGCGATCCTGGCCGGCCATCCAGCCATCGGCCTGCATGTCGAAGCGCGCGAGCGCACGCTGCGAATCCAGGTCATCGAACCAGGCGCCACCGAGCGGTGTGTCCTGCAGCGCGTCGATGCGCGACTCCAGCGCGCGGCGGTTGCCTTCGATGGCCATCATCGCGAAGGAGGCGTCGGCCACGTGCAGCTCGCCAGAGAGGCTGGACAACGAGCGCTCCGCGGCGGCCGCGGTAGGCGTGCCCTGGAATGCGGTCGCGCCGGCGAGCACGTCGGTGCCGGCGCCTTCGCCGTTCTGCAGGTTTGTGTCGATCTGGTCCATCGCACCTTCCATGCGCTGCGCGCTGGACAGCGATGTCGCCGACAGGCCCATCGACGAAGCGGCAGTCGCGACGTCGGCACGCGAGAGCAGCAGCGAGACATCGGTCGCCGCGTAGTCGACCGAACCGGTGACGAAAGGCGACCACGTCACCGTCGCGAAAGTACCCGTCACGGCCGTGGCCTGCAGGAACGTCTCGCGCGTGGGCGAATTGATGCTCGGCGTGGCGATGACGTAGTTCGGCGCACGGCCGGTCAGGCGCAGTTCGCCGCCGAGCGTCGCCGTGCCCGACACGCTCAGGTGCGCGCCGATCTGCAATTCCATCGCCCCGCCGGCGTTGTTGCGGAAGCTGGACATCGCATAGGTCGCGCCCTGCGCCGTACCGCCGCCGAGGAATTCGACGGTGCCGGCGTTGTCGAGCGCACCCACGTTCGCCGACACCGGGTTGCCCGACAGGCCGGCATTGAGGCGCAGGCGTCCGGCGGCCAGGACGGTCGCGCCGCCGGGCATCGCACGCTGTACTTCGAGGATGCCCTGCTCGACCGTGGTGCGGCCGGTGTAGCTGTTCGCGCCGGTCAGTGCGAGCGTGCCGGTGCCGCGCTTGCGCAGGCTGCCGCTGCCGGCGATGTCGTTGCTCCACGGACGGCTGGTGCCGGTGACGTCGACCACCGCTTCACCCCAGTCGAAACGGCCTGGGCCATTGATCGCGCGACCGACATTGAGCAGGCCGTAACCGAACGTGGTGTCCGGACCGGGCGTGCCGAGGTCGGTCGCCGTGCCCAGCAGCGTCTGCCGCACCATGTCGTTGGTGAAGTACGGGAAGGCCTGCCACACCAGCGCCGCCGCGCCCGACACCTGCGGTGCCGCGAACGAGGTGCCCGAACCTCGCCAGTACGTCGGCGAGGTCGGCCCGTCGGTGGTGCCGGTGAATACCGTCGTGCCCGGGGCAGCGAGGCAATAGCGCACCGCCACGCCGCACGCGTTGGCATAGACCGCGCCCTTGCTGTCGACGTCGAGCTGCTGGATGTTGTTCGGATTGACCGCCGTGACCGCGAGCCAGCCACGCTCCAGATCTGCCGCCGGCAGCGTGCCGTTGGGCCCGGGCTGGCTCGGCAGGCCGGCCATGCTGTCCGGGTTCGGACGGCCGTCGTTGCCGGTGGCGAACACCACCAGGCCGTTGTTGCTCAGCACGAAGGGACGGTACTCCTCGGCGATCGGATTGGTCGCGATGGTGTTGGTCCAGTACAGCCCGCCCCACGAGTTGTTCATGATCCGCACGCCGCTGTTGATCAGCTGCTGGTGGATCTGGCGCAGGCCGAGTTCGCCATTGACCTCGTTGCCCTGTCCGGTGCCGTCGTCCTTTGGCGGCGTGTCGGCCAGGATGCGCGCGGACACGATCTGCGCCCCCGGCGCGATGCCACCCGGCCATGCGCCGAACGGCGTGCCCGCCGCAAGCTGCGCGACGTCGGTGCCATGACCCAGCACATCGTCGACCTGCAGGTTGTTGGGCGGCGAAGGCACGTAGTTGAAGTTCGCCACCACGCGCGGCGACAGCGCGGGATGGTTGCGCATCACGCCACTGTCGACGATGCCGATGCGCACGCCCGCGCCGGTGAAGCCGGCCTGATGCGCGGCCTCGGCGTTGGTCAAGCGGATGTGATCGCTGTAGGCGGGATTGGGCGTACTGACGACGGGGGTGGTCGGCGTGGTCGGCGTCGTGGGTGTAGTCGGTGTGGTCGGCGAATACAGCGGAGGCGTGTCGCGAACGTTGCCGCCGCCACCGCCGCCCCCGCAGGCAACCAGGCCCATCATCCCCGAGCACAGCAGCGCGCTGCGCATCGCTGTCACCAGTCCCTTTTGCCTGAAGTGCATATCGCTCCCTCGAAAGATCGCATCGCTCCCCAGCGATCGCGAATCGAGTATTGACCCATTGCGGATCGTCCACAATCGGTGCGCACGATTCGGTGACGGGATCCACACCGCCACGCACGTCCCACGCACATCGGTAAACGCGATGAACGCCATCCACACCCGACCTCTGGGTTGCGACGACTGGCCCGTCGTCGAGACGCTCTTCGGCCCGCGCGGCGCCTGCGGCGGTTGCTGGTGCATGTGGTGGCGCGTGCCGATGGGCGGGCGTGCGTGGGACGCGGCCAAGGGCGAGCCCAACCGGAATGCGTTTCGCAAACTGGTCATGGCTGGGGAGGCCTCGGGCCTGCTGGCCTTCGTCGACGAGGAGCCGATCGGCTGGTGCGCCGTTGGACCGCGCGCGGATTTCCCGCGGATCGATCGCAGCAAGGCACTGGTACGGGACTGGTCTTGCCAGACGTGGTCGCTCAATTGCCTCTACGTCCCCGCCCGATGGCGCGGCCGTGGCGTGGCCCGGGCCCTGGTCGCCGGGGCGGTCGAACTGGCGCGGCGGCGGGGCGCGCGCGAGGTCGAGGCCTACCCCCAGTCGCTGGGCCCCAGGGAGCGCCAGGCCGGGGCGTTCGTCTGGACCGGCGTCCCTGCCCTTTATGAACCGTTGGGGTTCCGCCGCCAGAACACTCCGGGCCGCGGCCGTGCGCTTTATCTGCTGAAGTTCCCCTGACCCAGGTTTGCCGCGGCGCAGCACGGCCCCGCATAATCGGGGGGTTCCGGCCCGTGCGCCGGCCTGCTGTGTTTAGTTGGAGTCCCCATGAGCGACGTCGTCATCGTCGGTGCCAAGCGCACCGCCATCGGTTCCTTCCTCGGCCAGTTCACCGGCGTCCCGACCCCGGCGCTGGGCACGGCCGCGATCACGGGCGCACTCGAGCATGCCGGCGTCGCAGCCGACCAGGTCGACGAAGTCATCATGGGTTGCGTGCTGCCGGCCGGCCTGGGCCAGGCGCCCGCCCGCCAGGCCGCGCTCGGTGCCGGCCTTCCCACCTCGGCTGGCTGCACGACCATCAACAAGGTCTGCGGCTCGGGCATGAAGTCGATCATGCTCGCGCACGACCTGATCAAGGCCGGTTCGGCCAGCGTCGTCGTCGCCGGCGGCATGGAGTCGATGACCAACGCGCCGCACCTGCTCAACAACTCGCGCACCGGCATCCGCTACGGTAGCGCGGAGATGCTCGACCACATGGCATGGGACGGCCTGACCAACCCGTACGACGGCAAGGCGATGGGCGTGTTCGGCGACAAGACGTGCGAGACGTACGGCTTCGATCGCGAAGCGCTCGATGCTTACTCGACCGAGAGCGCGCGCCGCGCACAGGCCGCGGTGAGCGGCGGTGCGTTCAAGGACGAAGTCGTGCCAGTGACCGTCAAGGGTCGCAAGGGCGAGGTCGTCGTCGACACCGACGAGGAGCCCGGCAAGATCGACCTGGCGAAGATCCCGACCCTGCGCGCGGCGTTCGGCAAGGAAGGCGTGCTGACCGCCGCCTCGTCTTCGAAGATCTCCGACGGCGCCGCGGCGGCGGTGCTCATGAGCGCCGAGGAAGCCGGCAAGCGCGGGTTGAAGCCGCTGGCGCGCATCGTCGCCCATGCCGGTCATTCGCAGGCGCCGGAGTGGTTCACCACCGCGCCGGTGAAAGCGATTTCAAACGTGTTGGCCAAGGCCGGATGGTCGGTCGAGGACGTTGACCTGTTCGAGGTCAATGAAGCGTTTTCCTGTGTGGCCATGGCGCCGATGAAGGACCTGGGCATCTCGCACGAGAAGCTCAACGTCAACGGCGGCGCTGTTGCCCTGGGGCATCCCATCGGCGCCAGTGGCGCCCGTCTGGTGGTGACGTTGCTGCACGCGCTTCGTGCACGTGGCGTCAAGAAGGGCGTGGCTTCGCTGTGCATCGGGGGTGGCGAGGCTACCGCTGTCGCCATCGAGCTGCTATAAGACGTTAAGAACGCATTACTCAAAAAAAACCGGCCAAGCCGCTTGACACGCGTCACCGGCTTGTCATCATGTTATTGACGCGCAATTGCGCGTTGCCTAACTAAACGACGAGGATAAAAATCATGACCTTCAACAAGGCGCTGATCGCCCTGGCAATGGTTGCCGCTCTGGCCGCCTGCTCCAACCAGAAGCAGGCTGACGAAGCCGCTGCTGACGCCGCCGCTGCTTCGACCGAAGCCGCTGCTGCTGCCACCGACGCTGCTGCTACCGGCGACGCCGCTGCTGCTGACGCCGCTCAGGCCGCTGCCGACACCGCTGCCCAGGCTGCTGACGCTGCCGCCGCTTCGGCCGACGCCACCGCCGCCGCTGCTGCTCCGGCTGCTGCCGACGCCGCTGCCGACGCCGCTGGCCAGGCTGCTGACGCCGCCACGCAGGCTGCTGACGCCGCCTCGCAGGCTGCCGACGCTGCCAAGGAAGAAGGCAAGAAGTAATCACTTCGGGCAAGCAATTGCCCGGGTAGTTACCTCTTCGAAGAAGCCGCCGGTCCTCCGGCGGCTTTTTCATTTGTGGCGATCGCAATTCGCTGCTGCACGTGCCCGGCTTCGCGCTTGTTCGTTGCCCGCACCCTGCAAACTACCGTCCAGCGCCGAAGCACCAATGGTTTCTCCAGGATTCATGTCCCCAGCCCCGCCCGCTGGAACGATGACTTTTCCTTCGCACTCCCGCTGGCATCGTGCGCCCCGGCTGGGAGCCCAAACCCCGTCAAACGGAGAAACCCATGAACACCAAGATCTACCTCGCCATTGCCATGACCGTCGCCGCGCTTTCGCTGTCGGCCTGCCATCAGTCCGATACGCAGAGCGAAGCGGCCGAAGCCGCAGCGGCCGCCAACAACGCCGCCGATGCCTCCGCCAACGCCGCCCGCGAATCGGCTGAGGCCGCAGCCGCTGCGACCAACGAAGCCGCCGACCGCGCCAGCGTCGCGATGGACAACGCCGCCGACAAGTCGCGCGAAGTCGCCAACGACGCCGCTGCCGGTGCGGCCGCCGCCACGGCCGACGCCGCGCAGGCCACCGCCGATGCGGCAAGCAAGGTTGCCGACAAGGCCGAAGACGCCGCGAAGAAGGCCGACCAGGAAGCCGCCGAACGCAAGTAAGGCGCCCGTCCTGATCACTGGAAAGGCCCGCCCCGCGCGGGCCTTTTCTTTGCGCGCGCGTATCGCGAGCGGCATGGTGCGGTTGGCCGAAACCCGCGCTTTATGGTCTGATGCCGCATCTTCCGCACGCCGCTGCATCGATGCCCGCTCTGACTTCCACCATCGATCCCCGCTCGCAGGATTTCCAGGACAACGTCGCCTACCACCGCGCACTGGTCGACGAACTGGATGCGCGCCTCGCCCGCGCGGCCGGCGGTGGCGGCGAGAAGGCACGCACCAAGCACACCGAACGCGGCAAGCTGCTCGCACGCGACCGCATCGCCGCATTGCTCGACCCGGGCTCGCCCTTCCTCGAGATCGCGCCACTCGCGGCCGAAGGCATGTACGACGACGCAGCGCCCGCGGCCGGCATGGTCTGCGGCATCGGCCGCGTGATGGAGCAGGAAGTCGTCATCGTTGCCAACGACGCGACGGTCAAGGGTGGCACGTACTTCCCGATGACGGTGAAGAAGCATCTGCGCGCGCAGGAAATCGCGCGCGAGAACCGCCTGCCCTGCGTGTACCTGGTCGATTCCGGTGGCGCGTTCCTGCCGCTGCAGGACGAAGTCTTCCCCGACAAGGAGCACTTCGGCCGCATCTTCTACAACCAGGCACGACTGAGCGCGGAGAACATTCCGCAGGTCGCCGTCGTCATGGGTTCGTGCACGGCAGGCGGCGCGTATGTGCCTGCGATGTGCGACGAATCAATCATCGTCAAGGAACAGGGCACGATCTTTCTCGGCGGCCCGCCGCTGGTGAAGGCCGCCACGGGCGAAGTCGTCGATGCCGAAGCGCTCGGTGGCGCCGACGTGCACACCAGCGTGTCGGGCGTGGCCGACCATTTCGCCGAAGACGACCGCCATGCGTTGCAGATCGCGCGCGACATCGTGGGCACGTTCAACCGCCGCAAGACGCTGCCGGTCGCGGTGCGCGAATCCCGCGAACCATTGTTCCCCACCAGCGAGCTGTACGGCATCGTCCCGAAGGACACGCGCCGCCCGTTCGACATCCGCGAAGTGATCGCGCGCGTCGTGGACGGCAGCGACTTCCAGGAATTCAAGGCGCGCTACGGCAAGACGCTGGTCACCGGTTTCGCGCACCTGCACGGCTATCCGGTGGGCATCGTCGCCAACAACGGGATCCTGTTCGCCGAGAGCGCGCTCAAGGGCGCGCACTTCATCGAACTGTGCAACCAGCGCGGTATTCCGCTGGTGTTCCTGCAGAACATCACCGGCTTCATGGTGGGTCGCAAGTACGAGAACGCCGGCATCGCGAAGGATGGTGCCAAGATGGTCACGGCCGTGGCGTGTTCGCACGTGCCCAAGTTCACCGTCGTCATCGGCGGCAGCTTCGGGGCCGGCAACTACGCGATGTGCGGCCGCGCATACGGCGCGCGCATGCTATGGATGTGGCCGAACGCGCGCATCAGCGTCATGGGCGGCGAGCAGGCCGCCAGCGTGCTGGCGACGGTGAAGCGCGACGGCATCGAAGCCGCCGGCAGAACGTGGTCGAGCGACGAGGAAGACGCGTTCAAGGCGCCGATCCGCGAACAGTACGAATCGCAGGGCAATCCGTATTACGCCACGGCCCGCCTCTGGGACGATGGCATCATCGATCCGGCCGACACGCGCCGCGTGCTTGGCCTTGCGTTGTCGGCGAGTTTCAACGCACCGATCGAAAGCGCGCCGGGGGACGGCAGCACGCGCTTCGGCGTATTCCGCATGTAACGCGGCAGCGGCACACAACACACTGGAACGCGGGGCAACTGGGGAGTTGCGGCAGGATGATCGTGGGAATCGATTTGGGGACAACCCATTCGCTGATCGGCGCGTACGGGGCGTCCGGCAGCCGGCTGTTCCGCAATGCGCTGGGTGAGGTGCTCACGCCGTCGGTGGTGAGCCTGGACGAATCCGGCGTACTGGTCGGCCAGGCCGCGCGCGAACGGCTGGTCAGCCATCCGCAGCGCACGGTGTCGAACTTCAAGCGCTGGATGGGCTCCTCGCGCGAAACGCGCCTGGGCGATCGCAGCTTCCGTCCTGAAGAGCTCTCGGCGATGGTGCTGCGTTCGCTGCTGGCCGACGCCGAGGCCGAACTAGGCGAGCGCGTGCGCGAGGCGGTCATCAGCGTCCCGGCGTACTTCTCGGACGCGCAGCGCAAGGCCACGCGCAGCGCGGGCGAGTTGGCCGGCATCAAGGTCGAACGCCTCATCAACGAACCCACCGCGGCAGCGCTGGCCTACGGCCTGCAGGAGCGCGAAGGCGAAGGCCGCTTCCTCGTGTTCGACCTGGGCGGCGGCACGTTCGACGTGTCGATCCTGGAAGTATTCGAGGGCGTGGTCGAAGTGCACGCCAGCGCGGGCGACAACTTCCTCGGCGGCGAGGACTTCCTCGACACGCTGGTCGAAGCGTTCTGCATCGACCACGGCCTGCGTTCGCGCGAGCTGCCTGCGAACGAACTCGCGCAGCTGCGCCGCCGTCTGGAGCAGGTCAAGCGCGAGTTGAGCCACCGCGCGGATGCGGCGGCACAGGTGCAGATCGACGGCCGTTCGCTCGAATGGAGCATCGACGAAACCCGCTTCACCAAGCTGTGCGAACCACTGGTGCAGCGCATGCGCGGCCCGCTCGAGCGCGCGATGCGTGACGCGCGGCTGCAGCCTGCGCAACTGGACGAAGTGGTGCTGGTCGGGGGCGCCAGCCGCATGCCGCAGGTGGCGCGCCTGGTGTCGCGCATGTTCGGGCGCCTGCCGCTGCGTCACGTCAATCCTGACCAGACGATCGCGCTCGGCGCCGCCGTGGCCGCAGGCCTGAAGTCGCGCGACGAGCGCCTGGAGGAAGTGATCCTCACCGACGTGTGCCCGTACACCCTGGGCACACAGGTCTCGCGCCGCGACAACGAAGGCCAGGTGCGCGCAGGCTTCTTCCATCCGATCATCCAGCGCAACAGCACCGTGCCGATCAGCCGCGAGGACCAGTTCTTCCCGGTGCACGAGTCGCAGGAAAAGCTGCTGATCGACATCTACCAGGGCGAAAGCCCGATGGTGGCCAACAACATCAAGCTGGGCGAGATTGACATCCCGCTGGCACGCGGTCGCAACGCGGCCGAGAACGGCGTCACCGTGCGATTCACCTACGACGTCAACGGTCTGCTGCAGGTGGAAGTGAAGGAGCATTCCTCCGGCAAGGTGCACGAACTGGTGCTGCAGCAGAATCCGGGGCTGCTCGACGCGGACGAGATCCGTCGGCGCCTGGCCGCCCTTGCGGAACTGAAGATCCACCCGCGCGACCAGCACGAGAACCTGTCGGTGCTTGCGCGCGCGGAGCGGTTGTACGAGGAATACATCGGCCAGCGCGAGATGCTCCAGGAATGGATCGGCCGTTTCCGCGGCGCGCTGGAATCGCAGGACACCGAGCTGGTCACCGACCATCGTCGCCAGTTGCATGAAGCCCTCGACGCGGTGGAGGCCGGCGCCTGATGTGGGCGCTCGACATCCTTGGTCTTGGCGGCGATGCCGACGAGCGCGAGATCAAGCGCGCCTATGCCAGGCAGCTGAAGCAGACGCGGCCGGACGAGGATCCCGAAGGCTTCCAGCGACTGCATGATGCGTATCGCTGCGCGCTGGAGCACGTGCACGACCGGGCGTGGCGGGATGACCACGGGGACGCCGCCGCCACGGCGCCGCTGGCGGACGCACGCGAAGCGACGCCTGTCGAAGAGGTCGCGTCACCGCAGGCCCACTGCGAGTCCAGTGCGTCGCCCGACTCCAGCGCGTTGCCGATCGAACTGGACGCCGCGCTGCACGCGGCCGACACAGCCGTCGAAGACGACGCGCTGGACCTGCCCACCTTCCTGGACGAGTGCATCGCCCATCTTTCGCAGGACGATCCCACCACGCTGCGCCAGTGGCTGCAATCTCAACCGGCGCTGTGGTCGTTGCAGATGAAGCCGCACATCGGCCGCTGGCTGTTGCAGGCGCTGGACGAACGCGGCACGGCGGTCCGCTCCGAGAACTTCGACGTGATGCTGCGGTTCTTCGACATGGACCACGTGCTCAGCGGCGTGGACCCGTGGTTCCTGCAATCGCTGGGCGCACGCCTGAGGCTGCGTCACGAGCTTGCGCCAGGCTACGAGCGCGATCTGGGCAATCGCATCGCCGCCGGCACCCCGGTGCACGAGCGCTTCGAACTGGTGCGTCGCGCAATGGAGCAGCTGCGCAGGCCCTTCTCGTGGGACAACGCGCTGTGGTTCGCCCTGCCCTACGGCCGTGCGTCGCAGATGCGCCGCCTGGTGTGGAACCTCGACGACGGCCGGATCGATCATCTGGGCGATGCCATCGATCTACGGCAGGCTCAGTTCTGGCTGGACGCCGGCGATACCTCGCGCATGTCGACGCCACGACGCGCGGTCGCGATGGCGCGCTGCGCCGCAGTGATCTGGGCGGTGGGACTGGTGGCGCTGGCGGTGCGCTTTCTCATCGCGGACCTCACGCCCGACCAGCGCATCGCCGAGGCGGCACAAGCGGCGATGCTGCTCTTTGGCGGCCCGCTCGCCGCCTACGCGCTCTGGGAAAGCTGGATCGCGGTCAGGGCCCATATTCGATGGCAGTGCGCGCCCGAAGGCGAGGACGTGCGATGGCCGACGCTGCGACTGTTCTGGGTTCCACTGCTCGCCACCCTGGCGATGATTGCCCAGGACCACGGCTTCGACGTCGCCGGCACGACGCTGGGATTGCTGGCCTGCGTGACGGGACTGCTCCGGCTGGGCGCACGCGCGAACCTGCGTTTCAGCTTCGCCGGATGGCGACTCATCTTCCTGCTCCCGTTCCTCAAGGGCGTCTTCGGGCTCGCCGCGATGGCCGCCGCGTTCCCGTGGGTCAGCGCGGGCCTGGGCGCGGCGTTCTGGCTGATCGACGCATTGCGCCACACGCGCGTGCTGTGGAATGCAGCACGCATGCGCCTGGGGCGCGCGTTGCCCGATTCAGGCACGTGATCGGAAAATGAACGGCATAAGCGCGGCCACGATTGGGTGAGGCGAGTCACACGCAGGGCAAAATTACGGGCGTAGCCTCGGGTGGGTTGAACCCCGCTCTCTGCACCCCCGTGCATTGCCCCGCCCTGCCAAACCGAGGAAGTGCGTCATGGCCATCTTCAATTCCCCACAGCCCGCAACGCCCAAGCGCGACAACGGCCCCGCTCCCGCCAATGCGCCCGAATCGGCGTTGCCCAAGGAACCGGCACGCGATGAGTTCTCCTTCGGCGCGCCCAAGCCCGCCGCCGCACCTGCGCCGGCCCCGACATCGTCGTCCGTTGCGCGTCCTGCCGAACGCGAAGGCAAGGAATCCGTGATCGCTGCCGACCTGTCCATCGAAGGCAAGATCAACGGCGCCGGCCATATCCGCATTGCAGGTCGCTTCAAGGGCGACGTGCACGTGGAAGGCGACCTCACCGTCGAAGTCGGCGCGAAGGTCAACGGCGGCGTGCGCGCACGCAAGGTCGTGATTGCCGGCGAGCTCGAAGGCAACGTCGAATCGGCCCAGCGCGTCGAACTGCTCGAAGGCGGCATGGTGGTCGGCGACATCAAGGCTGGCGTGGTCAGCATCGCCCCGGGCTCGCGCATGCGCGGCCAGGTCGAGTTCGGCTTCGACGATCGCGATGCCAAGCCCGCCGGCAAGCACGAGAAGGCCGAAAAGGGCGAGGCCAAGATCGAGGCGTCCGCCACGTCATGAGCGTCGCGCGCCCCGGTACGCCCGGCGCGACGCGGACGTGCCCGCACTGCAAGACGACGATCCTGGAAAGCGCCAACGTCTGTCCGTCGTGCCGGCACCACCTGCGTTTCGATCCGGACGCCGCACAGTCCGCGCAGTTGCGGTCGGTGCCGCTGCGCGTGGAGGGCACGATCAAGCCGCCGCCGGGCGACAACGCGCTGGAGTACTCGGTGGTGCTCACCATCCGCAACGCCGACGGCGAGGAAATCGATCGCCAGGTGATGGGCGTGGGCGCGCTGTTCAACGGCGAGGAGCGTTCGTTCACGCTCGAGGTCGAAGCCGTTGAAGTGCGCGGCTATCGGGCGCGTCGGAAGCACTGACCCGACGTTCGCCTCCCGACTCCCTCCCCTGCCTGCAGGGGAGTGGAGCGATGCCTGCGCGCCACTGGCGCGCAACGAATGCGGTTCGTACGGTGGCTTTTCGGATCGCGCCGGATCAGTGGCGCCGCGGCGTCGACGGCCCGCAGCTGTTGCACCCGCCGCAGGCACCGTCGTTCGAAACCGAAGGCGGCGCGATCCTGCGCCCCAGTTTCTGCATCCACGCCGCGCGCCCTTCGCGCACCAGCGGGACGGCGATGGCGACGCGCGTACGTCTCACCGCATTCGGGAACTGACGCTTGGCGACGAACCACGCGCTGACGATCACCGCCACGGCGATGATCGCGTACTGCGCGAGCAGGCCGGCGTCCATCGTCAGCCCGCGCCCAGCGCCACGGCGATGTGGTACGTCGCAAACGAGGCCAGGTACGCCAGCCCGAACAGGTAGCCGGTAGCGATGGCCACCTGCTTCCAGGAGTTGGTCTCGCGCCTGATCGTCGCCAGCGTCGAGATGCACTGCGGCGCATAGATGAACCACACCAGCAGCGACAGCGCGGTGGCCAGCGACCAGGTGTCGGTGATGATGGGCGACAGCGCCTGGGCTGCGGCTTCGTCGTTGGCCGCCGACAGCGCGTAGACCGTCGCCAGCGAGGACACCGCCACTTCGCGCGCGGCCAGACCGGGGATCAGCGCGATGCAGATCTGCCAGTTGAAGCCGATGGGAGCGAACACCGCCGTCAGCGCGTGGCCGATGCGGCCGGCGAAGCTGTAATCGATGGCCGGGCCGGTCGCGCCCACCGGCGCAGCCGGGAACGACAGCAGGAACCACAGCAGGATCGTCAGCGCCAGGATGATGCCGCCGACGCGGCGCAGGAAGATCCACGCGCGCTCCCACAGGCCGATCAGCAGGTCGCGCGGATGCGGGATGCGGTACGACGGCAGTTCCAGCAGCAGCGCGTGCTCGCTCTTGTCGCGGCGCCATTTCTTCATGATCCACGCCACGGCGAGCGCGCTGGCGATACCGGCCGCATACAGCGCGAACAGCACCAGCCCCTGCAGGTTGAGCACGCCACCGGCGACCTGTCGCGTCGGGATGAAGGCACCTATCAGCAGCGCATACACGGGCAAGCGCGCCGAACACGTCATCAGCGGCGCGACGAGGATGGTCGCGAGTCGGTCGCGCGGGTCCTGGATCGAACGCGTCGCCATGATGCCCGGCACCGCGCACGCGAAGCTCGACAGCAGCGGGATGAACGAACGCCCCGACAGGCCCGCCTGCGACATCAGGCGGTCGAGCAGGAACGCCGCGCGCGGCAGGTAGCCCGATTCCTCCAGCGCGAGGATGAAGGCGAACAGGATCAGGATCTGCGGCAGGAACACGACCACGCTGCCGAGGCCGGCGATGATGCCGTCCACCAGCAGGCTGCGCAGCGGACCGTCGGGCATCGCATTGCCGACCGTCTCGCCCAGCAGGCCGGTGCCGGCTTCGATCAGGTCCATCAACGGCGTCGCCCAGGCGTATACCGCCTGGAAGATCAGGAACATCACCACCGCCAGCGACACCAGGCCGAGCACCGGGTGCAGCAGCCAACGATCGAGCGCGTCGTCCACTTCGGCAGTACGGCGTGGCATCGTCACGGCCAGCGCCAGCAGGCGACGCGTTTCGGCATGCAGCGCGTCGGGGTCGTGCACGAGCTCGGCCGGCAGGTGCGCGCTGGGTTCGTGCAGCTTGCCGGAGACGCGGTCGAGCATCGCGATGAGCTCGCGCGCGCCGCCGTTGCGCACGGCGACCGTCGGCACGACGGGGATGCCCAGCTCGCGTTCCAGCGCGGCGAGGTCGACGTCGATACCGCGACGCTTGGCCGCGTCCATCATGTTGACGGCCAGCACCATCGGGCGGCCGAGTTCGCGCACTTCCAGCGCGAAACGAAGATGCAGGCGAAGGTTGGTCGCATCGACCACGCACACCAGCACGTCCGGCGCGGGTTCGCCCGGATAGAAGCCGCGGCACACGTCGCGCGCGACCGCCTCGTCCAGGCTCGCCGCATGCAGGCTGTATGCGCCGGGCAGATCGAGCACCGCGTAGCTGCGGCCCGACGGCGCATGGAAGCGGCCTTCCTTGCGTTCGACGGTGACGCCGGCGTAATTGGCAACCTTCTGCCGGCTGCCGGTGAGCTGGTTGAACAGCGCCGTCTTGCCGCAGTTGGGGTTGCCGATCAGCGCAACGCGCACGCTCTGGGCGGTGGCGGTCTGGACGGCCATGCCCGGCACGGTGGGGTCGGCGGCGCTCATGCGATGACTCCGGCGGCGGCGAGCGCTTCGTCGAGCGACACGCGCACCCGCGCGGCCTCGCTGCGACGCAATGCGAAACGGGTGAAGCCAACCTGCACCAGCAGCGGTTCCTTCGCCACCGGTCCGGTCGCCATCACTTCCACGCGTTCGCCGCGCACGAAGCCCAGTTCACGCAGGCGGCGCGCGATGGCGTCGTTGGGCGCCTGGTCTTCGACGGTGTCGACGGTGGCGGCGGTGCGGCGTGGCAGTTCGGACAGCTTCAAGGTTCACCTGTGGGCCGATCCGGCGCGCGGGACGCCGAGGCGACAAGATGGGAATCGTTCTCAATTGTAGCACCCACCCGCCCCCGTACGCGGCTGCAGCATGGCGGTCGCAGGGCACCGGCTATCATTCGCCAGACTCCAACAAGCATTCCGGCCGATGACCAATCCGCTGTTGAACCTGCGCGAAGGGCCCGTTGCCCGGCTGCGCCTGAATCGTCCGGAGCTGCACAACGCCTTCGACGCCATGCTGATCGCCGCCCTGACCGGGGCCCTGGAAGCGGTGGCCGCGGACGACAGTGTCCGCGTGGTGGTGCTGGAAGGTGAAGGCCCCTCGTTCTCCGCCGGCGCGGACCTCAACTGGATGCGCGGCATGGCCGCCGCCAGCGAGGAGGCCAACCGCACCGATTCGCTCGCCCTCGCCCGCCTGATGCGGACCCTGGACGAACTGCCGCGCCCGACCATCGCCCGCGTACAGGGCGCGGCGTTCGGCGGCGGCGTCGGGCTGGTGGCCTGTTGCGACATCGCCATCGCCGCAACCGACGCGAAGTTCGGCCTCACCGAGAGCAAGCTCGGCCTGCTGCCGGCGGTGATCTCGCCCTACGTGCTCGACGCGATCGGCCCGCGCCAGGCGCGTCGCTGGTTCGCCACGGCGGAGATCTTCGACGCCGACACCGCGCTGAACATCGGCCTGCTGCACCAGGTCGTCGCGAACGATGCGCTCGACGCGGCCGTGCAGCGCCAGGTCGACCTGCTGCTCAAGGCCGGCCCGCATGCCAGTGCGCAGGCGAAGTCGCTGGTGCGCCGGGTGGCGTTCGAACGCGACCGCGATCGCCTGGACCACGACAACGCCGCCCTCATCGCCCGCCTGCGCGTCTCCGACGAAGGACAGGAAGGGCTGGGCGCATTCCTGGACAAGCGCAAGCCGCGCTGGTGCCAGTAAGCCCCCCGGAGGAACCGACATGCTCGACCATATCGGCATCACCGTTTCCGACTACGCCCACTCGCGCGCCTTCTACGAGCGCATCCTCGGCGTGCTCGACTACGGCGTCGTCATGGACGTGACGAAGGAACAGACCGGCGGCTACGAAGGCTGCGGCTTCGGAGCGGACAGGAAGCCCGATTTCTGGATCGGCACCGGCCACACGCCCAGCACCGGCGTGCACATCGCCTTCGTCGCGGCCTCGCGCGCGGCGGTCGACGAGTTCCATGCCATCGCCCTGCAGCACGGCGCGCGCGACAACGGCGCGCCCGGCCTGCGACCGCACTACCACCCGAATTATTACGGCGCCTTCGTCATCGACTTCGATGGCAACAACATCGAAGCCGTGTGCCACCGTCCCGAGTGACCCCATGCCCCGCACGTCCCAGCACCGCATGTTCGACAAGATCCTGATCGCCAACCGCGGCGAGATCGCCTGCCGCGTCATCCGTACCTGCCAGCGCCTGGGCATCCGCACCGTCGCGGTGTATTCGCAGGCCGACGCCGACGCGCAGCACGTGCGCCAGGCCGACGAGGCGTGGCCCATCGGCGGCCCGCGCCCGCAGGACAGCTACCTGCGCGGCGAGGCGATCATCGAAGTCGCGTTGAAGTCCGGCGCCCAGGCGGTGCATCCCGGCTACGGTTTCCTCAGCGAGAACGCCGACTTCGCCGACGCCGTCGAGGCCGCGGGGCTGGCCTTCATCGGCCCGAAGGCCGCCTCGATGCGGAAGATGGGCAGCAAGGCCGGCGCGAAGGAGTTGATGCAGGCCGCCGGCGTGCCGGTCGTTCCGGGCTACACGGGAGAAGATCAGTCGCCCGATCGCCTGCAGCGCGAGGCCGACGCCATCGGCTATCCGCTGATGATCAAGGCCGCGCACGGCGGCGGCGGCAAGGGCATGCGCATCGTGCGCGAAAGCGGCGAATTCGCGGCGAACCTGCAAAGCTGCCAACGCGAAGCAGCCAATGCCTTCGGTCGCGACCGCGTGCTGCTGGAGCGCTACGTCGAGAAGCCGCGCCACATCGAGATCCAGGTCTTCGCCGACACGCACGGCCACGCGATCCACCTCAACGAGCGCGAGTGCTCCGCGCAGCGCCGCTACCAGAAGGTGCTGGAGGAATCGCCCTCGCCGTTCCTCACGCCGCAGTTGCGCCATGCGATGGGCGATGCGGCGGTGCTCGCCGCGCGTTCGATCGACTACGTCAACGCCGGCACCGTGGAGTTCATCGTCGGCCAGGACGGCGGTTTCTACTTCATGGAAATCAACACGCGCCTGCAGGTGGAGCACCCCGTCACCGAGATGGTGACCGGCCTGGACCTGGTCGAATGGCAGCTGCGCGTCGCCGCGGGCGAAGCGTTGCCGCTGGCGCAGGACGCCATCGCACAGAATGGCCACGCGATCGAAGTGCGCCTGTACGCGGAAGACCCCGATGCCGGTTTCCTTCCGGGTTCGGGCAAGCTCGAACGCCTGCGGCTGCCGCGCGCCAGCGATGGCGTTCGCATCGACTCGGGCGTGGTCGAAGGCGACACCGTCACGATTTTCTACGACCCGATGATCGCCAAGCTCATCGTCCACGCCGCCGACCGTCCCGCCGCGCTGGCGCGACTGCGCGCGGCGCTGGCGGCTTGCGACATCGCCGGGCCGAAGTCGAACATCGAATTCCTCGAACGCCTGGCGCGGCATCCGGCGGTGGTCGGCGGGACGATCGATACCGGGTACCTGGATCGCCATCTCGACGAATTCCTCGCCTCCGCGCAGGAAGACGACACCGAACGCCTGCTCGCCGCCGCCACGGCGCTGCTGCTCGCGCAGGAGCAGGACACGCGCCGGCGCGCGGCCGCATCGACCGACCCGACCTCCCCCTGGGCCATCGCCGATGGCTGGCGACTGGGCCACGGCGGCCATCGCAGCTTGGCCTTCCTGCAGGGCGAGACCCGCGTCGAGCTTCACGCGCAGGGTGCGGCCGGTGAGTACAGGATCGACGCCCAGGGCCAGTCCCACGCGGTCGAGGGCGCCCGTATCGACGCCGACGGCGCGCTGAGCCTGCGCCTTGGCGGACATGGACGCCGATTTACGTTCGAACTGGATACGCTGGCCGAAGACCGCCAGCGACTGGTGGTGCACGACGGCGAACGCCGCCTGCGCCTGCTGGGGGTGCCGATGTATCGTCACGAGCGCAGCGGCGGCGGCAACGCCGGCCATAACGTGCTCGCACCGATGCCCGGCCGCGTGGTGCTGGTGAAGGCGGCGCAAGGCGACAGCGTGGAAGCTGGACAGGAGCTGATGGTGATCGAGGCGATGAAGATGGAGCTGAGCCTGAAGGCGCCGCGCGCAGGCACTGTCGCGCAGGTGCGCGCGGCTGCCGGCGACTTCGTCGAGGCCGACGCCGTGCTCATCTCGCTGGCGCAGGACGAATGAGGCGCACTGCCATGAAGTCCTCCGTCCGCATCGTCGAAGTCGGCCCGCGCGACGGGTTGCAGAACGAAAAAGCCACGATCGCCACCGCCGACAAGATCGCGCTGATCGACCGGCTTTCCGATACCGGCCTTCGCAGCATCGAGGCCACCAGCTTCGTCAGCCCGAAGTGGGTGCCGCAGCTGGCCGACGCGGCGGACGTGTTCACCGGCATCCATCGCAAGGACGGCGTGCGCTATCCGGTGCTGGTGCCGAACGAACAGGGATACGAACGCGCCCGCGCGGTCGGCGTGGACGAGATCGCGGTGTTCACCGCGGCATCGGAAGCGTTCAACAGGAAGAACATCAACGCGTCCATCGATGAATCGCTGGAACGTTTCGCGCCCGTGATGGAGCGCGCACGCGCCGACGGCGTCGCCGTGCGCGGTTACGTGTCCACCGTGCTCGGCTGCCCGTACCAGGGCGAAGTACCGCTCACCGATGTGGTGCGCGTGGCGCACGCGCTGCATGACATGGGATGTTACGAGGTTTCGCTGGGCGACACGATCGGCGTCGGCACGCCGGGCAAGGCACGCGCGATGCTGCTGGCCGTCGCGTCGGAAGTTCCGATCAACGCGCTCGCCGTGCATTTCCATGACACCTACGGACAGGCGCTGGCAAACGTGCTGGCCTGCCTGGAAGAAGGCGTCGCCGTGGTCGATTCGGCCGTCTCCGGCACCGGAGGCTGCCCGTATGCGAAGGGCGCCAGCGGCAACGTCGCCACCGAGGACGTCGTGTACATGCTGCACGGCCTCGGCATCGAGACCGGCATCGACCTTGCGAAACTCGCCGACACCGGCCGCTGGCTCGCCTCGAAACTGGGGCGCGAGACGGGTAGCAAGGTCGGCAAGGCACTGTCCACCACCTGACCGGCCGACCACATGAAGCGACGCACGCCCGCGCAGGAAACCGCCCCGCCCTCCCCGGCGGACGCGAAGACCACGCTGGCGGCGTTGCAGGAGGCGGCGCACGACGCTTCCGTCGATCCCGCCACGCGCGACCTGATGTTGCAGGCGCACCAGGCGCTGTCGCAATCGCTGGCCGATTGCGATGCCGAACGCGAACGCTATCGCACGCTCTTCGACGCCGTGCCCGACCCGGTGAGCATCATCGCGTGGGACGGCACCGTGCTGGACCTCAACAAGGCCGGCATGAACGCGTACAAGCGCGCGCGCGAGGAGATCGTCGGACAGCCGATCGAAACGCTCAATCCCGACCTGCCGCAGGACCACATGGTCCCGGTGTGGGAGACGCTCAACCGCGGCGATACCTACGTCGTCGAAGTCACCAACATGCGCGGCGACGGCACGCGTTTCCCGGTGGAAGTGCACACCGCAGGCCTCACGTTCGATGGTCGCAGGGCGATGGTCGCCGTCGCGCGCGACCTGAGCAGCCGCCACACCGCCGAGCTTCGTTATCGCGAACTGATGGAAGCGATGGACCGCGGCATCGTCGTGCAGGACGCGGACCTGCAGATCACCTATGCCAACGTCGCGGCGATGAAGATCCTCGGCGTCGGCCAGGACGACCTGCTCAACGACGCGATGCGCGGCGAACAGTGGCTGGTCGTGGACGAACACGGCCGCGAACTTCCATCCGAACGCTACCCCTCGGCGCGCGCATTGCAGACCGGCCGCATCATCGAAAGCACCGTGCTCGGCCTGTACCACCGCTTGCGCCAGCAGCTGATGTGGCTGACGGTGACCTGCGTGCCGCAGTTTCCCGCCGGCAGCGACAAGCCGCAGCAGGTGCTGTCGCTGTTCTCCGATGTCACCCGCCTCAAGCGCGACAGCACCCTGTTCGATCGCGCGCAGAGCATGGCGCACATCGGCGGCTGGGAGTGGGACGTCACGCCGGACCGGCTTTACCTCACCGACGAAGCGCAGCGCATCCTGGGGCACCGCCCGCCGCCGGATACCATCGAAGGCATGCTGGCCTGCCTGCGCATCGATGATCGCGACCGCTTGCGCGCATCGCTCGGTCAGGCGATTTCGTTCGGCCGCAATCTCGACCTGGAAGTGCAAGGCCATCGCGCCGACGGACGTTCGTTCTGGGTGCGCGTGATCGGCGAGGCCGAAGCCGGCGATCCGATCAACTCGCGCCTGACCGGCACGCTGCAGGACATCACCGAACGCAAGCACGATGAGGAAACACTGCGCGTGCAGGCACGCAGCGACCCCCTCACCGGGCTGCTCAACCGCGATGCGGTGCTGGCCGAACTGGAAAGCCGCCTTGACGATCCGCTGCGCTCGCAACTGGCCGTGCTGTACGTCGACCTGGACCGCTTCAAGGTGGTCAACGACGTGCTTGGCCATGCGGCGGGCGATCGCCTGCTCGCCTCCGCCGCGCGCCGCATCCAGCGCGCCATCGGCAACGAAGGCCTGATCGCCCGCTTCGGCGGCGACGAGTTCCTGATCCTGTGCGATACGGGCAGCGACCCTTCGCGCCCGGAGCGCCTGGCCGACGCGATCCTGGAGATCTTCGGCGACAGCTTCCGCCTGGACGGCGAGGAATTCAGCATCACCGCGAGCATCGGCATCGCGCAGGCGCCGCTGGATGGTGTGCGTTCGCAGCAGCTGATCCAGAGCGCGGACGTGGCGATGTACGACAGCAAGCGTCGCGGCCGCAACGGCTGGCAGACCTTCACGCCGGAACTGGCCGAACAGCAGCTGCATCGCCTGCAGCTGGAAACGCACCTGCGCCGCGCGGTGAACAACGACGAGTTCCATCTCGTGTACCAGCCGCAGATCGACATGCGCAACGGGGATGTCGTCGCGGCCGAAGCGCTGATCCGCTGGCGCAATCATTCGCTGGGCGAGATCCGTCCGGACAAGTTCATCGACCACGCCGAAACGACCGGCGACATCGTCGGCATCGGCGACTGGGTGCTCAACGAAGCCTGCCGCCAGATGCGCGAATGGCAGGACGCGGGACTGAAGATCCCGCGCGTGGCAGTGAACGTGTCGTACCGGCAGTTCCTCGGCGAGGACCTCGCCAGCACCGTTGCCGCCGTGCTCGCCGAGTACGGCCTGCCGGGGCATGCGCTGGAACTGGAATTCACCGAGCGCGTGCTGATCGAGGACGCACCCGACACGCTGCGCACCTTCGCCGCGCTGCGCCAGCTGGGCGTGATCCTGACCATCGATGATTTCGGCGAGGGCTACAGCGCGCTCAATTACCTGCGCCGGCTGCCGATCCACGGGCTCAAGCTCAGCCAGCTGTTCGTGCAGGGCGTGCCGGAAAACCTGTCAGACGTGGCGATCTGCCAGGCCGTCACCGGCATCGCCCGCAGCCTGGGGCTGGCGCTGGTCGCCGAGGGCGTGGAGACCGGGCAGCACCGCGATTTCCTGCTGCAACTGGGCGTGCACGTGGGCCAGGGCTTCCTGTTCGCGGCCGGCATGACGCCGGAGGAACTGCGCGAGCGCTATCCCGCCGCGGTCTAGGCACCTGCGGACGCGGTAAAATCCCGCCTTTCCGCGTCCAGGACCCGTGCCCATGCAACTCCAATCCGTCCGCGCCATCATCACCGGCGGTGTTTCCGGCCTTGGCCTCGCCGTCGCCCAGCACCTGATCGCCAACGGCGGAAAGGTCGCCCTGTTCGATGTGAACGACGACAAGGGCGCCGCCGCCGTCGCCGAACTCGGCCAGGCCAACGCCCGCTACTTCAAGACCGACGTCACCAGCGAAGCCGGCGTGGTCGAGAACGTGAAGGCCGCGCGCGAATTCCTCGGCGGCCTGAACGTCACCGTCAACTGCGCCGGCATCCTCGGCTCCGGCCGCATGCTGGGCAAGGAAGGCGCGATGCCGCTGTCGCAGTTCCAGTCCACCGTGATGGTCAACCTGGTCGGCAGCTTCAACGTCGCCAAGGCCGCCGCCGAACTCATGCAGCACAACGAAGCCGGCGTTGATGGCGAGCGCGGCGTGATCGTCAACACTGCGTCCGTCGCAGCCTACGAAGGTCAGATCGGCCAGGCCGCGTACTCGGCTTCCAAGGGTGGCGTGGTGGCCATGACGCTGCCGATGGCGCGTGAACTCTCGCGCTTCGGCATCCGCGTGATGACGATCGCCCCCGGCGTGTTCTGGACGCCGATGGTGGACGGCATGCCGGACTCGGTGCAGCAGTCGCTCGCCGCATCCATCCCGTTCCCCTCGCGCCTGGGCCAGCCGAAGGAATTCGCCGACCTCGTCGCGTACATCCTGGGCAACACCTACCTCAACGGCGAGACGATCCGCCTGGACGGCGCGACGCGTCTGGCGCCGAAGTAATCAACACAACACGCAATCGAAGATCGAATCCATGAAAGCCTACGACGTCAAGAAAGGTAACGTTGTCGAGTACAACAACGCGGTCTACCAGATCCGCGACATCGAACGCAGCTCGCCGCAGGGCCGCGGCGGCAACGTCAAGTTCCGCTTCACCATGTACTCCGTGCCCAGCGGCGCCAAGCTGGACGTGAGCATGGGCGCCGAGGACGAACTCAAGGAAGTCGAGCTCAGCCGCCGCCAGGCGACGTTCTCGTACAAGGACGGCGACGCGTTCGTGTTCCTCGACGACGAGGACTACACGCCGTACACGCTGGATGCCGACGTGGTGGGCGAGCTGGCCGGCTACATCGTCGCCGACCTCACCGGCTGCTACGTGCAGATCATCGACGACGCGCCGGTGGCGCTGCAGCTGCCGCAGAGCGTGGCGATCGAAGTCATCGAGACGCCGCCGGAACTCAAGGGCGGCACCGCCACCAAGCGCCCCAAGCCGGCCAAGCTGTCGACCGGCATCGAGATCATGGTCCCGGAGTACATCGGCAACGGCGAACGCGTGCTGGTGAACACCACGACGGGCGAATTCGCCGGTCGCGCGGACTGACCATGATCGAGCGCTACCTGCGCGAACGCTTCCTTCCCGCGGACGCATTCGCGCAGGCGTGCGGCATCGGCGAGTCCGAGTTGTCGCGACTGATCGAACGCGGGCTGGCGCCCCGGCCCGCGTACGAAACCGATGGCGAAGGCATTGCGTCCTTCGTATTCGGAACGCTGCCCGCGCCGGGCGTATCCGCTGGACGCTGGTTCAATCCGCAGTCGACGCACTGGGTCGCGCGGGCACGCGAGGCGCTGGCTGCGCGCGACGGCGATGCGCAGGCCGCTTCCGCGCTGCTGCGTTCCGGCTTCCGCCAGCGCTATCTGTCTGCGCTGCGCGCTTCGCACGCCGAACAGGGGCCGATTCCCGGCCTGGGCGACACGGCAGGCAACTTCGACGACGCGGCGTTCGACGAGCAGTTTCCCGGCATCTGGGAGCACTTCCTCGCCGGCACGTACGGCCTCTGCGTCGCCCGCCCTTCCAGCGAAGCGCACATCGTCGCCAAGGAGGCTGCGCAGGCGCGCCTGACGCAGCTCACGGCGAACGGGACGCGGCACGATCTCAGCGACGGCGAGAGGGCCGCCGCACGCGAACTCATCGCGCGTTATGCATCGCTGTCGATGCCCTTCTCGCCCGCCGAATACCCGCTCAGCAGCCGCAAGCGCCTGATCGAAGACATGCTGCCGCACGTGGCCGCCGACGCGACTCAACCGGATGCGCTGGCGCCGTGAGCGACCTGCACGCCCGACCGCTGACGCATGCCGACATCGCGTGGCTGTTGCCGGTCGTGCGCGCATTCCATGCCGACGAAGGCATCGCATGGGACGAAGTGCGCGTGCTCTCGGCGTTCGATGCACTGCTTTCGCATCCGCAGCACGGACGAATGATGCTGCTGGAGCGCGGTGGCGAGCGTGTTGGCTATTTCGTCGTCGGCTTCTGCTTCAGCCTGGAGTTCGGCGGCCGATTCGGATTGCTGGACGAGTTGTACGTGCTTCCCGCGCATCGCGGCGGAGGCGTGGGCAAGCGCGCACTGGACGAAGTCGAAGCGCTGTGCCTCGCCGAAGGGCTGGGCTGCGTGCGGCTGGAAGTCAGCGACGACAACGACCTCGCGCGCGAGATCTATCTCCGGCGTGGCTACACCGTGCATCCGCGCCGCCTGATGACGAAGTGGCTGGGGCCGTAACGCGCGAGGCTTACGGCAACCGCAATCCGCCCTGCTCCGCGTGCAGCGCGCGCAGTCGCGCGCCGAGCAGTTCCGAGTTGGCGACGATGCCGTCCAGGCGTTCGCGCTGCTGCGCACCCATCCATTCGCGCGCGCCGTGCTCCAGCTGCGCCCGTGTCGCCAACAGGTCGGCCTGCAACTTCGCGCTGCGCGCTTGAAGCGTCGTGCGTTCCTCAGCCTGCGGGATGCCATAGCCGCCACCGTCCAGCAGGCGCGAGGGCTGGCCCAGGTACACGCTTTCCTTCAGCAGGCGACGCACAACGTCGGATGCGTCGCCGTCAGCGCGACCTGAAGCCAAGTAGCGTCGCTTCAGTGCGTCGCGCACCTGCGCCAACGCGCGTCGCTGCGCCGCCTGTTCCAGAAGCAGCAGCGCAGCGCTCGCGCGCAGGTCGGCGCGTTCGATCCACGGCCGGCGCTGTTCGGGCGACAGGTCGAACCACTGCGTCACCGTTGAATACGGCAGCGACAGCGAGGCCTTCGCGGCCGCATACAGCTGGTCGAAATACGCGCCCTGCGATTCGAACCGGTAGCCCAACCGCAGGGCTTCAGCGTTGTCGTCGATTACCGATGCATCGGCCACGCCCGCGTTCTCCAGCCGGCGCAGCAACCCTGTCGGAGTGATGCTGCCGATGCCCTGCTCCGCCAGTCGCGGCACGCTGTCGTGCAGCAGCTTCCAGGTTTCGGCGGCGCAGTTGTTGCCCAGGAAGTAGTAGCGGCCGTCGTAGCTCCAGTGCAGTTGCCCGGCACGCTCGAGCACGGCGGCGATCTCGCCCTGCGACAGGCGCAGCGGCACCGAGCGCAACCCGCGCAGTTCGACCTTGGTGTACTCGTCGATCACCTGCTCCATCGGCAGCACGAACAGGCGCGAGGGATACTGCCCGGCCAAGCCGGCCCAGCTGGAAATCTGCACGTCGTCGACGAACGCGCGGAACGAGAGCACGCGGTGGTGCGACAGGTCCAGACGGCAATCCGGCCCGGGCGCGCGCCCCGGCGCGCACACCACCAGGCGCAGCATGCTGTGTCCCCAGCGGCTCATCGGCTGCGCGTTGCCTTCGGCGAGCAGGTAGTCGATGGCATAGACGCGCGCGGGATCGATCGCCGCGAGCGCGCCACCGCCTTCGCCGGCATCGACGTAGACCAGATCGTTCGCGCACGGCGCGTCCGTCCCGGTGGCGCCGAGGCGCTGTTCGAGATACCGGTGCATCGCCGGGCGACGGCAGGCGTATTGCGGGTCGAGCAGGTAGTGCTCGAGGTTGACGGCGAAGTACTCCGCCGGACGCGTCAGTTCATACGCATCCGGGCTGCGATCGACGAAACGGTTCTCACGCATGCGGCCAGCCACCCGCGTGTTGAAACGCGTCGCACGCACCTGCCATCCGGACAGATCGAGGAAACGCGGATCGTGCGAAATGCCTTCGGCGCGGTCCTGGAAATGGGCCAGTTCGTGCAGCACGGTCGCCAGCGCGGCGCGGCGGGCGCCATCGGTGCCTTCGACCAGCGGCGCGAGGAGGTCGCGGTTGAGCAGGAGTTCCGAACGGCCGGCGTGGCCGTGGACTTCGGGGTCGAGCGTCGACCAGCGCACCGCCAGGTCGCGATCGGCCAGTGCGCGCATGCCCGCGGGCAGCAGCGCTTGCGCGTCGTCGAGCAACTGCTGCGTGGCGACGCGCTCGTCCGGCGAGAGGCCGGTGACGTCGAGCTTCATCGCGGCAACGGCGCTGGCGCTCCACGCGCACAGCGCCGTGACCAGCAACGCAAGGCCGCCGCGAAAGCCTCCGCGGCGGCCGGTCACGGCATTCACTGCGCGAGGATGGCCTGCGCCAGTTCGAGGTCGCTGGCCTCGCGCGCCTGCGGAGCCTGCTCGCGCAGGTGGCGCAGCGCGGCTTCCAGCTGTGCGCCACGAATCGCGCCGTTGCTGGCGACGAAGCTCGCGGCGTCTTCGCGTGCGGCCTGCACCACCTTGTCGTCCTTGCCCGAGCTGGAATCGGAGCTGGCGCCGCTGGAGGCCGAGCTGCCACCGGCGGAGGAGCCTGCCGAGGTGCCGGCGAAGCTGGAAGCGAAGGCGGCCGGAGCGGCGGCCATCAGGGCAAGGGTGAGCAGCAGGACGGAACGCTTCATCAGGATTTCCCGTTTCGTTGGAGGCCGCATCGCGGCCGGCCCGCGAAGGGTACCGGGTTATGGCCGCCAAATTGGTGCGCGAAGTTGCGCATCGGGAGAACGTTCACATGCGAACGCAGTCGCCCGGGGCCCCTCGCCCACGGGGAAAGGCGTGGGTGTGCGGGCAACGAAGCCGGCCTGCGCCGGGATGACGGAGGAACGGGCCGCAGACATCCTCAAACGTCGAACACCTTCCCCGGATTCATCAGCCCCTTCGGGTCCAGCACGCGCTTGATGCCCCGCATCAGCTCGACTTCCGCCGCCGAGCGCGTGCCCAGCAGGTACGGCTTCTTGACCAGCCCGATGCCGTGCTCGGCCGAAATGCTGCCTCCGTGGCGCGCGAGCGCCTGCGACAACAGCTCCGTCACCTGCTCGCACTGCTCCACGAATTCCGCGTAATCCGCGCCCTCGGGCTTGAGCACATTGATGTGCAGGTTCCCGTCGCCGATATGGCCGAACCACACCACGTCGAACTGCGGGTAGGCATCGCCCAGCAACGCCTGGGTTTCAGCCAGGAACGCCGGCATCGCAGAAATGCGCACCGACACATCGTTCTTGTACGGCTTGAACTTCGCCAGGGCCTCCGTGATGCCCTCGCGCAGGCGCCACAGCTGCGCGGCCTGAGCATCGCTCTGGCTGATGACGCCGTCGCTCACCAGCCCCTGTTCCATGCAGTACTCGAACGCCGCCATCGCGGCGGCTTCCTGCGCCTCATCGCCCACCGCGAACTCGGTGACGACGTAGTACGGGTGCACTTCATCGAACGGCTTCTGCGCACCGTGGGCGAGTACATGGTGCAGCGCGCGGTCGGTGAAGAATTCGAAGGCTTCCAGCGTGAGGCGCTCGCGGAAGGCCGCGAACACCTGCATCAACGTCTCGAACGACGGCAGCGCCAGCAGCATCACGTTGGTCGGCGGCGGCGGGTCGGTCAGGCGCAACGTCGCCTCGACCACGATGCCGAGCGTGCCTTCCGAGCCGATCATCAGCTGGCGCAGGTCGTACCCGCTGGAGTTCTTGATCAGGCCGCGGTTGAGTTCGAGCACCTCGCCGGTGCCGGTCACGACCTTCAGCCCCGCGATCCACTCGCGCGTGTTGCCATAGCGGATCACGCGGATGCCGCCGGCGTTGGTCGCGATGTTGCCGCCGATCGAACACGAGCCGCGCGCGGCGAAATCGACCGGATACACCAGGCCGTGCTCGCGCGCCGCGTTGTGCACGGCTTCCAGCGCGATGCCGGCCTGCACGGTGAGCGTGCGATCGACGAGGTCGAAATCCAGCACGCGGTTCATGCGTTCCAGGCTCAGCACCAGCTCGCCATTGGCCGCGACCGCGCCGCCCGACAAGCCGGTGCGGCCACCCGACGGCACCAGCGCCACGCCCTCTTCCACGGCCCAGCGCACGACGGCGGCCACCTCTTCCACCGAAGCCGGCAGTGCGATCGCCAACGGCACGGGCGTCCAACGGCGCGTCCAGTCGCGGCCGTAATGCTCGGCATCGGCCGGATCGGTGGTCAGGCGCAGGCCGGGAAGCTGCGCATGCAGGCGGTCCAGGCGGGGATCGGTAGAGCGCGGATCGGTCATGGCAGGCGGGTTGGGAGCGCGGCCGAACGGGAGTCCCAGCCTGCCATTCGCGGTGCCCGGACGCCAGTGATGCAGCGCAGCAACCGGGCCCGATTTCTGACATAGTCCAAGGCCCACCCGCACCCGATACCGTCGTGAGCCTGACGACCTCGTTCCCGAAGTCCGACATCCGCGTCCTGCTGCTGGAAGGCGTCGCGCCGACCGCCGTGGAAAGCTTCCGCAACGCCGGCTATTCGAACATCCAGCTCTACGACAAATCGCTGCCCGACGACCTGCTGCGCCAGGAAATCGCGCAGGCGCACATCGTCGGCATCCGCTCGCGCACGCAGCTGACGCAGGACGTGCTGTCGCACGGGCGCCGGCTGATGGCGATCGGCGCGTTCTGCATCGGGACCAACCAGATCGACCTGGATGCGGCCGAGCTCGCCGGCATCCCCGTGTTCAACGCGCCCTACTCCAACACGCGCTCGGTCGCCGAGCTGGTGGTGGCCGAGGCGATCATGCTGATGCGCGGCATCCCGCAGAAGAGCGCGCAATGCCATCGCGGCGGCTGGTCGAAGTCGGCCGCCGGCAGCCATGAGGTGCGTGGCAAGACGCTGGGCATCGTCGGCTACGGCCACATCGGCACGCAGGTCGGCGTGATCGCCGAAGCCCTGGGCATGCAGGTGATCTTCCACGACATCGAAACCAAGCTGGCGCTCGGCAACGCGCGCATGGCGCTGGGGCTGGACGACCTGCTCGAACGCAGCGACATCGTCACGCTGCACGTGCCGGAAACGGCGGCGACGCAGGGCATGTTCGGCGCCGCACAGGTGGCGAAGATGAAGCCGGGCGCGCACCTGATCAACGCCTCGCGCGGCACGGTGGTGGACATCGATGCGCTCGCGGGCGCACTGGCGTCCGGCGCGGTTGGCGGCGCGGCCATCGACGTGTTCCCGGTCGAGCCGCAGGGCAATGCCGACCCCTTCGTCTCGCCGCTGATCGGGCTGGACAACGTGATCCTGACGCCGCACATCGGCGGCAGCACGCTGGAAGCGCAGGAGAACATCGGCCTGGAAGTGGCGGCCAAGCTCATCCGCTACAGCGACAACGGTTCGACCCTGTCGGCGGTGAACTTCCCGGAAGTGACGCTGCCCGAGCACACCGGCAGCACGCGCCTGCTGCACATCCACCGCAACGTGCCGGGCGTGCTGTCGCAGGTGAACGACGTGTTCTCGCGCCTGGGCGTGAACATCGACGGCCAGTTCCTGCGCACGCACCCGAAGGTGGGCTACGTGGTGATCGACGTCACCGCCACGCAGGAGCAGGCCGCGCAGGTGCGCGAGGAACTGGCACGGATTCCGGGGACGTTGCGTACGCGCGTCCTGTACTGAGGTACGTCAAGTGGTCATTGCGCCTCTCCCGCCAGCGGGAGAGGCGTCGGGGCGGCGACCTAGCCGCAGATCGGTTCGCGATGCCGCGAAGCCCTGCGCAACGCCTCAATCGATCGAAGCGGCGTTCCTCGCCACCCACTTCCCCGCCATCCGCCGCATCGACTCATCGCTGCCGGCGTCGGTCGTGATCGCGTCGATCGGGCGCCACGCCAGGTCGTGCGATTCCTCGCTGACGACATAGTCCTCTCCGCCTTCGGCGTGCACGACGTAACGAACGTCCCAATGCCAGTGGCCGGGCACGTCGCCACGTTCGGGAATCCAGTGGCGATCCAGGTCGAAGATCTCCGGCTCGACACACAGGCCGGTCAGGCCCGATTCCTCTTCCGCCTCGCGCAGCGCGACATTGGCCAGGTCGCGATCGCCATCGGCGTGGCCGCCCAGCTGCAGCCATCGTTCGAGCTTGCGGTGATGCGTGAGCAGCACGCGCGTGCCGCTGCCGTCCACCAGCCACGACGACGCGGTGAAGTGGCCTTCCAGGTGGATGCGTTCGAACACCGTCGGTGCTTCGTCGAGAAATGCCGCGAACGAGCGCGCGACCTCCGCCTCCTTCGGCCAGCGCAGCGCGTAGGAAGCCAGCGCGTCGTGCAGCGCGCGGGCCAGCATTCGCGAATCGGAAGCGGTCAAGTGCGTGGCCTGCGGCTCGGGCGTGACAGTGTACTTCGGCGTCATCGCGTGCCCCGCGCAGACTGCCAATTCCTGCTTGCATCTGCCCACAATCGCCGGTGACGAATTTCAGAATCGTCCGATGCCAGTGCGCAATCACGACGGGCAACTTCTTCGGCGTTCTCCAAACCCAAGAAGGTCCGCATGGCATCAACCGGTTCCGCCTGTCGCCGCGCCAGCACGAGGCGCGTGTTCCCAATCTTCGGCGGGCTGGTTCTGGCGCTGCTCGCCGTGTCGGCGCATGCCGACACCGGCACGTCCGCAGAGCCGGACGTCCGCTTCACCGGCGCGCTTGCCACCGGCGGGCCGCCGCTGCCGAAAGGCCTGTTGAACATCGAGCCGTATCTGATCGACACGCAGGTGCGTGGCGTATACGACGAACAGGGCCATCGCCATGATGTCGATGGCGTCCCCGACAGCTGGACCCTGCTGGTGCCGGTGGGCTACGGCATCACCGATCGCTTCGGTGTCAGCGCCACGTTGTCGGCCAGCGACGCGTCGACGCCGTCGGGCGGTCGCAAGTGGGAACTCGGCGACACCAGCGTGTCGGCCGCCTACGTGCTCGCCAGCGGCGAGAAGCACAACGCCACGCTCGCTGCAGGCATCAGGCAGAACGTGCCCAGCGGGCAGGCCGACCGGCTCGACCGTCACGGCCTCGCCCAGGCCACCGGCAGCGGCGCGTCGACCATGCAACTCTCCCTGTACGGTCAAGCCTACTTCCTGGCCGACCGCAACCTGCGCGGGCGCTTCAATGTCGGCTGGCGCCTGCCCGGCAGGCACGCGTCGCTCGACGGCGAAAGCGCGTACGGCACGTCGTCGGAATTCCGCGGACAGGCGCAGCTGCATGCCGCATCGCAGGCGTCGATCAGCCTGGAATACAGCTTCAATCCGCAATGGGTCCTGGCCACCGACGTCATCTACGAGCAGGACCGCGGCACGCATGTGCGCGGGATCGTGATGTCGCCGGATGGCGAGCGCTCGGCCTACGACCGCGAGCTGCCGTCGTCCTGGCGCGTGTCGGTCGCGCCGGCGGTCGAGTACAACTTCACCGATCGCATCGGCGTCATCGCCGGCGCGCAGATGTCGCTGGACGGGCGCAATGCCGCGGCGATCTTCGCGCCGCAGGTCGCGGTCAACATGGTGTTCTGATGAGAACCGGAGCCCTCGCGACACCGTGGCGCAAGGGCTCCTCTCCCGTGGCTACAACCGTGACCTCGCGCGCTTGCCGCTGCTTTCCCGCGTGGGTTATGGTGGCCCGCCCCCCACGGCCATACGCTTCACAGCCCGCCTGAACGGGCGCAGATCTCTCATTCCCAGGGGAATTCGATGTTCAAGAACCTGTTCCTCACCAAGCCGGTCGAGCCTGCCGGGCACGTCGACGCAGGTGAGCCCGTAGAAGGCAGCCTCGAAGGCGAGGCCACCCTCAAGCGGTCGCTCACCGCCACGCAACTGGTCATGCTGGGCATCGGCGCCGTGATCGGCGCGGGTATCTTCGTCCTCTCCGGCCATGCCGCCGCCGAACACGCCGGCCCGGCCATCGTCATCAGTTTCATCATCGCCGGCTTCGCCTGCGCCCTTGCGGGCCTGTGCTACGCCGAGTTCGCCGCGATGCTGCCGGTCTCGGGCAGCGCCTACTCCTACTCCTATGCCACGCTGGGCGAATTCGTCGCCTGGTTCATCGGCTGGAACCTGGTGCTGGAGTACATGTTCGCCGCGTCCACCGTCGCGGTGGGCTGGTCGGGCTACCTCAACAGCTTCCTCGGCTCGTTCAACATGGCCTTGCCAGCCTCGCTCGCAGCTGCACCGCTCAACGTGGTGGAAGGCTCGATCGTCTACACGGGCGGGCTGATCAACCTGCCGGCGGTGTTCATCGTCGCGGCGCTCAGCGGCCTGTGCTACGTCGGCATCACGCAGTCGGCGATCGTCAACTCGGTCATCGTCGCCATCAAGGTCATCGTGATCGTGATGTTCGTCGCCTTTGCCGCGAAGTACGTCAACCCGGACAACTGGGTGCCCTTCATCCCGGAAAACCAGGGACCGGGCCGTTACGGCATCGACGGCATCATCCGCGGCGCCTCGGTGGTGTTCTTCGCCTACATCGGTTTCGATGCGGTCTCCACCGCGGCCGGTGAGGCCAAGAACCCGCAACGCGACATGCCCATCGGCATCCTGGGCTCGCTGGTCATCTGCACCATCATCTACATCATCGTCGCGCTCGTGCTGACGGGCCTGCTGCCGTATCCGCAGCTGAGCACCCCGAAGCCGGTCGCCACGGCGCTGGAAGCCTATCCTTCGCTGACCTGGCTCAAGCACATCGTGGAACTCGGCGCGATCGCCGGCCTGAGCTCTGTGATCCTGGTCATGCTGATGGGCCAGCCGCGCATCTTCTACTCGATGGCAAAGGACGGCCTGCTGCCGAAGGTCTTCGCGAAGGTGCACCCGAAGTTCCAGACGCCGTACATGGGCACGATCTACGTCGGCGTGTTCGCCTGCCTGCTGGCCGGCTTCCTGCCGATCGGCCTGCTCGGCGAGCTGGTGTCGATGGGCACGCTGCTCGCGTTCGCCACGGTCTCCATTGGCGTGCTGGTGCTGCGCAAGAGCCGCCCGGACCTGCCGCGTCCGTTCCGTGTCCCCGCCGCGTCCATCATCTGCCCGCTCGGCGCAGCAGCGTGCCTCTACCTGTTCTGGAAGCCGTTCTCCGAGCATTGGCCGCTGATGACCGGCTGGACCGCCATCGGCCTGCTGATCTACTTCTTCTACGGCTACCGCAACAGCAAGGTGCGCAAGGCAGCAGCCGCGCGCTGATCCCTGATGCAACGACGAGGCCGGCGGCATCCCCGCCGGCCTCGTTCCTTTGGGCTCCACATTTCGCCGGCCATCGCGTGCGCCGGCCTCGGGAATCTCGATGTTCCGACAACTCTGGGCGACCAAGCATCCCCACGCCGCTCAATCCGATGCGCAAGGCCTGAGCCTTCACCGCACGCTTGGGCCGTGGGGCCTGACTGCACTGGGCATCGGTGCGGTGATCGGTGGCGGCATCTTCGTCATTACCGGCCAAGCCGCGGCGAACCACGCCGGCCCGGCGATCATGCTTTCCTTCGTGCTCGCGGCGATCTGCTGCACCTTCTGCGCGCTGGCCTACGCCGAGTTCGCGTCGATGGTGCCGGTCTCCGGCAGCGCCTACACCTACACCTACGCCACGCTGGGCGAACTGGCGGCGTGGTTCATCGGGTGGATGCTCGTGCTGGAGTACGGCGTCTCGGCCTCCGCCGTCGCGGTGAGCTGGACGGGCTACTTCCTGAGCCTGCTGCAACACTTCGACATCACCCTGCCAAGGGAACTGGTCAGTGCACCGCTCGATGGCCAGCTCAACCGTACCGGCGCAATCGCCAACCTGCCCGCCGCCGCGATCGTCCTGCTGCTGACGTGGCTGTGCTACGTGGGCATCCGCAAGTCCTCGGCGATGAACATGGCGATGGTCGTGCTCAAGACGGGCCTGATCCTGCTGGTGATCTTCGTCGGCTGGAAGTACGTGAACCCCGAGAACTGGCACCCCTTCATCCCCGCGAACGAAGGCCCCGGCAAGTTCGGATGGGAAGGCGTGCTGCGTGGCGCCTCCATGGTGTTCTTCGCCTACATCGGCTTCGAGGCGGTATCCGTCGCGGCGCAGGAATCGCACAAGCCGCAGCGCGACCTGCCCATCGGCATGCTCGCCTCGCTCGCCATCTGCACCGTGCTGTACATCGCGATGGCCGCGGTGATGACGGGCCTGGTGCCGTTCTACCAGCTGGGTACCGACGAACCGGTCGTCACCGCAGTGGCCGCGCACCCGGAACTGGGTTGGCTGCGCGTGGTGGTGGAAATCGGCGCGCTGATCGGCCTGTCCTCGGTAGTGCTGGTGATGATCATCGGGCAGCCGCGCATCTTCATGATCATCGCGCGCGACGGCCTGCTGCCGCCGGTGTTCACCAAGATCCATCCCGAGTACCGCACGCCGCACATCAACACGGTCATCACCGGCATCGGCATCGCGCTGCTGGCCGCGCTGTTCCCGCTGGACGTGCTGGGCGAGCTGACCTCAATGGGCACCCTGATCGCCTTCGCCGCGGTCTGCGGCGGTGTGCTGATCCTGCGTCGCACCCAGCCGGACCTGCCGCGTCCGTTCCGCATTCCGGCGGCCTGGCTGATCTGCGGCGCCGGCATCCTCAGCTGTCTGGCGCTGCTGTCGACGATGACCGCGCACAACTGGTTCCTGATGGCGGTCTGGACCGGCGTCGGCTTCCTGATCTACTTCCTGTACGGCTACCGGCACAGCCGCCTGCGTCGTTCCTGACGCGGCATCGGCTACACCCTTCGAAGGCGCCCGCGTGGCGCCTTCGTCGTTTCAGGTGCCGGCGCGGTGCGGCTTTCCATCCGCGGCACGCCGGATTTCCCCCTCCAGAACAGTCCCTTACCGCCGGTCCGCTACACTTGCGGGCATGAACGCCCCCCTCCCCTACGACCCCCAGCGCCTGGCGCATTGCGCCGGGGAAATCATCGTGAACGTGCGCGAGCTGTCGGCGCTGGGCTGGACGCCGGCGACCAGCAGCAACTTCTCGCGCCGCATGGATGAGCACAACATCGCCATCACCGTGTCCGGGCGCGACAAGGGCAAGCTCACCGAGGCCGACATCATGGTCGTCGACCTCGAAGGCGAGCCGGTCGCGACCACGCAGAGGTCGTCCGCCGAAACGCTCCTGCACACCCAGCTGTACAAGCGCTTCCCGGACATCGGCTGCGTCCTGCACACGCACTCGAAGGTCCAGACCGTCGCCTCCAGGCTCTACGCCGGGCCCGGCCACGTCCACCTGGAAGGCTACGAGCTCTTGAAAGCCTTCTCCGGCAACACCACCCACGAAATCAGCGTCGAGCTTCCCGTGCTGCCCAACAGCCAGGACATGCACACGCTGGCCGCGCAGGTCGATTGCCTGCTCGACCGCCAGGCGATGTGGGGCTACCTGATCGACGGCCACGGCCTCTACGCCTGGGGCCGCGACATGCCCGAAGCCCGGCGCCACCTTGAAGCATTCGAATTCCTGCTCGGCTGCGAGCTTGAACTGAGGAGACTGCAGCGATGAGCCGCCTGCGCATCTTTTCCGAGAACGACCCGTCCAACCCGCGCCTGTCCACCTCCGACCACGCCGAAATGGCGGTTGAACTGGGCAAGATCGGCGTCGCCTTCGAACAGTGGCAGGCCAACGCGCCGGTCGCGCCGGGCGATGCGCCCGAGACGATCATGGACGCCTACCGCGCCGACATCGACCGCCTCATTGCGCAGCACGGATTCAAGACCGTCGACGTGGTGAGCATCGCGCCGGACAACCCGCAGCGCGAGGTGATGCGCACCAAGTTCCTCGACGAACACTTCCACAAGGAAGACGAGGTGCGCTTCTTCGTCGCCGGCTCCGGCTTGTTCAGCCTGCACGTCGATGGCGAGGTGTACGAGGTGAAGTGCGAACAGGGCGACCTGATCGCCGTGCCCGACAGCACCACGCACTGGTTCGACATGGGCCCGGAGCCGAGCTTCATCGCCATCCGCTTCTTCACCGAACCGGACGGCTGGGTCGGCCATTTCACCGGCACCGACATCGCGCAGCGCTTCCCGCGCTACGAGAAGGGCCAGGCGGGCTGACAACGCCGCGCACCGCGCCGTCCTCGAGGCGTACTTCGACCACGAACCGTCTTCCCCGCGAAACCGGGGATGCAGCGGTTTCCGCACACCGGCGCGCGACCTCGCGCGCCCGAACATCGATCCGTCACCCCATGACCATCCGCGCGATCCTCACCGACATCGAAGGCACCACCAGCAGCATCTCGTTCGTGAAGGACGTGCTGTTCCCGTACGCGCGCCGCGCCCTGCCCCGCTTCGTCGCCGCGCGCGGCAAGGAACCCGCGGTGCGCAAGTGGCTCGATGCCGTGGCGACCGAGAACGGCGGCATGTGCCAGGACGAAATGATCGTGGAAGTGCTGCAGGGCTGGATCGACGAGGACCGCAAGCACACGGCGCTGAAGGCGCTGCAGGGCATGATCTGGGCCGACGGCTACCGCAGCGTCGATTTCACCGCGCACATCTACCCCGATGCCGCGACGTCCCTGCGCGAATGGCACGCTGCCGGCCTGCCGCTGTACGTCTATTCCTCCGGCAGCGTGCCGGCGCAGCGCCTGTTCTTCGGGCACAGCGATGCGGGCGACCTGACCTCGCTGTTCTCGGGCTGGTACGACACGGAAATGGGTGGCAAGCGCGATGCGCACAGCTATCGCAACATCGTCGAGTCGATCGGCATTCCGGCTGCTGACATCCTGTTCCTGTCGGACGTGGTCGAGGAACTCGACGCCGCGCGCGAGGCGGGCCTGCAGACGGTGCTCATCGACCGGCTCGAAGACTATGCCAAGCCCCGCACCGGCGATGCGACGCACGGGCATGCGCGGGTGGAGACGTTCGCAGACGTTGCGGTCGGCTGAACGCCACGCTTGAAGCCCCTCTCCCCTCGGGAGAGGGGTTGGGGTGAGGGGCAACGAGGCGAAAGTGGTGAATCCACGATTAGGGCACCGCGCTACGCTGTTGCTTCGGTTCACCCGCGCTTCGAGCGAAGCGCAAATGCGTTCCAACTTTCGCTGGAATGACGTGAGAAATGCGATGGCATGACTGCCTGGATCCCGGCCTGCGCCGGGATGACGGATTCGGTGGGTGTCGACGTCGCACCTCACCCGTGGATCTTCTCTCCACGCTCCAGCATCGCGATGAACTTCTCGACGCGCGCGAGCTTCGTCTCCGGCTTCTTCGCCGTGTGCACGCGCCAGCAGAACGCGTATCGGTTGGTGCGGTCCAGCGCTTCGAAGGCCTTCCTCGCCTTCGCATTCTTCGCCAGCGCGCCCGCGAGTTCCGGTGGAACCTCCATCGCGCTCGCCGCCTCGTAGGCTGCGGCCCACCGGCCGTCCGCCTTCGCCGCGTCCACCTCACGCGCGCCGGCCGCGTGCATCCGCCCGGCGCCGACCAGCTTCTCCACGCGCGCGATATTGAGTTTTGACCACAAACTCTTCGCCTTGCGAGGCGTGAAGCGCTGGAGGAAATACTGCGCATCGCAGCTGCGCTTGAGGCCATCTATCCAGCCATGGCACAGCGCCACATCGAGCGCCTGCGAGTAGCTCACCGATGTGGCGCCCGTGTCCTTCTTCGCGATCTTCAGCCAGACGCCCGATGCCTCGCTGTTCGCGCCGAGCCACTTCTCCCACGCCGCTTCGGTCTTGAACAGCTTGATCGGCAGGTCGGTCGGCAGCTCGGCGGACATGGCAGTTACTCCGTGGCATCGTCCAGACGATAACGCGCCTGCGCGCGCTGCTCCCCCTGCCAGCGGTCGAACGCGCGCACTTCGATGCGGTGGTCGCCCGCCGCAAGGTCCGTCGGCAGCGCTCCGCGCCACAGATGCGTTGACGGGTCGGCTTCGGGCGAACGGTCGTAGCCACGCAACGCGGCAGCCGTATCGTCGGCGATGTTCTCCACGACCAGCGTCGGATCCGGTTGTTCGACGCGCTTCATCGCCTTCCAGTCGCCTTCGTCGATGCGGTATTCAACACGACTTTCCGCATCGCCCATGTACACGTTGGCAAACACGCCGAACGCGGGATACGCGCCGCGGCGCAGCACCTTCGGCGCATGCAGGCCGATCGCCTCGTCCTTCGCACCGCGCGCCACCTGGTAGCGCAGCGAGTACGAACCGTCCGCCTTGAACGTCGCCCACGCGTAACCGTTTGGCGTGCCGTCGCTCATCATCGTGTCGGGGATGCCCTGCGCATCCTTCACGCCCGACCAGAACGCGCCGCAGGTGGCGCCGACGTTGTACTCGTGCAAGGGTCTGGCGCCATGCCAGCCCGTCGAGGCATCGTGGAAGTAGTGCCGCTGGTTGTGCGTGTGTGCGCTGAGCAGCAACACGTTCGGGCGATCCTTCAGCATCGCGAACAACTGGTCACGATCGGCGCGACGGAACGTCTCCACGCCCGGCACCGGCTCGAAGAATGGAATGTGCACCGATATCACCACGCGTCGTTCCTTCGGCAGCGACGCCAGGTACGCGTCGAGGAACGCCAGCTGGTCCTGCCGCAATCCGCCGACGTAGGAAGGCTTCTTCCCGGGCATGTAGACCACGTCGTCCAGCACGATGAAACTTGCCTGCGGCTCCTCCCAGGCATAGGTGTCCGGGCCGAACACGTTGCGGAAGCCCAGCAACGCATCCTCGTCGCGCGAGGCATCGAAATCCAGGTCGTGGTTGCCGGCCACGTGCAGCCACGGGACGCCAAGCTTGGCCGTTACGCGATTCATAGCCCCGTACAGCGAAAGATCGTCGTTGACGATATCGCCCAGGCTCAGGCCCAGCTGTGCATCGTGCCTGCCCACCAGCGGATCGACGATGTCGTGCTCGTAATAACCGACATCGACGATGCTCTTGGGCTGCGGATCACCGAACACGAGCATGTTCAGATCGCCCTTGCGCTGCGGGACGCGACGCAGTGCGAAGTCGTACGATGCCTGCGGCGTTGTCGCGGCAATGCCCCCGAAGCGCAACTTCGGCGACCCTTCCGGAAACAGGTGGTGCCAGAACAGCGGCAGGCCGTTCTCGCCGGTCGCGGTCGCATACTGCGGCGGCTTCACGACGAACAGCGTGCTGCCGGCGCGCATCGGCAAGTCGTAGCGCCCCTGCGCATCGGTGGTCGCAAGCTCACGACCGTTCGATACCTTCACCCCCGCGATGCCGCGCTCGCGGGTTTCGCGCTGTCCGTTGCCGTTCGAATCATCAAAGACGACGCCGCTGACGGTCGATTGCGCCACCGCCCCGGTCGAAACGGCCAACAGGGCGAAAAGTACGACGGACGGAACATGCGGCATGGCGGGCTCGGGCGCGGCGGGGTCGCGCGATTATGGTCCGCGCCCGTGTCCGCCGGAAGTCGCCGGCCTGCCTTCAGCGAGCGTGACGCGCCCGCAGCACCGCCTCGACGTCGGCCAGCCCCAATCCGCGCGCGCGCAGCAGCACGAGCAGGTGATAGAGCAGGTCGCCGGCCTCGCCGAGCAACTCCTCGTCCGATTGCGTCACGGCCGCCAGCGCGGTCTCGACGCCTTCCTCACCCACTTTCTGCGCGATGCGGCGCACGCCGCCATCAAACAGCTGCGTGGTGTAGCTCCCGGCGGGGCGCTCGCGTTCGCGCCCGGCCACCAGCGCGTCGAGTTCGCTGACGAACGACGACGACGCGGCCGGCGCATCGGCGAAACAGCTTTCCCGGCCCAGGTGGCACGTCGGCCCATGCGGGCGCGCGGTGACCAGCAGCGTGTCGCGGTCGCAGTCCACATCCACGCTCACCACGTCGAGGAAATGCCCCGAGGTTTCGCCCTTGGTCCATTGCGTGTTGCGACTGCGACTGAAGAACGTCACGTGGCCGGTGTCGATCGTCGCACGCAACGCGGCAGCGTCCATGTAACCGAGCATCAGCACGCGCAACGTGTCCGCGTCCTGCACCACCGCGGGCAGCAGCCCACCCTGCTTGTCCCATGCGAGCGCGTCGATCGCTGCGGATGAAGTGTCAAGCGACATCGCGCACCTCGATGCCCTGCCCGCGCAGGTGGCGTTTGAGTTCGGGAATCCTTACGGCACCGGAGTGGAACACGCTTGCTGCCAGCGCCGCATCGACGTCGGCATCGCGAAAGGCCTGTGCGAAGTGCTCGATCGCCCCGGCACCGCCCGACGCAACCAGCGGCACAGCGCAGCGTTCGCGCACCGCCTGCAGCTGCTCCAGGTCGTAGCCTTGGCGCACGCCATCGCTGCCCATGCAGTTGAGCACGATCTCGCCCGCGCCCAGTTCCTGCGCCTGGATCACCCAATCGAGGGTTCGTCTCGCAAGCGCCTGCGTTCGCGACGGGTCACCCGTGTACTGGCGGACACGCCAATGCCCGTCCTCGTCGCGCAGGCTGTCGATGCCGACCACCACGCATTGCACGCCGAATACCGCCGCGATCTCGCCGATCAACGCCGGTCGCTCAAGCGCTGGGGTGTTGATCGACACCTTGTCCGCACCCGCATGCAGCACCGCGCGGGCGTCCTCCACGCTGCGGATTCCGCCGGCGACGCAGAACGGAATATCGATCACGCGCGCCACGCGCTCGACCCATTGCCGATCCACGCTGCGACCTTCCGGACTCGCGGTGATGTCATAGAACACCAGTTCATCCGCGCCCTCGTCGCGATAGCGCAGCGCGAGTTCGACGATGTCGCCCATGTCGACGTGATCGCGAAAGCGCACGCCCTTCACGACACGGCCGTCGCGAACATCCAGGCACGGCACGATGCGGCGACTCAGCATGCGCGTGTCCTGCGCAACGCTTCGTCCAACGCGAAGCGGCCTTCGACAAGCGCCTTGCCCAACACCGCGCCCGCACAGCCTGCCTCGCGCGCACCTTCGATATCGTCGATGTCCCGTACACCACCCGACGCCTGCACGCGCAGTTCGGGCGCGAGCCCGGCGAGATGGCGATACAGCGAAAGGTTTGGCCCGGCCAGCATCCCGTCGCGCGCGATGTCGGTGCACAGAAGGTGCCGCAGCCCGCCGTCGGCGAACCGGCGTACGAGCACCTCGAACGCGACGTCGCTGTCCTGCGTCCATCCCGCCGTCGGCAGGCGCCAGGTGCCGGTCGCATCCTGGCGCGCGTCGAGCGCCACGGTGATGCGATCTGCGCCAAAACGATCGATCCATTGCAGCACGCGCTCCGGCTCACGCACCGCGAGCGAACCGACCACGACGCGCTGGGCGCCCGCATCGAGGATCAACGCAACGTCGTCCTCACCGCGCACGCCGCCGCCGGTCTGCACGTTCAGCCCGGTGCGCGCCACGAGGTCCCGCACCAGCGGCCGAAGCGTGTATCCACCTTCGCGCGCGGCGTCCAGGTCGACCAGGTGCAGCCAGGTCGCGCCGGCTTGCGCGTACTGCGATGCGAGATCGACCGGCGATGGTGCGTAGCGCGTCTCGCGTTCGTAGTCGCCCTGGTGCAGGCGAACCACGCGACCGTCGCGCACGTCGATGGCAGGATAAAGCTCGTATGGCGCCGGCCGCGCCCCGGAAGCGGGCGCGTTCATGCCGCCTCCATCGCAAGGAAATTGGCAAGCAGCCGTTGACCCGTCGCGGCCGAACGTTCCGGGTGGAACTGCGCGCCGAAGCGACGGCCGCGTCCGGCCACGGCCGTGAAGCCGGCGCCGTACTCGCTGCTCGCCAGCGTATCTTCGCTGAGCGGCGCCACGAAGCCGTGCACGAAGTAGGCCCATTCGCCGTCCTTTATTCCATCGAGCAGCGGCGACACGCGTTCGCGCCGCAGGCGATTCCAGCCCATGTGCGGTACCCGCACGCCGGGCCGCTGCGCGATGCGCTCGACGCGCCCGCGCAGCACGCCAATGCCCTCCACGTCGCCCTCTTCCGATGATTCGTAAAGCAGCTGCATGCCGAGGCAGATTCCGAGCAGGGGGGCGTCGAGCGCGCGGATCGTCTCCACGAGGTCCAGCTCGTGCAGTCGCGCCATGGCCGGCGCCGCCGCGCCCACGCCAGGCAGGATCACGCGCGGCGCATTGGCGATGGTGTCGGCGTTCGCGCTGAGCACGCTACGCACGCCGAGACGATCGAGCGCGTAACGCACGGAACCGATGTTCCCGCCACCCCAGTCGATAAGCACGACGTCCGTCATGCCAGCATGCCTTTCGTGCTCGGCAACTCGCTTCCTTCGCGTTTGACGGCCTGCCGCAATGCACGCGCAAACACTTTGAAGCAGGCTTCGACCTTGTGGTGGTCGTTATCGCCCTGCACGCACAGGTTGAGGTTCAGGCCCGCGCCGTCGCACAGCGAACGGAAGAAGTGGGGAACCAGTTCGGTCGGCAAACCGCCCACGCGATCGCGCGTGAACTGGCCTTCGAAAACGAAGTACGGCCGTCCCGAGAAATCCAGCGCGGCGCTCGCCAGCGACTCGTCCATCGGTAAAGTGAAACCGTATCGCCCGATGCCACGCTTGTCGCCCAGCGCTTCGCGCAGGGCCTGGCCGAGCGCGAGCGCACTGTCCTCCACCGTGTGGTGTTCGTCGATGTGCAGGTCGCCTTCGCAACGCAGCTCCAGCGCGATACCGCCGTGCTTGCCGATCTGCTCCAGCATGTGGTCGAAGAAGCCAAGCCCGGTCGATATCCTGGGTTCGGCGCTGCGGTCGAGGTCAAGCGCGACATCGATACGCGTCTCGCGGGTATTGCGCTGCACGCGCGCCACACGTGGCGCATCCGCCAGTTCGTGCGCGATCGAGCCCCAGTCCCAGTCGCCTCCGAACTGCGGCGTGCGCAGCTGGAATGCGCGAATGCCGAGATTCTTCGCGAACGCGTTGTCGGTATCGCGATCACCGACCATTGCGCTTCGCGCCCAGTCGATGCTCCGATCCTTCAGCAGCGGCAGCGCGAGCGCGATGCCCGGCTTTCGCGTTGGCGCGTTGTCGGCCGGAAAGCTCGTATCGATGAGTACATCGCGAAACACGATGCCCTGGCTTTCGAACACCTGCATCATCAGCCCGTGCGGACCATCGAAATCCGCCCGCGGGAACGCATCGGTGCCCAGTCCATCCTGGTTGGTCACCATGACGAACTGGTAGCCCGCATCGCGCAGGCGCAGCATCGCCGGAATCACGCCCTGCACGAAGCGCAGTTTGTCGAAGCGGTCGATCTGGAAATCGGCCGGTTCCTCGATGAGGGTTCCATCGCGGTCCACGAAGAGGATCGGCGTGCTCATGTGCGCGCCCCCAGGACCGACAGCACGAGTGCGTTCTGCTGCTGCGTTCCGAGACTGATGCGCAATGCATCGTCGAGGCCGGCCGCGGCGCGCATGTCGCGCACGACCACGCCGGCTGCCAGCAGGCGCTCGAAGGCGGACTGCGCATCCTCGAAACGCACTAGGACGAAGTTGGCGCGCGATTCGTACACGCGGCGCACACCCGGTAGACGCGAAAGCCCGTCGGCGAGCGCGTCCCGCTCGGCCCGTACCGTCGCAATGCGCGCGCGCGTCTGCGTTGACGCGTCGCGGTCCAGCGCACGCAACGCTTCATGCGTGCACGCGGCAGGCAGCGGGTATGGCGCCTGGCAGCGGCGCAGCACATCGATGAGTCCAGCGTCGGCAATGACCGTGCCGATTCGTGCGGCGGCCAACGCATGCGCCTTCGACAGCGTGCGCAGCACGGCCACGTTACGGTGGGTTGCGATCAGCCGCACCGCGGACGGGGCGTTGGCGAATTCGATGTATGCCTCGTCGACGACGACAAGGGCATGGCCATCCAGACGCGCCGCCAGCGTGGCGATCTCGCCGATCGGCAAAAGCGTGCCGGTGGGATTGCCGGGCGAACACAGGAACACGATGCGCGCCCCTTGCGCGAGTGCGGCATCGCCAATGGCGACGAAGTCACAGCGCCACTCGCCGTCGGTTTCGCTCAAGGGAACATCGACCACGCGGGTGCCGTGCAGGCGGGCGCTGACCGCATACATCCCGAAGGTCGGCGTGCTGACGACGATCGCGTCGCCGCCGGGCCGGCACACGGCGCGTACCAGCAGATCGATGCCCTCGTCGCTGCCACGCCCCGCCAGCAGCTGTTGCGGCGTGCAGCCATACAGTTCGGCCAGTGCCTCTCGTAGCGCCTGTGGCTGCGGGTCGGGATACCGTCGCAGGGCGCCGTCGCGGTCGGCAAGGTTCGGCCACGGCGATTCGTTGGCGTTCAACCAGACCTCGCCCTGCAGCCGATCGCTGCGCGCGGAGCGATAACCGCCGAACTCGCGCAGATCCTCGCGCACCAGCGCGAGCGGGCTGGCAGCGATACCGGAATCAACGACGGCGTTCACGACGCCACCGCCTGCAGGCGCAATGCGACCGCCTGCAGATGCGCATCCAAGCCTTCTGCGCGCGCGAGCTCGACCGCACACGGGCCGATGGCTTCGATCCCGCGCGGCTGGACTTCCTGCACGGTGATCGCCACCTGGAAACTCGCCACATTCAACCCGCCGCAGAAGCGCGCCGCACCACTGGTCGGCAACACGTGGTTGGTGCCGCTGCAGTAGTCGCCCAGCGCTTCCGGCGCCCAGTCGCCGAGGAAGACCGAACCGGCCGCGGTCACGCGCGGCAACGCGGCGCGCGCGTCGCGCAGCGCGAGGATCAGGTGCTCGGGCGCGTAACGGTTGCTGACCTCCAGCGCCTGTTCGATCGACTCGACACGGATCGCACTGGAGGACTGCAGCGCACGACGCGCGATATCCGCACGCGGCAGCTGCGCCAACTGGACCGCAAGCTGTTCGCCCACCGCGTCGAGTAACGCATCGTCATTGCTGAGCAGCAGTACCTGCGAGTCCGGGCCGTGCTCGGCCTGCGAGAGCAGATCCGCCGCGACGAACGCCGGGTTCGCGCCCGCATCGGCGATCACCAGCACCTCCGACGGCCCGGCGGGCATGTCGATCGCGGCGCCGTCGATGTCCATCGCGACTTGCCGCTTGGCCTCGGTCACATACGCGTTGCCTGGGCCGAAGAGCTTGTCGCAACGGGGCAGGCTCGCGGTGCCGTACGCCATAGCGGCGATGGCCTGCGCGCCGCCGACCTTGAACACGCGCGTGATGCCGCAACGCTTGGCGGCGTACAGCACGGCGGGATCGGCGCTGCCGTCGCGACGCGGCGGCGTGCACAGCACCACGTCCGGGCAGCCGGCAAGTCGCGCGGGCACGCCGAGCATCAATGCGGTGGATGGCAGCGGCGCCGAGCCCGCGGGCACATACAAGCCCACCCGCTGCATCGGCCGCAGCACGCGTTCGCAACGCACGCCCGGTGCGGTGTCGATGGTGTACGGCGCCGTCATTCCCGCACGGTGGAAGGCGGCGATGCGTTCGGCGGCTTCATCGATGGCGTTCGCAAGGGCTGGCGACAACTGCGATTGCGCCTGCGTGAATTCGGCGTCACTTACGGCGAGATCGACGAGTTCGACACCATCGAAGCGTTCTGCGTATGCGCGCAACGCCGCATCGCCGCTGTCGCGCACTTCGCCGATGATGGCCGCAACCGCGTTGGCCGTGGTGCTGGAAGTCAGCTGCGCAGGCCGACGCAGCAGTTGCGCCTGCGTGCGCGCATCCAGTGCGCGCCAGTCGACGCGGCGCATCAGTTCGTCGGTGAAGGGGAGCGCGCTCATGCGAGCATCCCCTCGACCGGCAGCACCATCAGGCCGCGAGCGCCAGCGCGCTTGAGTTCTTCCAGCCGCTGCCACGTCACCGCGCCGTGGCAGAGCGCCTGCAGCGCGAGGTCGTCGCCCTCGTCCAGTCGCATCACCGTCGGCGCTTCGGCATCGGGCAGCAAGGGCAGCAGGTCGGGCAGCACGCGTCGCGATGCCTGGAACAGCAGCAGCTTGCTGTGGCGGATGCGAAGCGCACCGTCCAGGCGACGCAGCAGCAACTGCGCAAGTTCGCCGCGCGTCGCGTCGAGCGCATCCGCCGGCCCTGCGAGCACGGCTTCGCTTTCCAGCAGCGTCGTCGTCGGCTTGAGCTGGTTCGCCGCGAGCGTGGCCCCGCTGGAAACCAGATCGCAGATTGCATCGGCCTGGCCCAGGCGCGGCGCGATTTCCACCGAACCCGACAGCACCACGACCTTCGCGTCGATGCCCTGCTCCGCGAGCCAACGCGTCAACGTCGCGGGATAGCTGGTCGCGATGCGCTTCCCGGCGAGTTCTTCCGGACCCTGCCAATCCCATGCGTCGGGCACCGCCAGCGCGAGACGGCAGCCACCGAACCCGAGTGCGCGCCATTCGCGGAAGGCAGGCAGATGGCCGTTGCCGGCGCGGTCGTAGCCCTGTTCCAGCAGCACGTTGCGCCCCACGATGCCCAGGTCGCAGACGCCTTCGGCGATGAGACCGGGGATGTCGTCGTCGCGCACCAGCAGCAGATCGACCGGCAGCGATTCGCCGTAACAGAACAGGCGGTCGCGGCTTTCGCGCCAGCTCAGGCCGCACGAAGTCAGCAGGGCGCGCGCCGGGTCGGCCAGCCGGCCGGACTTCTGGATGGCGATGCGCAGGCGGTCACGCGCCGGCGTGTTGGGGGAGGGACTCATACAGATCTCGGATCAGCCGGCGTTGAGCGCGGCGGGGGGCGTGGAAAGTCGGGCGGCGGCGACGCCGTAGCCGCCCGCGCCGCGTTCGAGCGTGCGCGCGACGCGGCCGATGGTGGTGACGCTGACCTGCGTGCGCTCGTGGATCTCGCGATACGGCACGTTGTCCTGCAGCAGCGGAACGACGCGCCAGCGATCGCCCATCGCTTCCAGCTCGGCGGGCGTGCACAGGTCCTCGAGGAAGGCCTGGACCTCCTCGACCGTATCCAGGCTGGCCAGTGCCGTGGCGAGGAAGGCCAGGTTTTCGGCACTGCGCTCGTTTTCCAGCGGGCGACGCTTCATTCGACGACTCAATGTATTAACGCGTTAATACATTGGAACATCCGACCCCATCGACCGTCAACCCGCCGGCGGGCATGACCGCGCCGCCATGAACACCCCGTTCACACCGACCACGGCGATAGTGACGGCCGCGTCACGGCCGTCGCCGGGGCGCTCGCGCAGGTTTCGTCCGCCCTGCCCGCGCACCGAAGCCGCCGATCCAACCACTGACCGGGCGCTGGCCGACCGCCGGCGGCCAAGGGGACGACATGGAGCGTGCGCCGGCCTGGGTCCGTCTCTGCCTTGCGGGGTTGGCCCTGCTCGCGTGGACGGCGACCGCGGGCCCGTCCACGCAGACGATCGAACTGCGCCGCGACACCACGCAGCTCGATCTCGCGCCCTCCATGCGCTACGTCCACGACCTGTCGGCACAGGGCGACCTCGCCGCGGCGTTGCGATGGCTCGATGAAGGCCGCTTCCAGCCGCTCCCCGGCGGGCGCACTTCGCTGGGCTTCCAGGACGGCGCCTACTGGCTCCATGCGCGCGTGATCAACCGCGACAACCCGGAAACCCGCTGGCTGCTGGTGCAGCACTATTCGCTCAGTGACCGCATCGACGTCCATGTGCGCCACACCGACGGCCGCGTCGTGTCCCAGGCCGGCGGCGACCACGTGCCTTTCGATGCGCGCAGCATCCGTTACCGGCATCCGAACTTCCTGCTGGACCTCCCGCGCGGCGAACCGGTGGACATGTTCGTGCGCGTGCGAAGCGAAAGCTCCATGCAACTGCCGCTGTCGCTGCTCACGATTCGCGCGTTCGCCGAAACCACGCGCGATGCGCAGTTCGTCATCGGCGCGTACTACGGGATCCTGCTGGCGTTGTTCTTCTACAACATGGCGTTGTGGCTGAGCCTGCGTGATGCCAGCTACTTCTGGTACCTGGTGCATCTTTCGGCGTTCGGGCTGGTGCTGTTCACGCTCAACGGGCTGGGTTTCGAATACCTGTGGCCGCAGTCGACCTGGTTGAACGACCGCATGGTCCCGCTGACGACGTGCCTGGCGCAGATCGGCATGCAGCAGTTCGCACGCGTCTTCCTCGGTCTTCGCGAACGCTGGCCGCGCGGCGATCGGGTCGGGCTGGCGCTGATCGTGTTCTTCGCGCTGCTGGGTATCGCCTCGATATGGCTGCCTTACCGTATCGCGACGCCCGTGGCCGGCGCCGCGGTGCTGGTCAGCATCGCGTGGATCGCGGTGGCATCCATCGTGATGGTGCGCCGCGGCTATGCGCCCGCGCGACTGTTCCTGCTGGCGTGGGCGATGTTCCTGCTGGGAACGGGCCTGTTCGTCGCCGTTGCCTTCGGACTGGCGCCGAAGAACTTCTTCACCGAATACGGCGTGCAGATCGGCTCGGCACTGGAAATGCTGTTGCTGTCGATCGCACTGGGCCATCGCTACGCGCAGTTCCGCGCGCAGAACGAGCGCATTGCGGGCGAAGCCAAGGAGCAGCTGGAACACAAGGTCCAGCAGCGCACCGCGGAGCTGCGCAGCGCGCTGGTGCAGCTTGAGGATGCACACGCTCGACTGCGCGAATCCAGCCAGCGCGACGCCCTGACCGGCCTGCACAATCGCAGCCACTTCCGCGACCGTTTCGATGCGCTGCTACGGCAGGCGCGCGAACATCGTCGCCCGTTATCGCTGTTGATGATCGACCTGGACAACTTCAAGTCCATCAACGACCGCTACGGGCACCTGATCGGCGACGAATGCCTGCGCTGGGCGGCGCGCACGCTGGGGCATGCGCTGCGTCCGCACCAGGATGCGTTGCTGGCGCGCTTCGGCGGCGAGGAATTCGTGGTGGTGCTGCCGGGGCTGGATCTCACCGCCGCGACCCGGGTCGCCGAAGACCTGCTCCAGCACCTGCGCGATGCGCCGTTCCGCAGCGGGTCGTACGAAATCACGGTGACCAGCAGCATCGGCGTGCATGCGGTCGGGACGCCGACGTTCACGGGCATCGACCCGCTGTTGCAACTGGCCGACCAGGCGCTTTATCGCGCGAAGGCGGCCGGGCGCGACTGCGTGCGGACTTCGCAGGGGGAACTGGCGTGAGCGCTTCGGCCCGGCGGGTCCGCGCAGCCAACTGTTGTAGCCCGGGCGCTTTGCTTACCCGGGCCACACACGCGACTAAGAACGACGCGGCAATCAGACGCGCGCCGCCCCCAGAATCACGCCTTCCTTCACAAGCCGCACCGCGGTGGCGACTTCCCCATCGAGCGCGCGGTCGCGATCGAGGAACGCAATCTCTCGACGGATCGCTTCATGCGCCGCGGCCACGGCGCGGCCCGGCTGGAATTCCGCCGCCGTCGCCAGCTCGACGCGCAACGCTTCGACTTCGTCGAGGAATGCGTCGTACTCCAGCGTTCCCGGCGTCGGGCCGCCGGCGACCTTGGCGGCAAGCGCGGCGGCATCTGCACGGCTGGCAAGGTCGCGCGCGGCATTGATCATGTCGCGACGCAGATCCAGCGCCTGCGCGGCGGTGTACAGCTCCAGCGCGATCACCTTGCCCAGGTCGTCCGCCATCGACAGCACGTGGCGCGCTTCGTTCGCGCCCATCGACACGTGGTCCTCGGCGTTGGCGCTGGTCGGAATCGAATACACCGATGCCGGATGCGCGCGGCTGGCCAGGTCGTTGACGATCGCGGCGGCGGTGTACTGCACGATCATGTGGCCGGACTCGGTGGAGTCTTCATTGCCGATGAGGAAACCCGGCAGGCCGTCGTTCGTCGCAGGATCCACCAGCTTGTTGAGGCGGCGCTCGGAAATGCTGGCCAGCACGGGAATGGCCGCCTTCACGTAGCTCATCGCCAGCGCCAGCGGCATGCCGTGGAAGTGGCCGGCGGAAATCACCTGCTGTTCGACGAACTCCGCCTTCGCATCCGGGAACACGATGGGGTTGTCGGTCAGCGCGTTGAGTTCGATGTCGAGCACGCGCGCGGCCTGCGCCACCGCATCGCGCACGGCGCCGTGCACCTGCGGGATGCAGCGCAACGAATAGCTGTCCTGCGGCTGGTGCTTCTTGCCGCCGCGGAACGGACGGAAGCGGCGATAGAACTTCTCGCGACCGTGGCGCTGCGCCATCGGCACCCAGTCCCAGCCGATGTCGAAACGCAGCGCCTGCGCCTGTTCGGTATCCCAGCTGCCCGGCTGCCACGCGCGGAACTTCGGCACGAGGTGGTAGGGAATGTCGGCCAGCGTCGAGCCCTGCAGCAGGATGCGCAGGTTCGCCGCGCTGTGCACCTGGCCCGGATGCGGACGCAGCGCGTGCACTTCCTCGGCGAACGCGCCCAGGCGACCGGCGAAGGCATCGATGGTCATCGCCGCTGCAAGGTCGGCCGTGTCGAGCAGGTCTTCCAGCTTGTCCAGCGCAAGGACACCGCACGCAAGCATCTGCGCGGTGCCGTTGTTCAGCGCGAGACCTTCCTTGTACGACAGCGTGATCGGCGACAGGCCGGCGCGCTCCAGCGCTTCGGCACCCGGTATGCGTTGGCCTTCAAAGAACGCTTCACCGCCGCCGAGCAGCACGATGGCCAGGTGCGACAGCGGTGCAAGATCGCCCGATGCACCGACCGAACCCAGCTGCGGCACCACCGGCACGATGCCGGCATTGAGCATCGAGGTGAGCGCCTGCAGGGTTTCCACGCGAATGCCCGAATGCCCGCGCATCAACGTGTTGATGCGGATGCACAGCATCGCGCGGACGATCTCCGGCGCGAACGGCTCGCCCACGCACACCGCGTGGGTGACGATGAGGTTGCGTTGCAGTTCCTCGTGCAGCGTCTCCTTCGAACGCGTGCTGCCGGGCAGCTCCTCGCGCAGGCGATGGTTGCCCAGCAGGCGGTCGGCGTTGCTGCCGAAACCGGTGGAAACGCCGTAGATCGGTTCTTCGCGCCCGACCTGTTCGGCGAGGAACGCCGCGGCGCGCGCCACGGTGGGGAGCTGCTCATGCGCCAGTTCGACGTGCGCGCCGTAGGCGACATCGACCAGTTGTGCTCGGGTGAGGGAACGGCCGTCGAGTCGAATGGGTTTCATGGATGTTCCGTTGTGGTTTCGGCTTCCTCCCCTGCCCGGCAAGGGAGGAGGAATACTCAGCGTCGGGCCTGCGCCTGCGCTTGTTCGAGTTCCACGCGCAAGGTGCTCGCAAGCTCCTCGCGCGCGACTTCGAACTGTTCCTCGCGCAGCAGGTCCTTCACCGCGACGACGCCACGCGCGCGCTCGTCCTCGCCGGTGAGCACGACGAACCGGATGCCGGCGCGCGAGGCGTACTGGAACTGCTTGCCGATCTTGCGCGCTTCCATCTGCATCTCGGTGTTGATGCCAGCCGCGCGCAGGCGGCGGGCGATGTCGAGCGCATCGGGGAGCGAATCGGCATCCATCAGCGCGACCATCGCCTGCACCGTGCTGCCGGTCGCCTTGCCGAGCAGGCCCGCTTCGCGCAGCTGCCAGAACAGGCGCGTCAGGCCGATGGAGATGCCGACGCCCGGCAGCTTCGACTTGGTGTAGTGGCTGGCGAGGTTCTCGTAGCGACCGCCCGAGCAGATCGAGCCGATCTGCGGGTAGTCGTTGAGCGTGGTCTCGTAGACGGTGCCGGTGTAGTAATCCAGGCCGCGTGCGATGGAGAAGTTGAGCGCGTAGTGCGTCTGCGGCACGCCGAGCGCGCGCACCAGCTCCAGCACTTCACGCAGTTCGGCCACGCCGGTGCGCAGGGAATCGTTGCCTTCGCCCAGCGCGTCGAGCTGCGCGATGGCGTCGCTGTGCGAGGTGGAACGCACCTTCACGAAGTCGAGGATCTTCTCCACGCCCTCGGCGGGCAGGTTGAAGCCCTCGCCCATCAGCGTTTCGCGAACGTAGTCCTCGCCGCGCTTGTCGAGCTTGTCGACTTCGCGCAGCACCAGCGCCTGCAGTTCGCCGTCGGCGACGCCCTGCGCCTCGAAGAAGCCGCGCATGAGCTTGCGGTTGTTGAGCTGGATGGTGAACGCGCCGATGTCCAGTTCGCTGAACACCGCGTGGATCACCGCCGGCAGTTCCGCATCGAAGCGCACGCTCAGCGCGTCCTTGCCGATCACGTCGATGTCGCACTGGTAGAACTCGCGGAAGCGGCCGCGCTGGGCGCGCTCGCCGCGGTACACACGCTGCATCTGGTAGCGGCGGAACGGGAACGCCAGCTCGTGTTCGTGTTCGGCCACGTAACGCGCCAGCGGCACGGTCAGGTCGAAGCGCAGCGCCAGTTCCGGCATGCCCTCGCCGCTTTCGGCCTTGCCGAGCGCGCCGGTGGACTGCACGAAATACACCTGGCGCTCGGTTTCGCCGCCGGATTTGGTCAGCAGCACTTCCGACAGCTCCATCACCGGCGTTTCCACCGGGAGGAAGCCGAAGCGTTCGAAATTCCGGCGGATCGTGTCCAGCATGCGCTGGAAGGCGATCTGGTCAGGAGGCAGCAGCTCCATGACCCCGGGCGGGGTACGCGGCTTGATCAAGCGGGACTCCAGGTGGATCGGGCGGCCACGCCTGCGCGGCGGGTCGCTGAAGGGGGGTGGAAACCCCCACAGTTTAGCGGTTGCGCCCGCTCTTCCCCCAACGCTGCGCACGCGAGATGAAGGAAATTGCATCCGACCCCTTGCCTCGCCCCCACCGAACTGACTAGAATTTGCGGCTCAGCAGTCGGGGTGTAGCTCAGCCTGGTAGAGCGCTACGTTCGGGACGTAGAAGTCGCAGGTTCAAATCCTGTCTCCCCGACCAACTCCGCAGCGATGCGGTTGCTGAAACAGAAGACGCCGGCCAATGCCGGCGTTTTTCGTTTGGGACGCCTCCATGAGGCATCGCCCCCGGCGGGGAATGCGCGCGTCGACGAGCGCTCGGGCATCATCGGCGCAGTCCCTTCCACCGACCGCCATGGCGTTGTCCATAGAACCCTTCCAACAGCACGGCCGCTCCTGCGTGCGCCTGCGCCATCCGCGCGGCGCCACGGCGGAGGTCAGCCTGCACGGTGCGCACGTGCTGTCGTGGAAGCCGGCGCCGGGGCGCGAACGCTTGTATCTGAGCCCGAACGCGAGCCACCTGCCCGGCAGCGCGATTCGCGGCGGCATTCCGGTGATCTTCCCGCAGTTCGCCGGACGCGGACCGCTGGTGAAGCACGGCTTCGCGCGCCTGTTGGAATGGCGATTCGCCGGCCTCCAGGACGCGACGCCCTTCGGCGAAGCAGCGGTCTTCGAGTTGGACGATACCGAACACACCCGTGCCCTGTGGCCGTTCCGCTTCGCGGCGCGGCTGCATGTGGCGCTGTCTGTGGACGCGCTGCAAGTCGGGCTGGAAATCCTCAATCGCGACGAAGCGTCATTCGCCTTCACCGCCGCGCTGCACACCTACCTGCGCGTGGCGAAGCTGGGCGCGGTGGAACTCGACGGCCTGGAATCCACGCCCTTTGAAGACAGCGCCCGCAAGAGTGCCCCGATGCCCGCCTCCAGCGCGCCCGTGCACTTCGACGGCGAGCTGGACCGCATCTACGTCGCATCCCCGCGCGCACTGCGCTTGCGCGACGGCGACTCGACGCTGCACGTCGAAGCCGAAGGCTTCCGCGACACGGTCGTATGGAATCCCGGCGCGACGCTGGCGGCGTCGATGGGCGATCTCGGTGCGGGCGAACACCTGCGCTTCGTCTGCGTGGAGGCGGGAACCGTGGTCGATCCGGTGACGCTCGCGCCGGGCGAGCGTTGGCTGGGCGTGCAACGTTTGCGGGAGTGAGTGGTCGAGCCGCTGCGCAGCCCGCTATCCCCGCGACTCCGCATGCCGCACCTGCCCTTCCCCGCGCACCACGAAGCGCTCGATCGTCAGCGATTCGGCGCCCATCGGCCCGTACGCGTGCAAGCGCGTGGTCGAGATTCCGATCTCCGCGCCCAGTCCCAGCTGCCCACCGTCGTTGAAGCGCGAGGACGCATTCACCATCACCGCCGAACTGCGCGTCCCGCGCACGAAGGCTTCTGCTGCCGAAGCGTCCGTCGTGGCGATCACCTCGGTGTGATCCGAGCCGAATCGTGCGATGTGCGCCAGGGCCGTATCGAGGTCGTCCACCACGCGCACGGCGATGACGAAATCCAGGTATTCGGCCGCGTAATCGTCTTCGGTCGCTTCGTGCATCCGCGGCACGATCGCGCGCGAGCGATCGCAGCCGCGCACTTCCACACCGCGCGCGGCCAACCGCTCCATCGCACGCGGCAGGAAATCGGCCGCGACATCGCGATGCACCAACAGCGTCTCCAGCGCGTTGCACACGCCCGGCCGCGATGCCTTCCCGTCGACCAGCAGATCCAGCGCCTGCGCGATATCGGCAGACGCGTCGACGTACAGGTGGCACACGCCCTTGTAGTGTTTGATCACCGGAACGCGCGCATGCTCGGCGACGAAACGGATCAGGCTTTCGCCGCCGCGCGGGATCGCAAGATCGATCAGGTCCGACAGCTGCAGCAGCTCCAGCACGTGTTCGCGCGCGGGATCGGCCACCAGCGACACGGCCGCCTCCGGCAATGCTTCCGCACGCAATGCGGCATGCAGGCAGGCGGCGATGGCCGCGTTGCTCGCACGCGCCTCGGAACCGCCGCGCAACAGGACGGCGTTGCCCGCCTTCAGGCATAGCGCCGCGGCATCGGCGGTCACGTTGGGACGCGCCTCGTAGATCATCGCGATGAGGCCCAGCGGGATGCGCTGGCGTTCGATCACGACGCCGTTCGGGCGCACTTCGCGCCGCGTCACGGCGCCCAGCGGATCGGGTTGTGCGGCCACTTCCCGCAAGCCCTGCGCCATCGCATCGATGCGCGCATCGTCCAGCCTCAACCGGTCCAGCACCGCATCGCGCAGTCCGTTCGCCCGGCCTCGCTCCATGTCTTCGGCGTTGGCGGCAAGCACTTCGGCCCGACGATGCGCGAGCGCGTCGGCCATGCGTTCGATCAGCCGCCGGCGCGCCTCGCCATCCAGGCGCGCGATGGACGATGCCGCTTCGCGTGCGCGTTGCGCGAGGCGCCGAACGTAACCGCTCATGGTGTCGCTTCCTTGGGTGCCGCGTTGTCGAGCAGCACCAGATCGTCGCGGTGCACCACCGATTCTCCGTAGCGGAACCCGAGGATGCCTTCGATCTCGTTGCTGTGCCGACGCGCGATGCGCCGGACCTCACTGGAACCGTATTGCGCCAGGCCGCGCGCGAATACCGCTTCGCCATCAACCGCGATCTCGACCACATCGCCACGACGGAACTCGCCATCGGTCGACACCACGCCGCCCGGCAACAACGAAGCACCCTGCCGATGCAACGCCGCGAAGGCGCCTGCATCCACCTGCAGGCGGCCGGACGACGGCGCGTGTCGCAACCATTGCTTGCGTGCGCGCAGGCGGTCGCCCTGGGCGAGCACCAGCGTGCCGTGCAGCTGGTCGTCGTGAAGCGCACGAACCACCTGCGCATCGCGACCGCAGAACAGCGCCGTTGCGATCCCGGCCGCGCCTGCCTTCGCCGCGGCATCCAGCTTCGTGCGCATGCCGCCGGTGCCGAGCGTGCCGGCGCCGCCGCTTGCGGCCTGCAACAGTTCCGGCGTGATCGTCTCCACCCGCGTGATCGGCTGCGCCGTGGGATCGCGCGGATGTGCGCTGTAAAGGCCACCGATGTCGGTGGCGATCAGCAGCAGATCCGCATCGACCAGCGATGCGACGGCGGCGGCAAGATTGTCGTTGTCGCCGAGCTTCAGCTCATCGACCGCCACCGCGTCGTTCTCGTTGATCACCGGCAGCGCGCCCAGCCGCAGCAGCTCGCGCAACGTCGCGCGCGCGTTGAGGTAACGGCGACGGTTGCGAAGGTCGTCGTGGGTGAGCAACACCTGCGCAACGGGCCGATCGACCAGCTGCTGCCAGAACGTCACCAGCGACGCCTGTCCGAGCGATGCCAGCGCTTGCCGCAACACGAGCCCATCGCCACCGGCACCGACGCGATGCCGGCCCGCCGCAACGGCACCGGACGACACCAGTACCACTTCGCGCTGCCGGGCACGCGCGTGGTCGATGAAACGCGCCAGTGCACTGGCATGGCGCGCATCGAGACCGTCTTCTCCCGACAGCAGACTGCTTCCCACCTTCAACACCGCGCGACGCCAGGGCGGCAACGTCTGCGCGGTGAAATCGGATGCATTCATTACCAAGGTCTCCGCGCGTCTACTTCGTGCCGTATTCCCAATCGAACGGCACGCCCGTCTCGCCCAGCACGAAGCGCACGAGCTGAGGGAAGCCGGCTTCGCTGCGTACATCGTTGGACAGGATCGCCACGCAGCGCTTGCGCTTCTCGACGCAGACCAGCGTGTTGCCCGTCGTGTCGTTGTGTCCGCCCTTGAAGAAACCTCGCCCCTGCGGGCCGTCGAACACGACGACACCGATACCGGCGGCCAGATCCTTGCGACGCAGCCCTGGCGCGAGTTCCGGCTGCAACGTCGGGAACTGCGATCTGGTGGTGATCGCCAGCTGCGGCTTGACCATCTCCGCGCGGCTTTCGCGGGAAAGCCCATCGCCGCGCACGAGTGCGGCGACGAATTTCGCGAAATCGGCAATCGTGGTGTCCATCGAACCGGCGGCACGCACTTTCGAGCGTTCGTCATGCGGTTCGATCTTGCCGTCCTCGCCCCAGCCATCGGCGAGGTTGCCGGCGAAGTCCGTGCGCCAGATCAGGCTCGTGCGCGACATGCCGAGCTCATCGAAGATCTTCGTCGTTTCCGCGCCAACGTCGATGCCTTTTCCCCTCTCCATCGCGAACTGGAGCGTGTTGAGCCCATCGCCCGAGTAGGCGTACCGCGCGCCGGGATCGAAATGGAAATGCAGCCTTTCGTCGGGTTCCAGGAATCCGAAGTTAGAGAAACCCGTGGAATGCGTCAGCACGACGCGCGGCGTCAGCTTGCGCCAGCGCTCGTCCAGTGCGGTCCAGTCGGCGTAGCGGTTCGAGATGTCGTCCGATGCATACGAAGGCAGCGGCTCGGGCAACAGGTCGGCGACGGACGTGTCGAGCGTGAAGCGGCCCGCGTCAACCTGCCGCATGACCGTGTAGGCGAATACGGTCTTCGTCAGCGACGCGCCGTACATGATCGTGTCGACCTGCAGCGGATCGCCCGCCGCGTTGCGCACGCCGTGCGCTGCGACATGTACGGGCTTTCCGTCACCGATCACGGCGATGGCGAGGCCTTTCGAACCGGTCTGGCGCATGATGCGCGCCACTTCGGCGTCTATCGCGGCCGGCGTGGGCAGATCGTGGGCGACGACGAGCGGCGAGACGAACGCAAGCATTGCGATGGACCAACGGCGCATGGCACTCCTTTCATCATGGACGGACCGTGTGATGCGGAACTGCTACTGCAACTGCATTGGAACTCACTCTCTTCCCCGCGCACGTGTGCCAGCACGTGCGCGAGGTCAGCCGCCCAGCCGGCCCAGCCGATCCTTCAGCGCATCGAGACGGAGTTCGGCGGAGGCGCCAGGCGAAACGCGCGCATGCAGGCTCGCTTCCGGATCGCCCTGCGCCCAACGCGCGGGATCGGCCGCAAGGCGATATGCCTCGCGGAACGGGAGCCCCTGGCGCGCCATGTCCACGGCGAGATCCGTCGCGTACATCGAGGGGTCCAGCGCTTCGCGCATGCGGTCGGTCTTCCACTCCATGTTGCGCAGCAGGTCCGGCAACAGTTCCAGCGCATCCAGGCCCCGGCCGAACGCGTGGAAGATCGCGCCCTTCGAGAACTGCAGGTCGCGGTGATAGCCCGAAGGCAGTGACAGCAACTGTTCGATCTCGGTGCGCGCGGCTGCCGCGGCGGAATAGCTCGCGCGCATCAGTTCGATCACGTCGGGGTTGCGCTTGTTGGGCATGATCGAGCTGCCGGTGGTGTACTGCGACGGCAACGCGACGAAGCCGAACTCGGCGCTGGTGAACAGGCTCAGGTCCCACGCGAGGCGGCGCAGGTCCAGCAGCGCGGACGTCAGCGCTTCGATGGCCGCCATCTCGAACTTGCCGCGCGACAGCTGCGCATACGCGGCAGACACCTGCAAACGCCCGAAGCCGAGCGCCTGCGTGGTGTGGTCGCGCGCGAGCGGCAGGTTCACGCCGTACCCGGCCGCGCTGCCGAGCGGATTGGCGTCCACCCAGGCGAGCGTGTCGGCGGCACGCTGCGCGTCGTCGATGAAACCTTCCGCCCACGCCGCCCACCACATGCCCAGCGACGAAACGACGGCGCGCTGGAGATGCGTGTAGCCCGGCAGCGGCACGTCCTGCTCGGCTTCCGCGCGGGCCAGCGCGACCTGCGCGCTTTCGCGGCACGTTGCCATCAGGCGAGAAAGGCGATCCTTCAACCACAGACGCGTGGCGACGAGCACCTGGTCATTGCGGCTGCGGCCGGTGTGGATCTTCTTTCCCGCATCGCCCAGGCGCTCGACCAGCCGCGCTTCGATTGCTGAATGGCCGTCTTCGTACTGGTCGTCGAGGACGAAGCGACCCGCGTTGAAATCATCGGCGAGGATCGACAGCTCGCGTTCCAGCCCGGCGAGTTCGTCCATGGTGAGGATGCCGATCTGCTGCAGCCCCTGCGCATGCGCACGGCTGGCTTCGACGTCGAACACGAAGAACTCGCGATCGAGGATCACGTCCTCGCCGGCGAGGAACTTCTGGATGCGAGCGTCGACCTTGACGCCGGGTTTTTGCCACAACAGATCGGACATGACGGCCTCGGTATTCCCTGATCTCTTCATCGCCCCGCGCGGGGACGACATCCAAACTAACCCGCGTGGCGACCTTGCGGAATGCCCAGCTGCTCGTCGAAGCCGAACGCCAGGTTGAGGTTCTGCAATGCCTGCGTCGCCGCGCCCTTGAGCAGGTTGTCCTCGGTGGCGACGACCACGAGTCGGCGACCCTCCGGCGACAGCGTGAAACCACCCAGTTCGACGTGATGCCGACCGGCGATGCGGCTGACCCACGGCGCCTCTTCGAGCACCTCTACCAGCGCTTCGCCTGCATAGCGCTGCCGATAGCGCGCAACGACTTCATCGCGATCGAAGGGCCTTGAAAGCGGCAGGTTCGCGGTTATGGTCAAGCCGCGGAAATGCGGCGCGACGTGCGGCAGGAACTGCACTTCATGGCCGAGCTGCCGCGTCACTTCACGTTCGTGAATGTGGTTGGTCAGCGCGTACGGCATCAGGTTGTCGCGCAGCATCGAAGGATCGTTCTTGTCCGACGGCGAGGTGCCCGCACCGGAGTAACCCGACACACCGAAGCACTGCACCGGCCCGGCCAACGCATCGAGCATCGGCGACACGGCCAGCTGCATCGCCGTCGCGTAGCAACCGGGATTGCTGATGCGGCGCTGCCCCTCGTACTTCGCGCGCGTGAGCTCGGGCAAGCCGTAGTACCACGTATCGTCGAAGCGATAGTCGGCCGACAGGTCGACAATGACCGGGTCCACACCAGCCGCGTCGAATGCAGCGACGGCCGCAGCTGCCTTTCCGTTCGGCATCGCGAGCACGAGCGCATCGGCGCCAAGGCCGGGCAGTTCCTCGTTCGACGGTGCGACATAGCGCAGATCGGGATCGATTCCCTGCACGCCTTCGAACTGATCGGCGACACGCTGCCCAACGAGTTCGCGCGAGGACACGAACGCCAGTTCGAGTTCCGGGTGCCCGGCGACGAGCCGGATGAGTTCGGCGCCCACGTAACCGCGCGCACCCACGATGGCCACGGACTTTCTGTTGACGGACTTGCTCACGTCCGGTCGCTCCCTTGTTCGTGTTGTTCCAGCCGGTATTGGAGGTTGCGCTTCACTGCCGGCCATTCGGATTCGATGATGGAGAACGCCACCGTGTCGCGGACGCTGCCGTCGGCGTGGCGACGGTGGCTGCGGATGATGCCGTCCTGCTTCGCGCCGAGCCGCGCGATGGCATTGCGCGAGGCATGGTTGAACCAGCTGGTTTCGAAACCCACGCAGATGCAGCCCATCGTCTCGAACGCGTGCGTCAGCAGCAGCAACTTGGCCTGGGTGTTCAGGCCGGTGCGCTGCACGCGCGGTGCGTAGAAGGTGTAGCCGATCTGCACGCGCGGCACGGCCGGGTCAAGGTCATAGAAGCGCGTACAACCGACGACATCGCCACGGCCATCGTGCACCGCGAAGGCGAGCGCCTTCCCCTGCGCCTGCATGTCGAGTGCTCCAGCGATGTAGCTTTCAACATCTGCCGGCGCGGGCACGTTGGTGTACCACAGGCGCGAAAGCTCGCCCGCGCCGAGCGCCACGCGCAGGCTGCCCGCATGTTCCGCGCGCAGTGGTTCGAGCACGACGTGCTCGCCGCGAAGGCTCGGGACGTGGCGCCAGTGATCGAGGTTCGCGTTCATCGTGAGGTTCAGTCCTTCAGCGTCGCGGTTCGGCCACCGCAATGCGCCACGCAGCGGGCAATCTCGTCGAACGATTCCATGCCGTACCAGAACACCTTCCACTTCTCCTGCTTCAGGCAGCCATCGGATTCGGCGTAGTAGAACGGATTGACGGGATTGCCGTGGCGCGAGCGCCAGAACAGGCGTGGGTTCTCCTCGCGCATCACCTGCCACACCGCGCGTCCCAGGCCCTCGCCCTGTGCTTCGTCGAGCACGGCGAACTTGTCGAGGTAGATGCCGGCGTCTTCACTCGTCAGGATCACCGCGGCGCGGTAGTTCTCGCTGACGTACGCGCGATGCAGCGTCGTGCGTTCGAAGTAGTCCGGCAGCAGGCGACGGCCGAACGCGGATTCGATGAGGCCGCGCAGGCGCTCGAGGTCGAGTTCGCCCCACTGCGACACCTGCAGCACACGCTCGCCACGACGTACCAGCGTGCCCGAGCCCTTGTGCGTGAACAGTTCCTTGGCCAGCTCGGACGGCTTGGTGATCGACACCGACGAGGTCAGTGGCAGCTTGTCCAGCAGGTCCTTGATCTGCTCGATCTTCACGCGCATGCCGCCGTTGATCCACGGCTGCGACATGAGGTGTTCGTACTCGGTCGACAGGTTGATCGAGTCGATCACCTTGCCTGCATCGTCGAGCAGGCCACCGGTGCCGGTGAGGAACACGATCTTGTACGGCTGCAGTTTCTGCACGAGCTCGTTGGCGGCGAAGTCGGCGTTGACGTTAAGGATCTGGCCCGACGGGGTTTCGCCCAGGCTCGCGATCACCGGAATGGAACCGGCACGCAGGCTGGCTTCGATCGGCGCGAGGTTCACGCGCTTCACCTCCCCCACCAGGCCGTAGGTATCGCGGTCCAGGTAGTCGGCCTCGAACACGCCGGAAACAATGGACGTGGCGCGTGCATCGAAGGCCTGCAACGCTTCGACGAGCTTGAGGTTCTGCGACTGGAACACGCGGCGCACGATGGCGAGACCTTCAGGCGAGGTCACGCGCAGGCCGTTGATCGTCTGCTTGACGATGCCGGCGGCGGACAGCTCGTCGTCCAGCTGCGGGCCGGCGCCGTGGATCACGATCGGCGTCAGGCCCACGTCCTGCAGGAACGCGAGGGAGGATGTCAGCGCTTCCAGATCGTCGCGCAGCACCGCGCCGCCGACCTTCACCACGGCGAAGCGCTTGGCGTCCAGCTGCGAGAAGCGCTTGAGGTACTGCGAGATCTCCTTCGCGCTGGCCATGCTTGAAAGCAGGCGCACGATGGTCTGTCGCGTTTGGATGTCGCGTTGATCGTTCATCTTTGAGCGGGGTCGGTGATTTCTTGTATTGCCTTCGGGCCGGCGGACGTCGCTTCGCGACGCCCTCAGGGTCTAGCGCCAGATCCCCGCCTCACCGCTGCGCGGCGAGGCCGCCCCCTTGACTCAAGGGGGCTCCAACAGCGGGTTTCAGGACGTCATCATGCAGTGTCGAGGATGCGGGTTACCGATTCGGTGTAGCGCTGCAGCTGCTCCAGCGCGACCCATTCGTCGGCGGTGTGCGCCTGGGCGATGTCGCCGGGGCCATACACGATCGCGGTGAGTCCGGCGGCGGAGAAGAGCGAAGCCTCCGTCCAGAAATCCACCGCATTGCCGATCGGCAGGCCAAGCGCATCGGCGAGGTCGCGCGCTTCAAGGCGGCGGTTCTCGGCGTCGGCGACGTCGCCCGACGGCAGCGACGGGCCGCGGAAGGTTTCCTCGTAGCGCTCCACCGCGCCGGCTTCGATCAACGTGCCGAAGCGCTCGTGCAACGCGTCGATGGACATCGACGGCAGTGGGCGGAACCCGAAACGCAGCTCGGCGCTCGGCGCGATCATGTTCGCCTTGATGCCGCCTTCCACGCGACCGATGTTGAAGCGCAGACCGGTCAGGCCGCCGAAGCGCTGGTGCGCCTGGCTTTCGACGTGGTCCAGCGCGTGGCCGCCCCAACGGATCGCCTGGTGCAGCGCGCTGGCCTGCATCGCGTTCGCACCCGACGCGTGACCTGCGACGCCGCGAAAGCGCATCAACACCGAGCTGATGCCGCGATGCGCGAGTACCGCCTCGCACTTCGTCGGCTCGGCGACGATGACTTCCTGGAAGGGATGGTTGCCAGCGAGGAACGCCGCGATGCAACGCGCGTCGTTGGCTTCCTCATCGGTGGAGAACAGGAACGCGGCATCGCCCTGCGTCATCGACGCGGCGGCGACGAGACCGGCGGCGGCGCCCTTGATGTCGCATGCGCCAAGGCCGATCGCGCGGTCGCCGGTGACGCGCAGCACGTGCGGGTCGGCGCTCCACGCTTCCGACGACGGCACCGTATCCAGGTGCACGTTGAACAGGCGCGTCGGGTTGCCGCGCACGGCGAGCATCGACACGGCGCCGGCACCGTGGTCGATCACGTCGATGCGGAAGCCGGAAAGCTGCGTGCGCAGGTAATCGAAGATGCCGCCGGTGCCGATGTCGCGCGGCGGGTTACGGGTGTCGAACGACACCAGTGCTTCGAGATGCTTGAGGGTTTTATCGAGCATGTTCTTTGAGCGGGAGTGAGTGATGGGAGCGGGCTGCTTCGCCCGCTCCGCGACCGCGTGGCTCAACCCTTCCGGTTGACCTCGGCCCACAGCGTGCTGCTCATGCCGAACAGCTTGATGAAGCCCTCGGCTTCGGCCACGCCCCAGTCGGCCGCCTGCGCGTAGGTCGCGCCCTTGGCGTTGAGGATGTGCTTGGATTCGATGGCCACCGCCGTGACGGTGCCCCCGTTGGTCTCCAGCGTGACTTCGCCGTTGACGGTGGACTGGCTGGACTGCAGGAACGCTTCCAGGTCGGTCTTCAGCGGATCGTGGAAGAAGCCTTCGTACACCAGCTCCACCCACTTGCGCGCGACTTCGGGCTTGAAGCGGTTCTGCTGCTTGCTCAGCACGGCTTCTTCCAGCGCGCGATGCGCGGCCAGCAGCGCGGTCAGGCCCGGTGCTTCGAAAATGATGCGGCCCTTCAGGCCGATCGTCGTGTCGCCGGTGTAGAGGCCGCGGCCGACGCCGTACTGGCCGAACAGACCGTTGAGCTTTGCGAGCATCGTGTGGCCTTCGATCTTCGCACCGTCGAGCGTCACCGCCTCGCCGTTGACGAAGCCGATCTTCACGCGCAGCGGCTGCGCCGGCCATTCCGCGCGCGGCTTGCACCAGCCCACGGCACCTTCGCCCGGCGCCTGCCAGCGGTCGATCTCGCCGCCGGACATCGTCAGGCCCAGCAGGTTCTCGTTGATCGTGTACGCCTTCTGCTTGGCGCGCACGCCGAAGCCGCGGTCTTCCAGGTACTTCTGCTCGTAGGCGCGGACTTCGGTGTGCTCCTTCTGGATCTCGCGGATCGGCGCCACGATCTCGTAATCGCCCAGCGCCTTCACCGCCAGGTCGAAGCGCACCTGGTCGTTGCCCATGCCGGTACAGCCGTGCGCGATGGCCTTCGTGCCCAGTTCGTCGCAGCGCTTCAGCGCGGCATCGACGATGAGGTAGCGATCCGACACCAGCAGCGGGTACTGCGACTGGTAGCCCTCGCCTGCCCACACGAACGGCTTGACGAAGCCGTCCCAGATCGCCGGGCCGCCATCGACGGTGACGTGCGAAGCCACGCCGAGCTCGGCGGCACGCGCTTCGATGAAGGCGCGCTCTTCGGCGTCCACGCCGCCGGTGTCGGCGAACACGGTATGCACGTTCCAGCCGCGCTCCTTCAGGTACGGAACGCAGAAGCTGGTGTCGAGGCCGCCGGAAAAGGCGAGGACGATGTCGCGGGTGGTCATGGGGAAAGCCTTCGAAGTGGGGTTTTTCTGAAAGTGGGTATGCGGTGGTTTCTGTCAGCGCGGACGCCGGGCGCGGTACCGCGCTCCTGGCGTCACTGCGCTCATTTCTGCATCAGCGAAGCCATGATCGCCTTCTGCACATGCAGGCGATTCTCGGCTTCGTCGATGGCGATGCACTGCGGTGAATCCATCACCGCATCGGTGGCCTTCACGTTGCGGCGCAGCGGCAGGCAGTGGCTGAAGACGCCGTTGTTGGTCAGCGCCATCTTCTGCTCGTCGACGATGAAGTGCTTGTACTGGTCGCGGATGGGCTTCTCCGGCTCCCAGTTGCCGAAGAACGGCAGCGCGCCCCAGCTCTTCGCATAGACGACGTCGGCGCCGTTGTACGCGCTCTCGATGTCGTGGCTGACCCGGAAGGAACCACCGCTTTCGGCGACGTTCTGCTCGGCCCAGCCCATGTAGCGCTCATCGAGCACGTATTGCGGCGTCGGGCACAGCAGCGTCACGTCCATGCCCATGCGCGTGGCGATGGTCAGCGCCGAGTTCGCGACCGCGGTGTTGAGCGGCTTGGGATGATAGGTCCAGGTCAGCACGTACTTCTTGCCGCGCAGGTCGCTGGTGCCGAAGTGCTCCTGCAGCGCGAGGATGTGCGCCAGTTCCTGGCACGGGTGCGTGATCGTCTCCATGTTGATCACCGGCACCGGCGAGTACCTGGCGAAGCTGTTGAGCACGATGTCCTGGCGGTCGTACTGCCAGTCGATGAACTTCGGGAACGCGCGCACGCCGATCAGGTCGACGTAGCGGCCCAGCACGCGCGCGACCTCGGCGATGTGCTCCTCGGTGTCGCCGTCCATGACGGTGCCGAGGTTGAACTCGATCGGCCATGCGTCCTTGCCCGGCTGCAGCACCACGGCGTGGCCGCCTAGCTGGAACGCGCCCAGCTCGAAGCTCGTGCGCGTGCGCATGGACGGGTTGAAGAACACCAGCGCGATCGACTTGCCCTTCAGCTGGTCGCCCAGCTTGCTGCGCTTGAACGCGGCGGCCTGTGCGAGCAGCACGTCCAGGTCGTCGCGCGACCAGTCCTGGGTATTGAGGAAATGCTTGAGGGTCATCGACTGCGTTCCCGTGAAAAAAGATTTCGCTGAGGAGGTTCGCTGGGCCGAAAAGCAGAAAAGCCCAGCGCGAAGGCTGGGCTTTTCGTGTGTCACGACGCCTGTTGGCAGTGGCGCGTGCGAACGTTACCCAGCGGATTGGCGGGTATACGGTCGGCGCGCGCGCGAGGTCATCCCCGCCGCCATCCAGGCGGAGGTCAAGACGTCGGCGTCGGCGTAAAGGGCGTTCATGAGGGGGCGAATGCTCGCATGCGACCGGGGTGGGCGCAAGCCATTTGTGACCCGGCGGGTCAGCGGCTCCGCGGCGGCTGCACGACTGGCGTCACGGAAACCCGGATCCGCAGGCGGTTGCCCGGATCGTCCGCCAGTCGCGAACGGTACTTGGCGCCCTTGTAGGTGTAGTCCACGTCGTAGGCGATAGGGCGACGGAACTCGCGCTCGACGGTGACCGGCTTGCAGTCGCCGGTCGCGGTGGCCGGCGGTTTCTCCTCGCGGCCGAGGGCTTCCTTCACCGCGCCCACGACACGGGAGAGCTTCGAATCGCCCTTGGCCTCTTCGCATTGTTCCTCGACCGAGCTGGCCTTCAGCGTCTGGTAGACCGGCGTCACGCGCAGCACCTGCGCGTAGTCGAAGCGGACGTTCTCCGCCTGGATGACCGTGTTCTGCGACGGAGCCTGCTGCTGCGCCTGCGCCACTGCCGCCCACAGGACCGCGATGGCCATCGCCGCGACGCGCCCGTAGAACGGGGCCGCTTTCGCCGGCAGGGTCGGGACTCGAACGGCCATCACGCTCGCAAGGTAGGGAAATGTTCAGAAAGTGTAAGCGGATACGGTACCGGAGGTCTGAACCCCGCCTTTAACCTGCCGCTCCCGGGCGCTCGCCGGCCCAGGCCTCCAGCCGCGGCACTGCCGCTAGAATGGCCGGCACTTCCGGCGGTAACCCCATGAGCCTGCACCTTTTCAACAGCCTGACGCGTCGGGTCGAACCGTTCGCGCCCCTCAATCCAGCCCGCCCGACGATGTACCTGTGCGGGCCGACGGTCTACAACTTCGTCCACATCGGCAACGCCCGCGGGCCGGTGGTGTTCGGCGTGCTGGCGCAGGTGCTGCGCCGCCGTTTCGGTGACCTGGCCTATGCCCGGAACATCACCGACATCGACGACAAGATCAACAACGCCGCCCGCGAGCGCGGCGTGCCGATCAGCGAGATCACCACCCGCTTCACGGCCGCCTACCTGGACGACATGGCCGCCCTGGGCGTGGAGCCGCAGAACATCCAGCCCGAGGCGACGGCGCACGTGCCGCAGATCATCGCGATGATCCAGCGCCTGATCGACTCCGGCCATGCGTACGAGGCCGAAGGCCACGTGCTGTTCGCCGTCGGCACCTTCGCCGGTTACGGCAAGCTTTCGCGCCGCGATCCGGACGAACTGCTTGCCGGTGCGCGCATCGACGTGGCGCCCTACAAGCGCGATGCCGGCGATTTCGTGCTGTGGAAGCCGTCCACCGACGACCTCCCCGGCTGGGATTCGCCCTGGGGCCGTGGCCGTCCGGGCTGGCACATCGAGTGCTCGGCGATGGCCGCCGCGCACCTGGGCGAGACCATCGACATCCATGCCGGCGGCGTCGACCTGCAGTTTCCGCATCACGAGAACGAGATCGCGCAGAGCGAGTGCGCCCACGGCGGGAAGATCTTCGCGCGCTACTGGCTGCACAACGGCATGTTGAATTTCGGCGGGGCCAAGATGGCCAAGTCGGTCGGCAACATCCAGCGCGTGCACGAACTGGTGCAGCAGTACCCGCCCGAAGCGCTGCGTTACGCGCTGCTGTCGGCGCATTACCGCCAGCCGCTGGAGTGGTCGGACGGCCTGATCGAGCAAAGCGTGCGCACGCTCGACCGTCTGTACGGAACCTTGCGCGACCTGGCCGATGTCGCAGCCGATGCCGCGATTCCGGCCTCCATCGAAGCCGCGCTCGACGACGACCTCAACACGCCGCAGGTGCTGGCGGAAATCGCCCGCATCGCCGGCGATGCGCGCAAGGCGGAAGACGCTGGCGAGCGTCGCCGCCTGAAGGCCGAGCTGCTCGGCGCGGGCTTCGCGCTCGGCCTGCTGCAGCAGGACCCGGCAGCATGGTTCGCGCGCGGCACGGACGAAGGCGACGACGCGCGCATCCAGGCGCTGATCGACGAGCGCATCACGGCCAAGAAGGCGCGCGATTTCGCCCGTGCCGACGCGATCCGCGACCAGCTCGCCGCCGAAGGCATCGTGCTGGAAGACACGCCGCAGGGCGTGCGGTGGAAAAGAGGATGATGCAGGCCGGTCACGCGGCACTGCCGCGTGGCCTGCAGAACGACGGACCATGGGCGCCCGGGCCGGAACGCCCACTTCCGCAAGCCGCCACCTCACCGGCCCTTGCCTCGCCCCGCGTAAAATCACACCGCAATGAATGCCATCGCCGCCCCCACCAGCCCCTTCCCACTCGAAGCCACCGCGCGCGATGCGCAGCAGGCCATTCGCGATGAGTTCGCCTTCTTCGGCGACTGGTCGGAGCGCTACCAGTACCTGATCGACCTTGGCCGCAAGCTGCCGGACCTTCCGGCGGAATGGAAAACCGAGGAGCACCGGCTGCACGGTTGCCAGTCGATGGTGTGGATCGTCGCCGAGGGCGACGCCGATCGCCTCGATTTCCACGCCATCAGCGACTCGGCCATCGTCTCGGGCCTGATCTACCTCGCCCTGCGCGTGTATTCCGGCCGCAGCGCGAAGGAGATCGCCGACACCAACGCCGACTACATCGCCGAAATCGGTTTGGCCAGGCATCTGTCGCCTACGCGCAGCAACGGACTGGCGGCACTGCTGGGCTTCATCCGCGAACGCGCGCGCCAGGCACTGTGAGCCCGCGCCAGTGAGCGAAACCACACCCGACGCCCCCGCCATTCCGGGCGTCGGCGACCTGCTGAAGAATCGCGGCTTCACCGGGCTGATGACGTATCGCCTGCTGGCGATGCTGTCCTACCAGATCGTCGCGGTGACCGTCGGCTGGCATGTGTACGAACTCACGCGCGACGCGTTCGCGCTGGGCCTGATCGGCCTGGCCGAAGTCATTCCCTACTTCTGCTTCGCGCTGTTCGCCGGTTACGCGGTGGACCACCTGCCGCGCCGCAAGCTCGGCATGGCCGCCTGCATCGGCCTGCTGCTGACGACACTGACCCTGGCCGGCGTGGCGTCCGGCGTGCTGCCGGCCGGCACGTCGGCGTTCGGCACGCTGACCATCTACGCGGCGATCGCGGTGAACGGCGTGGTGCGTGCTTTCCTCGCGCCGGTCTACATGTCGTTGTTCGCGCGCGTGCTCAAGCGAGAGCAGTTCGTGCGCGGCGCGGGCGTGAGCAGCGTGGTGATGCAGACCGGGCTCGTGCTGGGTCCCGCGGCCGGCGGCCTGCTGGTGGCCTGGGGCGGCAAGAGCGCGGCGTACCTCGTGGCGGCGGCCTTCGCGGCGGCGGCGGCGATCGCGGTCATCACGATCCGCGTGACCGAGCCGCCGTTGCCGGCCGAACGGGCGCCGGTCTTCAAGAGCATCGGCGAAGGCCTGCAGTTCGTCTTCAAAACGCAAGTCGTGCTGGGCGCGCAGGCGCTGGACATGTTCTCGGTGCTGTTCGGCGGCGCGGTCGCGCTGCTGCCGGCGTTCATCAGTGAAATCCTGCATTACGGGCCCGAGGCGCTGGGCCTGCTGCGCGCCGCGCCCGCGGTCGGCGCGGTGCTGATGGGCGTCTACCTCGCGCGACGCCCCCTGCAGCGCAATGCCGGGCGCATCCTGCTGATCGCGGTGGCCGGTTTCGGCCTGAGCATCATCGGTTTTGCGATGTCGCGGCAGTTATGGGTATCGGCGCTGATGCTGATGTGCTCGGGCATGTGCGACGGCGTGTCGGTGGTGCTGCGCTCGACGATCCTCCAGCTCGCCACGCCCGATCACCTGCGCGGCCGAGTGTCGTCCATCAATGGCATCTTCATTGGTTCGTCGAACGAACTGGGCGCGTTCGAATCCGGCGTCGCCGCGCGCCTGATGGGGCTGGTGCCGTCACTGATCTTCGGCGGCTGCATGACGCTGGCCGTGGTGGGCATCACGGCCAGGCTCGCGCCGAAGCTGCGCCGCCTGGACCTGCGCGAACTGCACTAGCCGCGCCTCAAAGCCCACGTTTCGTACAGGCCACCCTCGCCTTCCGGCCGCAGCGCTTCCACGGCCAGCGTCTGCTTCGACGGCGGCAACGCCATCTGCGCATAGACCGCGGCGGTGGACAGGCCGAACGGCTCGCCGTCCTCGTTGGAATAGGCGTAGTACGCACGCCCTACTCCGCACAGGTGCATCGCGGCCAGGCACATCGGGCACGGATGGCCGCTGGCGTATACGACGGCGCCATCCAGGCGCGGTGAGCCCGTGCGCTGTGCCGCCTCGCGGATCGCCAGCATTTCCGCATGCGCGGTGGGATCGCCGGTGTCGTGGATTCGGTTGGCCGCACGCGCGAGCACGTTGCCGTCGCGCACCAGCACGGCGCCGAACGGACGCCCGCCGTCGACGACGTTCGCACGCGCCAGCGCAATGGCTTCACGCATGAAATCGATGGGTTCGGACATGGGCATGCTCCGGGCTCTGCGGACGCCCAGCATGCATCGCGCCGCGTGAGCGCACATGGACCGGATCGGTCCGCATCGCCCTTCCGGGTTGGCGGCAACGCCGCAAAGAAAAAGCCCGGCGCGAGGCCGGGCTTTTCGTGTCGCAGTGAACGCGGGATCGGCGGATCAGTCGCCCATCTGCTTCTGCAGATGTTCCCAGCGCTCCTGCGCGTCGATGGTGCGCTCGGCGGTGAGGCGCGCTTCCAGGCGCTCCAGGCCGATTTCCTCGCCCGTGTCGACGCAGTAACCGTAGTCGCCCGAATCCACGCGCTTGAGCGTGCTGTCGATCTTGCTGATCAGCTTGCGGTAGCGGTCGCGCGTGCGCAGTTCCAGCGAATTTTCGGTCTCGCGGGTCGCACGCTCGGCTTCGTCGCCGACGTCGCGGACTTCGTCCTTGAGGTTCTCGATGGTCTGCTTGGATTCCTCGACCAGGTCGGCACGCCATCCCAGCAGGCGCTGGCGGAAGTACTCGAGCTGGAGGGGGCTCATGTATTCCTCGTCGACGGCGGGCTTGTAGCCCTTCGGGACGAGGGGGCGGCCGGTGGCCTCATCTGTCTGGTACGGCACGACTTTGACCTTGCCTTTCGGCGCGGGTGCCTGCGGCTTGGCGACGACGGCGACGGCTACCTTGCCGGCCGGGCGCGGAGCGGTCTTGGTCGCGGGAGTGCTTGCGGCCGCCGCTTTGGTTGCAGGCGCCTTGTTGGATACGGGTTGCGTCACTGGATTCTTGGCGACTTCTGGCTTGCTGGCGACCGGTTTCGCCGTCGGGGATTCGACGGCCGGGCGCGCTGCTGCGGGTTTCTTGACGACAGGCTTGCTCGCCGGCTTCGCGGCCGCGGGCTTGCCTTCCTGGGGAGCGGCGGCCTTCGCCGGCGACGACTTCACCGGAGGGGCTGCCTTCTTGGCGGGCGCCGGGACCTGCTTGGCGACCGGCTTGGCTGCCGGAGCCGCCTTCTTGGCGACGACGGGCTTCTTCGTGCTGGCAACCGGCTTGGCCGGCGCCTTCTTCGCCACCGCGGCCTTCTTGGCGACGGACTTGGTAGCGGGAGACTTCTTGGCGGGAGCGGCCTTCTTTGCGACCGGCTTCCTGGCCGGCGCGGCCTTCTTGGGGCTCGCCTTGGCCGGAGCTGCCTTCTTCGCAGCCGGCTTCTTCACCGCGGACTTCTTTGCTGCGGGTTTACTGGACGCGGCCTTCTTGGCGGCCGGCTTGACGGTCTTCTTGACGGCCTTGGCGGCCTTCTTCGCGGTTTTTTTCACTGCCACGAGCGACGTGTCCTTCTGATCCCTGAGGACCTCCGGACGAAGGTCCGAAGGCGGTGTGGAGCACAGCATGCCCCACTTTGTGTCCGCGCAGCATGACATGCATGCATGTGCCGGACGCCGTCCGCGGAGCCTTGGTTAGTGCTGGTTCCGCGAAGGTCGGACGACCCGGAGATCGACCGAAAACTGGAGCCTTGTGACGGGAAAGCGCGCTGTTATACCCTGCCCCGGCACCTGCGGCAACCGCATATTCAGATGCCTGTCCGCATTAAGGAACCGTGATCGACCGTCTGCTCATCGTCCTGCTGCGAGGCTACAAGCGCTGGATCAGTCCGCTGCTTGGCCCGCGCTGCCGTTTCCACCCGACGTGCTCGGAATACGCCATGCAGGCCATCGCCCGTTTCGGCGCGTTCAAGGGCAGTTGGCTGGCGTTCCGGCGCATCCTGCGGTGCCATCCGCTTCACCCGGGCGGGATCGATCCCGTACCGGAACCTACCTCCGGGAAACCCACATGCCATCGACACTGATCGTCAACGCCCGCCTGGTCAACGAAGGCCGCGAATTCGACGGCGACCTGCGTTTCGAGGACGGCCGGATCGCCCAGATCGGCACAGGCCTGTCGGCACGCGCGAACGAGACGGTGATCGACGCCGGCGGCCGTCGCCTGCTGCCGGGCATGATCGACGACCAGGTGCACTTCCGTGAGCCGGGCATGGAATACAAGGCCGACATCGCGACCGAGTCGGCCGCCGCGGTGGCCGGTGGACTGACGTCCTTCATGGACATGCCCAACACCAACCCGCCCACGCTCGATGCCGAGGCACTGGAGAACAAGTACCGCCGCGCCGCCGGCCGCGCGTGGGGCAACTACGGCTTCTACATGGGCGCCAGCAACGACAACCTGGCCGCGATCCAGTCGCTGGACCCGCTCGCCGCGCCGGGCATCAAGGTGTTCATGGGCGCATCCACCGGCAACATGCTGGTCGACAACCCGGAAGTCCTCGACGGCATCTTCCGCGACGCGCCCACGCCGATCATCACGCATTGCGAAGACACGCCGATGATCGATGCCGAACTTGTGCGCTACAAGGCGAAGTACGGCGACGACATTCCGGCTGCGTGCCATCCCGACATCCGTTCGCGCGAGGCTTGCATGAAGTCGACGCAGCTTGCGCTGTCGCTTGCGCGCAAGCACGACACGCGCCTGCACGTGCTGCACATCAGCACGGCGGACGAGCTGGCACTGTTCGAAAAGGGCCCGCTCATCCGCGCCGACGGCACCCGCAAGCGCATCACGGCCGAAACCTGCATCCACTTCCTGCGCTTCGATCGCGCCGATTACGCTCGCCTGGGCAACCTGATCAAGTGCAATCCGGCCATCAAGGACGCGAGCGATCGCGAAGCCCTGATCCAGGCGCTGGCCGACAACGTGATCGACGTGCTCGCCACCGACCACGCGCCGCACACGCTGGAAGAAAAGGCGCGTCTCTACACCGGAGCGCCCAGTGGCCTGCCGCTGGTGCAGTACGCGCTTGTCGCCGCGCTGGAACTGGTGCACGAAGGTCGCCTCACCACCGCGCAGGTCGTGCAGAAGTTCGCGCACGCTCCGGCACAGCTGTTCGACGTGAAGGAACGAGGTTTCCTGCGCGAAGGCTATGCCGCCGACCTGGTGCTGATCGACGACACGCCGTTCACCGTGCAGCGCGAGGACGTGCTGTCCAAGTGCGGCTGGTCGCCGTTCGAGGGCACGACGTTCCGTTCGCGCATCGCCTCGACGTGGGTCAACGGGGAACTTGCGTGGGACGGACGGCAACTGGTCGGCCAACCGCGCGGCGAACGGCTGGCATTCGATCGATGAAGTCTGTTCGCGCGATTGCGCTGTCGCTGCTGGCGACGGCGTCGACGGCCTGCGCCGCAACGCAGGTCGCGCAGGTCCCGCCGACGGTGGCGCAGGCATCCCCTGCGGCTACCGCGAACGCCGATACGCGCGTGGTGTTCCCCACGTCCGTGCAGCAGGGCTCGCTGGTGCTGGGCAAGGTGCCGGCGGACGCCACCGTGCGTTACGGCACGCGCGTATTGCGACCGACGAACTACGGCACGGTGGTGTTCGGCATCGGTCGCGACGAGGCGGGTCCGGTCAGCGTCGACATCACGACTTCCGACGGCCGCATGCAGACGGCGCGCATCGCCGTCACACCGCGCGACTGGCCGGTCGAGAACGTGCGCGGCGTGCCGCCCAAGACGGTCGAACCGCCGCCGGACATCGCCGCGCGCATCGAACGCGAGCAGGCGCAGGTCGTGGCCGCGCGCGTGCGCGATGACGATCGCGCGGACTTCGCGCAGGCCTTCGTCTGGCCGGTGAAGGGCCGCATCAGCGGACGCTTCGGCAACCAGCGCGTCTACAACGGTGTACCGAAGTCGCCGCACTCGGGCATGGATATCGCCGCCCCGACCGGAACGCCCGTGCTGGCGCCGGCATCGGGCATCGTCACGTTCGCCGCGCCGGATCTGTACCTCACCGGCGGGACGCTGCTGCTCGATCATGGCCACGGCGTGAGTTCGAATTTCCTGCATCTGTCACGCATCGACGTGAAGGTGGGCGATCGGGTGCAGCAGGGACAGGTGATCGGCGCCGTCGGCGCGACGGGGCGTGCGACCGGACCGCATCTGCACTGGGGGATGAACTGGTTCGACGTGCGCGTGGATCCGCTGCTTGTGCTTGAACGCACGCAGTAAACGCCGATTGTTCGCCGGGGAAATGCGCAGCGCGATTTCGTCGAGGCAACCGGTCTTCACCGCGGCGCGGTTCGACGTGCCGGTCGATCCGTTGCGGGTGCTTGAACGCGCGGCGTAGCTCGCCATCGTGGCCAAGCCCGTACCCCATCTCAGGAAATCATCCGCGGCAGCGCTGCGGATCCCTCACACCAGCGTGCTCGCCCCATGCGAGTTCGCCGTGTTCGACACCGGCGTTGCGGCCGTCGTGCGCAGACGCGAGGCAGTGTAGCCGGTGACGCGATCGCGGCCGGCGGCCTTGCTCGCATAGAGCGCGGCGTCGGCACGTTCGAGCAGCTTCTCGACGGTCTCGCCGTAATGCAGTTCGGCCACACCCAGGCTCAGGGTCGTATTGAACAGGCGGTTCTCGATGGACAACGGCCGGCAGTTCACGGCCGCGCGCAGGTTCTCGGCGACGCACAGCGCTTCGCGCAGCTGCGTGTCCGGCAGCACGACGAGGACTTCGTCGCCGCCGTAACGTCCGAACAGGTCGTACGTGCGCAGGCGATTGCGCGTGCGCAGCGCCACGATGCGCAGCGTCTGGTCGCCGACGCGATGGCCATGCGCGTCGTTGATGCGCTTGAAGTAGTCGATGTCGAAGAACACCACCGACAACGGCCGGCGCCCGCGATGCGCCGCTTCGGCCAGCGCCTCAAGGCGCTCGTTGATCGCCGAACGCGTGAGTGCGCCGGTGAGCACGTCGTAAGTCGCCAAGCGGCTCGCGTGGTCGCGGTCGCGGCGCATCTGGTGCAAGTGGTCGGTCAAGCCGATGGTCAGCACCAGGCCACCCATCGCAAGGCCGATCGGGAAGGCGTATTCCATCCACTCCGGATTGCGCCAGCCGCCCAGCAGTTCGCCCAGCCGCAGCAGGACCAGCACGATCATCGGCGCCCACGACAGCACCATGAAGTACGCCTCGCGCTGGCGCTTCCACGCGGCGGTGACGCTGACAGCGAACGTCGTCACCGCCGACACCAGGAACACCCCGTTGGCGACCCACGCCAGCCAGCCGGCGGCCGTGCCCAGGTTGGCCAGCAACAGCACCAGCAGCGCGGCGTTGCAGCCGTGCAGCACGCGCATGAAGCGCGGGTGGCGTTCGGGCAGGTTGAGGTAGAGCGCGACGAAACTGTTGCTGGCCACCACGCCCAGCAGTCCGAACATGCGGCCGACGCGCGGATCGGACCCGACCAGTTCCGCCAGCCACGGCACCGCCCGTACTTCGCCACCCACGCACGCCAGGTAGAACGCCTGCGCGGCCAGCGTCAACGAAAGGTAGGCATAGGTGCGTTCGCCGATGCCGACCCAGAACCCCACCGCCAGCAGTGCCAGCACGACCAGCGTTCCCAGCACGAAGGTGCGCAGCGCGACGTGTCGCAGGTCCTGCCGGTGCACCGCGGCAAGCGGTTCGACGTTCACTGACATCGCGTTGGGCGACAGGGCGGTCACGCGCAGGTAGATCGATTCGCCGGTGGCCAGGCCCTGCGGCAGCGGGATGACCAGCGCACGCGTCGAGAATTCGGGATCGGCGTCGTTGCCCATCAGGGCGCGGCGCACGGGGATCGCGTCGCCGGGACGCCAGACTTCAACGCGGTTGAGGTACGGGAAACGAAGCACCAGGTTCGGCACGTCGGCCGGCTGGACAGCCTCGCGGGCGGTCAGGCGCCACCAGCGCGGGCGGCGGGACGCTTCCTGGATGGCCTGGCCTTCGACGCTGGCGAACTCGCCCTCATGCCGGCCGGAAAGGACTTCCAGCGGAACCGGGTCGTCGTCGAGGCGGGACACGTCGAACAGCTGCGCCGACGCGGACGTCGCCACCAGCATGCCGAATGCGGCCATGGCCGCCTGCCACCACCGACGAAGGGGTTTCCCCATGTCCCGTCTAGGCCCCCGAGCAAGGTCGGGAAGCATACCTTAATGAGACGGACGTCGCGGAACCGGCCGACGAAGGGGCCCACCGCCGGGGCCAGCGGTGCCCAGGACGGTCAGGTCGAAGCGCCCTGCCCCGTCACCCGCGCCACGGCATCGTGCGCGTGCAGGCTTTCGAAGTGCGAGACCTGGGCGTCGAAGCGCTCGATGCGCGGGTCGGCCGACAGGGCGGCGGCGACACGGCGGGCGGCGTCTTCGCAGAACATGAGGTTCTCGGCGTTGAGGCGGGCGAAGGCCTGTTCGTCCTCGCGCTTCACCGCCGTCTGCACCGGCGTGGCGAGCGCGGCTTCGAGGGCGTCGATCAACGCCGCCAGCGGCACCTCGTCGAAGGCCGGGCGCAATTCCACGCGCACGTCGGCGCGGCTGCGCTGGGCGTGCGGCGTGGCGGCCAGGCCGCGTTCGGACGCGAGCCATTCGCTCACCACGGCCGTGGAGAGCGGGCGCGCGGCGGCGAAATCCTCGGCGAAGCGCTCCGCGTTGAGCTGGCGCGAGAGCGCCGCCGATGCCGGGCAGGTGCTGGAATATTCGACCGAGAAGCCCAGCGCCAGGTGCAGGTGGCCGTCGCGCAGGGTCGCGTCGATCTCCACCGGATAGCGTTTCCAGCCGGCGTTGTCGCTGGCCAGCGCACGGCGCAGCAGCAGTTGCTCGAAGCGCAGCACCAGTCGGGCGGCGGTCGAGATGCCGCCCTGCTTCTCCACCAGCGTCTGCAGCACCCGGCGCAAGCCGGCAGGCGTCACCGTCTCGCTGGCGAACGCGTTCTGCAGTTGCAGGTACATGCGCGACATGTGGATGCCGCGGGCGTCGGCGTCCTTCAGGTCCACGCTGACATCGACCGACGCGGCGACGGTAATCGCCTCGCCGTCAGTCCCGGCCACGCGCAGTGGCAGGGCGATGTTGGACATGCCGACCCAGTCGAGGGGACGCGCCGCCGCGGCGGCGTCGAAGGCGACATCGGGAAGACGGCGCGGAGTGGTAGAAGTCGTGGTCACGGCGCAGAGATGGGGTTGGCGCGGGGGAGCGCAAGCCGGGCCATTGTAACGACCGCATCCGGACGGTCGGCCGGACAGGCTGCAACAGTCAGTTTCGGGGCGTCCGGGCGCCTATCGCGACGATAGGCACGGCCTCGCGTTCAGCCGCGCGCGCCCCGCCAGGCGGTCCACAGAGCCGACCACGGCGGCAGCGGCAGCGATGCGTCGCCACGCCGCAAACGCTGGCGTGCGACCGCATTCCATACGCGGCGCGGCCGGCTGGCCTCGCCGCTCGGCCAGTGCTGGAGCAGTTCGGCGCCCCAGGCCCGCGTCGTCGCGCCCTCGCCCGCGCGGGCGATGACGCTCATCGGCACGGCCGCTTCACCACTGTGCGCCAGGCGCGCGTGCAACAGACTGGCCTGCACGAGGGCAACGCCGGCGGCGGTGCCGCCGAACAGAGCAGCCTCGACGTCCGCAACCGCCTGCGCGAACGGCGCCAGCACGGCGAAGGCTTCGTTGCGGTCACGCGGTCGCTCACGGCTTTCGCGCAGCGGCACGATCGCCGCACCGAGCATCGTCCATGGTGCGGGGAGCTTCTGCAGCGCAAGGCCCAACGGATGGCGACGAATACCTCGCGACCAGCCCTGCAACTCCTCCATCCACCAGGCGAGTTTCGCTTCGCCCGGACGTGCGTCGCTACCGCCCCACGCGGCATCGGTCAGTTCCTGCTGCAACGCGGCCCACGCGATGGCGACATCGCGCTGCGACACAGGCACGAAGGCCTGCGCGACGGCCCATTCCGGCCAGCGCGCGCGCCACTTGTCGAGGAAGCTGTCCAGCGCTTCGTCGCGTGCCGGCCCCGCGTGTTCCTGTCCTGCCTCGCTCATCGCGTACCCGGCCAGGCCTGCGCGTCGATGAGCTGCGACGGCACGTCGATCATGACGTCGCCCTGCCAGGCGACCGGGTTGTCCTCGTCGAGGCGATAGCCCCACAGCGCGACCACGGACGGCATGCCGGCGGCACGCGCGGCGATGATGTCGCGCTCGTCATCACCCACGTAGACGCAATCTTCCGGTGCGACGCCGATGCGTTGCGCGGCCACCAGCAGCGGCAGTGGATGCGGCTTGCGTTCGCTGAGCGTGTCGCCGCCGATCAGCACTGCACAGCGTTCTTCCCAGCCCAGCACGGGCATGATCTGCCTGGCAAGGTATTCGGGTTTGTTGGTGACGATGCCCCACACGCAGCCGTTGGCCTCCAGCGCCGACAGCATCGCGTCGACGCCGTCGAACAGCGCGCTGTGATGGCCGAGCGCACGTTCGTAGCAGTCGAGGAACTCGGGCAGCCAGCGCTTGCGTTCTTCGTCGTTGACGTCGGGGAACCCTGCGCGGATCATCGCCAGCCCGCCCTTGGACACGTGCGGGCGCAACTGCTCCAGCGGCATCGGCGGCTGGCCACGCGCGGATCGCATCGCGTCAATCGCCGCGACCATGTCGGGCGCGCTGTCGAGCAGCGTGCCGTCCAGGTCGAACAGCACCGCCTTCGGGTACTTCAGCCCTTCGGCGACGGCCATCAGGCGACGTCCGGCTTCGAGGCGCAGGCGAGGTAGTTCACATCGGTGCGCGAAATGACGCGCGCACTGTTGCGCCACGGCTCATACATCAGGCCACTGACGTCTTCCAGCGTCAGGCCCGCTTCGCGCAGCCATGCGCCCATTTCGTGCGGCTTGATAAAGTCGCGGTACTGGTGCGTGCCGCGCGGCAGCAGCCGGGCGATGTATTCGGCGCCGACGATGGCGAGCGCGAAGGCCGCCGGCGTGCGGTTCAAGGTGGACAGGAACAGCTTTCCGCCCGGACGCAGCAGCGTCGCGCAGGCGCGGATGATCGAACCCGGATCGGGCACGTGTTCGAGCATTTCCATGCAGGTGATCGCATCGAACTGGCCCTGCATTTCCTCGGCCAGCGATTCCACCGACTGCAACCGGTAATCGACTTTCACGCCCGACTCCAGCCCATGCAGGCGCGCGACCTTCACGAGTTCCGGCGCCAGGTCCAGCGCGGTGACCTGCGCGCCCTCGCGCGCCATCGCCTCGCTGAGCAGGCCCGCGCCGCAACCGACATCGAGCACGCGTGCGCCACGCAGCGGCACGCGCGCGGTGACGTAGCCAAGGCGTGCGGGATTGAGCGCGTGCAGCGCCTTCTGCGGGCCTTCGGGATCCCACCAGCGCTGCGCGAGCGCGCCGAACTTGTCGAGTTCGGACTGGGTGAAGTTGGGTTCGGTGGAAGTCTGGGTCGTCACTCGAAATCTCCAGGAACGTCGTTCGTCGCGCGGATGCGGGGACGACGGTCGAATGCGGATGCGGGCGTCAGGTGAGGCGGATCGCCGCGATCCGTTCGCGCCACTGTCGCGCATTGGCCACCAGTGCAGCGGCATCCATGTCGACCAGCATGCGTTCGCGCAGCTTCGCGCGGCCGGCGATCCACACATCGCTCACCTGGTGGCGGCCGGTCGCGTAGATCAGCTGCGAGACAACGTGATGCAGCGGCTGCGTTTCGATCTGGCCGAGATCGACGCACACCAGGTCCGCCTGCTTGCCCGGTTCGATCGAACCGGTAAGCGCGTCGAAACCCAGCGCGCGTGCGCCGCCGAGCGTGGCGGCGTGCAGCGCGGTGGCGGCGTCAAACGCGGACGCATCCTCCGCCACGGCCTTGGCCAGCAACGCGGCGGTGCGCGTTTCGCCGAACATGTCCAGGTCGTTGTTGCTGGCGCAGCCATCGGTGCCGATGGCCACGTTCACGCCGGCCTTCACCAGCTTGCCCACCGGGCAGAAGCCCGAGGCCAGCTTGAGGTTGGATTCCGGGCAATGCACCACGCTCACGCCGCGCTGCGCGCACAGCGCGATTTCCGCGTCGGTGAGCTGCGTCATGTGCACGGCGATCAGGCGGTCGTTGATCAGGCCGAGCCGATCGAGCCGGGCGATCGGACGCTGGCCGAGCTTGGCATGCGATTCGGTGACTTCATGCGCGGTTTCGTGCGTGTGCAGGTGCACGGGGATATCGAGCTGGTCCGAGAGCATGCGGATGCGCTCGAAGTTCTCGTCCGACACCGTGTACGGCGCATGCGGCGCAAATGCGGTCGCCACCAGCGGATCATCGCGCCACTGGTCGTGCACTTCGCCGGCACGCTCGAAGTATTCCTCGCTCGTCTTCGCCCACGCGGTGGGGAAGTCGATCACCGGCAGGCCCACGCGCGCGCGGAAACCGTGCTGCTTGTAGACGGCGGCCTGCACGTCGGGGAAGAAGTAGTTCTCGTTGGCGCAGGTGGTGCCGCCGCGGAGCATTTCGGCGATCGCCAGGGTGACGCCGTCCTCGATGAACTCCGGGCCCATCACGGCCCCTTCGACGGGCCAGATGTGGCCCTGCAGCCATTCCATCAGCGGCAGGTCGTCGGCGATTCCGCGCAGCAGCGTCATCGGGTTGTGGGTGTGCGCGTTGACCAGGCCCGGCGTCAGGGCGGCGTCGGGGCGCGAGACCGTTTCGGCAGCGTTGAAGCGCTCGCGCGCCTCGCGGATCGGCAGCACTGCCACGATGGCGCCATCGCGAACGGCGACGGCGTGGGCTTCGAGCACCACGCCGTGCGGGACGACCGGGACGACCCAGCCGGCTTCGATCAGCAGGTCGCAGGCTTCGGGCGTGCGGTCGTGGGTCATGCGGCCTCGCTTTGTCTGCTGCTCCCTCCCCTGCCTGCAGGGAGGGTTGGAAAGGGACGCGAGCCGCGTTGCGGCCCGCTGGGTTCCAGGATCGCCCGCCGATGTTGCAGGCGCGCCGACGTTGGACGGCGTGAGGGCCTGGATGCCGGCCTACGCCGGGTTGACGCATCGGCAAACCCGCTCGCGCAAGGCGCGAGCGGCCGGCTCGTCACTTCACGCGGCTGACGTACTCGCCCGAACGCGTGTCGACCTTGATGATTTCTTCCTGGCCGACGAACAGCGGCACGCGGACCACCGCGCCGGTTTCCAGCGTCGCCGGCTTGCCGCCGCCGCCCGAGGTGTCACCACGGACGCCCGGGTCGGTCTCTGTGATCTTCAGCTCGACGAAGTTCGGCGGCTGCACGGCGATCGGGGTGCCGTTCCACAACGTGACCACGCAGGCTTCCTCGCCCTTGAGCCACTTCTCGGCGCCGCCCATGCCGGCCTTGTCGGCCTGCACCTGCTCGAACGACTCCTGGTTCATGAAATGCCAGTACTCGCCATCGGAGTACAGGTACTGCATGTCGGTGTCGACCACGTCGGCCTGCTCGACGTTGTCGGTGGCCTTCATCGTCATTTCGACCACGCGACCGGACTTGATGCTGCGGTACTTCACGCGGGTGAAGGCCTGACCCTTGCCCGGCTTGACGTACTCGGTCTCGGTGATGATGCACGGGTCGTTGTTGACCAGGATCTTCTGGCCGTTCTTGACGTCGTTCATGCCCAGGCTGGCCATGAGTGGAACTCCTGCGTAAGTGAATAGGTGTCGCCCGGCCGCCCCGATATGGGTGAGTTCGGGCGGGAGGCTAGAATGTCGGGCTGTTGTGCCGGGCCGTGGGCCGCGGCGCAAGGAAAACCGGTCCGCCATGATACCTGCTGCCCCCACCCCACTTCACCCTGTCCCGTCCCACGCCGCCCCGCCGCGCTGGCAACAGCTGTGGCGCGACGCCGTGCGCGACCCGCGCGAACTGCTGGGGATGCTGGGTCTGGACGCCGCCGGGCTCGGTCTGTCCGACGAGGCCGCCGCCCAGTTCCCGCTGCGCGTGCCGCACGGGTTCGTTGCCCGCATGCGTCATGGCGATCCGGCCGACCCGCTTCTGCGCCAGGTGCTGCCGCTCGACGCCGAGATGCGCCCGATGCCCGGCTTCACGCTCGATGCCGTCGGCGATGCCGCGGCCAAGGCCGGGCATGGGGTCATCCGCAAATACAACGGCCGCGCCCTGCTGATCGCCACCGGCTCGTGCGCGATCCACTGCCGCTACTGCTTCCGTCGCCACTTCCCCTACGCCGAGGAAACGGCGGCGGCGGCCGGTTGGCGCGACGCGGTGGAGGCCATCGGCAATGACGCCTCGATCGACGAGGTCATCCTTTCGGGCGGCGATCCATGGTCGCTGGCCACGGCGAAGCTTGGCGAGCTCACCGATGCGCTGGCGACCATCCCGCACCTCAAGCGTCTGCGCGTGCATACCCGGCTGCCGGTGGTCCTGCCCGAACGCGTGGACGATGCGCTGATCGGCTGGCTCTCCGCGCTGCCCTGGCCGGTGACCATCGTGCTGCATGCCAACCACGCCAACGAGTTCGACGCGAGCGTCGATGCGGCGCTGGCCCGGCTGCGCGGCGCCGGCGCGATGCTGCTCAACCAGGCCGTGCTGCTGCGCGGGGTCAACGACTCCGTCGAGGCGCTGGCTGCCCTGGGCGAACGCGGCCATGCCGCCGGCGTGCTGCCCTACTACCTGCACCAGCTCGACCGGGTGCAGGGCGCGGCGCATTTCGAAGTCCCCGACGACACCGCGCTGTCCCTGCACCGCGAGCTTGCCGCGCGGGTGTCGGGCTACCTCGTGCCCAGGCTGGTGCGCGAAGTGGCCGGCGATCCGGGCAAGCGGCCGCTCTAGTCGACACCGGCAACGCGCCGGGTTTGGCAGCGTCCGCGCGACGGTCGTCTCAAGTTTGTTCCACTGCGGTCGCTAAACCGTCATATCCCCCAAATCCAGCCTGCGCGAATGGACTGAACACTCCCGTTCATGTCATAACTCGTGCTTGGGGAGGTGACGCAATGCAATTCGGGAAAGAAACGGCGCTGCGCCTGCTGATCGTCGACGACAGCGTCGAGGCGGCCGAGGCCATCGTCAGCGGGCTGCGCAACAGTGGCATTGCGGTACGCCCTTCGCGACCGGAAAACGAGAACGAACTGGCCTCGCTCATCGCGAGCCAGGCGCCGGACCTTGTGCTCGCCGCGCGCGAAGCCACGCTGGTTCCCATCACCAAGGTCATGCAGGCGGTCGACGCCAGCGGCAAGGACCTGCCGGTGCTGATGCTGCTGGACACCGTCGACGACTCGCGCCTGCTGGAGATGGTCACCCTCGGCGCACGCGGCATCCTCCTGCGCCGCAGCGGCGAGCACGTCAACGTGCGCGTTCGCCAGGAATGGGCCGACCTCGAGGCGCGCCGTTCGCAGCGCCGCCTGGAAGCGCAGATCCGCGAGACCGAGCGCCGCTGCGACGCGCTGATCGACTCCTCGCGCGAGCCCATCGCCTACATCCACGAAGGCATGCACATCCGCGCCAATCCGGCGTACCTGGAAATCTTCGGCTTCGAGTCCTTCGAGGACATCGAGGGCATGTCGCTGCTCGACCTGATCGCCCCTTCCAAGGTCGAAGGCTTCAAGCAGTTGCTCAAGCAGATCAGCAAGGGCGAAGCGCCGCCGCGGCACGAGACCGAAGCGCGCGCGCTCGACGGCAGCGGTTTCCCCGCCGTCATGGAATTCACCACCGCGACCTACGAGGGCGAGCACTGCCTGCAGGTGATCCTTCGCCGGCAGGAGGTCGACCCGGAGCTGGCGCGCGAAGTCGAGGAACTGCGCCAGCGCGACCAGGTCACCGGCCTGCTCAACCGCGCCACGTTCCTGCGCTCGCTGGAAGACACCGTCGCCGACGCCGCGCAGAGCGCCACGCACCACGGCCTGCTGCTGATCGAACCGGACCACTTCAACCGCCTGCTGCAGGACATCGGCCTGGACGCCGCCGACGCGCTCGTCTCGGCGATGGCCGATCGCCTGCGCACCGCGCTGGGCGCCGACCATGTCGCGGCGCGTTTCGGCGAACACCAGTTCGCCGTGCTCGTGCCCAACGCCGACCACCGCCTGGTCACGGGCCTTGCGGAGAAGCTGCGCACGGCCTTCGCCGACCACGTGCTGGAAACGCCGGACCGCTCGCTCAGCACCACCGTCAGCATCGGCGGCGTGCTCATCGGCGAGAAGATCGCCAGCATCACCGCCGTGCTCGGCAAGGCCAGCCAGTGCCTGCAGTCGGCCAGCGGCGTGGGCGGCAATCGCACCGAACTGTTCGATCCCGGCGCGGCCGACCGCGCGGAAGAGGAGCGCGTGGAAGCGTGGGTGCAGCGCATCCGCGACGCCCTCGACGCCGACCGCTTCGTCATGGAGTACCAGCCGCTCATCGCCATGCACGGCGAACCGCTGGAGATGTACGAGGCCTACCTGCGCCTGCAGGGCGAGCACGGCGAACTCGTGCCGCCGCTGGCGTTCCTGCAGATCGCCGAGGAACACGGGCTGCTGTGGGAAATCGACCGCTGGGTGGTCGGCAAGGCGATCTCGGTGATCGGCGAGCGTTCGCGCGCCGGCCGACCGACGACCGTGCTGGTGAAGATCACGCAGGCTTCGCTGCAGGACAACACGCTGGCGCAGTTCATCCAGGAGAAACTCGCCAGGCACGGCTCCGACGGCAACCTGCTGGTGCTGCAGCTGCCCGAGTCGAAGGTGTTCACGCACCTGCGCGCGGCGCAGGAATTCCAGGCCCAGGTCGCACAGTACGGCGTGCGCGTGGGATTGGAGCAGTTCGGCGTGGGCCTGAATTCGTTCCAGCTGCTGACCCACTTCAACGCCGCATTGCTCAAGATCGATCGCAGCTTCATGGAAGACCTGGGCGGCAACCCGGACAACCAGGCCCGCCTGCGCGAAATCGCGGAGAAGGCGCGCGAGCTCGGCAAGACCACCATCGCCGAGTTCGTGCAGGACGCCGCGAGCATGAGCGCGCTGTTTGGCGCCGGCATCGACTATGCGCAGGGCAACTTCCTGGCGCCGCCATCGCCACAGATGGACTACGAGTTCTGATCCTCGCGACCGCGAAGTCCTACACAAAAAAGCCCGCCTTCCGGCGGGCTTTTTCATGATTGCACCAAGATGGGCGATCAGCTCACCACTGTTCCGCGCACCTGCTCCAGCGGCGCGTTCTGCAGCGCCTGGATGCGTTCTTCCAGCGGCGGATGGCTCAGGAACAGGCGGCGCAGGCCGTGACCGACGGCGCCGCTGATGCCGAACGCCTGCACCGTCTTGGGCAGCGTGCTTTCGCCGTACGTCATGGACAGGCGCTGCAACGCGGCGATCATCTTCTCGCGGCCAGCCAGGCGCGCGCCGCCGGCGTCGGCGCGGAACTCGCGATGACGCGAGAACCACATCGCGATCATGCTGGCGAACAGGCCGAAGATCATGTCCAGCACGAACACGATGGCGAAGTAGCCAAGGCCCGGGCCACCCTCGCGATTGCCGCTGAGGTAGCTGTCGATCACGCGGCCGACCACGCGCGCCAGCACGATCACGAACGTGTTGAGCACGCCCTGGATCAGCGCCATCGTGACCATGTCGCCGTTGGCGACATGGCTGACTTCATGGCCCAGCACGGCTTCGGCTTCGTCGCGGTTCATCGCGCGCAACAGGCCGGTGGACACGGCGACCAGCGAGTTGTTGCGGCTGGGGCCGGTGGCGAAGGCGTTGATTTCCGGCGCGTCGTAGATGGCGACTTCCGGCATCTTGATGCCCGCCGCCTCGGCCTGCCGACGCACGGTGTTGACCAGCCACTGCTCCGACTCGTTGCGCGGCTGTTCGATGACGTGCGCGCCGGTGGAACGTTTGGCCATCCACTTGGAGATCATCAGCGAGAACAGCGAGCCGCCGAAGCCGAACACCGTCGCCATCACCAGCAGGCCGGTGAACTGCTGCGGGTTCACCTTGAAGATCGACATCACGATGCTCAACAGCATCAGGACGGCGAAGTTGGTGGCCAGGAAAAGGAATACGCGCTTGAACATGATGGGAACCTTTTGCGCCCCACGGGCGCGACATGCAGGAAAAATGTGGCACGCTGGCGTTGAATTCAAGTGAAATCGGCCGCCGGCCCCTTTGCCTGACGAGGCCTTGTGATCCCACCCTCCGCGCCACCGGGCTACCGCGGCCGTTTCGCGCCTTCCCCGACGGGCGATCTCCATTTCGGTTCCCTGCTCGCCGCCTTTGGCAGCTGGCTGCTGGCGCGCCACGCCGGCGGCCGTTGGCTGGTGCGCGTGGAGGACCTCGACCCGCCGCGTGAAGTCGCCGGCGCCGCTCGTCGGCAGCTCGATGCATTGCGCGCGTTCGGGCTGGAGGCGGACGAGGAAATCCTCTGGCAGAGCCGGCGCAGCGCACGCTACGAATCGGCGTTGGAACAACTGCTGCGCGACGGTCTCGCGTTCCACTGTCATTGCAGCCGCACCGACGTTGCCACCGTGTCAGGCATTCATCGCGTCTGCATCGCGCGCCAGACGCGGCCTGATCCGGCAGTGCGCCTGCGCGTGGAGGACGGCAGCGTGGTGGCGTTCGACGATGCGATCCGCGGCCGCGTCGAACAGGACGTGTCGCGCGAGGTCGGCGATTTCGTGCTGCGACGCGCGGACGGATTCTGGGCCTACCAGTTGGCGGTCGTCGTGGACGATGCGGACCAGGGCATCACCGACATCGTGCGCGGCGCGGACCTGCTCGACTCCACGCCGCGGCAGATCCTGCTGCAGCGTGCGCTGGGCCTGCCGACGCCGCGCTACGCGCACCTGCCACTGGTGCTGGGTCCGGGCGGGCGCAAGCTGTCGAAGTCCGACGCGGCGCAACCGGTGGATCCGGCGAACCCTCTCGCCACGCTGCGCGCGGCGTGGCTGCGGCTGGGACAGGCGCCCGAAGGGCTGATGGAGGCGCACGACGTCCCCGGGCTGCTGGCCCGCGCGGCGGAGGCGTTCGATCCCGCGCGCATTCCACGGCACGACACCGGACCGCACGAAATGTAATGAGCGGCCCGCACGATGGTCGCCTGCTTGCCTCTAGAATCAAATCGGGCCGCGCGCCGTGCGGGCCTGCCCAGGAGATCCCACATGCAGTCTCGCGTCGCCCTCGTCACCGGCGGTACCGGCGGTATCGGCAGTTCGATCGTCCAGCGCCTGGCGGCCATGGGCCACCGCGTGGCCACGAATTACCGCGACGAAGGGCGCGCCCTGGCCTGGCAATCGAAGATGCGCGAACGCGGCGTCGACGTGGTGCTGGCGCGTGGCGACGTGTCCTCGCCGGAGGAAGCGCAGGCACTGGTGGCGGATGTCGAACGCGACCTGGGCCCGATCGAGGTGCTGGTGAACAACGCCGGCATCACGCGCGATTCCACCTTCCACCGCATGACGCCGATGCAGTGGAACGAGGTGATCGGCACCAACCTCAACTCGTGCTTCAACGTGACCCGGCCGGTCATCGAAGGCATGCGCGAGCGCAAGTGGGGCCGCATCGTGCAGATCAGCTCCATCAACGGCCTGAAGGGCCAGTACGGCCAGGCCAACTACGCCGCCGCGAAGGCCGGCATGCACGGCTTCACCATTTCGCTGGCGCGCGAGAACGCCCGCTTCGGCATCACCGTCAACACCGTCTCGCCCGGTTACGTGGCCACCGACATGGTGATGTCGGTGCCGGAAGACGTGCGCGCGAAGATCGTCGCGGAGATCCCGACCGGCCGCCTGGGCACGCCTGACGAAATCGCCTACGCGGTGTCGTTCCTGGTTGCCGAGGAAGCGGCGTGGATCACCGGGTCGAACCTGGACATCAACGGTGGCCATCACATGGGCTGGTGAGGCGGACGCGCTTCAGGCCCCGTTCCTGTTGGCTGAGCGGCGCCCCCCGTTCACGCGCTTCGGCGCGGATCGCCCAGGTTAACTTTCTGTCAAACGGCAGTTGCAACCCCCGCCCCGCTGCGCCATGCTGCGAAGCATCACGATTTAGAGCCGAAGCTCCATGGCCTCGATGCGCGTCATCAAGAAGTATCCGAACCGACGGCTCTACGACACCGAGATTTCGAGTTACATCACCATCGAAGACGTCCGGCAGCTCATCGTCGACGGCGAGGAATTCGAGGTGCGCGACGCCCGCAGTGGCGATGACCTCACCCGCCAGGTGCTGCTGCAGATCATCGCCGAGCACGAACAGGACGGCGAACCGGTCCTGTCGACCCAGTTGCTGAGCCAGATCATCCGCTTCTACGGCGACTCGCTGCAGGGCTTCATGGGCAGCTACCTGGAGCGTTCGATGCAGGTCTTCCTCGACCAGCAGCAGCAGTTCCGCAACCAGATGGGCGGCATCCTCGGCCAGACCCCGTGGGCGCTGATGAACCAGCTCACCGAACGCAATCTGCAGATGTGGAACGAGTTCCAGCGCAACCTGTCCGGCAGCGTCGGCCAGAGCACCACCCCGCCGCCGACCAAGGCGAAGGGCGGGGAGCAGAAGCGCTAAGCGGGATCCGGATTCGCAAGAGCGTTTCCAACGCCGTCCTCCCGGCGAAGGCTGGGACGCTCCCGCCGCACGGATTCCTGCGTTCGGGGGAATGACGGTGCGCACCCGCCGTTCAACGATCCCAGGCTGGGCCGGCCTCGCCGGGATGACGCCTCAAGGGACTGAAAGGACTGGACGGCCGAAAGCGCCAGCCGATGAGCGCCATCCCGCCCTCACCGCGCCGCGGTCGCCGCCTTCGCCCCCGGCCCGCAGTACTGCGCCCGGAACTGTTCCGCCTGCGGCATCAGCGATTGCAGCACCTGGATGCGGTTGGCCGGATCGGGGTGGGTGGAAGCGAACTCAGGCGGGCGTTCGCCGCCGCCGAGTTCGGACATGCGCTGCCACAGCGGGATCGCCGCATTGGGGTCGTAACAGGCCGCCGCGGCGAGCATCAGGCCGACCTTGTCCGCCTGCGTCTCGTGATTTCGACCGTACGGCAGGATGAAACCGTACTGCGCGCCGGCACCGAGCGCGGCCATCACCGCCTGCTGCTGTTGCGGGTCCATCCCGCCGATGGCCATGCCGGCGGCCATCTGCCCCATCTGCACCAGCTTCTGCTGGGCCATGCGCTGGCTGCCGTGGCGCAGCAGCGCGTGGGCGATTTCATGCCCCATCACCACCGCCATCGCGTCGGCGTTCTGCGCGATCGGAATGAGCCCGGTGTAGACCGCCATCTTTCCGCCCGGCAGGCAGAACGCGTTGGCCTGGTCGGACTGGATCACCGCCACGTCCCACTGGAACTGCTGGTGATCGGTCGGCACAGCCTGCTGATTCTGCGCGGCGAGCGTGGCGGTCACTTCCGGCACGCGCTGGATCAACCGCTGCGCGATCTGCCGGATCTGCACGCTCGCCTGCGAATCGGCCGGCAGCAGCGCGCCCTGCGCATTGGCATCACCCAGAACCTGCTGGAACGCCTGCGCGCCGAGCTGCACTTCTTCATCGGCGGAGGTGCCGTAGTGGGCCGTCTCGCCCGTGTACGGGTCCACGCGCGAGTTGCCGAACCACTGCCACGCCGCGTAACCGGCGAACAGGATCAGGATCCACCAGCGGATTCCGCCGAAGCCGCGACGCGGCCTGCCCTGTTGCCGTGCACCACCAAGCGGATCTGTCCTCACCTGCATCTCCTCGAACCATCCCTGGTAAGTGTGTCGCCGCGTCGCGGCAGGATCGATGCTCAGATGTCGCGCACCACCCGGAACCCTATCCGCGCGGTCGTGTTGTTGGCGTCACTGCCCTGCCTCCAGGCCGAACGCATTTCTTCCGGCGCACTGGCCCAGGAGCCGCCCCTCACCACCTTGGAACGGCAACCGGGATTGATCCAGGCCTCGCCGCCACGCGGGGCGCGGCGGAACGTGTCGTGCCAGCAGTCGGCGACCCATTCGCTCACGTTGCCGGCCATGTCATGCAGCCCCCAGGCGTTGGGCTTGTAGCTCGCCACCGGGGCAGGCCCCCAGGCGCCGTCGCCGTAACCGGGGAACGCGTTCTGCCAGCGCCGGCCGCTAGGGGAGACGTCCAGCCCACCGGTGAAGTTACCCGCGCGCGGGGGCGGCGTACCGTTGCCCCACGGGTATCGGCCACTGCCGCCCGCCCGCAGCGCGTATTCGAACTCCGCCTCGCTCGGCAACCGGTACCGCTGGCCGGTCTGCGCCGACAGCCATTCCACGTACGCCACCGCGTCCTTCGCGCTGACATGGATGACCGGCATGTCGTCGCTTGCGGGGCGGCCGGTGTAGTCCGACTCCCAGTCGACGTTGCCGCGCCGCACCAGATTGCCGCTGCGTTCGTCGTAGGCAGTCGAATAGCCACGACGGCTCGCGCGGTCGCGGTGTTTCGTCGCCTGCATGAAACGGCGGAACTGCCCGACGGTGATTTCCGTACGCGACATCGCCACGCCGCGCTCGAAACGGATGTTGCGCGCCGGGCGTTCGGACTCTTTGCCTTCGTTGTCTTCCGAACCCATGCGGAACGCGCCGTGGGGAATGACCACCATCTGCGGCCCGCGCACGGCGCCCTTCATCGAGTCGGTGAACACCTGCCCGGGCCGGAACAGGCCGTAATGCGTGGCCAGGTCGATGCGTTCGCGCAATTCGCGCGTGGCCGGATCGCCCGTGGGTGCGATGCGCAACATCACGGCGAGATGACGCCGCCCTTCGTCGATGCCACCCTGCCGCATCAGTGCCGCAAGGCCCGCATCGCGCAGCGCATTGATGCGCACGATGCGCTGCATCGCCAGCCGGCTGCGCGCGTCTTCGACGCTGGGCGCGGGCGGACGCACCTTCGCAGCGACGTCGAGTTCGCGACCGGCCGTTGTGTAGTCGTCGCCATCCGCCGCGAGCTCGGCGCGGCGGATCAGCGCGCTCTCCACCGCCGCCACGCCCTGGTTGGCGCGCATGTCGCCCGGCCGCAGCTTCAGCGCCTGCCGGAAATGCGTCAGCGCCTGGTCGGGTTCGCCGGCCACGCCGAGGCGGCCGGCATTGAGCGCCTCCTCGCCGAGGCGGTTGGCTTCCTGCGCTTCATCGGCGCGATCCAGGCGTGCGAGGTAGTCGACGATATCGACATTGCCCGGCGCGACGGCGCGTGCGACCGCGGCGATCTCGTGGGCGCGGCGCAACGACAGCGGGTCGTGGTCGAGCTGCTTGAGCGCCTCGTCGCCGTTGGCGATCAGCCGCCTGAGCGAGCGGTCGAAGCCCGCATTGGCGGCCGCGTCCTCCGGATCGAAGCGACGCAGCGCGTAGTAAAGCGGGATCGCATCATCCGGCCCCCCGAACAGGCGCCCGCGCGACAATGCCTGCGCGGCTTTGTCCTTCAGCTCGGCGACGTTCTCCTCCGTCACCTGCACCGGCGGGACGCGCCATGCCGGCACGGGAGAGACCGACTGGTCGGCGCTGATGGTCACGATCGGCGTATGCGCCGCGACATCGCGCTTGGGCGAGGACGCATCGCGTGAGCATCCTGCCGCCAGTGCCATCACGGCGATGCCGGCGGCCAAAAGCACTGCGCGCAAACGTCCTCCTCGCCTCCGGGGGCAGATCGTGGGTCCCGGTCTTCACGGCCTGCGATGCCGGGAGCCCCGAAAGTAGGCTATTGTCGCCCGCCCCGGCAACCGCCGACCACCTGCCATGCACCACTGACATGCCCGTCGCCTGGATCACCGACCCCGCGCAACTGCGGGCGCGCTTCGCAACCAAGCCCGCACGCATCGGTCTGGATACCGAATTCATCCGCGAGCGCACGTACTGGCCGCAACTGGCGCTGGTGCAGATCGCGCTGGGCGACGCGGACGGGGAGGACATCCTGCTGGTCGACCCGCTGGTGCCGGGGATGCTCGAGGCCTTGACGCCGATCCTCGCCGACGAGTCGATCGTCAAGATCATGCACAGCCCCAGCGAGGATCTGGTCGCCTTCAAGCACGCCTGCAACGTCGTGCCAAAGCCGCTGTTCGACACGCAACTGGCCGCGGCGCTGACCGGCGTCGGTGGCGGGTTGGGTTACCAGAAGCTCGTTGAACAGCTGACCGGCGTCGTGCTGCCCAAGGGCGAGACACGCTCGGACTGGCTGCGCCGCCCGCTTTCGCCGTCGCAACTTGAGTACGCGGCCGACGACGTGCGCCACCTGTTCCAGATGCACGACCAGCTGGACCAAAAGCTGGGCGAACTCGATCGTCGCCAATGGCTCGCCGAGGACGCCGCACGCACCGTGTCCAACGCGCAGAACGAAGGGCCCGAGCGTTGGCCGCACGTCTCGATGCGCAGCGCGCAGTTCCTCGATCGCGACGCACAGCTGCGACTGCTGCGGTTGCTGCGCTGGCGCGACCTGTACGCGCGCGACAACGATCGTCCGCGCAGCTGGATCCTGGACAACGAACTGGCGGTAACGCTGGCGAAGACGCCGCCCATCGATCGCGCGGGATTGCAGCGCACGCTCGACGCGGTTCCGAAGTCCCCGCGTCGCCTCACCGATGCGATCTGGTCCGCGCTCGACACGCCGCTGCCGGACGAAGCCGACGCGCCTGATGCCGTGCAGTCCGAACAGCGCGACAAGCAGCGCCTTCGCAAGTTGCAGGACGCCGTGGCTGCGCGCAGCGCCGAACTCGGCCTGCCCGATGGCGTACTCGCCTCGCGCCGCTGGCTCGAAGTGCTGATGGACCAGGGCGAATGGCCCGAAGCCCTGGCCGGCTGGCGACGCCGGGCGCTCGAGCCGGGGCTGGCGCCGCTGCTCGCCGCGACCAACTGAGCGGCAGCTACACCGCCGCCATCTGCGTGAGGCGGCGTGAACGCCCGTTTGCGAGCAACCCTTCGCCGTCCTCGTACACGCGCGACGCCGGACCGACGATGAAGGGATCCGGCTCGCCGATCACGACCCTTTCCTTCGCGGTGTAATCGCAGGCCCCCAGCACCACGCGCATCGCGTTCACGCGCGCCCGCTTCTTGTCGTCCGAGCGGATCACCGTCCACGGCGCATCGGGGGTGTCGGTGGACACGAACATCGCTTCCTTCGCGCGCGTGTATTCGTCCCATTTGTCGAGCGATGCCAGGTCCACCGGCGACAGCTTCCATTGCTTCAACGGATCCTTCCTTCGCTGCGCGAAACGGCGGTGCTGCTCTGCGCGACTCACCGAGAACCAGAACTTGAACAGCCGCACGCCGCTGCGCACGAGCATGCGCTCGAAGTTCGGACACTGGTGGATGAACTCCAGGTATTCATCGGTGGAGCAGAAACCCATCACGCGCTCCACGCCGGCGCGGTTGTACCAGGAGCGGTCGAACAGCACGATCTCACCGGCCGCCGGGAGATGCTCGACATAGCGCTGGAAATACCACTGGCTGCGTTGCGTGTCGCTGGGCTTTTCCAGCGCCACCACGCGCGCGCCACGCGGATTCAGGTGTTCCATGAAGCGCTTGATCGCCCCACCCTTGCCGGCCGCGTCGCGACCTTCGAACAGGATGACCACGCGCTGTCCGGTCTCCTTCACCCACGCCTGCCACTTGAGCAGTTCGATCTGCAACCGGCGCTTCTCGCGCTCGTAGCGCGCACGGGACATGCGGGCGCCAGGCGACGCCTCCGGCTCGCGAACCGCACTCTCGCCGCCCGGAGCGACTGGGTCGTCCAGCCCGACGGTCCGGCTGTGTTCCTGCATGGTCATGGCGACTCCTCGAGGGCGGGAAAACCACACTCTCCCGCTCCGCGCCTGCGCCCAGCTTGAGCTCGATCAATCGCCTGCCGGTTCCGGCACAGGCCGATGTCTCATGCTGTCGCGGCCACCGCCGCGCCCGGGGGCTAGCGTGCCGCCGGATCGCCAGCTAGAATTTGCCCTTCGTGGGGCGGTAGCTCAGCTGGGAGAGCGTCGCGTTCGCAATGCGAAGGTCGGGAGTTCGATCCTCCTCCGCTCCACCACTCATCCAGACGAAGCAGCGCGATACGCCCCGGGCGTCTCGCGCTGTTTTGCTTTGCGGGACCGGATTTCCACCCGCGCCGCGAATCCGGCTTGCGGGCTTCACAACAGACGCAGGCTCAACGCGCCCAGGGCTCTCGACATCCTGATCGCGATGCCGGCGCCCGTGTTCTGCGCCTGCGCGACATGGATGCCAATGAGCTTGCGACCATCCACCGACATCCAGGCCGCGCCCGAATCTCCCTGGTCGTAGCAGGCGTAGTCCTGCGGCATCCAGGTTTCCGCCTGGACCTCGAACCGATCGTCGCGCACGGCGACCACGCGGCCTCGCGTCACGCCGGTCGCGCTGCCGGATTTCATGACGATCATGCCCACGACCGGCTCGGCGACGCCCGACCACCGGCCCAGTTCAAGGATGGCGGGCTCCATGAGGACGCCGTCGTCGAGCCGGAATGCCACCAGGTCCAACGGCGCGGGCGCATAGACCATCGCGCCTTTTGAAATCCTCGTCCCGGGCGTGCGCAGGGTCGGTTGCCACACCGCCACGCCCGTGGCACGCGAAGTGGACACGACATGGGCCGCCGTGACGCACCAGCGATCGGCGCCGGTACGAGTGCCGAAGCATCCGATGGTGCCGCTGCGCTGCACTTCGTCCGAACACAGCATGACGCCTGCAGGCAACGGCCGGTACGCGAGTCGCTGGTTGAGCGTGATGATGGCCATCAGGGCGACCGGGCGGCGGCCACGCCGGCCTCCAGAGTCTGCGAATCGCCCGGCTCCAGTTCCGGCATGAAGTCCAGGCCCGCGCGTTCTTCAATCCATCGCACGGAACGTCGGTAGTCGTCGATGTTGTAGCCCGCCGGCAGCTTTTCGTTGGGCACGACGTAGGCCGTCGCCGTGAGCCCACCGCTCGCGTCCTGCCCGACGACGATCTTGTAAAGGTGCGTCGGCACGGCGACGCCTGCGCCGATCGTGTAGTACTCGATCCAGCCGTCGGCATCGTCGGTCTCTTCGGCAGGGTCGTAGATCAGCGCGCCGGTGATGATCCAGGTGACGCGATCCTCCGCCACCCAGCGCCGCACGCGCGCCTCCAGCTGCGCCCAGGCGCCGGAGTTCAGGCTTGGCGTCTGCGGCGACATGTTCGACAAGTAGAACGACTCGGACATCTGCTGCTTGTTGTCGGTGAAGTCCTCCGCCGGCGCATGGTGGCCGCGATGGTAAGCGCTGCCCTTGTAGTCGCGCAGTTCCGATCGGGGGCCCGTCAGCACCGGATCGGCCTTGAAACTGTCCTTGCGTTGGAACGGACCGTCGAGTCGGGCCGGATCCATGCGCTCGCACACCCACAAGGGAATCTTGTAGTCGCCGCTGTGTTCGAGTCCGTAGCCGTCGCGAACCACCAGTTCTGTGAACCCGTGCTCCCAGCCCTGGCGATGGCGTGGATGGCCGAATGGGCACAGATGATCCAGCGTCATTTCCTGCTGCAGCGTGAGCTGCCCGGCATGCAGGGTGATCGCGCGTGTGTCGGACTGGGCGCGGACCATGTGCCGGGCAGGCTGCTGCGTCGCGCAGCCCGTACACACCAGGACGGCCGCCAGCGCCGCACAGGTCCATTTCCCGGTGACGGTCATGTCGTTCGATCTCCTTGACGGACCTCGGCCTTCGAAGGCGTCAACGCCACCGCGCGAGGAAGTCGGCCACGCCGCGCAGGAGGGCACTCCAAACGTGTAAACGGAGCGGTCGGCGCGGGCTTTCGCATGCGCGCGATCCCGTTCGTCGCCGCACGCCCCTGCGATGAGCCGCGCCCGTTACCATTCGTCCATGCGCACCCATCACTGGCTTTCAGGCCTCGTCCTGCTCCTCACCGGTTGCGCGAGCACAGGGACGCCAATGCAGCACGACATCGATGCGCTGATGCGCGATTACCACGGCGATGTTCCGGGGGCCAGCGTGCTCGTCGTGCGCGACGGCCAGCCGGTGATACGACGCGCTTACGGCATGTCAAACCTCGAAGATCACATCAAGGCCACGTCGCAGACGAACTATCGCCTGGCGTCGGTAAGCAAGCAGTTCACCGCTGCCTCGATACTCTTGTTGGCACAGGATGGGCGGCTGAAGCTCGATGACCGCATCGGGCAGTATCTGCCGGGCCTGCCCGCCGTGGCAGACAACATCTCGATCCGCCACCTGCTCACCCACACCTCCGGCCTGATCGACTACGAGGACGTGATGGATCCGGCCGACACGCGGCAGGTGCACGACGCCGATGTCCTGACGCTGCTGCAATCCCAGGACCGCACCTACTTCGCGCCGGGCACGGGTTATCGCTACAGCAACAGCGGCTACGCGCTGCTGGCGCTGATCGTCGAACGCGCGTCCGGGCTGCGTTATGCGCAATTCCTGCACGACCGCATTTTCCAGCCCCTTGGCATGCACGACACCGTCGCTTACGAGTCAGGCGTGTCCATCGTGGCCAATCGCGCCTACGGCTACAGCCTCGAGCACGGCACGTGGAAGCGCACCGACCAGAGCACGACCAGCGCGGTGCTGGGCGATGGCGGCATCTACTCCTCCATCGACGACCTGACCCGGTGGGACGCCGCGCTTTACGACGAGCGTCTGTTGTCTTCGCAATCGCGGCGCCTGGCGTTCGCGCCCGCCACGCCCACCGACGACCCGCAGGTGGAATACGGCTTCGGTTGGCGCATCACCGGCGAAACGTTGTGGCATTCGGGGGAAACGATCGGCTTCCGCAACGTCATCGTGCGCTGGCCCCAGCGACATCTGACCGTGGTGGTGCTGACCAATCGCGACGATCCGGAGCCTTACGAGACGGCGAAGAAGATCGGCGAGATCGCGATGCGCCAGACCGCGACGAACTGAGCGCTCACTCGATCGGCACGTCGAAGAACGTCGACGGCGCGGGCTCGGGATCCAGCGTGAAGTGCCACCATTCCATCGGGTAGTTGCGCAGACCCGCGCTTCGCATCGCGTTCCGCAGGCGATCGCGGTTTACGCGCTGCTCTGGCGTGATCCGCGGCGAATCGGTGTTGGCCAGCGGGTCGAAGAAGTCGAATTCGGTGCCCATGTCCAGCGGCGTGCACGCGCCAGACGCATCGCAGCGCATCAGGGTCAAATCGGTGGTTGCACCGCGGCTGTGGCCCGAGGTCGGGGAGATGTAGCCGCCCAGCAGGTCGTGTTTTTGCAGGAAGGGATAGAAGCGCGCCTTCGTGCTTTCGTCCGCGTTGTTCGCCCAGGCCACGAACGAATGCACCGCGCGTGCAGGCCGGTAGCAATCGAAGATACGCAGGCGATAGCCCTGCTCCCGCACTGCGCTTTCGGCGCGCTGGATCGCCCGGGCGGCCGGCTCCAGCAGATAGCAGCGCGGCGCGCCGTAGCCATCCACCCGCCTGCCTGTGAAGTTGTTGCTGCCCGCATAGCGCATGTCGAGATCGATGTCGGGCACCAGCGTGCGCAAGTCGATTAGCCCGGCGGCCTCGGGCGTCGTGGCCGGCGCGATATCCATCGACGGCGCGGACGCACAGCCCGCCGACGCCAGTACCGCGAAGGCGACCGCCCGATGCCATCGCATCACGGACACCCGCCGACGCGCGCGAAGGCGAGGTCTTCGTAGTCGTAACTGAAGTCGGCCTGCGGATCGACCTTCGACAGGCGCATGCCGTTGTCGTCGATGTCGAGCCAGGCTTCGGCATCCACGCTCGGATCATCCCAGTCGATGAGCCAACGCTTGCCCACGCGCTGCACGACGCCATCCAGCAACGGCGACTTGCGTGCGCGAAACCGCACGGCGTCGCCATCGCGGCACAACGTCGCCTCGCCGAACCACGGATCGCGATAGACGCCCAGCATCGGCGCCAGCGCCTTCGCGGTGGCGCGATGGCGGCGCGATGTGTCCGGCGCCTTCTCGCTCGCCGGTCGCACGGCATCCTCGGCATCCACCAGTGCTGCGTAATGCGCGACCGACAGTGCCGGATCCCCCGACGTGAAGCGCTTCACCAGCACCTGCGTCAGCACCGTGCGGGCATCCTCGCCTTCGCCGTTGATGAGGATGACGAACCCCGCTCCCTTGTCCGGGAACATCGTCACCGCCGAATACATGCCCATGAGCGTGCCGGTGTGCGCGACCTTGAACACGCCGTCCACGTCGGCCAGGCGCCACCCGTAACCGTATGCGGAGAAATGGCTGTGATCCCATTCGCGCATGCGCTTTGACACCGGCATCGGCATCTGCGGCGCCCACAGCGCCTGGCGCTGCTCCTGCGACAGCCACGCCGCGTTCTTCGCCTCGGGTTTCAGCCAGTTCGCGGTCCAGCGCAGCATGTCGTCGAGACTGCAACGCACACCGCCAGCGGGGTCCATCGTCGTTGCGGGCACGAGATCGCCGTCGCTACGCACGGGAACGTTGCGACTGCCTTCGCGGCGGTGCGGCTGCGCGACGTTGCCGACTTCCACGCGATTCCACTGGCCGACCTGGCAACGCGACATGCCCAGTGGTTCGAATACCTCTCGACGCACCAGCGTCTCGTACGGCGCGCCGCCCGCCGCCGCGGCGACTTCGCCGGCGACGATGTACATCAGGTTGTCGTAGTCGTAACCCGAACGGAAGCTGCGGTACGGCTTGAGATACGCCAGGCCGTGGATGATGTCGGCGCGCGTGAACGTGTTCGGCTCAGGCCACAGCATCAGGTCGCCCGCCCCCGCGCGCAGGCCGCTGTTGTGGATCAGCAGGTCGCGGACCTGCATCTGCCGGCCAACCCACGCATCGTGCATGCGGAAGTCCGGAATCCACTTCGTCACCGGGTCGTCCCAGCGCAGCTTGCCGGCATCCACCAGTCGCGCGAGCGTCGCGGTCGTCATCGACTTGGTGTTGGAGGCGACCTTGAACAGCGTCTGCGAGTCGATCTTCGCACCCTCGCCTTCCACCAGTTCGCCCGCCGTGCGTGAGTACACCACGCGTCCATCCTCGACGATGCCCAGCGCCAGCCCCGGCAAGCGGTAGCGCGTAAGCACCTCGTCGAAGATCGCGTCGACGGCCTTGCGGTCCGCAGGCGCCTGCGCCGCGCCGCATGCGAGGGGCAGCCATGCAAGACATAACGAGAATGCGACTGCAACGATGCGGTCAGGTTTCATGCCATGCCTGCGGAAATTGTTCGCCGGCCATCATCTCAGCCAGCGTCTGGCGCCGCCGGATGATGGCGTAGCGGCCATCGTCGAGCAGCACTTCCGCCGGCAGCGGCCGGGAGTTGTAGGTGGAGCCCATGGACGCACCGTACGCGCCTGCGCCGCCGATCATCAACAGGTCGCCCGCCTCGCATCGCGGCAGCACCCGCCCCTGCGCGAAGGTGTCGCCGGTTTCGCACACCGGGCCCACCACGTCGTACGCGACGTCAGGCTCGTTACGCCCGTGAAGCGGGACGATGTCGTGCCATGCGTCGTAGAGCGAGGGGCGCAGCAGGTCGTTCATCGCCGCATCCACGACGAGGAACTGGCGGTCCGTGCCCTGTTTCACGCGTACGGCATGCGTTACCAGCACGCCGGCTTCGGCCACCAGCCAGCGTCCGGGCTCCAGCGCGAGCGTGCCCTTGAAGTCCGCGAACGTCTCGCGCACGAGCGCCGCGTAGGCTGCGATGTCCACCGGCATGTCGATGCCCGGGCGATAGACCACGCCGAGCCCGCCGCCGATGTCGACGCTCGCGATCGGGCGGCCTGCGTCGGCCAGTTCGCGACGGAACGCCTCGACGCGTTGCAGCGCCAGGCGGAACGGTTCGAGGTCGAGGATCTGCGAACCGATGTGCGCATGCAGCCCATCGAGTTGCACGTGCTCAAGCGACGCGGCATCGGCGAACCAGCTGCGCGCCTCGTCGATGGACACGCCAAACTTGTTCTCTGCCTTGCCGGTGGAGATCTTCGCGTGCGTGCGTGCATCCACGTCCGGATTGATGCGGACCGAGGCCCTTGCGCTGACGCCGCGCGCCTGCGCGACATGCTGCAGCAGATGCAGCTCATCGGCGGATTCGACATTGAACCGCCACACGCCGCAGGCCAGCGCGGAGTCGATTTCCTCGGCCGTCTTGCCGACGCCGGAGAAAACGATACGTTCTGCCGGAATGCCGGCCTTGAGGCTGCGCTGCATCTCGCCCAGCGACACGATGTCGGCGCCCACGTCGTGCAGCGCCATCAGCTGGAGGATCGCGAGATTGGAGTTCGCCTTGACCGCGTAGCAGATGCGCACGTCCATTCCGCGGAAAGCGCTCTGCAGGCTGGCGATGCGCGCCCGGATCATGTCGGCCGAGTATGCGTAGAACGGGGTGTGGACCTGGCGCGCGATCGCGTCCAGCTCGCCGGGATGGAAGTTCGACAAATCAGCGGCCTGTTGCGAATCGCGGATAAAAAGACGGCGGACGGCACGAGGCCGCCCGCCGCTCGAGGGACATCAATAGCTCAGCGAAAGGATGAACTGTGCATTGCGCGGCGCCTGGAACGAGGTCGGGTTGCCGAAGAAGGGATTCATCAGGCCCACGCCCTCTTCTTCCTGCAGCGTCTCGTTGCGTTCGATCACCGTCTGCTCGTTGAGGACGTTGTACACGGCGAACTTGGCGTTCAGCTTCACCGGGCCCAGCGTGGTGTTGTAGGCCACGCTCAGGCCGAGGTTGTACGTCCAGGGCAGCGTGTCGTACGCGCCACGGCGCGACAGGCGCCACTGGCCTTCCGGCGTGTAGCACAGGCTCGGGTCGCTTTCGCAGATGTAGTGCGTCAGGAACTCGTTGTCGTCATACGGGTTGCCTGCGCCGTACTCGCTCATCGGACGACCCGATGCCGCATCCAGCGTCGCGCCCACGACCCAGTTGTCGGTGATGGCGTAGTTGCCGCGCAGCTTGATCTGGTGGCGATGGTCGTTGGGCAGGTAACCATAGCCGCCGATCTCGACGAACGGGTTGTCGAACGCTTCGGTGCGACCGGAGTCGGAGAAGTCGGTATCAGAGTTCACCGGACCTTCGTAGTTGCCCTTGCTCATCGACCAGACGTAAGTCGCGTTGAAGGCCCACTTGTCGTCCCAGGCGCGATCGAGCTGGAATTCGATGGCGCGATAGGTGCGCTTGGGATTTTCCCAACCGATCATCGTGCCGTCGCGCAGTTCCCAACCCGTCGTCGAGGTATCGATGGTGACGAAACCGTCGCTCTCACCATCGCAATCGGTGTCGGTGTAATAGGTCAGGTTCTTGCCCGGGTTGGCCATCACGAAGCCGCTGTCGCCGCAGCTGTTGACCACTTCCATGTCGTCGATGGCGTTGTGCATCTTGCGGTAGGTGCCGCTGACGCCCCAGGACCACTTCTCGCCCAGCATCTGCTGGAAGCCCAGGATGAACTCGTCCTGGTAGACCGGATCCATGTCCTTGTCGACTTCGCCGCGGAAGTCGGCGACGCTGCCGTCGCCCTGCGAATCGTCCACCGTGCCGATTTCCGCGCCCAGGCCCGGGATCGGGTTGTCGCCATCGGCGAAGGTGCCGTTCCAGAAGTAGAAGCGGCGTGCGTCGAGGAACGGGCCGGCCTGCTTGATGTTGATGACGTTCGCCACCGGCAGGAAGTAACGGCCGGCGTTACCAAACACCTTCGAACGTCCGTCGCCGTTGAGGTCCCACGAGAACCCGAAGCGCGGCGCGATCATGTCGTTGAGCTTGATGTAGCTGTTGCCCGCCGCATCCTTGTTGTCGAAGCTCTCGATGCGAAGGCCAAGGTTCAGCAGGATGTTCGGCGTGACGTTCCAGTTGTCTTCGATGTAATAGGCCTCGTTCTCCGTCTCGAACGTGCCCTGGTTGGCGACCTGGCGCGTGCGGACGTAGACCGTGCCCGCCGGAACCGCGATGCCATTGACGCGTGCACCGGCGTTGTTGACCTCATAACGCAGGCCATCGCCCGGATAGTGGCTGCTGTAGTCGGACGTATTGGTTTCGTGGTCGGCACCGAAACGCAGCAGGTGGTCGCCCAGGTTCCACTCGAAGTCCAGCCGCATCGCCTCGCGCGTGTCGGTGCGGTCGATCACGGACGTGTTGCTGGTACAGCCGATGAACGAGGTGTTCACGCGCTGGTCCTGCACCAGGCTGCAGCGGTCGTCGTTCACGCCGATGGCCGAGGCCGAGCGCTCGTTCTCACCGTACATGGCCTTCATCGAGAAGTTGTCGGTGAAGTAGCCGGTATACGTCGCAGCCCAGTTATCGCCGCCGGTCTTGTTGATGATGCGGTTGCGGAAATCGCCACGCGTACCGGTGTCCGGATCGAACCCGAACACGTCCTGCGTGGTGTCGTTCTTGTCGGAGAATCCGAACACTTCCAGCAGGTTCGAGTCGTTGATCTGCCAATCGACCTTCGCGCCCCAGAAATCGTTGTCACCCTGGTTCTCGAAGAAGTTGCCGCCGCCGTCGTCGGTGTTCTGCGAGTCCAGGTCGCGCTTCTCGTAGATGCCGAAGAAGAACAGGCGGTCCTTGATCAGCGCGCCGGAACCCCAGACCGAATAGTTGTTCTCGTCAGAATCGTCCCAGCGGGTGTACAGCGTCGGCGCGTAGTTCTTGCCGTTGCCCTGCCACAGGCCGTCGATCACGATGTCGGCGCCGGCATGGAATTCGTTCGTGCCGCGCCGCGTGACGGCGTTGATCACACCGCCGGTGCTGCGGCCGTATTCGACGGAGTAACCGCCGGTCTTGATCTGGAATTCCTCCAGGAACGAGAACGGCAACGACGAGAAGCCGACGCGGTTGTAGAAGTCGGTGACGTTCAGGCCGTTGATGTAGACGGTGTTCTCCGCCACCGACGAGCCGCCGAACGAGATGCCGCCGAATTCCCCGCGATTCACGCCCGGCGCCAGGGTCGCCACGTCGATGATGTCGCGCTGCACGGGCAGGCGCGCCACTTCCTCACGGCTGATGTTCGTCGCGATTTCGGTGGAGGTCACATCCACCGGCGAGACCACGCGCGTGCCGATCACCTGCACTGCCGCCAGGTCCGTGGCCGTGCCGCCTGCCGCGATGTTCAGCGTCGTGGCATTGCCCAGGCTGATGGTCGTCTGCGCCGGCTCGGACAGGCTATGCCCGTCCGCGGCGACGTCGACCTGGTAATTGCCCACCGGAAGGAACGGGAAGCGGTAGTTGCCCTGACCGTCCGCGCGCACCGTGCGCACGAAGCCGGTGGCTGGATTGCGTACCGTGACCTCCGCGTTCGGCGTGGTGCGACCGACCAGCGAACCGTCGGTGTTGGCGGCGTGCGCCTGGTTCAACGACAGCGCCGACGTCAGGCATACGCCCAGCGCCACGCACAACGCGGTCCTACGAAACCCCATGCTCTTCATGTCCCCTCTCCACGATGAAAGTGATGCGCGAAGTCGCTATCGCGATGTCACGCCGGCGGGCAGTACCTTTGCTGCAAAGCTGTAATCCCACTGGTCGAAGTAGAGGTTGCCCCCTGCCCACTCCACTTCGCCGCGTTGCGAGTCCACGGTCTCCGAGCGCATGTGTTGCTTGGCCGGGACGAAGTCCGTGCTGATGTCGTCGTTGAAGGCGATCCGATAGGCATCCAGGCCGCCGAGGTAGAACCACTCCACTTCCGGATCGCGCGCGCCCTTGAACTGGCCGGTGGTCACGTCCATCGGTACCCACCCGTAAGGCGCCAGGTACAGCGCGCCCCAGTCGTGCAGGTTGTCGTAGCTGCCATCGGAATAGACCATGCCCGACTGCCAGCGCGACGGAATGCCGTTCATGCGCAGCAGCGTCATCAGCAGCAGCGTCTGCTGGCCGCAGTCGGCGTGGTTGCCGCGCAGTGCGTAGTCGCTGATGTTGGTGATGGTCGAGTATTCGCGCGCGCCGCCCCATGGAATGTTGTCGACGGCTTCGAAGAGCTTGCGCGCGATACGGTACGGATTCTTCTCGTCGCCCACGACCTTGCGCGAGAACGCACGCATCTCATCGGTGAAGACGATGTGCGGCGGCAGCGGCGCGAGGTATTGCGCCAGATCCGGGCGGTCACCCAGCGGCGTGACCTTCGCCGGATCGATCACGTGGTGTTCGCCGAAGATCGTCAGTTCGTAGTCGATGGAAAACGTGGTCGGCTGGCCGGCGACGGCGGGTTTCTCCAGATAGACCGTGCGTTGCAGTGTCGATTCCGGGGCGATCTCGTGCTTGGCGGGCGCGCTCGAGAGAAACCGGATCTCTTCCTGGCGCCCGGGCAATGCACGCGGATACGGAATCCATGCGCGCACGGTTTCGCCTGCCGGCACCGCATCGGCGTTCACCGTGATCGACTGCGTCACGTGCACGCGTCGCGGGGCGACGCTGCTCTTCCCGGTGCGTCGCCCTTCGGCCACCGCGTCATCGTGGTACGCGTTGGCATTCTCCATGGGCCCGTCGTTGCGCTGGAACGGCGTGGCGCGGCGCGCCATCGCTTCCGGGCTCACGCGGTACAGGTTCGACACCGAGCGGTTGAAGTAGTACGGCGTCCCGTCGATCACCATGTGTTCGAGCAGGTTCGCCTTCGTCCAGCGCTGGAATTCGTCTTCGCGCAGGTCGGGGATGGATTCGCGGACCTTCGCGCGGGCCTGGTCGGCTGTGAGCGTGAAATCCAGGCGGATGCGGCGCATGCGCTCGCGCTGGAATTCGAGTTCGGCGCGCGTTCGCGCATCCAGGCCGGGCGTCGCGAGCGCGGCATCGATGCGCGCGGTGGCGTGGCTGAAGTCGCCTGCGTCGATCTGTGCGATGACGCCCGGCAGCGGCTCGGAAGCGGAAATCGCGGCGTCGGTCGCGGCAACCGCGCCCAAGGCGAGGACGGCGGCGAACAGGACGTGCCGGCGGCGCGTCCGGGGCATTGGCGATCGAAGCGGTAACCGAAGATCGTCCACGCAGGCCACTCATGAGGGGCGTTTCACCGCTGTGTAACATGAGTGGAGTACCCGGTCAATAATTTATTCTTGACTATCCGACAGAAAGAAGTATCTATTCTCCCCAGCTGGCCGCCGCCTTCCACACGGCCGCTTACGAGGGGGACGCGATGATCGAGGACGTTCTGGCCTTGCGCTGCCGTGCGGCGGGTACTCAGTCGCGTGCCGCCCACCCCCACCCGCAAGCCGGACCTCATCCGCCTGTGCCGAGAAATTCCCGGGATTGCCGCCCCGCTCACGGACTCCGCTCCATGCGCCTTCGCACCGCCCTCGCCGTCTCCCTGCTTTCACTGGGTCTGTTTTCGTCCGCTGGCGCGTACCAGCGCACGTGGAGCATTCCCGCCGAGACCGGCGTGGTGGGCATCGAGCAGGTGCAGCTGGATCCGTCGTGGTGGGTCGCGCGGCAGGACGCGCCGGACCGCGTGATCCTCGATGCGCAGGCCATCGCCGCGCAGAACGCGAAGCTGATGCAGCTGGACGACAGCATGTTCGACCTCGATGCGTTCCCGGCGACGCTGGATCGCGCGCGCGTTGCGGGCTGGGTCGAAGGGATTTCCACGCGTCCCAAGCGCGCGCTGTACGACGAACGGGGCCAGGCGCTCGCCTCCAGCGCTCTGGACGCCATCGTAGAGAACGTCAACCTTTCCGCGATTCCCGCCACGCAGCCGACCCGCTTCGGCCTGGTCGTGCATCGCGCCGACCTGCGCGCCTTCCCGACGCGCACACGGGTGTTCAGTTCGAACGACGACCACGACATCGACCGTTTCCAGGAAAGCGCCCTGTTCCCGGGTGATCCGGTGGCGATCGTGCACGAAAGCCGCGACGGGCAATGGCTGTTCGTGGTCAACACGCGTTATGCGGCGTGGATCGAGAAGCGCTTCGTGGCGCACGGCAGTCGCGAGGACGTGCTCGGTTACGGCAAGCGCACGCCGATGCGCATCGTCACCGGCGCACGCGCGACGACCGTCTACACCCCGGAAGAACCGGGCGTTTCCGACATCCAGCTCGACATGGGCGTGCGCGTGCCGGTGCTTTCCGACTGGCCAGTCGGCAAGCCGGTGAACGGCCAGGACGGCTATACCTCGCACATCATCCAACTGCCGGTGCGCAACGACGACGGCACGCTGCGCTTCGCGCCCGCGCTGCTGCCACGTCGCGAGCCGACCAGCGACGCGCCGCTCGCGCTGACGCCGCGCAACCTGATCCAACAGGGTTTCAGGTTCCTGGGCGAACGCTACGGCTGGGGCCACAGCTACAACGCGCGCGATTGCAGCGGTTTCGTGTCGGAGATCTATCGCAGCATGGGCGTTGCGCTGCCGCGCAACACCAGCGACCAGGCCGTCAGCCCGGCGCTCAACCGCATCGCCTTCAACGAGCAGGACAGCCACGCAAAGCGCATGACCGTGGTGCGCGAATTGCAGGTCGGCGACCTGGTCTACATCCCGGGTCACGTGATGATGGTGATCGGCAACATCGATGGCGAACCGTACGTCATCCACGACACCACGGGCCTGAGTTTCGCCGGCCCGGACGGAAAGACCGTCCGTGCGAAGACCAATGGCGTCACGGTTTCGCCGCTCACGCCGCTGCTGTTCAATGGGAAGCAGACCTTCGTTGATCGAATCACCAACATCCAGCGCATCCGGCCATGAGCGCCGTGATGCGCCAGTAATCCAAGCCCCCACGGCCCACATTCCAGAACGACACGAATGAAAATCACGCAGATCCGGTTCGGCATGTTGCGCGTTCCGCTGAAAACGCCTTTCAAGACCGCGCTTCGCACGGTCGAGGCGATCGAGGACATCATCGTCTGCGTGCACACCGATACCGGTCATATCGGGTACGGCGAAGCACCGGCGACGGCGGTCATCACCGGCGACACGCACGGCTCGATGATCGAGGCGATCCGCAAGTTCATCGCGCCGCGGCTGATCGGCCAGGAAATCGCCAACCTCAACCACATCACGCAGCTCATCCAGACCGCGCTGGAAAAGAACACGAGCGCCAAGGCGGCCGTTGAAATCGCCGTGTACGACCTGTTCGGCCAGTTGTACGGCGTGCCGCTTTACAAGATGCTGGGTGGCGGCGATCCGGTGATCACCACCGACATCACCATCAGCGTCGACTACATCGAGAAGATGGTCGCCGATTCGCTCAGCGCGGTGGATCGCGGTTTCGAGTCGCTGAAGATTAAGGTCGGCAAGGACATCGGCGTCGACATCGAGCGCGTGAAGGCGATCTACGCCGCCGTCGAAGGCCGCGCCCTGCTCCGCCTGGATGCCAACCAGGGCTGGACCGCGAAGCAGGCCGTGCATGCCATCAACATGCTCGAAGACGCCGGCGTGCGGCTGGAGCTGGTCGAACAACCGGTGAAGGCGCAGGACCTGGACGGCATGAAGTACGTCACCGAACGCGTGCACACGCCGATCATGGCCGATGAAAGCGTGTTCGGTCCGAAGGAAGTGATCGACCTGATCCGCATGCGCGCGGCGGACATCATCAATATCAAGCTGATGAAAACCGGCGGCTTGTCAAACGCGATCCGCATCGCCGACATCGCGGCGCTGTACGAGGTGGAATGCATGATCGGCTGCATGCTGGAAAGCAGCATCAGCGTGGCCGCCGCCGTGCACCTCGCCGTTGCCAAGTCGAACGCGATCACCAAGGTCGACCTGGACGGGCCCTCGCTGAGCGCCTTCAACCCCGTCGATGGCGGCGTGAACTTCAACGAGTCTGAGATCTCGGTGACGGACGCGCCGGGCCTTGGCATCCGCGAGATCCGCGGGCTGGAACTTCTGCCAGACTGACGCCCTTGAAACGGGAGAGCGCATGTCGCCGCTGCTGAAGATCCGCGCCGAACGCGACCAGATGTCGGCCATCGAACGACGCATCGCGGATTTCCTGCTGGAGAACGCGCACCTGTTGCGCGACTACTCTTCGCAGCAGCTCGCCAACGCGCTGGGCATCAGCCAGTCCAGCGTGGTGAAGTTCAGCCAGAAGCTCGGCTACAAGGGCTATCCCGACCTGAAGTACTCCATCGGCCAGGCGGTTGCCCGCGGTGACGGCGCCGACGACAGCACGACCGGCCGCGAAGCCCGCGCCGACGATCCGCACGCCGCGCTCGCCGAAGACCTGTGGCATCTGAAGGCACTGGCTGAAGCCGAAACGCGGCTGATCAACCCGCCGGAAAACATCGACGCGATCGCGCACGCGATCCTGAAGGCCGGCAAGGTGTTCATCATCGGCCTGGGCGAGGACGGCATCCCGGCGCGTGCATTCGCCACGCGGTTGTCGATGCTGGGCATCCTCACCGTGCATTACGTCGATGCGATCCTGATGCAGGCCGGCGTTTCGAGTGCCGCGCCGGGCGACGTGCTGATGGTGTTCTCCGAACACGGCCGGCAACCGACGCTGTGCCAGATCAGCCATCTCTTCCGCGAACGCGTGGGTCGTGTCGTCACGGTGACGCGGCACACGCCCAACCCGCTGCGTGCGCATGCCGACGCTGCACTGCTGGTTTCCGCGCACGACGAGCGCCGGCACATCGAGCCGCTGCTGTACCAGTCGGCGCTGCAACACCTGCTCGACCTGATCTTCGTCCTGCTGTGCGACGCCAGCGAGGAACGCCGGCGGCAGCTCGACTTCAACTTCGAGCGCATGCAGGATCTGCTCGACCATTGATCCGGGGCTCTCGATGCGAATGTTCTCCATGCGTTTGACCGTTTCGCCCGCCCGGGGGCTCATCCTTGCGGCGCTGGCGATGCTGGTGGGCTGTGCGGGTCTTTCCTCCAAGCCAGCCGCCAGGACGCCATGGGCCGACGCCCGACAACTCATCCTCGTCACGACCTCCGACTGGAACGCCACCAGTGGCACGCTTCGTCGCTTCGAGCGCGATGGCGGCGCATGGCGCGAAACCGGCGAAGCGACGCCGATCACCGTGGGCCGCAGCGGCTCTGCGTGGGGACTCGGCCTCAACGGCGCGCAGTCCGACGGCCCGCAGAAACGCGAAGGCGATGGGCGCGCGCCTGCGGGCGTGTTCCGTATCGGGACGGCATTCGGCTATGCCGACAACGCTTCGACGCGCTGGCCCTACCAGGGCATGAGCGCGTCGGACTGGTGCATCGACGTCCCCGCCTCCCCGCTCTACAACCGCATCGTCGATGCCTCGCGGGTCGGCGAAAAGGCGGTCGAGGGCTCCAGCGAACCGATGCGGCGCGACCTGCACGCCGATGGCGACGTCCGCTACAAGCTCGGCTTCGTGATCGAGCACAACGCAGGCAACCGCACCGGCGCGGGCAGCTGTATCTTCGCCCACCTCTGGCGCGCGCCCGGCGAACCCACCGCCGGCTGCACCGCGATGCCCGAAGCGGCGATGCGCGAACTGCTGGCATGGCTGGACCCGCGTCGTAAACCCGTATTCGCGTTATTGCCCGATAACGAACTGGAACGTCTCCACACGGCCTGGAATCTCCCCGCGCCGACGCTGCTGCGCTGAAAATGTCGCGCCCCATGCCATCCTCTGCGCGGCTGCGCGAGGATGGGCCTCACCGCACCGACCCGGAAACCCGATCCCCGATGTCGAACACCGCCCGCGTACTCCTCGGACTCTTCCTCGGCGCCGTCATCGGCCTAGGCCTGGCGTGGCTCGACCCGGTGCTGGCCGGCAAGGTCGCCGACTTCGTGCAGCCCGTCGGGCGGCTCTGGCTCAATGCACTGCAGATGACCGTGGTGCCGCTGGTCGCGGCGCTGGTGGTGATCGGCGTGAACAACGCGACCGATGCCGCCGCGTCCGGCCGAACGGCGCGCAAGGCGATCATCACCTTCGTGGTCATCCTGGCGGTGTGCGCTGCATTCGCCGCGACGGTCGCGCCGATCCTGTTCTCGTTCGTGCCTCGCCAGGAAGGCCTGGCAGAATCCCTGCGCGCGGCCACCGCTGGCGCTGCGCAACTCTCGCTCCCCAGCTCGCTGGCCGAGTGGTTCGCCGGAATCATCCCCGCCAACGCACTGGCCGCCGCCGCATCCAGCGCGATGCTGCCGCTGGTGGTGTTCGCGCTGTTCTTCGGTTTCGGTCTGACAAAGATCGAAGCCGGCCGCCGCGCACGCGTGCTCGAGCTGATCCAGGGCATCGCCGACGTGATGATCGTCATCGTGCACTGGGTGTTGTGGGTCGCGCCGATCGGCGTGTTCGCGCTGGTGCTGGCGGTCTGCGCGCGCGTGGGCCACGGCATGATCGGCGCCTTCGGCTGGTACATCGCCATCCTGTGCACGATGTACCTGCTGGCCACCGCGCTGATGTACCCCATCGCGATCCTGGCCGGCGGCGAGCGCCTGCGCCGCTTCGCGTCGGCCATCGCGCCGGCGCAGGTGGTGGCGGCCAGCACGCAGTCGTCGCTGGCCTCGCTGCCGGCGATGATCGAATCCTCGCGCGAACGCCTGGGCCACCCGCTCAGCGTCACCTCGCTGGTCCTGCCGATGGCGGTGTCGCTGTTCCGCATCACCAGCCCGATCCAGTACCTGGGCGTCGCGGCGTTCATCAGCTGGGCCTACGGCGTGGACCTGACGTTCGCGCAATGGGCGGCCGCGGCCGCGCTGGCGGTGGTGATCAGCATGGGCTCGGTCGGGCTGCCCGGCCAGGTCAGCTTCATGGCGACCAACATGCCGGTGACGCAGGCGCTGGGACTGCCGATCGAGCCGCTGGGCCTGCTGCTGGCCTTGGACACCATCCCCGACGTCTTCGCCACGCTGGGCAACGTCACCGGCGATCTCACCGCGACGACGGTGGTCGCGAAGGGCCAACGGGACCCGGTGAATCCGGACCTCGGCGAAGGCAGCTGACACGCCCGCACCGTGCGGTGTCCCCTGATCCACGAGGGGCACCGCATGGCGGCAAGGTGCCCACCACGGGCCACTTACGCCACTTCGAAGACTTTTCCGACGCGCCAGTGGCCATCCGCCCGGTCCGATTCGCGCGCGTTCATGCGAAAATGCCCGGACTCATGGCCCCGTAGCTCAGCTGGATAGAGCGGTCCCCTCCTAAGGGACAGGTCGCACGTTCGAATCGTGTCGGGGCCGCCAATTCGCGCAGTAGAAGGGAGCCGCCATGACCCACCCCGTCCTCACCGCCCTCGGGCTGAACGATGCCGAATCCGGCACCTACCTCGGCAACGGCGAGTGGTCCGGCACCCGCGACGCAGGCGTGCTCGAGTCGGTGAACCCGACCAACGGTGAGGTGCTGGCGAAGGTCCACGCGTCCTCGCAGTCCGATTACGACACCATCGTCGAGCGCGCCCAGGCCGCCTTCAAGGTGTGGCGCACGACGCCGGCCCCGCGCCGTGGCGAAGCGATCCGCCTGTGCGCCGATGCGCTGCGCAAGCACAAGGACGCACTGGGTTCGCTGGTCGCGCTGGAGATGGGCAAGTCCAAGCCCGAAGGCGACGGCGAAGTGCAGGAGATGATCGACATCGGCGATTTCGCCGTCGGCCTGTCGCGCCAGCTGTACGGCCTGACCATGCATTCGGAGCGCCCCGGCCACCGCATGTACGAGCAGTGGCATCCGATCGGCCTGGTCGGCGTCATCTCGGCGTTCAACTTCCCGGTCGCGGTGTGGGCGTGGAATTCGTTCATCGCGGCGATCTGCGGCGACATCACCATCTGGAAGCCGTCGCCCAAGACCCCGCTGTCGGCCGTCGCGTCGATGAAGATCTGCAACCAGGCCCTGAAGGCCGGCGGCTTCCCGGACATCTTCTTCCTGTTCAACGACGCCGGCACGGAGCTCGCCTCCAGCTTCGTCGACGACAAGCGCATCGGGCTGATCAGCTTCACCGGTTCGACCAAGGTCGGCCGCATCGTCGGCGAGCGCGTCGCGCGCCGCATGGGCCGTTCGCTGCTCGAGCTGGGCGGCAACAACGCGATCATCGTCGACCCCACGGCCGACCTGAAGCTCGCCATCCCGGCCATCGCGTTCGGTGCCGTCGGCACCGCGGGCCAGCGCTGCACCACGACGCGCCGCCTCTTCGTGCACGAGTCCATCTACGACGACGTCCTCGCCAAGCTCATCACCGCCTACAAGCAGGTGGAAAAGAAGATCGGCGATCCGACAGACCCGGCCAACCTCATGGGCCCGCTCAACAGCCGCGACGCAGTGCAGGCCTACCTGGACGCGGTCGAAGCGGCCAAGGCCGCCGGCGGCAAGGTCGAAACCGGTGGCGCGGCCATCGAGCGCGCCGGCAACTTCGTGCTGCCGACCATCGTGACGGGCCTGTCGAACGATGCCGACATCGTCCAGCACGAGACCTTCGCGCCGATCCTGTACGTCATGAAGTACCGCGACCTGGGCGAAGCCATCCACCTGCAGAACGACGTCCCGCAGGGCCTGTCTTCGTCGATCTTCACGCAGAACCTGAAGGCGGCCGAGGCGTTCCTGTCGGCAGCCGGTTCGGACTGCGGCATCGCCAACGTCAACATTGGCACCAGCGGTGCGGAGATCGGCGGTGCGTTCGGCGGCGAGAAGGAAACCGGCGGCGGCCGCGAATCGGGTTCGGACGCGTGGCGCGCCTATATGCGCCGCCAGACGAATACGATCAACTACTCCGATGCGCTGCCGCTGGCGCAGGGCATCAAGTTCGACCTCTAATGGCTGAAAAGGCCGTCATCTCCGTGAAAGCGGGGATCCATCGCCTCGACCGGAAAACCGCGAGGCACCGGATTGCCGCAAGTGCGGGAATGACGATAGTGGACATCACGGCCCAATGAGCGATCACTGACCCGAATGTACGGACTCGCCCGCCCCTTCCTGTTTGGTTTGGACGCAGAAGCCGCGCACGGCGCCGCGCTCAGCGCGCTGGAAGTGGCTTACCGCACCGGCGCCGGCGCGCTGCTCTCGCGCCGTCCGACGCCGCTGCCGACGCGCGCGTTCGGGCTCACGTTCCCCAATCCGGTCGGCCTCGCCGCCGGCCTGGACAAGAACGGCGAGCACATCGACGCGCTGATGGCGCTGGGCTTCGGCTTCGTCGAGATCGGCACGGTCACGCCGCGCGCGCAGGAAGGCAATCCGAAGCCGCGCATGTTCCGCCTGCCGGAGCACAACGCGGTCATCAACCGGCTGGGTTTCAACAACGGCGGCGTCGATGCGCTGGTGCGGAACGTCGAACGCGCAAAGCGCCGCCACGGCCTGCTCGGCATCAACATCGGCAAGAACAAGGACACGCCGAACGACTCGGCGGAGACCGATTACCTGTTCTGCCTGGAACGCGTGTACCCCATCGCCGACTACGTGACGGTCAACATTTCCTCGCCCAACACCGCCGGCCTGCGCGAACTGCAGGAGGAGCAGGCGTTGCGCCGTCTCGTCGGCACGTTGCGCGAAGCGCAGGAACGCCTCGCGGCCGCACATGGGCGACGCGTGCCGATGCTGGTGAAGATCGCACCGGACCTGACCGACAACGATGTCGAAGCCGCCGCGCGCGTGCTCGGCGACCTGCATGTGGATGGCGTCATCGCCACCAACACCACCATCTCGCGCGTGGGCATCGAGGGCTCGCCGCTGGCGGGTGAGGTCGGCGGGTTGTCGGGCAAGCCGCTGCTCGGCCAGGCCACGGCTGTGCTGCGCATGATGCGCACGCGCCTGCCCGAATCGATCCCGATGATCGGCGTGGGCGGGATCCTCTCCGGCGCCGATGCCGCGGCGAAAATGGCCGCAGGTGCGACACTGGTGCAGTGCTACACCGGCCTGGTCTATCGCGGACCGGCATTGATCAAGGAATGCGTCGAGGCCATGCGTCGCCGCAAGGAAGCTCCGAGTCGCGGCAACATGCCGCCGATCGTATGAAGCGCAAGCGCAAGTCCCCATGACCGACTCCATCCGCGTCCTGCTCGACGCGCCGCTTCGATCGCGCAACACCTTCGGCGTCGTCGCAAGCGCGCCGCTGCTGGCGGAGGTCGCCGACGCCGGCGCCCTGCCCGCCCTGTTCGCGCGCGACGAATTCGCCGGCCGCGCGCCACTCGTGCTGGGCGGCGGCAGCAACCTGCTGTTCGCGGGCAATCCCGACATTCCGGTTCTTGCGCTCACCGGCCAGGACGTGCGCACGGTGCGCAACGATGGCGACATCGCAATCGTGCGCGCCGATGCCGGCGTCCAATGGCACGGCTTCGTGCTGTGCATGCTGGATGCAGGCTATGCCGGACTGGAAAACCTCGCGCTGATTCCCGGCACGGTCGGTGCCGCGCCGATCCAGAACATCGGCGCGTACGGCGTGGAAGTGCGCGAGTTCGTCCATGCGGTCGAATGCTTCGAGCCGGCCACCGGCCGTGTGCACCGCTTCGACGCCGCGCAATGTGCGTTCGCCTATCGGGACAGCGTGTTCAAGCACGAGCCCGACCGCTACATCGTCACCGCCGTCGAATTCGCGCTGCCGCGCACACCCGCGCTGAAACTCGACTACGCCGGCATCGGCGACGAGCTGGCCGCGATGGGCGTCACGACGCCGACACCGCGCGACGTCGCGCAGGCGGTCATCGCGATCCGCCGCAGCAAGCTGCCCGACCCGGCCGTGCTCGGCAACGCAGGCAGTTTCTTCAAGAATCCCATCGTCCCGGTCGCACAGGCCGAAGCGTTGCAGGCCGAACATCCGGGCATGCCGGTGTTCCGCGGCAACGACTCGCTTACGCGCAAGCTCTCGGCCGCGTGGTTCATCGACGCCTGCGGCTGGAAGGGCCATCGCGAGGGCGATGCCGGCGTGGCACCCACGCATGCGCTGGTGCTGGTGAACCACGGCAACGCGAGCGGTCAGGAACTGCTCACGCTGGCGCGCCGCATCGCCGACTCGGTACACACGCGCTTTGCGGTATCCATCGAACCTGAGCCGCGTATCGTCGGCGCGAACTGGTAAAGGAGTCACCCGGTGAGCGAAGCCCTGCCCCATCCGCTTCGCGCCGCGGGCTTCATGCTGGCCAGCACCCTGTGCTTCGGCGTGATGGCCATTGCGATCCGCCTGGCCTCGCAGTCGCTCAGCACGGTGGAGATTGCGTTCTTCCGCAATTTCTTCGGCCTGCTGACCGTGCTGCCGCTGGTGATGCGCATGGATCCGGCCTCGCTTCGCACGAAGCAGTTGCCACGCTACTTCGTGCGCTGCGTCATCGGCATCTTCTCGATGCTGTGCGGCTTCTGGGCCATCGGCCATCTACCGTTGGCGCAGGCGATCTCGCTGTCGTACTCATCGCCGGTGTTCGTGACCATCCTCGCGGCCATGATGCTGGGCGAACACGTGCGCGGCCGACGCTGGGCGGCGGTCGCGGCAGGCTTCATCGGCGTATTGGTGATCGTGCGGCCGTTCTCGCACGAATTCACCGGCGGCACGCTCATCGCGCTGCTCGCCGCGCTGCTGAGCGCCGTGGTGGCGATCCAGATCAAGCAGCTCGCGCGCGTGGATGCCGCCAACACCATCGTGCTCTACACATACCTGTTCTGGGTGCCGATCTCGCTGGTGCCGGCGCTGTTCGTGTGGGAATGGCCGCATGGCATCGTCTGGCTCTGGGTCATCGGCGCCGGACTGTTCGGCACGGGCGGCCAGGTGTTGTGGACGCATGCGCTGAAACTGGGCGAGGTGTCCGCGCTGACACCCATCAGCTTCATCCAGCTGCCGCTGGTGGCGCTGGTCGGCTGGCTCTGGTTCAACGAAAGTGTCGACATGTACACGTGGATAGGCGCCGGCATCATCCTCGCCGCGAATGCATACATCGCCCATCGCGAAGCGGTACTGCTGCGCAGGCATGCGACAACGGCTCCGGTGGAGGCCGCGAAGCCGGGCGAGTGAGCCGGATCGACAGGCGCTTGCCCCATTCCCTAGGATGACCGCACAAACCAGGGGAAGGGACATGAAAGCAGGGATTGCGATTGCCGCACTGGCGACGCTTGCGCTGTGCGGGTGCGATGGCGCCATGGACTGGCTGCGCGGACGCGACACGACCGCCAGCCCAGCACCGCACGTGCAGCAGCCCGACATCGCACCGGTCGCGCCGCCCGCGCCGCCCGCCCCGCCCGTGACGGTTTCACAAACCGCACCGACCACGCCTGCTCCCGGGAGCCGCCTGGTGCCGTTCGACGTGGACGCCCCGCGCGCCGGCGCCGATGCGTCCGCACTACGCTGCGAATTCCCTGGCCTGACGTTGCCGCCCCGCTTTTCGGTCTATGCCGCCGGTGCGTACTCCGGACGCAAGCTCGACTACCAGATCGACCAGAGCGGCCACCCGGCCACGCAGATCGACGTGGCCGTGAGCGATGAGGCCACGCCGGTCGTCCTGATGCTGGGCGCATACGAGCCGACGGTGTGGAACATCGGCTGGTCGCCGCGCACGCGCATCCTCGCCGTGCTGGTGAGCGGCTATCACCGCCAGGCCATCGCCGGACTGCCCGCGTCGGTACCGCGCATCAACAGCAGCTACGACAACAAGGGGCCGTGCGGCTACTTCTACGTGAGCGAGAAGGAACTCACCACGCTCAACCCCATCGCCCGCCGTCTGTTCGGCCAGCCGGTGACTCGCGCCTTCATCGCCAATGGCGGTTTCGTGGCCGTTGGCAGCGGCGGTACGTCCGGGCTGATCACCGACGCGACCCAGCCACCGGGCGCATTCCGCGATCCCGACGCGCCGCTGGCTGGCGAAGCAGGGCTGCGCGAGGCCGTCGCCAAGGGACTGCTGCGCGAGGCTCGTGAGAGCGACCTGAGCGCCTGGCAGTCGGCCTACGATGCCGCGCGCCTTCGCGATGCGCCCCCGGTCTCCGGTGCGCCGCCTTCGCGTGTGTCCGACGGCATGCTCCACAACGCCTATGTCGTCGTGCGCCCGATGCGGATTCCAGCGGGCCTGTATGGCGCGCACTCGGCCACGTTCATCGTCCCCCGTGGCGTGCAGCGACCGACCGGCGAACCGGGCCATTCGCGCATCCTCGACTGGAACACCATGACCTGCGCCGGCGCTGTCTGCAGAATGGATTGAGTGCCGCGAGGCCGTGTGCGTCGGGCGCGCGCGATCAGTCCGATGCAGCCATGCGGGCGCGCCAGGGGCGCCCCTGCAACCGGTACACGGACAGATACGCCGCCACGGCCCATGCCATCGCCACTGCCCATCCGGCGAGGATGTCGGACGGGTAATGCACACCAAGGTATACGCGAGACAAACCCACCAGGATCACGAACGGCGCCATCAACGCCAGCACCGGCCAGCGCCAGCGCGTGTGCCAGGCCAACATCACCAGCACGCACGCCAGCGTCATCGAACCCATCGCGTGGCCGCTTGGGAAGCTGTAGGTGGTTTCCGGCGCGATCGACTCCCACAACGAAGGCCGGTCGCGCGCGAAGAACAGCTTCGCGCCGATGTTGAGCAGCGCCGAGCCACCCAGCGCGACCGCCGCGAACACCGCCTCGCGATACTTGCGCAGCAAGCCCAGCACCAGGACGAGTGCGATGTCGAACGGCACCACGCCCCAGCCGTAGCCGATCTTCGACATGAACACGAAGAAGGCGTCGAACCCCTGTCGCGCCATCGTGTGCGCGAACATCAGGATCGGTTCGTCGAAAGCGATGGCTTCCTGCTCGTGGATCTCGTCGGCCAGTTCGCCAAACACCCACAGCGGCAGCAGCAGGCCGGCGAAGACGAAGGCCAGCAGCAGGCCATGACGACGCAGCAGATCCGCGCCGTAGCGCAGGACGCTCGCCGATTCGCTACCGCCGGGTTCAGTCGCCACGCGCGGCATCGACTCCGTACTTGCGCTCCACGTACTGGTCGATCAGCGCCACGAACTCGTGCGCGATGTTCTCCCCGCGCAGCGTCACGGTCTTCTCGCCGTCCTCGAACACCGGTGCCGACGGCGCTTCGCCGGTACCCGGCAGCGAAATGCCGATGTTGGCGTGGCGCGATTCGCCCGGGCCGTTCACGACGCAGCCCATCACGGCGAGCGTGAGGTTCTCCGCGCCCGGATGGCTGATCTTCCATTCCGGCATCTTCGCGCGCACATGTTCCTGCACGGTCTTGGCCAGTTCCTGGAAGAACGTGCTGGTGGTGCGGCCGCAGCCCGGGCATGCAGTAACCATCGGCGTGAACGCGCGCAGGCCCATGGTCTGCAGCAGTTCCTGCGCGACGATCACTTCGTTCGTGCGCGACTGGCCCGGCTCCGGCGTGAGCGAGATGCGGATGGTGTCGCCGATCCCTTCCTGCATCAGGATCGCAAGCGCCGCGCTCGAAGCGACGATGCCCTTGCTGCCGATGCCGGCTTCGGTGAGGCCCAGGTGCAGCGCGTAGTCGCCGCGACGGGCGAGTTCGCGATACACCGCCACCAGTTCCTGCACGCCGCTGACCTTCGCGCTGAGCACGATGCGTTCGCGCGGCAGGCCGATCTCCTCGGCGCGCGCGGCCGAATCCAGGGCCGAGCGGATCAGCGCCTCGCGCAGCACTTCGGCCGCGTCCAGCGGCTGGGCACGCGTGTGGTTCTCGTCCATCAGCTGCGCGGCGAGCGCCTGGTCGAGCGAACCCCAGTTCGCGCCGATGCGTACCGGCTTGTCGTGCTTGACCGCCAGTTCGATCAGCGTCGCGAACTGGCTGTCCTTCTTCTTGCCGAAGCCGACATTGCCGGGGTTGATGCGGTACTTCGCCAGCGCCTGCGCGCAGGCGGGCTCGGCGGTGAGCAGCTGATGCCCGTTGTAGTGGAAGTCGCCGATGATCGGCACGTTCACGCCCATCATCGCCAGCTTCTCGACGATGCGCGGCACGGCGGCGGCGGCTTCGAGCGTGTTGACGGTGACGCGGACCATTTCCGAGCCCGCGCGCCACAGTTCGGCGACCTGCTTCGTGGTGGAGGCGACATCGGCCGTGTCGGTGTTGGTCATCGACTGCACGACGACCGGATGGCCGCCGCCAACGTCGACGCCGCCGATGCGTACCGCCGTGGTCAGGCGGCGCGGCAGGGGGCCGAAACCGGGGTGCGCACAGGGCGCCTGGGCATGCGAATTCATGCGCCTATTGTAGGCCACGACGCAGCGACGACCGCCCGCCCGGACGTGAACCGATCACGTGACCCAGCCCCCCGCGTGCGGTACCGTGGCCGGCCATCGCACGCCCCCCGCCATGCGCGACTTCCCCGACGACAACCGCCCCGACACGGTGCTCACGCCCAGCCAGCTGAACACGCTGGCGCGAGACCTGCTGGAAGGCGCCTTCCCGTCGATCTGGGTCGAGGGCGAACTGGGCAACGTCTCGCGCCCGTCGTCCGGCCACCTGTATTTCACGATCAAGGACGCGCGTGCGCAGGTGCGCTGCGCGATGTTCCGGCCCAAGAGCAGCTGGCTGAAGTTCCAGCCGCGCGAGGGACTGCGCGTGCTCGGCCGCGGCCGCCTCACGCTGTACGAGGCGCGCGGCGAGTACCAGATGGTGTTCGACCATCTGGAAGAAGCCGGCGAAGGCGCGCTGCGCCGGGCGTTCGAGGAACTCAAGGCCAGGCTCGACGCCGAAGGCCTGTTCGACGCCGGGCGCAAGCGGCCGCTGCCGCGTTTCGCGCGCCGCGTCGCGGTCATCACCTCGCCCAGCGGCGCGGCGGTGCGCGACGTGTTGAGCGTGCTGTCGCGGCGCTTCCCGCTGGTGCAGGCCGACGTGCTGCCCGTGCCGGTGCAGGGCGAAGGCGCGGCGGCGCAGATCACGTCGATGCTGCAAAAGGCCATCGCGGCGCAGCGCTACGACGTGATCGTGCTGGCGCGCGGCGGTGGTTCGCTGGAAGACCTGTGGGCATTCAACGATGAGCGGCTTGCGCGCGCGATCGCCGCCTCACCGGTGCCCATCGTGTCCGCCGTCGGCCACGAAACCGACTTCAGCCTCAGTGATTTCGCCGCCGACGTGCGTGCGCCGACGCCGTCGGTCGCCGCCGAACTGCTGGCGCCCAATCGCGAAGACCTGCTGCACCGGCTGCGCGTGCTCGACGCGCGCCTTCGCAACCTGCAGATGCAGCGCCTGCGACAGGCGATGCAGCGCGCCGACCGCGCCGCGCTTCGCCTCAATGCCCAGCGCCCGCGTGCGCGACTCGACATGCTGCGCCGCCGCCAGGCCGACGCGCTGCGACGCCTGGACGCCGCATGGAAGCGCCGCATGGAACGCGAACGCGCGCACCTTCGCCATGCCGACGCGGTGCTTCGCGCCGCGCATCCGGGACGCCGCATCGCACGCCTGCGTGAGCGCCTGGCCGCCATCGCGCAACGACCACAGTCGGCCATCGTGCGCAGGCTTTCGAGGCAAGCGCTGCACCTGCGCGGGCTGGCGCGCTCGCTCGAGGCGGTGAGTCCGCTGGCGACGGTCGCACGCGGCTATTCCATCCTGCGCCATGAGGACGGCCGCATCGTGCGCAGCGTGCTCGATGCCGCGCCGGGCGACCGCCTGTCGGCGCGCCTGGCCGACGGCGAACTGGCGGTTCGCGTGGAATCGCACGACGGCGACGCCTGACACACGCGGCGCGCCAACTGATCGCGCGCTAACGCCGGCTGCCCTACCCTTGCCATTTTCGGGAGCCGACCATGCCCAAGGACAAGAAGAACCGCGCCGGCAAGGGATTGAAGTCCAGTTATCCCTATTACCTCGCCAATCGCCCGGTCCCGGCCAACACCGATCTCGACGTTCTCGACAAGTACAGCGGCCGTCGCGCCACGCGCGTGGCGAAGGCGGACGGCGCCGCCGTGCGCAAGGCCATCGTCGCCGGCTACCAGGCGCGCGAGGCGGTGGCGGCGTTCCCGCCCGACGCGCGCCGCGACGTGCTCGAGCATTGCGTCGCGCGTTTCACGCAGCGTTTCGACGAACTTGCGCTCGCGCTCTGCATTGAAGCCGGCAAGCCCATCCGCGACGCACGCGGTGAAGTAACCCGCCTCATCGACACCTTCCGCATCGCCGCCGGCGAAGCCACGCGCATCGGCGGCGAGGTGATCCAGATGCAGATCTCCCCGCGCACGCGCGGTTATCGCGGCATGGTCAAGCGCGTGCCGATCGGGCTGTGTGGTTTCATCACGCCGTTCAATTTCCCGTTGAATCTGGTCGCGCACAAGGTCGCGCCAGCAATCGCCGCCGGTTGCCCGTTCGTGCTCAAACCCTCGGAAAAGACGCCGATCGGCGCGCTGATCATCGGCGAGGTATTGGCCGAAACCGATCTCCCGAGGGGCGCGTTCTCCATCCTGGCGTGCAGCAACGAGGATGCCGCGCAGTTGGTCGAAGACGAACGCGTCGCGCTGCTGAGCTTCACCGGCGGGCTGGTCGGCTGGGACCTCAAAGCGCGCGCCGGACGCAAGAAGGTGACGCTGGAACTGGGTGGCAACGCGGCCTGCATCGTCGACGATGATCCGGGTGCATCGCTGGACCACATCGTCGAACGCCTCGTCTTCGGCGCGTATTACCAGAGCGGGCAAAGCTGCATCAGCGTGCAGCGCATCTACGCGCACGCGGCGGTGTACGACAGGCTGCGCAAGAAACTGAAGGCTGCCGTGGCGAAGCTGCGCATGGGCGACCCACGCGAGGAGTCGACCTTCATCGGCCCGATGATCGATGAGAAGGCCGCGCAACGCGTGGAGTCGTGGATCGCCGCCGCGCGCAAGGGCGGCGCGAAGCGGCTGGTCGGTGGCGACCGCACGGGCAACATGGTGCCGGCGACACTGCTGGAGAACGTCCCGCACGATGCCGACCTGTATCGCAAGGAAGCCTTCGCGCCGGTGGCGCTGATGGAACCGTTCGATGACTTCGAACAGGCGCTCGACAAGGTCAACGACAGCGACTTCGGACTGCAGGCGGGCGTATTCACCGGTCGGCTCGAACACGCGATGCGCGCATGGGACCGGCTGGAGGTCGGCGGCGTGATCGTCGGCGACGTGCCCAGCTTCCGCGTCGACAACATGCCCTACGGCGGCGTGAAGCATTCGGGCCTGGGCCGCGAGGGCGTGCGCTGGGCGATCGAGGACATGAGCGAGCAGCGGCTGCTGGTGATCCGCGATCCGGTGGGGTGAAGCCGCCTCGAAGGACCGTCAACCCCGTTCCAGGCATACGCGCGTTTGCCATCGGCGACCCAACCACGGAGCTCGCCGATGAACCGCACCGCCCTCGTTCCCCTGCTGCTGTGCGCCGCGGTCGTCGCCGCGCTTGCCGGCTGCCGCAGCACCTCCCAACCGGCCGAGCAGGCCACCGCACGAGCCCGCGCCGAACGCGAGGACGCGGCGCGCGCGCAGGCGAAAGTCGCCTCCGCCGACGCGGCCGCCGCTTCCACGTCGCTCGACCGCATCGAGGTCAGCGGCAACAGGCTTGAGTCCTACGCACCCGCGGCCGCGGCGCCGCCTCCGCCGATGTTGATGCGGATGGCCCCAATGCAGCCAGTCAACACCGAGAAGTACGCCCAGCGCACCGACAACCCCGTGCAGCGTGCGGCCGAACAACCCGTGTCCACGTTCTCCATCGACGTCGACACGGGCAGCTACGCCAACGTGCGACGCATGCTGAACGACGGCGTGCGTCCGCCGAGCGACGCGGTGCGCGCCGAGGAATTCATCAACTACTTCGACTACGGCCACCCCGCGCCGGCCTCGCGCGAGACGCCGTTCCGCGTCACCACGGAACTGGCGACGGCGCCGTGGAATCCGCAACGCCAGGTGTTGATGATCGGCATCAAGGGCTATGACGTGCCCAAGGCGACGCTCGCGCCGGCCAACCTCGTCTTTCTCATCGACACCTCCGGCTCGATGGCCGAACCCGACAAGCTGCCGCTGGTGAAGCAGGCGCTGCGCCAGCTGGTGCCGCAGCTGCGCGCGCAGGATCGCGTGTCGATGGTCGTCTATGCCGGCAGCGCCGGCCTCGTGCTGCCGCCCACGCCGGGCAATCGCCACGGCGAGATCCTCGCCGCGCTCGACCACCTCGACGCAGGCGGCAGCACCAACGGCGGCGAAGGCATCGCGCTGGCCTACGCGATGGCCAAGCAGGCGTACATCGAGGGTGGCGCGAACCGCGTGATCCTCGCCACCGATGGCGACTTCAACGTCGGCACGGTCGACCAGAACGCGCTGGAGACGATGGTCGCGCAGCAGCGAAAGAGTGGCATCGCGCTGACCACGCTCGGCTTCGGCACCGGCAATTACAACGATGAGCTGTCCGAGCGGTTGGCCGACGTCGGCGACGGCAACCACGCCTACATCGACAGCGTGCGCGAGGCGCGCAAGGTGCTGGTGCAGCAGATGGGCGGCACGCTGCTGACGATCGCGCGCGACGTGAAGATCCAGGTCGAGTTCAATCCGGCCCAGGTCGCCGAGTACCGTCTGATCGGCTACGAGAACCGCATCCTGCAGCGCGAGGATTTCGCCAACGACAAGGTCGATGCCGGCGACATCGGCGCGGGGCACCAGGTCACCGCGCTGTACGAAATCACGCCGGCCGCCTCAGCCGCGCAGCGCGTCGCGCCGTTGCGCTACGGCGAGGCGAAGGCCGCGAAGCCGGACCTCGCCGTTGGCAACGAAATCGCGCACCTTCGCCTGCGCTACAAGCTGCCGGGACAGGACGCGAGCAAGCTGATCCAGACGCCGATCCTTGCCACGCAACTCACCAGAACGCCGGGCGAGTCGCTGCGCTTCGCCAGTGCGGTGGCCGGTTTCGCCGATGCGCTGCGCGGTGGTGAACGCATGGACGACTGGAGCTGGGACGCGATGATCACCACCGCCCGCAACGCACGCGGCGACGATCCGCGCGGCGAACGGGCGGAACTCATCACGCTGATGGAAGCCGCCCGTGGCCATGCGGAAACCGACCCGGCACCGCGCAACGGCGTGGGGCGTTAACTCTCGATGCTGACCGCCGCTATCGGTCCTGTGGACGTTAGCGGCGGAACCTCGATTGCTTTGCGCACAATCCCGGCGCAGAGACTACTCATGCGCGCCGTTATGTGCCGCAGTGGAAATCACCCTTGACGCGCCGTTCTCCAATCCTCATCCAAGTGTTCCTCCCTGTTCCCTTGAGCGTAAAGGAGGGAAGCAAACGCGGATTCCCCGGGTTTCTATATACGAGGTGGACCTTCCGAGCTTTCCAATCGAATTCCAGTACTTTGTAAGCTTTCCAATCCAAGGTCCGTGGAGCCTGGTCGTGGGATTCGATCGTCTGCAACTCATCGTGGCCTGTGAACTCGAGGCTGTGGCCTCCAGGCCCGTATGGAGAGAAGAAACAGAGCGTTACGGTCGCCGAAGCTGGCGCCGAAGCAACTGCAAGCAACAGCATCAAAGTGCTTCGAGCAGTCTTCTTCAACATGAGATCTCCTGAGTGAGCCGTCCAATAACGACGACTCAACCTCATAAACTAATACCTTGTCCGCCACCACAGCACCGAAGCGTTTACTCGAAATCTTCTACTGACGCGAAGCATTCGCGGGGCCGCTGTTAACACCGAGGCGCGGTAGAAGCACACCGTTCGGGCCCCGCGCCCAAAATTGACACAACGGGTTCCCTCAGAACGCCGCCCCATCATCCTCGCCTGCAAACCGCACGCCACGAGAAACATTCTCCTCCTGAACTCCTCGGCACCCGACCAGGAGCAACTACCCTGCTCCCGCGTCAAGAAGCCGGAAGCGGCGCACTTCATTCACGACAGGAGTTGATGATGGGCAGATTGAAACGCAGGGCATCAATGACAGCCCTGCTGATGGCAACCCTCGCGTTGGGAGGCATGGCCATCGCTGAGCAGAAGCCGATGATTCAACCAACGCTACTGAGTAGTTCGGAGCGCGTCGCACTGGAAGCCATGATGGCAGAGCACATCCAGCTGACGTTGAAGGGAATGACGCCGGACGAAGGGCAATTGTTCCCAGTCAAGGTGATCGCTAAGTTCGATGCCCACGGAATGTTACTGGTCGAACTCGGGCGACGATTCGTCGTCAAGCCGGATGGCAACTTGGTCAGCGGCGTTGAATTGCAAGACCAGCTGGAAGCTCTCGATGGTGTCATGGGCTCAATGGTCACGGAAGTGAAGTACGAGGGCATCGATTACCTGTTCGAGGGCAAGAACATCCTTTACTACTTTCCGGAGCTGGACCCCGGCAAGGGCGTCAAGGCGCAGCCGGGCGCCCTTTCGTTTCCGCCCTATCTCCCACCGCCGGTCTACGGCGACCCGGCCCGCGCCTACATACCGTCGCAGCCCCTATCCCGTCGCCACCTACAATCCTCCAACGGTGGCGATTAACCCGGGCCACGGGCTCTACAAGCTCTACGACAGTGGCCGCTTCAACCCCAATTACCACTGGGCAAAGCAGCGTGAACCCTCCAATGGAATTGTGGAGGATGACGTCACGCCTCTCTACGCGACCGAACTGAAGCGTTGGTTTGCGGAGCGCAGTCGAGAGGTCGACGCCACTTCGACGCGATCCATATCCACCCAAGCGCATGCGCAGAGTACACAGGAGTCCGGAGTCACCTATTTATGGACTGATATGGGCGCCAAGTACCATGTTGAGCAGCTGTACCCGGGGCGCCCGGACCTCTGGGACGTGACTTCGGACGCGAATCGGGAGCGCGACCGCTTCAAGGACATCAATTCTCGTGCGCTACTTGCCAATGAACTCGGGGCACAGGCGATGATCAGCCTGCATACTAACGCGGCCCGCGACGCCGTGAGCGCGCTTACTGCACGTGGCACTCAGGTCTTCTATAAGGCGGGACGAGCAGAAGATCGCGCACTCGCCAATAGCGTTGCCTGTTACATGCAAGAACTGATAACAGCGCAAATCGGATACGCGGACTGGACGATGCGTCAAACAATGGGCAGCAATAGCTATGCCGAGAATAACGGCAGCATGCCCTCCGCCTTGGTCGAGATCGCCTTCCACACTCATGTTGATGACGCCCTGGCCTTGCAGGACTCACGCTTCCGCACCGCCTCCATGAAAGGCGTCGAGAAGGGATACCGGATGTGGCGCGAGGGGAAACCCTGCCAACCCCTTTCCATCGCTAGCGTCACAGACTCATCTGCGCCCAAAGGTAGCAAGGCGTTGTCGAACATCCACTTCGAAGGCCATCCGACGTTTCCAGTCACACTGCGGCTCGAGATCCTGAAATGCCCGACCGGTTGGAGCTGTACCGGCGGTGATTCGAAGTATGCGCAGAGTCAGGCATCGCCCCTGAGCTGGACATTCGGATGCAACGCAAGTACGTCCGGGGTGACGCGCGTCAGGAGCATGCTGATTGATTCCGATGGTGTCGAGTCCAACCTCATGGAATCAAATGTGACGTGTACCGCGTCCGGTAGCGCCAACATTGCCAATGAGACGGATTCGGCCCCGATGGCGGGCAACGCTTGGTGACGCGAGCGATCAGCCGGTGACAGCGAGCTTCAGCGGCACCACATTTGTGCGCTCGGCCGGATAGCCGAACAGATAGCCCTGGCCGTAGGTGCAGCCCAGCTCGCGCAGCGTCGCGCGCTGGGCTTCGTTTTCCACGCCTTCGCCGATGGTGTGGATACCCAGCGTTCCGGCCAGCGCCTGGATCGCGCGCACCACCGCCACGCTTTCAGGCTGCGTGTCGCCGACGAGGCCCGCAACGAAGCTCTGGTCGATCTTCAGGCACTCGATCGGGAAACGGTGCAGGTACGACAACGCCGAGAAACCCGTGCCGAAGTCGTCCAGCTGCGCCAGCACGCCGTGGCTGCGCAGCGTGCGCAGCATGCGCAACGCGCGCGGGACGTCGTCCAGCAGCGCCACTTCGGTGATCTCGATCCGCAGGCGGTGCGGGTCCGCTCCGGCCTGGTCGATCATGCGCAGCAGGCGGTCGGCAAAGTCCGACGAGCGGAAATGTCGCGGCGACACATTGACCGAGATGTAACCCTCACCGCCGCGCGCGAGTTCGTCCATCACCTGTCGATACAGGATCCAATCGACTTCCTCGATCAGCCCACTGTCCGCGCCCACGCCGATGAACTCGCCCGGCGTGAGCAGGCCGCGGCGTTCGTGGCGCCAGCGCAGCAGTGCTTCATGGCCGATCACACGCTGGTCGTCCAGGCGCACGATCGGCTGGTAGAACGCGACGAAACCATCGCCGTTGATCGCGCGGCGCAGGTCCGCTTCAAGATCCAGAATGCGCACGGCTTCCTCGCGCATCGCTTCGTCGAACACGGCACAGCGATCGCGACCGGACGACTTGGCGCGATACATCGCCGCGTCCGCATCGCGCAGCAGTTCGGCGCCGGTGCGGTAGCGCGGATGCCACAGCGCGATGCCAAGGCTCGCCGACGGAAAGACTTCGCGGCCGGCTATCCAGCACGGTTCACCCAGCGCGCGCAACACGCGCTGCGCCAGCTCCTCGGCGACCTGCGGACCGTCGATGTCCTCGATCAGGATCGCGTACTCGTCGCCGCCCAGGCGCGCCACGGTGTCGCCGGTACGCACGGCATCGACGATGCGGCGACCGGTTTCGATCAGCAGTTCATCGCCCGCCGAATGACCGACGGAGTCGTTGACCAGCTTGAAGCGGTCCAGGTCCAGGAACAGCACCGCGAAGGTGCGTTGCGGCTCGTTCTGTGCGCGGGAAATGGCGTGGGAAAGGCGATCCAGCAACTGGCTACGGTTCGGCAGGCCGGTCAATGCGTCGTGCGTGGCCTGGTGCGTGAGCTGCTGCTCAACGCGCAGGCGTTCGCCGATCTGCGACAACAGCTCCGCGTTCGCCTGCGCCAGTTCGCGCGTGCGCGATTCCACCCGCTGTTCGAGTTCGGCGTGCGCGGACACCAGGCGATCCTGCGACTGCTTGCGCGCCAGGCCAATCGAAATATGGTGCGCGACGAACGTCAGCAGTTCCTGGTCGCGCACGCTGAAGTTGATCGCCGGCGAATAGCTCTGCACCGTGATCACGCCCACCACCGATTCGTTGCGGAACAACGGCACGCCCAGCCAGCAATGCGCGAGCGAACCGCGGCTGCGCAACAGACCCTGCGATTCCAGCGCGTGGATGCGCTTGCGATCGGCCAGCAGCGGCCGCCCGCGGGCGATGACGTATTCGGTCAGGCCCGAAGCGAGCTTGCGGGTCTCGCGCTGGGCATCGCGTTCGTCGATGGAGTACGGGAACTCCAGCCGCTCGCCGTCATCGGTGAGCAGCGCGATGTAGAAGTTGCGCGCGTACAGCAGGTCGCTGACGACGTCGTGCACCTGCGTGTAGAAACGCTCCAGCGTCTCGGAGGTGATCGACAGCTCGGCGATGCGGAACAGCGCGCGTTGCAGGCGTTCGGCGCGTTGGCGCTCGATGATTTCCGCCTGCAGGTCGCGGTTGCTCAGCTGCAGCGCCTGCGTGCGTTCCTCGACGCGGCGTTCGAGTTCCTCGCGCGCGTGGAAGCGGTCCAGCGCGGTAAGGATGTGCTGGGCGACGAACGCCAGCAGTGCGCGCTCCTCCTCCCCGTACACGTCGGGGCGGTCGTAGCTCTGCACGACGATCGCGCCGCAGATGTGGTCGTCGCGGCGCATCGGCACGCCCAGCCAGTCCTCGCTGTCCGGGCCGTGCTGGATGTCGCGCGGCACGCCGAGGCGTTCGCGGATCGCCGCCGACGGCCCCTGCAGCGGCTCGCCATGGTGCAGCAGCGCGACTGTCACCGAGTTGGGCATCTCCTCCACGGGGATGTCGCGCTCGGGTTCGGCGACGTAGGTGTCGCGCTGGTCGGCGAAGTACAGAAAGCGCATGGAATCGCGCACATCGTCGTACAGCACGATGTACAGGTTCGCCGCATACATCAGGCCGGCGACGACGGTGTGGATCCGGCGCAGCATGTCGGCCAGTTCCAGGTCGGAGCCGGCGAGGTCGGCGATCTCGAACAGCGCCTGCTGCAGGCGCTCGGATTTTTCCAGCGACTCTGCGCGCGCCAGCGTGCGCAGCGCGACCAGGTGCGCGCCGATCACGACGCGGGCCAGCGCCAGCCACATTTCCCGGGTTTCGGACGAGATCGGCGCCGGCAGCTGCGCGGCAAGCCCGACGCGCACGCCTTCGGACGTGGTCCAGCTGGCTTCGATGCGCTGGGAATGCAGCGTCAGCGGTTCGCGGGTCAGCAGGGATTCGGCGCGATGGGCCAGCGAGGAGCTGGCGCCGAGCGAGGCCGAACCGGCCACGCCGCCATAGCCATCGCGCCAGAGCACGGCGACTTCCGACCCGGCCGGCAGGGCTTCCTGCAGCGTGTCCGCAAGCGCGTCCCGCCCATGACGGGCGTCGACGATTCTCACGGCCTTGGGCCTGGTGCGAGTGGACACAGCGGAAGAACCCCTGGGCGGACGGGGCAGGATAACGCGGCAATTCGTCCGCGTGCTCAACCCCTTCCGGAACTGCGACCCGTTCATCTGATTATGAACCTTGCGATCTGGGCACTTGCCGGACCCGGGCACGAACCGTGTGACTTCACGCCGGCGCCCTCACCCCGTACCCTGCCGCGCATGAATGCGGGCGCGGACACTGACGACGATGTGCTGATGCTGGCCTGGGCGGCCGGCGATGCGGCGTCGTTCGAACTGCTCTATGCCCGCCATCGCGGCTCGCTGTACCGGTTCCTGCTGCGGCAGACCCGCGATGCGGCGCTGGCCGACGAGTTCTTCCAGGACGTCTGGCAGCGCGTGATCGCCGCGCGCCAGGGCTGGAAACCGGACGCCGCGTTCAGGACCTGGCTGTTCCGCATCGCCCACAATCGGCTCAACGATTACTGGCGCGGCCTGAAACACCGCCCGGCCGCGCCCGAGGACGCCGACGAGCGCGCCGCCCGCGTTCCGGACCCCAGCAGCCCGGAGCGCGAGCTGTCGGAATTCGAACAGCGCCGCCGCCTGCAGCTGGCAATCGAGGAACTGCCCGAGGAGCAGCGCGAAGTCGTGCTGCTGCGCCTGGAGCAGGAGCTGAGCCTGGAGGAGATCGGGCAGATCACCGGCGCCGGCCGGGAAACCGTCAAGTCGCGGCTTCGCTACGCGATGGACAAGCTGCGGGCGAGATTGAACGAATGAACCGCTTCGACGACGAACCGCTGAGCCCGGAAGAACGCGCGCTGGCCGACCGCCTGGCGCGGCTGGGTCCGCACGACGGACCGTCGCCGTCGCTGGACGCGAAGCTCCTCGCCGCCGCCCACGCCGCCGTTGCACCAAAGCAGCGACGTCGCCGCTGGCTGGGACTGACCGCCATTCCGGGCAGCCTGGTCACCGGCGCCGGCATGGCCGCCGCCCTGGTGCTGGTCGTCGGCACCGTGTGGCAACTGCGGCCATCCGACCCGGCGCCGCGCCCGGCATTCGAGGGCGAGATGGCCCCGGTCGACGCGGTGATCATCGCGCGCCGCCAGCAGGTCGTCGCGCCGCCGCCTCCGCCTGCGGAAGCAGCGGCACCCGAGCGAGCGCTGAGCCCTCCGTCCGTCGACCGCCGTGCTGCCATGGCCCAGCGAAAGACTGCTCCGGCGCCCGTGGCCACTGCAGCTCCCGCGCCCGCTCCAGAGCCGGAACCGGCCCCGGCACCAGCGCGCGTCGCGACGGTCGGCCCCGACGAGGCCCGTCACTTCGACGCGAGCGCTCCGGCCGCAACGGCCTCCGAGGCGTATTCGGCGGCGCCGGCCATGGCGCCTGCCGCGCCGCCTGCTCCTGCCTCGGCAGCGCCCGAGGAAGTCGATGCACGGGCCGATGCCGCGCGAAGCGAAGCCTTCGGTCTGGCACGCGCACGCCAGCAGGAAAGTCTCGACGAACGGGCGAAGGTAACGGCCATGAAGCAGGCCGCCGCGGAGGCCGAGGCCAGGGCCCAGTCGACGACGCTCGACCGCATCGAAGTGACGGGCAATCGCGTCAAAGACGACAGCGGCCTGGTCTCGGACGTGTCCGGCGCGGCGCTCACCGACATCCCGGTCGCCGACGATACGAAGCTCGACGCGAAGGCCTGGCTCGAGCGCGTCCGCGCGCGCCGCGACGCCGGCGACGTGGACGGCGCGCGCGACAGCCTGGCGCGGTTCCGCAAGGCGCATCCGCGCGTGAGCCTGCCGCAGGACCTGCGCGCGCTGGGCAAGCCCGCCACCACCCGATGAGCAGCACGCTGTCCGGCCCGACCTCGCACCTGCTCGAGGTCAAGCACAGCCGTTTCCTCGTCAATGCCGCGCCGGTGGAGACACCGGACGATGCGCTGGCCTTCGTGGCCCGGGTCGGCGACCCCGCCGCGACGCACAACTGCTGGGCGTACCGGATCGGCAGCGAATATCGCTTCAACGACGACGGCGAGCCCGCCGGCACGGCGGGTCGCCCCATCCTCGCCGCCATCGATGGCCAAGGGTTGGACCGCGTAGTCGCGGTGGTGACGCGCTGGTTCGGCGGCATCAAGCTCGGCGCGGGCGGCCTGGTGCGCGCCTATGGCGGCAGCGCGGCCGAATGCCTGCGCGTAGCGCCGCGGCGCGAACTGGTGGTGTTCGCCGAATTCGACCTCGCCTATCCCTTCGCCGAGACCGGCCCGGTGCACGCGCTGATCGCACAGTTCGACGCCGAAAAGCTGGACGAACGCTTCGACGCCGACGGTGCCCGCCTGCATGTACGAGTTCCGGCCGATCGCGTGGAAGCCTTGAAAGCCCGCCTGCGCGACGCCACCCGTGATCGGGTGCGTTTCCCGGATGCCTGAGGCGCAAGGCGCCCCAGGTTCAGACGCGGAAACTTCCGACACTCGCGCACGGTCCGTTCCCCGTTCGCATTCCCGCCGCCGCATCCATACTGGCTACCGATGACCGACGCCCCTTCCGCCAAAGCCCCCATCGGCAGCCTGCGCACGCTATGGCCGTTCGTGCAGCGCCACCGCACGCTGTTCGTCGCCTGGCTCGTCGCGTTGGCGGCGTCCAGCGCGGCCACGCTCAGCCTGCCAGTCGCAGTACGCACGATGATCGACCAGGGCTTCGCACAGGGAGGCGGTGCGGCAATCGACCGGGCCTTCCTGCTGCTGTTCGCCGTTGCCGTGGCACTGGCGCTTGCCACCGCGGCGCGCTTCTTCTTCGTCTCGCTGCTGGGCGAACGCGTGGTCGCCGATCTGCGCGAACGCCTCTATTCGCACCTCATCGCGCTCGATGCCGGCTTCCATGATCGCAACCGCAGCGGCGAGCTTGTCTCGCGCCTCACTGCGGACGCGGAACTGCTGCGCAGCGTGGTCGGCTCCAGCATGTCGGTCGCACTGCGAAGCCTCGTGACCGTGGTCGGCAGCCTGGCGATGCTGTTTGTCACCGCACCGCGGCTGGCAGCGTTCGCGCTGGTGGGCATTCCGCTGGCGGTGTTGCCCATCGTCCTCGGCGGGCGACGCCTGAAGAAGATGTCGCGCGTCAGCCAGGACCGCGTCGCCGATGCAAACACGCTCGCCAATGAAACGCTCGGCGCCGTCCGCACCGTGCAGGCCCACGCACGCGAACCGTACGAGCGCGCCCGCTTCGGCGCCGCGTTGAAGGAATCGGTGAACACCGCACGGCGCCGCATCCAGGCGCAGTCGTGGGTCACGGCCATCGCCATCGTGCTGATCTTCGGCGCGATCACGCTGGTGCTGTGGTCGGGCGCGCACGACGTCGTCGCCCATCGCATGAGCGCGGGCACGCTCGGCCAGTTCATGCTCTACGCGATGATCGGTGGCGGCTCGGTCGGCGCCCTCGCCGAAGTGTGGAACGAACTCCAGCGCGCCGCGGGCGGCATGGGCCGCATCAGCGAGCTGCTGGTGGAAACCGCGGCGGTGGAGTCGCCCGCGAATCCGGCGATGCTCCCGAAGCCGGTGCGCGGCGAACTCGCGTTCGAGCGCGTGAGCTTCCACTACCCGCTGCGTCCCGATGCACCCGCGCTGGAGGACTTCGACCTGCACGTGCAGCCCGGCGAGACAGTCGCACTGGTTGGCCCCTCGGGTGCCGGCAAGAGCACCGTGTTCTCGATGCTGCTGCGCTTCCACGATCCGCAATCCGGCAATGTACGCGTGGACGGCGCGGACATCCGCCAGCTGGACCTGGCCGAACTGCGCGAGTCCATCGCGCTGGTTCCCCAACAGCCGACGATCTTCGCGGCCACCGCGCGCGACAACATCCGGTACGGCCGCCTGGAGGCGACCGATGCCGACATCCAACACGCGGTCAAAGCCGCGCACGCGTCGGACTTCATCGCTGCCCTGCCGGAGCGCCTGGACACGGAACTGGGCGAACGCGGCGCCCGCCTGTCCGGCGGCCAACAGCAGCGCATTGCAATCGCCCGCGCGCTGCTGAAGGACGCGCCGATCCTGCTGCTCGACGAAGCCACCAGCGCACTGGACGCACAGAGCGAACGCGCCGTGCAGCAGGCGCTGGAAACCCTGATGGAAGGGCGCACCACCCTCGTCATCGCGCATCGCCTGGCGACCGTGCTCAAGGCCGACCGCATCGTCGTGATGGATCGCGGACGCATCATCGCCGAAGGCACGCATGAGCAGTTGCTGACGCAGGGCGGGCTGTATGCGGAGCTCGCGAAGCTGCAGTTCCTGGATTGATACAGTCGAAGTTCACACCACAGCCGTGGTGTCGGAGTTGGCGCGCGTGCGTACCGCACGGCGCCCATCTTTTGGGGGCAAGGATGCGCTGGAAGAACATCGGAGTGATTTCGGCAGCACTGACCGCGATGCTGTTCGCCGGCCTTTTCGGCGTGCCGGCGTTTCGCTGCGTCCAGGGCGAGCTGGCACGCCGCGCCGAGGCACCTGATCCCATCATGGCCACGGCGGATGAAACGCGCGCCATCCTGGCCGCCGTGCTGGCACACCACCTCTACAAGGGCGTTCCTCCGCCACCGTCAGCGCCGGGAGATCCACCACGCGAGGCCAGGGCGAATACGCTCACCCTTTCGGATCATTCGCTCTGCCTTTACCGGTCGACCCCGCACGCACCGTGCGGCGATGGCGACACCCTGGTGCTGTATCCCGAACTGGATTCGATCGCGCCACTCAAGCTGCGCACTGAGCTGGTGATGGCGAACCGGGACGTGCAGCCGGTAGCCGTCGACGGCATCCCGGGAACGCGGGTGGAGGCGCAGGCCGACATCGACCGCACTCTCGGGCAGCTCGGCGGGTGGAGCACGTTCTATCGCCAGTTCGCAGATTCGGCCGGCCTGGTGCGGATCACACAGCCGGTGCTCGGTCACGACCGTTCACGCGCGCTCATCCTCGTCGATCACTTGTGCGATGGCCTCTGCGGAAGCGTCACGCTTTTCGCGCTCGAACGTCGGGAATTACAGTGGCGCGTCTCCGGAGAACTCCAGTTGGCAGTCAGATAGCCAACGCTTCCGGCATTCGTGCAGGAACACCGATTCGCTACGCCGCCGGCCACGCCCGCCCGACCAGCGCCCCCAGCTCGAAATCCCGCGGCAGCGTGCCGTACGCGTTGCCGTGATCGCCGCCGATGCGCGTGCTGCAGAAGGCCGCCGCCATCGGGCTGCCGTTGCGCAATAACAAACTGGCCTGCAGCGCGAGCGCCAGCGCTTCGACCCAGCGCCGCGCTTCGACTTCGCCTGGCGCGGAGTGGCCTTCCAGCACGGGACGCAGTTCGGCAATCTCCGCGTCCAGGTCCGGATCCAGCTGCAGCGCACCTTCCAGTTCGGCGAGCAGCGCGCGGCCGGTCTGCGGGTCGCGCTGCAGCGCGCGCAGCACGTCCAGGCACTGGATGTTGCCGCTGCCTTCCCATATCGAGTTCAACGGCGCCTGGCGATACAGCCGCGGCAGCATCGATTCCTCGACGTAGCCCGCGCCGCCGAGGCACTCCTGCGCTTCATTGACGAACGCCGGTGCGCGACGACACACCCAGTACTTGCCCACCGCGGTCGCGATGCGCGCGAAGGCGGCTTCCTGCGCGTCGTACGGTGCGCGATCGACCGCACGTGCAACCCGCATCGCCAGCACGATCGCCGCTTCGGCTTCGATCGCCAGGTCCGCCAGCACGTTGCGCATCAGCGCGTGGCCGCTCAAGCGCTGCCCGAACGTGATGCGGTGATGGGTGTGGTGCATCGCCTGCGCCAGCGCCATGCGCATTTCCGCAGCCGCCCCGAGCATGCAGTCCAGGCGCGTGAGCATCACCATCTCGATGATCGTCGGCACGCCGCGGCCCTCATCGCCGATGCGATACGCCCATGCATCCATGAATTCCACTTCCGACGACGCGTTCGACCAGTCGCCCAGCTTGTCCTTCAGGCGCATCAACGCGAAGGCGTTCTTCTGGCCATCCGGCGTCCAGCGCGGCAGCAGGAAACAGGTCAGGCCGCCCGTTGCCTGCGCCAGCACGAGGAACGCGTCGGACATCGGCGCGGAGAAGAACCACTTGTGGCCGACCAGACGGTATTCGTTCTCGCCCGACAGCGCCGTGGCAAGCGTGCGGTTCGCGCGCACGTCGCTGCCACCCTGCTTTTCGGTCATGCCCATGCCGATGGTGATGCCGAGCTTCTGCTCGCTCGCGATGTCGCGCGGATCGTAGAACGGCGACGTCGCCTTGGTTTCCCAGCCCACCAGTTCCGGTGCATGGCGCAGCACGGGCACCGCGGCATGCGTCATCGTCAGCGGGCAGCTCGTGCCCGGTTCGACCTGGTGATGCAGATAGCTCAACGCCGCACGCGCGACATGCGCACCCGGACGCGGCTGCGTCCACGACAGGCCCGCGACGCCATGTTCGATCGCCGCCTGCATGATGCGGTGGTAGTTCGGATGGAACTCGACCAGGTCGATGCGATGGCCGAAGCGGTCGTGCGTGCGCAGCCGCGGCCGGTCGCGATGCGCATCGAAACTCAGCCGATACAGCTCATCGCCCGCAAGCGCGCCATAGGTCGCCAGCGATTCGGCGAAATCGCCACCGCCTTCGCGCACCACCGCTTCGCGCAGCGCGACGTCGTCCTGCCACAGATCGCGCGGCGCGAATTCCGGCGGCTGGTTCTCGACGCGATGCGTGGCGAACGGCGGCAGCGGGTCCATCTGCGGCTCCGGCGAGGAGTTAGGGGCGCGGGGTAACGCGCGGGAGTGGATCGACTATAGGCCCCGTACGGTCGCCTACGCGTTTTCGTCGGCCAGACGGCCGGGCTCGTTTTGCGTACGTTCCGCCAGAGCGTTCAGGAAGCCCGGATCGAGCGGGAGCGTCCCCAGCCAACCGCGCCGCGTGCCGGTAAGGACGCGCAGCATCTGCCCGCGACCGCCGGGCAGGCGCGACATGGGGTGGAAGATGCGGTCGCGCATCGCCGCCAGAGCGTCGCGCTCGGACTGGAACAGCGGCGTGAGCCAGCGGCTCCAGAAGTGGTAGACGCCCAGATGATCTCGGCGACGGCGTTCGTAGTCTGCGAAAGCGTCATTCACGCGCGCATGCGTGCGCAGCGCATCGCGCAGCGCGACTGCGTCGGCCAGCGCCATGTTCACGCCCTGCCCCAGCTGCGGGCTCATGGCGTGCGCGGCATCGCCCATCAGCACCGCGCGCCCGCTGTGCCAGCGACGCTGCACCGTGTCGCGATACCGCGCCTGCGCCAGGCCCGACGGCACCACGGTGTCGCGCAGGCGCTCGGCGGCTTCCGGCCAGACGGCGGCGACATCGCTCCGCCACGCCGCTTCGTCGGTGCCGGCGGTCGGCAACTCGGCGGCGGGCAGGCTCCAGAAAAAGCTCAGGCGCGGCACCGGGTCGCCCGGCCGCGTGCCGACCGGCAACATGCCGGCCATGCGGCGCGCACCGACGTAGCGCTGGCGCAGTTCGTCCGGGAACGCCCATGCGTCCTGCGCGACCAGGCACCACTGCGCGCCCCACGGGTAGGCACGATCGAGCGCCGGCGCGGCGACCGCACCGCGCAGCATCGAAGCGGCGCCGTCGGCAAGGATCACGACATCGAACGCGCCGTGCTCCTCACCGTGCTCGTCGCGCAGCAGGCCGCGCGCGACGTCCACCTCGACGATGCGCCGCCCGCAATGCACGCGGCGGCCTTCGCGCCACGCATCGTCCAGCAAACCGAACAGCGCGCCACGCTGCATGCCCAGCCCGAAGAAGCGCGGCTCCAGTTCGCGGTAGCGCATGTCCATGACCGCACGCCCGGCGGTGCTTTCGCCGAACAGCCGGCCGATGCGTGCGCCGTGCGCGAGTGCGCTGTCGAGCAGGCCCAGTTCCCACAGCACCCCCAGCCCGGTGGGCTGGAGCAGGAAGCCGGCGCCCACCGGGCCAAGCACCGGCGCGCGTTCGAAGACCTCGACGTGGTGGCCGTCGCGGGTGAACAACAATGCCGCCGCCTGCCCGGCGGTCCCGTAACCGACGATACCGATGCGCAGGGGCGAACGTGGAAGCGTCATTCCTGATTCCATGGCGCGAGGCCGGCCCGTTGCGGGCATCACCCTGGCGAGGCCAGGTCGAGGCGAAAAAAAGGCCCCGCATGTGCGGGGCCTTCGAACGCGGTGTGGCGTGATTCCCGAAGGATTACGCGACCACGTTGATGTTGGACGCCTGGGCGCCCTTCGGGCCCTGCGTCAGCTCGTAGCTCACGCGCTGGCCTTCCTGCAGGCTGCGGAAGCCCTTGGCGTTGATCGCGGAGAAGTGCGCGAACACATCTGCGCTGCCATCTTCAGGGGAAATGAACCCGAAGCCCTTGGCGTCGTTGAACCACTTCACGGTGCCGTACTGCATGTCCTTGTCAACCTCATGCTGGATGCGAGTCGCGCACCGACGCGGATGCGATCCGGAGCGCGGGTCGAGTATGCAAACTGAATGCCGGCTTGACAATCATCTTGTGGCACGGGCATCCAGCAGGGCCGACAGGAGGCTGGGCATGCCCGACGAAGCAACCGCCACGTTGTCCAGGACGTCCTGCAGGGTGATGACCTCGTCCGGGTCCGGCCCGGCGCCGGCCGCCCAGTTGGCGACGATGGCCAGGCAGGCGTAATCCAGGCCCAGTTCGCGGGCGAGTCCGGCTTCGGGCATGCCCGTCATGCCGACCAGGTCGCAGCCGTCGCGACGCATCCGGGCGATCTCCGCGCGGGTTTCCAGGCGCGGGCCCTGGGTGGCGCCGTAGCAGCCGTCGGCGACGAGCGGGACCCCGGCCCGGGTCGCCGCGTCGATCACCGCCTCGCGCAGCGAGCGCGTGTACGGCTCGCCGAAATCCACGTGCAGCACCTCGGTGCCGGGCTCCTCGCAGATCGTCGAGATGCGGCCCCAGGTGTAGTCGATGAGTTGGTCCGGGCAGGCCAGCACGCGCGGGCCGAAGCGCTCGGTGATGCCGCCAACGGTGTTCAGCGCCAGCACGCGCGTCGCGCCCAGCGCTTGCAGCGCAGCGAGATTGGCGCGGTAGTTGATCTTGTGCGGCGGCAGCGAATGGCCTTCGCCGTGGCGCGCCAGGAAAGCCACGCGATGTCCGCCCAGCGTCCCCACACGCACCGGCCCGGACAGCGCGCCGTAGTGCGTCACGGGCTGGTGGGTTTCCACATCCTGCAGGTCCGCCAGTTTGTACAGGCCGGTGCCGCCGATGACGGCCAGTGCGATCGCATCGCTCATCGCTCAGTCCTTCAACGCGTAGATCGCCGGCAGGTTGCGGCCCTGCTCGTGGTAGTCCATGCCGTAGCCGAACACGTAACGGTCGGGCACCTCGACGCCGACGTAGTCCGCACAGATGCCGGCCACGCAGCGGTCGTGCTTCTTCACGGCGAGTGCCGCGATGCGGACCTCGCGTGCGCCCTGCTCCAAGCACCAGTCGCGGATCGCGGCCAGCGTGTGGCCTTCATCGAGGATGTCGTCGGCCAGCAACACGCGACGGCCCTTGAGCTTTGTGGCCGGCCGGTGCTTCCACACCAGCTCGCCCCCGGAAGTCTCGCCGCGGTAGCGCGTGGCGTGCAGGTAATCGAATTCCAGGTCCTGCCCCAACGCGCCCAGCTCCATGGCCAGTTGCGCGGCGAACGGCAGGCCGCCATGCATGACGGTCAGGTACACCGGCACGTCGTCGCGGGTGTAGTCGGCGTCGATGTCGCGCGCCATGCGGGCGATCGCCTGCTCAAGCGTGGCGCGATCAAGCAGCAGGTCGGAATTGGCCAGCGCCGCGGCCAGGTCGTGCGTGTTCGCAATGGTTTCCATCAAGCCAGTCCTTCCTGCCGTTCGCGGGCCGCGCCGTAGCGCGTGTCGGCCAGCAACCCGTCCCATCCCAGGGCGCCACGGCCGATCAGGCCGGCCAGCGCCATCGTGTTGAGCTTGCGGCCTTCCACCGCCGCAAGCGATTCCTCTACCAGTTGCGGATGACAGACGAGGATGGCGTCGCAGCCCGCGTCGTAATGCGCGTCGATGCGGCCCTTCACGCCGCCCGCGTGTTCGCCGGCCTTCATGCCGATGTCGTCGCTGAAGACCACCCCGCGGAAATGCAGTTCGCCGCGCAGGATCTCCTCGATCCACCGCTTCGAATACCCCGCCGGCTCGGCCGAGACGGCGGGATACTTCACGTGCGCCATCATCACCGCGTCGGCCTTGGCTTCAACGCCGGCAACGAAGGGGATGAGGTCGGACGCGCGCAGCTCGTCCAGCGAACGTGGGTCCACTGCCTCACCGTAATGCGTGTCGGCCTGCACCGAACCGTGGCCGGGGAAATGCTTCAGCGTCGCCGGCATGCCGGCGCCGTGCATGCCACGGATATAGGCGCGGGTGAACTCGGCGACCACGTTGGGATCTTCCGAGAACGCGCGGTTGCCGATCGCGAGATTGCCCCGGCCCAGATCCACCACCGGCGCGAAGCTCAGGTCCACGCCGCTGGCGAGCACTTCCTTCGCCATCAGCCATGCGTGTTCCTCGGCGAGCTTGAGCGCGGCTTCGTGGTCGGCGGCGTAGCGGCGGCCGAAGCCCTCCAGCGGCGGCAACGCGCTGTAGCCCTCGCGGAAGCGCTGCACGCGGCCGCCTTCCTGGTCGACGCAGACCAGCTGCGGACGCGGCGCGGCCTGGCGGATCGCGGCCGACAACTCCGTGACTTGCGCCTTGGACGCGAAGTTGCGACTGAACAGGATCACGCCGGCGCAGGCATCGTGCTGCAGCCAGTCGCGCTCCTGCGCGGTGAGTTCGGTGCCGGCCACGCCGATCACGAGCATGCGGAACACTCCGGTGGAAAGGGCCACGCGCGACGCGCGGGCCCGCATTGTCGCGCAGATGCCCGGCAGGGGCATCCGCGCACGTGTGGCTGGCGTGAAGACACGCTCAGACCGCGCAACCGTCCGGCCCGCAGGCACCCATGGAGTGTTCGTCCGCCGGGCGGGATTCCACGCCCAGCCGCTCGAACACCTGCGCGAACACTTCCGGCGTCTGCGCGCCCTGTACTGCCAGGCGGCCGTCGAAGACGAACGTCGGCACGGCCTGGATGCCCAGCGCATGCGCCTGCGCGAGCTGGGCGCGGACTTCGGCCACGCCTTCGTCGGAGTCCAGCATCGCCCGCACGCGCGCTTCCGGCAGCCCGCCTTCGGCGCCCGCCTCGATGAGCGTCTGCACATCGGCCAGGTTGCGGCCTTGCGCGAAGTGCGCGCGGAACAGCGCCTCGCCGACCTTGTCGGCATCGCCTTCGCGACCGGCCAGCCACACCAGCCGGTGCGCCTTGAGCGTGCTCACGCGCACCTGGCCGCGGTCGAAATCGAACGGCAGCCCTTCGGCGCGGCCGGTGGCCTGGGTCTGCGACAGGATCTGCTCGGTGCGCTGTGCGCCACCAAACTTCTTCTCGTACGCCTCGCGCAGCGGCACGGGCGTTTCATCGGATTCGGGATCGAGCTGGTAAGCGTGCCAATGGATTTCCGCGTTGCGGCCCTGCTCGCCCAGCTGCGCGAGTGCCTCGCGCAGGCGGTGCTTGCCGATCCAGCACCAGGGGCAGACCACGTCGGACCAGATGTCGATGCGCAAAGGGGTTTTGTCCATGGAAGCGAAGTGGGGGCCGCGGCGGCCCGACGCAACCGGCCTATGCGACCAGGCCGGCGCGCTCGTCCGCGCTCCACTGCCCGAACGGGCGGGTGGCCAGCGCAAGGTTGTAATAGCGCGACGACTCGGTGACCTCCGCGCCGATCCAATCCGGACGCGCGAACGCTTCCTGTGCGCTGGACAGTTCGATCTCCGCCACCACCAGCCCCGCGTTGTCGCCGAGGAACTCGTCGACCTCCCACAGATGGCCTTCGTGCTGGACGTAATGGCGGCGCTTGTCGACCAGACCACCCACGCACAGCGCGAGCAGCGCGCGCGCATCGGCGACGGGAATGGCGTAATCGAACTCCTGTCGCGTGTGGCCGAGTTCGCGCGACTTGAGGTTGAGGTAGGCCTCGTCGCCGGCGATGCGCACGCGCACCGACGCCTTCATCGCGCCGGAGTCCATCGCCTTCTGGTCGTTGATATAGCCCTGCGCCATCGGCACGACCTCCCGCGCGGCCGCGCGCCAGCCGTCGCCGGTGACCAGGAATTTGCGTTCGATCTCGATACCCATGCCGGCCTCAGCGCTCGAAAAGCGCGATGGATTCCACGTGCGCCGTGTGCGGGAACATGTCCATCACGCCGGCGGCCTTGAGCTTCCAGCCGCGCTCCTTCACCAGGAAGCCCGCGTCGCGCGCGAGCGAGGCCGGATGGCAGCTGACGTACACGATACGGTCGAACTGTTTCAACGGCAGCTGCGCGAGCACGACATCGGCGCCGGAGCGCGGCGGGTCGAGCAGCAGCTTGTCGAACGGCTCCTTCATCCACGTTTCGCCGGACAGGTCCTTCGCCAGGTCGGCCGCGTGGAACTGGGCGTTGGCGATGCCGTTGTGCGCCGCGTTATCGCGCGCACGACGCACCAGTCCCGCCTCGCCTTCCACGCCCACTACTTCGCGCACCTGGCGCGCGAGCGGGAGCGTGAAATTGCCCAGGCCCGCGAACAGGTCGAGCACGCGGTCTTCCGGCTTCGGATCGAGCAGGTCGATCGCCAGCTGGATCATCTTGCCGTTGAGGCCGGCGTTGACCTGGATGAAATCCAGCGGGCGGAACAGGAATTCCAGGTTCCACTGCGGCAGCGAAAACGCCAGCTTCGGCGCATCGGGCCAGAGCGGATGCACGGTGTCCAGGCCGCCGGGCTGCAGGTAGATCGCGAAGCCGTGCGCCTTGCCGAATGCGACGAGCGCTTCGCGATCGGCATCGGTGAGCGGCACCAGGTGGCGAATCGTCAGCGCGACGCCACTGAAGGCATCACCGTGCGTTCCGTCCTGCGCGTCGCCGGCGATGAACTCGATCTGCGGGATCTCTCGCCGCGCCTGCATGCCGTCCACCAGCGCGGCCAACTCGGGCAGCTTCGAGGCGATCTGCGGCATCACCGTGTGGCATTCGCGGATGTCGGCGACGAAGCGCGGATCGGTTTCGCGGAACCCGACCAGCGTCTTGTCCTTCTTCTCGACGCGACGCACCGAGAAACGGCCCTTGCGGCGATAACCCCACGCGGCATCGACCAGCGGCGGGAGGATGCGCTCGGGCTCGACGTGGCCGATGCGCTCGAAGTTCTCCATCAGCACGCGCTGCTTGGCGAGGATCTGCTTGCTCTCGTCGTAATGCTGCAACGCGCAGCCGCTGCACACGCCGAAATGGGCGCAGCGCGGTTCCACGCGTTCGGGGGCGGCCTGGAGGACTTCGACGGTCTTTGCTTCGTCGAAACTGCGGTGGCGACCGGTCTGGGAGGCCATGACGCGTTCGCCCGGCAGGGCACCGGCGACGAACACGGCCTTGCCGTCGGGACGGCGGGCAACGCCGCGGCCGTCATGGGTCAGGTCGGTGATGGAAACTTCAAAGGGGGTTTGATCGATGCGGGCCACAGCGGCTGGCGTACTGCTCAACAGGGCCGCGTATTGTCGCAGATCGGGCGAGCCGCCCGTGCCCGGCCCTCACGTATGGCGTCCGCGCCTTCGAAGGCGCGCGAACCAGTGGTTAGCAAGCAGCGTTCCCGCCCCACCCCCTCCCCCGCAAGCGGGAGAGGGGCATTCAGGTCACTTCTGGCGCCAACCGCCGCCGGCGTCCTGCACCCACCAGCCCGGGCGAGCGCTGTCGACCCACTGGCGCGCGAACACCGCGCGGATCTGCTGCTCCCATTCGGGGTGGTCGTTGGCCACGGCGATTTCGCGATACACGGCGCGTGCGTCGCGATTCTGCTCGGCCACCGCCTGGTTCACGCCCACGCGCTGGGGCAGCGGAACCTTGGCGGCATCGCGCACGTCGATGGTGCCGTCGTTGGCGATGCCCAGGGCGCCGGATTCGAAATGCGCCTTCAGCTGGCTTTCGAAACGCTGCCCCATGCGCGACTGGATTGCCTGGATAGCCGGCGTCTTGATCGTGATGTCCGGCTGGCCCTGTGCATGCGCAGTGCCGATGCCGACCAGCGACAGCCAGTCGATGCGCGAAGCGAGCGACCGCTCCGGCGACGACAGATAGGCGCTCTGCCCGCCCGGCTTGTCCTGCGGCTTCGGCGCCGGCTGGGCGTCGTCGCCGATCACTTTCTCGACGAACTCGCGCGCCGCTTCCTTGGCCTCGGCGGCCGGGAAGTACACGTTGATCGTGACGCAGGCAGTCAAGGCGACCGCTGCAAGTGGAATTCCCATCCAACGACGCATGACGATTTCTCCTGTTGATCCAGTGCCGGCGCGAGCGAACCGGCGCGATGCAGCGAAACTTACCCGAACGCACTGCCCATTGCCGAGGGAATCAGTCGAAGACGGGCTTGGCCTCGCCCGTGCTTGCCGCCTTCAACCGCTCCAGCAGCGTCGGCCAGTCCACGTCGCGGTTGAACCCCACCACAGTCAGCCGCGGCAGGCCCGAACCTTCGACGATAGTGAAACCGTTGCCGGCTGAACCAAGGCCGCTCATCCGGCAGACCTGGTCGCCCAGGTAACACGACAGTCCGATGCGCCGGTAACCGAAGTCGTCGAACAACCCGATCAGTTGCGCCTGCAGGGTGCCCACGAATGAGGCGTCGGACACGCTCGACAGATCCTGCACCGCGCGCTGGCTGATGCGCTGGCGCACCCCGGCGCGTCGCGCGGCATTGGCGTCGGTAGCGATCGCCGCCTCGAACGCGACCGGCTGCCAGTCGACCAGTCGCAGCCGGTCGAAGCGGCCGTCGAGCTTGCCGGTGATCTCGCCGAAGCCCAGCACGCCGGTCAGCGATTGCAGGTCGATGTCCTCGAAGGCGATGTCCGACGACAGCGTCGGCGCGACGCCGAACGGCCGCTCCATCGCCAGCGACGAGACCTGCACCGAGCCACCGAACAGCTGCACCGACAGGCCGCCTTCGAAATCGAGCCGGTCGTCGGCATAACGCGCCTCGGGAATGTGGCCCGTCAGCTCGCCCGTGAACGCCGGCCAGCCCAATGCCTGCGACAGCTGGGCGATGTCGAGCCGGTCGAGGTCCAGACCGAAGCGGATCTGAAGTCCCTCCCCGCCCGCCGGCGGTCGCAGATTCAGATGGTTGATGGCCACGTTGCCACCAAGCATCGCGAAGCCGGACGCCTCGCGCAGGCGCAATTCGCCCGCGTCGCTGACGAAGGGAAGGCGCGCCGCGCCAAACGCCAGTCCGTGCACCCTGCCGCCGCTCCAGCGCAATTCACTGTCCAGCTGCTCCGCGCGCGAGAACCGCACGTCGCCTTGCAGACCTGCGAAGTCGAATCGCCCGCGCGGGTCGTCGATGGAAACGTCGTGCGGTACGAAGGACGCCTCGTGCACCGTGCCCTCGTCCATGCGCAACGCGACATCGGCCGCGCCGCGCAGTTGCAGGTCGGCCAGCCCCGCAAGGCCCAGGAAGCCGGTGAGGTAGCCATCGCGCATGGGTGCCAGGTCGCTGCTGCGCGCGCGCATGTCGAGCGAACGCAGCGAGCCGTCCGTGCCGAGCGCCGCACTGCCCTGCGCGGTGAGGATGCCTGCGTCGTCCCAGCGGATCCGCGGCAGGCGCCAGCCTTGGGACCCGTGCTGTGTCGCGAGCAGGTCGATCGCGACACGGCGCTGCTGCAAGGCGAGGTAGGCATTTCCGAACAGCAGGTCGCCGCCGTGCAGCGCGCCATCGATCGCGAAGCGGGTGTCGGTGCCGAAACTTGCATCGAGCGTCGCTTGCGCCGAGACGTTTTCGCCGGCGATCAGACCATCGGCCGTATCGAAGGCCACCCCTGACAACCGCAGCGGGCCTGTGACCCGCACCGGCGCGTTGGCGGGCGCATGCACGGTGATCTGGCCGTCGAGCGTGCCCTTGCCGAAGCGACCGGCTTCCCACGCCCGTGACACGAGCGCCTGCGCCCAGGCGACCGGCACCTGCGCCAGGTCGATGCGGGTCAGGTCAGGCGTCCGGGCCTGTCGATTCAGCGCGAGGCTGCTTCGTCCACGAGAAAGTCGCGCATCGGTGCGCGCATCGTCGATGTCGATCGCCAGCGTCAGCGCGGGGCCTCGTCCCTCGCGCACGGCACCTTCACACCGCCAGCGGTTTCCTGCATGCGAGAGTGGGCACTGCCAGGCGACGTCGCGAAAGCGGTAACCCAGCCCCGGTGCATCGATGCGTGCGGCGTGCAGGCGCAAGGTGCCCTGCGGCGCGGCATCGGGCCAGTCGAGTTGCACGCGTACGCCTTCCAGCGTCGCGACCGCGGTGCTTACCCTGGCGATCTTCGCGGTCGCCGTCGCGGCCACGGCGGTCTGCGCCCATGCGGCGACCGCGATGAGCGAGGCAAGCATCACCAGGCGTAAGATCGACCCAGACATCCGATCAGCATACCGACAGGACGCGAAATGCCGATGATGCCCGACACGCTTCCCCGCATCCTGCTGGTCGAGGACGACCCGACCAGCCGCAGTTTCCTTGCGGCTGCATTGCGGGCGACGCCCGCCGATGTGGACGCCGTCGACACGGTTGCCGCCGCGCTGGCGCTGGCGTCTTCGCAAACCTACTCGGCGTGGATGATCGACGCGCGACTGCCCGACGGCAGCGGCGAGGAACTGCTCACACGACTGCGCGAACGCGACGAGCGCACACCCGCCATCGCGCATACCGCCGCGCATGAAGCGACCGTACTGGAAACCCTGCTCGCTGCCGGTTTTGTCGAAGCGCTGGTCAAGCCGATGCCAGCGGCAACCCTGCAGGGCGCGCTGCGCCGCGTGCTCGGATTGGCCGCGGAGAACGCGACGGCCGTGGAACTGCCGGTGGTCGAGGAGCTGCCGTTGTGGGACGACGACGCGGCCGTCCTGGCGCTCAACGGGAACCGCACGCACGTGGACACGCTGCGCGATCTGTTCGTGCAGGAGCTGGCGAAGTCGGTCTATGCCATTTCCACCGCAGCCGAGCGCGGCGACCTGGATTCGGTGCGCGGCGACCTGCATCGCCTTCGCGCCAGCTGCGGGTTCGTCGGTGCGCAACGACTCGCGGCGGCCGTGCAGGCGCTGCAGCAGGAGCCTGCCTCGCCGACGAGGCTGGATGCGCTGGAGCAGATCGCACATGACACGCTGGCGCACGCCAAGGTGGTGCCTTCTGCGCCGCCGCTTCCGGAACCTCAGTCCGCCGCCGTCTGACCGGGCGGACGCGCGACGCCGTTCAGCTCGGCGAGCATTTCCCACGACTTGAGCCCGCGCGGCCCGAGATGGTGCGCCAGCACATCGCGCATCGCGCGACGCAGGCCGGGCAGATCGTCCGCATCCGGCAGCGTGTCGGCCGCCAGCGACAGCAGTCCGCGACCCGTCGCGGCGCGGCTGCGGTCGCCGTGGCCGCGATCGCTCAGCACCCGCTGCGGGCCGTATTCCGGTTCGAGTCGATAGCGCGCAGCCGGATCGATCGGCGCGCCGTCGCCGTCGTGCGCCCAATCGAACCCGGAGCCCAGCGCGTCGAGCAGGTCGCGCTCGTAACGGCGCAGTGTCCACGCCAGCGGCTCGCCGGCCCCCAGGCGTGCACGCGCGCGGGCATAGGCTTCGTAGAGTTCAGGCGATGGGTCCTGGCGCGGCGCCAGGCGCAGGGTGAGTTCGTTGAGATAGAAGCCCGAAAGCATCGCCTCGCCCGACAGGCGCGGTGCGACATCGAGGGCTTCGGCGGTATTCAAGCGTGCGAGTTCGCCCACCTGTGCCGCGTCGAACCGGATCCACTGCAAGGGTTGCAAGGCCGCGCGCAAGGCCTGTTTCTTCGGGCCCTGCACGCCGCGCGCGACCAGGCCCAGACGGCCATGATGTTCGCTCAACACCTCGACCAGCGCGCTGGTCTCGCGCCAAGGACGTGCGTGCAGGACGAAGGCGGCTTCGGCGGCGATGCGCATGCAGTCAGGGTTGCATGACGGGGAATAGGGAACGAGTGTCGCGGCGTGCGGAGCGGATTGCCTTCCCGTGGGTTTCCACGCCTTCCCGGCTCGATCGCGGCGTCAGTCGTGGTAACCGAACGCCCGCAACGCGGCTTCGTCGTCCGACCAGCCTTCGCGCACGCGAACCCAGGTTTCCAGGAACACCTTGCTGCCGAACAGGCGCTCCATCTGCTGGCGCGACCTCGAGCCGATCTCGCGCAGGCGTTCGCCCCCCTTGCCGATGACGATGGCCTTCTGTCCGTCGCGTTCGACCCAGATCACCGCGCCGATGCGCAGCAGGTTGCCGTCGACTTCGAACTTCTCGATCTCCACCGTCGTCGCGTACGGAAGCTCTTCGCCCAACTGGCGCATGAGCTGTTCGCGGACCATCTCGCCGGCAAGGAAACGCTGGCTCTTGTCGGTGATCTCGTCCTCGCCGTAGAGGGCGGGCTGCTCGGGCATCAGCGCCAGCACGTCCTTCACCAGCGCCTCCAATCCCTTGCGTCGCAGCGCGGAGATGGGATGCACGGCGGCGAAGTCGCGTCCGTCGCTCACTTTCGCGAGGAACGGCAGCAGGGTGGACTTGTCCTTGATGCGGTCGACCTGGTTGGCGACCAGCACCACCGGCACCCCACCCTGCTTCAGCGCCTCGAACGCCAGCGAGTCCTCGTCGTCCCACTGTCCGGCACGAACCACCAGGATCGCGGCATCCACGCCTTCCAGTGCGCCGCGGGCGGCTCGGTTCATCCAACGGTTCATCGCGCGCTTCTGCTCGCGATGGATGCCGGGGGTGTCGACCAGCAGCAGCTGGCCTTCGGGGAAGGTGGCAATGCCGAGCAGCTGGTGCCGCGTGGTCTGCGGGCGATCGGAGGTGATGCTGACCTTGGCGCCGACGAGGGCGTTGACCAGGGTGGATTTGCCGACGTTCGGACGGCCGATGACGGCCACGTGGCCGGCGCGATGAGCGGGGGTATTCATCCTGCGAATTGTAAGGCGCCGCCGCGCAGCGTGCGGGGAAATCGCGCGATCAGCGCTCCTGGAGCTGCTCGAGCACGGCCTCGGCGGCGGCCTGTTCGGCTGCACGGCGCGAGCTACCGACGCCTTCGGCGGCTAGCGGGGGCTGGGTGAGCGTGCAACCCACCTGGAAGCTCTTGGCGTGGTCCTCGCCGGTTTCGGCAAGCAGCGCATAGACCGGCAGCGGCTTCTGGCGGGCCTGCAGCCACTCCTGCAGGCGGGTCTTGGCATCCTTGCCGACCTTGTTCGGAGGCGGCAGCGCGGCGATCGCCGCCTCGAACCAGGGCATCACCGCGGCGCGGCAGGTCGGGAAATCCGAGTCGAGATAGATGGCGGCGATCAACGCCTCCAGGGCATCGGCCAGGATGGAGTCGCGACGATGGCCGCCCGATTTCATCTCGCCCGGGCCGAGGGTGAGTCGCGACCCGAGATCCAGCGTGCGCGCGATCGGTGCCAGTGCCGACTCGCGCACCAGTTCGGCACGGGCCCGCGTAAGCGCGCCTTCATCAGCCCGCGGCCAATGCATGTACAGCGCCTCGGCGACGATGAGGTTTACCAGTGCGTCGCCGAGGAATTCCAGCCGTTCGTTGTGCGGCGCCCCTGCACTGCGGTGCGTCAGGGCCTGCTGAAGCAGTTCCGCGCGCTCGAAACGGTGGCCGATACGGTCCGTCATTCCGCCGCGCGCGACAGGACCTGTTCGGCGTTGAAGTGGCCGACGATGTCGAAATTGGCGATCAGCGGGCGACGAACCTCGTAGTCGACAGTGATCACGTAACCGGCGCCTTTGCGTGCGATCTTGAAGTCGGCGGGCTTCACGTTCTCGGCATAGCTGACGTAGAGGCGGCGGAAGAAACCGTCCTTGATCCGCTTCGGATCCTGCTGGTTGATGTCCGATTCCTGCGCGATCTGGTTCAGCGCCTGCTTCACGGCGAAGTATTCCGAATACATCGGAATGACCTTCATGCCCATGTAGATGAAAACGCCGACCACCGCCAGCACCACGATGAACCCGATCAGGGTGATGCCACTCTGAGTACGCTTCATTTCACCAATCCCCCATATGTGCACTGCTTACGCCCGTCGGCGCGTTCCCCTCGCCGACGGGTCATTGTCACTGGATTCTGTTGCCGATGCGCGAGGTGTCCACGCCGCCATCGAAGTTCATCCAGATCAGGAAGGCCTTGCCGCGCAGGTTCTGCTCCGGCAGGAAGCCCCAGTATCGGCTGTCCTCGCTGTTGTCGCGGTTGTCGCCCATCACGAAATAGTGACCCGGCGGGACGATCCAGTCGCCCTCGCCCTGGTCGATGAACGGCAGGTTGGTGCGCTCGAGCACGTGGTGCTGACGGCCCAGCAGGTCTTCCTGCAGTTCTTCGGCGCCGGTCATCTCGGTGCCGTTGCCCTTCCCCTGATACACGCCGATCGGCGCATAGGTCAGGACCTTGCCGTTCACGCTGACCTGGTTGTCGTGATAGCCGACGCGATCGCCCGGCAGACCGACGACGCGTTTGATCCAGTCCTGGTCGGGATGGTGCGGCGGGCGGAACACCACCACGTCGCCGCGCTGCGGCTCGCCGATGCCAACGACCTTGTGGTTGTTGATCGGCAGGCGCAGGCCATAGGTGAATTTGTTCACCAGGATGAAATCGCCGGTCAGCAGCGTCGGCATCATCGAATTGGACGGGATGCGGAAGGGCTCGGCCACGAAGCTGCGCAGGATCAGCACCACCGCCAGCACCGGGAAGAACGCCTTCGAATAGTCGACAACGATGGGTTCCTTGCCATCGTCCAACAGCCCCTGGCGCGCTTCACGGCGCTTGGCGAGCACCAGCTTGTCGAGCAGCCAGACCAGGCCGGTGAACAGGGTCAGTACGACCAGTGCGATTTCAAACCAGCGCATGCATGCTCCCTTGCAGAGCGGAAAACGGGAAAAACCGGAGAACGGACGGGGACAGCGAAACCGGGCGGCGGACCGGCCGGCCGGATGCGCAGGCCGCTCCCCGGCAACCTGCCATGGTGAGGATAGCGGCGGGCGTGCCGTCCGTCATGGGCGAACCCTTCCCGAGGTTGGCGGGAACTTGCCTTCCTGCAGTAGGAGAACGCCGCCCGATCACGTCGGCTTACTTGTCCACCTGCAGGACGGCGAGGAACGCCTCCTGCGGGATCTCGACCCGGCCCACCTGCTTCATGCGCTTCTTGCCTTCCTTCTGCTTCTCCAGGAGCTTCTTCTTGCGGCTGATGTCGCCGCCGTAGCACTTGGCCAGCACGTTCTTGCGAAGCGCCTTCACCGTGGTGCGGGCAATGACCTGCGAGCCGATGGCGGCCTGGATCGCCACGTCGAACATCTGGCGCGGGATCAGCTCCTTCATCTTCTCGCACAGGTCCCGGCCACGGCGGTCGGCATGGCTGCGGTGGCAGATGATGGAGAGCGCGTCGACCTTGTCGCCGTTGATGAGCGTGTCCACACGCACGAACGGGCCGGCGTCGAAGCGCAGGAAGTGGTAGTCCAGCGAGGCGTAGCCGCGGCTGACCGACTTGAGCTTGTCGAAGAAGTCCAGCACCACCTCGGCCATCGGCAGCTCGTAGCTGATCTGCACCTGGCTGGCCAGGTACTGGATGCCGATCTGCACGCCGCGCTTTTCCTCGCACAGCTTGATGATGTTGCCGATGTACGGCTCGGGCGTGAGGATGTTCGCGCGGATGATCGGCTCGCGGATCTCCTGGACCAGGTTCAACGGCGGCAGCTTGGCCGGGTTGTCCATCGGCAGGATTTCGCCGTCGTTGCGCAGCACCTCGTAGATCACCGTCGGCGCGGTGGTGATCAGGTTGAGGTTGTATTCGCGCTCCAGGCGCTCCTGCACGATCTCCATGTGCAGCATGCCGAGGAAGCCGCAGCGGAAGCCGAAGCCCATCGCCTCGGAGCTTTCCGGCTCGAAACGCAGCGCGGCATCGTTCAGGCGCAGCTTTTCCAGCGCTTCGCGCAGGTCCGGATAATCCTCGGCATCCACCGGGAACAGGCCGGCGAACACGCGCGGTTGCATTTCCTGGAAGCCCGGCAGCGGCTTCGGTGCGGGATCGCCCGCCAGCGTGAGCGTGTCGCCCACCGGCGCACCGTGCACGTCCTTGATCGAGGCGTGGATCCAGCCCACCTCGCCCGCGCCGAGCTTGGGCAGATCCTTGCGCTTGGGGGTGAACACGCCGACCTTGTCGACCTGATGCGTGCGGCCGGTCGACATCACCAGCAGCTTGTCGCCGGGCTTGATCTCGCCCTGCATCACGCGCACCAGCGAGACCACGCCCAGGTAGTTGTCGAACCAGGAGTCGATGATCAGCGCCTGCAGCTTGTCGGTGTCGCGCGGCTTCGGCGGCGGGATGCGATGCACGATCGCCTCCAGCACGTCCTGCACGTTCAGGCCCGTCTTGGCGCTGATGGCGACCGCGTCCTCGGCGTCGATGCCGATGACGGCCTCGATCTCGGCCTTGGCGCGCTCGATGTCGGCGGTCGGCAGGTCGATCTTGTTGAGGACCGGCACCACTTCCAGCCCCTGCTCCACCGCGGTGTAGCAGTTGGCGACCGATTGCGCTTCCACGCCCTGCGCGGCGTCGACGACCAGCAGCGCGCCTTCGCACGCGGCCAGCGAGCGGCTGACTTCATAGCTGAAGTCGACGTGGCCGGGCGTGTCGATGAAGTTGAGGAAATAGGTCAGCCCGTCCTTCGCCTTGTAAGGCAGGGAGACGGACTGGGCCTTGATGGTGATGCCGCGTTCGCGCTCGATCGGGTTGGAGTCGAGGACCTGCGCTTCCATCTCGCGGGCTTCGAGGCCGCCGCAGAGTTGGATGATTCGGTCGGCCAGCGTCGACTTGCCGTGGTCGACGTGGGCGATGATGGAAAAGTTTCTGATCTGCTGCATGCGGGGGCGCGCGAGGCTGGCCGTTCCTTGAAATCAACGCGCGATTATCGCACAGGCCCTGCCGCGGCCGGCCTTCCGCCGCACGTCCCGGCGCCGCCGTGGCGGGCGCCGGTTCGCGGGGTCGACGCCTCAGCCGGTCTGGGCCTCGTCCTGCGCGGTGACGGCGATGAACTGCGTGGAGCCCTGGCGGCGTACCAGCAGCATCACGGTATCGCCGGACTTCACCGAGCCCAGCTCGCGGTCGAGAGCCGCGGACGTGCCGACCGCATTACGGCCGACCTGGAGCACCACGTCGCCCGGACGAAGGCCGGCTTCGGCACCCGAATCGCCCGGGCTGCGGATCAGCACGCCCTCGCCCTTGCCCAGGCCCAGACGCTGGCGTTCGCCCGCGGACAGATCCTGGCCGACCAGACCCAGCGCGTTGCCGCCGGAGGGCTTCGAGGAACCCTCGTTGGCTGCCGGACGCGGCGCCGCGCGACCATTGCCGGCCAGTTCGTCCAGCTCGTTGACGATGACCGTCTTGTCGACCGTGCGGCCGTCGCGGATCAGGGTGACCTTCGCCTTCGTGCCCGGCGCCATGTTGCCGATGATCGGCGGCAGGTCGGCCGAGTCGTTGATCGTGCGGCCGTCGACCGCGCGGATCACGTCGCCGCGCTCGATGCCGGCCTTCTCCGCCGGGCTGCCAGGCAGCACGTCAGCGATCAGCGCGCCGCTGCTGTCGGGCAAGCTGAGAGCCTTGGCCGATTCGCTGGTCAGCGCCTGCACCTGCACGCCCAGCTGGCCGCGGCTGACCTTGCCGGTCGCGCGCAGCTGTTCGGCCGCGCTCATCGCCACTTCGATCGGGATGGCGAAGCTCACGCCCATGTAGCCGCCGGAGTTGCTGAAGATCTGCGAGTTGATGCCGACCACTTCACCGCTGGTATTGAGCAGCGGGCCGCCCGAGTTGCCCTGGTTGATGGCCACGTCGGTCTGGATGAAGGGCACGTAGCGCTGGTTCGCGTACGGATTGGCGCGCCCCACCGCGCTGACGATGCCGGCGGTGACCGAGTGGTCCAGGCCGAAGGGCGAACCGATCGCGATGACCCATTGACCAGCCTTCGCCGAGTTCGACGGCGCCATGCGCAGGAACGGCAGGCCCTTTGCGTCGATCTTCAGCAGCGCGACGTCGGACTGCTCGTCGCTACCGACGACCTTGGCCGGGAATTCGCGGCGGTCCGACAGCGTGACCGTCACTGTGTCGGCGCCTTCGACGACGTGGTGGTTGGTCATCACATAGCCGTCGGCGGACATCAGGAAGCCACTGCCGAGCGAGGTGCCGCCGCCGCGTGGACCGCGCGGGCCGGGACCGCCCGGACCACCGGGGCCACCCGGGAACGGCATCTCGTCACCGAAGAAGCGGCGGAAGATTTCGGGAATCTGTTCCTCGTCGGGCATCTGCGGCTGGCCGCGCGCGGCGCGGCGCGGCGTGACTTCGGCGCGGATGTTCACCACGGCCGGGCCGACGCGCTGCACGAGGTTGGTGAAGTCCGGAAGGCCGGACACCAGCGTCGGCGCGGGTACCGCGGCCGGCGGCTGGGCGATCGGGTTGGCGGACTGCTGGGCGGTGCAGGCGACCGGCACCGCCGCGGCGATCGCGGCGACCAGGAGCAGGCTGCGCAAAGGGGAACGGTGCGTGCGGTTCATCGGCATGAGCCTTCCGGAAACGTTGGGGTGAGTGTGGGCGGTACGCCGTTTTCACGGCGCGAGGAGGGAGGAATCGTTGGGCCCCTCAAGGGAGCGGGCCCGGCCTGGGTCAGTCCTGCGAGTCGCGTGGCGCCGGGGTGTCTTGGGCTACCGGCATCGCGGTCTGCGGCTCGAACGGATAGAACGACTGCGAACCCGGGCTGCTCGTTCCGAAGCTGGCCGTCAGCGCGCCATTGCCGGAGTACTGCGGCAACACCGCACGCGGCCACGGACGCGAAGCCGTTTCGACGTGTTCGGGCTGGAACGGCCTGCGGGTCGACGTGACCGGCACGATCGCCTCGGCGACGGCGGTCTGCGCGATGCCGGCCGTCGCGATGACGGGCTGCGCGACCGCACGGCCGACGCGGCTCGCGGCGCGCGCGTTCTGCGTACGCGAGGTGCGGCGCTCGGTGGCGCGGCGGGGGACTTCGACGGCGGCAACGGCGGCTGCCGCTGCGCTCATGCCCAACGTGCGATCGGGCGACTGCGGAGTGGCCGGGGCTGCCGGCGCGGGTGCAGGCGTCATGGCGATCTGCGGCGCGGCGACTGCCGGCGCGGTAGCCACCTGCGGCGAACGCGAGGGGCTGGTGTTCGACGGCGCATCGTTCGAGAACGGACGCGTGACGAACAACGCCGCCACCGCGACCGAAGCCGCCAGCGCACCGCCCATCCAGGCGCGACGTCCGCCGGCGGCCCTCACCGGCATGACGACGTGCTGCGTCTGCTCCTGCGCGAGCGCGAGCGCGACCCGATCGGCGAAACCGCTCGCCGCCACGCCCTGCGCCTGTCCGCGCAGCGCATCGCCATACAACTGCCAGCGGCCGACGGTGTCGCGCCACTGCACGTCATGGCCCAGGCGCTTGAACGCGAAGCGCGCTTCATCGCCACGCAGTTCGCCGTCGAACAGCGCGCACAGCGTTTCGCTCTCGTGGGCCGGTCTATCGTCGATGGGTCGTTGATTGGAAGTCATCGCGTGGCAGCTTTGGCAGTGTCGTGGTCCAGCAGGGGCCGCAGTTCGGTATCGATCGCTTCGCGTGCACGGAAGATGCGCGAGCGGACCGTACCGATGGGGCACCCCATCTTCTGCGCGATGTCCTCGTAACTCAGGCCGTCCACCTCGCGCAGGGTGATCGCGGCCCGCAATTCCTCCGGCAGTCCTTCGACCACACGCATCACCGTGCGTTCGATTTCCTGCCGTAACAGTTCATGTTCCGGCGTATCGGTATCGCGCAGGCGCGTACCGGTGTCGAACAGCTCCGCTTCGCCGGCATCGACGTCGTCCGTCGGCGGGCGGCGGTTCTGTGCGACCAGGTGGTTCTTGGCGGTATTCACGGCGATACGGTGCAACCATGTGTAGAACTGCGCGTCGCCCCGGAAGTTCGGCAGCGCCCGGTAGGCGCGGATGAAGGTTTCCTGGGCCACGTCCTGGCATTCGCTCCAGTCGGCGATGTAGCGGCCGATCAGCGCGGTGATCCGATGCTGGTACTTGCGCACCAGCGCATCGAACGCCGTGCTGTCGCCGCGCTGCACGCGCGCGACCAGCTCCTGGTCCAACTCGACATCTTTTGGCAACGTCATTTCGGCCATAACCGCGCCGGCGCTCCTGTCAGCTCGGCCATGGCCGAACGAATGGACAGCCCCGTGGGATGAAAGTTCAACGTTTCTACAGACGAGGAACGTTCAACGGGGCGAAGGCTGAATCACGTTCATTAATGGGGCCGGGCCACCGGGCCGCAAGCGCCAGCCGTCAGGGGTCCGTCCGGATGGATGGACGCGATCGGCAATTGACGCCGGCAAAGCATCGTCGGGATGATAGCGGTCTCTCCATACCTGAACGGATGGTCCCGCAGATGATCGCTGGCCTCGACGGTCTCCGCTTCCAGCACTGGCAGACCGAGCTTCGCCCCGACGGCGTGCTGCTGCTCTCTTTCGACAAGGCCGGCACCCCGGTCAACACGTTCTCGCAAGACGTGCTGATCGAGCTGGACACCCTGATCGAACGCCTCGCCCTGGACCCGCCCAAGGGCGTGGTGGTGCGCTCGGCGAAGGCGTCGGGTTTCATCGCCGGCGCGGACATCAAGGAATTCCAGGCGTTCGACGAGAAGGGCACGGTGGGCGACGCGATCCGTCGCGGCCAGCAGACCTTCCAGCGCCTGGCCGAACTGCCCTGCCCGACGGTCGCGGCAATCCACGGCTTCTGCATGGGCGGCGGTACCGAGATCTCGCTGGCCTGTCGCTACCGTGTCGCCAGCAACGATCCGTCCACCCGCATCGGCCTGCCGGAAGTGAAGCTGGGCATCTTCCCGGGCTGGGGCGGCAGCGTGCGCCTGCCGCGCCTGATCGGCGCCCCGGCGGCGTTCGACATGATGCTGACCGGCCGCACGCTCTCGGCGTCCGCCGCGCGCGCGAACGGACTGGTGGACAAGGTCACCGACCCGTCCTCGCTGATCGACGTCGCCGCGTCGCTCGCGCTGAAGGGCGGCGCGCAGCGCCCGTTCAAGCAGCGCTTCCTTGCCTGGGCGACGAACACCCTGCCCGCGCGCAAGCTGCTGGCACCGATGCTGACCAAGCAGGTGGCCCGCAAGGCGCGCAAGGAGCACTACCCCGCGCCGTACGCGCTGATCAACAGCTGGGCCAATGGCGGCGGCGGCATCCAGCAGCAGCTCTCGGGCGAACGCCGTGCGGTGGTGAAGCTGGCCTCCACGCCGACCGCGCGCAACCTGATCCGCGTGTTCTTCCTGCAGGAACGGCTCAAGAGCCTGGGCGGCAAGGACCATGGCATCCGCCATGTGCATGTCGTCGGTGCCGGCGTCATGGGTGGCGACATCGCCGCCTGGTCGGCGACAAAGGGTTTCAACGTCACGCTGCAGGACCGCGAGCAGCGCTTCATCGATGCCGCGCTGGTGCGCGCGCAGACGCTGTTCGAAAAGAAGGTGAAGGACGAAGCCAAGCGCATCACGGTGGCGTCGCGCCTGAAGGGCGACCTGGCCGGCGACGGCGTGGCCGATGCGGACCTGGTGATCGAGGCGATCATCGAGAACGCGGAAGCCAAGCGCGAGTTGTACGCCTCGCTCGAGCCGCGCATGAAGTTCGACGCGCTGCTGACCACCAACACCTCGTCGATCCCGCTGACCGAACTGCGCGAACACATCGCGCGCCCGGTGCACTTCGCCGGCCTGCACTACTTCAACCCGGTCGCGTTGATGCCGCTGGTGGAAATCATCCATCACGACCGCGTCGCGCCGCAGACCGAGCAGCGCCTGGCCGCGTTCTGCAAGGCCATCGACAAGCTCCCCGTTCCGGTCGCCGGCACGCCGGGCTTCCTGGTCAACCGCGTGCTGTTCCCGTACATGCTCGAAGCAGCGACCGCGTACGCCGATGGCGTACCGCCTGCGGCCATCGACAAGGCCGCCGTGAAGTTCGGCATGCCGATGGGGCCGATCGAACTGATCGACACGGTGGGGCTGGATGTCGCGGCCGGCGTGGGCGCTGAACTGGCGCCGTTCCTCGGCCTGCCGATTCCGGCCTCGCTCTCCACGCCGCCGGAAGCCGGGAAGCGTGGCAAGAAGGACAACCAGGGGCTCTACAAGTGGGAGAACGGCAAGCCGGTGAAGCCCGCGCTGCCGAAGGACTACCAGGTTCCGTCCGACCTGGAGGACCGCCTGCTGATGCCGCTGATCAACGAAGCCGTCGCGTGCCTGCACGAAGGCGTGGTGGACGACGCGGAGCTGCTCGATGCCGGCGTGATCTTCGGTACCGGTTTCGCACCGTTCCGCGGCGGCCCGATCCAGTACGTGCGCGAAACCGGCGTGGACAACCTGCTGGCGCGACTGGCGATCCTCGAACAGCGCTACGGCGACCGGTTCAAGGCGCGTCCGGGTTGGGACAACCCGGCGCTGCGTCCAGAGGCATCGGCCCAGGCTGCCGCAGCCTGACATGCGCGGGGTGCGTGCGTCCGTCCTCCTTGCGCTCCTCCTGTGCGCCCCTATCGGTACGCGTGCGGATTCCACGAGCATGCCTCCGCCACCGGAGGCACCGGAGTGGGTCGAGCCGGTGCCCCTGACGCGTCAGCTCACCGTAGAGACGCAAACCTGCGACGAAGGGCAACCGGATTCGCCAACCTGGACGACGGAATGGTCCGACCGGGCGCAACTGCGCCTGCATGGATTCGTGGAGCACAACGGCGCCGAGCGAGTGGAGGCGCAGAGCGTGAAAGCATGGCAAGTCGGAGATCGCCTCGTGGTTTCCTACGAGGTAAAGGGCAACGATTTTCCGGAGTCCCCCGTCATGGCGTGCAACGCCTGGACGCGCGTCGACATCCTCTTCCCCGGCCTTTCAATCCGCCCGACAAAAATCAGCATTTATGGAAGCCAACCGACGCAGGGGCTGGAAGCAACCGTGCGGATCCCGCCGCGATAACGGCGGGCGATACCGTCCACATCACATCGTGTGCGTCGGCCGCTCCGCCGCGAGCGTACCGGCCAGCAGCGCTTCGATCTTGCCCTTCACCGTTTCGCCTTCGGCGCTGTCGGCGAACTGCACGCCGATGCCCGCCGGGCGATTGCCCTGCGCGCCCACCGGCGTCACCCACACCACCTTGCCGGCGACCGGCAGGCGTTCGTTGGATTCGGGCAGCGTGAGCAGCAGGAAGACCTCGTCGCCGAGGAAATAGCGCTTGGGCGTGGGTACGAAGATGCCGCCGCTCTTGAGGAACGGCATGTAGGCGCTGTAGAGCTGCGCCTTGTCCTTGATCGCGCACGACAAAATGCCTTGGCGCGCGCCGCCCGCTGCGTTCATACCGCTCATCTCCTGCTTCCCCCTGAAGCCTGGGCGCCGTTCGCGCCGCGCCAGGCCAGCAACAATTCGGTGACCGCGAGGTCGGCCCGCACCGTGGTGCGAAGCAGATCCCGGGTCCGGTTCGCCTGATCGAACCACGCGGCCAGACTGCGCGTTCGCATCGGGTCGGTCAAGCCGGCGGCCTGCGCCAGCGCGAGGTCCGCCGCGTGTTGCAGGCGCAGCGACGCCTGTTCATCTCCCACCCAGCGCTGTGCCGTTTCGACCGCGCCCGCGTCACCACGGCCCAGCTTCGCCAGGTCGGCAGCGACGTCGCGGCGCAGCTTGAGGCCGTCGTTCTCAAGCCATTCCTGTGCCAGCCCCGGGTGTCCGCGCGCCGCGTCGAGCGCTTCCCGCGCGACGGCATCCGTGTGGCCATTGCCGCGCAGCCAGGCCAGGGCTTCGTCGTGGGGCGGCAGCCGGAATTCGTACCGCTGGCAACGGCTGCGGATGGTGGCCGAGAGCCGCGCCGGATGCGCGCTCACCAGCCACAGGTAGCGGCCCGGAACGGGCTCTTCCAGCGTCTTCAACAGCGCGTTGCCGGCGGCGTTGTTGATCGCCTCGGCCGGATCGAGGATGGCCACCTGCGCGCCGCCATACTGCGGCGTAAGCGAGAGCTGTTCGGACAGCGTCCGGATCTGCTCGATCACGATTTCGGTGCGCAGCCGCGTGCCTTCCTTGTTCGGGACGAAGGAAACGAAGTGGTAATCCGGATGCGTGCCGGCGACGATCAGATGACAGCCGCGGCATTGCCCGCAGGGTTCGCCATCGGCAAGCGGTTTCTGGCACAGCACGCGCCGCGCCAACCGTTCGGCTACCGCACGCTTGCCGAGCTTCGCCGGGCCGCAGAACAACAGTCCGTGCGCGAGCCGCCCGGCGTCGAGCGCGGCGATCGCCTGCTCGTACACGCGCTGCTGCCACGGTGCGAAGTTCGCGGCGCTCATGCCTGTGCTCCGATCCACTCGCGCAGGTGCGCCATCGCCTGAGCGGCGACGACCTGCGCCGGCTGTGTGGCGTCGATCACGCGGAAGCGCGTGGGGTCGGCGTTCGCGCGGGCCAGATAACCTTCGCGCACGCGTTCGAAGAAGTCCTCGCGTTCGGCTTCGATGCGATCGGTGGCGCCCCGGCCGCGCGCACGCTGCAGGCCGATGGCCACCGGCACGTCGAGCAGCAGCGTCATGCCCGGCACGATGCCGACGACGCGGCGTTCGAGCTCGCCGATGAAATCCACATCGCCGCCGCGCGCCGCGCCCTGGTAGGCGTAGCTGGCGTCGGTGAAACGGTCGCTGACCACCCAGGCGCCGCGTTCCAGTGCCGGTACGATCGTCTCGCGCACGTGCTGCGCGCGTGCGGCGAAGACCAGCAGCAGTTCGGTTTCGGGCGTCGGCGGTTCGTGATGCGTATCGAGCAGCAGCCCGCGGATCTGTTCGGCCAGCGGCGTGCCACCGGGTTCGCGGGTGACCACGGTTTCGCGGGAATCTTCCGCAAGCACGTCACGCAGCGCCGCGAGCACCGTCGACTTGCCGGCGCCCTCGCCGCCTTCCAGCGTGATGAAACGCGGGTACGAACGCAGCGTCATTGCCGCTCCTGCGTCTTCGCGCCGGCAGCCGGTTCGACGGCGCGTTCGGCCGCGCGCGCCTGGCGGTATTTCTGCAGATAGCGCTGCACGTTGGCCTCGTGTTCGGCGAGCGTGCGCGCGAACAGATGCCGTCCGCTGCCATCGCCCACGGCGACGAAATACAACTCCTGCCCACGTTGCGGGCGTGCGACCGCCTGCAGCGCGTCGGCACCGGGCATCGCGATCGGCGTCGGCGGAAGCCCCGTGCGCGTGTAGGTGTTGTACGGCGTGTCGGTGGTCAGGTGGACCTTGCGCAGGTTGCCGTCGTAATTCGTGCCAAGGCCGTAGATCACGGTCGGATCGGTCTGCAGGCGCATGCCGATCTGCAGCCGGCGTTCGAACAATCCGGCGATGCGCGGACGTTCTTCGGCGATGCCGGTTTCCTTCTCGACGATGGATGCCAGCACCAGCATTTCGTCCGGCGTCTTCAGCACGCTGTCCTCGACGCGGCGCTCCCACGCGGCGGCCAGCGCCTTGTCCATCGATTCATGCGCACGCCTGAGCACGTCCAGGTCGCGGTCGCCGCGCGTGAACAGATAGGTCTCGGGCAGGAAGCGGCCTTCCGGATGCTGACCCGGATGACCCAGCGCCTTCATCAGCGCGGCATCGTCCAGCCCGTCGGTGACGTGTTCCAGTTCGTCGGCGCGCTTGAGCGCGGCGCGCAGCTCGCGGATGTTCCAGCCTTCCACGATGGTGAAGCGGCGACGCACGACCTTGCCGTCGCGCATCGCGGCAAGCAGGTCGCGTGGCGAGGTGCCGGGTTCGAGTGCGTACTCGCCGACCTGCAGCTTGCCGGCGGCGCCCAGCTGGCGTGCCAGCGCGCGCCACTCGACCAGGTCGCCCTGGTGCACGCCGGCCTCGCGCAGCTTGCGCACGATGACGGGCAGCGAATCGCCGCGTTCGACGACCAGGCTTCCGCCGGGCTCCAGGCCCGCCAGCGGGGCATCGGCGAAGCTCGTATAACGCTGCCACAGGTAAACGCCGACACCGGCGGCGATCAACAGCAACACGAACAAGAAGCCGCCCATGCGGCGTCCAGATTTGCGACTCACGCAACCTCCGTGGCGAATGCGGGATGCTCGGCGGCCAGCCGGCGGCGAAGTTGCGCAACCTGCGTGTGCGGGTGCCAGACGCGTGTGCCGAGCTGCGCCACGGGCAGGATACCGCGCGCGGCATTGCACAGGAAAACCGCGTCCGCCGCTTCGACTTCGGTCACAGCCAGGCGCGCTTCCCGCGCCTGGAGCGCCCCGGCAGCCCATTCCCGGCACACGCCAGCGATGCCGCAGCGATCCACGGCCGGGGTTGTCCAGCGATCGTCGTGCAGGACGAACAGGTTGGCGGAGGTGGCGCTGACCACATCGCCCTCCATGCTGCGCACCAGGCCTTCGTGGATGTCCGGATCGCGCCATTCGGCTCGCGCCAGGACCTGTTCGAGCCGGTTGCAGTGCTTGATGCCGGCCAGCGCCGGCTGCAGTGCCAGGCGCGTGTCGCACCAGCGCAGGCTCAGGCCATCGGCCGGGGCCGCTGGCGGTGCATCGTGGAGCGAGAGAACCCAGTGCGATGAGGCCGGCTGCGGCGGCGCGTAACCGCGTCCGCCCGCTCCGCGCGTGACGATGAGCTTGAGCACGCCGCTGGCGCCGTCGAGCAGCGTTTGGGCTTCATGGCGAACGCGCGCTTGATCCGGCAAGGAAAATCCAAGCGTCTTCGCACCGCGTTCCAGCCGCCGCCAATGCGCGGCCCACCAGTGCACCGCCCCGTAGTGCGCGCGCATCGTCTCGAACAGCCCGTCGCCGTAGGCGAGGCCGCGATCGTGGTCGGGCGTGGCGGCCACGGCCTCGTCGCCGACGAAGTGCCGCACGCTCACCCGGCCACTCCCAGCGCCCGCAGCATGCCGCGGGCCTTGGCGCGGGTTTCGTCGAGTTCCTTGCGCGGGTCCGAATCGGCAACGATGCCGGCGCCGGTGCGGAAGCGCAGCGTTGCGCCGTCGGGTGCGGATTCGAGTTCGGCGCTGCGGATCAGGATGTTGAGGTCGAGGTCGCCATCCCGGTTGAGCCAACCCATCGCGCCGGTGTACGCGCCGCGGCCGACGCCTTCGAGCTCGGCGATGATCTGCATGCAGCGCACCTTCGGGCAGCCGGTGATGGTGCCGCCCGGGAACACCGCGCGGATCACCTGCCCCGGCGTCGCATCCGCGCGCAGGCGGCCGCGCACATTGCTGACGATGTGGTGCACGTGCGCGTAGCTTTCGACCGTCATCAGTTCGTCGACCTCGACGCTGCCCGGCGTGCAGACGCGGCCGAGGTCGTTGCGTTCAAGGTCGATCAGCATCACATGTTCGGCACGCTCCTTCGGATGGCCGACCAGTTCCTGGATGCGCGCGGCATCGTCGTCGCCGGCGAAGCGTGGACGCGTGCCGGCGATCGGGCGCGTCTCGACCACGTCGCCGCGCACCGACACGAGGCGTTCGGGCGAGGCGCTGACGACGGCCCAGTCCTCGCCCGCGAACACCCCGGCGAACGGCGCCGGGTTGTTCTCGCGCAGGCGCTGGAAGAGTTCCGCCGCCTGCACGTCGCGATCGAAACGTGCGCGCCAGCCGCGCGACAGGTTGGCCTGGAAGACGTCGCCTGCCGCGAGGTAATCGAGTACGCGTTGGACGCCGTCGGTGAAACGGTCGGGTTCGTCTTCTTCCAGCGCGACCGGTGCCTGCCACGTCGGTAGCGGAAGCTGCGTCGGAATCCGCGCGATGTCGCCGAGCACGTCATCGCGCAATGTGTCGTGTCCGGTCTCGATGACCAGCACGCACTCGCCGCTGGTGTGGTCGCGCAGCACCGCCGCAGGACAGCGCAATGCGAGCGCCACCGGCAGGCGACCTTCGGCGCGCGGCAGATGCAGGATTGGTTCGACCTGTGCGGCGGCCTCGTAACCGAACAGCAGTGCCCATCCGCCGCGGAACGGCCAGCGCGGTTCGTCGCGCGGGACGCGTTCGGCCTGCCAGCGTTCGTCGAGGGCGGCGAAGAAGTCGGTCCCGGCGCTGGCACCGTGCTCATCACGCACGGTCGCGTCCGCATCGAGCTGAAGGCTGCCGCCGCCGGCGACCAGCAGCAGGTCCCAGCGCCCCTGTGCGGTGCCGTGCGCGCTGGATTCCAGCAGCAACGGGTAGCGCGCAGGCGCCAGGCGCTGGAGCGCGAGCAGGTCGAAGGAGGTGGGCAGCGGATGGGTCAGGAGCATGGGGATATTGTCCGCTATCGGGGTACCCATGGCTTCGGTCGAGTCACCGCCCTGCCCTCATCCACCTGCCGGCACGTTCGCGCGCTTGCGGGAGAAGGAGTTGGGGTGAGGCCCGAGGGGCGAGATTGGACGGACTGGGGCCCCCGCGCGGGATCGACGAATGCCCAGAAAACGACAATCCCCGCCAAGGCGGGGATTGTCGGTGGCCGCGTTGCGGTTGCGTCAGACCCGCTTGAACACCAGCGTGCCGTTCGTGCCACCGAAGCCGAAGCCGTTCGACATCGCGACGTCGATCTTCTTCTCGCGCGCGATGTTCGGCACGTAGTCCAGATCGCAGCCCTCGCCCGCTTCGAACAGGTTGATCGTCGGCGGGATGATGCCGTGGTGCAGCGCCAGCACCGAGAAGATGGCTTCCACACCGCCGGCTGCGCCAAGCAGGTGGCCAGTCATCGACTTGGTCGAGCTGACCATCGTCTTGTACGCGTGGTCGCCCAGCGCGCGCTTGATCGCCAGCGTTTCGGCCAGGTCGCCCAGCGGCGTCGAGGTGCCGTGCGCGTTGAGGTATTCGATCTGGTCGGCGTTGACGCCCGCATCCTTCATCGCCGCGACCATGCAGCGCGCCGGGCCTTCGCCGTTCTCGCTGGGGGCGGTCATGTGGAAGGCGTCGGAGCTGGCACCGAAGCCGGCGAGTTCGCAGTAGATGCGCGCGCCGCGGGCCTTGGCGTGTTCGTACTCTTCCAGCACGAGGATGCCGGCGCCGTCGCCGAGCACGAAACCGTCGCGGTCCTTGTCCCACGGACGCGAGGCGTGAATCGGGTCGTCGTTGCGCGTGGACATCGCCTTCATCGAGCAGAAGCCCGCGACCGACGTCGGCGAGGAGCCGCGCTCTGCGCCGCCAGCGACCATCACGTCGGCATCGCCGTACTGGATCATGCGCATCGCCATGCCGATGGAATGGTTGGCGGTGGCGCAGGCCGAGACGGCGGAGAAGTTCGGGCCCTTGATGCCAGTCAGCAGCGAAACCTGGCCGGGCAGCATGTTGATGATCGTGCTGGGCACGTAGAACGGCGAGACCTTGCGCGGGCCGCCGTCGTGGAACTTGATCGTCTGCTCTTCGATGCCGAGCAGGCCGCCGATGCCCGAGCCGATCAGCGCACCGATGCGCTCGGCGTTGGAATCGTCGACGGTGATGCCGGCGTCCTGGATCGCCATCAGCGATGCGGCGACGCCGTAATGGATGAACTCCTCCATCTTCTTGGCGTCCTTCGGGTTCACCCACTGGGTGATGTCGAAGTCGCGCACCTGGCCCGCGATGCGGGTGGTGAAGTTGGTGGCGTCGAAATGGGTGATCGGGCCGATGCCGGAACGACCGTTGACGATGCCGTCCCAGGTGGTGGCGACGTCGTTGCCCAGCGGCGACACGGCGCCCAGGCCGGTCACGACTACGCGGCGGTTGTTGGACATGAAACACTCCGTCTGACACTACGCCGGCGTATCGTCCGGCTGATAAGACGCGGGGCCGCTATGTGCGGCCCCGGTCTGGTTTTCTGCTTGCGTTGCCAGCTCCTGAGACAGGCGCCGGATTGCGGGAAGTCCCGGCCGCGATGGCCCGCTTCCCGCGCAGCGCTTACGACTTGACGTGAGCCTTCACGTAGTCGATGGCCTGCTGCACCGAGGTGATCTTCTCGGCTTCTTCGTCCGGGATCTCGCACTCGAACTCTTCTTCGAGCGCCATCACCAGCTCGACCGTGTCGAGGGAGTCAGCGCCGAGGTCGTCGACGAACGAAGCGTTGTTGGTGACTTCTTCTTCCTTAACGCCAAGCTGTTCGACAACGATCTTCTTGACGCGCTCTTCGATGGTGCTCATGGGTACTCACTCCTCCCGGGACGGGATATTCGACGGAATAGTCTAAATGAATCGCGGACGATCGCGAGCATACGCGAAAGTCCTTTGGGTTCAAGCGGTTACAACTGAAACGTTGGCCGGGGCCGAACGCCTTACGGCATGTACATGCCGCCATTGACGTGCAGGGTTTCGCCGGTGATGTACGCCGCCGACGGGCCCGCCAGGAAAGCGACCGCACGGGCGATGTCCGCCGGCTCGCCGAAACGGCCCAGTGCGATCTGGCCCAGCATCGCGTTCTTGGCGTCTTCGGGCAGCGCCTTGGTCATGTCGGTGTCGATGAAACCCGGCGCAACCACGTTCACGGTGATGTTGCGGCTGCCGATCTCTTTGGCAAGCGACTTGCTGAAAGCGATGATGCCGGCCTTCGCGGCGGCGTAGTTGGCCTGCCCGGCATTGCCGGTCACGCCGATCACCGAAGCGATGTTGATGATGCGGCCCTTGCGCGCCTTCATCATCGCGCGCATCACCGCCTTGCTGGTGCGGTAGACGCTGGTCAGGTTGGTGTCGAGGATCGCCTGCCAGTCTTCGTCCTTCATGCGCATCAGCAGGTTGTCGCGCGTGATGCCCGCATTGTTGACGAGGATGGAGATCGGGCCGACGTCCTTGGCGATGCCGTCGATCAGCGCTTCGACCGAAGCCGCGTCGCTGACGTCGAGCACGCGACCGTGGCCGCCGTGCGCGGCAAGGCGCTCGCCGATTGCGGAGGCACCGGATTCGGAGGTGGCCGTGCCGATTACCGTCGCGCCCTGCGCGGCCAGTTCGTCGGCGATCGCCGCGCCGATGCCGCGACTGGCACCGGTAACGAGGGCGATTTCACCTTTGAGAAACTGCGTCATTGAAGTCTCCATTGATTGCGCACTGAAAGCGCACCCGTCGGATGCGCATCCGGACGCGGGATCACGCGGATCCGCGCGCCTGCATGTCGATGATCATTTCCATTCGCCAAGCGCGACTTCGAAATCGCCCACCGCGCCGATGGCGCGTGCGTCGATGCCTTTGTCGATGCGCTTGGCCAGGCCGGCCAGCACCTTGCCCGGGCCGCATTCGGCCATGCGCGTGACACCCTTGCCGGCCAGCGCCTGCACGCAACCGGTCCACTGCACCGGCAGGTAGAGCTGGCCCACGAGGGCGTCGCGGATCGCGTCGAGGTTGTCGTGCACGTGTGCGTCGACGTTCTGCACGACGGGGCGATCGGGCATGCGCCACGACAGGCCGGCCATCGCTTCGGCGAGACGGTTGGCTGCCTCGCGCATCAGCGGCGTGTGCGACGGCACGCTGACGGCGAGCTTCACCGCCTTGCGCACGCCACGTTCGCCGAGCATCGCCAGCGCCTTGTCCACCGCTGCGGCATGACCGCCGATGACGATCTGGCCGGGCGAATTGAAGTTCGCCGGAACCACGACCTCGGTGCCGGACACCGCGTCGCAGACTTCCAGGACGAGTGCGTCCTCGGCGCCCAGCACGGCGGCCATCGCGCCAACGCCCGCCGGCGCGGCGTCCTGCATCAGCTGCCCGCGCAGGCGGACCAGATGCGCGCCGTCCTTCAACGTCAGTGCGCCCGCGGCGACCAGCGCCGTGTATTCGCCCAGGCTGTGTCCGGCCAGGAGCGCCGGCGAACGACCGCCTTCACCTTTCCATGCCCGCCACACCGCCACGCCCGCTGCCAGCAACGCCGGCTGCGTGTACTCGGTGCGGTTGAGCATTTCTTCCGGACCGCCCTGGCTCAGCGCCCACAGGTCGACGCCTGCGCCGTCGCTGGCTTCGGTGAAGGTCTCGCGCACGATCGGATGCAGCTCGGCCAGTTCGGCGAGCATGCCGATCGACTGCGAGCCCTGGCCCGGGAATACGAAGGCCAGCGAAGCGTCGTGGGCGGTGGAATCGGTCACTCGGCGGGGGTCCCTGCGAAAAGAGTGCGCATGATACGAGCCTTTGCTCTAGTGCGTCTGTACCGGGTCGTATTGAAAGCCCGACGCGTTGCGGAACTGTGAAGGCGCGCGATTTGTCGACGGTGGTGGAACGGCGGGAATGCGGCGTTTCAATCGGGTGTTTGCGACCAACGCGCGCGTTAGCCCGTTCAGTCGCATCGCATGCCCCACGGGCCAGCCACGGCCAGCATGGCCACCTCCGACGCGGGGGGAAGTCACGCAACGCCTCGCTGTCAGGTAGGGGTTTCTCGCGACAAGGTCGGGCGATGCAGCGTGATCGGTCTTCGCCCGCCTGCCGCCGTTCGCGCCGTGTAGCGCGCTGGCAACACAAACGAAAACGCCTCCGCATCGAGCGGAGGCGTCTTGTTCTTCGAGACGTTGCGAACTCAGTAGCGCAGCAGCGCCGAGCCCCAGGTGAATCCGCCGCCGAACGCTTCCAGCAGCACCAGCTGTCCGCGCTGCACCTTGCCCGAACGCACGGCTTCGTCCAGTGCCAGCGGCACCGAACCGGACGACGTATTGCCGTGCCTGTCGACGGTGACGACCACGCGATCCATCGGCATGTCCAGGCGCTTGGCCGTGGCTTCGATGATGCGAAGGTTGGCCTGGTGCGGGATCAGCCAATCGATGTCGTGGCGGTCCAGCCCGTTGGCCTCGAGCGTTTCTTCAACGACCGAGTCCAGCGCCTTGACGGCATGCTTGAAGACTTCGTTGCCGGTCATCAGCACGCGCACACCGGCGTTGTGTTCTTCCGGCTTGAAACCGACCGAGACGCCGACCGGATTCCACAGCAGCTCCTTCTTGCCGCCATCGGCGTGCATGTGGGTGCTGAGGATGCCGGTTTCGGTATCGGCCTTGAGTACCACCGCGCCGGCGCCGTCGCCGAACAGCACGCACGTGGAGCGGTCGCTCCAATCGAGCATGCGGGTGAGCGTTTCGGCACCGACGACGAGCACGGTCTTCGCGGCGCCCGAACGGATGAACTTGTCGGCCACCGTCAGCGCGTAGACGAAGCCCGTGCAGGCGGCATTGACGTCGAACGCGGGACAGCCGTTGGCACCAAGGCGGTGCTGCAGCAGGCAGGCAGTCGACGGAAAGATGATGTCCGGCGTGGTGGTGCCTACGACGATCAGGTCGAGCTCGGAGGCATCGATACCGGCAGCTTCCAGCGCGCGCACGGAGGCGTGGTAGGCCAGATCGCTCGTGGTCTCGCCTTCTGCGGCGATGTGGCGCTCGCGGATACCGGTGCGCGCCGCGATCCATTCATCGCTGGTATCGACGAGCTTTGCCAGGTCGTCGTTGGTCAGCACCTTCTCGGGAAGGTAGCTGCCGGTTCCCGCGATGCGGGAATAAATCTGTTGCGTCATCGCCACTCCGCTGCACAGCCGTGATGGCCCTGTCGGGCACTTTTCCGGGGACCGTCGGCGGGACCGACGGAAGCGTACCGCCGCTACCCTGATACTTCGGGCTCGCTGCAACAGGCCGTCGCTGCCTCACGGGCCTTGCGGCGGTGGACAGTCGACCCGGCGTCCGCGCGCGTCGGGCGACGTGCGCGGGCGGCGGTGGGCGAAGAGATTACTCTTCGTCGGCAACCTTGGACTTGGTGTCGATCACCTTCTTGCCGCGGTAGTAGCCGTCGGCGGTGACGTGGTGACGCAGGTGGGTCTCGCCCGTGGTCGGGTCGGTGGCCAGCTGCTTGGCGGACAGGGCATCGTGCGAACGACGCATGCCACGCTTGGACGGGGAAACGCGGGACTTCTGGACAGCCATGGTCTTGCTCCAAAAAAACTAGTTCGAATGTTTCTTCAATGCCGACAACGCAGCGAATGGATTCACGCGCTCCGGCTCCGGGCCTGCATCAGGCGCGGGCCAGTCGCGTTCCACCGCCTCCGTGCCGGGCATGATCGGCACGACCGGAACGGCGAGGATGAGTTCGTCCTCGACCAGTTCGACGGTCCGCAGCTGGCCATCTTCGGGCACCAGCAGCGGCTCGTATCCGGGCGGCAGCCCGGCTTCGTCCGCTTCGTCACGGATGAGGCCAAGCCGCTGCACGATGTTCACCGGCAACAGGAACCGCTGCAGGCTGCGCTGACAGGTCAGCGGCAGCTCGGCATCGATACGCAGTTCGACATAAGGCACTTTCAGCGAATCGCGATCGAAATCGAGCGCGAACCGAACCTCGCCCTGGGTGTCGACCAGGCTGTCCCGCAGCCGCGTCAGCGCCGACAACGGGACACGGCCTTCCACGCCGCGCCGTGCCGCCACCATGCGCCAAGCATCAATAATCCCGGGCAGGTCAGCCGACATAAGCTGCGGAATGTTAGGGACCGCCCGCCCTGCTGTCAAACCTGAACCCGGCGGGCCGGATTGGGCCAGTTCACGGTTTCGCCGCGCCGCATTTGCCGCCCACCCGGCCGACCTTCACACTGGTGGCCTTCCGTTCTGTAGCGCACGACCGTGACCATCGCCCTGCTCCTGCTGGTGTCCGCCCTGGCAATCGCGGCCCTGGCCTATTCCCGCTACCGCCCCAACCGGCGCGAGCGCGCCATGCGTGACGTCCTGGACGCCGCCGATGCGCTGGAGGCCCAGCTACGCGTGGCGCGGGCCGAGATCGAGGCGGTCACCGGTGGCGAAGGCAACGACCCGGTCGGCGAAGCGATGCGCGAGATGCTGCGCCAGCGCCTGTGGCTGCGCGACCACGGCCCGGATGCCAGTCTGGCCCAGCTGGACGAGGTCCGAAGCTCCATCGACGCCGCACGCGACCGCATCGACCAGCAATTGTCGCTCATCGCCCAGGCGCGCGCGCCGGCCGCATGAACGCGCCGTTCGGGCTGATCCTCGCCTCGACCTCCATCTACCGGCGCGAGCTCCTCGCCCGCCTGCGCCTGCCGTTCGACACGCAGCGCCCCGGGACCGACGAAAGCGCGCTTCCCGGCGAGGCGCCCGAAGCACTGGCCCGCCGCCTCGCCCATGCGAAGGCCGCCGACGTGGCCGCGCGCCACCCGGGCGCCTGGGTGATCGGTTCCGACCAGGTCGCGCAATGCCGTGGCCATGCGCTCGGCAAGCCCGGCGGGCACGAGGCTGCGATCGCGCAACTGACCTCGATGTCCGGCCAGGCCGTCACCTTCCATACCGGCCTGTGCCTGGTTCGCCACGGCGCCCCACCGCTGGAGGCCATGGATTGCACGGTCGTCCGGTTTCGCGAGCTGGCCGCCGATGAGATCGAACGCTATCTGCGCGCCGAGCAGCCGTACGACTGCGCCGGCAGCTTCAAGTCCGAAGGCCTCGGGATCGGGCTGTTCGATGCGATCGAGAACCGCGACCCGACCGCACTCATCGGTCTGCCGCTGATCGCCACGGCCCGTCTGCTGCGCGAGGCGGGCTTCCGTCTGCCCTGAGGCTTACTCGGCAAGCGTGATCGGCTGCTCCGCCCAGGTCTCGACGCTTCCGTCCAGGCCGATGAGCCGCAACCCGAGCCAATGCGTCCCCGGCGTGATGTCGCGACCGCCCAGATCGACCGTCGCATCGAAGCCCACGCGCGGATGCTGCGGATCGTTCGATACCGGCCAGACGCGCTGCAGGCCCGGGAAGTCGCGGCCGTAGCGCGCTTTGCCGACGATCTCGCCATCCAGCGTCACCTCGATGCCGGACAACCCCACCCCGTCCTTGAACGCCCAGCCGTGCACGTCGAAACGCCGCCCCACGCGTGCATCGGCGACCGGCGCGTCGACCCAGGCCATCGACGGCGTCGTGCAGGGACCCGAGGCCGGTTCGCCCTGCAGCGAGAACAGCATGAAACGCTGCCGACCGTGGTCGATGTTGAGCACTTCCGGCGGCGGCAACGGGCCGACCATGTCGCAGAGCGCGTGATAGCGATCGAGCAGGTCGCGGTACTTCACCTCGGTCGCGCCGACCACCAGCAGCACCGGTGCGGCACCCCATTGGGCGCGGCCGTCCGTCTGCAATCCCCACAGGCGAAGTTGCGGCGCGCGGCCATGCTTGAGGTTGATCGGATGATCGAGCACCGCGATGCGCGCATCGCCCAGCGCGAAGCCCAGCTCGGACCCGATCTTGAAGTTGTCGGCCATCACGCGGGTGCCTTCGGGCATCGCATCGAGTTTCGCGCGGACCGCCTCGGCCAGCGTTTCCCAACCGGCGAAATTGGCGGGATACCACTTCTGCGCAGCGCTCGCCTCGCGCCAGTGGGCATTCGACACGGCGACGTAGTAACCCAGGTTCGCCACCAGCCCGATACCTGCCAGCCACAGCGTCGCCAGGCGCCACGCACGCGGCCACGACGCGAGCACCGTCGGCACCAGCGGCAGCAGCGCGAGATAGCCGGGCAAGGGCCAGTGGAAGCTGACACGCTCGGTATCGGCGAAAAAGCCCAGCGCGAAGAAGCCTGTCACGACGCCCGCGCCCAGCAGTGCGAAATAGCGCGACACGCTTGAGGCGCAGAACAGGCTGCGCCGCGCCGCCCACGCCATCGCCGCGAACAGCAGCGGCGTGACCAGCAGCGCCTGGATCGCGATGAAAAGCACGCCATCGGCATGGAACGACCACGGATGGCGATCGACCAGCTGGAAGCGCAGCCCCGCGTCCGCGTTGTCCAGGTTCCACGCCACCAGCGGCGCCCATGCCGATGCACCGAACGCGATGGCGACCATCACGCGCACGTCGCGCAGCGCCCGTCGGCCCTCGGGCAGCATCAGCAGCGCGATGAAACCGACGACGATCACGGCGATGAAGCGGTAATGGCACAGCGCGCCCAGCGCGAGGCCGAACGCCAGTTCGAGTGCGGCCGGTGCATCGACCTGACGCAGCAGGCGCGCACCGGCGTCCATGCACAGCAGGGTCGCCAGCGCCATTGCGGCGTCCGGCAGGGCCATCAGGCCGAGCGTGCCGGCCAGCGGCAGCAGCAACGTCAGCACGCCGGCCTGCCAGCCGGTCTTCGCACCGAACTCACGCGAGGCCACGTGCACCATCAGCAGCGGCACCGCTGCGCCAATGAGCATGAACGGCAGACGCAGTGCAAAGGCGCCCTCGCCCAGCGCCGCGCCCAGGCGCGTCAGCCATGCCGTCAGTCCGGGCAGGTCCGAATACGCTGCAGCCGGATGCTGTCCTTCCTGCCAGTAGAAGGCTTCATCGACGAACAGCGGCAACCGCGCGGCGATGAGCAGCTTCACCGCCAGAACCAAGATCCACAGCACCCAGAAGGCACGCCGCTCCTGCACTGCATCCCGCATCCGTTCGTGACCTCGCTACACTCGGGAGAAATGGGGGGACCGGCATGATCGGCGCGCCGGCAGCCTCGCGTCAGGGGAGCCCGTCGGCGATTGCCCGAACCGCGCGGCGCACCACTGAAACATCCCAGGAGACACGCACGATGGCGGTATCCCTTTCGACGGCGGCCATGCTAACCGATGGCCTTCGCGCATCCCTCGACCGTGCGCAGACACAGGTCAACGCGCTGGTGCTGGGCAAGCAGCAGGAAGTGCGCCTGGCGTTCGTCGCGCTGCTCGCCGGCGGACATGTGTTGATCGAAGACCTGCCGGGCCTTGGCAAGACCACGCTGGCGCATGCGCTCGCCGCCACGCTGGGCCTGGATTTCCAGCGCGTGCAGTTCACCTCCGACCTGCTGCCGGCCGACGTGGTGGGCGTATCGGTGTTCGATCCGCAATCGCGGCAGTTCCAGTTCCACGCAGGCCCGGTGTTCGCGCAGGTGTTGCTGGCCGACGAGATCAACCGCGCGCCGCCCCGCACGCAGAGCGCGCTGCTGGAAGCGATGGCCGAATACCAGGTCACCGTCGACGGCACGACGCACCGGCTGCCCGAGCCGTTCTTCGTGATCGCCACGCAGAACCCGGTGGACCTGTCGGGCACGTATCCGCTGCCTGATTCGCAACTGGACCGTTTCCTGCTGCGCCTGAGCCTGGGTTATCCCGGCGAAGCGGCCGAACGCGACCTGCTGGCCGGCACGGATCGTCGGGACCTCATCGCCCGCGCGACGCCGCAACTGGGCGTGCAGGAAGTCCTCGCCGCGCGCCAGGCCGTGCAGGACGTGCACGCCAGCGAGGCGCTGATCGCCTACGTGCAGGCGCTGCTTGCGCGCAGTCGCCGCCATCCGGGCGTGCGCGTGGGTCTGTCGCCGCGTGCGGGGCTCGCATTGCTGCGTGCAGCGCGTGCGTACGCGTTGCTGCTCGGTCGCGCGCATGTGTTGCCCGAAGACGTGCAGGCATTGTTTCCGGCCGTCGCCGCGCATCGCCTGGTGGCCGAGGTGGATGCCGGCAAGGATGCGGCGCTGGCGAAAGCGATCCTCCACGCGGTGCCGGTGGACTGATCCATGCCCGTCGCCGCTGCCCGGCGCCTGTACCTGCGCGCCCACGGGATCGCGATGGTGTTCACGCGGCCGCGCGATCCCGAATCCCTGCCTGCGCGCCTGGACCGTCGCCGCATCTACGTGCTGCCCACACCCTTCGGCCTGTTCTACGCCGTCGCGCTGGCGACGATGCTGATCGGCGCGCTGAACTACAACAACAACCCCGCGCTGCTGCTGGGCCTGATGCTCGGCGGTGCGGGACTGGCGAGCCTGGTCGCTGCGCAGATGCAGTTGTCGGACCTGCAACTCATCGCCGCCGATGCGGAGCCCGTTGCCGCGGGGATGCCCCTGGAACTGCGTCTGCATGCGCGCGCCGATCCCGGTCGCACGCGACGCGGCCTGCGCCTGGACGATGACGGCATGTTCGATGCGGAGTCCTCCGTGCTCAACCTCGACAGGGGCGCCGGCGACGCGCTGCTCTTGCTGCCCACCGAACAGCGCGGCTGGTTCGACGTGCCCAAGCTGCGGCTGTCGACCACCCGTCCGCTGGGGCTGGCGCGCGCATGGGCCTACGTCTGGCCAGAGACACCGCTGCTGGTCTATCCCACGCCCGAAGCGAATGGTCCGCCGCTGCCCGGTGGTCGCGGCGAGAGTGCGCAGGCGCGATTGCACCCGGCCGGTGACGACGTGCACCACCTGCGCGCCTATCGTCCCGGTGACGCACGACGCACCATCGCGTGGAAGTCGTCCGCGCGACGCGAGGCGCTGATGGTGCGCGAGTTCGAGCAGCCGATCGGCTCGGAGATCGTGCTGGACTGGCAGGCAACCTCCGGCCTTCCCTACGAAGGGCGCATCTCGCGATTGGCGTGCTGGGTCGACGAAGCCGAGCGCGAAGGCCGGCGGTTCCAGCTGCGATTGCCAGGACATCCGGCACTCGGTCCCGATCGCGGCGCGGCGCACCGCCATGCCTGCCTGCGCGCGCTTGCGCTGATGCCACATGTCTAGACGCGCCCCGATGCCGCTGGACGAACGCACGCGCCGGTGGGCGCTGTGGAGCGCCGGCGCATGCCTGTTGCCGCTGTTGCTGCAGTTGCCGCCGCACCTCGCCGCTGGCATCGCGACAAGCGCGGTGGCGGTCGTCGCGTTGTCGTGGCGCCGGCCGATGCCGGGCCTGCTGCGCCTGCTGATCGCGCTTGCGCTGATCGCTCTGGTGCTGGGCCTGAGCCGCTTCGCCATCGGGCGCGATACCGGCTGCGCACTGCTGGCGGCGATGCTCGCGGTGAAGCCGGCGGAAACCTTCTCCCTGCGCGATGGACGCAGCTTGATGGGCTTTGCGCTGTTCGCGCCGTTTGCCACGTTCCTGCTCGACCAGGGGCCCATGTCGCTGGTGCTTGGCCTGGCGGCGGTGCTGCTGGTGCTGGCGACGCTGCAGCGCATGGCGGAACTGGAATCGGGCGACGTGCAGCCCGCGGGGCCACGCCGGCGCCTGACCGCCGTCGGTCGCCTGCTCGCCGTGGGACTACCCATCGCGCTGGCAACGTTCTGGCTGTTCCCTCGCATGGCATCTCCCCTGTGGGGTATTCCCGAACGCACGATGGGGCGCACGGGGTTGTCCGACCGAATGAGTCCCGGCGACTGGGTCGACCTCATGGTCGACGACACGCCCGCGCTGCGCGTGCGGTTTTTCGGCGCCGCGCCGGCGCCCACGCAGATGTACTGGCGCGGACCGGTGCTGTGGGACTTCGACGGCCGCACGTGGACGCAGCCACGCTGGCGCCCGGGACAGGCGCGCACGGTCGCCGAGCCGGGCAGCGTCACTTGGGACTACGAGATGGCGGTCGAGCCGACAGATGCCCGGCAGCTGGTCGCACTGGATCTCCCGCTGGATGCGCCCGGCGGGAGCTATCTCGATCCCGATGGCAGTTTGCAAGCGCATCGGCCACTGACCACGATCAGCCGGTGGCGCGTGCAGTCCGCACCGCCCGCACGGTACGAGGCGAAGCTTTCGCTTATCGCGCGTCGTCATGCGCTGACGCTTCCGCCGGGCTTCAATCCGCGCACGCTCGCCCTCGCCCACCAGTGGCGCGCGCAGGCAGGGGCTGGCAACGATGTGGCGATCGTCGAACGCGCACTGGCCTGGATCCGGCGCGACTTCGCCTACACCCTGGAAACGCCACTGCTCGGCCGCAACACGGTCGATGAATTCCTCTTCGACCAGAAGGCCGGTTTCTGCCAACACTTCAGTTCGTCCTTCGTCGTGCTGATGCGCGCGGCGGGCATCCCGGCGCGCGTGGTGACCGGGTACGCCGGGGGGTATCGGAACCCGTTGGGCGACTACTGGCTGGTGCGCCGGTCCGACGCGCATGCCTGGGCCGAAGTGTGGCTGCGTGGCCGCGGCTGGGTACGCGTGGATCCGACCGCCGCGGTGGCGCCGGAACGCATCTACGACACGCTCGACTCGCGCGCGCTCGGCGGGACCGGACTGGAAGGCGTGCGTTCGCTTTACGACCTCACCGACTGGATGCGCCGTGGCTGGAACGATTTTGTCGTGTCCTTCGATGCACAGCGCCAGGAGCGCCTGCTCAGTCCACTGGGCGTGGACCGCCTGGATGGGCGCACGCTGACCGGGCTGCTGGTAGGTGCGATCACGCTCGGGTTGCTGTGGATGGTCTGGTTCAGCCGCCGCAGCGAACGCGAACGCGATCCGGTCCTGCGCGCATGGCATCGCCTCGCCCGCCGCTATCGTCGTCTCGAACTGGAACGCATGCCGAGCGAAGCGGCTTCCGTGTGGGTGTCGCGGGTGGCGGCGGCGCGCCCTGACCTCGCCACGGAGCTGGGCACGCTCAGCCAACATTTCACCGATTGGCGGTACGCTGATGCGCAAACGGGGGGACGTTCGGCGGGCGCCTTGATCAAGGCGCTGCGTTCGCATCGCCCGCCCGCGACGACTTCTCCAGGAGAACGCCGATGAACGTCCGTCTCGCCCTTCTCGCCCTGAGCGCAGCGCTGCTGACCGCGTGCGTTTCGGCGCCGCAGCCACTGCAAGGCGCCTATACCCCCATCACCCCGCGCGAGGCGGCGGCGTCGGATGCAACTGGCGCCGCGGTGCGCTGGGGCGGCCGCATCGTGAGCGTGGAACCGCAGCCCAATCGCACCTGCTTCGAGATGATCTCCACCAACCTCAACGATTCGGCGCGCCCGTACTGGGGCAGCGACGACACCGGCGGCCGTTTCCTGGCGTGCCGCACCGGCTTCTACGACCCGGCGGTATTCGAGAAGAATCGCGAAGTCACGTTCGTCGGGCACGTCGCCGGTTACGAGAACCGCCGCATCGGCCAGTACGACTACCGCTTCCCGCGCATCGAAGCCGACGTGGTCTACCTGTGGCCGGAGCGTGAAACGGTGGACGTGGTGCAGTACCCGGCGCCGTGGCCGTGGTGGGGCTGGTGGTGATCCAGCTGCCGGTCGAGTGCAGAAAAGCCCGCGAAACGCGGGCTTTTTGTTGGGCGTGCTGCGCGGGCCAGATCTTCAGCGCGACGTCCCGAACCGCCCCAGCGGCGCACCCGCCAGCAGGTGCAGGTGGATCTGGAACACCGTCTGCCCACCGTCGCCATTGCAGTTCATGACGATGCGGTAGCCGTCCTCGGCGAACCCTTCGCGCTTGGCGTATTCAGCGGCGGCATGCGCGAGGCGCCCGACGATCGCCGCCTGGTCCTGCTTCAGATCGTTCAGCGTGGCGATGTCGGTCTTGGGCACGAACAGCACATGCACCGGCGCCTGTGGCGCGATGTCGCGGAAGGCGATCAGGTGGTCGTCCTCGAAGACGACGTCGGCCGGGATCTCGCGGCGGATGATCTTGTGGAAGATGGTCTCGGACATGGGCGACGCTCGTTGCGGGGCGAGGCGCGATGATGCCGCAATCGCCGCGAAGGCGTCGCTAGTCCGTCACCTCGGTCCGGCTGCCGAACGCGTGCGACAGCGTGCCGCGGTCTACGTATTCCAGCTCGCCGCCCAGCGGCACGCCGTGCGCGAGGCGACTGGGGCGCACGCCGTGCTGGCGTGCCAGCTGCGCGAGGTAATGCGCCGTCGCCTCGCCTTCCACGGTGGGATTGGTCGCAATGATCAGCTCCTGCACCTCGCCTTCGGCCAGGCGCGCGGTCAGCGTGTCCAGTCCGAGCTCGCGCGGGCCGATGCCATCCAGCGGGGAAAGGCGCCCCTGCAGCACGAAGTACAGGCCCCTATACCCGGTGGCCTGTTCGATCGCTAACCGGTCCGCCGGCGATTCCACCGCGCACAGCTGGTGCGCATCGCGCGAGGCGCTGGCGCAGGTAGCGCACACCGGCATCTCGCTGAAATCGCGGCACCGCGCGCAGTGGCCGATCTTCTCCACCGCTTGCGCGAGTGCGACCGACAGTCGCTGGCCGCCGGCGCGTTCGCGTTCCAGCAGGTGGTAGGCCATGCGCTGCGCGGATTTCTGGCCGACGCCGGGCAACACGCGCAGGGCGTCGATCAGTTGTTCAAGCAGGGAAGACGTCATGCGTTGCGCACACGGTCGATCGCGCCGGAGAAGGCCGGCGCGGCGACAGTCGCGATCATCAGAACGGCATCTTCATGCCCGGCGGCATCGGCATGCCGGCGGTGGCGGCGGACATCTTCGCCTGGGATTCGCTGTTGACCTTGTTGACGGCGTCGTTGAACGCGGCGGCGATCAGGTCCTCGGCCATTTCCGCGTCACTGAGCACGCTGGGATCGATGCGCACCTTGCGGCACTCCATGCGGCCGGTGATGGTCACGCTGACCATGCCGCCGCCGGCGTTGCCGGTGACTTCCAGCTTGCCGAGTTCTTCCTGGGCGCGCTGCACGTTTTCCTGCATTTTCTGCGCCTGCTGCATCAGTTGGGCGATGTTTCCACGCATGTTCGTTTCTCGTGTTCCAGTGGGGGCGTTATGCCGCGCTCGTGCGAGCGCGGCGGATCAATTTTCGTCGTAGGGCCGGATCGAGTCCGGCACGACCTTCGCGCCGTGTTGCGAAATCAGCCGCTGCACGTCGGGATCGTTCATGAAGTTGGCTTCGGCGTTGGCCTGGCGCTCGTCACGCGCGCGGTCGTTGCGTTCGCGCAGCGATTCGGCCGAACGCGAGGCCTCGACGAAGCGGATCTGCGGCGTGACGCCGAGCGCCGGCGCGAGCGCCTCGGCGACCAGGTTCACCGTCATCGCGTTGCTGCGCAGCAGCTCGTCGGCCGCCGTAAGCGACAGACTCAGCACGCCGTCGGCATAGCCCACGAAACCGGCATGCTCGGCCAGCACGCGCGAGGGACCGCGCAGATTCGAGTTGGCGACTAGCGAATGCCAGGCGTCGGCATCGGCAATGCCGGCGTCGTGGACGAAGCCCGGGCGCGGTGACAGCGGTGCGCTTTGGACAGCTGCCTGCGCCACAGGCGACACGGGCGCAACGACGACCGGTGGCGCGCGCACGGGTTCGGGCGCCGGTTCGCGCGGAATTTCGCGGGCGACGGCTTCACGCGGGACGTCCCAGGGCGGGGAGTCGTCGGCCGGCGAGGTCACCGGCGCCGGGCGCACCGTTTCACGTGCCGCAGGCACCGCGCGCTGCGGGACGTCCCGTGGCGTCGCCGGTGCGGTGCGCGCGGTCGGCGCGGCATCGTCGAAGGGGTTCGGCGGCGGCATGCGCGGGCCGGGCGCGGGCGACGGCGCAGCCGCCGCCGTGGATGCGGCGCTGCGCACCGGCTCGCGGCTCTCGCCCGACGACGGCGACGCGGCGCGCGCGCCCTCGCCTTGCGCCGGACGGAACGCCAGCATGCGCAGCAGGCTCATCTCGAAACCGGCACGCGGGCTCGGCGCCAGCGCGAGGTCGCGCCGGCCGTTGAGCGCCATCTGGTACCAGAGCTGCACCACTTCCGGTCGCAACTTCGCGGCCAGCGCATCCAGATCGACGCCGTCGGATTCGACCTGCGCCTCCGGCACCAGCTGGCGAACCTGCACGCGGTGCAGCGCATCGCTGAAAGCGTCCAGCACGCCGCTCCACTCGGGCGAGAACTCGGCCAGCGTCGCGACTTCAGCCAGCAATCGTTCGCCATCGCCGTCGGCCAGCGCGGACAGCAGCGCGCCCACGCGCGTGCGATCGACCGTGCCCAGCATCGCGGCCACACCGGCATCGGCCAGCACGCCGCCTTCGGCGCCGGCGCTCGCACCGGTATAGGCGATGGCCTGGTCCAGCAGCGACAGGCCATCGCGCAGGCTGCCGTCGGCGGCCTTGGACAGCTGACGGATCGCACCCGGCTCGGCGGCAATGCCCTCGGCTTCGAGGATCCGCGTCATCTGCCCGTTGATCTGCTGCTCGTCCAGGCGCTTGAGGTTGAACTGCAGGCAGCGCGACAGCACGGTCACGGGCAGCTTCTGCGGGTCGGTGGTGGCCAGCAGGAACTTCACGTGGCCCGGCGGCTCCTCCAGTGTCTTCAAGAGCGCGTTGAAGGCCGACTTGGACAGCATGTGCACTTCGTCGATCAGGTAGACCTTCACCCGACCGCGGCTGGGCATGTACTGCGCGTTGTCGATGACCTCGCGCACGTCGTCCACACCGGTGTTGCTGGCCGCGTCAATCTCGAGCAGGTCGATGAACCGGCCGGCGTCGATGTCGCGGCAGGCCGCGCATTCACCACAGGGTTCGGCGGACGTGCCGCGTTCGCAGTTGAGCGACTTGGCGAAGATGCGTGCGATGGTGGTCTTGCCGACGCCGCGCGTCCCGGTGAACAGGAAAGCGTGGTGGACGCGGCCGGTATCGAGCGCGTTGCTGAGCGCGCGGACCACGTGCTCCTGCCCGACCAGCTCGGCGAAGCGCTTCGGACGCCACTTACGGGCGAGGACGAGATAGGACATGCCCTCATTCTGCCACGCCGCATCGCGCCGGCTGCGACCGCGAAGGCGTCGCTTGTCCGAGTCGCGCCTGGCGGCTAGAATTCACGGCCCTGGAGTGCACCCCTGAGCTGGCCCCGCGCCGCGTTCAGGCCTCCCGGGATGAAGTACGCAAGACCGGAGAGGTGTCCGAGTGGTTGAAGGAGCACGCCTGGAAAGTGTGTAAGCGTCTAAACCGCGCTTCGGGGGTTCGAATCCCCCTCTCTCCGCCAGATTCGATGAAGCCCCGCTGACGGCGGGGCTTTTGATGCAAGTCTCTATGGTGGCCCCGTCGGCCCCTCGCGACGCTAGGTCGAAAACCCCGCCAGGGCCGGAAGGCAGCAACGGTATCGACTGATGCGGGTGCCGAGGTCAGCCGGCGGGGTCATCGCCCGTTCTGGGCTACGCCCATCACGGCCCACGCGCAGACCGCGGGTCCGCTATGTACTCCCGATCCCCGCGCTGCCGCGCGCCCCTTACCAAGAGGCTGTTGCATCGTCACGCGCGCCGCAGGTCCTGCGCACCGGCCAATCCGTGCAATGGGAAAAGCCGTCATCCCGGCGAAGGCCGGGCCCCAGGCCCATGACGGTCGGGGCACTCCCTCAACGGTCAGCCATCGCACCGTCATTCCAGCGGACGCTGGAGTCCATTTCGATGTTCGCCGCACGGCGTGACGGATCGAGGACGCACCGAACGCGCCTACTCCACGATCCCCAACGCATCCGGCTCGCGCCCGGTCTTCCAGTGGTCGACCACCTTCCACTGCGTCGTATCGATCACGGCGATCTCATCGCCACCGCTGACGGCGGCATACACGCGCGGAAGCTTCGGGTCGGCAATCACGCCAATCGGCAATGCAGCGCTGCCAAGCATCGTTTCGCGATATTCCACGCCCGGACGCGACAGGGTCACGGTATGGGCGACTTCGAACGTGCCCGTGTCGATCACCGACAATGTCGCCGCACGCGCATTGGTCACCAGCGCGTGTCGGCCGTCGGCGGTGAACACCACGCGAATCGGATACCCCTCGCTGGCGATGGTGTGGCGGATCGCCAGCGTCTTCGGATCGTGCACGGTCACCGTGCCGGCTTCGCGATTGCTGACCCACACCTCGCCGCTGGCCGGATGCACCGCGACGCCTTCCGCACCCAAACCTGCGGTGACCTCATGCGTCTTCGCCTTCGCAGTCAGGTCGATGCGGCTCACGGTGCCGGCGTCGATCTTGGTGACGAACGCGGTCTCTCCATCGGCCGACAGCGCAACCATGTGGCCGCGGCCTTCGCCCAGGTCTATCGCGTGTTCGACGCGCGCGTTCGCCACATCGACCAGCAACAGCTTGCGCGAGCCTTCGGTCGTCACCACGGCGCGCCGGCCATCGGGCAGCAGTCGCATGCCGTGTGGTTTGGCGTTCTCGCCCAGGTCGATGCTGCGCGTGCCGCCCGGGTTGCCAAACTCGAGCACGGTGACGTTGTGGCCGGGCGTCGCGCCGCCGTAATTGCTGACCAGCGCGAAGCGGTTGTCGCGGCTCACCACGATTTCATGCGGCCCTTGCCCTGTCGCGAATTCGGCCACGCGCGCGCCGTCCTTCGTGGAAAGGCGCCAGACCGTGTCCGCGGATTTGTTCCCCACGAGCAGATCGCCGGCGAACGCAGGCGTGGTCGCGAACATCGCAGCGATGGAAATCGGGAGCACGAGATCGCGGATCACGGCATTCTCCGGGGCGTGGATCAGGGTTTGGAATCGGGATGCAGCCAGTCGGCGTCGCCTTCGGCGTAACGCTCGTGCTTCCAGATCGGCACGCGCGCCTTCACCTCGTCGATGACGTAACGGCACGCGGCGAACGCGGCGTCGCGATGCGCGGCGCTCACGCCGACCCACACGGCCATCTCGCCGATGACGAGGTCGCCGACGCGATGCACGCAGCGAACGTCCAGGATGTCGAACTTCGCGCAGGCTTCTTCGAGCACCTTCTCGCCTTCGGCCTGGGCCAGCGATGCGTACGCCTCGTAGCGCAGGCCCAGCACGTCGCGGCCGTCGTTGTGGTTGCGCACCCAGCCTTCGAAGCTGGCGTAGCCGCCGACGCGGTCGTCGAGCAGTTGCGCGCGCAGCGTCGCGGTATCGATAGGGGTTTGTGCGAGGCAGAAGCGGGTCATGGTGGAGATTGTGTCATCGGGGGGCATGCAGGGGATTGAAGTTCGGGAGCGTCCAGGGCGGCACGCGCTCACCCGCCGCTTACGGGAGGGATGAACGCCACTTCGCTTCCCTCTCGCGCTTCATCGCTCCAGCGCGCGAAAGCGCCATCCACCGCGACACGCAGGCGTTCGACCGGAAGCATGAAGCCGTGGCGTTCGCGCAACGCGTCGTACAGCGCGCGCAGGTCACCATCGGCCTGGACGGTTTCCGATTCAACGCCCGCGGCATCGCGCAGGCTGGCGAAATAGAGCACGGTCACCGTTGCCATCACTGCGCTCCGAAATCGCGCTTTCCGCCGCGCTTTCCCAGCAACTTCGCCGGGCCCAGCACGATGCGGTGCGAGAGCGCCTTGCACATGTCGTACACGGTGAGCGCGGCGACGGTGGCGCCGGTGAGCGCTTCCATTTCCACGCCGGTGCGATGCGTGGTCTTCACCGTGCAATCGATGTGCAGCGATGCGTCACCGTCCCAGTCGATGGCGATGCGGCAGCCGTCGATCGGCAACGGATGGCAGAACGGAATCAGCTCGTACGTGCGCTTCACGGCCATCGTGCCGGCGATGATCGCCGTCTCCACGATGCCGCCCTTGGCACTCTTCAGGCCGGACGCGCGCAGCTGACGTGCGACGTCGGCGGGAAAGCGGACGCGGCATTGCGCGTGCGCCTCGCGCTGCGTGACCTCTTTCCCCGAGACGTCGACCATCGCCGGACGTCCCTTCGGGTCGATGTGCGTGAGCTTCTTCGTGAGCTTTTTCGCGGGCTTCTTCATGCGGGCATTCTGGCTGCGATGGTGGAGGGATGCACGTTCGGGGTGACGTCTGCCGGCCTGCGCGTGCACCGTCTTCGGTGACGTCGTGGCTGCCATCCATGGCGGAACGTTGCCGGCTTCGGGTCGCCCTGCCCCGCCATCCATGGCCGGGCGTTCGGCAGGCCGCGCGGCAGTGCCGCGCAAGCGGCCTGCCTCACCCACCAATCAGGAACATCTCCACGTGCCTGTGCGACGCACCGGCAGCTCCGCGCATTTCGCTGTAACGATCCCCGCGGCGCGTCCACACGGTCGAAACACGTTCGCGCAACGCGTCCACGCCCTGGGCGAGCGACGGTCGCAGGTCCTGCCCGTCCCCCGCGAACAGGCACGTGTAGAAGTGTCCATCGGCCGAGACACGGGCACGATGGCAATCGCCGCAGAACGGTGCGCTCACCGAACTGACGAAGCCCACTTCGCCCTGCCCATCCTCGAAGGCGTAACGCGACGCGACTTCACCGCGATAGTTCGCTTCCAGCGCGCGCAGCGGCCAGCGCGCGGCGATGCGGTCGCGCAATTGCGACGACGGCACGACCCGATCGCGCGACCAGTCGTTGCAGGTACCCACGTCCATGAATTCGATGAAACGCACGACGTGTCCCGTGCCGCGGAAGTGCGACACCAGCGGCAGCACCTGATCGTCGTTGATGCCGCGCTCGACGACGCAGTTGATCTTGATCGACTCAAAACCCGCCACGCGCGCGGCTTCGATGCCGGCCATCACATCGGCGATCTCGCCGCGGCCGCCGCTCATTTCGCGATAACGCACCGGATCCATCGCATCCAGGCTCACCGTGATGCGTCCGAGTCCTGCCTCGCGCAACGCGCGCGCCAGCGGCGCAAGCAGCGAGCCGTTCGTGGTCAGCGCGATGTCGTCCAGACCGGGAGTCCGCGCCAGCCGTTCGATCAGTGCCGGCAGGTTCTTGCGAAGCAAGGGTTCGCCGCCGGTGATCCGCAGCTTGTGCACGCCGAGCTGGGCGAAGCCGCGCACCAGCGTTTCGATCTCGTCGAACGACAACCGCGTGGCCGAGTCGAAGCCGTAGTCGTCCGGCACGCGATCGGCCGGCATGCAGTACGGGCAGCGGAAATTGCAGGCTTCGATCACCGACAACCGCAAGTCGCGCAGCGGCCGGCCGCGCGTGTCCAGCGGCAACGCGGTCGCCGGCGGCATGGGATGCGGCGTGGCGGCGTTCATGCGGTCTCCACGGACTCGGCCGTGGGGTGCTTCAGTGCCACCACCTGCCCCGGATGCGCCACGCTGTAACCGCGCGCGGCGAGGATCTCGCCCTCCTCGCGATTGCCGTAGTGATAGAGCATGCAGCGTTCGAGCAGCGCCGTCGGATACTCGCGTTCGAGGTCTTCGATGCCGCTGTGCGAAGGATTGCCGTGCAGCGCGCAGTCGTGCGCGATGAGTTCGCCCGCGTCGGCGTAGCGCGCGAGCATTTCGGGGATGGGCCGCGTGTCGCCGGTCCACACCAAGCTGCCGTGCAGGCGCAGGCCATACGCGGTTTCAGGCCAGTGGTGACGCGTGGGGAACACTTCCAGCCGCACGCCGTCATGCCAGAAGGAACCGCCGACGGGGATTACCTGGAACGCATCCCAGAAGTTCACGCCGCCTTCGGCCAGCGCGTTGGGGTAATCGCCCACGCGCTGATGCAGCAGCGGAACCACGGGCGCCGGCACGTACAGGCGCACGCGACCGCGACGGGCCTCATCGAAATAGCTGGAAACGAACAGGCGCTCGAAGCCCGCCACGTGGTCCAGGTGCGTGTGCGTGATGAACAGCGCGCGCGGCATGTCGCCGTAGTACGCCTGGTACGCGGTGAGGCCTTCGCCGCCGCAGTCGATGGTCAGCCACGGCGCGCCATCGCGCTCGATGGTCGCCATCGCCGAGCCGAGCTCGACCGCCGACGCATTGCCGACGCCATGCAGACGCAGTTGCCACGTCATCTCAGTAGCCTCGTTCCCAGGCCCGATCGTACGCCGCGCGCAGGCGCGCATAATCCTTTTCGACCTCGGCGGGTGTGCGCTTCCCGCGCAGCTTCAGCAGCGAGCGCTTCAGGCGCGCGAGGTTGCGCTCGCGCCAGCCGGTGGCGGGGATGCGGACGCGGCCGCGGTCGAGGTCGATGATCCAGCCTCGCCCGGTCGTGGTGAACAACAGGTTGTGGGCGTTGAGGTCGGCGTGGTCCAGGCCCGCGCGATGGGCGCGGGCGATCAGCCGGCCGGCCTCTTCCCACGGGGCGCCATCGCCTGCGACCGCGGCGCGATCGGCGAGCGAGCGCACGTCGTCGAGGCGTTCGAGCAGGATGGCGGCGCGGTAGAACATGCCGTCACGGCGGTAGCACGCGGCGATGGGCCGGGGCACGGGCACGCCCTTCTCGGCCATGACGCGGGTCAGGCGGAATTCGGCGAAGCTGCGCGTGCTGGCCGCGCCGTGCCACCAGTAGCGGTCGCGGCTGACCTTCGCCACCATCCCGCCGCGCAGGTAGCGGCGCAGCAGGGCCGGGCCGAACGGCGCATCGATGAACCACGCGCCGCCGCGTCCGCCGCTTTCCACCGGGCGTGCGCGTTGCTGCCAGAACGAAGGCATGAACCAGTCCGGGCTTGCTTGCCGCACCCGGTTACGGTCGAACAGAATGGCTCCGTACCCGCTGTCGTCGCGGAACGGCGTCAACTCTTCGGCAGCATCGAACCCCGTCATTGCCCGGAGTCTAGCAATTCACGTGTCCGCTGCCTCCTCCATCGCGCCTCCGGCGCCCGCTTCGATCTGCCTGCTGCGCCTGTCGGCCCTGGGCGATGTGACCCATGTCGTCCCGCTGGTGCGAACGCTGCAGGCGGCATGGCCGCAGGTCCGGCTGACGTGGGTGATCGGCAAGGGCGAACACCGCCTGCTTGCCGGCCTGCCCGGCGTGGACTTCGTCGAGTACGACAAGAAGACCGGCCTGGCCGGCATGCGTGCGCTGCGCAGCGAGCTGCGCGAACGCCTTGGCGCGGCGAAGCGCTTCGACGTGCTGCTGCAGATGCAGGTCGCCGCGCGCGCGAACCTGCTGTCGGCCTTCATCCCGGCGCGCAGGCGCGTGGGCTACGACCGCTCGCGTTCGAAAGACCTGCACGGCGTGTTCGTCAACGAACGCATTCCCGACCGGCCGGGCATCCACGTGCTCGACGCCATCGGCAGTTTCTGCGAGCCGCTGGGCCTGAACCAGGATCGCGTGGTGTGGGACCTGCCGGTGCCGGACGATGCCCGCGAATGGGCGCGCGCGCAGTGGCCGCAGGACGCCGTGCCGACCTTGCTCATTTCGCCGTGTTCGAGCCATGAGCTGCGCAACTGGCCCGCCGACCGGCTCGCAGCGGTCGCCGACCATGCCGCCGGACGCGGCTGGCGTGTCGTGCTGTGCGGCGGACGAAGCGAACTGGAGCGCGCCACGGGCGATGCGATCCTCGCATCCATGAAACACCAGGCGCTGGACCTGATCGGCAAGGACACGCTCAAGCAGCTGCCGGCGCTGCTCGAACGCGGCCAGCTGCTGATGACGCCCGACTCCGGCCCGATGCACATCGCCAACGCGATGGGCACCAAAGTGCTGGGCCTGCATGCGGCGAGCAATCCCGCGCGCAGCGGTCCTTACAGCGATCTGCGCTACTGCGTGGACCGCTACGACGACGCCGCGCGCAAGTACCTGGCCAAGCCCGCCTCTGAACTACGCTGGGGCACGAAGATCGAGCATGCCGGCGTGATGGACCTGATCACCGTGGCCGACGCCACTGCCGCGTTCGAACGCTACTGCGCCGATCATGCGAACGCCGCATCGCAGGAGGAAACCTGATGGCCGCCTGGTTCACCGTCGTCGCGCCGCTGCTGCCGGAACTCATCCGCGCCGCGCGCCCCATGTTCACCCGCAGCCGCGAGCCGTCGCAGATTCCGCAGCAGATCCGCGAACTGCAGGACGCGGTCGATCACAACGACCAGGCCATCAAGACGCTGGCCGGTGAAATGGAGCAGACGTTGTCCGCGCTGAAGCAGGCATCGGCGCAGCTGGAAGCGACGCTGGTCGATCTTCGTCGCCAGCAGATCGAGCACGAGCGCCGGCTGCACATCCTGCAGTGGGTGACCGGCGTCGCGGTCACCGCGGCGGTGCTGGCGTTCGGCGTGGCGGTCTACGCGCTTGGACGTTGATGCGGGCACCGAGCGGGCCCGGATTCAAGGACGATGACCGTCGCTGACCGGCCAGCTCACGGTGATCAGGGAGCGTTGCCCGTCTTGTAGTCCTGGTACGACTTCTCCTCGACGTAGGACGAGCCCAGCGCGAGGTTGATTTCCTTCTTGATGCGCGCGCGCTCGTCATTCTCGAAGTACACGCTGCGGGCCAGGCGGACGAACTCTTCGTCGAAGGCCTGTGCCTTTTCCTTGATGCGGATGTCGTCCTCGATCACCCACAGACGCTCGTTGACGGCCTTCAGGTCGGCGCGCAGGCGGGCGATGTCCTTGCCGGCGGCCGGATGCGCCATCCACGTTTTCTCCAGCGCGGACAGCTCATTGCGGACGTTCTCGAGCTTGGCCGGATCGCTCATGCGTTCGGACTTGATCTGCAGGATCGCGATCTTGTCGAGCAGTTCGCCAAAGGACACCGGGACGAGGATTTCGGACATGACGAGGCCGTTCATTCAGGGGGCTACAGTGTAGCCGTCCTGCCGCGGCGGCTCGCGAAACCTCGCGACGCGCAAAAGAAAACGCCCCCTTTCGGAGGCGTTGTCTTTGTATCTGGCGGAGAGGGAGGGATTCGAACCCTCGGTACGCTATAAACGTACGCCTGATTTCGAGTCAGGTACATTCAACCACTCTGCCACCTCTCCGGGTGCAGTGAGCCGGCAATTCTACGGGCGCGACGCGCGGCCGGCAAGCGGTCCTTCGATGCCGCGCAAATTCTGCCCCCGACGGCTTTGCCTGTTCCCGCCACAACAAGAACCTTAACGGCGCTCCTTGCCACCCGGCCGCCGCGCCCCGATCATTCCGTTACCGCCTGAAAGACCCTAGACGACCGCATCAACGGACGCATGATCGAATTCGGACACCTCACGCACGTCGGCCTGCGCCGCGAGCTCAACGAAGACACCTACTACGGTGACGGCGAGCTCGGCCTGTGGCTGGTGGCCGACGGCATGGGCGGTCATGAATACGGCGAGGTCGCAAGCGCGCTGGCCCGCGAGACCATCGTCCGGGAGATCCGGGACGGCACCCCGCTCGCCCAGGCGATCCGCATCGCCGACGAGGAAATCATCCGCACCTCCAAGCGCCGCAACGACGCGTTGCCGATGGGCACGACCGTGGTAGCGGCGCGCATCACGGGCAACCGGTTCGAAGTGGCCTGGGTCGGCGACAGTCGCGTCTACCTGTGGCGCGAGGGGCATCTGGCGCAGCTGTCGCAGGATCACAGCTACGTGCAGGAGCTGATCGCCAACGGCGCGATCACTCAGGAACAGGCGCGCAGCCACCCGCATCGCAATGTGGTCACCCAGGCGCTGGGCGTGACCGACCCGCGCAACCTCAATGTCGAAACCATGACCGGCGAGCTCAAGCCGGGCATGCAGTTGCTGCTGTGCAGCGACGGGTTGACCGAGGAAGTGGACGACCGTGGCATCGCGCGCGCGCTCGCGCAGTCCGATTGCAGCGCGCAGGAATGCGTCGACACGCTGGTCGCCGCCGCGCTGGATGGCGGCGGGTCGGACAATGTCACCGTGATCCTGGTGCGGCATCACTGAACCGTTGGGCCTTCGCCCGGCTTTCGCTTCGCTGGTATGACCCGTTTCGCCTTTGAAAGGCCGACAACCGTCATTCCGGCGTTCACCGGGATGCCGGTTGAACCACCCGCAATCGCGAACTGACCGGTTATCGAGTCCGCAAGGCGACTACGCCGTCGCCAGTTCCGGCTCCGCGACCGCCTCGGCCACGGTGAACTGGTCCCAGACCACCTTGCCGGCCTTCTTGCGCAGCTTTTCCAGGCGCGCATCGTGCGCGGCCTGCTCCTGCGCGCTGATCTGCACGCGCGGGCGTGCGACGTTCGGATCGATGCGGAACTGCGAGGTATCGACGACGCTCGCCGAGGCTTCGACCGCAAAACCGATCTCTTCCTGGCCCGACGTCAGCGCCAGGTACACATCACCCAGGATCTGCGCGTCGAGCAGCGCGCCGTGCAGCTGGCGATGCGAATTGTCCACGCCCAGGCGCTTGCACAGTGCGTCCAGCGAATTGCGCTGGCCGGGGAAGCGCTGGCGCGCGAGCAACAGCGTGTCCTCGACGCGGCAACGGTCGACGATGCGACCGAAGTCCCCGCCGAGCAGGCGCAGCTCGTTATCCAGGAAGCCCAGGTCGAACGCCGCGTTGTGGATGATCAGCTCGGCGTCGTCGATGAAGGCGAGGAACTCCTCGGCCACCTGCTCGAACTGCGGCTTGTCGGCCAGGAACTCCAGCGTCAGCCCCGTCACTTCCTGCGCGCCCTGCTCGAAGTCGCAGTCGGGTTTGAGGTAGACGTGGAAGGTGCGTCCGCTGGGGCGGCGCTCGATGTATTCGACGCAGCCGATTTCGACCACGCGGTTGCCGCGCTCCCAGCTCAGGCCGGTGGTTTCGGTATCGAGGATGATCTGCCGCATCGGCTGCATTCTCACATGTTCGTCGAAGGGGATCAGCGCACCGTCGCGCCGGCGCGGAACTGCTGCGCCTGCAGGCGGGCGAGGACGTCGACGCGTTCGTTGTCGGGATCGCCGGAATGGCCCTTCACCCACTTCCACTCGACGCGATGACGCAACGAGGCGGTGTGCAGGCGTTCCCACAGGTCGCGGTTCTTCACCGGGTCGCCCGCGGCGGTTTTCCAGCCGCGGCGCACCCAGTTGTTGATCCACTCGGTGATGCCCTTGCGCACGTATTGCGAGTCGGTGGTGAGCAGGACGCTGCACGGCTCGCTGAGCGATTCCAGCGCCATGATCGCGCCCATCAGCTCCATGCGGTTGTTGGTGGTATCGGCCTCGCCGCCGGACAGCTCGCGCTCATGGCCGCGATAGCGCAGCAGCGCGGCCCAGCCGCCGGGGCCGGGATTGCCGAGGCATGCGCCGTCGGTGTGGGCTTCGATGTGTTTGGAGGAAGGTGCGGACGAGGGGTCGGGCGAATTCATGGATCCATTATCGCCGGCTCTTGTCGCACCAGGTGGGATCGCGTGCCCGCCTGCCAGCGAAGTCCACGCAGCGGCTTGGGCGGGATCATCGCGTGCACGCGCTTGTTGACCGTGAGCGCGACGCCTGCACGCAGCCGGTCGGACGCGCCCACGCCGACTTCGCCATGCGCCACGCGCCAATGCGGGCCCAGCCACTGCAGGCTCACCGTATCGGCGGCGAAGCCCGCGCGGCGAAGCGCCGATTGCCACACACCCGGATCGCGTGCACGCAGGCCGGTGCGTGCCCAGCGGACGCGATAGGGACTCCACGGATTGAGCACCGCCAGCCACAAGGTTCCACCGGGCTCCAGCACGCGGGCGCATTCGTCGAGCAGCGGATCGATGGGCACCTCGTCGTCCAGCGCATGTTGCAGCAGCACCGCGCCGAGCGCCTCGCTCGCCACGGGCAACGGCAGCCGGCAGCGCACGGCGCCGTGGAACCCCAGGCCAAAGCGGCGCAGCAGCAGGCCACGGCCACCCACTTCGGGCGCCGGGGCGCCGTCCACGCCGAGCCAGGCCCACGGCGCCGCCGGGCAACCGGCGAGCACGCGAAGCATTGCGGCCTCTTCGACCGCAACCAGGCCCTGTCCCGCCTCGCTGCTGAACCAGCCAAGCGCAGATCCGGACATCTCAGATTGACGCGGATAGGGGGCGGCGGGCATCGTCGGGCCGGCTTTCTCCGGGCGCCCCGCGGGCGCCGACCTCCCGATTGTGCGGCACGGCCGGCCGATCGGGACGCATTCCCCGGACATCCGATGCAACTCATTCCCCTGCCCGCCCTGAGCGACAACTACATCTGGACGCTTGCCGAGGACGGCGGCGCCCGGGCGCTCATCGTCGATCCGAGCGAGGCGGGGCCGGTGTTCGCCGCCGCGCAGACGGGTCTGCAACCGGCCGGCATCCTGCTGACCCATCACCACGGCGACCACATCGGCGGCGTGCCCGCGCTGCTGGAACGCTGGCCCCAGCTGCCCGTCTTCGCGCCCGACGACGACCGCATCCCTGCCGCCTACCGCCGAGTGGGCGACGGCGAGGCGATCGAGGTCGCCGGCTGGCGTTTCGACGTGATCGCCGTGCCGGGCCACACGCGCAGCCACGTCGCCTACTTCGGCCACGGGTTGCTGTTCTGCGGCGACACCCTGTTCAGCCTCGGGTGCGGGCGGATGTTCGAAGGCACGCCGGAACAGATGCACGCCTCGCTCTCCCGGCTGGCCGCCCTGCCCCCCGAGACCCGGGTGTGTTGCGGACATGAGTACACGCTCGCAAACGCGGCCTTCGCCCGCGTGGTAGAACCCGGCAACCCGGCGCTGGAGCGCCGCTTCGAGGAGGCCAAGGCCATGCGCGCGACCGGACGACCGACCCTGCCCAGCACCCTGGCCGGCGAAATTGCCGCCAATCCCTTCCTGCGCGTGGACAGTCCGGAGGTTCGCGCCAGCCTGGCCCGCGAGACCGGCCACGCCCCGGCCAACGACGTGGACGCATTCGCCGCATTGCGGCGCTGGAAGGACGGATTCACCGCATGACCGGCGCCGCCCGATTGCGCCGCCGGCTGGGCATCTTCTGCCTGGCCGCATTCACCGCCCTGCCCCTGTTTGCACGGGAGGCCCCGGCCGACCCGCCCGCACCCGCTGCCGGCGCGGTAGCCGAACAGGCCCAGGCACCGGCGGACCCGCGCACGCGCAACGGCCTGGAGATCTACCGCAGCTTCCGCGACGGCCTGGCCGAGCCCGAATGCGATGCCGACGCGACCTCCGTCCGCTGGCGCCAGCATTTCGCCCACGTCCCGCGCCGACTGGCCGCACAGGACGACGACGTGCTGCCACTGTTCGGCTACGTCGTGGACGCTCTGCGCGAAAGCAATGTGCCGACCGAGTTCGCGCTGATCCCATTCGTCGAAAGCGGCTACCGTCCGGGCGCGCGCAGCGCCGCAGGTCCGACCGGCTTGTGGCAGATGATCGCGATCACCGCACGCAACCATGGCGTGCCGATCCGCAAGGGGTACGACGGCCGCCTGTCGCCTGTCGACTCCACGCAGGCCGCCGTGCGTTACCTCAAGACCTTGCACGGCATGTTCGCCGGCGACTGGCGACTGGCCGTGATGGCCTACAACGCTGGCGAATACCGCGTGCTGGGCGCACTCAAGCGCAGCGGACAGACCCCGCGCGATGCGCAGCTCGACAAGCTCGTCGGCCTGCCCGACATCACCGTCGCCTACGTGCGCAAGCTGCATGCGCTGTCGTGCCTGATCGAACAGGCCGACGATCGCGACGAATGGATGCGCTCACTCGACCGTTCCGTGCCGCGGCTGCAGGCCGTGACGTTGCCCAGGAACGTGCAGCGCCTGGACCAGTGGGCTTCGCGCACCGGCCAGAGCGCGGCGCAGTTGCAGCGCTGGAATCCGGTTTACGCCGATGGTCGCGTCGGTTCGGCGAAGGGCTCGCCCGCGCGCCTGCTCGCGATAGCGGATACGGGTGCGGATACGCGAGCGGCAGAGACAGCAACGAAGGACGAGAACGACGAGAACGAAGCGGTCGCCGTCGACGTCGCCAGCACTGTATCGACCACGCAATCTCCGGCCGACGCGACCGCGGAAGCCCCACCACCTGCCAGGACCGCGCGTCGCCACACCGTCGCCAAGGGCGAAAGCGCCTGGACGATCGCGCAGCGCTATCGCATGACGACCGCAGACCTGATGCGCCGCAACGGGCTGGCACTCAAGGCCGTGCTGAAGCCGGGGCAATCGTTGGTCATCGACGCGCTCGAAGGCCCGTCGGCCGCGCTGCCGGCCGCGGCCGGTTCGCCCTGACGCCGGCCTATCACATACGCCGGCGCATCGCGGCAACGCGGCGCCGGGTACGGCTAAACTGCGGTCTTTAAGCGGCCGCGCGACGGTCGCCCCACCGTATCGGCATCACAGAAGGAATCGGCTCATGGGTTTTCTGCAAGGCAAGCGTGCACTGATCACCGGCATCGCCAGCGAGCGTTCGATCGCCAGCGGCATCGCCGAGGCCATGCACCGCGAGGGCGCGGAACTGGCGTTCACCTACCAGAACGAGAAGCTGAAGTCGCGCGTTGAATCGGCCGCATCCGAATACGGCAGCGACATCGTGATCCCGCTGGACGTGAGCGACGACGCACAGATCGCCTCCTGCTTCGAGCAACTGGGCCAGCGCTGGACCGACGGCTTCGACATCCTCGTCCACGCCATCGCCTTCGCGCCGCGCGAAGCCATTGCCGGTGAGTTCCTCGACGGCATGACGCGCGAGAACTTCGCCATCGCGCACGACGTGTCGGCCTATTCGCTCTCGGCGATGGCCAAGGCGGCACGCCCGATGATGAAGGGCCGCAATGGTTCGATCATCACGCTGAGCTATCTCGGCGCCGAGCGCGCGCTCGCCAACTACAACCTGATGGGCGTGGCCAAGGCGAGCCTGGAAGCGTCGGTACGCTACCTCGCGCTGAACCTGGGCCCGGAAGGGACGCGCGTGAACGCGATCTCCGCCGGTCCGATCAAGACGCTGGCCGCGGCGGGCATCGCCGGCTTCCGCAAGATCCTGGGACACGTCGAAGACAACGCGCCGCTGCGTCGCACCGTGACCATCGAAGACGTGGGCAACGTCGCCGCGTTCCTGTGCTCGGACCTCGCCGCGGGCGTGACGGGCGAAGTGACGTACGTGGATGCCGGTTACAACATCATGGGCATGACGGGCATCCACACTGAGTAACCCATCGAGGGTGCGGCGCGATTGAGTTCGCCCGCTCCAACGGCTCTCTACGCGAAAGGCCCGGCGATTGCCGGGCCTTTTCGTTTGCCGGATGGCGATGCCGCTGTCCGCCAGTGAAGCGGGCAGCGCAGCCCGGTCCTGCGACCTTCCTCGTGCGTTGGACCGGAAAAACAAAAAGCCCGGCAATCGCCGGGCTTTTGTTGAAGCAGGATTACCAAGCCTCAGAGATTCTGCTCGACGACCTGCACCTTCACGCGCTTGCGCAGCGCATCCACCAGCGCGCGCACATCGTCGCCACCGCCGACCTGCGCGATCTGCTGCTGCAGCATCTCGCGCTGCTGCGCCGGCAGGCCCGCAACGTCGCCCGGCGTCACCTGGCTCACCGCGAACAATGCGATGCCGCCGTTGGACAGCACGGCATGGCCTGCCGACAGCTTGCCCGCGACCGGCGCCGGCACGGCGAAGATCGCGTCGGAGACCGATTCTTCGGGAATCGGCGCGCCGCGCGGCACGCCCGGCAGGACCTGCGGCGGCGGAAGCAGCTTAGATGCGGCGATCGCGTCGAGCGTCTCGCCCTGGTTCACGCGGGCGACCAGCGCCTGCGCATCCTTGACCGCAGCCTTGGCGGCACGGTCGGCGCGCACCGCGGCGATGACCTGGTCGCGCACCTTCGCAAGCGGCTGAGCCTGTTCCGGCGTATGCGCGGTGACGCGGATCAGCACGCTGTGGCCCGGGGCGAGTTCGATCGGGTCGCTGATCTGCCCGCTCTGGATCGCGTCTTCCGAGAACGCGACGCGCTGCAGCGCCGGGTTGGCGGCGATGCCTTCCGTGCTCGTGCGTGCGAACGGACCCAGCTTCTGCAGCGGCAGGTTCATGTCGCGCGCGGCCGGGCCGAGCGAGGACGGATTCTTCAGCGTCAGGTCGACCAGTCGGCTGGTGAAATCACTCACGGTGCGCTCGCGATCGACTTCGGCCTGCTCATGCGCAAGCTGGTCGCGCACCTGCTCGAAGGTCTGCTGCGAACCGGTCTGCACTTCGCGCAGCTGGATGATGTGCCAGCCGAATTCGCTCTTCACCGGGCCGCTGATCTCGCCAGCCTTCATGGCAAACAGCGCGCTCTCGAACGGCGCGACCATCATGCCCTTGGCCACCCAGCCCAGATCGCCACCGCCGACCTGCGAACCGGTGTCGTCGCTGTTGGCGCGCGCCAGTGCGGCGAAGTCGGCACCCGGCGCCTTGGCCTGTTCGGCAAGACGCTTGGCCTTGTCTTCTGCGGCCTTCTGCGTAGCGGCGTCGGCCTTCTCATCCACGCGTACCAGGATGTGCGATGCCAGGCGCTGCTCGGCTTCGACGAAGCGGGCCTTTTCCTGCTCGTAGCGGTGGCGCAGCGTCGCCTCGTCGGCGGCGGCCGGCGGCGGCAGCTTGCTGGCCTCGACTTCGACGAATTCGATTTCCACCGTCTCCGGTGCGCGGAACTGCGCGGCATGCGCGTCGTACCACTTCTGGATGTCGGCGGCACTGACTGGCGCGGTGTCCGCTGCCGCCGGCGGCAGCAGGACCACCGACACGTCGCGGCGCTCGCCCATCAAGCGGATGAGGCGATCCATTTCCGCGCTGGTGACGAAGTTGCTGTTGCCCACGCCCATGGCGAGCATCGAACGCTGCAGGTCCTGGCGCAGGGTCGCTTCGAACTGCTGCTCGCTCTGCGGCGGAGCGAGCGAGGCGAGCGCGAGCTTGTAGCGGTCGTAGTTGAACTTGCCGTCCACCTGGAAGCCCGGCACGTCCATGATCGCCTTCTGCACCATCGCGTTGCTGACGACCAGGCCGTTGCGCTTTGCTGCGACTTCCTGCACACGGGCGTCGATCAGCGTTTCGAGGATCGCGCGCTTGTTGTCCACGCTTTCGAAGGCGCGCGCATCGAACGCTTCGCCCTGCTGCGCGCGGCGCTGCATGCGTTCCTGTTCGAAACGGCCTCGGAATTCGTCGGAGGTGATCTTCTCGTGCGTCCAGAACACCGACACCGGCCAGAACGACGGCGCCGACGGCCACCAGGTCGGCGGTGCGTCGATGTGCGCCACCGAGTTGTCGGTGCGCTGGCCGAGGTACTGCTCGATGCCGACGAAGGCGAAGGGAATGATCAACAGGCCGAGGATCACCGTGGCGATCCAGCCGGAGGTCTTGTCGCGAAGTTTCTGCAGCATGTCCGGGACGCGTTCAGTCGTATAAGCCGGACAGTTTAGCGCGGACGGACGCCGTCACGGCGCCGGGGCGGCAGGATTTTCGACGGTCGGCGATGACGGCGGGACGAAGCGGCGACCGCGCCGTTCGTGCAGTTCCAGGCCGATGCGCCGGAAAAAACAAAAGGCGCCGTTTCCGGCGCCTTTCGAATCAAAACTGGCGGAGTGGACGGGACTCGAACCCGCGACCTCCGGCGTGACAGGCCAGCATTCTAACCGACTGAACTACCACTCCGCTTTCTTGAACCCTGGGGTGAAACCCCGTGGATCGGCGCGATGTACCGCGTACGACCCTCTCACTAAATACAAAGGCGCCGTTGCCGGCGCCCTTGCGAAGACTGGCGGAGTGGACGGGACTCGAACCCGCGACCTCCGGCGTGACAGGCCAGCATTCTAACCGACTGAACTACCACTCCGCGTACTTCAAAACCTGACCACCGCTGGATGCTTGATGGTGGGTGCTGAGGGTTTCGAACCCCCGACCCTCTCCGTGTAAAGGAGACGCTCTACCGCTGAGCTAAGCACCCGCTTGCACTTGTGCCGATGGGCCGAAGCCCGGGCGGTGCTGACCGATTCGTTAAGACCTCGGCGGCGAGTTGACTAGTTTACGGCATCCTTCAGCGCCTTGCCAGCCTTGAACGAAGGATTCTTCGAAGCCTTGATCTTGATGGTCTCGCCCGTCTTCGGATTGCGGCCCTGGCGCGCGGCGCGCTTGCGGACCTGGAACGTGCCGAAGCCGACCAGCGTCACCGTGTCGCCCTTCTTCAGCGCCTTGGTGACCACGTTGATCATGGCATCGACCGCGTTCGCGGCGTCGGCCTTGGACAGCTCGGCAGCCTCGGCGACGGCGCCGACAAACTCAGCCTTGTTCATTCGTTTTGACTCCCTGTGCGGATGAGTGCCGCATGTTCGAAAGCAGCATTGAATCGAAGGCGATTCCCCCGATCGGTCTTCGCCGCGCCGCCATTGCCGTGCAATGGCGTGCGCGGTCTTCACTTGTTATACCAGCGGGCATATGGGTGCCGCAACCGCGAAAGCTAGGCGTGGCGCGGCTTTCAGCGGTTTCGAACACGATCCGACAAGCGGTGGGAGTCAGTGCTTGACGTCGGTCTGCGTGATCGTTTTAGAGCCCTCGCGCACGGCCACTTCCCCTTCGCCCGATGCCGAGGCCGGCGCGGGCGTGGGTGCGCGTTCGAGCGCGATGTTGAGCACCTCGTCGATCCACTTGGCCGGGATGATCTTCAATCCCTGCGTCACGGCCTTCGGAAGGTCGGCCAGATCCTTGCGGTTCTCCTCCGGGATGATCACGGTGCGGATGCCGCCGCGCAGCGCCGCCAGCAACTTCTCCTTCAGACCTCCGATCGGCAGCACGCGACCACGCAACGTGATCTCGCCCGTCATCGCAACGTCGGCCTTGACCGGGTTACGCGTGAGCATCGACACCAGCGCTGTCGCCATCGCGATGCCAGCGCTCGGGCCATCCTTCGGCGTCGCGCCTTCGGGCACGTGGACGTGGACGTCGTGCTTCTGCAGGAAATCCAGGTCGATGCCGAGCTGCTCGGTGCGCGCACGCACGACCGACAGCGCGGCCGACGCCGATTCCTTCATCACGTCGCCCAGCTGGCCGGTGAGCAGCAGCTGGCCCTTGCCCGGCACCAGCGTGGATTCGATCTGCAGCAGGTCGCCGCCGACTTCCGTCCACGCCAGGCCCGTGACGAGGCCGACTTCGTTTTGCTCTTCGGCACGACCGAAGTCGTAGCGACGCACGCCCAGGTACTTGTCGAGGTTCTTCGAAGAGACGTTGACGGCACTCTTCTTCGCGCCCTTCTTCGTCGGGCCGGCGAGTGCGATCTCCTTCACCACCTTGCGGCAGATCTTGGCGATCTCGCGCTCAAGCGAACGCACGCCGGATTCGCGCGTGTAGTAACGCACGATGTCGCGCACGGCGCTCTCGGCGACCTTCAGCTCTTCGGGCTTCAGGCCATTGCCCTTGATCTGCTTGGGCAGCAGGTAACGCATGGCGATGTTGAGCTTCTCTTCCTCGGTGTAACCCGGGATGCGGATCACTTCCATGCGGTCCAGCAGCGGGCCGGGAATGTTGAGCGAGTTGGAGGTCGCCACGAACATCACTTCCGACAGGTCGAGGTCGACCTCAAGGTAATGATCGTTGAAGGCGTTGTTCTGCTCGGGATCGAGCACTTCCAGCAGCGCAGAGGACGGATCGCCGCGGAAGTCCATCGACATCTTGTCGATTTCGTCCAGCACAAACAGCGGGTTCTTGCTGCCCACCTTGTTGAGGTTCTGCACGATGCGGCCCGGCATCGAACCGACATATGTGCGACGGTGGCCACGGATCTCGGCTTCATCGCGCACGCCGCCCAGCGACATACGCACGAACTTGCGGTTGGTCGCCTTCGCGATGGATTGCCCCAGCGAGGTCTTGCCGACGCCCGGCGGTCCGACCAGGCACAGGATCGGGCCCTTCATCTGCTTCACTCGCGACTGCACGGCGAGGTATTCAAGGATGCGGTCCTTGACCTTCTCCAGACCGAAATGGTCGGCGTCGAGGACGTCCTGCGCGGCCTTGAGATCCTTGCGCACCTTGGTGCGCTTCTTCCACGGCACGCCCAGCAGCCAGTCGAGGTAGTTGCGCACGACGGCCGCTTCGGCCGACATCGGCGACATCTGCTTGAGCTTGTTGAGTTCGGCCTTAGCCTTGGTTTCCACCGGCTTGGGCATGCCGGCTTCGGCGATCTTGCGGGTCAGCTCGTCGATATCGTTGGGCGCATCGTCGATCTCGCCGAGCTCCTTCTGGATCGCCTTCATCTGTTCGTTGAGGTAGTACTCGCGCTGGCTTTTCTCCATCTGCGACTTCACACGGCCGCGGATGCGCTTCTCCAGCTGCTGCACATCGATCTCGCCGTCGACGAGGCCGACCAGCTGCTCAAGGCGCGTGCCGATGCCGTGCGTTTCCAGCAGCTTCTGCTTGTCGCCGATGCGCACGCCCAGGTGTGCGGCGATGGTGTCGGCCAGGCGGCCGGGCTCGTCGATGCCGGACAGCGTCTGCATCAACTCCGGCGGCAACTTGCGGTTGGTCTTCACGTACTGCTCGAACAGACCCATCAGCGAGCGGGCGATCGCTTCGATCTCGCGTTCTTCGCGGTCGCTCTCGGGTTCGACGACTTCGGCCTGGCCGCTGAGCGCGCCGCCGCGCTCGGTGACGTCATGGACGTTCACGCGCGACACGCCCTCGACCAGCACCTTGATGGTCCCGTCGGGGAGCTTCAGCAACTGCAGGACCTGGGCGAGCGTGCCGACCTGGTAGAGGTCCTCTGCACCCGGGTCGTCCGTCTCGGCCGACTTCTGGGCGACCAGGAGGATGCGCTTGTCGGCCTCCATGGCGAGGTCCAGCGCGTGGATCGACTTGTCCCGGCCGACGAACAGCGGGATCACCATGTGCGGGAACACGACGACGTCGCGCAGCGGCAGGACCGGGAGGGTGAGCGTCTCGTGCTCGGTTGATACGGCCATGGGGGTACTCCGGAAAGCGGGTGCGGGCGTGAGCCGCCCGGGGACTTCGTGGGCAAGCTTCGCCCATGGCCTCGGTTATGGGGTTTGGCGCGAACGGATGCAAGCGGCCCGCAGACTATGCTGCGGGCCGAGGGCATTTACTCGTTGTGAATCAGGCGTTTAGATACGCTTCCGACATTGCGGAGGCGGGACGCCGGTCACGCCTGCGTCAGTCGGCGGAGGCGACCTTGGGAGCCGCCGGAGGCGTCTGGTAGATCAGGTACGGCTCGGTCTTGTGGTCGATGACCGACTCGTCCACCACGACCTTGGAGACATTCTCCAGGGACGGCAGCTCGTACATGGTGTCCAGCAGGACCGACTCGACGATGGTGCGCAGGCCACGGGCACCGGTCTTGCGCTTGAGCGCCTTGCGGGCGATGGCGGCCAGGGCGTCCGGGCGGAACTCGAGCTCGACGTTCTCCATCTCGAACAGCTTCTTGAACTGCTTGGTGATGGCGTTCTTCGGCTCGGTCAGGATCTTCACCAGCGCCGGCTCATCCAGCTCCTCGAGCGTGGCGACCACCGGCAGGCGGCCGACGAACTCGGGGATCAGGCCGAACTTGATCAGGTCTTCCGGCTCGACGTCCGCCAGCAGTTTGCCGATGTCGTTCTTGCGCTCGCTGCTCTTCACCTTGGCGCCGAAGCCGATGCCGCCGGCCTCGGTGCTGCGCTGCTGGATGATCTTGTCCAGGCCGGCGAACGCGCCGCCGACAACGAACAGGATGTTGCGCGTATCGACCTGCAGGAATTCCTGCTGCGGGTGTTTGCGGCCGCCCTGCGGCGGAACACTGGCGACGGTGCCTTCGATGAGCTTCAGCAGCGCCTGCTGCACGCCCTCACCCGAGACATCGCGGGTGATGGACGGGTTGTCACTCTTGCGCGAGATCTTGTCGATCTCGTCGATGTAGACGATGCCCTGCTGCGCCTTCTCGACGTCGTAGTCGCATTTCTGCAGGAGCTTCTGGATGATGTTTTCCACGTCCTCGCCGACGTAGCCGGCTTCGGTCAGCGTGGTGGCATCGGCGATGGTGAACGGCACGTTGAGCAGGCGCGCCAGCGTTTCGGCCAGCAGCGTCTTGCCCGAGCCGGTCGGACCGACCAGCAGGATGTTCGACTTCGCCAGCTCGACGTCGTCGTTCTTCTGGCGGCTCTCGATGCGCTTGTAGTGGTTGTACACGGCGACCGCGAGCGTGCGCTTGGCGCGCTGCTGGCCAATCACGTACTGGTCCAGTACTTCAAGGATCTCGCGCGGCTTGGGCAGGTGGCTGCGGGCCGACTGCGCCTTTTCCTCGAGTTCCTCGCGGATTATGTCGTTGCACAGCTCGACGCACTCGTCGCAGATGAACACGCTCGGGCCCGCAATGAGCTTGCGGACCTCGTGCTGGCTTTTCCCGCAGAACGAGCAGTAAAGGATCTTGTTGCTGTCGCCGGTGCTGCGGCCCTGTCGGTCGTCGCTCATGCCTGTGCCCAAATGGTGCTCGTGTCTTGAACCCGCCGGCCGGAAGTGTGCCTTGGCCGGACGCGTTCAGGTGCTGCGGCCCGAGGATAACACAGCGCTCCGGCCCGCCTGGCGGGCCGGATCTCGGGCCGAAAAATGGTGTTGCGATCCCCGCGCAGGGCGTCAGCCCGCCTGGATCGAGTCTTCCGGACGGCGCTCGAGGACCTGATCGACCAGTCCGTATTCGCGTGCCGCTTCGGCGCTCTTGAAGTTGTCGCGCTCGGTGTCCCGGGCGATCGTCTCCAAGGCCTGGCCAGTGTGTTTGGCAAGGATCTCGTTCAAGCGCTGGCGCAGGGTCAGGATTTCGCGGGCGTGGATGTCGATGTCCGTCGCCTGGCCCTGGAAGCCGCCCAGAGGCTGGTGGATCATCACGCGCGAATTCGGCAGCGCATAACGCTTGCCCTTCGCACCGGCCGCCAGCAGCAGCGCGCCCATCGAGGCGGCCTGGCCGACGCAGATCGTGCTCACGTCCGGCTTGATGTACTGCATGGTGTCGTAGATGGCCAGGCCTGCGGTGACCACGCCGCCGGGCGAGTTGATGTACAGGCTGATGTCCTTCTCGGGGTTCTCGGCCTCGAGGAAGAGCATCTGCGCGACGATCACGTTCGCCACGTGGTCGTCCACGCCGCCGACGAGGAAGATCACGCGTTCCTTGAGCAGGCGCGAATAGATGTCATACGCACGCTCGCCCCGGCTGGTCTGTTCGACCACCATCGGCACGAGGTTCAAAGCTTTGGTCAGGTTGTCCATGTTCGACGGCACCTTGGAACGGATATGGGGCGCTTGGGTAAGCGCGGTCCGACCAACTTGGGGCCAACCGGACCGGAGCGCAAGGGGCGCGTCCTTTCTATGGAACCGGCCGCGGCACGAAGCCGCGGCCGTGAAGCGGTATTACTGTCGGATCGCGTCGTTGAACGACAGCGGCTGCTCGGTGTGCTGGGCGCGCTCGGCAATCCAGTCGATCACCTGCTCTTCCATCACGCGGGCCTGCAGGCCGTTCATGAGCTGCGCGTCGTTGCGATACAGCTCGACGACCTGCTGCGGCTCTTCGTAGGTCGAGGCGATCAAGTTCAGCGTTTCGGTCACGCGCTTGGGCTCCAGGCGCAGTTCGTTGCGACGTGCGATCTCGCCCACCAGCAGGCCGACCAGCACGCGCTTGCGCGCCGCGTCCATGAAGCCCACGTGCGCATCGGCGGGGATCTCGCCGACGGCGCGGCCTTGGCGGCGCGCGGCTTCGATGGTCTGGCGGGCCATGTCGCGGGCCTCGCCCTCGACCAGCTTCGGCGGCATCTCGACGTGCGAGTACGACGCGATCAGCTGCTCGCCGACTTCGCGGCGCAGGCGGGTCATCAGCGCGCCCTTGAGCTCGCGCTCCAGGTTGCTGCGGATGTCCACGCGGAACTGGGCAGCGTCGCCGCTGCGCACGCCGAAGCTCTTGATGAAGGCGCCATCGACTTCCGGCAGCACCGGCTCGGACACCTTGGTCGCCGTCAGCGTCACCTTGACGGTCTTGCCGGCGAACGCGGGCACGCGCCACTCGGCCGGGAACTCGACGTCGACGGTCTTCTCGTCGCCGGCCTTCATGCCGACCAGCGCCGACTCGATCGCCGGGAACATCGCGGCCGAACCGATGATGGTCGCGCCACGCTCCACGCCCTCGGCCGGCAGACGCTCATCGCCGACCTGCGAGAAGGTTTCGATCTCGACCGCATCGCCGGCAGCGGCGACTCGATCCACCGCGTTCCACGTGCGGCGCTGCAGGCGCAGGTTCTCGATCATCGCGTCGATGTCGACATCGCTGACCTCGGCGGTGTGGCGCACGACATTGAGCTTGGCGACGTCGATGTCACCAAAGTCCGGCACGACTTCGAACGTCGCGATGTAGGACAGCTGATCGTCCGCGCCCTTGGCCGGCTCGATCTGCGGGTTGCCCGCGATCTGCAGCGATTCCTGGCGGACCGCGTTGCTGAAGCCTTCGCGCAGCAGGCCGTCGAGCGCCTCGGCGCGGACCTGCGCGCCGAAGCGCTGCTCGATCACCTTGGCCGGCACCTTGCCGGGACGGAAACCCTTGATCTTCGCGCCACGCGAGATCTCGCGCAGGCGGCCGCCGACCACGGCTTCCAGACGATCCGCCGGGAGGCTGAAAGTCATGCGGCGTTCGAGGTTGCCGAGCGATTCGACCGAAACTTGCATATCCACTCCTGCCACCGCGGCGACTGGCCGCGGCACGATGTTGATGATCCTGTCCGACCGCGGCCCGGGCGGAATGCTTCGCGGCCAGCGGAACGGGCTAGTTTCGCCGATTGCGGGCCGTCGTGCCAGCGCCCGGCGGGGGCTGGAGGGCACGGCGCCCCGACTGGCTGGCCCCGCGCAACTGCCTCCCGGCGGCCGGGCGCATCACTCGTGAGGGCGCTCGAGGTGGTTGCCCGCCAATAACTGAGGGGGCTGGTGCGAAAGGCGGGACTCGAACCCGCACGCCTTGCGGCACTGGAACCTAAATCCAGGGCGTCTACCAATTCCGCCACTTTCGCGAGGCCGGGAGATCCACCGGCGCGGCGGCATTCTAGGCCGCGACATCGGGAAATGAAAAATCACCCGACAAATCGAAGTCCCCAGAAAAGAAAAAGGCACCTGGGTAACCAGGTGCCTTTCCGGGATTGGTGGGCCGTCAAGGATTCGAACCTTGGACCTATTGATTAAGAGTCAACTGCTCTACCAACTGAGCTAACGGCCCGGAACAACTTAGGAGCGAAACTATAACAACTAAATCTGGTTTCGCCAACAACTGGTCACACAATCTGGGGTGGCTGAGGGGACTCGAACCCCCGACATCTGGAATCACAATCCAGTACTCTAACCAACTGAGCTACAGCCACCATAAAGCTTGTTTTGCGGTGTTTCGTACAACTTGTGGCGCGCCCGGCGGGACTCGAACCCACAACCACCGGCTTAGAAGGCCGGTGCTCTATCCGGTTGAGCTACGGGCGCCAGCGCTGCATCTTAACTGACACTGCAACTGCAACCGCCGGTAGAACTTTCCACTGGTCATGGATGGTCGGGGCAGAGGGATTCGAACCCACGACATCCAGCTCCCAAAGCTGGCGCTCTACCAGGCTGAGCTATACCCCGAGCCGGGACTTCCGTTGCGCGCCAACGCCGCGAAAGGTCGGATAGTCTGGCTGGCGCGCTCCCCGCTGTCAACGGATCGCGGCCAGCGCGAATGGGCGTTTATGCTCCGGAGTCATCTTTCACCACGGAACAGGGGACGACATGATCGGACGCAGCGGCAATCCGGCACTGAGGGAAAGCACTTTCCTCGATCTTTCCAGCGGCGCGGTGGTCCAGCGCGAAGGCGACGCGATGACGCTCAACGGCACGGTCAACAAGACCGGCATGCTGTTGCTGCTGTGCGTGATCACCGCCGCTTTCGCCTGGAGCCAGGTGCAGTTCACCGAAACCGGGTCGGTCGGCGCGATGCCCTACATCCTGGGCGGCGCGATCGGCGGCCTGGTGTTCGCCATCGCAACCATCTTCAAGAAGGAATGGGCGCCGGTGACGGCACCGATGTACGCGCTGACGGAAGGCTTCTTCCTGGGCGCCATCTCGGCCATCTTCGAGCACCGTTTCCCGGGCATCGTCATGCAGGCGGTGATGCTGACCTTCGGCACGCTGTTCGCGTTGCTGTTCGCGTACCGCTCGGGCCTGATCAAGGCCACCGAGAACTTCAAGCTCGGCGTCGTCGCCGCGACGGGCGGTATCGCGCTGGTCTATCTGGCGTCCATCGTGCTGTCGTTCTTCGACATCCGCGTTCCGTTCATCCACGAATCGGGCGTGATCGGCATCGGATTCAGCCTGTTCGTGGTGGTGATCGCCGCGCTGAACTTGGTGCTGGATTTCGACTTCATCGAGAGCGGCGTCGAACAGAAGGCGCCCAAGTACATGGAGTGGTACGGCGCGTTCGGCCTGATGGTCACGCTGGTGTGGCTGTACGTGGAGTTCCTGCGCCTGCTGTCGAAGCTGCAGTCGCGCAACTGACGTAACGTTCAACGCGATACATGCGCGAAGGGCGCGGAGCAATCCGCGCCCTTCCCTTTTCCGGCCTTCCCTTCGCCTTACGCGACCTGCGGCACGGCCTTGCGCGAAGGCCACAACATCGCGGCGATGGTGATGGCGCCCAGCAACCAGCTGTAGTGCACGCTGCCGGCCAGCGCGAGTGGAGACACCGTGCCCAGCGAGGCGGCCAGCAGGATCTGCGCGCCGTACGGAAGCACGCCCTGCGTGACGCAGGCGAAGATGTCCAGCACGCTGGCCGCGCGCGCCGGCGGCACGCCGTGCTGCTGCGCGATGTCGCGCGCCAGCCCGCCGCTGATCAGGATCGCCACGGTGTTGTTCGCCGTGAACACGTCGGTCGTCGCCGAAAGCGCCGCGATGCTGACCTCGCCCGCACGACGGCTGCGATGCCCGCGCGCGAAACGGCCGATCGTCTGCGCGAGCCATGCCAGCCCGCCGGTGGCCTTCATCAGGGCGCCCAGCCCGCCGACGAGCAGCGAGAGCAGGATGATCTCGACCATGCTCTCGAAACCTTCCCAGATGTGCGTGGCGTATGCGGCCACGCCGAATTCGTCGGTGAAGAACGCACCGAACAGGCCCGCGATCACCAGCCCCAGGCTCAGCACGATGATCACGTCCACGCCGGCCATCGCCAGGCCCAGCACGATCACGTACGGCACGATCAGCCACGGCGAAACCGGCTCGAGCGTCTGCACCGGTGCGGTTTCGCCGAGGAAGCCCAGCAGCACGACGGTGAGCAGCGCGGCCGGCAGTGCGAGCTTGAAGTTCTCGCGGAACTTCTCGCGCATCGTGCAGCCCTGCGTGCGGCTGGCGACGATGGCGGTGTCGGAAATCACGGAGAGGTTGTCGCCGAAGGTCGCGCCGCCGATCACCGCGCCGAGCACCAGCGCGCGATCCAGGCCCGATGCATCCGACACGCCCAGCGCGATCGGCGCCACCGCGGCGATGGTGCCCATCGAGGTACCCAGCGAGAGCGAGATGAAGCCTGCCACGACGAACAGCCCCGGCAGCAACAGCGCCGGATGCAGGTGGCCGATGCCGAGCGCGACGATCGCATCCACCGCGCCGATGGCCTTGGAGACCTCCACGAAGCCGCCGGCCAGCAGGAAGATCAGGCACATCAGCACGACGTTGTGGTCGCCCATGCCTTCCAGCAGCGTCTCCAGCGGCTTCAGGCCGCGGCGCCACGCGATGAACGCCGCCAGCGCCAGCGCTGGGAGGATCGCGACGGGCGCACGTAGCTGGTAGAAGCCCATGGCTTCGCCGTGGCTGGTGAACCACAGGCCCGCGCCGAAGAACAACGCCAGGAACACCAGCAACGGCGCCAGCGCCATGGCGCTCGGGCGAACGGCTTGATTCATCTTTCTATCCGTATGAAGCGAAAAGCGGGCGGATTCTGAGGCCAACGGCGCCCCGGTGTCGAGCCCACGGGCGGAACACAGGCGGAGCATGCGCGCGACGCAGGTGGCGCGCCGCGAAGAGCCCCTTCGGCCGGCATTCCGCGCGGACGTGGGAAGACGGGCGTTCGAGGCCCTGAAACGCAACGAGGCGCCCGAAGGCGCCCCGTCGAGGTCACGCAGGTCGACGGATCAGATGCGACCAGCGATCGCCTTGGCGAACGACATCGTGTTGCCGGTGCCGCCCAGGTCCGGGGTCAGCGAGTCCTTGGCTTCCAGCGTGGCGATGATCGCCGCGCGCAGGCGCTCGGCCTTCTCGCATTCGCCCAGGTGGTCGAGCATCTGCGCCGCGCCCAGCAGCAGCGCGCACGGGTTGGCCTTGCCCTGCCCCGCGATGTCCGGCGCGGTGCCGTGCACGGCTTCGAAGATCGCAGCGTCCGTGCCGATGTTCGCGCCCGGCGCCAGGCCCAGGCCACCGACGAGGCCGGCGCACAGATCGGAGATGATGTCGCCGAACAGGTTGGTGGTGACGATGATGTCGAACTGCTCCGGACGCATCACCAGCTGCATGCAAGTGTTGTCCACGATCATCTCGTTGCACTCGATGTCCGGGTATTCCGCCGCCACCGCACGCGCGGTCTTGAGGAACAGCCCCGAGGTCGACTTCAGGATGTTGGCCTTGTGTACGACGGTGACCTTCTTGCGGCCCGTCTTGCGCGCCAGTTCGAAGGCGTAGCGCACGATGCGCTCGGAGCCGCGACGCGTGACCTTCTGCGTGAGCAGGGCGGTCTCGCCGTCTTCCGACAGCGACTGGCCTTCGCCGATGTACGCGCCTTCGGTGTTCTCGCGAACGGTGATCAGGTCGACGCCGTCGGCGAAGCGCGACTTGGTGTTCGGGAACGACTTGGCCGGACGCACGTTGGCGTACAGGTCAAAGCGCTTGCGCAGTTCGACGTTGATCGAGCTGAAGCCTTCGCCGACCGGCGTGGTGAGCGGCGACTTGAGCGCGATCCGGTTCTTGCGGATGGAATCCAGCGTCGCCTGCGGCAGCAGTTCGCCATGCTTTTCCAGGGCGACCAGGCCGGCATCGGCGAATTCGTACTGCAACCCGAGGTTCATCGAGTCCAGCACGTGCAAGGTGGCGTCCATGATTTCCGGGCCGATGCCGTCGCCACGGATGACCGTAATCGTCTGCGTCATTTGGGGGTTTCTTCCGACTTATGGGCGCGCGTGGAGGAAGTACGGCGCCGGATGGTGAGCCCCGGAATTATGCCGGAAGCGGCCCATCCCTGCAGGCGTGAAGGATTGGACGAAAGTCCCGCCGCGGTCCCCCGAACGGCAAAAAGCCCGCCAAAGCGGGCTTTTGCGGGCGCGGCTGCGCGTGTTCAGCCGTGGTCGTGGCCGGCCGGCGCGGCGGCCTCGCCCTGCTCCAGCCGGTCCAGGAAGTCCACGGCCCGGCGCAGGTGCGGGATGACGATCGAGCCGCCAACCACCAGCCCGACCGAGAACGTCTCGAACATCTCGTCGCGGTTCACCCCCGCTTCCTTGCACTGCGCCACGTGGTAGCTGATGCAGTCGTCGCAGCGCAGCACGAGCGATGCGACCAGGCCTAGCAGCTCCTTGGTCTTCACGTCCAGCGCGCCGGCCTGGTAGGTCTGCGTGTCCAGCGCGAAGAAACGGCGCACGACCTGGTTGGGTTCGGCGAGGATCCGCTCGTTCATGCGCTTGCGGAACGCGGTGAATTCGGCGACGCGGTCAGTGCTTTCGGGGCTGTCGTGGCTCATGGGAGTTCCGGGAAGGAAGGATGAACGAAGTCTGTAACGAAGCGGCCACGGCCGCCAGACATGGCGTCTGGCGGCCGTGGCCGGGAAGATGCGACGGGCGGGCGCGGCTTACTGCGGCGACAGCAGCGGCTCCAGGCCGCCGGCGCGGTGCAGGGCGATCATGTCGTCATATCCGCCCACGTGCGTGTCGCCGATGAAAATCTGCGGCACGCTGGTACGCCGGGCGCGCGCCATCATGATCTCGCGCTGCGCCGGGTCCAGGTCGATGCGGATTTCCGTCCAGGTCTGGCCCTTGCTCTTCAGGAAGTTCTTCGCGGCCACGCAGTAAGGGCAGATGGCGCTGGTGTACATCACGATTTCCGGGCCTTTGGCGGCCGGGTCGGCGCCGGATGCAACGTTGAAACTGGTCAAGACGGTCTCCCGATGAACTCGCGGATGGGGCTGTGGTCGAATATGGGCGTGGCTTCCGGTCATTTCCACCCCGCGCGCGGAACACTGTCACGCGCCAGAATGAATCCGGACAGCCATGTGAAAGGATTAACTGCCGATTCATCCCGGCGTCGCGGCCGGCCCGCATCCTGCGGACGACCGCCGCCGGCATGCAATCGCCGGTCCACAGGGAGCCTCATTTGCGCCGCATCGTTCTGCCCGTCGCCGCCTTGACCATCGCCGTCGCCAGCCTGTGCGCGACGGCGCAGGAATCCCGCTTGCCCGACATCGGCTCCTCCGCCGGTGAACTGCTCAGCCCGCGCCAGCAGGAGGAATACGGCGCGATGATGCTGGCGCAGCTGCGCCACTACGATTACCTGCTGGAAGACCCGCTGATCGACAGCTGGCTCGACACGCTCGGCACGCGGCTGGCCGCCAACAGCGACCAGCCCAAGCAGCCCTTCACCTTCTTCATGCTGCGCGAGCGGCAGATCAACGCCTTCGCCACGCTCGGCGGCTACGTGGGCGTGAATTCCGGCCTGATCCTCGCCGCCGACAAGGAGGACGAGGTCGCCGGCGTGTTGTCGCACGAAATCGCGCACGTCACCCAGCAGCATGTCCTGCGTGGCGCCGAACGCGCGCAGCGGGACCAGTTGCCGATCCTGCTGGCGATGCTGGGCGCGATCGTCGCCGCGCAGGCGTCCAACAGCAATTCCTCCGACGACGCCGCGCAGGCCGCGATGGCCGGCGCGATGGGCCTGATGCAGCAGCGCCAGATCAACTACACGCGCGCCAACGAATCCGAAGCCGACCGCCTGGGCATCCAGACGCTCGCCCGCAGCGACTACGACCCCGAAGCGATGGCGGATTTCTTCACCATCATGCAGGCGCGTTCGCGCAGCAACGGCGCCAATTACTGGGGCGAATCGCCGGACTGGCTGATGACCCACCCGGTCACCATCACCCGCATCACCGAGGCGAAGGATCGCGCCGCGCGCATCCGTCGCGAACGCGGCACCAGCCAGGTCTGCGTGAAGGATCCCGACGGCCCGAAACAGTGCGAAGAGGAAAGCGCACCGCGGCCTGTGTTCCCCAGCAATGGTGCGGTCAATCCGCTGCTGCCGCCGGCGTTGCAGGCCAACCTGGGCACGGCCTTCGGTCCAGGCGGCACGGGCCGGTTCGAGTACGCGCGCGAGCGGCTGCGCGTGCTCAGCGCGAACACCCCGGCCGATGCCATCCGCGAATACGAGCAGATGGGCGATGCCGCCAAGCGCACCGATGCGCAGCGCTACGGCCAGGCCTACGCGCAGTTGCGCGCGAACCATCCGGCCGCGGCGGCGGCGGTGTTGAACACGTTGCTGCAGAAGAACCCCGGCGACGTCTGGATCACCCTCGCGCTGGCCGAAGCCGAATCCAAGAGCGGCAAGGCCGCTTCCGCCGATGCGCGCTTCGAGTCATTGCTGCGCCAGACGCCCCGCAACCGCGCCGTCGTGCTCACCTACGCCGACGTGCTGGCCGAACGCGGCAACGCGCAGTCGGGCAAGCGCGCACAGGAACTGCTGCGTCCGCTGCTGGGCAGTTCGGCCAACGACGCGCAGTTCCAGAGCGTTTTCGCCCGCGCCTGCGACATGGCCGGCGACCCGGTCCGCGCGGGCGAGGCCTACGCCGAGGCCGCCTATCTGAATGGCCGTCCGGAACAGGCGCTGGTGCAGCTGAATACCCTCAAGCGCCGTTCGGACCTCGACTACTACGCCCGTGCGCGGATCGAGGCGCGGATCGCGGCAATTACCCCGACGGTGCTTGAACTCAAGCGCCAGGGCATCCGCGACGAGGATCTGCGACGCCGGTAACCCTTTGCCGGACAAGGCTTCGATGACGGTGTCATGGGCCCGTCATAAAACGGTAGTGTACTGAGGCGGCTTTCCAAAGCCCCTCTACGCTCCCCCCGGTGACCGCGTGCAGAAGCGCATCCTGATCGTCGAAGACGAACCTGCCATCCGCGACATGGTGTCCTTCGCCCTGCGCAAGGGCGAATACGAACCCGTCCACGCCGGCGACGCGCGCGAAGCGCAGGCCGCCATCGCGGACCGCGTGCCCGACCTGATCCTGCTGGACTGGATGCTGCCCGGCACCAGCGGCCTGGAACTCGCCCGCCGCTGGCGCAAGGACCAGCTCACGCGCGAGGTGCCCATCATCATGCTCACCGCGCGCGGCGAGGAAAACGACCGCGTCGGCGGGTTGGAAGCCGGCGTCGACGACTATGTCGTCAAGCCCTTCTCCGCCCGCGAACTGTTGGCCCGCATCCGGGCCGTGCTGCGCCGCTCGCGCGAAGACGACGAGGACGGCAGCGTCGCCGTCGGACCGCTGCGCATCGACGGTGCCGCGCACCGCGTGTTCGCCCACGTCGGCGAAGGCGACCAGCCGGTGCAGATCGGCCCGACCGAGTACCGCCTGCTGCACTTCTTCATGACGCACCCGGAGCGCGTGTACACCCGCACGCAGCTGCTGGACCACGTATGGGGCGGCAGCGTGTACGTGGAGGAACGCACGGTCGACGTGCACATCCGCCGCCTGCGCAAGACGCTGGAGCCGCACCACCTGGACGGCATGGTGCAGACGGTGCGTGGCGCCGGCTACCGCTTCTCGGCCTCAGTGGAGGCGTGATGGCGCGGGAGCCGGGGCAACGGGAAAACAGTCTTGAAACCGGAGTAGCGTTGGGAATGGACCTCCCCACCGATTTCCCGCCCGCCCGAGCCCGCTCCTGACCATGCCACCCCGAGCCCATTCCGCCTGGTTGCGAACCCTCGGCCAGCTCGCTCTGATCCTGGCGGCCGCGGCGATCGCGGGCCTTGCCATCGGCTACCCGTGGCCGGTCATCACCTTCGCCGCCCTCGGTGTGGTCGCGTGGCACTACTGGCGCCTTCGCAACGTGCTATTGCGCCTGACGGCGCGCCAGCGCCTGAAGCCGCCGCTGGGCGAAGGCATCTGGAACGAACTGGACCGCCTGCTCCATCGCAGCCAGTCGGAAATGCGCGCGCGCAAAAAGCGCCTGATCAACATGCTGCGCGCCTATCGCGCCGCCGCCGCCGCGATGCCCGACGCAATCGTCATCGTCGAGCGCAACAGCCAGCGCATCCAGTGGTTCAACCACTCGGCCAACAGCCTGCTGCAGCTGCGCTATCCGCGCGACATCGGCGCGCCGCTGGCACACCGCCTGCAACCGCTGCAGCTCTCGCACTGGCTTGCATCCGGACGCAACGCCGAGACGCTGGAAATAGCCTCGCCGTGGAACCCGGCCGTCACGCTCAGCCTGCGCCTGATCCCCTACTCCGACGATCTGTGGATGCTCGTCGCGCGCGACGTCAGCCGCCTGTTGCAGCTGGAGCAGATGCGTCGCGATTTCGTGGCCAACGTCTCGCACGAACTGCGCACGCCGCTGACGGTGGTGCACGGTTACCTGGACATGCTCGATCCGGACGAACACCCCGACTGGGCGCCGATGCTCGCCGAGATGCAGCGCCAGTCGCAGCGCATGACGCAGCTGGTGGAAGACCTGTTGATGCTTTCGCGCCTGGAGTCGCAGGACAGCCTCCCGGGCGAGGAAACCGTCGCGATGGCGCCGATGCTGGCGACGCTGCGCCGGGAGGCCGTCGCGTTGAGCCACGGCCGCCATGAGGTCGTCGTCGAGGATGCCGCCGGCGTCGACCTGTGGGGTTCCAACAAGGAACTGCACAGCGCGTTCTCCAACCTGGTCAGCAACGCCGTGCGCTATACGCCCAACGGCGGCACGATCCGCATCCGCTTCCGCCCCGAGGACAAGGGCGCGGTGCTGGAGGTGATCGACAGCGGCTACGGCATCCCCGCCGCGCACCTGCCGCGCATCACCGAACGTTTCTACCGCGTTTCCACCAGCCGTTCGCGCGAAAGCGGCGGCACCGGGCTCGGTCTTTCCATCGTCAAGCACGTGTTGAACCTGCACCAGGCGCGTCTGGAGATCACCAGCGAAGTCGGTCGCGGCAGCACGTTCTCCTGTCATTTCGGCGCCGATCGCGTGCGCCCGCGCGATGAACTCGCGTTCTCCGAGGTCTTGCCATGAACGCCGCCGCATTCGACGCCACCACCGCCACGCTGGAGACCGACCCGCTGCGCGACAGCGAGCTGTACTTCAACCGCGAACTGTCGGCGCTGGACTTCAACTTCCGCGTGCTGGCGCAGGCACAGGATCCGCAGGTGCCGCTGCTCGAACGGCTGCGTTATCTGTGCATCTCCTGCACCAACCTCGACGAATTCTTCGAGATCCGCGCCGGCACCCTGCGCCACGCACAGGACCTGGGCGTGCCGCCGGGACCGGACGGCCTGGCGCCCGCGACGGTGCTGGCGCGCATCCACGACCGCGCCGCCGACCTGGTGCGCTCGCAGTACGAATGCTGGAACGACGTCCTGCGCCCCGCGCTTTCCGAGGCCGGCGTGCGCGTGAAGCATCGCGACGCCTGGACCGAAGCGCAGACGACGTGGCTGCGCGAATACTTCCGCGACGAGATCATGCCGGTGCTTTCGCCGCTGGGCCTGGATCCGGCGCATCCGTTCCCGAAGATCCTCAACAAGTCGCTGAACATCGTCGTCGTGCTCAAGGGCAAGGACGCGTTCGGGCGCGAGGGGCATCTGGCCATCGTGCGCGCGCCGCGCTCGTTGCCGCGCATCATCCAGATCCCGGAAGAGGTCTCCGGCGGGGCGCACGATTTCGTGTTCCTTTCCGCCGTGCTGTCGGCGTTCGTCGACGAGATGTTCCCGGGCATGCAGGTGAAGGGCGCGTACCAGTTCCGCGTCACGCGAAATTCCGAACTCATCGTGGACGAGGACGAGGTCGAGAACCTCGCGCTGGCGTTGCGCGACGAACTCGTCGGCCGCGGCTACCTGCGCGCGGTGCGCCTTGAGATCGCAGAGCAGTGCCCGGACGACATCGTGCGCACGCTGCTGGAGAACTTCGACCTCACCGAGAACGCGGTGTATCGCATCAACGGCCCGGTCAACCTCAACCGCGTCATCCAGGTGTACGACCTGGTGCAGCGCCCGGACCTGAAGTTCCTGCCGTTCCAGCCGCGCCAGCTGTCCGGCGTGGAAGGCATGTTCGAGAAGATCGCCGAAGGCGACGTGCTGCTGCACCATCCCTTCGATGCGTTCACGCCGGTGCTGGAACTGCTGAAGCAGGCCGCCGAAGACCCGAACGTGCTGGCGATCAAGCAGACGCTGTACCGCACGGGCAAGGAATCGCCGATCGTCGACAGCCTCGTGCAGGCCGCGCGCAACGGCAAGGACGTGACGGTCGTGGTGGAGCTGCGCGCGCGCTTCGACGAGGAAGCCAACCTTGGCCTTGCCGATCGGCTGCAGGATGCGGGCGTGCAGGTCGTGTACGGCGTGGTCGGCTACAAGACGCACGCGAAGATGATGCTTATCGTGCGCCGCGAAGGCCGCAGGCTGCGTCGCTACGTCCACCTGGGCACGGGCAACTACCACAGCGGCACCGCGCGCGTTTACACCGACTTCGGGCTGTTCACCGCCGATGCGGACATCGGCAACGACGTGCACCTGATCTTCCAGCAGCTGTCGGGCCTGGCGCCGACGATCAAGCTCAAGCGCCTGCTGCAGTCGCCCTTCACGCTGCATGCGGGCGTGCTCAAGCGCATCGACCGCGAAACCCGCCACGCGAAGGCCGGCAAGCCGGCGCGCATCATCGCCAAGATGAATGCCCTGAACGAGCCGCAGGTCGTGCGCGCGTTGTACCTGGCCTCGCAGGCCGGCGTGCAGATCGACCTGATCGTGCGCGGCGCATGCACGCTGCGGCCGGGCCTTCCGGGCATCTCCGAGAACATCCGCGTGCGTTCGATCGTCGGGCGTTTCCTGGAACACCATCGCGTGTACTGGTTCGCCAACGACGGCGACCCGGACCTGTTCTGCTCCAGCGCCGACTGGTTGGAACGCAACCTGCTTCGCCGCATCGAGACGGGATTCCCGGTCCTGGCGCCGGAACTGGCGCAGCGCGTGTACGAGGAAGCGCTGGCGAACTACCTGGCAGACAACTGCAGCGCGTGGACCCTGCAGTCCGACGGCAGCTATGTGCGCCTGTCGCCCGGCCCGGGCGAAACGCCGCATTCGGCACAGCTGTCGTTGCTCGGCAACGTGGGCGCGTAACGCGGCGCGGCGGGCATGGACCGGCGCGTGAAGGCAATGCGTGAAGGTCCCCATTTACGGGCGCGGGGGCGAGCGGGGATCATGTACGCATGAGCGACGCCTTCCCCACCAGCAAACTGCCGCTCGTCGATGGCGACCTGATGGCCGCCGTGGACCTGGGCTCCAACAGTTTCCACATGGTGGTCGCGCGCTACGTGCTCGGCCAGCTGCGCATCGTCGACCGCCTGCGCGAAACCGTGCGCATGGCCGAAGGCCTGGATCGAAAGGGCGGCCTGTCACCTGAAGTGCGCCAGCGTGCGCTGGAATGCCTGGCGCGGTTCGGCCAGCGCATCCGCGACATCCCACCGCAGCGCGTGCGCGCCATCGCCACCAACACCGTGCGTCGCCTCGCGGTGCCGCAGGCGTTCCTGATGCCGGCCGAAACCGCGCTGGGCCACGCCATCGAAGTCGTCGCCGGCCGCGAGGAGGCGCGCCTGATCTACCTTGGCGTCGCCCACGCGCAGCCCGCGCGCCCGGGCGAGCTGCGCCTGGTGATCGACATCGGCGGCGGTTCCACCGAATGCATCATCGGCTCGGGTTTCGAGGCGATCGAACGCGAAAGCCTGCAGCTGGGCTGCATCGCGACCACGCGCCGCTTCTTCGAGAACGGCAAGCTTTCGCGCAAGAAATGGAAGGAAGCGCTGACCGAAGTCACCGCCGAGTTCCAGCAGTTCACCGGCACCTACCGCGCATTGGGCTGGAACGAGGCGCTGGGTTCGTCCGGCACCAACAAGGCCATTGGCGACATCTGCGCTGCGATGAAGCTGACCAAGGGCGCGGTGACCGCCGAAGCCCTGCCCGTGCTGCGCGACCGCCTGTTGCAGGCGGACCGCATCGAGGCCATCGACCTGCCCGGCCTGTCGTCCGATCGCCGCCCGGTGATCGCTGGCGGCGTGCTGATCCTGGAGGCGGCGTTCGACGCCCTCGGCCTCAAGCGCATGGCCGTGAGCAAGGCCGCGATGCGCGAAGGCGTGCTGTACGACATGCTCGGCCGCGGCGGTGCGGACGACCCGCGCGACGCGTCGGTCGCAGCGCTCATGCAGCGTTACGGCATCGACGACGGTCAGGCGCGCCGCGTGGTTGGCACGGCGCTGCGCCTGTTCGAACAGGTCGCGCAGGCCTGGTCGCTGGACGCCGACGACAGCCTGATGCTGCAGCGTGCCGCCCGCCTGCACGAACTCGGCCTGGCCATCGCGCACAGTCAGTACCACGTGCACGGCGCGTACATCGTCGAGCATTCCGACATCGCCGGTTTCTCGCGCCAGCAGCAGCAGTTCCTCGCGTCGCTGGTGCGCACGCACCGCCGCAGCATCCCGAAGTCGGCCTTCGAGGCGCTGCCGGATCGACTGCTCGGCAGTGCGCGGCGCCTGGCCGCACTGCTGCGCCTGGCGGTCCTGCTGCATCGCGCGCACGAAGCCGATCCGATCCCGCAACTCGACGCGCGCGCCGACGGAAACACGCTCACCGTGTGCGTCTCGCGCCGCTGGGTCGACGCCCGTCCGCTGGTCCGCGCGGACCTGGAAGGCGAGCCGGACGACATTGCGGGGCTGGGGTTGGCGTTGAAGCTCGAGTTCGTTTGACGCGCTGACGGGCGCCGTCCGTCTCTTGCCGTCGTCCCGGCGAACGCCGGGACCCAGGCCCGCAACGTCGCGGGCACGCCGCCAACGGCGAACCATCTCACCGTCATTCCAGCCAAAGCTGGAACCCATCTTGATCCTGCTTGGCGTTCGCCTCGTTCCCGGGGCGCGCACGTCGCGATCGCGGGCGCATCGCACGTCCCGACCGCCACCCCAGCCCCTCTCCCCGTGGGTGAGGGGGTCAAAGCCTACAGACGCGGCTCCGGCGTCTGCTCGTGTTCCAGCACCTGCGCGCGCAGTTCCGCCGCGCGCACCAGCACCGTCGGCGGCGTGTGCTCTTCGGGGATCGAGAAGATCTTCAGCTTCCGAAGGAACAGCCCCGGTCCGCGCGAAGAGGTGAACGCCACGATCGGAATCGACAGCAGCAGGCCCAGGATCACCGGTGCCATCCACGCCGCCAGCGACGGCGAGATCAGGTACGCCACGACGCCCGCGACAACACCCAGCACGGTCACGCCACCGTAGCTGCGCACCAGCCCCGCAAGCGGCAACGTGCCGTCGTCGCGACGCTGCGCATCCCAGCCCGAATCCTTGCCCGACAGCACTTCGGCGACACCGCGCGACTGCACGTACATCGTCACCGGCGCCATCAGCGCGGCCAGCAGCGTCTCCAGCAGCATGCTCAGCAACGATCGCACCATGCCACCGCAACCGCGTCGCGTCTGCCGGTCGAAGAACAGCGTCAGCCAGCCCATGAACTTCGGCGCGAGCAGCACCGACATCGTCAGGATGAACACCCACAGGAACCGCTCCGGGTCCTGGTCGCGCCAGTACGCCGACGGCGAGAAGCCCGGCAGGGTGTACGTCTGGCTCCCCAGCCCCGCCTTGTAGAGCGGGATCGCAAGCCCGACCAGCATCAGCATCGCCCACATCGGCGAGGTGAAGTAATGGCCGATGCCCATCATCAGGTGCCAGCGGCTCACCCAGTGCAGGCCCCTGGCCGGCAGCACCGCGCCGTGCTGGAGGTTGCCCTGGCACCAGCGGCGGTCGCGCACGAGCATGTCGGTGAGCGAGGGCGGACCTTCTTCGTAGCTGCCACCGAGGTTGGGCACCATGTGCAGCGCCCATCCGCCGCGCCGCATCAGCGCGGCCTCGACGAAATCGTGGCTCAGCACGGTGCCGCTGAACGGCTTGGGTCCACCCAGTTCCGGCAGCCCCCCCTGCTGCGCGAACGCGCGCGTGCGGATGATCGCGTTGTGGCCCCAGTAATTGCTTTCGGCACCGTGCCACCACGCGATGCCGTGCGCGATCACCGGCCCGTACACGCGGCCGGCGAACTGCTGCATGCGCGAGAACAGCGTGTTGCCGTTGACGATCATCGGCAGCGTCTGCACCAGCGCCACGTCGCTGTTGCGTTCCATCGCTCCGACCAGGCGCACGATGGTGTCGCCGGTCATCAGGCTGTCGGCGTCCAGGATCAGCATCTGCGGATACGCACCGCCGAAACGCCGCACCCATTCGGCCACGTTGCCGGCCTTGCGTTCGCGGTTGTCCTTGCGATGCCGGTAGAACAGGTTCGCGTGGCCGCCGGTGCGGTCGCGCAGCGCACGGAACGCGCGTTCCTCGTGTGCCTGGATCGCCGGCTTCGTCGTATCGCTCAAGACAAAGAAGTCGAAGCGTTCCATCCGGCCGGTCGCCTGCAGCGATTCGAAGATCGCCTGCAGGCCCGCGAGCAGGCGCTCGGGATCCTCGTTGTAGGTGGGCATCAGCAGCGCGGTGCGCGTGGCCAGCTCCGGCAGCGCGTCCCCCGAGTCCAGCCCGAGGCGCGCGCGATGCCCGCCGACGATCAGCACGAAGCCTGCGAGCGCGCCCACGAACGCCTGCGCGATCCACGCGAACAGCCCGACGAACAGCACCAGCAGGATGCCTTCGAGGATGTCGATGCCGCCGCCGCGCAGCACCCACCAGATCTGGTAGGTCGCGATCAGCGTCAGCAGCGCCGCACCGCCGATGACGGCCAGCCGGCGCATCGCCATGCCGCGCGGGGTCGTTGGCAGGAAGGCGTTGCGAAGCTCACCGGCGCGCAGCGTCTGGACCGGCATCTCCACCGGCGATTCGGGGGGAAGCAGCGGCGTCGTATCGCCCGGCGGAAGCTCCGTCATCGGCATGCGAACTTCCGTCACAGCGTCCACCTGTAGAGCCACGTTTCGGTCAGCGGACCGCGCTCATCCCCGAGGACGGCACGCAGTTCGATGCTGCGCTCGTTGCCGGGCACCAGCTCGAAGCCCAGTCGCCAGCCGCCCGCGCCCGGGTTCGGATGCGCGGTGACGTTGGCGATGCGGCCCTTCGATGCGCTGACGTCGGCCTTGACCTTCGCGTTGTCGCCCAGGCCTTCAAGACGGCCGCCATCGAAATCGATCACCACCAGCCGCGCCTTGCCGGCGTTCTCGCCGAAGGTCAGCCCGCCGATGCGCGTGCGCGTGACGGTCGCAAGGTCCGGCTTCCAGCTGTGCTGGTCGCACCAGTGCATGCGGTAGTCGAAGCGGTGTTCGCGACCGGCCGCCAGCGGCTGCTTCGGGCGCCAGAACGCGACGATGTTGTCGTGGAACTCATCGGCAGTGGGCAGTTCGAACAGATGCACGGCGCCCTCGCCCCACTCGCCTTGCGGCTCGATCCACAGGCTCGGGCGCTTCTCGTAATGCGCCTCGCTGTCGGCGTAATCGGCGAACGCGCGCTTGCGCTGCATCAGGCCGAAGCCGCGCGGGTTGGTGTCCTCGAAGCCGCTTTCCTGCACGGTCGACGGATTCGAAAGCGGGCGCCAGATCTGTTCGCCACGACCGTTGACCATGCCCAGGCCGTCGGAGTCGTGCACGGCGGGACGGTAGTCGTCGATGCCGAGGCGGTCGTTGGAATCGAACTGGAACATGCTCGTCAGCGGCGCGACGCCCACTTCGTCCAGCGCCACGCGCGGGAACAGCCGGGCGGAGGCATCGAACACCGTCTGCACGCCCGGCGTGATCGTGAAGCGGTATGCGCCGGCGACGCTGGGGCTGTCCAGCAGCGCGTGCACGGTGATCTGGCTGGCGCCCTTCGCAGGACGCTCCAGCCAGAACGCGCGGAACACCGGGAACTCCTCCTGCGGCCCGCCGGTCTTCAGCGCCAGGCCGCGCGCGGACAGGCCGTACGCCTGGCCCTTCGCAACCGCGCGGAAGTAGCTGGCGCCCAGGAACGCGGCGACCTCGTCGAAGTATTCGGGCTTGTTGAGCGGGGCATGCAGTCTGAAGCCGGCATAGCCCAGGTCGGTTTCCGTCGGCGCCTTCACGCCCTGGAAGGTGAACTGCGAGGGCTTGTAGACGACCGGCGTCGCCTTGCCGTCGGCCACCTGGTAGATGTCCACGCGGTCGCGGAAGAAGAAGCCGCGATGGAAGAACTGCGCCTGGAACGGCAGCCCTTCGGCGCGCCACAACGCCTGCGCCGGATTGAAGCGGATGCTGCGGTATTCGTCGTAGCCGATGCGCTCCAGCGAGGCCGGCAACTGCTTGTTCTGCGGGGCGAACGGCTTGGCGGCCAGCGCCTGGGCCATCTTCGCCACGGTGTCGGCGTCGAACGCCGCCGGTGCCCCCGCTGGCGCCCATGCGCGCGCGGGCGCGCTCCCCAACAACTCCCAGATGGGCCAGGACAGGCCGGCCAGCAACACTTCGCGTCGGTGCACGCGCACTCCTTGGGGGATGTCAAAGCGGTTAATTCTAGGCAGTGATTTGTTAATCCGAGCGCGTGACCCGACTTGACGACTCCGACCCTTCACGCACGTCACAGCGGGTAACCGTTTTCAGTCGCGGTTTTTCGAACGCCGCGTCATCCACGCGTCACGCCGCTGCCATCGGCGATTCACCGCCGATGGCCACGATTGCGCAACGGGCTTGCTCAGGCCGGGGACCGGCGCATGCGCTACGCGATCGTCAGCGAAACCTACCCGCCGGAAATCAACGGCGTCGCCCTGACCGTGCAGGGACTGGAACGCGGCCTGCGCGATCGGGGACACGATGTGCAGCTGGTGCGCCCGCGCCAGTCCGCACGCGACCTCGCCGCCAGTCACGAAGTGCTCGTTCGCGGCGCACCGCTGCCGCGCTATCCCGGCCTGCGTCTGGGCTTGCCGGCCACATCGCGATTGGTCGACGCCTGGAAGCGTGACCGCCCGGACGCCGTCTACGTCGCCACCGAAGGTCCGCTGGGCTGGTCGGCGCTGCGCGCGGCGCGACGGCTGGGCATTCCGGCGGCAAGCGGCTTCCACACGCGCTTTGACGAGTACATGCGCGATTACGGCCTGCCCTTCCTCACCGGCGCCGCGCTGGGCTGGATGCGCCGCTTCCACAACAACGCCGATGCGACGCTGGTGCCGACGCGGGAACTGGTGGATTTCCTGGAAAGCCAGCGCTTCGACAACGTCGTGCGGCTGCCGCGCGCGGTCGACACGACGCTGTTCGATCCCGCGCGTCGCGACGATGGCCTGCGCGCGCAGTGGGGGTTGAGCGAACGCACGCTGCTGGCGATCTACGTCGGCCGCATCGCCGCCGAGAAGAACCTCGAGCTTGCCGTCCACGCCTTCCGCCAGATGCAGGCCGTGCGCCCGGATGCGCGTTTCGTGTGGGTGGGCGATGGCCCGGCGCGCGCGAAACTGGAACGCGACAACCCCGACTTCATCTTCTGCGGCGTCCAGCGCGGTGAAGCGCTGGCGCGCCATTTCGCCAGCGGCGACCTGTTCGTCTTCCCCAGCCTGAGCGAGACCTTCGGCAACGTGACGCTGGAAGCACTCGCCAGCGGCGTGCCGACGGTGGCCTTCGATTACGGCGCGGCGCGCGAATACCTGCGCGACGGCGTGCATGGCGCGGCTGTCGCGCCGAACGACGAAGCCGGTTTCGTCGCGCAGTGCGTGCGCATCGCCGCCGACGATGCGATGCGCGAATCGATGCGGGATACGGCGCGGCAGGCGGTGAGCGCGCTGCGCCCGGAACAGGTCAGCACCGATTTCGACGCACTGCTGCTGCAGCTGGTCGAAGCACGTCGTGAACGCACGACCGACACCCTTGCCACCACGGCCGAACGGGAGGCGTCATGAACCGGCATTCCCTGCACAAGCGTTTCATCGCCGGAGACTCCGGCTGGTGCCTGCGCGTGAACCGCCTGTGCGAGCGCAGCCGCTCGCGTTCGTACTTCGCGGCGGTGAGCCGGCTTGGCGACGGCGTGTTCTGGTACGTGCTGATGGGCGTGCTGATCGTCGTGGACGGGCTGGATGGCCTGGCGGCGTCCGCGCACCTGGCAGCGACGGGCGTGATCGCGCTGACGCTCTACAAACTGCTCAAGCGCTGGACGCGCCGCCCGCGGCCGTTCGCGTCCGACCGGCGCATCCATGCGTGGGTGGCTCCACTGGACGAGTTCTCGTTCCCCTCCGGCCACACGCTGCACGCGGTGGCCTTCAGCATCGTCGGCATGGCGCACTACCCCGTGCTGGCGTGGGTGCTGGTGCCGTTCACGGCGAGCGTGGCGGCCTCGCGCGTGGTGCTGGGGTTGCATTACCCGAGCGATGTGCTGGCGGCGACGGTGATCGGCACGGCGCTGGCGGGCGTGTCGCTATGGCTGGTGCCGGGGGTTTCGTTGTTCTGAGGGCAATCGGACGCGACGCGTCGGGGAGCAGGAGCGATAGCCCGTACTCCGGCGGCAGCCGTCCATGGCGAGACGCAATCGAGTGGTCGTGCCCGGTCCGGCCATCCATGGCCGGCCGTTCGGCAGCTCACGCGGCAGTGCCGCGTAGGCGAGCTGCCTCACCCGCGCGCACCACCTTCGCCCGCGCCACGCTCGGGAAGTACTGCGCCGCCCAGTCGCGATCGTTCGACACCTGCGCATGCGCGCGGCTGGCCTCCAGCGCGCCGAAATCCAGCGTCGCCACCGCCCAGTGCTGGTCGCCGCGCGTCTGCACCACCATGCCGTCGTGCGGCAGGCCCACGTCCATCGGCGCGATCAATGCCGCCTCGCCCGTGTTGACGTCCAGCGCCGGACTCCACGAAGCCTGGCCCGCCGTCACCGACTGCGCGACAAAACACCGGTTCTCCAGCGCGCGTGCAAGGCAGCCCACGCGCACGCGCGTGGCGCCGGCATCGGTGTCGGTGCAGCTGGGCACGATCAGCAACCGCGCGCCCGCCTCGCACTGCGCGCGCACCGGCAGCGGGAACTCGCTGTCGTAACAGACCGAGATCGCGCTGCGCACGCCATCGGTCTGGAACACCTTCAGCTCGTCGCCCGATTCGATCACGCCCGTGTTCTTCTCGAAGCCGGTCAGGCGCAACTTGTCCTGCCACACATGCGCGCCGTCGGGCGCGAAGGCGTAACTTCGGTTGCGATACCGGCCGCGCCCCGTGTCGAGCAGGAAGGTGCCCGCAACCACATGCATCCCGCGCTCAAGGGACAGGCGACCGAACAGTTCGACGAACGCCCCGTGGTAGCGCTGCGTCGCCGCCAGCGAGGCATGCAGGTCGCCGCTGATGGACGCCTCGAATGTCGCCGCCAGTTCCAGCGACAGGTATTCCGGCAGGACGGCCATGCGTGCGCCCAGCGCCTTCGCCTCGTCCAGCCACTGCGCCTGCTTGCGTGCGAACGCGTCGAAATCCACCGGCGCGTCGATCGTGTACTTCGCGACCGCCACTTTCAGCGCGGCCGCGCGTTCGTTTCCAGAAGTCATCGGGTGCGCTCCAGGGGTCGCAGCCAGAAGGTGAGGGTGTGGTCGGTTTCGCCATCCCGGCCGATCTCGCGCCACGGAAGGTGCGCGCGAAGTTCAGGACGGGCGCGGTAACCGCGCTTGTTCCAGAAAGGCTCGTTGCCGCGGTGGAAAGCCGGGCGACGCGGATGCGAAGGCTCGCGATCCACCGCGCAGAACGCGGTCCACGCGTAGTCGCCGTAGCTGCGGGCATGCGCTTCGCGTTCGTCGAAGAAACGATGGCCGATGCCGTGCCCGCGATACGCCGGCAGCAGCACGGACTCGCCGCAATAGAACACTTCCGTCGTCGGGATGGAGGTCTGCCCGAACGGCTCGGTGAATTCCTCCGATTCGTCGGCCAGCGGCAGTCCGGTGGACGCACCGACCACCATCTCGCCGTCGAAGGCCAGCACCGCCACGCTGCGCGGCGAGCGCAGGTAGGTCTTCAGGTACTGCGCCTCATAGTCCTCGTCGCCGTCGTACAGGTACGGCCAGTCGCGGAACACCGCGATGCGCAACGCCGCCAGGTGCCCCAGCCAGGGTTCGATCGCCAGCCCGTTGTAGCAGCGGATCTGGATCGGGCGTTGCGTAACGGCAGGTTTGACGTCCATGACATACATGTTAGGGCCCCAGGAGGATGGCGCGGATGAGGGAGGCAGGCACGACGAAGGCGGCCGTGGACATCCTTCGTCCACGGCCGCGCTCATTCATGCCTGACGCACCGCCGGGCGCGCACCGGCCAGCTGGTACCAGTCGACCTTGCGGGTGATGACCATCACCGTTGCCAGCACCAGGAACAGCAGGCCCGCGCCGAGCACCAGCGCGTTGTCCTCCGACACCAGCAACCCGTACAGCGCGGCGTACAGCGTCGCGAGCATCGCGGCGAAGCCAAGCCCGCGCGCGGTGCTGCGCAACACGGCGCTCAGGTAGAAGCCCAGCAGCCCGATGCACGCAAGGCTTGCCGCGAGGTAGGCGTACAGGAAGGCGATGTGCTCGCTCAGGCTCACCAGCAGCAGGAAGAAGATCGCCAGCGCCAGGCCCACCAGGCCGTACTGGATCGGGTGGATCGGCAACTGCTTGATGAGTTCGAACAGGAAGAAGCCGACGAAGGTCAGCACCACGAACAGCAGGCCGTACTTGGTGGCGCGATCGGCCTGGGTGTAGATGTCGACGGGGTCGATCAGCGACACGCTGACGCCCTCCTCGCGCGCCAGTTCGGCCAACGAGCTGCCTGCGAGGAACTTGCCCTGCGCGTTGCTGGCGACCGAGGCGATGTCCCAGTCGGCACGGAAACCGGATGCGGTGGCGTCCTGGCGCGGCGAGGTGCCGGCGAAGCTGGGATGCGGCCAGGCCGAATCCAGCGCGAAGCGGTTCTTGCGACCCAGCGGCACGAGCGCGAGCGTTTCGGTGCCGCCGAGCACGACATCCAGCTGCGTATCAAGGTCCACCGTCTGCCCGGGCTGCGGCGCGTCCAGCCGCACGTGCAGGCCCGAACCTTCGCGCGCGCCCTGCCCTTCCAGCAGCGCGACATCGCGGCCGTTGACGCGCAGCACCGGCGTGGAGCGCAGGCCGCGCACGTCGGCGATGCCGTAGCTCAACCACGGTTGGCCGATCCGGCGTGCGGCCGGGTCGCCGTCGGAGGGAATCACCGCGTGGAAACCGGCCGTCGCCTTGCCCTTCCACTCGTACACGCGCACCTCGTGCAGGCCGCGCTTGCGGGTATCGGGCACGAGCGTGCCGCGCGCGTCGAGCGTGGTCGGAAAGAACACCCACTGCGAGGTCTTCGCGCGGCGCACCTTGCGCATCACGTTGAACTGGTCGGGTTCCTCGACCTCGACCTCCTCGGTGTACGGCACCACCAGCACCGGCCCGGCGAACGACTGCGCACCGGCGTAACTGCGCGCGATGTCCTCCACCGCCTGCGCGCGGTACATCTGGCGGTCGTGGATGACGCCCTGGATCATCGCCAGGGCAATGAGGATCGCGACGGTCATCACCGCGACGAAACCGATCTTCAGAAACAACCGCATGGTCCAGCTCCGTGGATTTGGGAACGGACGGGAGCTTCGGCGTTGCGCGTGGGGAGACGATGGCGGGATGGTGAAGTGGGAGTGAAGTGACGCGCCCCCTCGCGCACGGCGACCGATACGTTCGCGTGTCTTACCCGGGCGACACAGGCGTCAAACCGAACGTGCCGCGTCAGGCGGACAACACCAGCGACGCGACCGCCCCCCCGCCTTCGCGGTTGGCCAGCGACGCCTCGCCCCGGTGCAGCGCGGCGACTTCCGCGACGAACGGCAGGCCCAGCCCGCTACTGCGGCTTCCATTGCCCGGGCGCGGCAGGGAATAGAACCGCTCGAACACGCGGTCCACTGCGTAGTCGGGAATGCCGGGGCCGCGATCGCTCACCTCCACCCGCTGGCGGTCGCCTTCGCCGCGCAACTGCACGAGGATCGTCCCCTCGCGTGGCGAGAAATCCACCGCGTTCTCGATCAGGTTCACCACGGCCTGTCGAAGCAGGAAGCGATCGCCGCGCACCTCCGGCAGTCCGGGCGCTACGTCCAGCTGCAGCTGCAACCGCGCCTGCGACAGCCGCGTGTCGCACTGCGCCGCGGCATCATGGACGACGTCAGCCAGCGACACCGCATCGGGATGCTCCAGCCGCTGCCGGTGCTCCACCGCCGCCAGCGCCAGCATCTTGTCGATCATCTGCGCCAGGCGCTCGCTCTGCGCGCGGATCGTCGCGGCGAAGCGCGTGCGGTCGGCGTCGTCGAGCGGGCCTTCCAGCAACTCCGCGCTGCCGCGTATCGCCGCCAGCGGGCTCTTCATTTCGTGCGTCAGCGTGTGCACGTACTGCTCGACGTACTGCTTGCCTTCCAGCTGCGTACGCATGGTTTCCAGCGCATGGCCGAGTTCGCCGAATTCACCCGCCGTGCGCGGCAGGGTGGCGCGTTCGCCGGCCGTTACCGCATTGGCATAACGGCGCAGCGCGCCGAGCTGGCGCGACAGCCACCATGCGGCCAGCAGGCCGGTCATCAGCGAAACGCCCAGCAGCAGCGCGCCCCAGCGCCACACGGCGCGCTGGCTGCGTTCGATGAAGGGCGCGATGGCGCGGTTCGGCTTGGCGACGGTCAGCACGCCCACAATCCGCCCCTGCGCATCGCGGATGGGCGCGGCGACATGCATCACCGTGGAATCCGGGTCGGCGTGATCGCTGCGCGTGGAGCGCGCACCGTAGCGGCCGCGAAGCGTGAGGTAGACATCGTTCCAGCGCGAATAATCGCGGCCCACGTCGCGTCCGGTGCTGTCGAACACCACGATGCCGCGCGCATCGGTGACGTAGATGCGGTATTGCGAGCTGCGCTTGCCGAAGCCCCAGATCTTCGCGCCGTAGTCGCGTCCGGCCATCGCCCGCACGCGGCGGGCGAAGTCGCCGCTGTCGATGCGGCCTTCGACGAGGTCGTCCGTCGCCAGCTCCGCCAGCACGTTGGACGTGTCGACCAGCGAATCTTCCATCGCCTGGCGCACGCCGGGCTTCACCTGCGCCACGAAAACCTGCGCGAGCAGGAAACCCGTGATCGCGACGATCAGAAAATAGCCCAGGAAGATCCGCAGGCCGATCTTCATGCGTCCACGTCCAGCGAATAGCCCATGCCGCGGTGCGTGCGGATCGGGTCAAAGTCGGGCGCGACATCGCGCAACTTCGCGCGCAGCGTCTTGATGTGCGTATCGACCGTGCGGTCGCCGCTTTCCAGCGCATCGCCCCACACGCGGTCCATCAGCTGCGCGCGAGAGAGAACGGCGCCGGGGCGCTGCAGCAGCGCGGCGAGCAGGCCGTATTCGTAGCGCGTGAGGTCCAGCGCATGGCCGCGATAGCGGATGCGATGGCCCTGGCTGTCGTGCGCGAACGGGTTGCCGCCGGCGCCGCCGTTCTCGCGCGCCATCGGCGGCTGCAGGCGGCGCAGCACGACGCGCACGCGCGCCACCAGTTCGCGCGGCGAGAAGGGCTTGGTCACGTAATCGTCGGCGCCGATTTCAAGGCCCAGGATGCGGTCGGCCTCGGCGTCCTGTGCCGTGAGGAAGATCACCGGCAGGTCGCGCTCGCGGCGCAACTGCCGGCACAGCGCGAAACCGCCGATGTCCGGCAGGCCCACGTCGAGCACCGCCAGGTCGAAGTCCTGCCCGCGCGCCTGCTCGAGCGCGTCGCCGCCGGTCAGGCAATGCACCGCCTCGAAGCCTTCCGCGCGCAGCGCATGCGCCACGACCTGGGCAATGGCGGGCTCGTCTTCAACCAGGAGGATGCGCATGGGGTGGTGGGTGATCCGTGGGTTGGGTGCTTCGGCCGGGCGTGTGCCCGGAGCGGCGCGAGGGCCACCCCGGTATGCTTTCACGGCCGATTCTACGAATCCCCCAGCGCGAATCACCATGAACTACCGCCACGCCTTCCACGCCGGCAACCATGCCGACGTGCTCAAGCACATCGTCGTGCTCGCCCTGTGCGACGCCCTGACCGCCAAGCCGGCGGCGGCGTTCGCGCTCGATACGCACGCCGGGCGCGGCCTGTACGCGCTGGACAGCAACTCCGCCCAGCGCACCGGCGAGGCCGAAGGTGGCATCGGCCGGCTGATGGCGGAGGCGCCCAAGCACCCGGCCATCTCGCGCTACCTCACCGCCATCCGCGCCTGCCGGCACGACCACGGCCCCACGGCCTACCCTGGTTCGCCCTGGCTGCTCGCGCACGCGCTGCGCGAACAGGACCGCATCGCCGCATGCGAACTGCATCCGGAAGAAGCCGGGGTGCTGGAATCGACGTTCGCACGCGATCCGCGCGTGGTCGTGCACGAGCGCGACGGCTACGCCGCGATGAAGGCGTTGCTGCCGCCGCGCGACGGCACCACGCGCCTCAACCGTGGACTGGTGCTGATCGACCCGCCGTTCGAAGCGCAACTGGAGGAATTCGACACCGCGCTGGGCGCGCTGCGCGATGCGCTCACGCGCTGGCCGCAGGGCACCTATGCGTTCTGGTATCCGATCAAGCTGCGCCGATCGCTGGGCCAGTTCTACCGCCGCGCGGCGACCTTGCCGGCGAAGTCGTCGTTCGTGGCCGAACTGCTGGTTCGCGCCGACGATTCGCCGCTGCGCATGAACGGCAGCGGGCTGCTGATCCTCAATCCGCCGTGGCAGTTCGACCAGACGATGGCGGGCGTGCTGCCTCTGCTGGCGAAGGTGCTGGGCGAGGACGCCGCGGCGTCCGGACGCGTGGAGTGGCTCAAGCGCGAGGATTGACGCCGCGCTTGTAGGCCCACGTTTGCAGCCCGGGTAAGCCACGCGCACCCGGGAGCTGTCACGCCCAACCCGGGTGCGCTCGCTTGCCCGGGCTACAACGGCATGGCTGGGCTCAGAGCCCGGCCTTGCAATCAGGCTCGAAGAAGCTCCAGCGCACTTCCGGGAAGCTCTGCTTCATCGCGCGCTCGATCACGTTGATCTGGTCCACCAGCGCTTCCACGTCGCGCCGCTCGTGCATCTGCGCCTGCACCGAGACCATCACCTCGTTGCCCAGCTGCAGCGTGATCAGGCTGATGACGCGCTGCACTTCCGGACGCGACTCCAGGAATTCGCGCATCTGCTTCTGGCGCGCCGGGTCCACGCTCTGGCCGATCAGCATCGCCTTGACCTCGATGGCGACGAACACCGCCACCACGATCAGCAGCGCGCCGATCACGATCGTGCCGATCGCGTCCCACAGCGGATTGTCCGTGTAGACCGTCAGGCCCACCGAGACGAGCGCGAACACCAGGCCCAGCAGCGCGGCGAGGTCCTCGCCGAAGATGACGACCAGTTCAGCCTGCCGGCTTTCGCGGAACCACTGCCACAGGCTGCGATCGCCGCGCGCCTTGTTGACTTCCTGCAGGCAGGCGCGCATCGACACCGCCTCGGCGGCGATGGCGAATGTCAGGACGCTGGCCGCCCAATACCAGTGCTTCACTGGTTCGGGATGCTGGAGTTTATGGATGCCTTCGTACAGCGAGAACATGCCGCCGACGGTGAACAGCATCACCGCGACCAGGAACGACCAGAAGTAGATCGCCTTGCCGTAGCCCAGCGGGTAATCCGGCGAAGGCGGCGTCTTGGCCTGCCGCATGCCGAACAGCAACAGCAGCTGGTTGCCGCAGTCGGCCAGCGAGTGCACGGTCTCGGCCAGCATCGCGCTGGAACCGGTGACGAAAGCCGCCACGCCCTTGGCGACCGCGATCGCGAAATTGGCGCCAAGCGCGAAGAAGATCGCGCGGGTCGAATCACCACCACCAGCCATGCGTTCTCGTCCTTAAAGAGGTTTCGATGAGTGCGTCGAAAAGCGCCGCGAGTCTAGCACCGGGGCACGTCGCGCCGATGCGGGCGCGGCGTGTCGGTTTCGTCGATGCGCCGCCCGGGGCTGACGCGCGGGCCAGCATCTCAGTCGGCAAGTTCGCGCTGTGTCTTCTTCGGCAGCTTTTCGCGCACCAGTTCGTAACTGCGGCGCAGGAACGCGCGCAGTTCGTCCGGCGGCAGGCGGCCGGGCTGCTCGACCATCACCCAGTGCGAACGGGCCAGGTACGGCGCCGGCTGGAAGCCGGGGCGCTCGGTCAGCTCCAGGAACCGGTCGTCCTCCACCTTGAAGCTGACCGCGCCGGCGCCGTGGGCGCGGGTCACGCAGAACATCTTGCCGGCGACCGAGAACACCAGGTCCTCGCCCCACTTGATGGAGGCCTCCACGCCCGGCCAGCCGCCCACCCAGTCCCGCAGTCCCGCCTGGTCCATCGCCCGCCGCCCCCGTGAAGAATGTGAATACGGGCAGTGTGCCAATATCCGTCCATGGCCGCGCGCGAACGACTACCGCCCTGGCATGAACGGATGCGTCTTCCCAACGGACGCGAAGTATTGATTCGTCCGATACGCCCTGAAGACGCAGACCCGATTCGCGCCAGCTTCTCCCTCCTCGAGCCGGAGGAGGTGCGCCAGCGCTTCTCTTCCGGGATCCAGCGCGACGCGCTGACGGAAATGACGCCGGAGGCGGCCGAGCGCATGACGCGCATCAACCCCAAGAACGAATTCGCCCTGGTCGCGGCCGAGCCGCTGCCGCCGGGCGAGGCGTTGATCGGCGCGGTGGCACGCATCTCGGTGGACGACAACGGCCGCGAGGCGGGCTTTGCCATCCTGGTCAGCCATTACGTCGCGAACATGGGCCTGGGCCGGTACCTGATGACGCGGCTGGTGAAATGGGCGCGCGGCAAGAAGCTCGACTGCGTGTACGGCGATGTGTTCGAACACAACCAGGCGATGCTGTCACTGGCCGAATCGCTGGGATTCGAACGCAGCCACGGGCAGGAAGGCGGCGGTGGACTGGTGCGCGTGCGGCTGGACCTGAAGCCGAAAGCGGCCTGAATCCGTCGCTGCGCCCCTGAACCGGGCACTGCCTGACGAGCGGCCCTGCATGGCCGTCCGCGCGCAGTCGGCACGTTGTAAAACAGCGACCGGGGAGCCTTGCGGCAGGCACAACCGCGTCCGTCCACGGAAGGACCGCTTCCCGGACCGCAGTAATGAGCAGCATCAACGAAGAGCGCCTGAACCAGTTCCTCGGCCATGCCGTGGGCGACCTCGGCGCGGCGATCAGCGCCACCCTCATGCTGGTGGGCGACCAGCTGGGCCTGTACCGCGCGCTCGCCGAAAACCCGATGAACGCGGCCGACCTCGCCCGCCGCACCGGAACCAACGAGCGCTACATCCGCGAATGGCTGGGCAACCAGGCCGCGGGCGGCTACGTCGATTACGACCCTGCCAGCGACACCTACTCGCTCAGCGCCGAACAGGCACTGTGCCTGGCCGATCCCGGCGGGCCGGTCGACCTGCCTGGCGCGTATTCCATCGTGGAAGCGACCTTCCACGCGCTGGAGAAAACCAAGGCCAACTTCCGCACCGGCCAGGGCATGGAATGGGGCGAGCACCATCCCTGTCTCTTCCACGGCACCGAGCGCTTCTTCCGCGCCGGTTACAACGCGCACCTGGTGACCGCGTGGCTGCCGGCGCTGGAAGGCGTCGTGGACAAACTGCGCGATGGCGCGAAAGCGGCAGACGTCGGTTGCGGCCACGGCGCGAGTACCACGCTGATGGCACGCGCATTCCCGAAGTCGACCTTCTTCGGGTTCGATTACCACGCGCCATCCATCGAAGTGGCCCGCGAACGCGCCAAACAGGCCGGCGTGGACAACGCCAGGTTCGAAGCGGCGGACGCCACGGGCTATGCGGAAAAGGACTTCGACCTGATCTGCTTCTTCGACTGCCTGCACGACATGGCCGACCCGGTGGGCGCCGCTGCACACGCGTTGAAGTCGCTCGCGCGCGATGGCACGTGCATGCTGGTGGAACCCTTCGCCGGCGACAACGTGGCGGAGAACCTCAACCCCGTCGGGCGCGTGTATTACGGGGCTTCGTCGCAGATCTGCGTGCCCGTGTCGTTGGCCCGCAACGGCCCGGCGCTGGGCGCACAGGCGGGGCAGGCACGTCTGGGTCAGGTGATGCGCGATGCCGGATTCACCCGCTTCCGGCGGGCGACGCAGACGCCGTTCAACCTGGTGTTCGAAGCGCGGCCCTGAAAGGCCGCCGGGTTCGGTAGCGAGGGGGCACGCGCGACGCGGGCAGGACGCCCGCGCCGCGCTTCTTCCCCGTGTTGCGCCTGGATCAGACGACCGTCAGCGTCACGTCGATGTTGCCGCGCGTCGCATTCGAGTACGGGCACACCTGATGCGCCTTCTGAACCAGGGCTTCGGCCTGCTCGCGCGGCAGGCCCGGGAGAGAGATCTTCAGCTCGGCCTGGATGCCGAAACCGGTCGGAAGCGGGCCGATGCCGACGCTGGCATCGATGCTCGCATCCTGCGGGAACGCGATCTTCTCCTTGCCCGCGACGAACTTCAGCGCGCCGATGAAGCACGCCGAGTAACCGGCGGCGAACAGCTGCTCCGGATTGGTGCCTTCGCCACCGGCGCCGCCGAGTTCGCGCGGCGTGGCGAGCTTGACGTCGAGCGCCTTGTCGGAAGACACCGAGCGGCCGTCGCGGCCACCGGTGGAAGTGGCGTGGGCGGTGTAGAGGACCTGGTCGAGTGACATGGAATGACTCCTGAGTGGTTGGGACGTGGGGGTGGCCGGGTGGCCTGCTTCATAGCTCGCTACTTCATAGCGCGCTATCAATCTGGTGTTGCGAAAGACGTGTCGCTGCGGCTCAACCGTTGCGGGCGAGCGCTTCGCGCAGGGATTCGAGTTGCTGCTTCATCGCGACGAGGTCGTCCGGCGAGCATTCCGACGCGCATGCAAGCTCCGACGGAACCGACTTCGCCTGCGCCTTCAGCGCACGGCCTTCGCCGGTGAGTTCGACGATCACCTGCCTTTCGTCGTGGCTGGCGCGCGTGCGCGTCACCAGGCCCGATGCCTCCAGCCGCTTGAGCAGCGGCGTCAGCGTGGCCGAGTCAAGGAACAGCTTTTCGCCGATCTCCGAAACGCTCAGGCCGTCGCGCTCCCACAGCACCATCATCACCAGGTACTGCGGGTAGGTCAGGCCCAGCGGCGCGAGCAGCCGGCGGTACACCTTGTTCAGCGCCAGCGACGTGGAATAGAGCGCGAAGCACAGCTGCTCGTCCAGATGCAGCAGGTTGCGGGGCTTGGACTTGGGTGTGCCGGTCTTCATGGTTCGGCAATTTACATAGCGCGCTATTTAATTGCAAGCTATTTTTTGGATACGGCCCGGCAACGCCAATGCGGGGCCCCGGCCTTCATCCACGCTTTCCGTAGAATGCGGACTCTTCATGCGCTGGGGGCGACCGCTTCCGGCGCTGGCCTTGTTTTCACCCTCCATACCCCCACGCCTTCACGATGCGCAAGTCTGCAGTTCCGACGCCTCCCCTGCCCAAGTCCGGTCAGCAGCGCGCGTGGTGGCGTTCCCCCGCCTCACCCTCCGCGCTGGCCTTCCACGTGGCCACTGCCGCGTCCGCTCACACCGCGCCGCTGCTGGTAGTCGCGCGCGACAACCAGGGCGCGCACCAGCTCGAATCCGACCTGCACACGCTGCTGGGCGCGAAGCAATCGGACCTGCCGGTCATCGCCTTCCCGGACTGGGAAACACTGCCCTACGACCTCTTCAGCCCACATCCGGACATCGTCAGCCAGCGACTGGCCGCCCTGCACCGCCTGCCGACGCTCAAGCGCGGCATCGTGATCGTGCCGGTGCAGACGCTGCTGCAGCGGCTTGCGCCGCTCAAGCACGTGGTCGGCGGCAGTTTCGATGTAAGGACCGGGCAGCGGCTGGACCTGGATGCCGAAAAGCGCCGCCTGGAGTCCGCCGGCTACCGCCACGTGCCGCAGGTACTGGATCCCGGTGATTTCGCCGTGCGCGGTGGGTTGCTCGACGTCTATCCAATGGGCGCCGACCAGCCCTTCCGCGTCGAACTGCTGGACGATGAGATCGAAACGATCCGCGCGTTCGATCCCGAATCGCAGCGTTCCCTCGAGAAGATCGACGCCGTGCACCTGCTGCCCGGCCGCGAAGTGCCGCTGAGCGATGCGGCGCTGAAGCGCGCGCTGGACACGCTGCGCGAGCGTTTCGACCTGGACACGCGCCGAAGCGCGCTCTATCAGGACCTGAAGGCAGGGCTCGCACCTCCGGGCATCGAGTACTACCTGCCGCTGTTCTTCGACACGACGTCGACGCTGTTCGATTACCTCGACGCCAACACGCTGCCGGTCATCGCCGACGGCGCGATGGAAGCGGCCGACCAGTTCTGGCAACACACGGGCGAGCGCTATGAACAGCGCCGCCACGACCTGGAACGCCCGCTGCTTCCGCCCGACACGCTGTACGTGTCGCCCGATGGCCTGCGCGAACGCCTCAACGCCGGCGAGCGCGTGGAAGTGTGTGGCGAAGGCCACGCGCAGCGCGAACGCGCGGCGGCGCTGGGCGACCAGCCCGCCCCTTCGCTGCCGATCGCCGCGCGCGATCACGCCACCGCCGATGCGCTCAAGTCGTTCCTGTCGAGTTATCCGGGCCGCGTGCTGATCGCCGCCGATTCGCCGGGCCGTCGCGAGGCATTGATCGAGATCCTGCAAGCGGGCGCGCTCACGCCCGAGGTGGTGGCGGACTTCCCCTCGTTCCTCGGCGCGAGTGACGCATCGCGATTCGCCATCGCCGTGGCGCCGCTGGACGACGGTTTCGCCATCACCGACCCGGCGTTCGTCGTTCTCACCGAACGCCAGCTGTTCCCGGAACGCGCGAGCCAGCCGCGACGCCGTCGCCGCGTCGGCCGCGAGCCCGAAGCGATCATCAAGGACCTGGGCGAGCTCACCGAAGGCGCGCCCATCGTCCATGAAGACCACGGCGTGGGCCGCTATCGCGGGCTGGTGACGTTGGAAGCCGGCGGCATGCCGGCCGAATACCTGGAAATCGAGTACGCCAAGGGCGACCGCCTGTACGTGCCGGTCGCACAGCTGCATCTCATCAACCGCTATTCCGGCGCATCGGAAGAAACCGCACCACTGCATTCGCTCGGCGGCGAGCAGTGGACGAAGGCCAAGCGCAAGGCCGCGGAGAAGGTGCGCGACGTCGCGGCCGAACTGCTGGAGATCCAGGCCAAGCGGCAGGCGCGTGCGGGCCTTGCCATCGACGTGGACCGCTCGGTATACGAACCGTTCGCGGCGGCGTTCCCGTTCGAGGAAACGCCCGACCAGCATTCGGCGATCGAAGCGGTGATCCGCGACCTCGCCTCCAGCCAGCCGATGGACCGCGTGGTCTGCGGCGACGTCGGCTTCGGCAAGACCGAAGTCGCCGTGCGCGCGGCGTTCACCACCGCGATGGGCGGCAAGCAGGTCGCCGTGCTGGTGCCGACGACGCTGCTGGCCGAACAGCATTACCGCAATTTCCGCGACCGTTTCGCCGACTGGCCGATCAAGGTCGAAGTGCTGTCGCGCTTCAAGACCAAGAAGGAAATCGAGACGGAACTGTCGAAGGTGTCCGAAGGCACCATCGACGTCATCGTCGGCACGCACCGTCTGTTGCAGAAGGACGTGCGTTTCAAGGACCTGGGCGCGGTCATCGTCGACGAGGAACAGCGTTTCGGAGTGCGCCAGAAGGAAGCGCTGAAGGCGCTGCGCGCGAACGTGCACCTGCTCACGCTCACCGCGACGCCGATCCCGCGCACGCTCAACATGGCAATGGCGGGCCTGCGCGACCTGTCGATCATCGCCACGCCGCCGGCGCATCGCCTCGCGGTGCAGACCTTCGTCGTGCCGTGGGACGACATGCAGCTGCGCGAGGCGTTCCAGCGCGAGCTTGCACGCGGGGGCCAGGTGTACTTCCTGCACAACGATGTCGAAAGCATCGGCCGCATGCAGCGCGAGTTGCAGGAACTGGTGCCCGAAGCGCGCATCGGCGTGGCGCACGGCCAGATGCCGGAGCGCGAGCTGGAACGGGTGATGCTCGACTTCCACAAGCAGCGCTACAACGTGCTGCTGTCGACGACGATCATCGAATCGGGCATCGACATCCCCAACGCGAACACCATCATCATCAACCGCGCCGACCGCTTCGGCCTGGCGCAGCTCCACCAGCTGCGTGGCCGCGTGGGCCGTTCGCACCACCGTGCGTACGCGTACCTCGTCGTACCCGATCGCAAGGCGATGACCGACGACGCGCGCAAGCGGCTGGATGCGATCGCGGCGATGGACGAACTCGGCGCGGGCTTCACGTTGGCCACGCACGACCTGGAAATCCGCGGCGCCGGCGAACTGCTCGGCGAGGAACAGAGCGGCCAGATGGCCGAGGTCGGTTTCAGCCTCTACACCGAACTGCTGGAACGCGCGGTGCGTTCGATCCGCCAGGGCAAGCTGCCGGACGTGGACATGGTCGAAGCGCGCGGCGCGGAAGTCGAACTGCGCATTCCCGCGCTGATTCCCGACGACTACCTGCCCGACGTGCATACGCGCCTGACGCTGTACAAGCGCATCAGCAGCGCGCGCAACACCGATGAACTGCGCGAGTTGCAGGTGGAGATGATCGACCGCTTCGGACTGCTGCCCGATCCGGCCAAGTACATGTTCGCCGTGGCGGAACTGAAGCTGCGCGCCACCGAGCTTGGCATCCGCAAACTCGACCTGGGCGAGAGCGGCGGACGCGTGCACTTCGTCGAGAAGCCCAACGTCGATCCGATGGCGATCATCCGCCTCATTCAGGGCCAGCCGAAGCTCTACAAGATGGAGGGCCCGGACAAGCTGCGCATGGTGCTGGACCTGCCGGACGCCTCCTCGCGCGTGCTGGCCGCCAAGGGCATCCTCACGGCACTTCAGCCGTCCGCGTGAGGTCGGCTATGGTGGGCGGCATGAAGATGCCGCTCACCGCCCTGCTCCTGTCCTCGTTCCTGTTTCTTTCCGCCTGCGCGTCCGCGCCGGATGCCGCCACGGCGCCGGACGCCGATGCATCGATGACGTTCGTGATCGTGCGCCATGCGGAAAAGGTGCCCGACGGCTCGAAGGATCCACCGCTGACGCAAGCGGGCCTTGCGCGGGCGCAGGCGCTGGCGCAGCGTTTGTCGACGGTGCCGGTGATCGCGGTCTACACCACGCCGTTCCAGCGCACGCGCCAGACCGCGACGCCGACGGCACAGGAACATGGACTGCCGCTGATCGAGTACGACGCGAAGCTGCCGGCCGCCGAATTCGCTGCACAGTTGAAGCAGCGGCACACGGGGCAGACGGTGCTGGTCGTCGGGCACAGCAACACCGTTCCGGATATCGCCGCCGCGCTGTGTTCGTGCGTTGTGGCGCCGATGAGCGAGGCGGAGTACGACCGGTTGATGACGGTGCGGGTGGATGCGTCGGGGCGCGCCGCGTTGGACGTGGCGAAGCAGTAACGCGACGGCTCGGCCCTTGCCTCCCCTGGAATGCAACGAAGCATCCAGGCAACCCGCGACCGGGCATCACCGCGCTGCGATTCTGTCCACCGGGCGGGCAGCGTCCTACAGCTGCGACTCCACCGGCAACCATCGCGCCACCGACGCCATCGCGCGGCGTTTCCAGTCCGCTTCCGGCTCTTCGGTCCAGTTGCGCGGCGGCTTCGCGGCGGCGTCCTCCCAGCGCAGCTCGCCGTTCTCCAGCCACAGTCGATAGCTGTTGTCCTTGCTCACCTTCCACGCATACAGCCGCATCAGGTCGCGCGTGAGTTCGCGGTCGGTGAACAGGATGCCCATCTCGGTATTGAGGTTGATCGAACGCGGGTCGAAGTTGATCGACCCCACGAAGCCCGTGTCGCCGTCGGCCATGAACGCCTTGGTGTGCAGGCTCGCCTCGCTCGACGAGGAACCCAGCAAGCCGCTTCCGCCACCGCCCGGCCCGCGCGCCTTCAGCTCGTACAGTTCGACACCGCCATGCAGCAGCGGCACGCGGTACGGCGCATAGCCGCCATGCACCGCCGCGACGTCGGTGGCGGCCAGCGAGTTGGTGAGAACGCCCACGCGCACACCGCGATCGCGCATGCGCAGCAATGAGGTCACACCTTCGTCGCCCGGCACGAAATACGGCGAACTGATGAACACCTCGTGTTCGGCGGTGACGAACGCCGGCGTGATGTCATCGATCAGCCAGTCGCCGCGACGCGGTGCACCTTCGGCCTTCTGGGGCGGGTCCGAGTACACGTGCGCGTTCGGCGTCCAGCGCGGTTCGCGGCTTCCGTGCAGCAATGCCTCGACACTGGGCGAACGGCGCAGCTGGTCGATGTAGACCGCCGCATCCTTCGAACGGTATTCCAGCACGCCCACGCGACGCAGCCGGTCCAGCGACAGCTCGTCCGCATCGACAAGTTCCGACAACGGAATCGCCGCCGAACTGTTCCAGTACGCGTCGAAGATGCGAGAGGTTTCGCGCACCGGCTCGCCGACCACCGCAAGGTCCGCATCGAGGAAGTTCGATTCCGATGCGGCTCCGAAGTATTCATCGCCGATGTTGCGTCCGCCGACCACGGCGACGCGGCCGTCGGCGATCCAGGCCTTGTTGTGCATGCGCCGGTTGAGGCTGAAGATCCGCAGCGCCATCTCCACGCCGCGCAGGAAATACGACTGCCGCGCACGCGAGGGATTGAACATGCGCACTTCGATGTTGGGATGGCGATCCAGCGCGGCCAGCACGGAGTCCTTCGCGTGCGAGTTCAGGTCGTCCAGCAGCAGCCGCACGCGTACACCGCGATCGGCCGCGCGCAGCACCTCATGCACGATGAGGTTGCCGGTGAGGTCCGGCTTCCAAATATAGTATTGGAGGTCCAGGCTGCGTCCTGCCTCGCGCGCGGTCAGTACGCGCACGGTGTAGGCGTCGAGGTTGTCGGCGATGAGCGAAAGCCCGGCCTGCCCCGGGTGCGCGCGTTCCATCGGCGCGATGACGCGGTCCAGCGGCGTCTGTACCGCGATCGCTTCGATGGCCTGCGAGGGCGCGCCGCGTGCGCGCTGCGCGAATCGTCCATAGCTGTAGAGGGACAGCAGCGAGGCCACCGCAAGTATCAGCACGGCGAGGCCGATCCACCGCAACTTCCGGGTCATGGGAATCCCGCGTTGTGCAATGCGGGGATTCTAGCCACGCGCATTGCAACGATCTTTTCACGGCGCTCACGACGCCGTGGCGTCCAGCGGCTAGACTCCCGCCGTCCTTCACGTTGATGCCGGCTCGATGACCTACCGCACCGCCCTGCTTGTGTCCGCGTTGTTCCTCACCGCCTGCGCCAGCACGCCGAAGGTCGCGCTGCCGGTGGAGGCGCGGCTGCATCCGGGCCAGCGCATGTCGCTGCCCGAAGGCGCATACCTGACCTACATGGGAACCGTCGACGACTCGCGCTGCCCGCCGGACGTGACCTGCATCCACGCCGGCGATGCCAACGTGCGCCTGCAGTTCCTCAAGACCGGTGCGGTACTCGACGTGGAACTGAAGGCGTCCGAACAGGGAAAGCCGCGGGCGATCGGTGCGTGGCGCGTGACGCTGGTCGGCCTTGGCACCGGCCCGCGTCCGCCGGCGACACTGCGCGTGGACGCCGCCGGCCGCTGAGCACGACGCATCGTCCCATGACCGGACGTGCCGCCCCCCGCAGGATGTGACACGCTCGACGGACCCCCACGCCCCGGAGTCCGGCCATGACCCTCATCGTTTCCCCGCGCGTGCACGACCTCGGCGGTTTCCAGGTGCGCCGCGCCGTGCCGAGCATCCAGGCGCGCTCGGTCGGCCCGTTCGTGTTCGTCGACCACATGGGGCCGGCGGTGTTCGAGGTCGGCCGCGGCATCGACGTGCGTCCGCATCCGCACATCGGCCTGGCGACGGTGACGTTCCTGTGGTCGGGCACGATCACGCATCGCGACACGCTGGGCAGCCTGCAGGACATCAATCCGGGCGACGTGAACTGGATGACGGCCGGGCGCGGCATCGCGCATTCCGAACGCACGCCTGCAACGCTGCGCGAACACGAACACCCGCTGCACGGCATGCAGACCTGGGTCGCATTGCCTCGCGGTTCCGAGGAAGCCGACCCGGGCTTCTTCCACCATCCCGCCGCGACCCTGCCGCAGCAGCGGCGCGACGGCAGCTGGCTGCGCGTGGTGGCCGGGCGCGGTTACGGCGAGGAGTCGCCGGTGCGCGTCTACGCGGACACGCTGTACGTCGCGATCGACCTGGAGGCCGATGCGGAACTGGCGCTCGACGACAGCCATCCCCAGCGCGCGCTCTACGTGCTGGAAGGCGACGCGCAGCTGGACGGCGCGGACATCCCGGCGATGCACCTGGTGGTGCTGGACGAGGGGACGCGTCCGAAGCTGCGCGCACGCACGCCGGTGAAGGCGATGCTGCTGGGCGGCGAGCCGCTGGATGGACCGCGCCATCTGTGGTGGAACTTCGTGTCCAGTTCGAAGGAGCGGATCGAACAGGCCAAGCAGGACTGGGTGGACGGGCGCTTCGGGCACGTGCCGGGGGATGACGAGTTCATTCCGTTGCCGGAGCGGTGATTCGTCACGGCCGTCGTCCCGGCGAGGGGCGGATGACGGCAGTCGGGTGGTCGGTGGCCGGCCAACGAGGGTCGGCGCACCAATGGTTTCGCGCGAAACCACTTGTGGGCAGCGGTTTCGTGTGAAATCCCGACCTTCACGCGGCCACGTATGAGCCCCGGGCGACGCCCACGGCCGACCTATAAGCCGGGCGACCTGCCTATTAAGTCTGGTTATTTGTCAAGTGCCGTTTTCTGGACTATGTTCAGTCCAGATCGGCCGTTTCGTCACGCTTTTGCCGGTCACAGGCAGCCCGCCAGGGCTGTTTCGTTGCATGGGGTGTAACGATCAACAGGGGGTTAGTCGTGAAGACGACGGCATTGCGTATGTCGGCCCTGCTCGTGCTCGCCGGAAGCATGGCGGCGGCGCACGCGCAGGATTCTCAGGACGGGGGCAACTGCCCGCAGCTGCCCGCAAGCTCGGGCCTGACGTGGGAATACAAGGCCACCGGCGGTTCCGATTTCTGCCGCGCACTGCGTGCGGACGGTTCCGAAGCGTTCGGCCTGTTCATCTCGCGCAAGGCGAATTTCGAGCCCAAGCGCGGCAATCGCGCCGAACTCGGCGTGATCGATGGGCAGACCGTCTACTGGTACAAGGGCGAACTGGCGACGAAGCCGGACGTGGAAGTCCGCGAGACGCTGGTGGAGCTGCCCGATGGACGCGTCGCGCACATCTGGCTGCAGGCGCAGGCACCCGAGCTGGCTCCTACGCTCAGCCAGGCCCAATCGCTCCGCTTCCCCGCCACGCGCCTGAGCAGCAACTGAGCCCAGCCGCACTGGACGGCCCGTCCGCCCGCGCTGCCGGGCGGAGAGCCGTCAATCGGCGCGCGCGTGCAATCAGCTTGTTTCGCAGTTACCGTCGCTCCTGCCACTCCTAAGATCCGAGACCGTTTTGCCTGCGGCATCACGCAGCGCATGGCGGAATCCCTCAATCCCTGGGCAGGAGAAGTGCAACATGATCAGGAAGCTCGCGGCCGAATTCATCGGCACGTTCTGGTTGGTCCTTGGCGGCTGCGGTAGCGCGGTGCTGGCGGCGAAGTTCGGCGGTGACGGCAATCCTCTGGGCATCGGCCTGCTCGGCGTATCGCTGGCATTCGGCCTGACCGTGCTCACCGGCGCGTACGCGCTGGGTCATATTTCCGGTGGCCATTTCAATCCGGCGGTCAGTTTCGGCCTGTGGGCCGGTGGCCGCTTCCCTGCACGCGAGCTGTTGCCGTACATCATCGTCCAGGTGCTCGGCGGCCTGTTCGCCGGCTTCATCCTGTTCCACATCGCCAGCGGCGCACCGGGCTTCGCGATCGATCCCAACGCGGCCGGCGCCTTCGCCAGCAACGGCTACGGCTCGCATTCGCCGGGCGGTTACAGCCTCAATGCGGCATTCCTGACTGAAATCGTGATGACCGCGATGTTCCTGGTCGTCATCCTCGGCGCCACGCACGCACGCGCGCCGGTGGGCTTCGCGCCGATCGCCATTGGCCTGGCGCTGACGCTGATCCACCTCATCAGCATTCCCGTCACCAATACCTCGGTGAACCCGGCGCGCTCGACGGGTGTTGCGCTGTTCGCAGGTTCCGTCGCGATGTCGCAGTTGTGGCTGTTCTGGGTCGCGCCGATTGCCGGCGGCCTGCTGGGCGGCGTGGTCTACCGCTGGCTCGGTCAGTTCGGACCGGATGTGAAGGGCGCGCCGCGCTGATCGCTGCGTTGTCGATGCAATGAAGAAAGGCCACGCACTGCGTGGCCTTTCGCTTTTGTAGGCCGCCGTCCGGCTTACGAGCGCTCGGCGCTCTCGGCCTTCAGTTGCTTGATGAAATCGCCGATCGGCGCTTTCAACTGCTGCAACAGCGGATCGTCGCGATTGCGCAGCACCGCCTCGCCCAGCAGCTTCAGGCCGACGGCGAATGCCGCCGCTTCGTCCTCGGTGTCGAAGCGGCCGCTGGCGCGTTGCAGTTCGACGATGCGAAACAGGTCATCGTGGTTGCCGTCCTCGAACGTCAGCATGCCGCGCAGCGGCTGGTCCTCGCGCGGCGTGCCGATGTGTTCGACGGTGAAGCGGTAACGGTGTTCGCGCAACGCCATCAGAACTTGCCTTCCTGGAAATCGACGAAGGCCTGCATGATCTGCTCCTTCGTGTTCATCACGAACGGGCCGTAACGCGCGACCGGTTCGCGCAGCGGCCGGCCGGCGACGAGGATCACGCGAAGCCCGCCCTCGCCCGCCTGCAACCGCACGGTGCGACCGCCGACCAGCACGGCGATTTCCTGCGACGCGATCGCCCGCGTCTGCGCGCCTTCACCGATGGAACCGGCGCCCTCGAACGCGTAGGCGAATGCGTTGTGGCCTTCGGGCAGGTCGTGGTCCCACGTCGTGCCCGGCGCGAGTTCGATGTCCAGATACACCGGATCGGTCGCCGGCTGGCGGATCGGCCCGGCGATGTCGCCGACGCGCCCGGCGATCACCTTCACCCGCACGCCGTCGGCCGGCTGCAACTGGGGAATGCGGTCCGGCGCGAATTCCTGGTACTGCGGCTGCGTCATCTTTTCCGCCGCCGGCAGATTCACCCACAGCTGGAATCCGCGCATGCGGCCTTCCTGCTGTTCGGGCATTTCCGAATGCACCAGGCCGCGTCCGGCGGTCATCCACTGCACGCTGCCGGGAACGAGTACGCCTTCGTTGCCGTGGTTGTCCTTGTGGCGCATGCGGCCGTCGAGCATGTAGGTGACGGTTTCGAAGCCGCGGTGCGGATGGTCGGGGAAGCCGGCGAGATAGTCCTCGGGCTGGTCGGTGCCGAACTCATCGAGCATGAGGAACGGATCGAGCATCTCCAGCTGCGGCGTGCCGATCACGCGCGTGAGGCGCACGCCGGCGCCGTCGGAGGCGGGCATGCCGCGCAGGGTGCGGCCGATGTGGGCGAAGTCGGTGCTGCTCATGGGGAGTCTCCTGTTGCCTGCCCGTCAATGTCGGTCCGCGCACGGCAGGCAGCCAGTGCCGTTCGTGGAACGGTCCATGTCCGGGATGCCGGCGGCGCTGGCGTCGTGATACCGCCTGGCGCTGCCTGCGCAGGCCCCGGCGCGTCGTGCAAGAAACCTCGCGCTCCGGGCTCCGGGCTCCGGACTCGGCGCACCGCCTTCTGTAGCCCGGGTACGCGAAGCGCACCCGGGGAAGTGCGCGTGATCCGCGACGCAACCCGGGTGCGGCCTTCGGCCTTACCCGGGCTACACGAGCGCGCCCCGCCGCCGCACGCTCACCACCCCACGCCGATACCCGCACCCGCGCTCTGCTCGCTGCCGCTGAAGGCCGCGCCGATCGACAGCGAGACATTCGGCTTGAGCTGCCGCTGGTAGCCCACCGACAGCGCTTCCTGCCCTTCCGAATACCCCGCGCCGACCGCGACGCGGTTGGTCGTCTGGATGTTCGCCGCGCTGGAGGCCATGTGAATCATCGCGGCATTCATCGCGCCCTGCCGGTTGATGCGACGGTCGGTGTGACGGAACTCGTCCTCCACCTGGCCGCGCAGGTCCTCGATGGCCTGCATCGGCACGGCGACGATCTCCTGCACGCGCGCATCGGTGTACGCGTTGGCCTGGTTGATCGTGGTGACCGACTGCGCCTGCATCTGCTGCACGTTCACCGCGTCCGTCGGGGCACTGCCATCGGCGACGTTGGCGACCTGCCGCTCCGCGCCGGCCGAACCCACCGACACGGTGTTGGCGCGATCGGCCACCGAGTTGGCACCCAGCGCGACGGAGTTGTCGGCGCTCGCCTGCGCGTTGCTGCCGGCGGCGACCGCGTTCGTGCCGGTTGCCGAGGCAGGCGCGGCGTCCTGCGCCGTGAAGCGCGCATCCGCACCATCTCCGCCACCGCCCTGCGACTGGAGGAACTGCAACGCCGAGGCCACGTCGTTGAACACGTTGCCTCCCAGCACGAACTGCGGCGCCACCAGCACGCCGCCCTGGTCCAGGCTTCCATCGCCTACCAGCGCACTGCTTATGCTCTGCAGGCTGCCGTAGAGCTGGCCGCCGTTGATCGCTTCCTGGCTGCCTGCGCCGACCGTTCCGTCGGCGACGTCCACGATCTTGCTGGCGCCCGCGCCGAGGTGGTCCGCACTGAACGCACCGTCGCCCGGGTCCCACAGCAGCGCATCGCCCGCCGAGGTCTGCATCGCACGCAGTTGCGCGACGTTGACCGCGTCGGTGTCCTCGCTACCGGCGGCGACGTGGGTGAGCTTGCGCACCTGCTCCGTCGTTCCGAACGACACTTCGCCGAAGGAGGTCTGGGGCGCGGCCAAACCGAAGGCCGCATAGCCCGCTTGCGCGCCGACGGTTGTGGTCGAGAACGTACCGATGGCCACGGAGAAGTCATGCACGGCCTGCGCGCTGGAACCAATCGCCACGGCAGCGGTAGCGGTGGAACGCGACGTCGCTCCCATCGCGATGCCCGACTCGCGTTCCGTAAGCGCATCCACGCCGACGGCGATGCCGTTGGCCGATTGCGTCTCCACACGCGAACGCAGACCGATGCCGATGCCCTGATTCGCAAGCACCCCAGCCTGGTTGCCGATACCGATGGCTTCGTCGCCGTTGACGATTGCCAACGGGCCGACCGCGATCGAGTTGGCTCCGATCGCGAGCGAATCCGGCAGGGTCGAATTCGCATGGAAGTACATCGAGTCCACGCCCACCAGCCCGCCCAGCGCGCCTTGCAGCTGGCGCATCGTCACTGCATCGTTGGCTTGTGTGCCGTCGGCGACGTTGGTGATCTGCCGGTACGCGGTGTCGGTGCCGACCGACACCGCGCCCAGCAGCGTGCGGTCGGTCGTATCAAACGGGATCTGGTGGATGCCGGCGGGGATCTGCCCGCTCGCCGGTGCGATGGCGCGACCGGAAATCGAGCCCGCGCCCAGCGCGACACCGCCCGGCACCGTCGTGCTCGCGCCGAACCCCAGTGCCGTTCCCTGCGTGGCCGTGATGTTCGTGCCCGCACCGAACGCGGAAGATTGCAGTGCACCGGCCGCGATCACGCTGTCGGCACCCACCGCGGTGCTTTCGTCGGCAAGCACCTGCGCATTGCGGCCAACCGCCGTGTCGGACGGACCCGACGCCAGGCTCAGGTTGCCCACCGCCACGCTGCCCACGCCGTGCGCGAGTGCGTTCTGACCGACGGCGGTGGCGCCGTCGGCGTTGGCGACGCTGCTTGCGCCCAGCGCGGTGGCGTTGGCGGCGGTATCGGCGAAGGCCGCCCAGCCAACCGTCGTGGACTGCGCGCCCTCGGCCGACGCGAGCGCGCCGACCGACGTCGATTGCAGGCCACCGGCGAGGCTGCCCCGTCCCAGAGCAGTGGCGTCTTCTTCCTGCGCCCACGCATCGGTGCCGACCGCCGTGGAGTTGACGCCATCGGCCTCGCTGAACTGCCCCAGCGCCGTCGCCGACGTACCCAGCGCAAGCGCCGTGTTGCCCACTGCCGTGGTGAAGGCCGCCGTCGCCTGCGACTTCGCGCCGAGGGCGGTGGCGTTTTCCGCAGTCGCCTGCGCGCCCGCGCCGGCCGCGACGGACGTGGCGCCGCTGGCCACCGCGTCGTCGGTGCCGTCGTTCAGGCCATCTGCCTTGAAGTAGCGCGTGCTGGCATCGACGACTGCACCGAGCTGGCTGACATTGACGCCGTCGGTTAGCGCCACGCCGGGGGCCACGTTCACCAGCCGGCGCTCGCCGCCGACGATGCCCAGCGACACCGTGTTGGCCTGGTTGGCGACGCTGCCGTTGCCGATGGCGACCGCGTTGACGCCCGAGACGCTGCTGCCGAAGCCCAGCGCCGTGCCCTGCGTGGCCGTGACGATCGTGTTCGCACCGAAGGCCGACGACAAGGTCGCGCCGGTGGCGATGGAGGCGTTCTGGCCGACGGCCGTGCTCTGGTCGGCGCTGACGCGTGCGTTGCGGCCGACGGCGGTGTCGCCGGGGCCGGCGGCGAAACTCGCCGCGCCCAGGGCGACACTGCCGGCGCCCGCCGCCGCACTGCCGCGTCCGCCGGCGAAGGCGTCCACCTGCGAGGCTGCCGAATCCGCGCCAAGCGCCAGCGCGCCGGTCTGCGAGGCGTTGGCCGAACGCCCCAGCGAGGTCGTGTTCGCCGCGGTGGCCTGCGCGTTGTTGCCCACCGCCAACGCTTCGCTCGCGGTCGCGTCGGCCGATTGACCGAGCGCGACGCTGAGCGCGCCGGTGGCGGTGGAGTTCTGCCCCAGAGCCGTGCTCACGTTGCCCTGCGCCAGTGCGGACGTGCCCAGCGCCACCGAATTGCTGCCGATGGCACGCGCGTTCTGGCCGATGGCGCTGGCCTGCGGGCCCTGCGCAGTGGCGGTGGTGCCGAAGGCGACGCTGTTCTGGCCGTTGGCGATGGCGTTTGCGCCGACGGCGGTGGCATCGGAATTGTTGGAGCGGCTGTTGTTGCCGATCGCGATACCGTTGTTGATCGCGGTGCCGCTGGGATCGGTCGCGGCCACTATCGCGTTGGTGCCCATTGCCAATCCGTTGAGCGAGTTCACCTGGCTGTTGTTGCCGATGGAAATGCCGTTGGCCGCCACGGCCGCGATGGCGGCGTTGCTGCCCACCACGATGCTGTCGGTGGCCAGCGTGTTCGACAGGAAGCCGATGGCGATGGTGTTGCCCGCCTGCGCCTGCGCAAGCGTGCCGACGGCGGTGCTGTTGGTCGCGGTGGCGCGCGAGCCCGCGCCCAGCGCGGTGGATGCCTGCTGCGTGGCGCTGGCGTCGAAGCCGTACGCCGCGCTGCCAAGGCCGGTGGCATGCGCGATCGTGCCTACCGCGGTGGCCGCCTGTTCGGTCGCGGTGCTGTTGGAGCCGATCGACACGGCGCCCTGCCCGGTCGATTGCGCCGCCGGGCCAAAGGCGATGGCGCCGGGCCCGGATGCGAGCGTGACTTCGGTGGCGTCGACCACGCCGTCGGCGTTGTTGTCGTTCCAGCCGCCAATCGCCGTGGTGAGCACGCCGGTGGCCGAACTGCGATAACCAATCGCCATGCTGCTCTGCCCGCTGGCGACGACTTCATTACCGACCGCCATGCTGGTGGCGCCGGACGCCTGCGAACCGCCGCCGACGGCGAGCGCGCGGTCGTTGCTGGCATTGGCCGCGATGCCGAACGCCTGCGCGCCGACCGCCACGGCCTCGGCGCCGGTGCCCACGGCCAGGGTCTGGTCGCCCGATGCAGTGGCGAAGGCACCAAGGGCGATCGCCGCGGTGCCTGCCGCGGTGGAGTTGCCACCGTAGGCGGTGGCGCCCGCACCGATGGCCCGTGCGACGGCGCCGGCGGCCACCGTGCCCACGCCCGTCGCTTGCGCATTGTCGGTGCCGTCGTCCAGGCCCTCTGCGACGAAGTACGGCGTGTCCGCGGTGGACCCGATGCCGTCGATCGCCGTGAGCAGCTGGTCCAGGTTCACCGCATCGGTGCCCTGCGTGCCGGCGGAGACGTTGACGATCTGCCGCGTCGCCCCCGTGCTGCCGACCGAAACGCTGTTGTCGCGATCGGCCACGGAACCCGCACCGATCGCCACCGCGTCCTGCGCGGTGACGCTGGCGCTGAACCCCAGCGCGGCGCCGCGCAGACCGCTTACGTTCGATCCGTAACCCAGCGAGGTGCCTTCCTGCGCCGTCACCGTCGCGTTCTCGCCCACGGCGGTGGCGTTGACGGCCGCGGCGGTGGTGGATGCGTTCTCGCCGATGGCGATGCTGTCGTTGCCCGAAGCGTTCGCACCGCTGCCGACGGCCACCACGCCGGGCGCGCCGCCGATGCTGTTGACGCCGACGGACACCGAACGATCGCCCTGCCCCTGCGCGAGGTTGCCGATGGCGACGCTGTCGGTGCCGGTCGTGGTCGCGGAGACGCCCATCGCGGTGCTTCGGTCGCCATTGGCCTGGGCACCGGTGCCGAACGCGCTCGCGCTGTTGCCCGCGACGCTCACCGAGCCGACCGCCGTGGAACTCACGCCATTGGCCGTCGCGTTGAAGCCCACCGCCAGCGCATCGGCGGACAACGCCTGCGCCTGCGTGCCCAGCGCCACGGTGTTGTTCGCGCCCGCGGTTGCGTTGGTGCCGCAGACGAACGCGCCGTTGCCGACGACGATCACCGTCTGGCCGGTGGGCCCGTTGCAGGCTTCCTGCGCCTGCACGGAATGCGGAAGTAAGCCGGCGATGGATATCGCGAGCAGACTGAAGCACAACGAGGCCGATCGCGACGTTGCGTATCGAAGGCAATTCATGGCGCGCTCCCGGATGCACGTGTCGACGCCGCCGGTCGGCGTCGTCCCCCGATGTCATCTGCGCGAGCCCATCACTTAGCGATCACGCGCTGTTGACGTTCGAGCGCAGCGAGAGTTACGCCCCTGCGCGTGGAACGCCGATGAAGAAGCGGTGATAGCGCTAGCGCGCCGTTGTTGCGCGCGCCCGGCACGTTTCCTGGCCGGTTTGCGCGGCGGCGCCGCGCGAAAGGCTCAGCGGCGTGTGATCCGCCAGCAGCGATGGATGCGTGCGTCGCGTTCGAAGTCCGGCGGAATCGTGCGCGCGCTGATGTCCTCGACCTTCGCGAATTCCGCAACACTCGCCTCGTCCAGGCGGAAGCGGCGGAAGTTGTTGGAGAAGTACAGCACGCCGTCGTCCGCCAGGCGCGCAACCGCCGCGCGCAGAAGGCGTACGTGCTGCGCCTGCACGTCGAAGTCCTGCGCGCGCTTGGAGTTCGAGAACGTCGGCGGGTCGCAGAAGATCAGGTCGTACTGGTGCGTGTCCGCTTCCAGCCAGGTCAGCGCATCGGCCTGCACCAGGCGATGGCGCGTGCCGCCAACGTCGTTCTCGCGCAGGTTGTCGGCGCACCATTCCAGGTACGTGGCGGACAGATCGACCGTCGTCGTCAGGCGCGCGTCGCCCACGGCCGCATGCACCGTCGCCGCGCCCGTGTAGCCGAACAGGTTGAGGAAGCGCGTGTCGTGCGCTTCCTCCGCAATGCGCAGGCGCATCGGGCGATGGTCGAGGAACAGGCCGGTATCGAGGTAGTCGAACAGGTTCACGCGCAGCAGCACGTCGCCTTCGCGCACGGTCACGAACTCGCCGCGTGAATCCATCGAACCGTACTTGCTGCCGCCCTTGCCGCGCGCACGCGTCTTCAGCGCGACGTTCTCGCGCGGAACGTCGAACACCTCGCGCGCCGCGGCAAGCAGTTCGTTGAGGCGTCGGCGCTGGACGTTCTCGGGAATTTCCTGCGGCGCGGCGTATTCCTGCACATGCAGGAAGGTGCGCGGGGCCTGCTCGTGCGTGGTGTAGACGTCGATGGCGGCCGCGTATTCCGGGATGTCCGCATCGTAGGCGCGATAGCACGTGACGCCCTCGCGTTCGCGCCAGCGCTTGAGCTTGTGCAGGTTCTTGCGCAGGCGGTTGGCGACCATCTGCGCGCCTTCCGACAGGGTCGGCGCGACTTCGGCGCCGGTTTCATCGGTACGACGGCGCTGCACCGGCGCGATGGGCTCGCACACGATCAGCGTGCATTCGATCGCGCCGTTGAACAGCTGGTACCTCTTCTGCGCGCGCAGGCCGGTGGCGAAGGCCAGTTCCGCGTCGCCGCACAGCAGGCTCGCGCGCCACTGCGGCACCGCGCGCCTGAGCGCATCGCCCAGCGCGCGGTACAGCGCGGGATCGGCGGACAGTCGTGCGTCGTACGGCGGGTTGCAGACGACCAGGCCGTTGGGCGTTTCTTCGTTCGACGCATCGGGCGCGGTGTCGAGCGAGCGGATGTCGCCGACCTTGAAGCTGATGAGCCCGGCAAGTCCTGCCAGCACCGCGTTGTCTTCGGCGGCGCGAATCGCGTGCGGATCGGTGTCGCGACCGAAGAACGCCGGGCGCAGCGAATTCATGCCGGCCGCTTCACGTTTGCGGGCGTCGTCGAGCAGTGCGCTCCACGCGCCCAGGTCGAACGCGCGCCAGCGCGTGGGCGCCTCGTGCCCGTGACGCTGCAATCCAGGCGCGACGTCGGCGGCCATCAGCGCGCCCTCGATCAGCAGCGTGCCGCTGCCGCACATGGGGTCGAGCAGCGATCCGCCCTGCGCGTAGGCCTTCGTCCATTGCCCGCGCATCAGCACGGCGGCGGCGAGGTTTTCCTTCAGCGGCGCCTCGCCCTGCTTCGTGCGCCAGCCGCGACGGTGCATCGGGCCACCGGACAGGTCGATGGAGACGATCGCGCGGCCCTTGCGCAGTACGAGGTTCACGCGCAGGTCGGGCGATTCGACGTCGACGTCCGGACGCGTGCCGCCCCTGGCGCGCATGACATCGACGATGCCGTCCTTCACGCGCTGCGCGGCGTAGCGCGCGTGCGTGATGGCTTCACCCGAGACGTGCGCGTCCACGGCGACGGTGTGCCCCTGTTCGAGATGCTGCGGCCAGTCGATCGCGGCGACGCCGGCGTAGAGCGCGTGTTCGTCCGGGCAGTCGAACTCGGCGATGGGCCACAGCACGCGGCTGGCAAGACGCGACCACAGCACGGCGCGTTGCGCATCGGCGAGCGTGCCTTCGGCGTTGACGCCGGCGATGGCCGCGGTGGCGCGCGCGCAACCCAGTGCGGCCAGCTCGTCGGCGAGCAGGTATTCCAGGCCTTTACCGCAGCTGGCGAAGAACTTCATGACGTTTACTCAGAGCGATGCGAGCAGCGAGGCGAACGCATCCGCGCTCGCTTCGACGTGGTTGGAAAGGCGATGCGTGTCATCGACCAGCAGCAGGCGCGCGCTGCGCGCGTAGGCCCAGGCGACGACGTCGGACGGCGCGATGAGTTCATCGTTCCAGCCGTGGATGATCGAGGTCGGCACGTTCGCGGCGGTGAGGCGCGGCGCCTCGCCCATGCGCACCGGCGGCGCCATCAGGAACAGACCCAGCGTGTCCACCTTCAGCGACACCAGGCCGGAGATGTACGCGCCCAAGCTGGAACCGGCGAGCACCACCGGCCCGCGCGCGGCGGCGGCCTGCGCCAGGCCGAGCAGGCGGTCGACGCGTGCGTGCACGTCGCCGACTTCGCTCACCTCGCGCCTGGCGTCGAGGTCGGTGTAGTCGGGGCGCTCGTGGGTCCAGCCCAGGCGCTCCGCGGCCAGCGCGAGCGCGGCAACCTTGGTGGCTTCCGGGCCGCTCTCGAAGCCGTGGGAAAGAATGCAGTGTCCGCGCGTGCTCATGCTTTGGAGTCTGTGTCGTTGAGGGCGACGACCGCGTCGCCGCGGCGGATGGTGCCGCCTTGCAGGATTCGCGCGCACAGGCCACCGTGGCCGCGCATCGCGTTGAAACCGCCGGCGCCGAGCGCGGCTTCCATGCGCGAGCATGGATCGCAGGCATCGGTGCCTTCCAGCACGACCTCGCCGACGCGGAAGCGCCGGCCCTTCAGCGCCACCAGCGGGATGCCGGAGACGACGAGGTTGCGGCGCAGCGTCGCCGGCGCGATGGACGCATGGCCCGACAGTGCGGCGATCACCGGCAGGTGTTCGGCCTGGATCAGCGTGATGCCGCGCTTGCCGCTGCCGCCGGTGTAGCGGTCGCCAGCCAGTCCCGCGCCGGTTTCGGCGACGACTTCGTCGACTTCGACCATGGCGACGTCGCGCTTCGGGCGCAGGCCGATCCAGTCCACCGCGCCGGCTTGCGGCAGCGTGGCCATCAGCTTGCCGAGCGGCGAGTCGGCGGGCGGGAGTTTCATGGGCGGTTCCGGGGGGCGGACCGCGACGGGCGCGGGGAGGAGATCGACGCCGCGCCGGGCGCGCGGGAGGCGAATGGTAGCATCCGGCCCCATGTCGACCGCCTTTCCGGCCCCGCCCATCGCCTTCGATCCGCTGCCCTACCAGGAGCGGCTGGACGCGCGCGAGCTGGATGCGATCGACCTGGTCGTCATCCACTGCACGGAGCTGCCGGACCTGCCGATGGCGCGGCGCTTCGGCGAAGAGGTGCTGTACGAAACCTCGCTCACCGGCAACAGCGGCCACTTCTACATCGACCGCGACGGCAGCGTGCACCAGTACGTCGCGCTGGACCGCATCGCCCACCACGTGCGCGGGCACAACACGCGCGCGGTCGGAATCGAGCTGGTGAACCGCGGCCGCTATCCCGATTGGCTGATGGCTTCGCACCAGGGGATGGACGAGCCGTACACGCCGGCGCAGATCGACGCGTTGATCGCGCTGCTGCGCTGGCTGGAAGGGGAACTGCCGTCGCTGCGCACGATCGCGGGGCACGAGGACCTGGACACGACGGAAGTCCGCGCGACCGACGATCCGGACGTGCTGGTGCGGCGCAAGCGCGATCCGGGGCCGCTGTTTCCGTGGGATGCGGTGATGGCGGCGGTTGGGTTGGTGCGGGTGCCCTGAAGGCGTCGGCAAGCACCTCACCGTCATTCCAGCGAAAGCTGGAACCCATTTTGATTTCTGAAAAGCGAAGATCGCGAACGCAGCCGCGCTTGCCTTCCCGGCCCGAACGCACAGCGTTCGGGCGTTCGAAGGGGCGCGAACCGGTGGTTCGCAAGCGGCCCCTTCGCACCCCCCGGTTATACTTCCACCCCGCCTCCAGCAAAGCCCACGCATGACCGCGCCCGCCAACGAGCAAGTCGTTCACGAACTGGTCGAACTGCTATCGCTGGAGCGGCTGGAGGACAACCTCTTCCGTGGGCAGAGCCGCGACATCGGCACCAAGTATGTGTTCGGCGGGCAGGTGCTCGGCCAGGCGCTGTCGGCCGCGCAGGCGACGATGCAGGCGCCGCGCGCCGCGCATTCGCTGCACGCCTACTTCCTGCGCGCCGGCGACATCGCCGCGCCCATCGTCTACCAGATCGACCGCACCCGCGACGGCGGCAGCTTCTCGGTGCGCCGCATCACCGCCATCCAGCACGGCGAGGTGATCTTTTTCATGGCCGCCTCGTTCCAGCAGGAAGAGGCCGCCGCCGAACACCAGCTGTCGATGCCCGAGGTCCCCAAGCCGGAGGACATCGAACCCGCGCCCGCCGTGCCCGAGCACGTCATGGCAACGCTGCCCATCAAGGTGCAGCGCTGGCTCTCGCGCCGCGGACCGTTCGAGTTGCGCCATGTCTACCCGCGCGACGAGCTCAACCCGCCCAAGCGCCCGCCCTACCAGCAGTTCTGGTTCCGCCTGACCGAACGCGTCGGCGATGCGCCGGAACTGCACCGTGCCCTGCTCGCCTACGCGTCCGACTTCCACCTGCTGGGCACGGCGACGTTCCCGCACGGTGTGAGCTACTACCAGCCCAACGTGCAGATGGCGTCCCTCGACCATGCGCTGTGGTTCCATCGCCCGTTCCGCGCCGACGACTGGCTGCTCTATTCGATGGACAGCCCCACCGTGCAGAGCAGCCGCGGCCTGGCGCGCGGGCAGATCTTCGACCGCGACGGCCACCTGGTGGCGAGCACCGCGCAGGAAGGCCTGATCCGCGTGGTGAAGGACGCCGCCGCGGCCGCGCACGTGCCGGCGAAGGAATGACATGAGGCAGGTATTCAGCAGCCAGCGGCTTGAGAACGTCGAGTCCGTCGCGCAGATGCTGCGCGATGCGGACATCGAGGTGCGCATCACCAACGGGCGTTCGTACAAGGGCGCGCGTCGCGGCACGTTCAGCTACAGCGAGGCCGATGCGGGCGGTCCGAAGCCGGCGGTGTGGGTGGTGCGTTCGGACGACACGGTGAAGGCGCGCCAGATCCTGCGCGAAGCCGGCCTGCTGGAATCCACGCGCGAGAGTTTTGCCGGACCGAGTTTCCGGCTCAATTCGGAAGAAGCGCCGGCGCATGCGAAGTCCAAGACGCGCGCGTTGCGTTTCAAGCTGGTGTTGATCGCGGGCATCGTCGTTGTCGGCGCGCTGGCGATCCGGCACGCGGTGAACCTCGACATCGCCGGCGAGGCGCTGAAGACGCATCCGCTGGACGGCTCGACCGCGCAGATCCCGCAGCCGCTCGCGGCGGCGGTGTTCGCCCAGGAGTTGCCGCAGACGCACATCGACGTGGTGTGCCTGTCGATCGACGGGAAGGATGCGTCGCCGGAGATGATCCAGGCGCTGCAGCCGCTACTGCTGCAGCCGCGTCGCCGCGAACTGGTGGCCGCGTCGCAGTGCGTGCGCACCGCCGATGACGAAGTCGGCAGCAGCCAGCGCGGCACCGGCAAGCCTGCGGTGATCGTCGACGTGCACGGGTTCCGTCCGCAGTCGCGCGACGAAGAAGAACGTGTGACGGGCACGCTGGAAATCAGCGCCTACCACCATCGTCTGTCGGGTTCGTACAAGACGCTGGAAGTGAAGCAGACGCAGGACGGCTGGCAGGTGGGGCGGACGTTGAAGCACGTGGCGATGTGATCGCTACGACCCTTCTCCCGCGGGCGGGAGAAGGTGCCCAGGTCGGATGAGCGACCCGCCTCCCGACACCAGCGCGTTTCGCCCTCACCCCAACCCCTCTCCCGCAACCAGGAGAGGGGCTCAAGCGATCAACGCTTGTGCGGCGCCAGGTCCGCCTGCGTCAGGAAACCGTCGCGATCCTCGTCCATGAAGGCGAACGCCTTCTCCAGGCGCGGCATCTTCTCGCTGACTTCCACGCGGCTGAGCTTGCCATCCTTGTTGAGGTCGGCGGCGGCGAAGCGTTCCTGCGCACGCTTGGCGCGTTCGGCTTCATGCAGCGGGCGCATGCGCTCTTGGTACTTCGTCAACTCGCTGCGCACGATGTAACCGTCGCGATTGGCGTCGATGTCGGCGAACTTCTCGCCGATGAAGCGCAGCGAGCCCGCTTCGGTGCGGCTGATGCGGCCATCGCCGTCGGTGTCGGCCTTCACGATGCGGTCCATGCCGTCGCCATGGCCGCGATGGCCGTGGCCGCCGCGATGCGGACGTTCGGACGCGTCGAGCTTGCCGTCGCGGTTCTTGTCGAGCTGGTCGAAGGACGCCGCCAGGCGCGGGCTCGCGGCGGCTTCGGTGCGGTCGATGACACCGTCGTTGTTGACGTCGATCTTCGGACGCGTCGCGCCCGCCTGCGGCGCGGCGATGGCGGCGCCGGCAACGGTCGCGGCGACGGCGGTGGCAAGCAGAACGGACAGGGTCGTGCGGGTCATGGAATGCTCCTGGGGGCGGCACCGGATGGCGCCGATGTCCAGTCAACGCGCGTTGCCCGAGCGGGTTGACGTCGCGGCGGCCGTGTTCAGTCGCGCGACAGCGTTGCCCTCACGTCCGTCGGCGCTATGCTGCGTCCATGGGCACCGAACCGCAGGACAGCGACGACCTGCGCCTGTTCCACACGGGCGAACACGCATGCGGCTACTGGCCGGAGCGTTCAGCGCGCGACCTGGTGCTCGACCCGCGCGATCCGCGCCTGCGTCACTGGTATCCGCACGCGCTCAGCTGGGGCTTCCGCCGTTCGGGCGACATCGTCTACCGCCCGCACTGCGCCGGCTGCCGCGCCTGCGTGGCAGTGCGCATTCCCGTGGACCGCTTCGTGCCCGACCGCAGCCAGCGCCGGTGCCTGGCCCGCAATGCGCGCGTCGAAATGCGCGTGCTCCCGGCGCATCGCACGGCCGAACAGCTCGCGCTCTACCGCCGCTACCTCGCCTCGCGCCACGCCGGCGGCGGCATGGACGGGCACGGCGCCTCGGAATTCGACCAGTTCCTGATCGGCAGCTGGAGCGAAGGCCGTTTCCTCGAACTGCGCGAACCCTCGCCGCAGGGCCCGGGCAAGCTGCTCGCCGTGGCCGTCACCGATTGCACCGAAGTCTCGCTCTCGGCCGTCTACACCTTCTACGAGCCCGACGAAGCCGACCGCGGGCTGGGCACGCTGTCGATCCTGCGGCAGATCGAATGGGCCCGGCGCGAACGCCGCCGCCACGTGTACCTGGGTTACTGGATCGACGGCCACCCGAAGATGGACTACAAGCGGCGCTTCCGGCCGCTGGAGGCCTTCGACGGCCGGCAATGGCACGACCTGCCCTGAGCCCCACCCCAGGTCGGGTATCGCCACACGCTGTCATCCGGCGTGCGCGGGCGCGTGACAGAATCGCGCGATGTCCAGACTCCCACTACTCCTCGCAGCGCCCTTGGCGCTGCTGCTTTCCGGCTGCATGCAGGTCAACGTCAAGGGCGATCCCGACGCGTGGGCGCGCGCGATGAGCGCTGATGCGACCTTGCGCGTGGCGACCTACAACACCTCGCTCTACGACGACGACACCGGTGGGCTGATTCGTCGCCTTGAATCCGGCGACGGCGGCGCGCGGAAGATCGCCGCCGTGCTGCAGCGCGTGCGTCCGGACCTGGTGCTGCTCAACGAATTCGATTTCGACCAGGAAGGTCGCGCGGCCGATCTGTTCCAGCAGCATTACCTGGAAGTCGCGCAGCCCGGCGGCGGCGATCCGCTGCGCTATGCGTATCGCTACCTGGCACCGGTGAACACCGGCGTGCCCAGCGGACTGGACCTTGATCGCAACGGCGCCGCCGGCGGCGAAGGTCGCAACCGTGGCAACGATGCGTGGGGCTACGGGCTGCACCCTGGCCAGTACGGCATGCTCGTGCTGTCGAAGTACCCGATCGACGCCGAACAGGTGCGCACGTTCCAGCTTCTCAAGTGGAGCGCCCTGCCCGGCGCGCGCCAGCCGGTGGATCCGAAGACGAACATGCCGTGGTATCCGGCGGAGACCTGGGCGCAGCTGCGCCTGTCGTCGAAATCGCACTGGGACGTGCCGGTGCAAACGCCGTCGGGCGTGGTGCATTTCCTCGTGTCGCATCCGACGCCGCCGGTGTTCGACGGCCCGGAGGATCGCAACGGCGCGCGCAACGCGGACGAGATCGGCTTGTGGTCGCACTACCTGTCGGGCGGGCAGACACCATGGCTGTGCGACGACCGCGGGCGTTGCGGCGGCTTGGCAGGCGGTGCGCGGTTCGTGATCGCAGGCGATCTCAACAACGACCCGGTCGATGGCGATGGCCGCCACGAGGCGATCGTCGAACTGCTCGAACACCCGCGCGTGCTGCGCTACGCCACGCCGCGCAGCGAAGGTGCAGCGGAAAAGACCGCGCAGTACGCGGCAGCGGGCGTGGTGCATCGCGGCGCGCCGGCGCACGCGACCGGCGACTTCGGCCCGAAGGCCGGCACGATGCGGCTGGACTACGTGCTGCCGTCGGTGGGTTTCGCGCTGAAGGCAAGCGGCGTGTTCTGGCCCGCATCGACGGCACCGGAAGCGGCGATCGCCGATGGCAGCGACCATCACCTGGTGTGGGTGGATCTGCAGCCGGGGCCGTAAGCTTCGCCCAGGCGATGGCGTGGGGCGAGCGGGTTGCCGCGCATGCAATCATCGGTATCGCCCAGGCGAGTGCGCGCTGCGCTCGTCCAGTCCAAACGCAAGCAGGGACCTCGATGAAGAAGCGAATTGGCGTTGCCCTGAGCCGCTTGGGCTTTGGGAGGATTTCCGCGGGCGAGTATCAGGCGAACCTGAGCGGCCTCAACATCCTGTTCGGCGCAGTGCTGGGGTTCGTCCTCACCGGGACGGAGACACTCGACGAATGGAAGTTCGGGTTCGTGCTGCTGACCCTGGCGGCCTTCGTGGTGTCCATCCTGTACATCTCGCACAGCCGGCACCGGCTCGTGTACGCGATTGCCACGCTGATCGGCGCCATGATGCTTCCCGAACTGATCGACTGGGCACTGGACGGTCACGGCCTGTTGCCGGACAAGGTTCGCCCGACGTTGGTGGTGTGGACCGTCATGACCATCCTGGTGGAGTTCTGGGGCCGGGATAGCCGCGAGCGCGCTCCGGCGTGAGCGCTCGCTCCAACCGGATTGTCTGACGTCCGCGTCGCGCGCCGGGCTCCGCTCAGCCCTCTGGCGGCAGCTTCCCGATCACCGGCGGCGTCGGATCCAGCGACGGCGGCGTGAACTCCACCGGCATCGACACCGGCTGCGCCGAGGCGAGCGGCGTCGGTGGCAGCGCGATGGTTGCGCCCGGCTCCGCAACGGCCTGCACGCGCGGGCCGAAGCCGAACATCGCATCGCTGCGCGCCGACACGATCATGCGCACCATGCCCGTCGGGATCATCAGTTCGATCTCGACCTCCTGCCCCTCGGCGGTGCGCCCGGTCAAGGTCATGTCGATCAGCGCGCCGCCGGTGTCGATGGCGCCGCACAACACGTGCGGGCCGTGCGGGCCGTCGTGCAGGTACGGGCGGATCGCCTCGCCCAGGATTTCCAGCGCCTGCGGATACAGGAACACCGCGTAGCCGAGGAAGCGGTCGCGTTTGGTTTCGTCAGCCATGGCCGCCTCAGCGCAGTTCGAAGGTGAGTGCGGCGGCGGCATCGCGGGCACGCTCGCGTGCGGACTCGATGTCCCCGCCCAGCGCCAGCGTCACCGCCACGCGGCGATGCCCTTCCACGCGCGGCTTGCCGAACAGGCGCAGCTGCGTGTCGGTCTGCTCCAGCGCCTTGTCGACATCGGAAAACACCGGCACGCCATGCCCATGCGCGAGCACCGCGCACGAAGCCGCCGCGCCGTACTGGCGGATCGACGGAACCGGCAGGCCGAGGATCGCGCGCGCATGCAGCGCGAACTCGCTCAGGTCCTGCGAGATCAGCGTGACCAGGCCCGTGTCGTGCGGACGCGGCGAGACTTCGCTGAACCACACCTCGTCGCCTTTCACGAACAACTCGACGCCGAACACGCCCCAGCCGCCGAGGTCGTCGGTGATGGCACGCGCGATCTGTTGCGAACGCTCCAGCGCGCGCGCCGACATCGCCTGCGGTTGCCAGCTTTCGCGATAGTCGCCGTCGCGCTGCAGATGGCCGATCGGTGCGCAGAACGTGGTGCCGCCGGCGTGGCGCACCGTCAGCAGGGTGATCTCGTACTCGAAGTCGACGAAGCCTTCGACGATGACGCGTCCGGCGCCGGCGCGGCCGCCGGTCTGCGCGTAGTCCCACGCCTTGTCGATGTCGGCGTCGCTCCGCACCAGGCTCTGGCCCTTGCCGGAGGACGACATCACCGGCTTCACCACGCACGGCACGCCGATTTCGGCCACCGCGGCGCGGTAGTCCTCGAGCGTGTCGACGAAACGATACGGCGAGGTGGGCAGGCCGAGCGTTTCGGCGGCGAGGCGGCGGATGCCTTCGCGGTCCATCGTCAGCCGTGCGGCGCGGGCCGTCGGGATCACGCGCACGTCGCTGCCGCGCGCCTGGAACTCGCGTTCCAGCTCGACCAGCGTCTGCGTGTGGATGGCCTCGATCTCCGGCACGATCAGGTGCGGGCGTTCCAGCGCGATCAATGCGCGGACCGCGGCGCCATCGAGCATGTCCAGCACGTGGCTGCGGTGCGCGACCTGCATCGCCGGCGCGTCGGCGTAGCGGTCGGCGGCGATGACTTCCACGCCGAAGCGCTGCAGCTCGATCGCCACTTCCTTGCCCAGTTCGCCCGAACCGAGCAGGAGCACGCGCAAACCGTGCGGGGACAAGGGCGTGCCGATCGTGACCATGCGCAATCCGGGGGAAGTGGGAGGCGGCCAGTGTACCGGTGGGCGGCGCGGCAGGACCTGCCGTCGAACAGAAGCCGTCAATGAGCCTGTTCGAACAAATGCGGGCTGTCGGCCCGGCGCGTCGGCGTGCGATCCTTGCCCGCGATGCCCGGCCCCCACCCGCGCTTGTTGATCCGATGGATGGTCGTCGCGCTCGCGATGGCGCTGTCGGCGTGCTCGCGTGAAGCGCAAACGCCGCGTGCGCCCGAGCACGGCACGCGCCTGGCCGGCGTGCTGCTGGACCCGCAGATGGACGAGATCAGCGGGCTGGCGGCCTCGCGCCGCCATCGCGACGTGCTGTGGATGCATGACGACGGCGGCAATCCCGAACGCCTGTTCGCGGTGAGCACCAACGGCACGCGCCTGGCGACGCTGCGCGTGGAAGGCGTCACCAAGACCGACTGGGAAGACATCGCGTCATTCGAACTGGACGGCAAGGCGTACCTGCTGATCGCCGACACCGGCGACAACGGTGGGCTTCGGCGCAGCCTGCAACTGCACATCATCGAAGAGCCGGAGAAGCTGGAGAACGCGCGCCTCCGTCCCGCATGGTCCATCGCGTTCCGCTGGCCCGATGGCGCCCGCGACTGCGAGGCCGTCGCCGTTGATGCAGAGCGCGAGCAGGTGCTGCTGATCTCGAAGAAGCGCCAGCCACCCGAGTTGTTCTCGCTGCCCCTGCGGCCACCTTCGGGGACCGCCCTGCAGACGGCGCAGAAGCTGGCGACGCTGGCCGGCGTTCCGCAGCCCAGCGCCGAAGCGCTCAAGCGCAGCCCGCAACGCGCGCGGCTGGACAGCCAGGTCACCGCGGCCGACATCTCGCCCGATCACCGCACGATGGCGGTGATGACCTACCGCTGGCTCCTGCTTTACCCGCGCCTGGGCGATGAGGGCTGGGGCGATGCGGTGTCGCGAACGCCGCGGTTCCAGCCCCTGCCCTGGCTGCCGCAGGCCGAAGCGCTGGGCTGGAGTGCCGACGGCACGGCGCTCTATGCCACCGGCGAGTTCATCCCGGCCCCGCTCTACCGGATCGCCCACTGACGCCGCCCGTCGGCAGACTCACCGGCTCCGATTGCGCCGCTTGATATCTTTCTGATATCACTTATCCATCGAAGAATGGAGGCGCACCGATGAAAGAGAACCCCATCCGCTCCCTGTCGGGGATTCCCATCCTGCTGGTGTTGCTCGCGCTGCTGGCGTTGGCCGGCTGGCTGCTGCTGACCGGCTTCGGGATTGCCGGCGACGACCCCTCCGGCTCGCGCATCGCCGGCGCCCTCGTGCTGGGGCTGGCGAGCTTCGTGTCGCTGTTCGGCCTGTACATGGTCGAACCGAACCAGGCCGCGGTACTGAGCCTGTTCGGCAAGTACGTGGGCACGGTGAAGGAGAACGGCCTGCGCTGGAACAACCCCTTCTACGCCAAGCGGCGCGTCAGCCAGCGCGTGCGCAACTTCGAGAGCGGCAAGCTCAAGGTCAACGAGCTGGACGGCAGTCCGATCGAGATCGCCGCCGTCATCGTCTGGCAGGTCATCGACAGCGCCGAGGCGGTCTACAACGTCGACGACTACGAGAGCTTCGTGCACATCCAGTCCGAGTCGGCCCTGCGCGCGATGGCGACGAGCTACCCGTACGACCAGCACGAGGAAGGACAGCTCGCCCTGCGCAGCCATGCGGCGGAAATCAGCCAGCACCTGCAGGACGAACTCGCCGAGCGCCTGGCCGACGCCGGTGTGCGCGTGATCGATGCGCGCATCAGCCACCTCGCCTACGCGCCGGAAATCGCCCAGGCGATGCTCCAGCGCCAGCAGGCCAATGCGATCATCGCCGCGCGCACGCGGATCGTCGCCGGCGCGGTGGGGATGGTGGAAATGGCGTTGGCGGAATTGCAGAAGAACGGCGTGGTCACGCTGGACGAGGAGCGCAAGGCGCACATGGTCAGCAACCTGCTGGTGGTGCTGTGCGGCGAACGCGGCACGCAACCGATCGTCAACGCCGGCACGTTGTACTGAGGCGATGATGCTTGTCGATTACGTGATCCCCGCCCTCCTCGCGGCCAGCAGCCTGCCCGCCTTCGTCGCCGCGAAGCTGATGTCGCGCGGCCGCCCGCACGGCGCGCCCGTGCCGCCGCTGGTGCTGCTGATGCGGCTGGTCGGTTTCGCGATCCTCGCAGGCGCCGTCGGTTTGTTGTGGGCCGGCGAGGATGGAACGCGCAGGCTGGCGGTGATCGTCGCGATGGTCGTGGCGGTCAATGGCCTTGGGCTGGTGCTGCTGGTCAAGCTCGGCCGCGGCCGGTCCGGCGGCGGGCCACGCTGACGTGAGCGAGAAAAAGGCCTTCCCGCTGCGCATCAACGCCGACGTACTCGTCGCCGCGCAGCGCTGGGCGGACGACGAGTTGCGCAGCGTCAACGCGCAGATCGAATACGTGTTGCGCGATGCGCTGCGCAAGGCCGGGCGGTTGCCGGGGCATACTTCACCACCTGATCCCGACCCCGCATCCGACGAGGAATCGACGTGAACCAGTGGACGTACCACGTGTTGGAAATCGTGCCGCGCATGATCGGCCCGGCCGTGAGCGAGCGACTGCAGGAAGAGCTCAACCGCCTGGGCCAGGACGGCTGGGAACTGGTCAGCGTGATGGCGGTGACGCCGTTCGACCACCTGCGCTGCGTACTCAAGCGCCCGGCCTGACGGGCCCGCGGGTGCATCCCCGCACCCGCCCCGCTACCCTGTCCGCATGCGCGGCCCCGTCCCCCTGAAAACCGCCCTGGTCAACACGCCCCGGATCGAGATCTGGCCGGCCGGGCTTCTGCGTGCGCATGGCAATTTCGATGCCCGCGCGCTCTCCCGCGCCCGACATGTGCTGAGGCGCAAGCGCGATGGCCAGTACCTCGCCGCGGACCTGCCCGAAGGCCTGCTGGCGCTGGTGCCGCGCCTGCGCGGCGAGCCCGGGCTGGATGAAGCGCTCGACCGGCTGGACGCGGCGCCCGCGCATCGCCGCGCCGGCCTGGAACACGTGCACGAACTTCCGCTGGACCGGCTGGAAGAACGCCTCGAACAGCTCGGCCTGGACCACGCCTATGGCGAGCGCACCGGGCTGGAACTGGTCGCCGAACCCGACTGGCTCGCCTTCGCCGGTTTCGACCGTTATCGCCGGGCCCTGTGGCTGCACGTGGACGCCGCGCGCGCCTGGCTGCACCTGCGCGAAGCCGCGCTGCGCGAGGACGTGGTGCTCGAGGCGATCTCCGGCTATCGCAGCCACGATTACCAGCTGGGCATTTTCGAACGCAAGCTCGCGCGCGGGCTGAGCGTGGAAGAGATCCTCACCGTCAACGCGGCGCCCGGATACAGCGAGCATCACTCCGGCCTCGCGCTCGACATCGGTGCACCCGACGAGGCGCCCGCCGAGGAATCCTTCGAACGCACGCGCGCCTTCGCCTGGCTGCGCGACAATGCCGGCGGCCATGGTTTCGTCATGACCTACCCGCGCGACAACCCGCATGGCATCGTCTACGAGCCGTGGCACTGGGCGTATCGACCCGAGTAACGGGCGGCTCGTCGAGTCGCCACGCGCTGTACCCACTTTCTTCCCGATTCCATGCCCACGACCTTCCGTACGCTCGCCGACGGCGCAGCGCAGCGCGACAACAACTTCAATCTGATTCGGCTGTTCGCGGCATGGCTGGTGATCTACGGGCATTCGTACGCAGTCACCGCGTCGACCGGGCAGGACCTCGTCACGCGACTGGTGCAGGTCCGCTTCTCCGGCTCGATCGCGGTGGACATGTTCTTCGTGATCAGCGGCTTCCTCATCGCCGCCAGTTTCGAACGCAACCGCCTGCGCGATTACCTCGCCGCGCGCGCGTTGCGGATCTTCCCGGCGCTGATCGTCTGCGTGTCGCTGAGCGTGTTCGTGCTGGGCGCGCTGCTGACGACCTCACCCGACTACTGGCAGTCCTCGCAGACGTGGAAATACCTGCTGCGCAACATCACGCTCGACAAGGCGCAGTACTTCCTGCCGGGCGTTTTCGAGGATCTGCCCAGCAAGGCGATCAACGGCTCGATCTGGTCGCTGCCGGTGGAGTTCCGCCTCTACCTGTTGCTGGCCGTACTGGGCATGGCGCGGATACTGCACGGCTGGCGCTACAACACGCTCGCCGTGGCCGGACTGTTCGCAGGCTTCGCACTGATCGACGTGCAGGCATTGCCACCATGGAAGGTCGCGAACCTGTGGTGCCTGGCATTCTTCGCGACGGGCGTGTTCGCATGGGTGAATCGCGCGCGCATTCCGCTGTCCTGGCCGCTGCTGGTGGCGGCGATCGGCATTGCGGCGGCGATGCGCGGCACGACGCATGGCTACGTGGCGTATTTCGTCGCGCTGTCGTACTCGACGTTCTTCGTAGCCTACGTGCCGAAGCTGCCGCGGATCCGGCACCACGACATCTCATACGGCCTCTACCTCTACGGCTGGCCGTCGCAGCAGCTGGTGCTGCACTTCGCGCCCGGTAGCAGCCCGTTGCTCGTGACGGTCTGGGCGACGCTGATCGCCGGCACGCTGGCCACGCTGTCGTGGCGCTTCATCGAGCGACCGGCGCTACGATTCAAGCGCAGGCGCGATGGCGCACCGGCGCCTGTCGCGGCGGACGCCGCATCCGAACCGCCGCTGGACGCTATTCGCGATCCAGCGTGATGCGCGTGCCGGCGACCGTCTTCTGGGTGATGGTCAGGTCGAAGTCGGAGCCGCCGCTGCGTTTCTTCAGCAGCACGTCCTCGCCGTCGTCGATTTCGATCTTGTAGTGGTCGCCGCCCAGCTTGGCGCGCAGGGTGTCGCGGATGAGCCGGGCGATGTGGTTCTCACCGGCTCCCTTCGGAACCTGCACGGTGATGTCGACCGGCGGCGACTTGGTCGGGGCGACGTGGAAGACGACGACGCCGTCGCTGTCGGCATCGCTGCTGACCTGGATGCGCCATTTGTTGGACGGTGCCGCCAGCGCGAGCGCGGGGCACAACACAAGCAGCAAGGCAAGGCGATGGAGCGATCGCATGAGCAACCCCCTTTGCGGATGACGACACGGCGGCCGTCCACGACGCGAATCTAGGCACGCCCGGCGTCATGCCGGCGTCGCGATCGCGGGGGGGCGCTTTCAGTCCTGCGAACGCTTCGTCGGCGCCTTCGCGGCCACCGCGAAGTCGGCGATGCGCCACAGGTACAGGCTGGCGTAGGTGCGGTACGGGCCCCAGCGCTCACCCAGCTCGGCCAGCGTCTTCGGGGCGGGCATGGCGTCCAGCCCGTCCACGCGCTGGGCGCCCTTGCGGATGCCCAGGTCGTCCGTGGGCAGCACATCGGGCCGGCCGAGGCGGAACATCAGCATCATCTCGACCGTCCAGCGACCGATGCCGCGCACTGGCACCAGCGCCTGCACGATGGCGTCGTTGTCCATCACGCTCATGCGGCGAAGGTCGGGGATCTCGCCCCTGGCCTCGCGCGCGGCGAGGTCACGCAGGGCCAGCGTCTTGTTCCCGGACACGCCGCACGCACGAAGGCCGGCATCGTCGATGCGCGCGAGCGTGTCGGCGTGGAACCGCGTCGCGGCGATGGCCGTCTCCACGCGTCCGACGATCGTCGCCGCCGCCTTGCCGCTGAGCTGCTGGTAGAGGATCGCCCGCGCCAGCGCGTCGACCGGATCGAACGCTTTACGCCAGCGCGGATCGGGGTCGATCGGCCCGATCGTCTTCATCCAGCGCGCGAGCTTGCGGTCGCGCCTGACCAGGTGCGCGTGCGCCGCGTCGGTATCGAATCCGCGCGAGAAACGGGGCACTTCAGCGCCTCAGGGCGTCGATGGCGTACAGCACCCACGCCAGGATCATCACGCTGCCGCCGATGGGCGCGAAGCGCGTGGACATGCTGGCGAACACGGCGCCTGCGAGGCTGCCGGAAAACAGGATCGTCCCCACGAGCAGCAGCACCAGCGCCAGCGTGCGGAACATGCGCGGCCGCCGCGGCACGAGCGCAGCCAGTGCGATGCCATGGCCGAAAGCGAACAACGCGGCGCTGTGAAGGCGCTGTGCGTCTTCGGCCTGCGCGGCGTGCGCGGCATAGGCCGACAGCGCGACCGCGGCCGCGGCCAGCAACGCGCCGGCTGCGGCGATCAGGCGCGCAGGCAGCGGCAAGTGATGCGTGCTCGGATAGAGGCTCATGCGGGGTCGTCCCTATGCGCCGATGCAACCGCGCGAATGGAGCACCTTACCGCCTGCCCGCGGGGTCGCCAAATCCGGCGGTGGCGGCACGATCGTCCGCAAGCGGGTCAAGCCGGTACCGAACAGCTTTCGCCTGCACAAAAAAAAACGCGCCGCGGAATCCGCGGCGCGTTCGATGAAGCGTTGTCGGCGTGAGCCGGGCGTCTTACTTGACGGCCCAGAACACGTCGAAGGTGCCTTCCTCGGTGAAGGCCGCCGGCACGCCGCCGGTCCAGGCCTCGTACGGACGTTCGACCGTCTCGTAGCCGTGGGTCAGCGCCCAGCCGCGCAGTGCATCGCGCACCTTCGGCAGGTTGGCCATGTGGCCCTTGAAGCCCGGAACGATCGCGACGCGGGCCGGCTCGTTGAACACGGCGGTGACCGGGCCTTCCAGCTTGATGTCCAGCTTCTCGCTGCCGTCGGCGGCGCCGATCTTCTTGACCGGCTGGGCGACGTCGAAGGAATACATCTCAGCGCCGAACTCGTTGGTCACGATGCGGACCGGACCGGCCGGCTCAAGACCATTGGCGGCCATGACCTTCTTGATCCACTCCATGTTCGAGTTGATCTGGCCCATGACCTTCTCGTTGGTGCGCTCCACCGCGGCGGTGACGACCAGCAGGTTTTCGGCCGGACGATCGACGATCTTCGGCGCCTTGGACGGGTCTGCCTTGCTCAGCTCGGCGTAGTCGTAGTTCGGCACGGCGGCGAGCATGTTGGTCAGACGACCCAGGCCCATCTTCATGTCTTCGCCGACGTTGCTGCTGACGTACAGGCCGGCGTAACGGCCGATCAGGTTCCAGCCGTAGTCGACGTCGTAGGTCTGGGTGATCTGCACGTTACGACCGCCGCGGCCGGTCGGCTGCAGGGTGAATTCGGTGCGCTTGTTGCGACCCGGCTCGATGTCGGTCAGCGCATAGGCGACGCGCTTGCCCGGATCGGTGGCGGTGATCTCCCAGCTGCCCTGGCGCAGGCCCTTTTCCTTGGAGTCGTAGTCCAGGCGTGCACCCACGCCGGAATCCGGACCGGAGTACTTCAGCTGGATGTTCGGATCGCGCAGGACGAGCGGGTTCCAGTCCTTGAAGCGCTTCAGGCTGTTGAGGCTGTCGTACACGATGGTGAGCTTGCGGTTGGTCTCAACCGAATGCTCCAGGTGACGGCTCGACGGCAGCGCGATGCCTACGACGAGGAACAGCGCGGCCACGATGGCCAGGGAAATCAAAATCTCGATCAGACGGGTCATTCAGGTTTCTCCGAGGGCACCGGTACCCGGTCTACCGGGACACAGACCCGCAATCGTATCAAGGAAGCTGCGGGCGGGGCAGCTGTCCTGGCAAGAAAAGTAAGGTCGGGAGGGCCCGGACGCGGGCTTCCGGGGCGATTCGAGGGTGCCGGACGTGCCGGCGCGAAGGTGCCGGCAAGGTCGGCAATGTGGGGCGAGTCTGCGGCGTGTTCGTGGCCTCTACCGTTTCGGGCCCCTCCCGCGTGCGGGAAAGGGCTCTGGACTGGGGAACGGTGGGAGGCGTTGCCGGTTTCTCAGACCAGCTGCAGCTCGAACGCCTTCAGCACCGCACGCGTGCGATCGCGCACACCCAGCTTGGACAAGATATTGGAGACATGGTTCTTGATGGTTCCCTCGGCGACGCCGAGCGAGTTGGCGATTTCCTTGTTGGAGAAGCCGCCAGCCATCAGGCGCAGGATTTCCGTTTCGCGTTCGGTCAGCGGATCGGGGCGATCCAGGCTGACGAACTCGTTGCGCATGTGCTCAAGACCCGAAAGCAGGCGCTGCGTGACCGCCGGCTGTACCAGCGAACCGCCATCGGCAACGGCCTGGATCGCGCTGACCAGCTGTTCCAGCGACACGTCCTTCAGCAGGTAGCCCTTCGCACCCGCCTTCAAGCCCGCCAGCACCAGCTGGTCGTCGTCGAAGGTGGTCAGGATGATGGTAGGCGGCAGCGTGTTGTTGCGCGCCATGTGCTGCAACGCCTCAAGGCCCGACATCACCGGCATGCGCATGTCCATCAGGACCACGTCGGGATTGAGCTGCGGGATCATGTCCACCGCCTGGCGGCCGTCGCCGGCTTCGCCAATTACCTCGATGCCCTCGGCCAGCGCCAGCAGGGAGCGGACGCCCTGCCGGACCAGCGTCTGGTCGTCGACTATCAACACACGGATCATGCGATGGCTCCTTCGCAGGCAGCGGCCGCAGCCGCAGAGGCCGGCAGCGTCAGGTGCAGGCAGAAGCCCGCACCCAGCCGGGTTTCGATCTTGAGGTCCCCGCCGTGCGCCTGCAGGCGTTCGCGCATGCCGCGAAGGCCATTGCCGGCGACGAGGTTGTCGCTTCCGTGCCCATCATCGCGCGCGCTCATGACGATGCAGTCCGAACGCCGTCCGGCGTTGATCCACAGGTTGCGCGCACCGGCGTGACGCACGGCGTTGGTGATGATTTCCTGCGTGCAGCGCAGCAGCACGTGGGCGCGCTCGGGGTCGTCCAGCGTCAGCGGTGCCTGGATGTCCATGTGGATGTCGAGCGCGGGCACGTTCTCGGCCAGCGGCAGCAGCGCGGCAGACAGGTCGATCGCACCGCCCTCGCGCAGCTGGCTCACCGCTTCGCGCACGTCGGTCAGCAGCAGGCGCGCGAGCGTGTGCGCCTGCTGCACGTGTTCCTTCACCCGGCCTTCGGACAGATGCCCTGCGACTTCCAGGTTGAGGCTCAGCGCGGTGAGGTGATGGCCCAGCAGGTCGTGCAGTTCGCGCGAGATGCGCGTGCGTTCGTTGACGCGCACGCTTTCGCCCAGCAATGCGCGCGTGGCGCGGAGTTCGGCATTGAGGCGGCGCTGCTCCTCGCGGGCTTCGGCCTGCTGGCGCGCTACGAGTGCGGTGACGAAGACCAGGCTGGAGAAACCCATGTAGGTCACCGACTGCAGCACGGCGACCATCGGCGGGAAATCCAGCGCCTCCACGAACAGCGGGATGATCGCGACGTTGCCCCCGACCAGCAGCGCCAGGCCCCAGCGCACCGGCATCAGCCACGGCAGCAGGCCGGCGACCACCATCAGCAGGATGCTGCCCAGGCCCGTGCGGGAGAAGTAGCCCACGCCGATCGCGCAGCCGGTCAGCACCAGCAGCAGGACCTTGTCGAGTGCCCCGCTGGGCCGTCCGAGCTGTCGGCTGATCCACCAGTAAATCAGGCCGAACGCGAGGTAAACCACCAGCCAGCGCAGGATCTGCAGCGTCGGCGGGCCCTCGGTGTCGGGGCTGAGGATGGTCGGGTCGAACCAGACGCTGAGCAGCCAAAGGCCAACGGCGCCCCAGGTGAACAGGCCGGCGTAGCGCAGCAGTCGGGTGTGATTGAGGCGGGCCAGCATGGCGGCATGCTAAACGCATCAAGGGCCTGGGGAGCCGTCCGAAAGTCATGTCTGAGCGGACAGCCGCATCTTCCCATCGGACCGGCGCCACTGCCGTGACGGGTCGCCCGGGGCAGTCGGCCATGCGATAATCGCGACGCCGGCCGCGTTTTGCGCCCGGTCCGAAGCACAGCTGGAGCCTGGAATGTCGATCGTCGTCCGCGACGTGCGTGAGCACGAGCTGGATTCCGTCCTTGCCCTCAACAACGCCGCCGGCCCTGCGATCCTGCCGCTGGATGCGGCCAGACTGCGTCACTTCTTCGATACCGCCGAATACTTCCGCGTCGCCGAGCGTGACGGGGCCATCGCCGGCTTCCTGATCGGCGTGGGCAGCCATACGAACCACGACAGCAGCAACTTCCGCTGGTTCTGCGAGCGTTACCCGGATTTCTTCTATATCGACCGCATCGTGGTCGCCAGCCGCCGTCGCGGCGGTGGCGTCGGCCGTGCGTTCTATGCCGACGCCCAGAGCTACGCCGAGCTGCGCTACCCGCAGATGGCGTGCGAGGTGTTCCTGGAAGGCACCAACGACCCCGCCCTGCTCTTCCACGGCAGTTTCGGCTTCCATGAAGTCGGGCAGCACGTGATGGACGAGGCCGACGTGCGCGCGGCCATGCTCATGAAGCCGCTGTGCAGCTTCGCCTGGGTCCGGCAGACCTACGGCGATGCCCTCCCGCAGGTGCCGTGGATCACCCGTCCGCGCAGTTCCATCGCCGCCCAACGCCCGACGGGTACTGCCCTGTGAGCGCCGCCATGGACTTCGAACTGGCCGGTGAACTGAAAATCGGCCAGGTCGGCATCGCGAACCTGCGCATCCGCACCCTCGACGTCGCCAAGCTCACCGAGGAAATGCGCGGCCGCGTGCAGCGCGCGCCGAAGCTGTTCGCGCGTGCGGCGGTGGTGATCGACTTTGGCGGCCTCACGCGCACGCCCGACGAGGCCACCGCGCGTGCGCTGATCGACGGCCTGCGCGACGCCGGCGTGCTGCCGGTGGCACTGGCCTACGGCACCACCGAGATCGAGCGCCTTTCCGAAGCGCTGGGCCTGCCGCTGCTGGCGAAGTTCCGTGCCTCCTACGAGCGCGACGAACAGGCGCCGGCACCGGCTCCCACCATCCGCGAACCCGCGCCCGCTCCCGCACCGAAGGCTCCGAAGGCCGCGCCCGCCGCGGCGGCAGCACCGGCCGCGTCGAACGTCGCCCCTGGCATGATCCAGTCGGCGCCGGTGCGCTCGGGCCAGCAGATCTATGCCGAGAACCGCGACCTGACCGTTCTGACAACGGTCGGCGCCGGCGCGGAGGTGATCTCCGACGGCTCGGTGCATATTTACGGACCGTTGCGCGGTCGCGCCCTCGCCGGCGCGAAAGGCAACGAACAGGCCCGCATCTTCTGCCGCGAGTTCCATGCCGAACTCGTCGCGATCGCGGGACACTACAAAGTGATGGAAGAAATTCCGAAGGAGCTGCGCGGCAAGGCCGTGCAGATCTGGCTTGAAGACCAACAACTAAAGATCGCGGCTCTTGATTGAGACCGCATTACCGGAGGATTCGTTAGTGGCCGAAATCATCGTAGTCACCTCGGGCAAGGGCGGCGTCGGAAAGACCACGACCAGCGCCAGCCTTGCGTGCGGACTCGCCCGCCGTGGCCACAAGGTCGCCGTCATCGACTTCGACGTCGGCCTGCGCAACCTCGACCTCATCATGGGCTGCGAGCGTCGCGTCGTGTACGACTTCGTCAACGTCGTCAATGGCGAGGCGAACCTGAAGCAGGCGCTGATCAAGGACAAGCGCTTCGAAAACCTGTACGTGCTGGCTGCCTCGCAGACGCGCGACAAGGACGCGCTGACGAAGGAAGGCGTGCAGTCGGTGCTCGATGCCATGGTCGCCGAGGGCTTCGATTACATCGTGTGCGATTCGCCGGCCGGCATCGAGAAGGGCGCGTACCTGGCGATGTACTTCGCCGATCAGGCGCTGGTGGTGGTGAACCCGGAAGTCTCGTCGGTGCGCGACTCCGACCGCATCCTGGGCCTGCTTGCGTCCAAGACGCGCCGCGCCGAGAACGGCGAGCGCATCAAGGAACACCTGCTGCTCACCCGCTACAGCCCCAACCGCGTGGAAACGGGCGAAATGCTGTCGGTCGGCGACGTCGAGGAAATCCTCGGCCTGAAGACCATCGGCGTGATCCCCGAATCGCCCGACGTGCTCAATGCGTCCAACAAGGGCGAGCCGGTCATCCTGGAAACCGAGTCCAACGCGGCCCAGGCCTATGACGACGCCGTCGCGCGCCTGCTGGGCGATACCCGGCCGATGCGCTTCATCACTGCAGAGAAGAAGGGTTTCTTCAGCAAGATCTTCGGAGGTTGAGGATGGGCTTGTTCGATTTCCTGCTCGCCAAGAAGCAGACCGCAACCATCGCCAAGGATCGCCTGCGCATCATCGTCGCGCACGAACGCGCCGGACGCGGCGGCAGCAGCCCGGATTACCTGCCGATGCTGCAGCGCGAGCTGCTGGAGGTGATCCGCAAGTACATCAACGTCGACGCCGAAGCGGTGAAGGTCGATCTGATCGGCGATGGCGACAGCAAGGTATTGGACATCTCCGTCGCGCTTCCGGAAAACCCGGCGCAGGCGTGATCGTTTGATCTTCCCTTCTCCCGCTCGCGGGAGAAGGTGGCCCTGCCCTCTCCCGCCTGCGGGAGAGGGGATGAAACCCGCAATGCTCATCCTCTCCGACATCTCCTTCGATGCCAGCGCGACGCTGCTCGCACACTACGGTCTCGCGCTGCATCGCGTCGCCGACGGCGAGGCGATTCCCGGCAGCTACTGGGGCGAATGCGAAGCCGGCCTGATCGGCCACAACGTCTACGCACGCGGCGACACGCCGGTGCATTCGCTGCTGCACGAGGCCGCGCACCTGATCGTCCTGCCGCCCGAACGCCGCGCGCAGGTGCACACCGACGCCACCGATTCCGTCGAGGAAGAAGACGCCGTGTGCGTGCTGCAGGCGCTGCTCGGCGACGCCCTGCCGGGTGTGGGGCGCGAGCGCGTGCTCGCCGACATGGACGGCTGGGGCTACACGTTCCGGCTCGGCTCGGCAAAAGCGTATTTCGAACACGATTCCGATGCCGCGTGGCACTGGCTGCATGTGCGCGGACTGGCCGATTGCGCGACCCGGTCGCTGGCGTTGCCTGCCTAGCGCCGCCCTGGCGCGCTGCACCGCACCAAAACCTTCTTCCCTTGCGCGCGTCCCGCGCCGCCTCTAGCCTTCCGGGGCCGCCATCCACGGCGGGCAGTTCAATCCGGAGAGAGCCACCATGAAACACGTACGCGCGTTGCTCGCGCTCAGCATCACCGCGGCCGTGCTCGGCCTGGGCGGTTGCAAGAAGGAACCGACCCCGACCAACACGACCACCGGTGCGCCCTCCTCCGCGCCGGCCGGCGAGACCGCCGACCAGTTCATCGCCCGGGTGAACGACGAGTACCGGAAGATGTATCCGGAGATGACCGCCGCGCAGTGGCTGTCGTCCACCTACATCAATGACGACAGCCAGCTGCTGTCGGCCAAGGCCAACGAGCGTTACCTCGCCCAGCTCAACAACTGGATCGAACAGGCCAAGCGCTTCGAAGGCCAGCAGATGTCGCCCGATACCGCGCGCGCGATCCAGCTGCTCAAGCTGGGCACCTCGATGCCGCCGCCGAAGGATCCGGCCAAGCTGGAAGAACTGACCAAGATCGCCACGCGCCTGGAAGGCATGTACGGCGCCGGCACCTACTGCACCGGCGAAGGCGATGCGAAGCAGTGCCGCCAGCTGGGCGATCTGGAAGACGTGCTGCGCAGCAGCCGCGACTACGACGAACAGCTCGATGCATGGCAGGGCTGGCACACCATCTCCAAGCCGATGCGCCCGGACTACCAGCGCTTCGTCGAACTGGTCAACGTCGGCGCGCGCGACATGGGTTTCGCCGACACCGGCGAGATGTGGCGCTCCGGCTACGACATGACGCCGGCCGAAATGGCCACCGAAACCGACCGCCTCTGGGGCCAGGTCAAGCCGCTGTACGAACAGCTGCACTGCTACGCGCGCACGCGCCTTGAGGCGAAGTACGGCACCGACCGCGGCCACGTCGCGGGCAACATGCTGCCCGCGCACCTGATGGGCAACATGTGGCAGCAGGACTGGGGCAACCTGTGGGACATCCTGGCGCCATATCCGAACGCCAGCGTCCCGGAAATCACCAGCGCGCTGGAATCGCAGTACCGCGCCACGCAGGACGCGATGCGCGCCAAGAACCCGGGCAAGACCGCGCCGGCGGACCTGGCGCAGATCGAACAGGATGCGCGCCTGGCCTCGGCCAAGTTGATGACCGAACGCGCGCAGGACTTCTATACCTCGCTGGGCATGCAGAAGCTGCCGGAGAGCTACTGGGGCCGCACGCAGTTCATCAAGCCGCGTGACCGCGACGTGGTCTGCCACGCCAGCGCGTGGGACATGAACATGGCCGGCGACGTGCGCACCAAGATGTGCATCAAGCCGAACGAGGAAGACTTCACGACGATCTACCACGAGCTTGGCCACGTCTATTACTACCTGGCGTACAACAAGCTGCCGCCGCTGTTCCAGCAGGGCGCGCACGACGGCTTCCACGAAGCCATCGGCGACACGATCGTGCTGTCGATGACGCCCAAGTACCTGCAGTCGATCGGCCTGGCCGGCGAGCAGCAGGTCAGCGACGAAGCAGTGGTCAACGCGCAGATGCGCATGGCGCTGGCGAAGGTGGCGTTCCTGCCGTTCGGCCTGATGATCGACCGCTGGCGCTGGGGCGTGTTCGACGGCTCCATCAAGCCGGCCGACTACAACAAGGCGTGGTGGGAACTGAAGGCGAAGTACCAGGGCGTGGCGCCGGCGACGGCGCGCGGCGAGGAGTTCTTCGACGCGGGCGCGAAGTACCACGTGCCGGGCAACACGCCGTACACGCGCTACTTCTTCTCGCACGTGCTGCAGTTCCAGTTCTACAAGGCGCTGTGCGACGCGTCGGGCTTCAAGGGCCCGCTGTACGAATGCAGCTTCTACGGCAACAAGGAAGCCGGCGCGCGCTTCCAGGCGATGCTGAGCAAGGGCGCGAGCCAGCCGTGGCAGAAGACGCTGAAGGAACTCACCGGCGGCGAGCAGATGGACGCCTCGGCGGTGCTGGAATACTTCGCCCCGCTGCAGACCTGGCTGAAGCAGCAGAACGAAGGCAAGACCTGCGGCTGGGAAGCGACCGCCTCGGCGGCCCCGGCCGCGCCGGCGACCACGCCGGCCGCTCCGGCGACGAAGGAAGCGCCGAAGCAGGGCTGAGTTTCGTCCTGAACGCGCAATGGAAACGGCCGGCCCCGCCGGCCGTTTTCTTTTCTGCGACATCGCGCGGCATTCCCGCCAACCTGCGTAGCGCGACCGCCACGGCGACGCGGGTATGGTGACGGCATGAACAAGCACCTGATTTCCCTCGCCATCGCCGCCACCCTGCCGTTGGCCGCGAACGCCGCCGAACGCGTCGACCTGCTCATCCGCGACGCCACCGTCGTCGACGTCGCCTCCGGAACCCTGCAACCGCATCGCACCATCGCCGTGCGCGATGGACACATCCTCGCCGTGGCCGATGCGAAGCAGGCGAAGAAGTACGACGCGCCGCAGATCGTCGATGCGCAGGGCAAATTCGCCATTCCCGGTTTGTGGGACATGCACGTGCACTTCGGCGGCGGCGAGAAGCTGATCGAGGAGAACCGCAACCTGCTGCCGCTATACCTCGCGCACGGCATCACCGCGGTGCGCGATTGCGCCGGCGACCTGAGCCCCAGCGTGCTGCAATGGCGCGACCAGGTGGCCAAGGGCGAACTCAGCGGTCCGCGCATCTTCACCTCGGGCCCGAAGATCGAAGGTTACAAGTCGATCTGGCCGGGCGACATCGAGATTGGCAACGTCGCCGAACTCAACGCCGCGCTCGACCAGCTGCAGGGCTGGAAGGTCGACTTCGTCAAGATCACCGACAACACCCTGTCGCCGGAGCTGTTCATGGCCGCGGTGAAGGAAGCGGACCGTCGCGGCCTGAAGACATCGGCGCACGTGCCCTATTCGCTGACGCTGGAGGAAGTGAGCGCGGCGGGCCTGGATTCGATCGAACACTTCGACTACGCGTACAAGGCCGGCTCGCCATTGGAGAAATCGCTGGGCGAGAAGATCGCGAAGGGCGAGATCAACAGTCGCGACGCGTGGTCGCAGTGGAACGCCACCTTCGATGCCGCGCGCGCAATGGCCGCCTACCGCAACCTCGCGGCGCACGGCACGGCGATCACTCCCACGATCAACGGCAGCCGCGTGGTGACGTACCTGGACCAGGACGACCACCGCAACGATCCGTACCTGAAGTACATCGGCCCCGGCCTGCAGGCCACCTACACCTGGCGCGTGGATCGCGCGGCGAAGGACGACGCGACCGCCATCGCCAAGCGCCACGAACGCTTCGAGACGAGCGCGTCCGTGCTTCCGATGATGCAGAAGGCCGGCATGACGATCCTGGCCGGCACGGACGCGGGCTTCCTCAATTCGTACAACTACCCCGGCATCGGCCTGCACCAGGAGCTGGGCTGGCTGGTGCATTACGGCCTCACGCCGACGCAGGCGCTGCAGGCGGCGACGATCAACGGCGCCCGCTTCCTCGGCCACGAGGATGAATACGGCACGCTGCAGGCCGGCAAGGTGGCCGATGTCGTGCTGCTCGACGCCGACCCGCTGCGCGACATCGCCGCGACGCGGAAGATCCACACCGTGGTGCAGCGCGGGCAGGTGCACGATCGCGCCGAGCTGGACGCGATGCTGGCCGACGTCGAACGCCGCGTTGCGGCGCAGCAGGCCGCCGCGCCTTCGACGAAGCCCTGAGGAGCGGCGCCGCGCGCCGGCGCTTCCCGAATCGCGGGGGCGGTCGTACCCTGCGCGCATGAACCGCGCCGACCGCCCTTCCGACCTCGCACCGCAACCGCTCGACCACGCCACCGCCCTGCCCCCGCGCTATTACGTGGATGCGGCGATGCCGGCGCTGGATCGCCGCGCCATCTTCGACGCTGGCTGGCAACTGCTCGCGCACGTGTGCCAATTGCGCGATGCGGGCGACCACGTCGTCGGCGACTTCGCCGGGCTGCCGGTCATCGCAGTGCGCGGCGCCGACGGCGAGATCCGCGTCTTCCACAACGTCTGCCGCCATCGCGCCGGGCCGATCGCCAGCTGCGACGGCCTCGCCGCGAAATCGCTGCGCTGCCGTTACCACGGCTGGACCTACACGCTCGACGGCGTGCTGCGTTCGGCGCCGGAGATGGGCACTGCGCCGGATTTCGTCCCGGGCGACATCCACCTGCCGCAGCTCGCGGTGCGCGTGTGGCAGGGGATGGTGTTCGCAGCCGTCGATGAAGCGCGCGCGCCGGACTTCGAGGCGTTCGTCGAGGGCATCGACGCGCGTCTGGGCGCGAACCGCCACCTGGAACGCTACGGCCACCATCGCCGCGTCAGCTACGACGTCGCGTGCAACTGGAAGGTCTACGTGGACAACTACCTCGAGGGCTACCACGTCCCGCACATCCATCCGGGGTTGAACAAGCTGCTCGACTACCGCAGCTACATCACCGAAACGGCGCAGTGGTACTCGTACCAGTTCAGCCCGCTGGAAAGCGGCGAGGGGCTCTATGGCGACGGCGATGCGCTGTATTACTGGATGTGGCCAAACACGATGCTCAACATCCTGCCCGGCCGCCTCCAGACCAACCGCGTCGTACCGAAAGGTGTGGACCGTTGCCGCGTGGAATTCGACTTCTACTACGCGCCCGACGACACCGACGAAGCCCACCAGCGCCGCGAAGCCGACCGCGACTTCAGCGACGAAGTGCAGCTGGAAGACCTGACGATCTGCGAGGACGTGCAGCGCGGGCTGTCGTCGGGCTCGTACGAACCCGGCCGCCTGAATCCGTTGCGCGAGAACGCGGTGCACCATTTCCACGAGTTGCTGCGGGCGGTGTACCGGGCGGATGGGGCGTGAGTTTTCCCAAAGCAGCTCCGCACTGCCCTGCCACATTCGCAACCTCGACAACGCCTTCAACCATGACGCAAAACCGTCCCCTCGGCTTCTGGTCGGCCACCGCGCTCGTGGTCGGCAGCATGATCGGCTCCGGCGCGTTCCTGCTGCCGGCGGCGCTGGCGCCATTCGGCGCGGCCAGCCTGCTCGGCTGGGGCATCACGCTGGCCGGCGCGATGCTGCTGGCGATCACCTTCGCCCGTCTCGCCATGCGCTGGCCGCAGACAGGCGGGCCTTACGTGTTCGCGCGCAACGCGTTCGGGGAGTTGCCGGGCTTCGTCATCGCGTGGAGCTACTGGATCTCGATCTGGTGCGCCACCGCCGCCATTGCCGTCGCCTTTGCCGGCAGCATGGGCGCGATCTTCCCCGCCCTCACCGCCACGCCGCTGCGCGCGGCGATCTGCGCGCTTGGCGCGCTGTGGCTGTGTAGCGGGGTGAACCTCATCGGCCTTCGCGAAGCCGGCAGCGTGCAGTTGGTGACCACCGTGCTGAAGTTGCTGCCGCTGCTGCTGTTCGGCCTGGTCGCGATGTGGTTCGTCGATGCCAAGCACTACACGCCGTTCAATCCGACCACCGAAAGCCTGCCGCACGTGGCCAACGCCACGGTCGCGCTGACGTTGTGGGCGATGCTCGGACTGGAAGCGGCAACGGTGCCCGCGGGCTCGACGGAGAACGCACAAACCACCGTGCCGCGCGCGACCGTGCTGGGCGCGCTGCTGGCGGGCGTGGCGACGATCCTCGCCTGCACGGCAGTGCTCGGCCTGCTGCCGCGCGAGGTGCTCGCGCAATCGCAGGCGCCGATGGCCGACGCCGCGCGTTCGCTCTGGGGCCCGGCCGCAGGCGTGACGCTCGCCATCGTCATGGCGATTTCCTGCTTCGGCGCGCTCAACGGATGGGTCCTGCTGTCGGCGCAGCTGCCGCTCGCCGCCGCGCGCGACGGCCTCTTCCCGGCACCGTTCACCAAACTCGACAAGGGCGGCACGCCGGTGGTCGGCGTGATCGTCAGTAGCGTGCTCGCCAGTGCACTCGTCGCGGCGAACTACAGCCGCTCGCTGGTGCAGGTGTTCACCTTCTCGATCCTGCTGTCGACCGCCGCCACGCTGCTGCCCTACGTCGTCAGCAGCGCGGCGTGGCTCGTGCGCGGCACCGGGGCGGTCAGTCGCACGCTCGCTGCGCTGGCGCTGGCATACAGCCTCTATGCGATGTTCGGCATCGGCAGCGAAGCGCTCGCATGGGGCGCGGTGCTGATCCTTGCGGGCTTCCCGCTGTACGCGTGGATGCGGCGACGGCGCGTGGCGACGAACGCGTAACTACAGCGTTTCGGAGGGGACGGTCGGTGTCGCCTCGGCGCCGGTGCGCATCCGCGACACGCGCGCTTCCCAGCGCCAGAAACCGAACGCGATCGTCAGGAACGCAATGGCCGTGGCAATGAGCCACAACGCGTGGTCGCTGATCAGCGGCGACAGCACGCCGGCGATCACCGCGTTGAGCACCAGCCCTGTGAACGCCTGCAGCGACGATGCCGAGCCGCGCTGGCGCGGGTACATGTCGAGGATGGCGAGCGTGACGATCGGGAACACCAGCGCGATGCCGAACGCGTTGAGCATCATCGGCAACACGGCCCACGGCACCTTTGGCACGTCGGTCAGCAGGTTGTAGCCCAGGTTGATGGCCATGGCGACGGCCGAACAAGCGAAGCCGATCGACACCAGCTTCGCGCCGCTGACCTTGCCCGCACTACGGCCGGAGGTGAAAGCGCCCAGGATCATGCCGCTGATCATCGGCACGAAGAACCAGCCGAACTCGCGTTCGCTGAGCTTCAGGATGTCGAGCACGAACGCGGGCGCCGAGGCGATGTACACCCACAGTGCGGCGAAGTTGAACGCGGCGGCGGCCGACAGCCGCTGGAAGCGCGGGTTGACGACGATGGCGACGTAATCGCGCAGCAGGCGTCGCGGGTGCAGCGGCAAGCGCGCCTGCGGCGGATGCGTTTCCGGCAGCGCGCGCCACGTCGCAATGATCAACACGATCGAGAACGCCACCAGGAACCAGAAGATTGCCGGCCAGTGCGCGACACCGAGGATCCAGCCGCCGATCACCGGTGCCAGCGCGGGCGCGACGCCGAAGATCATCGACACCTGGCTCATCAGGCGTTGTGCGTCGTCGCCGTGCAGCACGTCGCGGATCACCGCGCGGCCGACGATCAGGCCCACGCCCGACGACAGTCCCTGCAGCGCGCGGAAGGCGAGCAGCGTTTTCAGGTCCGTCGCCAGCGCGCAGCCGACGGAGGCGATGGCGAAGACGATGAGTCCACCGAGGATCACGCGGCGGCGACCGATCGCGTCCGACAGCGGTCCGTGCACGATGCTCATCGCCGCATACGCGATGAGGTAGACGCTGATGGTCTGCTGCATCGCGAGCTTGTCGGCGCCGAACTGCGCGCCAATGGCCGGGAACGCGGGGAAGATCGTGTCGATCGAGAACGGCCCGAACATCGCCAGCCCGCCCAGCAGCAGGGCGAGGCGACGGACGGGAATGGACAGCGTGGCGGGTTGTGCGGGCATCGGCTCGGCAGCGAAGTCGGGGCTTGTGAACACGGACGCGACTGCGCCCGCGCGTGTGACAGTCAGGCGTCCGGCGGGCCCTTGAGCTCGACGAGGTTGCCTTCCGGGTCGTAGAGGTACTGCGAGGGCCCCTCGCCTTGCGCGCCGTAGCGTGAGCCGAATTCGGCCACGCGCACGCCGTGGGCATTGAGGTGCGCGACGATCGCGTCGACGTCGAACGGTTCGGCGCGCAGGCACAGATGGTCCATGTTGTGCCCTTCCACGCCCGGCGCGGCGCCGCCCTTGCGGCCCAGCGTTCCGTGTACGTCGACCAGGTCGATGAGCGAGGCGCCCGCGCGCAGCTGGATCAGGCCGATGGCCTCCTGCCGGCGTTCGACGGTGCAGCCCAGCACGTCACGGTAGAACGCGACCATGCCGGCGACATCGCGAACCCGCAGCACGACGTGGTCGATCTGCTGCAACTGGAACGGGGGTGACGTCATCGGCGGCATCCTGCGCACGGGTGCACAGGATACAACCGGCCTCCTTTGCCGAACGCGTCCTCGTGCACGCTTGAAACGACAGAAGGACGGGGCGTTTCCGCCCCGTCCTTCGTCCTCCCCGCGTGGAAGATCCGCGCCGGCCCTTACAGCCTGTGCGCGAAGCCCACACCGACCGAGTGGTCGCCACCGCTGAACGCCGCGCCGAAGCTGATCTGGCTCTTCGCACCAACCGGCTTGGCGTAGCCGGCCGAGACCGCACCATGACCCTGCTCGGCACCCAGGCCCACCGACCACGCACCGTTGGGATTACCCACCGCAGCGGCAGCCGCACCCGATGCCATCTGCGCTTCGGCCATCGACATCGCGCCCTGCTGGCTGATGCGGCTGTCCTGCCTGGACAGTTCCGTCGCCAGCTTGTCCATGCCCGTCCACACGTCGCCGATTTTCTGGTCGGTATAGCCGTTGGCCTGGACCAGCACCTCGGTGGTGTTCTGCTGCAGACGCGTGTTGAGCTGCGACACGTTGACCGCGTCGTGATCGGCCACGCCGTCGGCGACGTTGTGGATCGCCACGGCCGAACTCGCGCCTTCGCCGCCCATCGTCATGCTGGTCCTGCTCGCGTCGTCGTAGGTCACCACCGACTTCGATTCGCCGTTCGCACCGACCACGCCCGCGGCCTTCAACTGACCCAGGTTCACCGCGTCGTTGTCGGCCTTGCCCGACGCCACGCCCGTCACTACGCGGTCGCCCGCCGTGCCGGCCACGTTCACCGACGTACCGTCGCTGTCGTTGGCCACCGTGATCTGGCGCGTCGCGGTGTCCTGCTTCACCAGGCCCACGCCACCGTTGTTGATCTGCGTGGTGAGGTTGTTGATGGCCGTGGTGTTGCCGGCGATGGCGGTGGTGTTCTGCGCCACACGGCCATCGAGGTTGGTCACCGCGGCTTCCACGCCGGTCACCTGCGAGGTCGTGCCGTCGGCATTGGTCACCGTGTAGGTCGGCGCCGCGATGGAGCCGTCGGCATTCACCGCCGAACCGCCGCCCAGCGCCGCCGTGAGGCCCTTGAGCTGGCTCACGTTCACCGCGTCATTGTCCTGCGTGCCCTTGCCCACGTTCACGATCTGGCGCGTCATGGGTGAACGCGGGTTCCCGCCCACGTCGGTGAACGAGGTCGCCGCGCCCACCGACACCGTGTTGTCCCGATCGGCCAGCGAATAGCTGCCCAGCGACACGGAGTTGGTTGCCTGCGCCGTGTTCCGGTTGCCCAGGGCCAGGCTCGAAGCGCCTTGCGCCGCCGCATACCGTCCGAACGCCAGGCCGCTCGTGCCTGTCGCCTGGGCGCCTACACCGAAGGCCATGGCGCCATAGTTGGTCGCCTGCGCGTTGTAGCCAATTGCCATGGCGCTATTGGCGGGGTTGCCGCCGCCCACCGAATTGGCCACCGCGCCGGGGCCAATCGCGATGTCGTTCACTGTGGCCGACCTGCTGTTGGCGCCAATGGCGAGCGCGCCGTTGTTCACGGCGTCGTCGGTGCCGTCATTGAGGCCCTTCGCCTTGAAGTAGCGCGTGGCATTGTTCAGCTGCGATACGTTCACCGCATCGGTACCGGCCGTACCGGCGGCGACGTTGATGATCTGGCGTTCGCTGCCCACCGCCCCCACCGAGACGGCGTTGGCACGGTTGGCGATCGAACCCGCGCCGAGCGCAACCGCATTGCCCGCGGTCACCGAGCTGTTCGCGCCGAGCGCAACGCCATTGGCCGCACCGACCGTTGCCGATTCACCGATGGCGATGGCATTGGTGGCGGTGGCCTTCGCCTTGCACCCTTCGGCAATCGCGCTGCCGGACGCGCCGGTATCGGCGGTCGGGGCATCGACGCCCGTGCACTCGGTCCCGGTGGTGGAGGTCGCGATGACCGTCTTGCCCGCGCTGTCCGTCACGGTGCCGGGGGTGCCGGCATGCGCCAGGCCGATGCCGGCGGTAGCCAACAGTGCCGCGGAGGCAATGCGCGCGGACACGCCCTTCGTACGGCCATTGGCCATTTCGGAGGCGACGACCCAACGGCCGGTCAACGTGTTGAAAACAATGCGGTAGATCTTGTTCACGGGGGCTTGCTCGGAAGGTGTGGCGGTCGTGCGCCGGAAATCGACAGTGCGAATTCTTCTCAGCGGCGCACCGCGCTGAATCAGACGTTTCCTAAACCGCGACTTCCACTTGCTGAGGCCCCTCTAGCCCGGCTTCCCGACGAACTCTTCGGAATCGTCCGATCAAGGAATTCGGCTGCCGTTTGGCTTTCGAACCCACGCCCGGGCGCGAATGCGCAAGCGCCCGTGGCGCGATGGAAGCGAGCAAGGCTCAACCCGGTGCGCAGACTCGGAGCTCGGGCACTCCAGGCTTTTTGCCCGGCGCGCGAGGCTCGGAGCTCGGCGCTCCGGGCTTTCTGCTCGGCACGCGAGGCTTCGAGCTCGGCGCCGACGGCGGAAGGGACTCCCCGCCTGCATCCGCGGCCTGCGTCTGGATGGCCCACGCGGACCAGAGCGCCGCCACCTGCCGTGGGCCGGTCATCCGGCCACCCCACCCGGGTATAATTCCCACCGCAAGCAGACGGTGGGAGAAGCGGCCCGGCCTGAATGGCCCGGACCGCTGCCGAAGGCGCAAACGCCCGGAATCGCTCAGGCCCCATTACCGCCGTCCGCTCACACTCTGGAGAGACCGACCGCGCGCCCGCAGGGCCCGGAACCGGCGCCGAAGGGGCAAGAAGCCAGCGGGGTCATCCTCCCCCGCCCCGCGCTTTGAAACTCTCAGGCAAAAGGACAGAGGGGCACTCCATGTGCGCGCACGCGCACGCCCGGCTTTCGAGCCAAAAACGGATGCCCCCGTCACATGAGCCAGAAGACCCCTTCCCTGCGCGCCCTCGAGCACCACGACGCCTTCCTCGAACGCCACATCGGCCCCAACGACGCCGAGATCGCGCAGATGCTGGGCGTGGTCGGCTTCGATTCGCTGGAGGCGATGACCGACGCGATCGTCCCGGCGTCGATCAAGTCCGCCGCGCCGCTGGCATTGCCGGCGCCCATCACCGAGGTCGAGGCCATCGCCAAGATCCGCGCGATCGCCGACAAGAACCAGGTCTTCAAGAGCTTCATCGGCCAGGGCTACTACGGCACGCACACGCCCAACGTCATCCTGCGCAACATCCTGGAAAACCCGGCGTGGTACACGGCCTACACGCCGTACCAGGCCGAGATCTCGCAGGGCCGCATGGAAGCGCTGATCAACTTCCAGACGATGTGCGCCGAGCTCACCGGCATGGAGATCGCCAACGCGTCCCTGCTGGACGAAGCCACCGCCGCCGCCGAGGCGATGACGCTGGCCAAGCGTTCGGCCAAGTCGAAGTCCAACACCTTCTTCGTGTCCTCCGGCGTGCATCCGCAGACGCTGGAAGTGCTGCGCACGCGCGCCGAACCGCTGGAGATCGAACTCGTCGTCGCCGACGACGCGGAAGCGGCCAGCATCGACAGCTTCGGCGTGCTGCTGCAGTACCCCAACACCTTCGGCCAGATCCACGACTACAAGGCGCTCAGCGACGCGGTCCACTCGCGCGGCGGCGTGGTCGCGGTCGCCACCGACCTGCTCGCGCTGACGCTGATCGCCGCGCCCGGCGAATGGGGCGCGGACATCGTGGTCGGCAACACGCAGCGCTTCGGCGTGCCGTTCGGTTTCGGCGGCCCGCACGCGGCGTTCATGGCGTGCCGTGATGCCTACAAGCGCTCGATGCCGGGCCGCCTGATCGGCGTGTCCATCGACGCCGAAGGCAAGGCCGCCTACCGCCTCACGCTGCAGACGCGCGAGCAGCACATCCGCCGCGAGAAGGCCACCTCCAACATCTGCACCGCGCAGGTGCTGCTGGCGGTGATGGCCTCGATGTACGCCGTCTACCACGGTCCGGAAGGCCTGGCGCGCATCGCGCGTCGCACCCATCGCCTGGCCACGCTCCTCGCCGTCGCGCTGCGCGATGCCGGTGTCACCGTCGGCCCGGACTTCTTCGACACGCTGCACGTGGTCGACGTCGACGCGAACGCACTGCATGCCAAGGCCACCGACGCGCGCATCAACCTGCGCCGCATCGACGGCCGCAGCGTCGGCATCTCGCTGGATGAAACGACCACGCGTGACGACATCGTCGCCATCGCCGCGCTGTTCGGCGCCAAGCTCGACGTCGAAGCGCTCGATGCCAAGGCCACCGACGCGCTGCCGTCCGGCCTGCTGCGCACCAGCGCGTTCCTGACGCACCCGGTATTCAACACGCACCACAGCGAGCACGAACTGCTGCGCTACATGCGCTCGCTGGCCGACAAGGACCTGGCGATGGACCGCACGATGATCCCGCTGGGTTCGTGCACCATGAAGCTCAACGCCACCGCCGAGATGATCCCGGTGACGTGGCCGGAGTTCGGCAACCTGCATCCGCTCGCACCGGCCGCGCAGGCCACCGGCTACAAGCAGCTGATCGACGAGCTCGAAGCGATGCTGGTGGAATGCACCGGCTACGACGCCGTCAGCCTGCAGCCCAACTCCGGCGCGCAGGGCGAATACGCCGGCCTGCTGGCGATCCGCGCGTACCACCACTCGCGCGGTGAAGCGCATCGCGACATCTGCCTGATCCCGGATTCCGCGCACGGCACCAACCCGGCGTCGGCGCAGATGTGCGGCATGCAGGTGGTGGTGACCAAGACCGACGGCAACGGCAACGTCGATGTCGAGGACATCCGCCGCAACGCCGAGAAGTACAGCGACCGCCTGGCCGCGATCATGATGACCTACCCGTCCACGCACGGCGTGTTCGAGGAAGAGGTCGTCGAGATCTGCGAGATCATCCACAAGCACGGCGGCCAGGTGTATACCGACGGCGCGAACATGAACGCCCTCGTCGGCGTCGCCAAGCCGGGCAAGTGGGGTTCTGACGTTTCGCACCTCAACCTGCACAAGACCTTCTGCATTCCGCACGGCGGCGGTGGCCCGGGCGTCGGCCCGTGCGCGGTGAAGTCGCACCTGGCGCCGTTCCTGCCGGGCGCGCTGAACGGCGACGGCGTGAAGACGCAGGGCCTGGGCAACGGCGAGGTGGGCATGGTGTCGGCGGCGAACTTCGGTTCGGCCTCGATCCTGCCCATCAGCTGGATGTACGTGACGATGATGGGCGCCGCCGGCCTGCGCCGCGCGACGCAGGTGGCGCTGCTCAACGCCAACTACATCGCCCGTCGCCTGGCGCCGCATTACGAGACGCTCTACACGGGCCGCAACGACCTGGTCGCGCACGAGTGCATCCTCGACCTGCGTCCGCTGAAGGATTCGACGGGCGTGTCGGCGGAGGACGTCGCCAAGCGCCTGATCGACTTCGGCTTCCACGCACCGACCTTGAGCTTCCCGGTCGCCGGCACGCTGATGGTGGAGCCGACGGAATCGGAATCGCAGCACGAGCTGGACCGCTTCATCGACGCGATGATCCAGATCCGCGACGAGATCCGCGCCGTGGAGGAAGGCAAGCTCGATCGCGAGGACAACCCGCTCAAGAACGCGCCGCACACCGCGACCGCCGTATCGGCGAGCGAGTGGACGCATGCGTACCCGCGCGAGCTGGCGGCGTTCCCGCTGCCGAGCCTGCGCTTGCAGAAGTACTGGCCGCCGGTCGCCCGCGTGGACAACGTCTACGGCGACAAGAACGTCATGTGCGCGTGCATCCCGGTGGATGCGTACAAGGACGACGAAGCGGTCGAAGCGTAACCGCGCTTCCCCGCCCGGACGAAAAGGCCCCGCGATGCGGGGCCTTTTCTTTTTCCGCTCGATGGACGGTCATCGTCGTCGCGCCACGGTCACCGCACCCAGCCCGGTGACGGTCGGGCGGGCACCGGCCGCCTTCGATCCGCCGCAGGGCGTCATCGGCCACACGCGCGCCAGTCGCATGCGCACGACGCATCCCAGCGCGATCCAGCTGTCCAGGCGTTCCTCGACGCGCGAGGGGGCGCCCCGCTCCGGCGCGATGCCGCGCCGCATCGATCCACGCGGGATGGCCAGCGAGGCACGCCGCGCGGCGGGCGTGCGCATCGCGATCGCGCGGTTGCGCACGTCGGCCACGTCGCGTCCTTCGCGCACCGCATGCACGCGCACCGGGGGGAGGTCGTGGATGCGCGGCGCCTGCGTCGCGACGGTGTCGCTCTCGCGTTCGACCGTGGCGTACACGCGCACGGTGGGCAGGTCGAAGGTGTGGATCGCGGGCGCGGTCGTGGTCGTCGTGTCGCTCGCAGCGGCGGTACGGGTGGCGATGGAGTGGGTTGCCGCGACCATCGCCAGCGCGGCCATCAGGGTCATCGTTTTCATCGTTGCAGTCCTGTCGGGCGGCGCCCGCGAGCGGTCGCCGTGTGGGGCGTGTAGCAATCGGGGGAATGTGTGTTTCGGGTCAGTCGTCGGGCACGATCGACACCAGCGCCGCGTCGAAGCGGATGCGCTGCGCCGGCGAGGCCAGTTCCGCCAGCACCTGCGCGAAACGCGGGTGTCGTGCGCCAGACGCGATGTACTGCCATCGATACGCGCGGCGCAGCACGTCCAGAACGAGCAGCTGTTGGCGCATCCCGAACGGGCGTCCGCACGCGGCGACGAAGTACGCCGCGTCCGCGTCGGCCTGTGCGCGCAGGATGTCGTCCACCGCGCCCAGCAGTGCGATCAGGTCGTCCATGGCCGCATCGCGTTCGTCGTGATCGATGCGCGTGTTCTCCGCACGCCATTCGATCTCGTCCAGGATCGAGTGCTGGCACTCTTCCCTGAAGTGGAACAGGAACACGTCCTTCCACAGCGGGCACAGCTCCTGCGTCGGGGCGATGCTTTCTTCGTAATGGCGCTGCACGAACAGTTCGATCATGAATACCAGCGCCAGCACCGCCCAGTTGCGACGCGAGAGCACGAACTGCGCCACCGCGTTGGCCTGCGCCATCTTCCCGTGGCCGTCAGGCATGCGTGCCTCCAGCAGCGCTTCGAGCCGGCGGAACAGCTCCTGGTGCTTGATCTCCTCGTCCGAGAAGCGGACCAGCGCTTCCAGCGCCTTCTGGTCGCCCAGCCAGTGCAGGCCCGAGGTCTGCAGCATCTTCGCGCCGATGAAACGCTCGCACAGGCCGAACATCCACGCATACGTGCGGCCCTGAACCTGGCTGAAGAAGCGGCGTTCATCCGCGTCGAGGAAGTCCAGCCGGTTCACCAGCGACAGACCCTCCGGCAGGAAGGTGCGGTCGAAATCGAAATCGCGGCCGCGGATCACGTCGCGGTCGATGTCCCAGCGCACGCGGCGCGACACTTCGATGCAGCGTGCGTAGCGCGCTCTGTCGGCGGCCGCCACTTCGGCATTCCATTGCGGGGCGGTGGTGCGGGCAGTTGCAGCGTTCATTCGTGACTCCAGGTGCTTCGTCGCGCCGGCGTTTACGCAGGCGCCATGGTGGGATCCAGTACGGTCTTCACTTCGGCGACCGAATTGGCCGGGAAGCCCGACCGCTTCGCATGCTCGTGGATCAGCGCTTCGTCGCGCGCCATGTAGATGCAATACGTCTTGTCGGCAGTGACGTAGGAATGCAGCCACTGGATGTCGGTACCCAGCTCGTCCAGCACGTTGTTTGACTTCAACGCGACGCCGCACAGCGCTTCCATCGGCTGCGAGCCAACGCCCGGGATGTTCCGCTCGATCACATACTTCTTGAACATGACGACTCTCCTTTGTGCGCCATTGCCGGCGCGGGCCGCCGGCGGGGGCCGGCGTGATTGGGTGTTTCGCAAGACCGCGGTGTTCAGCGTTTGTGCGCGATGACGTTGACGCCCCAGGCATGCAGGTGCGTGTGGAACTTGCGGTCGATGTCGGTGCCGGCGAAGCACTCGAAGCGCTCGATCACCTGCGCATCCTGCAAACCGCATTCGCCCAGAAGTTCCATCAACACAGGTTCCGTCACGGCGCCACCGATGCACGACGCCCACAGGTCCGCGTTGCCGCGCACGCCCTGCGCGAGTTCTCGATCCAGCGCGACATCGGCCAGGAACAACCGGCCGCCCGGCTTGAGCACGCGTGCGATCTCGCACAGCACGCGTGGCTTGTCGGGTGCGAGGTTCAGCACACCGTTGGAGATCGCCACGTCGACACTCGCATCGTCCATCGGCAGGTCCTCGAACGTGCCCTCGAAGACGCGCACGCGATCGAGCAGTCCCGCCTGCGCCGCAGCACGCAGCGCGCTGGCGCGCATGCCGGGCGTCAGGTCGACGCCGATGGCGCGGCCGTCGGGGCCGGCGGCCTTGGCGGCGAGCAGCAGGTCCATGCCCGCGCCGCACGCGTGGTCCAGGACAACGGCCCCGGCAGGAATCGTGCCGATGCGCAACGGATTGCCCACGCCGGAGAAACGTTCGGTGCACGCCTGCGGCAGCGCGGCAAGCTCGGCGGCGTCGTAGCCCAGCCGTTCCACCGCGTACGCCGCTCCCGTATGGAAGTGGAACCCGCTGGCGGGTGCGCGTGCGACGCGCTCGTACGTCGCACGAACCTGCCGATTCAGGTACATCGTGTCCAGAACGAGCGGGCAACGGTCCATCTTGGCCTCCCTTCGCCGGCGCATTCCCGGCATGGGGCCAATCTACGGACGGCCGGTAACGGTCCGATGTCCCGTGTCGATTGATTTGTAACGGTTGGTAACAGGGGCGGATACTGCGTGCGACATGCGGCAGGATGCCCACCGGCAATCCCTTGGCGATGACAGGTACGGCGATGGCCCACACGCCCTGTGTCCTGGTGGTCGACGACGACACCCCCACCCGCGAGATGCTGCTCGAGGCGCTTTCGACGCATGGCTTCCGCGCGTTGCAGGCGGGCGACGGCGCGGGCATGCGGCGCGAGCTGGAACGCGAGGCGCCTGACCTGGTGCTGCTGGACATCCGCCTTCCCGGCGAGGATGGCCTGACGCTGGCGCGCTTCCTTCGTGAGCGTTACGACGTGGGCATCATCATGGTGACCGGTTCGGGCGACGTCATCGATCGCATCGTCGGCCTTGAGATCGGCGCGGATGATTACGTCGCCAAACCCTTCGACCCGCGCGAGCTCCTGGCACGCGTGAAGAGCGTGCTTCGCCGCATACAGGCGCGGCCGGATGCGGCGACAGCACCCGTGCAGAACGCGCGGCGCGTGCCGTTCGGGCGATGCGAACTGGACCTGGATTCGCACCAGCTTTTCGACAGCGACGGCAGCGAAGTGATGGTCACGCACATGGAGTTCGACCTGCTGCGCGTGCTGCATGAACACGCCGGCAAGGCGTTGTCGCGCGATGCGATCCTGACGCTTACGAAGAACCGCGAGTGGGAGCCGTTCGACCGCTCCATCGACATCCGCATCGCGCGCCTGCGTCGGAAGGTGGAAGCCGACCCCGACAATCCGCGTGCGATACGGACGGTGCGGGGGGTGGGCTACATGTTCGTGCCCTGAGTCGCCGCATTAGCTTTCCAGGTTCGGCGATTTTGTTTCAGCCCTGTAACACCGCCTCCGCAGCGCAAACCCCGCTCCTATACTCGACCCACGCACACCACGGGCCTTGCCATGAACGACGGCGCCCCCACGCCGGTGCAGATCGACGACCGCGAACGCGCCCTGCGCGAGAGCGAGCTCCGCCTGCAGCAGGTGCTCGACAATACGTCCGCCGCCGTATTCGCGAAGGATCGCGCCGGACGCTACCTCTTCGTCAACCGCGAATTCGAACGCCTCACCGGATGCGAAGCCGACGAACTCATCGGACGCAATGACCGGGACATCTTTCCGCCCCAGATGGCCGCCGCGCTGCGTCGCAACGACATGCTCGTGCTGCTGGAAGCGCGCGCCATGGAGTTCGAGGAAAGCGGCGTGTTCGCCGGCGAGCAGCGCACGTTCCTCTCGGCGAAGTTCCCGCTGCTCGACATCGACCAGGTACCGTATGCAGTGTGCGGCATCGCCACCGACATCACGCGCCGCAAGCAGGTGGAAACCGCGCTGACCAGCTCCGCGCTGGCGGTGTCAGGCGCGTACGGTCGCAACCTGTTCGTCGAACTGTCGCGTTACCTTGCCGCCATCCTCGACGTGGACATCGCGTTCATCGCGCAGATCCGCGAGGAAGATCCGGCGATGATGCACATCCTGGCGTTCGTGGCCGACGACAATCCACGCGAGAACTACGACTACGCACTCGCGGGCACCGCCTGCGACACCGTCGTCGGACACGGCTTCCGCATGTATCCGGCCGGGCTCGGTTCGCTGTTCCCGCTGGACGACGACTTCGTCGAGATGGGCGCCGAAAGCTATGCTGGCTATCCGCTCATCGACGCGCAGGGCCGCGCGCTCGGCATCATCTCGATCGTGTCGCGGCGCCCGCTGGAGCAGCCGGAGTTCATCGAATCGGTGATGAAGATCTTCGCGGTGCGTGCGGCGGCGGAGATCGAACGCCAGCGCGCCGAAGACGTCGCGCACCGCAACGCGCAGCACCTGCGCGCGACGGTGAACGCCGCACTGGACTGCATCATCGCGATGGACGAGAACGGGATGATCGTGAAGTTCAACCCGGCGGCGGAGGCGTGTTTCGGCATTCGCGAGAAGGACGCCATCGGCCGCTGCCTCGCGGATACGATCATCCCGGAGCGCTTTCGTGAACGTCACAAGTTCGGCCTGAAGCTTTACCTGGAAGGCGGCCCGGGCCCGGTGTTGAAGAAGCGCCTGGAAGTCACGGCCACGCGCGCCGACGGCACCGAGTTCCCCGCCGAGCTCGCCGTCGGCGTGGACGACAGCCCCTCGGGGAAGATCTTCATCGGCTACCTGCGCGACATCACCGAGCGCACGCAAGCCGAGCAGCGGCGGCGCCGCCTGGAAGCGCAGCTGCTGCAGGCCAAGAAGATGGAAGCGCTAGGCCATCTCACCGGCGGCATCGCGCACGACTTCAACAACCTGCTCGCCAGCATCATGGGCTACGTCGCGCTCGCGCACGAACGCAGCGACGACGGCGAAGACGCGCGACTGTCGGGCTATCTCGACCAGGCGCTGCAGTCGTGCGAGCGCGCACGCGACCTGATCCAGCAGATGCTGATGTTCAGTCGTGGCCAGAAGGGACAGGCGCAGGCGATCGACGTCGCGTCCTGCATCGAACAGAACCTCGCGGTGCTGGGCCCAACCCTCGCCGAAGGCATCCAGGTCGAACAGGACGTGCAGGCAGGCGCGTGCGCGGTGCAGTTCGATCCGGTACAGCTCGGCCAGGTCCTGCTGAACCTTTGCGTGAACGCGTGCGATGCGATGCAGGGCGAAGGGCGCCTGCGGCTGTCGCTGCGCGATGCACGCATCGAGGCGACGCAATGCGCCGCGTGCCGGCAACCGGTGGAAGGCGAGTTCGTCGAACTCACTGTCGGCGACACCGGCCCGGGCATCGAAGCGTCGGTACTGGAACGCATGTTCGACCCGTTCTTCTCGACGAAACCGCCCGGGAAAGGTGCCGGCATGGGCCTGGCGACCGTGCACGGCATCGTGCATGAACACGGAGGCCACTTGCTGGTCGACACCGAACCGGGCCTTGGCACGTGCTTCCGCGTGTTGTTGCCTGCGTGCCCCGATGGCGCGCGACCGACGCCGTCGCGGCGTCGTTCAGACCGTTCCGACGGCATCGCGCGCCGTGAAGGCCGCGTGCTGGTGGTGGACGATGAACACAGCGTCGGCGAGTTCATGTGCGAACTGCTGGGAAACTGGGGCTTGGAGGCGCATTTCGTATCCACGCCCGAACTGGCGCTCGCCCGCGTGCGTGAATCGCCGGCGCATTACCGCCTGGTCATCACCGACCACTCGATGCCGTCGATGACCGGCGTGCAGCTGGCGCAGTCGCTGGAGACGATCGCGCCGCACCTGCCCGTGCTGCTGTACACCGGACTGGCCGATCGCATCCGCGAACCCGCGCTGCCGGCCAACATGCTGCGCACGGTGCTGCGCAAGCCGATCGACCACGGCCAGCTCTCGCGCATCGTCGACGACGTGCTGGTTGAACCGGGTGCGCGCGATACAGTGACGTGAACTGGTGGCCTTCACGCTCGTCTCATCGCCGTTCGACACCGGATCGTAACGCTCCCGTTACGCACCCCTGCGGCACCATGCGCGCTGATGTGCGGCTCCGGGCGTGTTCATGAAACCCAATGTGTTGATGGTAGAGGACGAAGCGTACCTGGCGATGGCGCTTGAGGATCTTTTGACGGACGCGGGCTACCACGTCCTGGGCGCGGCGAGACTGTCCGACGCACTCGACATCGCCGACCACGAACATGTGGATGTCGCGTTGCTGGACGTCAACCTGCACGGTGAAGCGGTGTATCCGCTCGCGACGCGCCTGCGCGAGTGCGGCGTGCCGTTCGCCTTCGCCACCGCCTACTCGCGCGACACGCTTCCGCAGGATTTCCACGACTGCGAAGTGGTGCGCAAGCCGTATACGTCGGAACGGATCATCGAGGCGGTGGAATCGATGGTGGAGCGGGCCAAGCCGCATTGAGCGCTTGAAGCGGTCGCGCGTCGCGCGATCGCCATTGGCCGCCACGACACAACCCCTGACGTCATCCCGGCGAGAACCGGGGTGACGTTGCGACGGCTACGGCCGCTCAGCTGCCGTGGCGCTTCAACCACGCATCGATCGCCGGCAACCGATCCTTCTTGACGCCCACGCGATAGGTGATGTTCGCCGTCGCGTTCTCCGACGCGCGACGAGATCCCGAGGCGACGTACGCCTGCGCGTACGCCTGCACCTTGCCCACCATCGCCGGATCCAGCGAGTTGTTCGCCAGGCGCGGGTAGTAGCGTGCGCGCGAAGTCGAATCGACCTTCGTGTCCACCTGTTCGCGATGCGCGACAGCGAAGTCGAATGCCAGGTCCGGATGGAGACCCGCGACGGTGCGGATCATGCCCGCGCTGTTGGTCGCACCGGGCTCATCGGTGAGGGCAAGCTCCAGCGCACGTTGCGCCAGCGCGGCGTCCTGCGTGGCCGACAGCAGCATGTACAGCTCATCCTTCACCAGCGGCGTCTTCTCCGACTTCGCGCTGGCGTGCAGCGTCTCCCACGTCGCGGCGTCGGCATGGCGCGCGACCACGCCCAGGATGCTGCGACGCAGCTCGCCCGGCATGTCCTGCGACTCATAACGACGACGCGATTCCGCAATGACCTTCGCCTCGCCCAGCGCGCCGAGCGATTCGATCAGGTCGGTGCGCAGCACCTTCACCGGATCGGCCTCGCCCGCCTTCGCATCCCAGCCCACGCGCTCGAACACCGGCGACAGCTGCGCGATGGCGAACTTGCGAAACTTCGCCTGGCGTGCGGCATCGCCGCGGTAGTACGCATCCAGGTTGCGCAGCGATCCGGCGATATCGCCCCAGATCTTCGGATCGGCATCGCGCGGCGTCGCCTTCACCAGGTCCAGATAATCCGACGGCGATTGCAGCCCCGCCATGCCCAGCGCCCACACATCGCCCATCACGCCGAGCTGGTCGATGGGCTCAAGCTTCGCGAAATCCGAGCGGATGCCCGCGAACTGCGCCGGCGCGTACAGCGCGCGGTAGTAGCCGGTCTGGCCCGCGTTGACGATGACCGGACCGCAGCCCGGCACCTCGAGGCTGCCCTGCCCGCCTTCCACCACCGTGCGCACCGGCTCACCGCCGACCGACTGCGCGATCACGGGCACGCGCCAGCGCAGCGGCTCCTTGCCGGGGCGGTCGCGCGTGAATTCATCCTGCGTGAGCGTCAGCGCCGTCTTGCCACCATCGCACTTGGCCGCGGCCACGCGCAGCATCGGAATGCCGGGCTGCAAGGTGAAGTCGTGTGCGATGTCGAGCACCGGCTTGCCCGCAGCGGACTGGATCTGGCGCCACAGGTCGTCCGACACCGTGTTGCCGTACGCATGCGCCTTCATGTAGTTGCGCACGCCCTGGCGCCACGCGTCGGGGCCGACGTAGCCTTCGAGCATGCGGATCACCGCGCTGCCCTTCTGGTAGGTGATCGAGTCGAACGCCTGGCTCGCCTGCTCCACCGTTTCCACGTGCTGCACGACCGGATGCGTCGAAGCCACCGCGTCCAGCGCCATCGCCGATTCGCGCGAGCCGATCGATTCCAGCTGCGTGTTCCATTCCGGATGCAGCTTCGACGTGGTGCGCGAGGCCATCCACGTCGCGAAGCCTTCGTTGAGCCACAGGTCGTCCCACCAGCTCATCGTCACCAGGTCGCCGAACCACTGGTGCGCGATCTCGTGCGAGGCCACGGCGAACACGCGCTGCTTGTCCGACTGCGTGGAAATACTGGGATCCAGAAGCAGCGTGTGCTCGAAGGTGAAGATGGCGCCCCAGTTCTCCATCGCGCTGAAGAACTGGCTCGCGCCCGGCGAGGCGACGTTGTCCAGTTTGGGCAGCGGGTACGGCGTGCCGAAGTAGTCGTTGTATTCGCGCAGCACGTCGGCCGAGGAATCCAGCGCGAATCGCGCCTGGTCGATGGAGCCGCGCTGCGTGATGACGCCGACTTCCACACCTTCGGCCTGCATGGTCGCGCGTTCGAAATCGCCAACCGACAGGAACAGCAGGTACGTCGACATCTTCGGCGACGGCGCGAAGTCCACGCGCGTGGTGCCGTTGCCCAGGTCCTTTGTTGAAGCCGCCGGCATGTTGCTCACCGCCATCTGCCCGGTCGGCACGGTGGCCTGCAACGTGAAGGTCGCCTTGTGGGCGGGTTCGTCCCATGAGGGGATCATGCGGCGGGCGTCGGAGTTCTCGAACTGCGTGAACAGCGCGCGCTTGTTGCCGGCCCTGGTGTCGTAGTCGATGGCGAACAGGCCGTTGGCCTGCGTGCCGATCTTGCCGGTGTAGTCCAGCGCGAGACGGTACGCGCCCGGTGCGAGCGGCTTGTCGAACGTGAAGGTCGCGGTCTGCGCGGCGTTGTCGAGGGCGATCCTGGGCGTGAGCGCGCGGCCCTTGCCTTGCGCGGGCGTCAGCGATGCGGATGAAAACGCCATGTCGAGCGCGTTGAGCGTGATGCTTGGCGTGGCCTCGAGCACCTGCACGGTGATGGTCGCCTTGCCGGCCAGGGTGAGGTGGCCGATGTCGGGCGTGATCGCCACGTCGTAGTGCGTGGGCACCACGTTGCGCGGGAGCTGCGTGGTCGTGTCCGCTCGCCCCATTGCCACCGTGGGAGCGGCGGGCGCCGCCGTCGATGCGGCACTGAAGCTGGCCAGGGCCAGCGCGACGGCGGTTACCAGGGTACGGCGCATCGTTCGACAACCTCGTGATCGTGGATGTGTGAACAGTGCCAGACCCCGGCTGTGCCGGTCCTGCCGGGAGCGTGCCGCCGGTCACAGGACGAGGAAGGAGGCCGCGCCGACGGGCCGGGGACAGGTCCCCGCGACAAGGTGCCCGGCGTGCGGCCTCCACGGGCGAAGAAGCGCAAGAGCCGTGCCATCGGTTGGGCCGGTGAATGCGGCATCCCGGGCCGCTGCGGGCGCAGGGTTTGCCGGGCGCGGCAAGAGTTGCGGGCGGTTCGCGTTCACCTAGCCCAACGCTTGCGCAGGCATTCGCGCTGCTTTGACGCGTGGCGAACGAAACCGCGCGCACCCTCCCGCCTACCTGAAAGACACAACCCTGGGAGGGCGCAATGAAATCAGGTACCTCGATGGCCCTGTGGCTGGGCGTTCTGCTCGTTCCGGCCGCGGCGATGGCCGGCGACGACAAGGCCAAGCTGATGGACACCAACAACGATGGCGTGATCAGTTCAGCCGAACATGCCGCGGGCGCGAAAACCATGTTCACGCAGATGGACGCCAACAACGACGGCAAGGTCACCGCCGCCGAGATGGATGCCTATCACGCCGCGAAGATGGGCGGAAAGGCCGGCGACAAGATGAAGATGACGTCGGCCGAGAAGATCAAGAAGGTCGATACCGATGGTGACGGCGCGATCTCCGCCGCCGAGCACGATGCCGCTTCCGCGCAGATGTTCACGAAGATGGACGCCAACGGCGACGGCAATGTCACCGCGGCCGAAATGAAGGCCGGGCACGAGAAGGAAATGCGTTCGGCCAAGACTGCGCCGTGATGCGTGACTGAGGCCGCGTGCTCAACCCCTCTCCCGCCGGGAGAGGGGTTTGGGTTCAAGTCGGCGCCAGAGCCAAAAGGCCCACGCTCCGATCAGACCAGATCCTGCGCGCCTGCAGGCGAATGGCCCTCGACCACCCGCCCCTCGGCCACCGCCACCCGGTCGCGCCCCTCGTGCTTGGCGCGATACAGCGCGCGGTCACCCGCGCGCATCAGTTCCAGCCCGACGTCGCCATGCTCCGGCATCAGCGCCACGCCGATGGACACGGTGATGCGCAGCATTGCGTCGCCTGCATCGCCGATGCGCAGCATCGATGCCCCGGCGCGGATGTCCTCGGCGCGCTCGAGCGCCGTGGCCAGGTCGGTTTCCGGCAGGATCAACGTGAACTCCTCGCCGCCATAGCGGCAGGCGATGTCCTCCGGCCGGCAACGCGTTTTCAGCATGCGTGCGAACGCCGCCAGCGCCGCGTCGCCCATCGCGTGGCCGTGGCGGTCGTTGAAGGCCTTGAAGTGGTCGACGTCGAGCATCAGCACCGCGAGCGGCTGCGCGCGACGCTGGCAACGGGCGATCTCGCGCGCGAGCGACTCCTCCAGGTACCGGCGATTGAATAGCCCCGTGAGCGGGTCGCGCACCGCCTGGTGGCGCAGGCTCTCCCGCAGGCGCACGTTCGCCAGCGCAAGGGAGAGCTGCTCGCACAGGCGGATAGCCAGCGATTCATCCGCGATGCGCCCTCGCCCTTCGCCCTGCAACGACAACCAGCCCACCACCTCGCCATGCGCGCTCAGTGGCACGCACAGACCGTGCACGTCTTCCGCGCCGTGCGGGCGGCCGATGTGGGAACAACGCAGGCCATGGCGCAGGTCTTCCATCGCGAAGGGCGCGTGGCGGCGCACCGACCAGCACGCCTGCGACGTCGGCGCCGGATCGTTGGGCGCCACCGGTCCACCCCACTGCGCGACTAGCTCGGCGTGATCGCGCGAGGCGCGAATCACGTACAGCAAGCCGCCCATTCCCGGCAGCAGGCCGCGGAACGTGGTGGCCGTGATCTCGTACAGCTCCTGCGCGTCGGACGCGCCCTGCAGCATGCTCGAATACTGGCTGAGCGCCGCCATGCTGTCGGACAGGCGCGCCAGCTGCGCCACCGTCGCGTTGAGCTCGGTGTTGGATTCCGACGCGGCCGCCTCGGCCTGCCGGCGCACGCGGTTCTCGCGCGCCAGCAGCCGCTGCGCGTGGCCGATCAGCAGCAGGCTCAGCGGAATGCCGATGCCCGCCGCGAGCAGCGTCAGCCAGGCCGAGCGCTCGGCACGCTTGGAACGCATCGCGAGCAGCACGTTCTCGGCGGTGCGCAGCTGTTCCAGCCGCGCTGCCACATCGCGGTCGCCGTCGCGGATGGCCTTCATCCTCGGCGCATCGCTCGCCGTGATGGGCACGCCGGGGCGCCAGGACTGCATTGCACGCACGCTCAGCCGCAGCCGCGCGTCGAGCGAGCCGCGCAGCACGACCGCGCGCCGGTGCTGGGCGGCGTTGTCGATCACGCGCTCGGCCAGCAGGTCGGCCTCGCGCTGCAGCGCGCCGCCGATGCGCCAGAAGTTGTCGCGGTTCTCATCGCGCCCGGCCAGCAGGTAGCCGCGCGATTCGGCCACGGCCTGGTGCTTGAGCGATTCGATCCGGTCCAGGTGCCCCAGCACGGTGTAGGTGTGGGTGACCGCGCGGTAGTCGGCGGCGAACTGGATCGCGTTGGCGACCACGTACAACCCCAGCGCCACCAGGATCACCGTGGCTGCGATGAAAACGCGCAGCGGCGAGAGGTTGCGGAGGAAGGTCATGGAATGCGCGGGATTCCGGCGCCGTTCGGGCGCGCGTGTGGCTTCCATGCCGTGGATGAGGGTGCGTGGCGACCGGAGGACGCAACGCATCGCGGATTGTCGGGCATTCTATCGGCCGGCCTCGTTCATTCTTGAGACGCAGCCCTCACCTTCCCGACGCTTGCGCCCGATGAGCAACATGATCGCCGTCGACGTCCTGCTGGAACCCGCCCCCGCCACGCAGGCCCGCGCCCGCGCGACCAATGCCGCGTTGCGAGCGGACCACCCCGCCGGGTTCGCCTTCGACGCCACGCACCTGCCGCATGTCACGCTGGTGCAGCGCTACGTCTACGAACACGACCTGGAGGCGCTGCTGTCCGCGCTGGGAGTTCTGGCCGATGCGCACAACCCGTTTGCGCTTCGCCTTGCGGTTACCGGCGTGCAGGTGCGCATCGACGGCGGCACCGGCAGCGCCTCGTGGCGCATCGCGCCGTCACCGGCGTTGCAGGCGCTGGCCGACGACTGCCTCGCCGCGGCGCAGGCGCTGGCCGTCGCGGGCGGTACGGCGCCGGCATTCGTGCCCAACGACGACGGATCGCCCATTGCCGACTCGACGATCCGCTACGTCGAGCGCTTCGTCCCCGAGCACAGCGGCGTGAACTACTCGCCGCACTTGACGCTGGGGCATGCCGGGGCCGCGTTCGTGCGCGAACTGGAAGCGGCTTCGTTCGAGGGGTTTGCGTTTTCGCCGGCGGCGCTGGGCGTGTACCGGCTGGGGAATCACGGCACTGCGCGGCAGTGTTTATGGCGGTGGCCGGCGCGGCTTGATTGAGAGGCCGCTCGACCGTCGGAACGTATCGTCGACCCGGGCCCTGAGCGCCTGGGTACTCTCCCCGCCGCACCTCACATCACCGTCATTCCGGCGAACGCTGGAACATGATCGGGCGCATGGCAAGGAGCCGCGCAGCGCAGCGCCGTGCGGTGGTGGTTGTTCACCGCGCCCGCTCCGTTGCCCCTCACCCCAACCCCTCTCCCGGCGGGAGAGGGGGCTAAAACGATGCCGATCAGTTCTCCGGCACCCACACGTACGCATCGCCCTGCGCCTTCACGTGCCCCAGCCCCGGGAACGGGAAATGCACCGCGTACACGCGCAGGTCGCCGTCGGCAGCACGCTTGAGCAGCGCTCGGCGCGCGGCCTGCGCCTTCGGGGCATCCATGTCGTAGGCGACGGTCCAGTCCGGACGCTGCACCGACACGATGAAGTGGTGCGCCGCGTCGCCGATGTACAGCAGGCGCTCTTCGCCCGAAGCGATCTCGTACGCGCTGTGCCCCGGCGTATGACCCGGCAGCGCGACCGCCGTGACACCCGGCAACACCACCGCACCGGGTTCGAACGTCACGATCTTCGGGCCGATCGCCGCGACGAGCTTCGCCGCGTCCTTGTCCTTCTGCAGCGACGCCCACTCCGGCGCCGACAGGTGCACGGCCGCGTTCGGGAAGGCGAGCGCGCCGTCCTTTGCCAGCAGCCCGCCAACGTGGTCGGGATGGCCGTGCGAGATGAAGATGTCGGTGACCTTCGCCGGCTCCACGCCGGCCGCGCCCAGCGAAGCCTGCAACTTGCCGGCCTTCGCCCAGCTCACGTCGCCGGCGCCGGTGTCGAACAGCAGCGTGCGATCGCCATCGCGCACCAGCAGCGGCTGGATGCTCAGGTGCAGCACGTCGGTCGGCTGGCCATTGGCCGACAGCAGCGCGGCGACGTCCTCCGTCTTCTGGCCGACGCCGAAGGTCTTGCCATCGTTGGGCGCGTCGATGGTGCCGTCGCGCAGCGCAACCGCGTCGAGCGCGCCGACCTTGAAGCGGAAGAGGTCGGCATTCTCCTGCGCCGCCGGTGCGGGCGCCGGCGCGGACGGTGCCGGGGTTTGCGCGGCAGGCGCCGGTGCGGCAGCCTGTTCTTCGGATGCAGGCTTCGCGCAACCGCCGAGCATCGCGCTTGCGAGCAGCAGGGAAACCGCGAGGGAAAGGGAACTGCGGGTCATGGGAGGCTCCCGGTGTGAGGGGCCAGGCGGGTTCGCCCGGGCTGCGCGAGCTTAGCGCGCACGCGAACCGGCGGCGCGTGACCGGGCGGAACGCCGTATCCCGCGCGTTGTGTTGCAGTTTGCCGATGCACGCGACGCCGCAGGCATGTCATCGCGGCTTCGCACCGTCTCAGGTCCTGAGACGTCGCTGCCCTACAACGCCCTGCCCCTTATCGAACACCGACACCGCATGAGCCAGCCGGCGCGCAGTCCGTCCGACCTCTCCGTCTTTCCCGAGGTCGCACGGCCGCGACCGGCCGCCGACGGGCGCGCACTCGCGCAGCGGCTGGAGAACAAGTACCTCTCGCGCATCACCGGCGTGCACACCGTGCCGGGCCGGCCGGAGCGCAGCGTGCCGATGCCGGACGACGTGCCCGCCGGCGTCGTGCAGGCGCTGGCCGCGCGCGGCATCGACCGCCTGTATTCGCACCAGGCCGACTGCTGGCACGCGGTGCGCCGCGGCGAGGACGTGGTGATCGCCACCGCCACCGCGTCGGGCAAGAGCCTGTGCTACCTGCTGCCCGTGCTTGCGGCCGCATCGACGCAGCGCTCGAAAGCCCTGTTCCTGTTTCCGACCAAGGCCCTCGCGCAGGACCAGGTGGCCGAATTGCTGGAGCTCAACGCCGCCGGAAACCTGGGCGTGCGCACCTTCACCTTCGATGGCGACACGCCAGGGGACGCGCGACAGGCGATCCGCCTCCACGGCGACATCGTGGTGAGCAATCCCGACATGCTCCACCAGGGCATCCTGCCGCACCACACCAAGTGGGCGCAGTTCTTCGAGAGCCTGCGCTACGTGGTGATCGACGAAGTGCACAGCTACCGCGGCGTGTTCGGCTCGCACGTGGCCAACGTGATCCGTCGCCTGCAACGCATCTGCGCGTTCTACGGTTCGCGTCCGCAGTTCATCCTGTGCTCGGCGACGATCGGCAACCCGAAGGCCCACGCCGAAGCGCTGACCGAGCGCGACGTCACCGCCATCACCGAATCCGGCGCGCCCAGCGGCGACAAGCACGTACTGTTGTGGAATCCGCCCGTCATCAATCCCGACCTCGGCCTTCGCGCATCGGCGCGTTCGCAAAGCAACCTGATCGCGCGGCTGACGATCAAGGCGGGGCTCAAGACACTTGTGTTCGCGCAATCGCGCCTGATGGTCGAAGTGCTGACCAAGTACCTCAAGGACGTCTTCGACAGCGACCCGCGCAAGCCTGCCCGCATCCGCAGCTATCGCGGCGGCTACCTGCCCACGGAGCGCCGCGAGACGGAACGCGCGATGCGCGCCGGCACCATCGACGGCATCGTCTCGACCTCCGCGCTGGAACTGGGCGTGGACATCGGCGCGCTCGACGCGGTGGTGCTCAACGGCTATCCGGGTTCGATCGCCGCGACGTGGCAGCGTTTCGGCCGCGCGGGCCGGCGAAAGCAGGCCAGCGTCGGCGTGCTGGTCGCCAGTTCCGATCCGCTGGACCAGTACGTCATCCGCCATCCGGAGTTCTTCGCCAACGCCTCGCCCGAACACGCGCGCATCCACGCCGACCAGCCGGTGATCCTGCTCGACCACATCCGCTGCGCCGCGTTCGAACTGCCCTTCCAGGCACGCGAACTGTTTGGCCCCGTCGATCCGCAGGTCTACCTGCAACTGCTGGCCGAAGACGGCGTGGTGCACAACGAGAGCGACCGCTGGGAATGGATCGCCGACAGCTATCCGGCCAATGCCGTGAGCCTGCGCTCGGTGGCCGACGGCAACTTCGTCGTCGTGGACCGGACCGAAGGACGGCAGACGATCATCGCCGAGGTCGATTTCTCGTCCGCGCCGCTGACGCTGTACGAAGGCGCGATCTACATGGTGCAGGCCACGCCCTACCAGGTGGAGAAGCTGGACTGGGACGGCCGCAAGGCCTTCGTCACGCGCACGCATGTCGACTACTACACCGACGCCATCGACTACACGAAACTGAAGGTGCTGGAGCGCTTCGACGGCTCGCCCGCCGGCCGCGGCACCTGCCATCACGGCGAAGTGCACGTGGTCCGTCGCGTCGCCGGCTACAAGAAGATCCGCTACTACACGCACGAGAACATCGGCTACGGCCCGGTGACGCTGCCCGACCAGGAACTGCACACCACCAGCGTGTGGTGGCAGTTGCCGCCGATGGTGCTCGAATCGGAATTCGCATCGCGGCAGGAAGCCCTCGACGGATTCCTCGGCGCCGGGTATGCGCTGCACGTCGTGGCGAAACTCGCGGTCATGGCCGAAGGCGTCGACCTGCAGAAGGCGGTCGGCGATGGTAACGGCGCGTGGTTCGCCAGCGCCGACGGACTCGGTCGCGGCCAGCTGCGCGGCGCGGGCGAGGACGCGGTGTCGTTGGAAGACGGCGAACGCTTCGTGCCCACCGTGTACCTCTACGACAACTACCCCGGCGGCGTGGGCCTGAGCGAACCGCTGCATTTCCGCCAGCGCGAACTCGTGCAGCACGCGCTGGAACTGGTCGAACGCTGCGACTGCAAGGCCGGTTGCCCCGCGTGCGTGGGTCCGGTGCTGGCCATCGACGAAGACGCCAGCGCCGCACCGCGCGCACTCGCGCTGCGCGTGCTCAGGGCGCTGGCGCCTGCATGAGCCTGACCCTCGCACGGCTGCAACAGCTCAAGCGTCAGGCGGGTGCGGCACCTTCTTCGCAGGAGGTGGCGCCCGTACGTGCGGCGACGCCAGCCATCGACGATCTGCGTCGTCATCTGCGACGACGTGCGCCGTCGACCGACGCGGTGGTGCGGACCGCGTCGAACGATCGCCACGTGCCGGGCGTGGAGATCGCGCCCGGGCTGCGCCTGGTCGAAGCGCGCCTGCCTTTCGCACCGCCGCAGGATTGGATCGACGGCCGCTTCGACCGGCGCGACGCACTGGATGCACGCCAGCTGATGTTCTTCGACACCGAGACGACGGGACTGGCCGGCGGAAGCGGAACGCGCGCGTTCATGATCGGCGCCGCCGACTGGTGTGCTGGCGCATTGCGCGTGCGGCAGTTGCTGATCACCGCGATGGCGGGCGAAGCGGCGATGCTGGATGCCTTCCGGCAGTGGTTGCGCCCGGACACGGTGCTCGTCAGCTACAACGGCAAGTGCTATGACGCGCCGTTGCTCGCCACGCGTTTTCGTCTGAACCGCATGGGCACGCCATTGGTGGATCGGCCGCATGTGGACCTGCTGTATCCCACAAGGCGGCGTTATCGCGGTCGCTGGGAGAACTGCCGGCTGGCGACGATCGAGCGACGCGCGTTGAACGTGGTGCGTGAAGACGACCTGCCGGGTTCTGAAGCGCCCGCGGCCTGGTTGTCCTATCTGCGCGGCGGCTCGGCGTTCAATCTGCGGCGCGTGCTCGCGCATAACGATCGCGACGTGGCGACGTTGGCGCAGCTGCTGGTGCATCTGTCGCAGTTGAGTGCGGCGGAGATGGACGCCGCGGCGGAGCTGTAACCGGCAGCGTCGGTGGAAGGAGCGAGCGTTCCTGGCCCACAAGCGCAGCGCACCGGGGACCTTCACGCGCGCTTGGGGAAGCGCTTCATTCGTCCGGCTTGCAAGGCGGCGTCGCTTCGACCGCGCATGGCACGCGCCGCTTCGCGTTTTGCACCCGCGCGCATCACGCCGCCTTGAATAACCCTGCCCTATGTTCGATCCCTAGCCAGCAGATGCAGGTTCCGGGCTCGCCCGTTCATGCGGGCGCCCCCGGCCGGCGACGGCGTCCCACAGAAACCAACGCATGAAGATCGCGCAGATTTCACCGTTGTATGAAGCGGTTCCACCGAAGCTGTATGGGGGAACCGAGCGGGTAGTGGCCCATCTGTGCGACGCGCTGGTGCACGCCGGACACGATGTCACGCTGTTCGCCTCCGGCGATGCGCGCACCAGCGCGACGCTGGCGCCGATGCGTGACCAGGCGATGCGCCTGGACCCGGCACCGCTGAAAAGCGACCTCGCCGCGCACCTGGCCATGCTTGATGAAGTACGCCAGCGCGCCGACGAGTTCGACATCGTGCACTTCCACATCGACCTGCTGCATTTCCCGTTCTTCCAGGAAATGCCATGGCGGACGCTCACCACGCTGCACGGGCGCCTGGACCTGAAGGATCTTTCGCAGGCGTACGCGTGCTGGCCGCAGTTCCCGCTGGCCTCGATCTCGGACCACCAGCGTCGTCCACTGCCGTCGGCGAACTGGGCGGGCACGGTGTACCACGGCGTCCCGGCGGAGCTGTACGAGTTCAGCCCGACGCCGCGCGGCGGGTACCTCGCCTTCCTCGGGCGGATCTCGCCGGAAAAACGCCTCGACCGCGCCATCGAGATCGCGCGCCGCGCCGGCCTTCCGCTGCGCGTGGCGGCGAAGGTCGACGCGGTCGATCGGGCCTATTTCCACGAACAGATCGAGCCGCTACTGCAGGGCCCGGGCGTGGAGTACATCGGCGAGATCAGCGACGAGCAGAAGAGCGATTTCCTCGGTGGCGCGGTCGCACTGCTGTTCCCCATCGACTGGCCCGAACCGTTCGGGCTGGTGATGATCGAAGCGATGGCCTGCGGCACGCCGGTCATCGCATGGAACTGCGGCTCGGTGCCGGAAGTGCTCGACCATGGCGTCACTGGCCTGATCGTGGACGACATGGTGCAGGCCGTGCAGGCCGTGCAGGCGGTCGCGCGGTACGACCGCGGCCGTATCCGCACGCGTTTCGAGCAGCGTTTCTCCGCCAGCGCGATGGCGCGTCGTTACGTCGAACTGTACTGGCGCGTGCTGGAACAGGGAGGCACGCGCATCCGGCTCACCGCATGACATCCCCCACCGATGGGCGCTGAGCATGGATCCCGCCGCTGCCGCGACGTTGTTCTCAAGTTACGTCCTCAAGGACGGCGACACCTTCCTCATCGCCAACGGTTCGGGCGACGTCATCGGCGAAAGCGATGGCCAGTTCCACAACGACACGCGCATCCTCTCGCGCTTCGTGCTCACGCTGGGGGATTCGGCGCCTGCGTTGCTCAGCTCGATGGTCTCGCGCGACAACGTGTTCTTCGTCGCGCACCTGACCAACCGCGCGCTGCCACCGCTGGGTGGCGATGCGACGCCGCACGGTCTGGTGCACATCAAGCGAACCCGTTTCCTGTGTGCGGACCGCCTGTTCGAGCGCGTCGCGCTGACCAACTACGGCCAGGAAGCCGTGCGCCTGACGCTCGCGTTCGATTGCGATGCGGATTTTCGCGACATGTTCGAAGTGCGCGGCTCGCATCGTGCCGCGCGCGGCCAGTCATTGCCGCCGCATCCGCGGGAAGACGGCCTGACCTTCGGTTACGTCGGCCTCGATGGCGCGCCGGCCCGCGCATCCATCGTGTTCTCGCGCGCGCCGCGACGGATGGATGACGGGCGACTCATGTTCGACATCACGCTCTCCACGCGTGCGCGCGATGAACTGCACCTGGAGGTCAGCGCCGACGACAACCCGCCACCGGCCACGCGCGCGCGTTATCGCGCCGCGGCGAGCGTGGCGAGAACGCGCATGCGACGCCGGCAGCGGCGTCTTTCGCGGGTGCGCAGCGAAGCGCCGCTGTTCAATTCGTGGATGGAACGCTCGCGCGCGGATCTGGCGCTGCTGACCAGCGAACTGGACACCGGGCCGTACCCGTACGCGGGAATTCCGTGGTTCTCCACGCCCTTCGGCCGCGATGCGGTGATCACCGCGTTGCAGACGCTGTGGCTGGATCCGCAACTGGCGCGCGGCGTGCTGGCGTTCCTTGCGAAAAACCAGGCGAAGGAAGAGTCGTCCTTCATGGATGCATCGCCGGGCAAGATCATGCACGAGACGCGCAAGGGCGAGATGGCGCGCCTGCGCGAGTTGCCCTTCGGCCTGTACTACGGCGGCGTGGATACCACGCCGCTGTTCCTCGTACTGGCCTCGGAGTATGCGCGGCGCACGGGCGATGTCGCGTTCATCCGCGGCATCTGGACGGAACTGAAGGCAGCGGCGGCGTGGATCGAACGCGTCTGCGATGCCAATCCGCTGGGCCTGCTCGACTACGCACGCGGCGAAGCGACCGGGCTTGCCAACCAGGGCTGGAAGGACAGTTTCGACTCGGTCTTCCACGCCGACGGCCGCTCACCGCAGGGGCCGATCGCGCTGGTGGAGGTGCAGGGCTATGTCTTCGCGGCGATGCGCGGAATGTCGCGCGTTGCGCTTGCGGTGGGCGAAGAAGAGACCTCGAAGCAATGGCTGTGGCGCTCCGAGCGCATCGCCGAGGCGGTGGAACGGCATTTCTGGATGGAGTCGGGTTTCTACGGCATCGCGGTGGATGGCGAGAATGCCCTGTGCGCGATACGGGCGAGTAATCCCGGGCACCTGCTCTACATGGGGTTGCCGAAGCACGCGCGTGCGCAGGCGGTATCCACGCAGCTGATGTCGCAGGATTTCTTCAGCGGTTGGGGCATACGCACGCTCGCCGTGGGAGAGGCGCGTTACAACCCGATGTCCTACCACAACGGCTCGGTGTGGCCGCACGACAGCGCGCTGTGCGCGGCGGGTCTTGCGCGTTACGGGCAGCGCGAGGCGTCGGTGCGGCTGCTGCGCGCCGCGTTCGAGGCGGCGGTGGGGTTCGACATGCGATTGCCGGAGCTGTTCTGCGGTTTCCCGCGCGTTCCCGGCGGCGCGCCGGTGGCGTATCCGGTGGCGTGCCTGCCGCAGGCGTGGGCGGCGGGCTCGGCGTTTATGTCATTGCAGGCATGTCTTGGCATCGACATCGACGGCCCGGCAGCGGAGATCGTGCTGGACCATCCTCGGTTGCCTGCCGGCGTGGAGGAGTTGTCGATCCGCAACCTCACGCTGGGCGAACGGCGCGCGCACCTGGTACTCAAGCGCATGGGGGATCGGGTAGCGGTGTTCGTCGAAGGTCCGGATGCGGCGGGCGTGGTGGCGCGCGTTCGGGGGTGAGGCAGTCCGATTGCGCGGCACTGCCGCGTGGACTGCCGAACGACCGGCCATGGATGGACGGGCCGGGCGATCCGAAGCCGATCCTGCCGCGCCATGGATGGCGGGAGATGGCGTAACGAAGCGGGGGCTCGCTTCACCCGCCATCCCGGCTCAACGGCTAGGGCAACGTCAGGCCGCTTCCCTCGCCCCCAGCGCCACTTCCAGCGCCCGGAACACCGCACTCATCCGCAACGGCTTGTGCAGCACGGCCACCACCTCGTCGGCCGGCAGCGCGTCATGGCGCAGCGGATCGGCCGGGTCGCCCAGCGTGACGACCGGGCCTTCGTAACCCGCCTCGCGCAAGGCCAGCAACAGGCTCACCGCCGAGAGCATCAGGATGTCGCTGTCGATGATCGCCACGGCCGGCAGTCCTTCCCGCGCGATCAGGCGCAGCGCGGCCGCGCCGTCCACCGCGATCTGCGGCTCGTAGCCCTGGCTGTCCAGCGCGTTCGCCAGCAGCGACAGGCGCGTGCCGTCGCCATCCACCAGCAGCACGCGCTTGCCGTTGCCGGCAGCGAACGACTCGTCCTGTGCACCGCCGTCGTCCACGACCACGCGCAGCGGCAGGTGCATCTCGAACGTCGTGCCCTGCCCCACTTCGCTTTCCACCACGATGCGGCCCTGCAGCGAATCGACGAAACGTTTGCACGACAACAGCCCCAGGCCCGTGCCTTCGGGCTTGGTGGTGAAGAACGGCGTGAACAGCTGCGAACGTGTGTGCGCGTCCATGCCGCAGCCGCCGTCGGAAATGCGGATGCACAGCCGCTCGCCACCATCGGCCACGGCGCGGCGCGCGGAAAGCCGCAATTCGCCGCCCGCGTCCTTCATCGACTGCACGCCGTTGAGCGCCAGGTTCACCAGGCACTGCTGGAATTCGATGTAGTTGCAGTGGACCAGGAGGTCTTCCTCCAGCGGTTCGCACACCAGCGTGACGTTGCGCGGCAACGTGCCCTGCAACAGCAGCTGCACCGCCTGGAACAGCTGCGCGACGGCCACGTCCTCGCTGGCGCGGTGCGAACCGCGCACGAAGGCGAGCATCGACTCGGCCATCTCATGCCCGCGACGTCCGCTTTCGGCGATCAGCGACGACAACCGGTGGATGTTCGGATCATCGCTGTAGGCATTGAGCAGGTCAGGCACGATCAGCAGCGGCTGCAGCACGTTGCGCAGGTCGTGGCTCAGGCCCGCCGCCAGCATCGCCAGGCAGTCCAGGCGCTGCGAACGCATCAGCTCCTTCTCGGCACGCTCGCGTTCGCGCGCGTTGCGCGCCTCGCGGACCGCGCGCGTCACCGCACTGGGCAGGCGCGCCGGGTTCTGCTTGAGCACGTAGTCGTTCGCGCCGCGCTGCAGCGCGTCCACCGCGGTGTCCTCGCCGATGGTTCCGGAGACGAAGATGAAAGGCAGCTCCGCGTCGCGCTCGCGCAGCACGCGCAGCGCCTCCATGCCCGAGAACCCCGGCAGCGACAGGTCCGACAGAACCACGTCGAAACGCTCGCGCGCGAGCACCTCGCGCAGGCCGCGCTCGCTGTCCACGCGATGGAAGCGCGCGTCCAGGCCCGCTTCCAGCAGCTGTTCGCTGAGCAGCTCGGCGTCCTCGCTGCAATCCTCGACCATGAGGACGTTCAGCGGACCCAGCGGTGGCGCGCCATTGGGCTGCACGGTCAGGCCTTTTCGGGAGCCTGGTTGATGACCGCCCAGAACGTGCCCAGCGTCTTCACGGCCTGGAAGAACTGGTCGACGTCCACGGGTTTGACGACGTAGGCGTTCACGCCCATGTCCCAGCTGCGTGCCAGGTCGCTTTCCTCGCGCGAGGAAGAGAGGATCACCACCGGCAGGCAGCGCAGGTGGTCGTGCTCGCGGATCTTCTGCAGCACTTCAAGGCCGTCCATGCGCGGCATCTTGATGTCCAGCAGCAGCACGGCCGGCATGCCGTCGGCGCGGCCTTCGAACTTGCCGCGACGCAGCAGGTAGTCCAGCGCTTCCACGCCGTCCTCCACGTGCACGATGGGGTTGATCAGGTTGGCTTCGCGCAGCGCATCGATCGCCATTTCGGCGTCGGCATGGCTGTCTTCGGCAAGCAGGATGGTGCGGTAGTCGGTCATGCTGCGGTTCGCTCGTAGGTGGGCGCATCCAGCGCCGCGGGAAGGGTGAAGTGGAAACTCGCGCCGGCGTCGGGCTCCGATTGCGCCCAGATGCGGCCACCGTGGCGCGCCAGCACGCGTCGCACGCTGGCAAGGCCGATGCCGGTTCCAGCGAATTCGGTGGGTTTGTGCATGCGCTGGAACACGCCGAACAGCTTGTTCGCGTATGCCATGTCGAAGCCGGCGCCGTTGTCGCGCACGCCGAATTCGTGCGAGCCGTCGTCGAGCACGCGGTGCGTGACCTCGACCACCGCCACATCGCGGCGCGAGGAGTACTTCACCGCATTGCCCAGCAGGTTGCCCCATAGCTGGCGCATCATGTTCTCGTCGGCGACGAGGATCGGCAGCGGCGCGATGCGCCATTCCACGCGCGGCGCGCGCACTTCGGCGCCCGAATCGAGCATGGCGCGCGTCTCGGCCACCACCGACTGCATGTCCACCGCCTGCAGGCGCAGCGCGCTGCGGCCCAGGCGCGAGTAGACCAGCAGGTCGTCGATCAGCTGCGACATGCGCCGCGCCGAATTCCCGATGACGTCGAGATAGTGATGCGTCTTCTCGTCGGCGCTCTCGTTCAGGTGCCGGGCGAGCTTGTCGGAGAAACCGGCGACATGCCGCAGCGGCGCGCGCAGGTCGTGCGAGACCGAATAGCTGAAGGCCTCCAGCTCGCGGTTCACTTCCGACACCTGTTCGACCTTGCCTTCCAGCTGGCGGTTGAGTTCGGCGATCTTCTGGGTGGTGGCCTTCTGCGCGGACACGTCGGAGATCGTCATCAGCACGACGTGGTCCTCCACGTCCGGCAACGGCATGCTGCGCGCGTTGAGCAGCACCGTGCGCGGGCCGTCGGGCAGCTTCTGTTCCTGCTCGAAGTCCCACAGTTCGCGGCCGCGCTGGAGCACGTCACGCAGGCGCTGGCGAAGCACGGCATCGTCCCATGCGCCGTGGCCGATGTCGGACAGCGACCTGGACACGCCATCGTCGTCCAGCCCGTACATCTGCGCGAACGCGGCGTTGTGCATGACGATGCGCTGGTCGTCGTCGAACAGCACGATGGGTTCGCGCACGGTCTGCAACACCGCCATCGCGCGGGCGCTGGCCTGCGTGGAGCGCTTCTCGGCGTTGATGCGGCTGGTGATCTGCCGGCCCAGCAGCAGCATCACGATGCCCATCAGCAGCAGCTGCGCGGTCATCGCCGCCCAGCTGAGCCACGTGGCCTGGCGGCGCTGCGTCTCGGCGTCGAAGTTGCGCCGCGCCAGCAGTTCGCGTTCGTTGCTGCGCATCTGGTCCAGGGCGGGCCGGATGGCGAAACGGTCGGCCAGCGGCGCCAGGATCTGCGCGCTCCGGGCGAGGTCGCCGCGCGCGGTATCGCGCAGCAGGTCGTCCATCACGTCCATGCGGTTGTCCACCAGCTCGCGCAGGCGGCCGATCAGCACCTGCTGCGCCGGGTTGTCGGCGGTGAGCGCGGTGAGCCTGTCGAGGTTGGGGCCGATCGAGGCCTTGCTGTCGGTGTACCGCTGGCGGGCCAGTGGGCGGTCGTGGCCGAGCGCGATGGACATCGCGGCCGATTCGGCATCGCGCACGCTCAGCGCGAGCGAGGCCACCGCGGCTTCCACCTCGTGCGTATGCGAAACCGCGTCGGCTGCCTCCAGGTTCTGCTGGGACAGGCGCTGCAGCAGCATGAACGGCGCGACCATGATCAACACGATGCCGGCCGCCAGAAGCGGCAGCCTCCATCGTCCCCACTCGACGCGAGTCGTGGCTGATTCCATCTTTCCCCTGTACCGGCGCTGGTCCCGGCAAAAAACGCGGGTGATGCTAGCCGATGGCCGTGCGTGCGTCAGGTGAAGACGCCGCCCCGGCTTTGCCGCATCGGGCCACTGCTCGCGCACGGATGTCCCCGGCTTCACCTGGCGTCGTCGCCGGATGTGGTCACCTTCGCCCGTTGGACACCGCAGACGCACCTTATGAGCAAACTCCATCGCGACCATCCGGGCCTGGACGAGGTCGACACCCGCAAGGGCGAGCTGCGCAAACCCGACGATCGCGACGACCAGCCCGGACAGGGCGCGGACCTTACCCCGCCGCTGCGCGACACCGCCCTGGACGCCGGACACGAAACGCCCGATCCGTGAGCGGCCCGCGAGGCAACGCCAGGCGCCTGGATGTGCCGTGTTGCACGGAAACTTAACGAAGGGCCTACTAGGCTCCTCGCCGGATATTTGGGGGGAAGTGACATTGGTCGACGCGATTCCCGGACGGCCGTCGCGACAAGGCGGCCTGGCCGAGGGCGATCCATCGGACGCAGGGCCGTTCCTGAGGCGTCTGGACGACGAAGCGCGCCAGTTCGCGCTGCTTATCGGCAGCGTGACCGACTACGCCATCTACATGCTCGACCCGGACGGCTACATCCGCAGCTGGAATCCGGGCGGCGAGCGCATCAAGGGCTACACCGACCGCGAGATCATCGGCCAGCATTTCTCGCGTTTCTATACGCCCGAGGACATCGCCCGGGGCGAGCCGCAGCGCGGACTGGAATGCGCGCGCACGCAGGGCAAGTTCGAGGCCGAAGGCTGGCGTCTTCGAAAGGACGGCACGCGCTTTCGCGCGAGCGTGGTGATCGACCCGATCTGGCAGGACGGCGAACTGATGGGCTTCGCCAAGGTCACGCGCGATGTCACCGAACGCTACGAGGCGATGCTGGGCCTGCAGGCCGCGCAGAAGGCGCTGGCGCAGTCGCAGAAGCTGGAAGCCATCGGCAAGCTCACCCTGGGCCTGGCCCATGACTTCAACAACCTGTTGACGGTAATCGTCAACAGCCTGGACCTGATTGGTCTGACCAGTACGGACGATGCGCGCGCGCAGGAATGGATCGAGGCCGCGCAGCGCGCGGCCGATCGCGGCACCCTGCTCACGCGCCAGCTGCTGGCATTCGCGCGCGGGCAGAACCTGGCTCCGGAACCGCACGACATCAACCAGCTGCTGTCGCGTTCGGCCGAACTCTATCGCCGCGCGTGTGGGGCTTCGATCCAGTTCTCGTTCGACCTGGACGAGGACATGCCATTGCTGGAAGTGGATGCCACGCAGTTCGAGGCCGCCGTGCTCAACCTGGTGGCCAACAGTCGCGACGCGATGCCGGGCGGCGGCACGATCAGCGTGCGCACGCGACGAACGACCTGCGCCCGGCCCGACGCGCCCGACGATGGCGAACTGGAGTTCATCGTCGTGGAAGTGATCGACACCGGCTCGGGGATGGACGCCGATACCGTCGAGCGTGCCGCCGAACCGTTCTTCACCACCAAGGAAGTCGGCCGGGGCAGCGGCCTGGGCCTGAGCCAGGTGTACGGCTTCGCCGCGCAGTCGGGTGGCTTCGTGCAGTTGCACAGCGACCCGGGTGCGGGTACGAAGGTGGGCATGCACCTGCCCGCACACCCGCAAGCCCACGCCATGAAGGGAACACGCGCCGATGTCTGATGTGCGCGTCCTGCTGGTCGAGGACGAAGACGATCTGCGCATGCTCGTCGGCGAGGCATTGCGCATGACCGGTTACAAGGTGAGCACCGCCGCCGACGGCCCGGCGGCGATCACGGCGATGGAGCGCGAGCCCTTCGATGTCGTGGTCAGCGACGTGAGCATGCCCAACGGCATGTCGGGGATCGAGCTGTCCGACCATGCCGCGCGGCTGCAGCCGAACGCACGCGTGATCCTCACCTCCGGCTTCGCGCGCGCGCAGTTGCCCACGCTGCCGGGCAACGTGATTTTCCTGCCCAAGCCCTATCGCATCCCGCAACTGCTGGGCCTGCTGCCAAAGCGCGCCGCGCAGGGCGAGGAGCCGTTGTCGGCCTGAAGACTGAAGTTGCCGGCGTCGTGGCCGATATTCGAAGTGAAGGGCCCGAACGGGCGGCGTTTTCGCGCGTCATGCGCTCACAACGTTGTCACTGTCGGGCGCACTGAATAGGACTCTCCGGACAGCCGACCCGACGCAATGCCCCAAGCCTCGCGTTCCAGCCCTGTCAGTCGCCGCACGCAATCGGCCGCGGTCGTGCTGGGCTTCGGACTCGTGCTGGCGGTCGTGCTCGCCGCGACGCTGTTCGCCGTGGCCGCGGCCGATCGCAGCAACCGGCTGGAAGCGGCTACGCGACAGAACCTCGCGCTGGCCTCCGGCGCCGAGCGCCTGGTATGGCTGCAACTGCGCAACCTCGAACGCGCGATGCTCGGTATTTCCGGCGACGTGGAGCGCGTGGCCGTCGCCGCGCCGGAACACCTGCCGCAGCTGATGACGCAGTTCTTCGCCGGCGTCTCACAACGCCAGCGCGAACTGGAAAGCCTGGAACTTACCGACGCGCAGGGTCGCGCCGTGAGCGGCGGCCGCGGCGAGCCGGGCCTCGCCCGCTGGCCGGATCGCCGCGCCACCCGACCGCATGTGCAGTCGATGTACGTCGGACCGCTCGTGCGCCATCGCGGACAGTGGCTGCTGCCCCTCGCGTTGCCGATGGACGATGGCCGCTGGATCGTCGCGCGGCTGCGCACGAGCGAACTGCAGAAGCTGATCCTGCACCTGGATGCCGACCGCATGCGGCTGATCCAGCTGGCCGGCAGCGATGGCCTGCTCGTTGCCGACACACGCGGCGATGAGTACGTCGGCAGGTTCGACGACGCGACCGTGCCGCTCCAGGTGGAACCGCAGCTGGTGCAGGAGGACGACGACGACATCCGCGACGGCATTTCGCGCCTGACCGTCAGCGGCCGGGTGCCCGATTACCCGTTGCACGTGGACGTCGCCATCGCGCGCGAACGTGTGCTGGCGCCGTGGTGGCGACTGGTCGGTGCGAGCGCCGCGTTGTACCTGCTGTACCTGGCAGGCCTGGCGTACCTGGTGCGTGTGGTCCAGCGCAACGCGCGCGCCAACGCGCAGATGGTGCGGCAACTGACCGAAGCGGCCGACAGCCTGCGCCGCGCGCAGCAACTGGGACGCACCGGTACGTGGATGGCCGATCGCCATGGCACGGTCCGCTGGTCCGAACCGGTGGGCGACCTGCTGGGCCTGCCGGAAGGCCAGTCGTCGGCGAGCACCGAGGAGTTCTACGCCATCGTGCATCCGGACGATCGCGAGCGCCTCTCCACGCACTTCGAACAGGCCTGGCGCAACGGCGAGCCGTATTCGCTGGATTACCGCATCGTCCGCGGCGACAACCAGCAGGTGCGTTGGATCTCCGCCCGTGGCGCGGCCACGCGCGATGCCGACGGCACGGTGGAGATGGCCGGCACCGTGGTGGACGTCACCGACCGCATGGAGGCCCAGCTCGCGCTGGAGGAAACCGAACGCCAGTTCCGCCTGCTGTTCGAACGCAACCCGCTGCCGTTCTGGGTGTTCGACGTGGCCACGCTGCGCTTCGTCGAGGTCAACGACGCAGCGCTGCGGCAGTACGGTTACACGCGCGGGGAATTCCTCGCGATGACCATCTACGACATCCGCCCGGAGGAGCACCGCCACGAAGTGTCGCGCGACCTGGAGCAGCATCGCGCGGGCGAACGCGACGAAGTGCGGCTGTGGGTGCATCGACGCAAGGACGGGCGCCTGCTGGAAGTGCGCGTGCACGCGACCGACATCGACTTCCGCGGTAGACCATCGCGGCTGGTGCTGGTGGAGGACGTCACCGACCGCATGGCGCAGCAGCGCGAGTTGGCCTATCGCGCCAGCCACGACATGACCAGCGGCCTGCTCAACGCCGATGCGCTGGCGCGCCGCGTCGACGCGATGCCCTCGCCTTCGTGCCGCATCGCGAGCGTGCAGTTGCGCGGGCTTGAATTGATCGAGGACAGCCTGGGGCGCGAAGCCGGACACGACACGCTGCGCGTGATGGCCACGCGCATCGCGCGGCTGGGCGAGCGCTTCGGCGTGGCCGGCCACGTGCGCAGCGACGAGTTCGCGCTGGCGGTATGCCCGATCGAACACTGGGACGAAGCGCTGGAGTGCCTGCTGCAGGAGTTGGCGCGGCCGATTCCCGGCGAGGACACGCTGCACCGGCTGGAATCGTGGATCGGCGTGACCGAGGTTCGCACGGGCGAGCACCATGCGGCACAGGCGATCGCGAACGCCGGCTTGGCCGCGCATGTCGCGCGCACCGAGCATCGCCCGCTGGTGGTGTTCGAGGCGGGCATGGCGCGGCATGCGAGCGATCGCCTGCGGCTTGCCGGGCGCATCCACCGCGCGATCGACGCGGAGGAATTCGAGCTGCATTTCCAGATTCTGTGGGATGTCGCGTACTCGCGTCCGGCCGGTCTGGAAACGCTGATCCGCTGGCCGCAGCGTGGTGGCGGCTACCTGCCGCCGTCGCAGTTCATCGGCCTGTGCGAGGACACCGGGCTGATCGTCCCACTGGGCCGCTGGGCCCTGCGCGAAGCGGCGGCGGCGCAGCGCCTGCTCGAACGTGCCGGCTTCCACGGCATGCCGGTGGCGGTGAACGTCTCGCTGATGCAGTTCCTCGACGGGGATATCGCCCACGACATCGAAAGCGTCCTGCGCGAGTACGAGCTGTCGCGCGGCGCGCTGCATATCGAACTGACCGAAAGCGTGCTGATGACCCGGCCGGAGCAGGCCTTGGAGACCTTGCGGCGATTGCAGTCCAACGGCGTGTGCCTGTCGCTGGACGATTTCGGCACGGGGTTCTCGAGCATGTCGTACCTCAAGCAGTTGCCGTTGGATGCAATCAAGATCGACCAGTCGTTCGTGCGCGACGTGCACCGCGACGAACGCAGCGCGTCGATCTGCCAGGCGCTGCTGGCGCTGGGGCACGGGCTTGGCCTGAAGGTCGTGGGCGAAGGCGTGGAGACGCAGGCCCAGTACGAGTGGCTCGCCATGCATGGCTGCAACCAGGTCCAGGGCTTCGGCATCCACCGCCCGGCGCCGCTTTCGCAGGCGATCGAGCAACTGCGGCAGATGCGCGGGTGGGTCGATGGACCGTGGCCGGCAGAGCGCAGCGAGGCCGGCCGGGTTTGAATGGATTCCAGCTTTTGCTGGACTGACGGTGCGGGTGGTGAAGCGCCCCAACGCAAAAACCCCTCCACCGTCACCGGCAGAGGGGCGTACAGAACGCGGGATGCGCAGCCCTACCTCGCTGCGGTCGCCCGTGACAGGTCCTGCTGGATCGTCACCGCCTGCCCGGCTTCGATCCGCTCACCGCCGCGCACGATCAACCGGTCGCCCGGCTTCACCGCGCCCTGCACTTCCACCAGTCCATCGACCTCGGTCCCGGTCTTCACCGGCAACCGCTCGGCCGTGTCGTTGGACGCCACGCGCAGCACGTAGTCGCCCTCGCGACGCAGGATCACCGCATCGCGCGGCACCGCGACCACCGAACGCTTTCGCGCACCCGGCATGCCGACGTCCACCGCGGTCCCGACCGGAAGCTCGCCGACATCCATCGCGATGCGAAGCTCCAGCTGGCGCGACGCCTCATCGCCCACCGGCACCAGCGCGCTCACCGGGTGGATGCGTTCCTTCGCCGCGGCATTGCGACCCACGCGCACCTGCACCGGCATGCCGACCGACAGATGCTGCGCCAGGTCGACCGGCGCGCGCACGCGCACTTCCTGCGCACCGGTGTCGACCAGTCGCGCGACCGCCGACCCGGTTTCCACGTATTCGCCCAGTTGCACCGAACGCTCCGCGACCACGCCGGCGAACGGCGCGCGCACGACCATCTGCGTGCGCTGATGGCGCGTCTGCGCGAGCAGCGCCTGCGCACGCGCGCGTTCCTGCACCAGCATGTCGCGGTCGGCGCTGATCTGTTCGTACTGCGCGCGGGCGATGTTCTGCTGCGCGGCCAGCTGCGCATAGCGCTGCTCCTGCCGCGCGGCCATGTCCACCTGTGCCTGGATGCGCGCCAGGTCCGCTTCGCCCTGCCTTTCCTGCAACGCGAGCGCAGTGTCGTCGAGCACCGCCAGCGGCTCGCCCTCGCGCACCTTCTGCCCGACTTCGACCACGCGCACGACGCGGCCGTCCTGCTCGCTGGCCACCTTCGCATCGCGGCGACTGATCACGCTGCCCGGCGCCCAGTGCACGGGGGCGAGTTCGGTCGTCACCGCATTGGCAACGCCGACGACAGCGGGCGGCGCGCCGGGTTTCGCCGGCGGCGTCGCATCCGCGTCCCACTTCACCAGTGGCACGAGCAGCACGGGAACCAGTGCGATGAGCAGGATGATCCTGCCGGACAGACGGGACGGCAGCTTTCGGGAATTGGGCTTCATTGCAGGCCTCCGGGGGAAGGAATTCGTTCAGGCCAGTGCGGGTTCGGCGGCCTTCGCATGCGGCACGCGATGGCCTTCGAACAACCGCAGCAGCGCGGGCACCACCACGACGATGAACACCAGGCTCAGCGCGACGCCGCCGACCGACACCGCCGCCAGGCCGCGATAGATCACCGCGCCGGGGCCGGGGTTGATCGCCATGGGCAACGCGCCCAGCACGCCGGTCAGCGCGCCGATGAGGATCGGACGGAGCCGCTGGTCCAGCGCCTGCTTCAGTGCATCGTCGAGGGACGCGCCCGCCGCCTGCCCTTCGCGCGCCTGCGCGACCAGCAGGATCGCGTTGTTGATCACCATGCCCAGCAGCATGATGAAACCGATCATCGACAGCAGGTCCAGCGTTTGCCCTGCGATGAGGTCCAGCACGCGCAGGCCGATCACACCGCCCAGCACCGCCATCGGCAGCGTCGCCATCACGTACGCCGAATCGCGCAGCGACTTGAACATCGCCGCCATCAGCAGGAAGAGCACGACCAGCGCCATCGAGAAGTTGATGCCCATGGTGCGCACGACTTCGCCAAGGCGATCGGCACTGCCCGATACGCGGATGGCGGCATCGCGCGGCAGCGCGTCGCGCAGCACCGGAACCACGTCGTCATCGACGATCGACAGCGCCTCCTCCAGCGACATCGCCGGCGGCGGATCGACGGTGAGCGTCACCGTGCGGCGGCGGTCCACGCGACGCATCTGGTTCGGTGCGAGCACGGTGTCGACCTGCGCCAGTTCGGCCAGGCTCAGCACGCCGCCGTTGGGCGTGGCGAGCTGCGCGGCGCCCAGGCGCTCCACGTCGTCCTCGCGATCGCTGCGCAGGATGATCGCCAGGCGGCGATCGCCATCGAAATACTCGCCCAGCCACTGGCCGTCGCCGAGCGCGCGCACGACCGTGCCCAGGTCCGGGCGACGCCAGCCGACTTCGGCCAGGCGACGGTCATCGGGATTGATGCGCAGCTCCGGCGTGCCGGCGTCGGCGTTCGGCCACGCCTGCACGTTCGCGCCGGCGAACTTCTCCGCCAGCAGCTTGCGCCCGGTTTCCGCCGCGCGCGTGAGCGCGTCGCCATCGGCATGCTGCAGGTGGATCGCAATGGCACGCGCGGAGCCGCCGAAGCTGCCGAACAGCTCGCCTTCGCTGGCGAACGCGCGCGTATCGGGGAAGCCGACGGCCACTTCGTCGCGCACGATGCGTTCGAGTTCGCCGATGTCGTCCGGATCGACCACGCGCGCGCCGATGGTGCCGCCGCCGGGCCACAGGTTGAGGTACCAGTTGCTCAGCTGCGGCGCTTTCTGGCCGTCCATGTACGGCTTCATGCGTGCGAGCAGCGTCGGCGCCATCTCGGCGTTCACGCGCTCCGGGCTCATGCCGGGCGGGAAGCTGAAGATCGCATCCACGGCCGCTCGCTTCACCGGCGGCAGGTAGTCGATCTTGGGCATCAGCACGATGGTCAGCAGGATCGGGGCGGCGATCAGTGCGCCCACCCATGCGAGCTGGTGACGACGCGTGCTGGTCACGCGCATCGCCCAGGCGCTGACGCCCAGCCAGAAGCGGTGTTGCTGCGCCTCGCGGGCGTCCTCGCGCTTGCGCAACCACGAACTCGCCGCGGCCGGCAGGACGGTCACGGCCACCAGCAGCGAGATGCCGACGGCGATGGAAATGGTCAGCGCAAGGTCCGCGAACAGCTGGCCCTCGACATCGTCCATGAAGATCACAGGCAGGAACACGGCGATGGTGGTGAGCGTGGACGCGACCAGCGCACCGCCGACCTGCCGCGTGCCTTCCAGCGCGGCCTGCGTGGCGGACGCGCCCTCCTCGCGCAGCCGCACGATGTTCTCCGCGACGACGACGGCCGCGTCCATCACCATGCCCACCGCGAAGGCAAGGCCGGCGAGCGAGATCACGTTCAGGCTGCGCCCGGTGAGGTTGAGCACGATGAAGGTCGCGAGCAGCGAGATGGGGATCGCGCAGGCAATGAGCGCGGTGGCGCGCACATCGCGCAGGAACCACCACAGGCAGCCAACCGCGAGCAGCACGCCTGCGCCCAGGCTTCCCGACAACAGGCCGATCGCGCGATTGATGAAGACCGAAGCGTCGAAGCTCTGGCGGATGTCGAGCCCCTGCGGTGCAAGCTCCTTCTCGCGGATTTCCTCCACGACGGCCTTCACGCGCTCGAGCGTGTCGAGCACGTTCGCGCCGCTCTCGCGCAGGATGCGCAGACCGATGGCGGGGTTTCCGTTCTGGTAGGCAAAGAAGCGTTGTTCCGGCCGCTTCACTTCGACGCTGGCCACATCGTTCAGCCGCACGGGCCGGCCGTCGCGCCATGCGAGGATGAGGTCGCCGAGCGCTTCGGGGGAATAGCGCCCGGCGAACCTCAGAACGTATTCGCGACGACCGGCCTCGACCACGCCGCCGGAGACGTCGGTCGCGCGTGCGGCGACGTCGGCGACCTGCGGAATCTGGATGCCCAGCGCCGCGGCGCGCTCCAGGTTCATCGTGATGGTGAGTTCTTCAGGCGCGCCGCCGTTGATCTCCACGCCCGCGACGCCTTTCACCGCCGACAGCCGCGGCACGATGCGGTCCTCGATCATCTGCCGCTGGTCGAGGATGTCGCCCGGCGTGCCGGGCAACTGCTGCACGAAGAAATAGGTGAGCGAGTTGTTGGCGTTGTCGGCGCCGGCCTGCACGACCGGTGGCGTCGCATCGCGCGGCAACGGCTGCAGCCGGTTCATGCGCGAGAGCACTTCGACCAGCATGGCGTCCATGTCGCTGCCGACGGCGAAGGTCAGGTTGATGAAGCTGTTGCCGGCGTTGATGTTGGACTCGATTTCCGCGAGGCCCGGAAGGCCCTGCATCACCGCTTCGATGGGCTCGACGATTTCCGATTCCATTTCCTGCGGCGATGCGGCACGCCAGCCGGTCTGGATCGACATCTGGGGGCGTTCGATGTCGGGAAACAACTGCAGTGGCAGCTTGAGCAGACTGAGCAGGCCGAAGGCGCAGACCATCGCGACGGCGACCGCGACCGCGGCGGGATTGCGCAGCGACGCTTGCGTGAGTTTCATCGTGCGGTTTCCCGGGGGACGAGTGCGGGGCGCACGATGCGCCTGCGCGACTTTGCCGGAATGGTCCGGAAGTCACGCGGGTGCGGGCTTTGCGGTCAGTGGTTGAGTGGCAGCGGTGAAGCGTTGCGGGCGCGGTGCGCGTGTTTCGTGCGTGCAACGCGGGGCGTTGCGGCCACCCAACTTATGGCACGGTGGTGCACGCACGCCTTGAATGATCAGCGCGGAGTCTCGTAGCCCGGGTAAGCGAAGCGCACCCGGGAACGCGACCACACCCCGGGTGCGCTTCGCTTACCAGGGCTACAGAAGATGTCCGAAAGGTCGAAGCGCGTCAGATCAACAACGCCAGCTTGTCCCGATGCGTGCGCGACAGCTTCAGCTCCTGCCCGCAATCCAGCCGCAGGAACCCCTCGCCGTTCGTGTGCGGCCGCAGCTCCGTCACCCGGCGTGCGTTCACTATCGTCGAGCGATGGATGCGCGGGAAGCGCTGCGGGTCCAGCTGTTTCTCCAGCTCGCGCATCGTCGCGCGCAGCACCAGCGTTTCGCCCTGCGGCGTCGGGCCGTCCGTGTGGATGCACATGTAGTCGCCCGCAGCATCGATCCAGCGGATGCTGGCAAGGTCCACGCGCACCGTGCGTCCGCCATCGCGCACGGCAAGCTTTTCCTCGCGACGCAGTTGTTCGAGCGCATCGGGCTTCAGCGCTTCGTCCAGGTCCAGCAATGGACGCCCGCTCAACTCGCCCAGCAATCCCAGCAGGTGCGCGCAATGCCCGCTCGCCTCGCGCTGCGAACGCGCCAGCTGCACGCGCGCCAGGGCCTGTGCCAGGCGCGTTTCTTCGACCGGTTTGAGCAGGTAGTCCGTCGCCGATGCCTCGAACGCGCGGATCGCGTAATGGTCGTACGCGGTGACGAACACCACCAGCGGCATCTCGTGCGCGGGGATGCTGCGCAGCGTTTCGAAGCCGTCCACGCCCGGCATCTGCACGTCGAGGAAGACCAGGTCCGGACGCAGCTCGCGCATGCCCGCGATGGCCGACAACCCGTCGCCGAATTGCCCGACGATCTCCACGTCGGGATGCGCCTCAAGGCGGATTTCCAGCCCGCGACGCGCCAGCGGTTCGTCGTCGACGATCAGCGCGCGCAGCGGCGCATGGGTCAACGCCGATTCGGAAAGGCGCTCGCGCTCAACGATGCGGTCCATCTTACTCCCCGCCCAGCTGCTTGGTTTCGAACGGCAGCCGAAGCTCGACCTCGATGCCGCGCTCGAGGTTGCGCACGGAGAAACTGCTTTCATCGCCGTACAGCACGTTCAGTCGTTCGCGCGTGTTGCGAAGGCCGACGCCCTTGCCCGGCGGCAGCTGGTTGCCTTCCAGGCTCGTGCAGCCGGGGCCGTCGTCGATCACGCGCAGCACGAGCTGCTGGCCATCGCGTTGCGCCTCGATGCGAAGCAGACCGCCGGCGACCTGCTTGGCGACGGCGTACTTGATGGCGTTCTCCACCAGCGGCTGCATCAGCAGGCTGGGGAGCAGCGCGCGCCAGCAGTCCTCGTCGATATCGGTCTCGATGCGCAGGCGTTCGGCGAAGCGGATCTTCTCGATGTCCAGGTACAGCGTGAGCGCATCCAGCTCCGAGCGCAGCGTGACGCGCTGCATCGGGTCGTTGTCGAGCGAATGCCGCAGGAACGAGGACAACCCCTGCACCATCCGGTTCGCGGTGGCGTTGTCGCGGTCGAGTACCAGCGTGGAGATGGCATTCAACGTGTTGAACAGGAAGTGTGGATTGAGCTGGTAGCGCAGCATCTTCAGCTGCGCCTGGTGCGCCATGGTGCGTGCGGCGAGCGCGCGTTGCGTTTCGTCCTGCAGCTGGCGGTAGTACTTGATGCCAAGGTACAGGCCGACCCACGCCAGCACGACGTAGATGTAGGTCAGCGAATAGGCGATGTACGCCATGCGGCTGGTCGGCGCGCAGGTGTCGCAGAAGCGAACCAGCATCGCGCGCGTGGTCAGGTCCATGATGGCCGAGCTGGCCAGGATCGGCAGGATCATCGTCATCAGCAGCTTGCTGGGCGACAGGCCCCAGCAAGCGCGCAGCAGGTAGCGCAGGCCCAGCGTGACGACGAAACCGGTGCAGGCCGCAGTGAACGGGACGATCCAGTAACCCGACGGCTTGCCGTAGGCGATCGCCGCCAGCCAGCTCTGGGCGAAATAGCCCAGCCAGCCGGCGCTGTGGAAGATCCAGAACAGGTGCTGGCGGGGCAGGTCCAGCGGATGGGTCGCGGTAATGGCCATGGAGCGGGAGCTGGGACGCGGTGGGCCGATGCTAGCCCGTCGGCGGGGTGAGGCGGCAACGGTTCGTCGGCAGTGGGGCACGGTTCGGCGCTTGAGGCCTCTCTCCGCAGGAGTGCCCCGGCGCTACGGGCCCGGGTCCCGGCCGTCACCGGGATGCCGGCCCCCGCCACGCCGCACCTTCCGCCGCTCATCGATCACCGCCGTGATCAGCGCCCCGATGAAGACGATCAGCGCCGCGTAGTACATCCACACCAGCGCCAGCACGAGCGCGCCCATCGAGCCGTACGCCGAGCCGGGATTGGCCTCGCGCAGGTACCAGCCGATCAGCCAGCGCCCCAGCACGAACAGCAGCGCCGTGATCGCGCCGCCGCCCAGCGCGCGTTTCCAGCCGACGGAACGGTCCGGCAGATAGTGGTACATCAGCGCGAAGCTGATCGCGTACACGGCCCACGTCGCGACGTTCATCACGATGGGCAAGGCCCATTCCATGCGCGAGAACGCCAGCTGCACCAGGGTCGAAACCGTCATCGACACCAGCAGCAGGAAGCCCATCGCCAGCACCAGCCCCATCGAGAACACCCGCTTGCGCAGCCACGCCATCGCGCCGGCCAGTCGCGTGGCATCGGTGCGGAAGATCTTGTTGAGCACGTCCTGCAACTGCGCGAACACCGCGGTGGCGCCGACGAACAACAACGCCACGCTCCACCATCCGGCGATGGAACCGGTGTCGGGCCGGTCGCGCGCGTTGTCGACGACGGTTCGCGCGACGCGCTCGGCTTCAAAGCCGGCCAGCAGGCCGATCTGCTGCATCAGCGAATCCTGTGCGCCGGGATACAACGCGCTGGTCAGCCACACCAGGATCAACAGCAGCGGCGCAAGCGAAAGCATCGCGTACAGCGCCAGCGCGGCGGCCTGCGCCATCAGTTCGGTATCGACGAAACGGCGTACCAGATCGGCCGGAAGACTGCCCTGCGCGCGCCGCACCAACGCCTGCATCGCAGGGCGACGGAACGAGCTGCCGCGGTCAGGCTTGGTCCGGCGCGGCGCCGTGGGATCGAGTTTTTCGGCCGCTTTCTCGACCGGGGGCTTCGCATCGTCCGACATGGGATGAGCAATAGCGGTGTCGGCGTGAACGTCGGGCGAGGCACGCACCTCCCCTCCCCTGCTCGCAGGAGCCCCGCTTCATTACGATCGCCTGATGCGCATCACGCCCCTCCCCCGCGCCTTCTACGCCCACGATTCCCGCGACGTCGCGCCGCGGCTGCTCAACAAGGTGGTCGTCACCGCCGATGGACGCATCGGGCGCATCGTCGAAGTCGAGGCGTATCGCGGTGGCGAGGACCCCGCCGCGCATTCCTTTCGCGGACCGACGAAGCGCACGCAGGTGATGTTCGGGCCACCGGGCCACCTGTACGTGTATTTCATCTACGGCATGCACTGGGCGATCAACGCCGTGTGCGGCGGGCCGGCGGGCCACGCCGTGCTGATCCGCGCGTTGTCGCCGGTGGAGGGCATCGACCGAATGCGTCGTGCGCGCAACGTCGAAGACGTTCGCCTGATCGCCAGCGGCCCGGGCCGTCTCGCGCAGGCGATGGGATTGAGCGGCGTACACAACGGCGTGGACCTCACCGACGCATCCTCTCCGGTGTGGTTCGGCGACGACGGGACACCGCCGCCCGATGCCCCCGTCGCATCGCCGCGCATCGGCATCAGCAAAGCGGTGGACGTGCACTGGCGCTGGCACGTGGCGGCCGATCCGCATGTATCGAAGGGTGGCAGGCCGAAAGCGCGCAAACGCGTCTGATGCGCTGTCGCCCACAAAAAAAGAAGCCCCGCGATCGCGGGGCTTCTTCGCATCCAGTTACTGCAGAGGACTCAACTCGACGCGCGGCAACCCTGCACGAAGACCTTGTTGTCGGTTTCCACGCCCCAGCGTCCATCCATTTCGCGACAGCCTGCGGTCCATGAACCGACCAGCGCGCCTTCATCGTCGTAATACAACCACGTGCCCTGCCAGCTCGCGGAAGCGGTGAACGAGGTCAGGCCCACCAGTGCGGCCAGGGCGAAGATCCTGAAACGACGCATGCTCATCTCCTTTGATGTCGCGGCAAGGTTCCGCCCGCGCACCGTAGGCGATGATGCGGGCCGGTTTTGTTAACCAGCCCGCATTCCGTGCGTGAAAGACTTCTTCACGAACATGAGCACCTTCAGTCGTACTGCGCCGACTTCACCAGCATGTGCTTGGCAAGCAGTGCGTGCAGGTAACCCACACCGCGCGCGATGTGCAGCGTGACGAACAGCAGCAGCACGCCCACCAGCATCGCGATCGGCCACATCCACGGCTGGCCGTTGATGCCGAGGTTCCAGTCGTCGATCGACAACGTGCTGCCAAACCCGAGCAGCAGCCCCACCGGCGTGCCGATGAGCGCCAGCGACACCGTCAGGCACGTCACCACGACCGTGAAGTACACGATGCCCAGCGGCAGCATGAACAGGAAATACAGCTGCGTGGCCCAGATGCGCGGATCGATGAACAGCTCGCCGATGCGCTTGAGCAGCGGCTGCCCGCGACTGCTGTACAGCGGCCGGCGCGGCATGCGCTCGCCCAGCATCGTCTCCACGATGCGGCCTTCCACCAGCGACAACACACGTATCGAACCGAAGTACAGGATCACGAACGGCACGCCGATGATCAGCACCGCAAGGCCCGCCGAGAGCGATATGCCCGTCACCACCCACGTGAAGTAGAAGATGCCCGTGGCCAGCGACAGCAGCATGTAGAACAAAGCCCCGTACGTGCGCGGTTCGGCGATGACGCCGAAGAAGTGGCCCATCCACGAGCGCCGCGGCTTTGGCGCGGGTGCACGCAGCGCGCTCTGCACTTTCACTTCGGTGTCGCGGTAGATGTCGGCCACTTCATCCGGCGCGCCGTAGCTGCCGGCGACGGCGACGATCACGTCGGCCTCGCTCTTTCCGGGGTTTTCCGAAAGTTCCGAACGCAGGTATTCCTCCGCGTCGTACAGCGCGTCCTGCACCAGGGCCGGGTCGGCACCGGTGAGCGAACGACGCAGGTGTTCCAGGTATTCGGGAATGGTCGTCGGAAGTCCACCGGGACGGACATCGTTGCGCGGATCAAAGGCGTTCATGGCTCAAGTCCCCCCAGGACGGAATCGACACTGTCGCGGGTCGCGCGCCACGCGGCGGCCCATTCGTGCAGCACCGTGCGACCGGCATCGGTGATGCGGTAGTAGCGCCGCGGCGGGCCGGTCATCGACGGCTCGACATGGCTGTCCAGCAACCCCGCCCCTTCGAGGTTGCGCAATACCGGATACAGCGCGCTCTGCTTGCCGGCGAGCACGCCGTCGGCGACGCGTTCGAGCTGCTTGGCGATCTGGTAGCCGTACAGCGGTTCGGCCGCCGAGCCCAGCACCGCCAGCAGCGCCAGCGACACGGTGCCGGCGCTGAGCTCCTTCTGGAATTTCCGCAGCAGGGTGTCGAGGTCGGTCATGGCGGCATCGGGTGGACCGGTAGGCTGGACTCCACACTACTGTGAACTTCCATATACCGAACCTGCCATTAGTCACGCGCCTTGCCGGGTTCTCCACCGCCCGGCTGTTATCACCGGACCCGAAGCCGCACCGGTACCTGCGGCGAGGAGTGCACCGATGCCCAGGGGCGATAAATCCGCGTACACCGACAAGCAGCGGCGCCAGGCCGAACACATCGAGGAAAGCGAACGCAAGGAGGGCCGCTCGGAGAAGGACGCCGAGCGCATCGCATGGGCCACCGTGAACAAGCAGGACGGCGGTGGCAAGCGCTCCGGTTCGGGGCGCAAGTCGGCGAAGAAGACCGCCAGGAAGGCCACGAAGAAAGCTGTAAAGAAGGTCACGAAGAAGGCGGCGAAGAAGGTCGCGCGCAAGAGCGCGACGAAGAAGGCTACGAAGAAGGTCGCGAGGAAGGCGACGAAGAAGACCGCACGCAAGACCGCCAGCAAGGCGGTGAAAAAGACCGCGCGGAAGACGGCCGGGAAAGCCACGAAGAAATCCGCCGCTGGCCGCAAGACCGCGAAGAAAGCGGCGAAGAAGACCACCCGCACCTCCACTTCGCGCAGTACCGGGGCCACGAAGGCCGCACGGACTCGCGCCCGCAAGCGCAACGGCGCCGCCGCCTCCTGACATGCCACGATCCCCCGGCCGGCGGGTCGTGGTGTCCGGTCGCGCAACGGCCATCACGTTCCAACCCCATGGGGCTGGCCGCCTTCGTGGGCGGTGAGCCAGAATCTGCCCATTCAGCGATCCGGACCTAAGGGGAGTTCCGTCGTGCCGAAACCTGCAGTCGTCAAATCTGCCTCGAATACCTTGCGACCCGGTGCCCGCCACTGGCGCAACGTGCTTCTGGGAGCCCTGCTCGCCGCCCTGCCCCTCACGCAGGCCGCCGCGGAGGACGCCGTGCCGGGCAGCAAGCCGCGCTCCATGCAGGAAATCCTCGACGCCTCACAGCCCGCGGACTGGCGCACGCCCGACAACAAGAACCTGCTGTACCTGGAACTGGACACTGGCCGCGTGCTGATCGAACTGGCGCCGTCCTTCGCGCCGGCGCACGTGGGCAACATCCGTGCGCTGGCGAAGAACGGCTACTGGAACGGCATGAGCATCAACCGTTCCCAGGACAACTTCGTCGTGCAGTGGGGCGACCCGGCGGAGGAAGAGAAGGACCGCAAGCCGCTCGGCCGCGGCACCAAGGCGAAGCTGCCGGCGGAGTTCGCGCGCAAGACCAAGGGCCTGCCCTTCGACCGCCTGCCCGACGTGGACGGCTGGGCGCCGGAAGTCGGCTTCTCCGGCGGCTTCCCGGCAGGGCGCGATTCCGAGGCCGATGCCGCATGGATGGCGCACTGCTACGGCACCGTCGGCGCGGGGCGCGATGTCGCCGCCGATTCCAGCAATGGCACCGAACTGTACGTCGTGATCGGCCAGTCGCCGCGCCAGCTCGACCGCAACATCACCGTGGTCGGCCGCGTGCTGCAGGGCATGGAACTGCTGTCGGTGCTGCCGCGCGGCACCGGTCCCCTGGGCTTCTACGAGCAACCCTCGCAGCGCACGCCGATCAAGGCGATCCGCCTGGCATCGGAAGTGCCGAAGAAGGAACGCGTCGGCATCGAAGTGCTGCGCACCGACACCCCGCTGTTCGCCGAGCTGGTGGAAGCGCGTCGCAACCGTCGCGACGAGTGGTACAAGCACATGGCCGGCCATATCGACCTGTGCAACGTCCCGCTGCCCACGCGCGCGCCGCCGCCGAAGCCGGTTGCCGAGAAGGCGAAGCCCAAGCCGAAGAAGGCGAAGAAGGCGAAGTCCGCGCGCAGCGGCGCCGCGAAACCGGCGACTACGAGCCGCTGATTCTCGAGCCGTCATCCCCGCCAAAGGCGGGGATCCAGCCGTCAGCCGCAAGCTCTCCGGAATGCATGGCATTGCGGAGAGTTGGATTACCGCCTTCGCGGGAATGACATCGTCATGAAACGCACGCTCACGGCGACGCGGTCGACTCCGCTCCACCCACGCCCGAATCCGGCTTCCCCTCGCCGCTTTCGCGCAGCGCCTCGCGCTGGAACAGGCACATGCGCACCACGTCGTGGTAGCGCCCGTCGCTGAAGAACTCGTCGATCAGCACGCCCTCGCGACGAAAACCCGCATCCTCGTAGATTCGGATCGCCCGCGTGTTGTCCACGTCGACCAGCAGGTACAGCTTGTAGAGGTTGAGCACGCGGAACGCATAGTTGATCGCCAGCCTTGTGGCCGCGCGTGCGTAACCGCGGCGCTGGTGCTCGGGCGAGACCATGATCAGGAATTCCGCGCGCCGGTGCAGATGATCGATCTCCACCAGTTCCACCAGCCCCACGCGTTCGTGAGCGGCGTCCTCCACGATGAAGCGCCGCTCGGACTGGTCGTGGATGTGCTTTCGATACAGCTCTTCCAGTTCGACGAACGACTCGTACGGTTCCTCGAACCAGTAGCCCATCACGCTGCGGTTGTTGTTGAGCACGTGCACGAAGTGCAGGTCGCCGCGCTCGAGCGGCCGGAGGGTGACGTCAGACACGGTCGGCTTCGCATTCATGCGCCCCACCCTACTCCTCGCGCATGACGCATGCATGCACGTGCGCCATCACACCGTCTTGCCCGCCCGCTCAATAGCCTGCCGTAAGCCGCCCCACTGATAGAAGGTTTGACGCCATGCCCCTGCTGCGCCTGCGCGTGACCGGCAGCGACGACGACGTCCGCGCCATCGCCAACCTGCTTACCAGCCTGGACGGAATCGAGCATATCGAGGAAGTCGACGACCTCATGCCACACATGGACGACGACGATTCCAGCTCCGCCGGCCTGCCCGACGACCAGGGCCCGGGCCAGCATTCGCTGGAGATCGATGCGCCGAACCAGGCCACCGCCAATCGCGTCCGCGACGCGATAGAAGCGCTCGCGTTCGACCTGGACGTGCTGGTGGAGTTCGACACCGACGAAAGCTGACGCGCCTCAGCGCAGCGCCACCGGGCTCAGGCGCCGCACGGTAAAGCACACGCGCCACTGTCCCTGGTCGATCGCCACCAGGTGCGATGAGAACCGCGTGGCGCGCTTGAGCAACCACTTGAGCGCGGGCCACGCGAAGCCGCGCATGACCGATTCGGGCGCACCCTGCTCGGCCACCAGTTCGGCGATGGAGCGCGAGGTCAGCTCGATGCCGCCCATCATCGTGCCCGCGCCCAGGATCAGGCACACCAGCTCTTCCATCGCGTCGCGGTCACCTTCAGGCAGCGCGTCGATGCCGGCGAAACCATCGAGCCCCCCGTCCTCGTCGTAGCCTTCGGGCACGTTTTCGTAGCGATAGCCGCAGCCGGTGCACTCGTGGTGGCGCACCAGCGCGTCGGCCAGTTGCAGGCTTCGCACGCGCGCACTGCAGCGCGGGCAGAACTCGCGAGGTGGGGTGTAGCGCATGCGGCCGTCGTCCCTGTGCGAACAGACGGCCATCGTCGGCAGATCGGTCAAGTGCTTGAATCGGACGGGTCTGAATAACGCTGCCGTACGTCAGGGCACCATCTTCAGCGCCGCGGCGACGCCCGGCAGCACGGTACGCATGCGTTTGTCGGTGGAATTGCTGGCCTCCACGTACACCGCCTGCAGGAAGGCGACCAGATCGTGACGTCGCGCCAGCCAGGACGGGTCCTTCCACGCCAGCGCCGGGTCGCCCAGGCGCGGGACCAGGGCGGTGAACCACTGCGTCCATCCGGCCTCGTCGCGCACGCCGCGCTGCGCGGCATAGACGATGGGCGCCGCGAGCCGCTGCGGTTCGCCGAACACGTACGCCACCCCGGCCACGGGCACGGCCTGCGTGGCGACGGAGTCGACGATGCGATGCAACTGCGGACCATCCAGCGCCGGGTTCAGTGTCAGCTGCATGAGCCAGTCCGCGCCGTGCGCGACGCCGTGGCGCCAGCCTTCGCCGGGTTCGAAACCGCGGTAATCGCGCACCGATTCCAGGTACGTCACCGCACGCAGCACCATGGCCGAACGTTCGGCCGGCGTCATCCAGGGAGAAACACGATCCGTGCGTGCCACTTCCGACAGCGCAAGCGCCGCGAACGGCCACGCAACACCTTCCGGATCGGGTTCGCCGAGCATCGCGTAGAAGCGCTCGCGCAGGGCGCGCAGGGTGTCGGGTGCGAGGTCGCCCTTGCGCATCCAGCTCGACAGCGCTTCGTACGCGATCTCGTCGCGCAACTGCGGATCGGGCGCGGCAAGGCAGTTGGCCAGCGAATACGCCAGCGTCGCCCGCTCACTCGCATCGGCGACGACAAACCCGCCCTGGCGCAGCGCCTGGAGGCGTTCGACCGGCCAGTCGCCCGGCGGGCAACCTGGCGCGGCGAACGCGGGCGTGGTCAGTGCGATGGCGAAAAGCAGTGTCAGGCTGCGCAGCCGGGTCAGGCGCATGTCGTCGGTTCCGTACGGTTTCGCACGCGACTATGCCATCGCGGCGCCCCGCATCGCACCGGTCGGACGTCATCGCCGCGGCACCCGCGCGGGCCTATCATGCTGCCGTGCGGCCGCCGGCCGGATTGCGCCCTCCATGCTGCTGCGTTGCGAATGTCCGACAAGAAATCCATCGACCTCTACATGAAGCCCGCCGGCGGCTGGGACGCGCTGCGCAGTTCCTGGCAGGCCCTGCGCGACCAGCAGGTCGTGATGAAGGGTGCGAACACGCTGCTGCGCGCCAACCAGCCGAGCGGCTTCGACTGCCCCGGCTGCGCCTGGCCCGACCGCAATGCGCATTCGACCTTCGAGTTCTGCGAGAACGGCGTCAAGGCCGTGGCCAACGAAGCGACCTCCAGGCGCGTCACGCCGGAGTTCTTCGCGCAGCACACCGTCGCGTGGCTGGACGAGCAGGACGACCACTTCCTGGAAGCGCAGGGCCGCCTGACCGAACCGATGGTCTTTGATGCGACGAGCGATCGCTATCGCCCCATCACATGGCGCGAAGCGTTCGACACGATCGCTCGTGCGTTGAACGCGCTGGCGAGTCCGGACGAAGCGGTGTTCTACACCTCCGGTCGCACGTCGAACGAAGCGGCGTTCCTGTACCAGCTCTTCGTGCGCGAATACGGCACCAACAACCTGCCCGACTGCTCGAACATGTGCCACGAAGCATCGGGCGTGGCGCTCACCGAGCAGCTCGGCAGCGGCAAGGGTTCGGTGACGCTGGACGACTTCGAACACGCCCGCGCCATCTTCATCTTCGGCCAGAACCCGGGCACGAACCATCCGCGCATGCTCGGTGAACTTCGCAGCGCGGCGAAACGTGGCTGCCGCATCGTCGCGTTCAACCCGCTGCGCGAGCGCGGGCTGGAGCGCTTCGCCGATCCGAAGGCGCCGAGCGAGATGCTCGGCGGCAGCACGCGAATCGCCTCGGAGTACTACCAGCCGCGCATCGGCGGCGACCTCGCCGTCGCCACGGCGCTGTGCAAGGTCGCCATCGAATCCGGCGCGGTCGATGAGGCCTTCGTCGCTGCGCACACGCACGGATACGACGACTTCGCCGACAACGTGCGCGCGGTGGAATGGAGCGCGCTTGAACGCGAATCGGGCCTGTCGCGCGCCGATCTGGAACAGGCCGCGCGCACCTACATCGACAGCACCGCAAGCATCGTCTGCTGGGGCATGGGCATCACGCAGCATCCGCGCAGCGTGGCGACGATCCAGATGCTGGGCAACCTGCTGCTGTTGCGCGGCAACATCGGCAAGCCCGGCGCGGGACCTTGCCCGGTGCGTGGGCATTCCAACGTGCAGGGCGACCGCACGATGGGCATCTACGAGCAGCCCTCGCCCGCCTTCCTCGACCGCCTCGGCGCGACGTTCGATTTCACGCCGCCGCGCGAACACGGTTACGACACGGTGGCCGCCATCGAGGCGATGTTCGACGGCCGCGCGAAAGTGTTCTTCGCGATGGGCGGCAACTTCGCCGCCGCCACGCCCGACACCGCGCACACGCACCAGGCGCTGCGTCGTTGCGAGCTCACGGTGCACGTCAGCACGAAGCTCAACCGTTCGCACCTGGTGCATGGGCGCAACGCGCTGATCCTGCCGTGCCTGGGCCGCACCGAAATCGACGTGCAGGCCAGCGGCCCGCAGGCGGTGACGGTGGAGGATTCGATGAGCATGGTGCACCTGTCATCGGGGATGAATCCCCCGGCGTCGGAACACCTGATGTCGGAGCCGGCGATCGTCGCGCATCTGGCTGCGGCAACACTGCCAGGCAGCCGCACGCCGTGGCTGGAGCTCATCGAGGACTACGACCGCATCCGCGACCGCATCGCGAAGGTCATCGACGGCTTCGCCGATTTCAACGCGCGCGTGCGCACCGATGGCGGCTTCCACCTGAACCACCCGGGACGCGAACGCGTGTTCCCGACGAAGACCGGCAAAGCCGGCTTCTACGCGCACGCGCTGGACGAGAGCACGGCGCGGGCTGGTGTGATGCAGCTGATGACGGTGCGCTCGCACGACCAGTACAACACCACGGTGTACGGCCTGGACGATCGCTATCGTGGCGTGCACGGGCTGCGCCGCGTGTGTTTCATTTCGCGCGAGGATCTGGAACGGCTGGGCTTGCGCGACGGCGAGCATGTCGACATCGCCTCGGTATGGCACGACGGCGAACGGGTGGTGCGCGATTTCCGCCTGGTCGAGTACGACATCCCGGCCGGTTGCCTCGCGGCGTACTTCCCGGAAACCAATCCGCTGGTACCGCTGGACCACCACGCCGAACGCGCGCGCACGCCGGCGTCGAAGTCCATTCCCGTGCGGCTGCTGCGCCGGAGCGCGCCATGAGCGAGGACACGGCGCTGGCGCTTTTGCAACTGCTGCGAGAGGAAGACGGGCAGTCGATCCATCGCGTCGCCAAACGCCTCCAGCTGGGCCTGAGCGAGCTGCAGCGCGTGCTTGCCGCGCTGGGCGAGGATCCGCGTTTCGACGGACTGAACCTTGTCGAACGCCGCGAGGATGGCGAGCGCACGCGGTTGTGGTTGACCGACAAGGGCCGTCGCCTGGTGGACGCGGCATGAGCGATGCGCTCCGCAGCGTGCAGGCATTGCGCCTGAGCGCCGACGACCGCGCGCCGCTGGACGACCGCGTGATCGTCGAAGCGCCGATCGCCCTGCTCTACAACGGCGACGCCTTCGCCGTGATGATGGCCACGCCCGAGTCGCTGGAGGACTTCGCGCTCGGCTTCGCGCTGAGCGAAGGCATCGTCGGCGACGCGTCGGAGTTCGCGCTGGTCGATGTCGTGCGCCATGCAGAAGGCGTTGCGCTGCACGCGGCGATACCGCAGGCACGTTTCGATGCATTGGCCGACCGCCGGCGCGGCATGGAAGGCCGCAGCGGTTGCGGGCTCTGCGGCGTCGAAAGCCTGGAGGCGGCGCTGCGTCCGGTGCCGCGCGTGTCGTCCGCCACACGCGTGGACGTCGGGGCGATCCGCGCCGCGCTCGATGCCCTCGCTTCGCACCAGCCCCTCAACGCGCTGAGCGGCGGCGTTCACGCGGCAGGCTTCGCGCACGAAGGCGGATTGCTCGTGCGCGAGGACGTCGGCCGCCACAACGCCCTGGACAAGCTCATCGGCGCGATGTCGCACGACTCGATCGCACCGGGGTCGGGATTCGTGGTAATCACCTCGCGTGCCTCGTACGAGATCGTGCACAAGGCGGCGACCGCCGGCGTCGGGCTCGTCGTGGCCATCTCGGCGCCGACGGACCTGGCAATCCGCACCGCGGACGCGGCCGGCGTCACGCTGGCGGCCTTCGCGCGAGGCGACTGCCTGAACGTGTACGCGCATCCGGAGCGGATCGCGGCCGACGCCTAGACGCCCCCCGCCGCGACCGGCCAGATTCGGCAACCCGGCGCCCACCCAACGGCCCATGCGGCTTCGGGCGCGCAGGCGATATCCTCGGCCGACCGCGGCCCTGCCGTCCGATCCGAGCCCCAAGAGACCGTCCATGCCTTCGTTGCGCCACACCCTGCTCGCCACCGCCGTGCTCAGTGCCGGCCTCGCCGCCTGCCAGCCGCAGACCCCGCCCGCCCCGGCCGACTCGAAGGCCACCGCTGCCGCCACGCCCGCCTCCGACGCCGCCGTCGATGCGCGCCTGTCCGAAGTCTCCCAGCAGTGGCTTGACGGCTGGTTCCGCCTGAACCCGGTCAGCGCCACGCAGATCGGCAAGCACGACTACGACAGCGAGGTCGACGACCTCAGCGCCGCCGGTCGCCAGGCGCAGGTGGACTTCGCCAAGAAGACGCTCGCCGCACTCGACGGCATCGACACCAGCAAGCTCTCGCGGGAGAACCAGATCGACGCGGCGATCCTGCGCAACCAGGTGCAGGGCGATATCTGGGGCGTGGAGACGCTGCAGAGCTGGGCGTGGGATCCGCAGGTGTACAGCGGCCTCGCCGGCGGCGCGATCTACAACGTGATGGCGCGCGAGTTCGCGCCGATGCCGCAGCGCCTGAAGTCGGCGACCGCGCGCATGCAGAAGATCCCGGGCATCTACGCGCAGATGCGCGAGAACCTGGATCCGGCGCGCGTGCCGAAGATCCACGCCGAAACCGTCGCCAAGCAGAACGCCGGCATCCTCAGCCTGATCGACACCTTCATCACGCCCAACGCCGACCAGCTGCAGGGCGAGGACCGCAAGCAGCTCGACGCCGCGGTCGAAGGCCTGCGCAAGGCCGTCGCCGAGCAGCAGACGTGGCTGGACAAGACGCTGGTGCCGAACGCGAAGGGCGACTTCCGCATCGGCCAGAAGCTGTACGACGAGAAGCTGCAGTTCTCGCTGAACTCCTCGCTATCGCGCGCGGAGATCAAGCAGCGTGCGCAAGGTGAGCTCACGCGCGTGCGCGGCGAGATGTACGCCATCGCGCAGACCGTGCTGAAGGACAAGCCGAACGCACCGGACATGCCGGCCAACCCGTCGCCGGAACAGCAGCAGAAGGCGATCGAAGCCGCGCTCGAACTTGCGTACGCCGACAAGCCCGCGCGCGACCAGGTGGTGGATTTCGCCAAGCAGACGCTCGCGCAGGCTACCGATTTCACGCGCAAGCACGATCTGGTGACCGTGCCGAACGATCCGGTGAAGATCATCCTGATGCCGGAATTCCAGCGCGGCGTCGCCGTGGCGTACTGCGATTCGCCGGGCCCGCTCGACAAGGGACTGGACACGTATTACGCGATCTCGCCGATTCCGGACGACTGGGACGCCAAGCAGGCCGATTCGTTCCTGCGCGAGTACAACAGCCGCATGATCCACCTGCTGTCGATCCACGAAGCGATGCCGGGCCATTACCTGGAAGGCGCGCATTCGGTGAAGTCACACTCCACGCTGCGTTCGGTGCTGCGTTCGGGCCTGTTCGCCGAAGGTTGGGCGGTCTATACCGAGGACATGATGGCCGACGCGGGCTACCTGGATAACGACCCGCTGTTCCGCCTGGTGCAGCTGAAGTTCTACCTGCGCACGATCGCCAACGCGATCCTCGACCAGGGCGTCCACGTGGACAACTGGACGAAGGAACAGGCGATGGAACTGATGACGAAGCAGGCCTTCCAGCAGGAGCGCGAAGCCGCCGGCAAGTGGGTCCGCGCGCAGCTGACCAGCGCGCAGCTGCCGACGTACTTCGTCGGTGCGCAGGAACACTTCGACATGCGCAAGGCCGTGGAAGCCAAGCTGGGCGACAAGTTCAACGCCAAGGCCTACCACGACCAGGTGCTGAGCTACGGCGCGCCGCCGGTGCGCTATGTGCGTGAAATGATGCTGGACGAGCCGATCAAGTAAGCCATCGGCCACGCGGAAAGCAAAGGCCGCGACTGCCTGCAGTCGCGGCCTTTTGTTTGTGGCCGTCGTGAATGCCGTCCCGTACTTTTCGCGATGTCATCCCCGCGAAGGCGGGGATCCAACCGGCCGCGGTGTCACGCCCACGGACAGCCTTCGTACAGAAGCCTCGTCAGCGACTCCGCCCGTCGAAATGCACCACCTTCAACGACGCCGGGTCCACGCCTTCCAGGCAGCGCGCGTTGATCGCCACCATCGGCGTGCCGTCGGGCATCTGGCCGTCGGTGAACGGCGAGATGCCGCATTCCGGGCAGAAGTGGTGCTGCAGCTTGTGCGTGTTGAACGTGTAGGTGCGGTAGTTCGATTCGGGCGTCTTCAGTTCGAACGCCGTGCGCGGTACAAACCACAAAAGGCCGCCGCGCTTGCCGCACAGCGAGCAGTTGCAGTCCAGGACCTGGTCGATCTCGCCTTCGACTTCATACGCGATGCCACCGCAGTGGCAACCTCCGCTGTAATGCACCATGTCGCGTTCTCCGTGGGGACGGGCGATTGTGCCCCAGCGCGGCACGGGCCGGATGTGCCTGAACCGACATCGGCTTAACCCGCAGGCGCTATGCTGCGGCCCCGCCCCGCACCGATCAGCCGCCATGCCCCGTCAACGCCAAGGCAGCACCGTCATTCCCACCCTGAGCTATCGCGATGCGCCGGCGATGATCGACTGGCTGGTGCGCGCGTTCGGCTTCCGCAAGCAGGCCGTGTACCTGGACGGCGACGTCGTGCTCCATGCGCAACTCACGCACGGCGACACCGGCATGATCATGCTCGGCTCGGCGAACAAGGACGGCGACTGGGCGCGACTGATGGCGCAGCCTGGCGAGATTGGTGGCCGTTCCACGCACGGCGTGTGCGTGATCGTCGACGACGCCGACGCGCACTACGCCCAGGCCAAGGCCGCCGGTGCCATCATCGAGATCGACATCGCCGACCAGCACTACGGCGGACGCGGCTACGCGGCGCGCGATCCCGAAGGCTACGTGTGGTGGTTCGGCAGCTACGATCCGTGGAACGAGGGCGAGGTGGCATGAGCATCGAGATCCCCGCGGAGCATCCGCGTCCCGTCGACGGAATCCGCGTCGGCATCGGCGGCTGGACGTTCGCGCCGTGGCGCGACAACTTCTATCCCAAGGGCCTGGTGCAGCGCCGCGAGCTGGAATACGCCAGCCGCAAGCTCACCGCCATCGAAGTCAACGGCACGTACTACGGCGCGCAGAAACCGGCGACCTATGCCAAGTGGGCGGCGGAAACGCCGGAAGGGTTCGTGTTCTCGGCCAAGGCGCCGATGCGCATCATGCAGTCGCGCGCGCTTGCCAAGACGGGGCCGCAGATCGAGGACTTCCTCGGCGGCATCGCCTCGCTGGGCGATCGGCTGGGGCCGATCGTGTGGCAGTTCGATTCGAACCAGAAGATCCACCGCGAGAGCTTCACCGAATTCCTCTCGCTGCTGCCGCGCGAGGTGGAAGGGCGCCCGCTGCGCCACGTGCTGGACGTGCGCGATCCGGGCTTCGTCGACGCCGATTACGTCGCGCTGGCGCGCAGGCACAACATGGCCACCGTGTTCACCGACTCGGAGGAACACCCGTCCTTCGCCGACGTCACCGCCGACTTCGTCTACGCCCGGTTGATGTGCTCGCGCAGCGACGTGCCGACCGGCTACACGGAGCAGCAGTTGTCGAACTGGGCCGAACGCGCGCATCGCTGGGCCGATGGCCAGCAACCGGCCAAGCTGCCATCCCTTTCGCCGGAGCCCGCACCGCAGCGCAAGCGCGACGTGTACATCTTCTTCATCAGCGCGGCGAAGGAGCGCAATCCGGCGGCGGCGATGGCGTTGATCGGCAAGTTGTAGCGAACGCACGCAACGCCCCACCGCACGATTCCGGCGCTTCGTCGCACGCCCCCTGCCGAACGGCACTCCCCTACGCACGCCCGCGACACTATCAACGTCACTATCGACGTTCCTGTCGCCGTGAAGGGAGATCGCCATGACCAGCCGTCGCGAATTCATCTCCACCGCCTCCCTGGCCGCCGCCGGCGTGGCGCTTGCGCCGCTCGCCGCCTGCAGCCAGGAGCGCGCACCTGCATCCGCCGCGAACGTCGCGCCGCCCAAACCGTTCAGCGGCACGTTGATCACCCGCGCGATCCCGTCCAGTGGCGAGAAGATTCCCGTCATCGGCATGGGCACCTCAGGCAGTTTCGAAGTCGGTGCCGATGCGGGCGAACGCGCGCCGCTGCGCGAGGTGATCGAAGCCTTCGTCGCGGCGGGCGGAACGCTCATCGATACCGCGCCCACCTACTCCACCGCCGAGGACGTGCTCGGTGACCTGATCGCGCAGACGAACACGCGCGGCAAGCTGTTCCTCGCGACCAAGCTGTCGGGCGTGACCGGCCGCGACGAAGGACTGAAGCAGTTCAATGAGTCGCTGCGCCGGCTGCGTACCGACAAGGTCGAGCTGTTGCAGGTGCACAACCTGCGCGATACCGCGGCGCAGATCGCGCTTGCGCGCGAGCTCAAGCAACAGGGGAAGACGAAATACACCGGCCTCACGCACTACCGCGAGGACGGCCAGGCGCAGCTCGCCGAGCAGATGCGCCAGTACAAGCCCGACTTCATCCAGATCAACTACTCGCCCGTGTCGCGCGGCGCGGAAACGACGGTGTTTCCACTCGCGCAGGAACTGGGCTGCGCGGTGATGATCAACCGAGCCTTCGAGGACGGCCGCCTGATCCCGCAGGTGCGCGACAAACCCCTGCCGCCGTGGGCGAAGGACGTCGGCGCCGATTCGTGGGCGCAGCTGTTCCTGAAGTTCGTGCTGAGCCACCCGGCGGTAACGGTGGTAATCCCGGCGACCTCGAAGGTGAAGCACCAGGTGGACAACCTGCGCGCGGGCACCGGCGCCCTGCTGGATGCGAAACAGCGCCAGGCGCTGATCGCGGCGCTGGCCTGAGCGCGCACCCGGCATGAGCCTGCGAGCGCGCATCATCCGCAGTTTCGGCATCGCCGAAGGCGAAGCCCGGCCGGTCCTCACCGGCGCCATGCTGTTCTTCGTGATGTTCGCCGGTTATTTCATGCTTCGGCCGGTGCGCGAGACGATGGGCGTGGCCGGCGGCGTGGACAACCTGCAATGGTTGTTCACCGGCACGTTCCTGGCGACGCTGGCGGCGATGCCGCTGTTCGGCTGGATCGCGTCGAAAGTGCCGCGCCGCCGCATCCTGCCGTGGACGTTCGGCTTCTTCGCGGTGAACCTGGCGCTGTTCGCCATCGCGTTCCAGCGCAACCCGGAAAACGTGTGGATCGCGCGCACGTTCTACATCTGGATCTCGGTGTTCAACCTGATTGCCATCTCGGTGATCTGGAGCGTGTGCGTCGACCTGTTCCCCACCACGCAGGCCAAGCGCCTGTTCGCGCTGATGGCCGCCGGCGCGAGCGTGGGCGGGCTGGTCGGGCCGCTGCTGGGCATCGCCCTGGTGGGGCTGATCGGGCACGCCGGGCTGCTGTGGCTGGCGGCGGGATTGTTGCTGGTCGGCATCGGCATCGCGCGTCACCTGCAGCATTGGCGCGACGCCCAGCCGGTGCGTGAGGACCTGAGCGCGCGGGCACGCGCGCGGCCACTGGGCGGGCACCCGTTCGCGGGCATCACCATGGTGCTGCGTTCGCCTTACATGCTTGGCATTTCGCTGTTCGTGCTGCTGCTGGCGAGTGTGACCACGTTCCTGTACTTCGAACAGGCGCGCCTGGTCGAACTGAAGTTCCCGGACAGGGCGGACCAGACGCGCGTGTTCGGCACCATCGACGTCATCGTGCAGAGCCTGACGATCCTCTCGCAGTTGCTCATCACCGGCCGACTGGTGCAACGCCTGGGCATGGCGGCGCTGCTGGTCGTCGTGCCGGTGGTGACGATGCTGGGCTTCGTCTGGCTGGCGTTCGCGCCGACGTTCGCCGTGCTGGCGGCGGTGATGGTGGTGCGTCGCGCGGGCGAATACGCGTTCGTGCGCCCAGGCCGCGAGATGCTGTTCACCGTCGTGCCGCTGGAAGCGAAGTACAAGGCGAAGAATTTCATCGACTCGGTGGTGTATCGCGGCGCCGACGCGGTGAGCGGCTGGGCGAAGGCACTGGTCGACATGCTCGCGCAGCAGCCGGCGATCGCGGCGCTGGTCGGCGCGGCAATCGCGCTGGCGTGGGCGGTGACCGGCGCGGGACTGGCGCGCGCGCACTCGCGCGTGGAGAAGGAGCCGATGCCGGAAGGGGTCGATGTGGCGGGAGAAGGATTGCGGCGCTGACGCGGTTGCAGTTGCCTACTTCAATCGCGCCATCGCCCGCACCGGGAACGTTCCCGCGCCCTTGACCTTCGGCGGCATCGCACTGAATTCGAAGCCTTCATCGGGCAATGCGCGCAGGTTGCACAGGTGCTCGACGATGAGGATGTCCGCGCCCAGCAGGATCGAATGCACGGGCCTCGCCTTCCCGCCCGCGCCGTCGCGCGAGGTGTCGTCAATGTTCATCGAATCGATGCCGACGAGCTTGACGCCGCAATGGCGCAGGTATTCGGCCGCGTCATGCGTCAGGAACGGATGCTCCACCGCGTACGCTTCCTCGCGCCAGAACGCGTCCCATCCGGTGTGCACCAGCACTGCGCGGCCACGCAGTTCCTTGTCGCGGAACCATGACGCGTCGATGGCGCGCACGTCGCGATACGGCGCACGGATCACCAGCGCGTCGAGGTCGCAGAACGACTCGGGGCCGATCTGCGACAGATCGCTCCCATCCGCGTAGCGGTGCGACGGGCAGTCGAGGTAGGTGCCGGTGTTGGCGACGATCTCGATCTTCGCGATCTGGAATTCCGTCCCGGGCGCGTAGATCTCGCGCGAACGCTCGCGGCTGAGGTAGTCACAGATGCGTGCCGCGGGCAGGCCCGGGTACGTCACCATTCCGTCCTCGATGTCGTGGCTGAGCTCGACATAGACGCGACGCTGGCCTTGCGCCTGCGCCTTGCGCTTGTGCGCCTCGACGATGATCTTCTTGTTGAGGATGCGCGCGGGGCCAACCATCAGCAGGCGCAGGTCGCGCACGATGTAATCGACGAGCGCGGCATCGTCGATGTCGTCGCCCTCGATGTCGAGGCGGAAGTCCTGCCCCTGGATGCCGCCACCGTTGGTGAACTCGAAGTCGAAGTCGAAGACGACGCGTTTTTCGGTCATGTGCGTGCGCTCACTTGCTCGACTTCTGGCTGAAGGCCACGCTGCCCAGGATCATCGCGCCGGCGATGCCCATCTTGATCGTCAGCGGCTCGTCCAGCAGCAGCCATGCCCACGCGACGCCGAACACCGGGATCAGGTACGTCACGGTGGACGCGCGGCTGGCGCCGATGCGCGCGATCAGCCGGTAGTACATGACGAACGCCAGGCCCGTGCAGACCACGCCCAGGGCGCTGGCGGAGAACCACGACTTCGCCGGGATCGCATGCGTGGGCCAGTTCGCGATGGCGAACGGGAGCGTCAACAGGGCCGAGACGCCCAGCGTCGCCGAAGCCACCGCCGCCGGGGGCAGGCCGGTCAGGTGGCGGCGCACCAGATTGATGCCGATGCCGTACAGGAACGACGCCGTCGCGCCCGCCGCCACCGCCCAGCCGACCTGGTCGCCACCGGCCGTCTTGTCGCTGGCCAGCACGACCACGCCGGCGAAGCCCGCGACCAGCGCGACCGAGCGGCGTGCGCCGATCTTTTCATGGAAGAACAGGAAACCCACCAGCGCGGTGAACAGCACCGTCATCGCGTTGGAGATCGCACCGATGCCGGCCGGCGCACGTTGCGCGGCCCATGCGAACAGCATGAACGGAATGGCGGAATTCACCGCGCCGATGAGCGCCAGCTTCGGCCACAGTTTCAGCGGGAACTGCGCGCGTGCGCGCCACAGGAACGGCAGCAGCACGAGCGAGCCCAGGCCCAGCCGCACTTCGACCAGCGGGATCGCGCCGAAGTCCTTCGCTGCCACGCGCATGAAGAGGAACGAAGCGCCCCAGATCGCGCCCAGCAATGCCAGTTCCAGTGGGGTCAGCCAGCCGCGTTCCTGCGCGTCGGGCACTACGGGAGCGGTCACAACGGTGTTCATCGCAAGCCTCGTGGGGGGAGGATGTGAAAGAAAGGAATGCCGATCAACCCTGCGTGGGGTGATAGCAGTGCGAGATGGATTCCGGGCTGCCGCCGGCCGCGAGGAAGGCGGTGTCGCCAAGGTTCAGGCCGATCAGGCGCACGCCGGTCTGCGTGTGCGGACGATGCCGGCTGTCGGGCGCGAAGTAGACGTAGGTGCCGGGACCGAAGTGCGCTTCGCCTTCGATCACTTCGCCGGCGATGACGTAGTACGACTCGCCGGTCTCGTGATGGTCGAACACCGGCCACTGGGCGCCCGGCTCCATGTCGACCACCCACACGCGCACGCCTGGACCGGCCGGCAGGTCGCGTCTGGTGCAGCCTTCGCCGATGTGGATCACGGGAACGGCATCGACGTTCCAGGCCTGCATCGCGGCGGGGGTGGCGGTCGGCGCGTCGTTGGCCGCCTCAGCGGACGCGAGGTCGTGGAAGTCGGTGTCGTTCGGACGATCCATGCGGGGCTCCTGCGCGGCCGCGGCCCGGTCGGGCCCGGGCGGCGCTGCGGCGATCAAGAAATACGGCTCAACCCGAGCCGCTATTGTCGGTCTGGCGCCAGCCCTTACAAGCGCATACTTTCGAAGACAGACACAAATCAGATTTGAGGCTCACATGGCCCTGCGCGCGGACTGGCTGCCGGCCCTCACGGCGTTCGAATCGGCGGCGCGACACCAGAACTTCGCCCACGCCGCCGAGGAACTGCACCTCACCGCGAGCGCGGTCAGCCACCATGTCCGCAAACTGGAGTCGCGGCTGGGCGTGGCGTTGTTCCAGCGGCATGCGCGTGGCGTCTCGCTGACCGCGGAGGGCCGGCAGCTGGCCGATGCCGCCGGCACCGCGCTGGCGGACGTCGATGGCGTGCTGCGCAGCCTGCGCGGCGCGCGCGAGGACGAGGGTCGCGTGCGCATCACCACGCTGCATTCGCTCACCTACACCTGGCTGCTGCCGCGGCTTTCGGCCTTCACCCGGACGCATCCGGGCATCGGGCTGAACGTGGACACCGAGATCGCCCTCACCCGCTTCGACGACGGCGGGCCGGACCTCGGCATCCGCCACGGGCCGGGGCACTGGCCAGGGCTCACGGCCCACCACCTGATGGACGAATCGCTGTTCCCGGTGACCTCGCCCGACTATGCGGCGACGGCCGGCATCCGTGCGGCGCAGGACATCGTCGGCCACCCGCTGATCGCCGACCATGCCCGCCAGGGTTGGCATGACTGGTTCCGCGCCGCGCACGTGCATGGCGCGAAGTTCGACGAACGCTACACCTTCAGCGACACCACCGATGCGATGAAGGCGGCCGCCCAGGGGCTCGGCATCGCGCTGGCGCGTTCGTGGATCGCCGTGCCGTACCTGGAGCGCGGACAGCTGGTCCGCCGGCCGGTGCCGGCGATGCCGGCGCGCTGGGGGTATTACGTGGTCTATCCGGCGCATCGCCGCCTGCGGCCGGCGGCGCAGGTGTTCCTCGAGTGGCTGCTGGATAGCCGCGCTTCGTAACGAGGCAGCGCCGAAAAAAGTTTCGAGGGGCGTGTCGATTTCCCCCACCCCGCTTCGTCGTCTCCACAGATGCGCGCAAAACGCGCGCCGATACGGAGACACGACAATGAAGTTCATGGTGATCGTCCATGCCACGCCCGAAAGCGAAACCGGCTCGCTCCCGAGCCCGGAACTGATCGCCCAGATGGGCCGCTACAACGAGGAACTGGCCAAGGCCGGCGTGCTGCTGGATGCGGCCGGTCTGTATGCCAGCTCGCACGGCGCACGCGTGCGTTTCGACGGCGACCGCCGCAGCGTGATCGACGGCCCGTTCGCCGAATCCAAGGAACTGATCGCCGGCTTCTGGCTGTTCCAGACCGCTTCGCTGCAGGAAGCGATCGAATGGGTGAAGCGTTGCCCGAATCCCGACTGCGGCCCGAGCCAGATCGAAATCCGCCAGGTGTACGAAGGCCATGCCTGCGGTGGCGAGGTGACACAGGACACGCAGGCGCAGGGAGAACGCATCCGCGCGCACATCGAAGCTCGCACGCAGTAATCGCGCGCAAACCACGAGGACGCAACGACGATGAAGATCAACGCCTACCTCGGCTTCGACGACCAGTGCGAAGCCGCGTTCCGCTTCTACCACCAGTGCCTGGGCGGCACGCTGGAACAGCTCAGCCGCTTCGGCGACACGCCCGCGTGCGAGCACGTTCCCGAATCGCACCGTAACCGGATCATGCACGCGCGGCTGGTCGTCGGCGACCAGGCGATCATGGGTTCGGACTCAGTGCCCGAACATCCGTTTGAGGGAATAAAAGGCGTCTCGATTGCCGTCAACGTCGACTCGGCGAGCGAAGCCGAACACGTCTTCAACGCGATGAGCGAAGGCGGGCACGTGATCATGCCGCTGGGCCCGACCTTCTGGGCGGCGCGCTTTGGCATGTTCGTCGACCGTTTCGGCGTGTCGTGGATGATCAACTGCGAGAAGGAATGACGCGCCCAAGCGCGTTGCGAATCGCGAACCGAATCGAACCGAATCCATCAGGAAAACAGGAACCCACATGTCCACCCAGATCTTCGTCAACCTTCCCGTCCACGACCTTCCCAGGTCCAAGGCGTTCTTCGAATCGCTCGGCTATTCGTTCAACCCCCAGTTCACGGACGACAAGGGCGCCTGCATGGTCGTCAACGACGCCATCTACGTGATGCTGCTGACGCGCGAGTTCTTCGGCACGTTCGTGAAAAAGCCCGTCGCCGACACGCGCCAGGCCGTTGCGGCCATCACGTGCATGTCGCTGGACAGCCGAGAGGCGGTGGATGACATCTACGCCAAGGCGTTGAAGGGCGGCGCGACATCCGGCGGCGACCCGCAGGATTACGGCTTCATGTACTCGCGCGCGTTCGCGGACCTGGATGGCAACCACTGGGAATTCGTGCACATGACCGGCACGCCGGACGCCGGCTGACCAGGAGAGAAGACCATGCGCTTCATGATGCTGATGATCCCCAAGGGCTACCAGGATGCGCAGCCCGGCACGATGCCGCCCGCCGATCGCGTGGCATTGATGATGAAGTACAACGAATCGCTGCAGAAGGCCGGCGTGCTGCTCGCGCTCGACGGCCTCCATCCGCCCTCGATGGGCGCACGCGTGAGCTTCGAAGGCGGCCGGCCGCACGTGACCGACGGGCCGTTTTCCGAGGCCAGGGAAGTGCTGGGCGGCTACTGGATGATCCAGGTGAAATCGCGCGAGGAAGCCATCGCGTGGGCGTCGCGTTGCCCGGGTTCGGAGGACGAAGTCATCGAGATCCGTCAGGTGCAGGAGTTCGACGACTTCCCCGCCGACGTGCAGCAGGCCGCGGCCGGCTTCGAACAGATGCAGCAGTCAACCAATCACAAAAAGAACTGAGGAAGCGTCCATGTGGAAGATCATCGGATTGATCGTGCTGGTGGCGATCGTGGGCGTGCTGGTGTTCGCCGCGACGCGCCCGGACACGTTCCGCATCGAGCGCAGCATCGTGGTGCACGCACCGCCGCAGCGCGTGTTCGTACAGGTGAACGACTTCAACCGCTGGCGCGCCTGGTCGCCGTTCGAGGCGCTTGATCCTTCGATGAAACGCGAGATCGCCGGCGCCGCGTGCGGCACGGGCGCGGTCTACACGTGGGACGGAAACTCGAAGGCCGGCGCCGGACGCATGGAGATCGTCGAATCGGTGCCCGATGCCGCGGTGCGCATCAAGCTCGACTTCACGCGCCCGATGGAGGCGCACAACACGGCCGAGTTCATCATCGTTCCCGAAGGCACCGGCGCCAGTCGCGTGACCTGGGCCATGCACGGCCCGCAGCCCTACATCGGCAAGCTGATGTCGCTGGTGTTCAGCATGGATCGCATGGTGGGGAAGGATTTCGAGCGTGGGCTGGTGAGTTTGAAGAACGTTGCCGAGCGGGGTTGAGTGCTCAAGCCCCTCTTTCGCTGGTTTGAGCCCCTCTCCCCACGGGAGAGGGGTTGGGGGTGAGAAGGCGCTGCTTGCGAACCACGGGTTCGCGCGCTTTCGAACGCCCGAACGCCACGCGTTCGGGCCGGGAAGGGGCAACGAAGCGGACGTGGCGACCCGCATCTGGCGCACAACGCTGCGATGTTGCCTTCATCCGCCGCGGCGATCGCAAGATGGATTCCAACATTCGCTGGAATGACGCTTCCTTAACCACGACAGCGCTCCTCGCGCCTCAACCGCCGCTCCGGCGCAAATCACGCTTCGCGCACTTGCACCCGACGCGCCACGATGGTGTCATCCCTCGCCATGACGGCGACCGACATCCATCGCACCATCGATGCCGTATGGCGCATCGAATCCGCACGGCTCATCGCATCGCTCGCGCGCATGCTGCGCGATGTCGGGCTGGCCGAGGAACTGGCCCAGGACGCGCTTGTCGCGGCGCTGGAGAAGTGGCCCGAGAGCGGCGTGCCCGACCAGCCCGGCGCATGGTTGATGGCCACCGCGAAGCATCGCGCGATCGACCGCCTGCGTCGCAGCAAGCTGCAGCAGCGCAAACACGAGGAGATCGCGCGAGAGCTGGAAGACGAACAGGCGCACGCGGACGATGCGCACCTGGACGCGCTCGACAACCCGTTCAACGACGACCTGCTGCGCCTGGTGTTCACCGCGTGCCATCCGGTCCTGCCGACGCATGCGCAGGTCGCGCTGACCTTGCGCCTGCTTGGCGGCCTGACGACGGATGAGATCGCGCGCGCGTTCCTCGTGCCCGAGCCGACCATCGCCCAGCGCATCGTGCGCGCCAAGCGCACGCTGGCCGAGAAGCAGGTTCCATACGAAATGCCGCGCGGCGAGGACCTGAACGAGCGCCTTTCGTCCGTGCTGGCGGTGATCTACCTGATCTTCAACGAAGGCTACGCGGCCACCGCCGGCGACGACTGGATGCGCCCGGGCCTGTGCGACGACGCGCTTCGCCTGGGCCGCATGCTGGCCGAACTGATGCCCAGCGAGCCGGAAGTGCACGGGCTGGTGGCACTGATGGAGATCCAGGCCTCGCGTTCGGCCGCGCGCGTCGGGCCCGATGGCGACCCGGTCCTGCTGCTCGAACAGAATCGCGCGCGTTGGGACCAGCTGCTGATCCATCGCGGCTTGAGCGCGCTGGATCGCGCGCAGAAAGGCAGCGCCGCACGCGGAACGACGCCGGGCGGCCCTTATACGTTGCAAGCCGCGATCGCCGCTTGCCACGCGCGGGCAGTGACGGCGGATGAAACCGACTGGACCGCGATCGTCGGCCTGTACGGCGCGCTGGCGCGCATCACGCCCTCGCCGGTGATCGAACTCAACCGCGCGGTCGCGTTATCGATGCTGTTCGGGCCGGAATCAGGCCTGGCGGTGGTGGATGCGCTGACCGACGAGCCCGCGCTGAAGGACTACCACCTGCTGCCGGCGGTGCGCGGGGACCTTCTGAGGAAACTCGAACGCTGGGACGAGGCACGCCACGAATTCGAGCGCGCCGCGCAGATGACGCGCAACGCACGCGAACAGGCGCTGCTGCACCGGCGCGCCGCCGAATGCGCGGCGGCGACCGGTGCCGCCGATGCGGTCAGTCGGCCACCTTCGAAACAATCGGCTTGAAGCCGCCCCAGAACATACGCTTGCCGTCGAACGGCAGCGACTTGGGATCCATGCCGGCCAGGCGAGGATCCTTCATCACCTGCGCGTTGATCTTGTCGCGCGCCCTGCGCGACTTGTAGGTAATCCACGAGAAGACGACGACCTCGTTCGGCTTGAGTTTCACCGCCTGCGGGAACGAGGTGGTCTTGCCCGGCTGCACGTCGTCGGCGACGCACTCGTGGTACTCCAGCGCGCCGTATTCGAGCCAGATCTTGCTGGCCAGGCGCGCGAGCTTCTTGTAGGCGTCCAGGTTGTCGCGCGGAACGGGCAGGACGAATCCATCGACATAGAAAGCCATTGTTCACTCCGGTGGTGGCGCGGCGGGAAGCCGCAGGATGGGGGAAGCGGTGTTAGCGGAAGGAAAAATCACGGCTTGCGCGTGGCTTCGACCTGGATGCGCAGCGACACGGTCATGTCGAAGCCGTAGTCCTTGCCGGCGTCCATGCCGAAGGCATCGCGCTGGAAATCGCCGTAGGCATCGGCGCCGCACAGCTCGCGCTTGTTAAGCGGATGCGGGATGCACTTGAAGCGCTTGATGGTGAGGTCCACCGGCCTGGTCACGCCGTGCAGGGTCAACTCGCCCTTCACGCGCGTCGGCGCGCCGTCGCGGAAATCCGCCAGCGTGCCCTTGTAGGTGGCCTGCGGGAACTTCGCCGTGTCCAGCAGCGTGTCCTTGCGGGCTTCGGCATCCATCACGTCCAGGCCGTAGTCGATGCTCGCGGTGTCGATGACGACGTTGACGCTGCCGGTCTGCTTCTCGCGATCGAGCGTTATCTGCCCACTGCTGCGGTTGAACTTGCCGCGCCAGACCGAGATGCCCATGTGGTCGGCTTCGAAGCTGGGATAGGTGTGCGCCGGGTCGATTTCGTACACGGCGGGCGCGGCGATGGCCGTGGTGGCGGCGGACAGCGACAGCGCGGCTGCTAGCAGGAGTCGCGAAAGCGGCTTGCGGGTGGACATGCGGTTCCTCGTCGAAGGTGGCCGCGGTTTGCGGCCTTCAGGTATTCGACGAATGGAGCTCCCGGAAATCGACATGCGCCGGAAGTCGCATTTGGGCTGGCTACTTCCCCCGCTTCGCCCGGTGCGCCGCCGCGCGCGCCAGCTCCGCCCATGGCCGCATCGCCTCGGCCGAATCCATCGCCGATTCGGGGACGGACCAGTAGCTCATCGTGATCGGCTCCGCCTGGCCGAGGTAGACGTACGGCTCGCACCCGGCCGCTTCGAAATGCAGGCGGGTTTCGGCATCGACCTTCAGGTACAGCGCCTCGCCCATCACCACGCCGATCAGCTCGCCGCCGACGTACACCCCATGGCCGCCGAACATCGCGCGCGTGGTGATCTCGCCGATGGGATCGAGCAGGTCGTGCAGGTGCGCGAGAAAGGCGTCGGTCATGCAGGGCGGGTGTTGGCGGTACTTCGGTCAGACGGCGGGACGTTGCCCTCACCCCTGCCCCTCTCCCGTGAACGGGAGAGGGGAATGCTGGCGGCTCGTGCGGATCAGAACTTGTGCCACAGACGCACGTACCACGATGCGCCATTCAAACCGAACTGCACGCTCTCGTAGATGTGGCCGTTGTCCGTCTCGTCCGGGTTCTGCTTCGTCGGGAAGGTGTCGAACACGTTGGCGCCGCCGACGGTGAGCTTGGTGTTCTCCGCGAAGGCGTAGGTGACGCTCACATCGGCCGAGGCCTTGCTGGCGTAGTGCTGGTTCGGCACGCCGTTCTGCGTGCCGGAGAACGTGCCCAGTTCCTGCTCGCCGAAGTAGATGCCCTTCGCGCTCGCCGACCACGCACCGCGGGCGTAATCCAGGCCGAGCACGGCCTTGCTGCGCGGCGCGCCGTTCTCGATGAAGAGGCGGTCGCGTTCGGGCAGCAGCGTGTCCTCGCGGCCGACCAGCGCCGGCGGCGTGTTCACCTTCGTCACTTCCGTCTTGTTCCAGTTCGCGCCCAGGAACGCGCTCCACTTCGCGTCGGCCCAGTCGAAGTCGTAGGTGACGGTGAGGTCGGCGCCTTCGGTCTTCGTGTCCACCGCGTTGAAGAAGAAGCGCGCAAGGCCGACGTCCATGGCTTCCAGGATCGGGCCGATCGCCGGGTCGCTGGTGTCGAAGTCGCCGCTGAGCACGACGCGGTCGTCGATGTCGATGCGGTACAGGTCCAGCGTCATCGACACGTCGTCGCGCGGCGTCCAGGTCAGGCCCAGCGTGGCGCTCTGCGAGGTTTCCTCGGTGAGGTTGGGAACGCCCGCCAGGCGCGCCAGTTCGCTGTCGTTGGAAGCGATCACCACGTCCACCGGCTCGCCGCTGATGAAGTCGGTGATGGTGGACGAGAAATACTTCTGCTGCAGCGACGGCGCGCGGAAGCCGGTGCTCACCGAGCCGCGCAGCATCACCGTGTCGGTCGCGCGGAAGCCCGCGGCGATCTTGCCGTCGAGCGTGTTGCCGAAGTCGCTGTAATCCTCGTAACGCACCGCGTAATCCATCATGAAGCGGTCGGTGAAGTTCATCTCCACGTCGACGTAGGCAGCCGAGCTGTCGCGCGACTTGTCGGTGACGTCGCCCGGCTGGAAGCCCGGGAAGCCCTGGCTGCCCGGATTGCCGCCTTCGCCCGCACCGTCGTAATCCAGGTACGAACCTTCCTCGCCCTGGCGGATGCGGTAGCGCTCTTCGCGCTGTTCCAGGCCGAAGGCGACGTTCATGCCGGCCAGCACGGTGTCGAAATAACGCGACACGTCGAAGTTGCTGGTGTTCTGCTGGAACGAGAAGCCGCCGGCGTCGAAGCTCGCCGGGCTGATGCCGCGACCGCCGTTGAGCAGGTCCAGGTTCGCCAGCGAGGCATTGAGCGTGTGGTTGATGGTGTAGCGCAGTTCGTTGTAGCCGTAGGTGTGCGACAGGTCCCAGTGCCACTGCGCCACATCGCCACGCACACCGAGGATGCCGTACCGGTCTTCGAGCACGCCGTCGATGAAGGGCACGAAGCCGTCCGGGTACATCGCCGCGGAGTTGCGCGAAGGGATGTCTTCCGAACCGATGCCTTCGCGCGCGAATGCCGCCGAGGACGCATCGCGCGACTGCATGCCGGCGGTGAAGTAGACCTCGGCGGCCTCGCCCAGCGGCGAATCGCCGTTGAGGTAGACGGTGCGGTTGGTCACTTCCGAGTCGCCGATGATGCGCGGGCTGCCCTTGGGCACGGAGCGGTCGGACCGGCCGCGGTCCTGCCATTCGCCGGTGACGGTGAACATGCCGCCGGTTGCCAGTTCCGCGCCGCAGTACGCGGTGGCGAGCCAGTTCTCGCCGTCGCCGCGGGTGTATTCGCCGTAGCCGGCGACGGCCTCGCAGCCCTTGCTGCGCTTGAGCGAGATGTTCATGACGCCGGCGATGGCATCGGAACCGTACTGCGCGGCGGCACCGTCGCGGAGCACTTCGACCGCGTCGATGGCCATCAGCGGGATCGAGTTGAGGTCGGTACCGGTGTTGCCGCGGTTGCGCGCGCCGTAGATGTTCACCAGCGATACGGTGTGGCGGCGCTTGCCGTTCACCAGCACCAGCGTCTGGTCAGAACCCAGGCCGCGCAGGGCGGCGCCGTCGATGAGGTCCGCGCCGTCCGCGCCGGTCTGGCGGGTCGAGGTGAACGAGGGCGAGGCGTACTGCAGCGTCTGGGCGAGGTCGAACTGCGCACCCTCCTCCACCGCCTGGTCCATCGGCAGCACGTCCACCGGCGACATCGAGGCCGTGTCGGAGGAGCGCTGGACGCGGCGCGAACCCAGGACCGAGACGGTTTCCAGCGTCTTGGCGCGGGCGTCCTCGGCGCGTTGTTCGGCGGGGGTTTCCGGCTCGCCAGTGACCGGCGGAGCCGTCTGGGCCGAGGCCGTGGCGCTGATCAGCAGCCCGCCTCCCAGCCAGAGGGCGGTGGAGACGGCATGGAACAGACGACTGCGGTGCTGGCTCATGGGCACTCCCTGCGGTGGCGGATGGCCCAGCCTAAATCGAATTGTTAAGAATTTGCTAGGGGTTTGGCCGGAGTCGGCAAAGGTTTGCGCGCGCCAGGTGCCGTGGCCGGAAACGCGTCACGGGCGTCCGCCGCCCCCGGTGCGCGTCGCTTCCCCGGACTACATGAGCGACATCTGCGGCGACAATGGCCGCCCGTCCGATCGCCCTGCCCCAGCCCGCATGACCCCGACCCGCAAGGCCCACCTGCAAATCCATTTCTGCGTGCTGCTATGGGGGTTCACGGCCATCCTGGGCAAGCTCATCACCCTGCCCGCGCTGCCGCTGGTGTGGTGGCGCATGTTGCTGGTGGTCGCCGCGCTGGCGCTGGTGCCGCGCGTGTGGCGCGGGCTGCGCGCGATGTCGGCGCGCACGATGCTCGCCTACGCCGGCATCGGTGCGCTGGTCGCCCTGCACTGGCTCACCTTCTATGGCGCGATCAAATTGTCGAACGCCTCCGTCGGCGCGACGTGCATGGCGCTGGGCACGGTGTTCGTGGCGATGATCGAACCGTGGCTGACGCGCACGCGTTTTTCCAAGCGCGAACTCGCGCTCGGCGTGATGGTGCTGCCGGGCGTGGCGATGGTCGTCGGCGGCGTGCCGGCGGGCATGCGTGCCGGCATCGCGGTCGGTGCGGTGTCGGCGCTGCTGGTGGCGGTGTTCGGCTCGCTCAACAAGCGCATGGTCGAACACGGCGATCCGCTCACCATCACCGCGCTTGAACTCGGCGCCGGCGTGCTCACGTTGAGCCTGCTCGCGCCGCTGATGCCGCTGGTGTTCCCCGCGTTCGCCGGCCCCTTGCTGGTGGCGCCGTCCGCGCACGACGCCGCGCTGCTGCTGGGCCTGGCGCTGGTGTGCACGCTGCTCCCGTTCAGTCTGTCGCTGGTGGCACTGCGCCACATGAGCGCCTTCGCGCAGCAACTGGCGGTGAACCTGGAACCCGTCTACGCCATCGTGCTGGCCGCGCTGCTGCTGGGCGAACAGCGCGAGTTGACGACGATGTTCTACGTGGGCGTGGTCATCATCCTGGCCGCCGTGTTCATCCATCCGCTGATGGGCCGGCCGCACCGGGTGGATCCGGAACTGCTGGGCACGGCGGAAGCCAAAAGCTAGCAACAGGCGATGAGCGCCGGGCATGGCCGGGCACCGGCACACGCCTTTCTCGCTTACTCTGGCGCCAACGCAGCCAGCCCCTTGCCCATGTACCTGGAGCACTACGGCCTGATCGAGCCGCCGTTCTCGATCACGCCGGACCCGCGCTTCGTCTTCCTCAGCGAACGCCACCGCGATGCGCTGGCGCACCTGCTGTTCGGCATCACCCAGGGCGGCGGCGGCGGGTTCGTGCAGCTCACCGGGGAAGTCGGCACGGGCAAGACGACCTTGTGCCGCCTGCTGCTGGAACAGGTTCCGGAGAACACGCGCGTCGCGCTGGTGCTCAATCCACGCGTCACGCCACTGGAACTGCTCGAATCGGTCTGCGAAGAGCTGCACATCGACCTGGAAGGACGACGCGGCAGTGCGAAGGCGCTGGTCGATGCGCTCAATGCCTACCTGCTCGACGCCTACGCGCAGGGCCTGCGCGTGGTGCTGGTGATCGACGAAGCGCAGAACCTGTCGGTCGAAGCGCTCGAACAGGTGCGCCTGCTGACCAACCTGGAAACGCCGACGCAGAAACTGCTGCAGATCGTGCTGCTGGCGCAGCCGGAGCTGCGCCGCATGCTTGAGCGCGAGGACCTGCGCCAGCTCGCACAGCGCATCACGGCGCGCTTCCACCTCACGCCGCTGGATGCGTCGGAAACCGCCGAATACCTGCGTCATCGCTACCGCGTCGCCGGCGGCACGCGGTTCCCGTTCGACGCCTCCGCGGTGAAGCGCATCCACGTGCATTCGGGCGGCGTGCCGCGGCTGGTGAACGTGATTGCCGAACGCAGCCTGCTCGCCGGCTTCGCGCACGACGTGCCGCTGCTGGATGCGCGCTGGGTCGATCGCGCGGCGACCGAAGTGCTTCCTTCGAAGACACGCGGCACGCGTGGCTGGTTCTTCGCAGTCCCGATGGTTGCGCTGGTGGTAGCGGCGGCGGTGATCGCCGCATGGTGGTGGCCGCGCGCGTCGGTGGAAGCCAAGGCCGTGCCGACGGTGGCCGTCGCCGCCAAACCTGCGGTCGCCACGCCGATGCCCTCGGCGAAGCCAGAACCGGCGAAGCTGGATGCCGAAACCTTCGCCACCGCGCTGCGCGACACGCCGCTGAAACCGGGTGCGACGGGCGCGCTCGTCGATTGGATCTCGCGTCGACTGCATCCGGCATACCTGCCGGCTTCGACGGCACCGGCGGTGTTCGACGAGGCGATGCAGGACGCCGTGCGACGTTTCCAGCGCGATGTGGGCCTGTCCGCCGATGGCGTGATCGGCCCGGCCACGCTGATGGCGCTGGCCGCGGGCGAAGCGCCGCCGGACGCCGTCCAACCCGTCACGGGAGCGAAGTGACCCGATGTCGTTGATCCTCGACGCCCTGCGAAAGTCCGAAGCGCAGCGCCGCCGCGGGCAGATGCCCGACCTGCGCGCCGAACTTCCGCCCACGGTGCACAGCATCGCGCCGCGACGCCGGTGGCCGCTGTGGTTCGCGGGCATGGCGGTGGCAATCGCGATCGTCGCGCTGGCCTGGGGCGTGTGGGACCGCACGCCGAAGGCGCCGCCGGCACCGTCCAGCGTCGAGATCGCGCATGAAGCGCCTGTGCCCGCGACGGCGGAGCTTCCAGCCGAACCCGGCGTCGTCTCGACGCCGCCCGCCCCGCCCATTCGTTCCACGCCGCTTCCGGGTGCGGAACCGCCGCCCGCGCAACCCGTCGAAGACGACGTGTACGCGGCGGCCTCTGCCCGCGAGCCGCCACCGACGGCCACGCCGCCGGCCTCGACGCAGGCAGCCTCTGCTGCTGAGCCGTCCGCAGCCGCGCGCACCGATCCCCGTTACGCGGACGCCATCGCCAACAATGCCGCGTCGACGGCGAGCGTTCCTGCGCCCTCGCCCGCCGCCGTGCCCGCACCGGTCGCGCCGCTGCCGATGCCGCCGCCGGCCACGGGTGCCGCCGTTCGCATCGCCGATCTGTCGCCGGGCGAACGCGAGCAACTGCCGACGTTGAAGATCAGCATGCACATGTTCGGCCCGACCGCGGCGCAGCGGTTCGCGATCATCGACGGAACCCGCGTCACCCAGGGCGATCGCGTTGGCGAGGCGGTGGTGGAGGAAATCGCGTCCGACGGCGTGGTGCTCAACTGGCACGGCCGCCGGGTCTCCCTACCCCTGCGTTGACGGTTGCGCCGGACGCGGCGGGAGTGGACCATCCGCCTGTCCGACCACCACGGGGTACCGCAATGAACGGCAGCACCCAGCAAGACATCGGCAAGCTGATCCTCCGCATCGCGCTCGGCGTTCTGGTTTTCCTGCACGGATTGAGCAAGCTCGAAGGAGGCCTGGACGGCATCTTCCAGCTGGTCGAGACGCAGGGCTTTCCCGGCTTCTTCGCTTACGGCGTGATCATCGGCGAGGTGATCGCACCGCTGCTGGTCATCACCGGCTTCTTCTCGCGCATCGGCGGCATCCTGATCGTCGTCAACATGCTCTTCGCCCTGTACCTGGTGCACCTGGGCGACATCGGACACCTCAACCAGCAGGGCGGCTGGGCGATCGAACTGCAGGTGATGTTCCTGGCGACGGCCGTGGCGATCGCGCTGCTGGGGCCGGGAAAGTGGGCGTTCAACCAGCGCTGAGCGGCGCGCCCAGCCCTCATCCCAACCCCTCTCCCGCCAGCGGGAGAGGGGCCATGCGGTTCACATCCGGTTGACCCGGAACTTGCGTCCCTTGATCTTCCCCTCGCGCAACCGCGACAACGCCTGCGTCGCCTGCCCGCGCACCACCGCCACGTAGGAACGCGTCGGGAACACATCGATCTTGCCGACCGCGCCGGCCTTCAGCCCCGCATCGCCCGTGAGCGCACCCAGGATGTCGCCCGGACGCAGCTTGTCGGTGCGGCCCGCGTCGATGCGCAGCGTGACCATCGCCGCCGGCGGCACGTTGTTCGGCTTGCCCGACAAGGGATTGGCCTTGAACCAGTTGAGAGGCGCGCCCTGGCGTTCTTCGATTGCCGAAACACGCCCCTGTTCGCGCGGCCCCACGAGCGTCAAGGCAAGGCCATCGCTTCCGGCGCGGCCCGTGCGCCCGATGCGGTGCACGTAGGTGTCCGCGTCGTTGGGCACGTCGAAGTTCACCACCATCGCCAGTTCTTTCACGTCGAGCCCGCGCGCGGCGACGTCGCTGGCGACCAGCACGTTGCAGCTGCGGTTGGAGAACTGCACGAACACCTCGTCGCGATCGCGCTGCTCCATGTCGCCATGCAGCGCCAGCGCGGTGAAGCCGTAATGCGACAGCGAGCCGGCCACCTCATCCACGTCGCGGCGCATGTTGCAGAAGACCACGCACGATTCGGGTTTCTCCTGCAGCAGCAGCGCCGCAAGCAGCTGCACCTTGCGCGTCGGGTCGACCTCGTAGAAACGCTGTTCGATCGCGGCGTGGGTTTCACCGCCTTCGACCGTCACCTCCACCGGGTCTCGCAGCATCGAGCGGCTGATCTCGCGCACGGCGTCAGGGAAGGTCGCCGAGAACAGCAGGCCCTGGCGCGAGGACGGCGTCGCGCGGACGATCTCGCGGATCGGTTCCTCGAAGCCCATGTCGAGCATGCGGTCGGCTTCGTCGAACACCAGCGTGCGGATGTTCTTCAGGTCCAGCGCGCGCTTGCGCAGCAGTTCCTGCAACCGGCCGGGCGTGCCGACGACGATCTGCGGCGCGTGCTGCGCCAGCGAATCCAGCTGCGGCTGCAGCGCCATGCCGCCGCACAGGATCGACAGCTTCAGGTTCGGGATCGCGAAGGCCAGCTTGCGCAGCTGCCGGCCGACCTGGTCGGCCAGCTCGCGCGTGGGGCACAGCACCAGCGCCTGGGTTGCGTTCGACGCCGGATCCAGCCGATGCAGCAGCCCAAGCCCGAAGGCCGCCGTCTTGCCGCTGCCGGTCGGCGCCTGGGCGATGAGATCGCGCCCGTCCAGGATCGCCGGCAGCGCATGCGCCTGCACGGGCGTCATCTGCGTGTAGCCCAGCGCCTGCACGCCCTGCAGCAGCGCGGGCGTCAGCGGGAGGCGGTCGAAGGCGGCGCCGGCGGTGGCCGGGGCCGGGGATTGGGGGGTATCGGTCATCCCGACATGATCGCAGCTGCCAGCGTGAATGCGCCACGTCGCGGCCATGTCTATGCTCGCGACATCGGCTACAGGCCATCCCGGACGCGCCATGGACACGACTGCCGTCGCCAGCGATCCGCAGTTCGCGCACATCCGCATCGTGCTGGGCATCGTGCTGGGCCTGGCGCTCACCACGCTGCTGAAGGGCCTGGCGAAGTTCGTCCAGCACCCCGGGCGCGAGCGCATCTACGGCGTGCACCTGGGCTGGGCGCTGTCGATGTTCATCCTGCTGGTGCACTTCTGGTGGTGGGAATTCGGACTGGTGCGCGTGCACCCGTGGAGCTTCACCTCCTACGCGTTCCTGATCCTCTACGTGGTGGTGCTGTTCCTGCTGTGCACGCTGCTGTTCCCGGACGACCTGGCCGAGTACAGCGGCTGGCGCGACTACTTCCAGTCACGGCGAAGCTGGTTCTTCGGAATCATGGCGGCGCTGTACGTGATCGACTTCGTCGACACGCTGATCAAGGGCAAGCCGTATTACCAACACTTCGGCATCGAGTACCCGATCCGCAACGGGCTCATGGTCGTGCTCAGCCTGGTTGCGATGAAGGTGCGCAGCGAGAGCTTCCACCGAGCGTTCGTGGTGTTCGCGATCCTCTATGAGCTGTCGTGGATCTACCGGCTGTACGATTACCTTCCATGAACGACGTCGCCCCGAGCCCGAGCTGGTTCGTCTACCTGCTGGAATGCCGCGATGGCAGCCTGTACACCGGCATCACCACCGATGTCGCGCGCCGTTACGCGCAGCACGTAGCCGGCAAGGGCGCGCGCTATACACGCTCGCGTCCGCCGGTTCGCTTGCTGGGGCAGTTCCCGCACCCGGATCGCGCATCGGCCAGCCGCGCCGAACATGCCATCAAACAGCTGCGTCCGGAACAGAAACGTGCGCTGTGCGCGGGCGCATGAGCGTATCCTGAGCGCCCTCGCCCGCCGGCCCATTCCATGCAGCACATCGATTTCGAACTCGACCGCGACCACGACTTCGTCGAACTCAACCAGCTGCTCAAGCTGGTCGGCCTGTGCGACAGCGGCGGCGCGGGCAAGGCGATCGTCGCCAGCGGCGCGGTGACGGTCGACGGCGACGTCGAGCTGCGCAAGACGTGCAAGATCCGCGCAGGGCAGACCGTGGTCCTGGACGATGTGGAGATCCGCGTGCGCGGCGTCTAGTCGCCACGTCCCGCCGGCTCACATCAACATCGACAGCAGCTTCCGCAGCAACTCCTCCAGCGGCATGATCAGAAGCGCCAGCGGCAACAGCGGAATGATCGTCGCGCCGAGGAATTGCAGCAGCACCCAGCGCTGCACCGGCACGGTGCCCATGCTGCTGGCGGTGGCGTAGACCGCGGTGAGATCGGCCAGCGCGGAAGGATCGCCGCCATCGATGATCGGCGCGGCGGCACGACGCGGCCGGCCGAGCCAACGGTTCTCGAATTCCTCCGACGAATCCGTTCCCAGCGCGCCATACGCGAGCAGGCTGTTGCGCTTGAGCGCGGCCAGCTTCGGCGTGAGCAACAGCAGCGGCGCGAGCATCAGGCCGATCGCAAGCAGCACGTAGCTGCCCAGCACCCAGTGCATGCTGTCCAGCCGCACGCCGAGGTATTTCACTTCCACCGCGCAACTGCCCGCCACCAGCAGCCCGCCCACGAACGGGATCACCAGGAACGAGGCATGCGCGTAGCCGAGGAATCCGACGCCACCGCATCCGTCAGGGTGCGAGGCGTGCAGCGACAAGTCCAAGCGCGCGAAACGCACTAGCAGGCACACCCACAGCACGAAACGCCACATCCACAGGAACGAGAGAAAGCGGAAGACCGGAAAGCCCACCCATGACAGCCACTCACCCGCGTGCGTGAGGTTCGCCCCGTCGTTTCGCCAGCTGGTGACGTGGTCGTACAGCGGCAGCGTGGGCGCGAAGGTCGATGCGGAAACGGCCAGCGCGAACAGCAGCAGTTCCGGCCAGACCGAATCGCGCCATCGCCGCAGCCGTGCGAGCGCGCGCTCGAACTTCGCATGGTCGTCGGCATTCACCAGGCTGCGCAGGTGCTCCAGCGAGCGCCACATGCGCTCATCGGCCAGCGGCGCGGCCAGGATCATCGCCGGCAGCGCGACGACGAAGCGCGCCCAGACGTTGTAGTCCCGCAGCAAGGGCACCGATACGCCGCGCAGCAGCCGTCCATCGAGCGTGGTGAGCACCACCACCGGCAGCAGCACGATCATTAGCAGCGCGAATGCGATCCACGGCGCGTAGGCGCGCGCGGTCCACGCGACGCCGCCCGCGTGCGTGAGCCGGTACAGCATGCCGCCGCGCATCAACGAGTAACGCTCGTCCATTCGCGCACCACGTAGGTGGGTGGATTGCGGCGAACCTTAGCAGGCGCGGGTTGAGGCGGAGTGAGAAGGCCCTCCCCCGCCTGCGCACGATCAGAACGGCTTGGCGAGCACCAGGAAGACGATCGCCACCAGCAGCAGCACCGGCAGTTCGTTGAACCAGCGCAGCGCCGTCGACGAGGGCAGCGCGCGTCCGGCGTCCACGCCCTTCAGCCAGCGGCCGGCAACGGTGAAGTGGACAAGCATCAGCACCACCAGCGCCAGCTTCGCGTGCAGCCAGCCCGCACCGGGGCCGACCATCGTCGGGAAGCCCGGGATCACCTTGTAGCCCAGCCACAGCACCAGCCCGAACGCGAACGCCAGGCCGAACATCATGTGCCCGAAGCGGTACAGCCGGCGTCCCATCAGCACCAGTCGTGCGCGCACGGCCGCCTCGTTGCCGGCTTCGGCGATGTTCACCAGGATGCGCGGCAGGTAGAACACGCCGCCCATCCAGGCCATCACGAACACGAGGTGGGCAGTCTTGATCCAGAAATAGGCCATGGGTTCCTCGGCAGGTGGCGGTTCGCGGGCGGCGCACAGGATCGCACAGCGTGGACGCCACCCACTCGCCGTCGCCGCGCAGGCGGCCCGTACAATCGGCCCATGACCAAACACTACGACCAGGCCTACTTCGAACGCTGGTACCGCGAATCCTCGAAGAAGGACCATGCCGTCGGCAGCGCTGCGCGGCTTACACGCAAGGTCGCGCTTGCCGTGGCCACCGCCGAATACCATCTGGAACGTCCCATCCGGACGGTGCTCGACGTCGGCTGCGGCGAAGGCGCATGGCGCGCGCCGCTGCTGAAGCTGCGGCCGAAGGCGTCCTACCTCGGCTTCGACAGCAGCGAGTACGCGGTGCATCGCTTCGGCGCGCGGCGCAACGTCCACTTCGCGCGCTTCGCCGATTTCGCCCAGCTGCGTCCCTGCCCGCCCGTCGACCTGCTGGTGTGCAGCGACGTCATGCACTACCTGGAAACGCGCGAACTCGACCGCGGCCTGCCTGGCCTTGCGGAACTATGCGGGGGCGTGGCGTTCCTGGAAACGTTCACAGGCGAAGACGAGACCGACGGCGACAACGTCGGCTTCCACCCGCGTCCGGCGAGGTTCTACCGCCAGCGGTTCGCGAAGGCCGGCTTCGTCCCGCTGGGCTCGCACCTGTGGCTGTCGCCGGCGCTCTCCGACCGCCTCGTGGCCCTCGAACGGCCCGTCTGAACCGCCCTGCCCCCTGTTAACCCGCCTGTGGAAGGGTTCCGTTATGCTGCGACGCAGCATGCGGCCCGTTCCGGGCCCGCCACGGGATCGAAACCGATGCTTTATCAGATGCACGAGCTGGGCCGCGCGTGGATGGCCCCGATGACGTACTGGGCCGAAGCCTGCGCCAAGATGTTCGGGCAGCAGGGCGGCTGGATGGCCTCGATGCCGGGCGCCGCGGAGACCGCGGCCGGTTGCGAGCTGCTGTACCGGATCGGCAAGGACTACGAGAAGCCCGAGTTCGGCATCCACTCCATCGACATCGACGGCACCGTGTACCCGGTGATCGAGCGTGAGATGGCGCGCAAGCCGTTCTGCCGTTTGCTGCGCTTCAAGCGCTACGCCGACGACGCCGGCAACCTGCGCGACCTGAAGGACGACCCGCCGGTGCTGGTCGTCGCACCGCTGTCCGGGCACCACGCCACGCTGCTGCGCGACACCGTGCGCACGCTGCTGCGCGACCACAAGGTCTACATCACCGACTGGGTCGATGCGCGCATGGTGCCGATCGGCGAAGGCGCGTTCTCGCTCGACGATTACGTCGAATACGTGCAGGACTTCATCCGCCAGATCGGCGCGGAAACCCTGCACGTCGTCAGCGTATGCCAGCCGACCGTGCCGGTGCTGGCGGCGATCTCCCTGATGGCCGCGCGCGGCGAGACCACGCCGCGTTCGATGGTGATGATGGGCGGCCCGATCGACACGCGCCAGAACCCCACCAAGGTCAACGATCTGGCCACGCACGAGCCGCTGTCGTGGTTCGAGGACAACCTGATCCAGCACGTGCCGGCAAATTATCCGGGCCACGGTCGCCGCGTGTATCCAGGCTTCCTGCAGCACGGCGGTTTCGTCGCGATGAATCCCGAGCGGCATTTCCAGTCGCACTGGGATTTCTATACGAACCTGCTGAAGGGCGACCTGGACGACGCCGCCGCGCACCGACGTTTCTACGACGAATACAACGCCGTGCTCGACATGCCGGCGGAGTACTACCTGCAGACCGTGCGCATCGTGTTCCAGGAACACCTGCTGCCGCGCGGCGAGTGGGACGTTCGCGGGGAGCGCGTGGATCCTTCGAAGATCCATCGCACGGCGCTGCTTACCATCGAGGGCGAGCTGGACGACATCTCCGGCCAGGGCCAGACGCGCGCGGCGCATACGCTGTGCACGGGCATTGCCGAAGCCGACCGCGAACACCTCACCGTGGACGGCGCCGGCCATTACGGCATCTTCAGTGGCCGCCGCTGGCGCACTCAGGTGTATCCGCAGGTGCGCGATTTCATCGCCCGCCATGCTGAACGAGGCGCTTCGCAGCCGGGTTGATCCGCAGGCGGGACGCCCTGAGATCATCGGTAGAACCCCGCTGCGAGGAACCGATGATGGATTGTCCCGTGTGCCGTGACGTGAAACTGGCGATGACCGATCGCCAGGGCATCGAAATCGACTACTGCCCGCAATGCCGCGGCGTCTGGCTGGATCGCGGCGAACTGGACAAGCTCATCGAGCGTGCGTCGGCCGATGCCGCGCCGGCGCCGCGTGCCGCACCGCCTCCGCCACCCGTGCATGATCCGCGCGGATACGGCGCGCAGCAGCATCCCGACCAGTACCGGTCCGACCACAACAAGTCGGACTACAAGTACAAGAAGAAAAAGAACCTGCTGGGCGAGTTGTTCGATTTCTGAGTGCGTGCAGCGATGCGCGAGCTTCGAGCCCCTCTCCCGCCGGGAGAGGGGTTGGGTGAGGGGCAACGGAGTGGGAGCGGTGCAGACCGCAGCGTTGGCCTCAGCACAGTGCGTTCACCGCATCCGCAATGAAATCAAGATCGAAGCGGGTTCCAGCTTTCACTGAATGACGGTGGGGTGTGGAACCGTCAACACTGTGCCCGCGAGTTACGTGCCTGGATCCCGGCCATCGCCGGGATGACGTTGCGTCGCCATACCGCACACACTCACCTGCGCAACTGCAAGAACTCGTCCACCGTCAACGGATGCCCCAGCCAGTACCCTTGCGCGAAATCGCACCCGCGCTCGCGCAGGATCGAATACTGCCCTTCCTTCTCCACGCCCTCGGCGACAACGAGGATGCCCAGCGAGTGCGCCATCGCGATGATCGCCGTGGTGAGCGCCAGATCGTCCGGATCGCGCAGCACGTCGGCCACGAAACTGCGGTCGATCTTCACGCCGTCCACCGGCACGCGGCGCAGGTGGCTCAGGCCCGAGAAGCCCGTGCCGAAATCGTCCAGCCACACACGCACGCCCATGCCGCGCAGCTCCGACAGCAAGGCGCTGGCATGCAGCTCGTCGCCGATCACCGCCGTCTCGGTGAGTTCCAGGTGCAGCAGGTCCGCCGACAACCCCGTATCGCGCAGGCAGGCGGCCACCACGTTCGGCAGGTCGCCATTGCGCAACTGGCGCGGGGACACGTTCACCGCGACGAACAGCGGCTCCGGATCCTTGCGCGCCTTCTGCCATGCCACCGCGTCCGAGCACGCCGCATGCAGCACCTGCGGTCCCAGCACTTCGATCAGGCCGCTCTGCTCGGCCACGTCGATGAACACCGACGGCGCCACGAAGCCAAGCTCCGGATGACGCCAGCGAAGCAGCGCCTCGGCGCCGATCATCGCGCCGTCGACCAGGCGGAACACCGGCTGGTACACCAGGCTCAGCTCGCCTCGATCCCAGGCACCGCGCAGCTCCTGCTCCAGGTGCACGCGTCGCTCCACCGCCTGGTTCATCGCGCGACTGTAGAAACGGAAGCAGTTCTTTCCGGCGACCTTCGCCTGGTACATCGCGATGTCGCCGTTCTTCATCAGCGTGGTGCCGCTGGCGGCGTCTTCCGGGAACAGCGTGATGCCGATCGACGTGCCCAGGAACACCTGCCGTCCCTGCACTTCCACCGGCGCGCCCAGGTCGACGACCAGCGTTTCGGCGAGTTTCGTCGCAAGCCCGCGCACATCGTCGAGCGGATCGTCCTTGCCCTGCACGAGGATCACGAACTCGTCGCCGCCAAAACGCGCCAGCAGCGCGTCCTCGCCGCCCACGCGCGCGACCGCGCTTTCGATGCGGTGCGCGCATTCCAGCAGCACGTCGTCGCCGGCGTCGTGGCCGAGCGTGTCGTTGACGCGCTTGAAATCGTCGATGTCGGCGAACAGCAGCGCGAGCTGCCGGCCGTCGCTCTGGCCCAGGCGTTCGTCGAGCGCCTCGCGGAACGCGAGGCGATTGGCCAGGCCCGTCAGCGCATCGGTGTAGGCCATTCGGCGGATTTCGCGATCGTGCCGCGCCAGACTGCGGCTCATGCGATCGAACGCGCGCATCAGGTCGCCGACTTCGTCGTTGCGGCCGTCTGCGGGCGTGGTGGTGTCGAAGTGGCCGGCCTCGATTTCCTGCGCGGACTCGGCCAGTCGCCGGATCGGCCGCACCAGCAGCCGCTGGATCAGCCACAACGACAGCGCGCCGAATACCAGCAGGCCCGCGCCGAGCAGCCCGATCCAGATCACGTGCCGTTGGCCCAGCGTGTCAAGCCGCGAGCGCAGCCGTTCGACAGACTGCTCCTGGAAGCGTCGCATCGCCTGCATGTCGTAGCCGATGCGCACGCCACCGACGCGTTCCTGTCCGATCAGGATCGGCATCGACACATCCATGACGCGATCGTCGAACTGCGTGTGCAGCGCCTTCGACGCGATGACCTGCCTGGCCATCGCATCATCCATGTGGCGGCCGTAATGCGCGATGTCCTCGCTGCCGTCGTGGACGACCTTGCCTTCCTCGTCGAAGACGATGACGTAGCGCACGTCAGGCGCCGCGAGCGCGGAGCGCGCCAGCGCGCCCACGGCATCGAGGTCGGAGTAATACAGCGGGTTGGTCAGCGCCGCGGCGAGCTGTGTCACCGCCACTTCGCCCTGCCTACGCAGGCTCTGGCCGACCATCGTGCGCATGGCCTGGCGGCTGACGCCTTCGACCTCGCGGCGCATCTGTTCCTGCCGGTTGAGCAGCAGCGCGACCAGCGCGAGCACGACCAGCATCGCCACGCCCATCAGGACGAGGAAGCGCGCCTGCAGGCCCATGCGCAACTTCATTCGACCTCCGCGCGCACGCGGGCCACGCCATTGGAGATGCGATCGAGCGCCTTCTGCGATTCCGGATCCATCGGCATGAAGCGCGTGGTGTTGAAAAAGCGCAGCAGCGCGTCGCCGGCTTCGGGATCGCCGGCCGCATCGATCAGCACTTCGCGCAGCCGCGCTTCCACGCGCGGGTCCAGGCCATCGCGCACCATTTCCACCGCGCGCGGGTAGTCCACGGTTTCGCCGATCACCGTCAGATCGTTGCGGAATGACGGCGGCATGCGGTGCGGATTGGACCAGTCGAGGTTGCTCATCACGCCCACGTCGGCCAGGCCCTTGTGCACCCAGGTCGAGATGTTCAGTTCCGACCAGGCGAACATGTAGCCCACTTCATCGCGTTCGATGCGGTCTTCCGGCGAGAGCAGGATTTCCAGCGAAAAACCGCGCTGCAGCAGTTCGGCTGCCGGTACGAAATAGGCGCTGGTCGAATTGGGACGCTGGAATGCAATGCTGTGGCCGCGCAAGTCGTCCAGCGAGGACAAACCGCTGTCGCGTCGCGCGAAGAAGATGCTGTGGTAATGGCTCACGCCGTCGCGTTCGGTCAGCAGCAACGGGCGCGCGCCGGCGCGCTGGTGCAGCAGCATCGCGGTGCCGGTGGTTTCGGTGACCCAGTCGACGCGGCCGCGGCGCAGGTAGCTCGCCATCTGCTGCGTGTCCTTGGCCATCAGGATGCGGCCCTCGTGGATGCCCACGTCGGCCAGGCGCGGAACCACGTAATCCAGCAGCGGCTTGAGCTGCTCGTAGTGCTTCTTCGGATCGTCGCTGATGCGCCCGAGCACGAGAACGCCCGAGTCGTTCCCCGCCAACGCCGAAAACGGAGCGGCGGCCGTGGCCAGCAAGCACAAGGTCAGCAGGGCGGTACGACGCAGGCTGGCGATCAAGAACTTTCGACCCCTCGAAAATGCCGAGGGCAGCGTAATCGAAAGGCGTCCGGCCCGAAACGGCAAATCGTCGGACCGTCAGCAGTTCAGCGTTTTGACCCGGCGAGCGTCGCCATGCGCTGGGCGTCGGCCAGGATGCCGCGCAGGATCCGCACCTCGCGCGCATCCAGCCCGGCGCGCAGGTACAGCCGGCGCAGTTTGCGCATGGCCGACTCGGGGGCCCGGCCCTTGTGGAAGTCGATGGCGTCCAGGGTCTCGGCCAGCTGGGCAAAGAAACCTTCCATTTCGGCGTGCGAGGCCGGCAGGTCGCGCGGCTCTTCGGCGGCCGTTTCGCTCCCCGGCGCCGGAGCCTGGGCGGGAGCAGCCTCCAGCAGCGCCAGGCGCAGCTCGTAGCTCAGCACCTGCACCGCGGCGGCGAGGTTGAGCGAGCTGTAGTCCGGATTGGCCGGGATATGCACCGAGGCATGGCACAGCTGCAGCTCGTCGTTGGTCAGGCCGGTGCGTTCGCGACCGAACACCAGCGCCACCTCGGCGCCGCCGGCGGCCTGCGTCACGGCCCGGGCCGCGGCGTCGCGGGGCATCAGCTCCTCCAGCTGGACCCGGCGGCTGCGGGCGGTGCAGCCCAGGACGAGGCGGCAGTCGGCGACGGCTTCGGCCAGCGTATCGCAGACCAGGGCATCGCCCAGCACGTCGTCCGCCCCGGCGGCCAGGGCGTAGGACTCCTCGTTCGGGCGCTTTTCCGGCGCGACCAGGACCAGGCGCGCCAGCCCCATCGTCTTCATGGCCCGCGCGGCAGAGCCCATGTTGCCGGGGTGCTGGGTGCCCACAAGGACGATGCGCAGCCGCTGGGAGGGTGGATTGGGAAGATTCACGGATTTCGATTCGGAACTCATGGCGCGCAATGGTAAACTCCGCGCCCCGGCCAAAGCGCCGGCGACGCTCTTTCACCCCCGCCAGTCCATCCTCCCCCGTCCCCCGAACGAGGCGCCTCACCCATGCAGAAACCCGCAGTCACCCTCATGGTCAAGGCCGCCCGCTCCGCCGGCAACGTCCTGCTGCGCCACATGAACAAGCTCGACGCACTGAACGTGGTCGAGAAGGACCGGATGGACTACGCCAGCGAAGTCGACGGCCTGGCGGAGAAGGAAATCATCAAGGAATTCCGCCGTTCCACGCCGGACTACGCGATCCTGGGCGAGGAAACCGGCTCGATCGGCCACAACCGCTTCACCTGGGTGATCGATCCGCTGGACGGCACCAGCAACTACCTGCACGGCATCCCGCATTTCTGCGTGTCCATCGCGCTGGTGGAAAACGGCGAGCCGACCCACGCGGTGATCTTCGACCCGCTGCGCAACGACCTGTTCACCGCCAGCCGCGGCAGCGGCGCCACGCTCAACGAGCGCCGCATCCGCGTGGCCGACCGCAAGGACCTGAACGGCGCGATGGTGCTGACCGGTTTCCCGCCGCGCGAGCGCGAGCGCGTGTCGGCGCAGCTCAAGTGCATCGACAACCTGCTGCTGGAGGCGGAGGACATCCGCCGCACCGGTTCGGCCGCGCTGGACCTGGCGTATGTGGCCTGCGGTCGTGCGGATGCGTATTTCGAAGCCGGCGTGAAGCCGTGGGACATCGCCGCTGGCGTGCTGCTGGTGCGCGAGGCCGGCGGCAAGGTCAGCGACTTCCGCGGCCGCACGACCGGTCCGATGGACAACCGTGGCCTGGCGACGCGCCAGCTGGTGGCCGGCAACCTCAAGGTGGCCGACCTGCTGCAGCAGAAGATCGTCAACACCGGTTACGCGGCCGCGTTCGACTGAGCGCACGCGCCCGGTGACGATTGAAAAGGCCGCGCTCATGCGCGGCCTTTTTCTTTGGTTCGAAGCCACGCGTGAAACTCGAAATCTATTGCTCTTGTAGCCCGGGTAAGCGAAGCGCACCCGGGAGCTGTCACGCCCGACCCGGGTGCGCTTCGCTTACCCGGGCTACAAAGGCACGCGTTCGCCGGCGGATCAGGCGGACGCCGGTTCGGGACCGTGTTCGACGCTGAGCGACAGCGCGTCGTCCACATGGCACGCGGTTCGTTCGAACAGTTCGGACAACGCGTCCGGCGGGATGACGATGTATTCGGACGCTTCGCTTCGCGCCTGCGTGAACTGCGCCAGCAGGCGCAGCTGGTCGCGGGTGTGGCGCAGCGACTCGTGGGCGGAACGGGGCAACAGGTAGCCGCGGAATGCGGCGGGAATGGAACGCGTGTCCTTGCTCATGCGGTGTCTCCAGCAAACCAGCCGGCTTGCGCCGGGGATTCGGCGCAAGGTGTCGGGAGGTTAGAAGCCGCAAACAGTCGGCGGGCGTATTCCCTCATGGAGGTGTTTTATTAGCCGCCCTCCCGACGCGGAACAGCACTGCGTCGGATTCATGCCCAGGATCGGGCATGAAAAACCCGCCTGAGTTTCGGTGGCGGGATGCCGCTGTTTGAGGAGCTTCTACTCTCCGTGCGAGCGAGTTTGTTTGCGCGATTGCCGATGGGCAATGAGCTTTAATCGCGGTGCGCCGAGTTGCGACAGCAAGAGCGAGAGCAAATGGATTCCAGCTTTCGCTGGAATGACGGTGAAGGTGGTCGTCGGTTTCGAATGACGGTGAAGGTGGTGGTCGGTTTCGAATGGCGAAGCGCTAGCCCCTCTCCCGCGTGCGGGAGAGGGGTTGGGGTGAGGGCCCGGGACGCGCGATGCGTTGAACTGCGCAGCCCATCAGCCTCGCGCAGCGAACCACTCGCCCAGCGGCAGCAGCACCTGCGGCTCGCGCGACCGTTGCAGCATCGGCTCGATGGCCGCGTCGTACTCAACGCGATACGGCTTCATCTGGTTGCGCAGGAAGGCCTCGACGCTTGGCTCGGCCCAGCGCTCGTACAGCGTGAACTGGTTGGGGTCGGCCGCATCGCGATGCAGGTAACACGCGATGAACGCAGGCTCGTTCGACATCGCCTGCACGATCGCATCGAACGCGCGCTTCCAGTCGTCCACGTATTCGGGCTTCACGTGCAGCTTCACGTAGAAGACGAGGTCGTCGTTGGCCATGCGGGACTCCGTTTGGGGGACTGCCTGGGATTGTCCCGCACGGGTGCTTTGCGCTTCCAGTCGATTGAAGACCCTCGCGAACCCGCACCGCGAGCGCGCCTTCGCTCCCCAACGAAGGCGCGCTCCAGCGATGCGTGCCCGCAGGCCCGTTCCGCGCGACCGTCAGGCGGCCGCGCGCGTCGCCGCCGGTTGCTGGGCGACGACGAATTGCCGCACGGCGCCGGCAAGCGCGCGTGCCTGTTCTTCCATGCTGTGGGCCGAGGCGGACGCTTCCTCCACCAGCGCCGCGTTCTGCTGCGTGCCCTCCTCCATGCTGGCGATCGCACTGCTGACCAGCTCGATGCCCGCGCTCTGTTCGGCGGATGCGGTGGAGATGTCGGCCATGATCGTGGTGACGCGGCGCACGGACACGGTGATGTCGTTCATCGTCGTGCCCGCGTGGTCCATCAACGCCGAACCGTCGTTGACTTTCGCCACCGATGCATCGATGAGCGACTTGATTTCCTTGGCCGCGTTGGCCGAACGCTGCGCCAGCGCGCGCACTTCCGATGCGACGACCGCGAAGCCGCGACCGCTTTCGCCCGCGCGCGCCGCTTCCACCGCGGCATTGAGCGCGAGGATGTTCGTCTGGAACGCGATGCCGTCGATGGTGCCGACGATTTCGGCGATGCGGTGCGAGGAGGCTTCGATCTCGCGCATCGTCGTCACCGCGCGGCCCATCACGTCGCTGCCCTGCGAGGCGACGGTGGCGGCGTCGATGGCGAGCTGGTTCGCCTGTCGCGCCGATTCGGCGTTCTGGCGCACGGTGGAGGTCAGCTCCTCCATCGACGCAGCCGTTTCTTCCAGGCTCGCCGCCTGCTGTTCGGTGCGGCGCGAGAGATCGGCGTTGCCCGCGGCAAGCTCCGCGGCGGCGCCGTCGATCGCATCGGACGCCTGCTGGATGCCGCCGACGATTCCCGTCAGTTGCGCGACGGTGGCGTCGGCGTCGTCGCGCATGCGGGCGAACACGCCATGGAAGTCGCCGTGCATGCGTTGCGTGAGATCGCCGCGCGCGATGGCGCGCAGCAGGCGCGAGACCTGGTCCAGGTTCTCGTCGCTCACCGACATCATCGCGTTGAGGCCGTCGACCATCGCGCGGAAGTCGTGCTGGAAGCGCGCGGCATCGCCACGCACGCCGAACTCGCCGGTGGCGGCCGCGGCGGCCAGGCGCTTGATCTCGTGGTTGATGGCTGAAAGATTGGCCTTCACCGTGTCCATGGTCTGCGTGAGCACGGCTTTCTCGCCGGGCAGGCGTTCCATGTCGATGGACAGATCGCCCACGGCGTAATGCCGCATGACGTCCACCAGCTGCATCTTCACCGCGATGTGCGCCGCGACCAGGGCGTTGGTGTCGCGCACCATGTCGCCGTACTGGCCCGGGAATGCGTCAGCCTCCATGCGGAAGCTGATCTCGCCCACCTCATGGCGCTGCGACATCTCACGCTGCGCCGCGATGACCGACTTCACCTGTTCACGCATGCGCTCCATCGACTGCTGCAGGCGGCCGAGTTCGTCGTGACGCGTCGGCGGCATCGCGCCGTCGAACCGGCCCTGCGCGACGTCGTCGGCGAGCCTGGCGACCAAGGTCAGCGGCTGCGTGACGATACGGCGCACGCACCACCAGGACACGGCAAGGATCACCAGCAACGTCACCAGCGAGGCGATCGCGATCAGCGTCACCAGCGCGCGCGTGGACGCGGTCACCTGCGCCAGCGGCTCGGCGGCGACGACGGCCCAGTGCCAGTCGGGGAAGGTTTCCACGGCGACGAGGGTGGGCTCGGACACGGATTTCGGCCCGGAAGCGAGGTCGATGCGTGCGGTCCCGCCGTTGACGGCGATCGCACCGCGCAGCGCCTTCAGCCCGGCGGCGTCGACCACATCGGACAGCGCGGCGCCTTCGGTCCAGGGATGGATGGCGAGCGTCTCGGCGCCCTGCTTGCCCGTATCGATCACGAGGAAGTGCCCGCGCTCGCCGATGCGCATGGCACGCGTGCGCTCCTTCAGCGCGGTCAGCTCGCTGCCGTAGTCCTTGCCGACAAACAGCACGCCGACCAGCGCACCGGCATCGTCGAGCAGCGGGCGGTAATGGACCATGTAATCGCGGCCGAACAACCGCGCCTTGCCGGTGTAGGGCTGCTGCTTCGTCAACGGCCCATAGGCCGGCGAATCGTGTGCGAGCTTCGTGCCGATGACCCGCTCGCCCTTCTCGTTGCGCAGCGAGGTCGAGACGCGGACGAAGTCCTCGCCGTCACGGGCGAAGATCGTCACCACAGCACCGGTGTCCTGCGTGAAGCGGTCGACCGGAGCGTAGGTCGCATCGACCTTGTGTCCCTGCAGCGCGAGCCGCGGCGCGCCGTCCTTGTCGTGGTCGAGCGCGACGGTGCCGCCCAGCAGCGCGGCCTGCAGCGCGCCGCCGAGAGTCTGCGTCGCCTCGGTCAGGCCCTGCTCGTAGGTGGCGATGTTGTCGCGCAGGATCGCCGTGGCCGATTGCAGGTCTTGGCTGGCGCGCGTTTCCACCGCCTGCGCGGCCTGGCGGCTGACCATCACGGTGAGGCCGGCCATCATCAGCACCATCGTTGCGATCAGCGGCAGGCCGATCTGGCGCCCGAGCGAGCCGCGCAGGGCATGCCGTCCGCCGGCGGACGGGGTGGTTCGTCGGTAAGGAACCGGGGCGCCAGAGGCGGCGGCGCGAGGCGCGTCGGACAGGGGCATCGGGAAAACCGGGTGTGGGGTTCCCTCGATATCGGCCGACCCTGATGTGACTTGAGTCTCACTTTTTCAACTGGACCCGCCCGGCCGTGGGCGGGCGCGGCACGCGTCCGTGGGTAGCCTGCAGCGCCATCGTGACCGTCCGATGACGCCCGGCGGTGGCGGCACAGGACACCTGCGCCCCCAAAAGGAAAGGGCCGCACGAGGCGGCCCTTTCCGGGAACGGCTTGGCGCAGGCGCTTACGGACGACGCGCCAGGGCCGCCTCGTCCTTCGCCTTCGGCAGCAGGTCCTGCTTGCTGACCTTGAACCAGCCGATCGCGAGCATCGGCACCGCGACGAAAATCGTCGAGATGACCACGACCACCGCGCCGACCATGTGCGTCAGCGCCAGGCCCTCCATCGAGGAGCCGCCGTACAGGAACAGCGCGTAGGCCGACAGGAAGAACATCACCGCCGTGATCACCGTACGCGACAGCGTCTGGTTGATCGACCGGTTCAGCACTTCGATCGAGTCCACGCGCAGCGTGCGGAAGTTCTCTCGCACGCGGTCGAAGACCACGATGATGTCGTTGATCGCGAAGCCCATCACCGACAACAGGCCGGCCAGCACGGTCAGGTCGAACTCGCGGCCGGTGCCGTAGATGTAGGCCGCGGTGACGATGAGGTCGAAGAACGCCGTCAGGCTCGCCACCACCGCGAACTTCAACTCGAAGCGGAACGCGATGTAGATGAGGAAGCCGATGAGCATGAACGCAGTGGCATAGATGCCGTCGCGCACCAGGTCGGCGCCCACCTGCGGGCCGACGAACTCGCTGCGCACCACGCGCGCGGGGTTCTCCGGCGTGGACACGGCCTTGACCACCTGGTTGGCGATCGAGGCGCTGCCGGTGGCGTTGTTGCTCTCACCGTGCGGCTGCAGGCGGATCATCAGGCCGTTGCCGCCGCCGAACGCCTGTACCTGGGCATTGTCGAAACCGGCCTTCGCCAGCTCCTCGCGCACCTGGTCGACGTTGGCCGGCTTCTCGAAGTTGGTTTCCACCAGCGTGCCGCCGGTGAACTCCAGCGCGTAGGCCTCCTTGCGGAAGCCGAACGTGCCGATGATCACCAGCGACGCGATGAACAGCAGCACCGTGATCGTCATCGACACGTAGCGCGTACGCAGGAAGTCGATCTTGGTGTCGTTGGGGATGAGATGAAGCGGGAAAAGTTTCATTGATTCGTTCTCACCCGGTCAGATGGCCACGGACTTGAGCTTCTTGCGGTAGCCGTAGATCAGCTGCGCCAGTGCACGGGAAACCGTGATCGCGGTGAACATCGAGGCGAAGATGCCGATGATCATGGTCAGCGCGAAGCCCTTCAGCGGGCCGGTGCCGAACACGTACAGCGCCACGCCCACGATCAGGCCGGTCAGGTTGGCGTCCATGATGGTGCCGCCCGCCTTCTCGTAACCGGCCGCGATCGCCGCCTTCGCCGGTACGCCGTGGCGCAGCTCTTCGCGGATTCGCTCGTTGATCAGCACGTTCGCGTCGACCGACAGGCCGACCGACAGCGCCAGGCCCGCGAAGCCCGGCAGGGTCATCGTCGCGCCGAACATCGACATCACCGCCACCACGATCAGCAGGTTCATCAGCAGCGCGACGGACGTGATCACGCCAAACATGCGGTAGTAGATGGTGAAGAAGGCCAGCGTGAACACGAAGGCGTACAGCACGGCGGTGATGCCGCGCGCGACGTTCTCCGCGCCCAGGCTCGGGCCGATGATCTTCTCTTCGACGAAGTCCATGGGCGCGGCGAGCGAGCCGGCGGACAGCAGCTTGGCCAGCGTCTCGGCTTCGACCTTCTCAAGACCGGTGGTCTGGAAGTTCTTGCCGAACACGCCTGCGATACGCGTGGGCGACAGCGCTTCTTCCTTCACACGCACGCTGCGCACTTCCTGCCCGTTGACCATGGTCACGGTGGGGATGCGCTCGATGTAGACCACCGACATCAGCTTGCCGACGTTCTCGCTGGTGAAGTCGAACATGCGCTGGCCGGCGATGCTGTTGAGCGTGATGTCCACGGCCGGCAGGCCGTTCTGGTCGCGGCCGACCTTCGCGCCGACCATCTGGTCGCCCGAAGCCAGCACGCGCTTGCTCAGCAGCACGGGCTGCTGGCTGTCGCGGATCGTGTACAGGCGCGCGCCCGGCGGCAGTACGCCGGTGCGCTTGGCTTCCATCGCGTCGCCATCGACGACGGCGCGGAATTCCAGCGTCGCGGTCGCGCCGATCAGGCGCTTGGCTTCTGCCGTGTCCTGCACGCCCGGAAGCTGCACGACGATGCGGTCCTCGCCCTGGCGCTGGATGATCGGCTCGGCCACGCCCAGCTGGTTGACGCGGTTGCGCAGCGTGGTGACGTTCTGCTCGATGGCGCCGGCGGCGATCGCGCGCAGCTCGGCTTCCGGAACGGTGACGGTCACGTTGTTACCGACGACGTCGAAGTTCAGCACCGGCATGAGGCGGGTCAGCTCGTTGCGGGCGCGCTCGGCGTCCTGGCCGGGGGCGAGCATCGCCAGGATGCTGTTGTCCGGGCGACGCTCCACCGACTGGTACGAGATCTTGGCGTCGCGCAGGCTGACGCGGATGTCTTCGGCGTAGGCGTCCACACGCTTTTCCAGCGCGGCCTTCTGGTCGACCTGCATCACGAAGTGCACGCCGCCCTGGAGGTCCAGGCCCAGCACCATCGGCTTGCCGCCCAGGCGCTCCAGCCAGTTCGGCACGGTCGAGGCGAGGTTCAGCGCGACGGTGTAGTTCTCGCCCAGCGTCGTGCGCAGGGCGTTGCTGGCCTTGCTCTGCGCGTCCAGCGAGGCCAGGCGGACCATCAGGTTGTCGCCTTCGACCTCCACCGAGCGCGGCGTGACGCCGGCCTTGGCCAGTTCGTCCTTGACGCGCGAGCGCAGGGCGTCGTCGAGCTGGCCGCTACGGTTGGCCGTGATCTGTACGGAAGGATCCTTCTGGTAGACGTTGGGCAGCGCATACAGCACGCCCAAGGCCAGTACGAGCAGGATCAGGAAATATTTCCACTTAGGAAATTCAAGCATCGCGGCGTTCCGCGCGCGCCCAGGGGCGCACGCTCAGGTGGGATCGGAAAGACGGCTCAGGCCGACTTCAGGGTGCCCTTGGGCAGCACGTTGGCGATGGCGCCCTTCTGCACGCGGATGCGCACGTTGTCGGCGATCTCGACGGTGATGAAGTTCTCGCCGATGTCGTTCACCACGCCGGCGATGCCGCCGTTGGTGATCACTTCATCGCCCTTGGAGAGCTTGTCCAGCATCGCGCGGTGTTCCTTCTGGCGCTTCATCTGCGGACGGATCATGAGGAAGTACATGACCGCGATCAGCAGGATGGGAAACAGCAGCGACATGCCGAAGCCACCGGCGCCACCGGCCGGGGCGGCCTGGGCGTAGGCAGGAGAGATAACAAGGTCGAGCAGATTCATGACGGTCGTCCTGATCGAAAAATAGCGGGGGATTATGCCACGGGGCGGCAGGCCGGCCCGGGGCGGCCGGAATATCCGTCCCGCCCCCTGCCCTGTGCCGCTTCGCGCCCCCATCCCCGGGGGGCGCCACGCCTATTCCGGCGTCCGTGCGGCGTAGAAGGACTCGCGGAAGGCCGCGAAGGTTCCCTGCCCGATCGCCTCGCGCATCTGCGCCATCAGGCGCTGGTAGTAGCGAAGGTTGTGCAGGGTGCCCAAGATCGGGCCGAGCATCTCGTTGCAGCGGTCCAGGTGGCGCAGGTAGCTGCGGGTGAAGCCGTTGCGGCAGGTGTAGCAGTCGCAGCCTTCCTCGATCGGGCGCAGGTCGCGCTCGTACTTGGCGTTGCGCACGCGCACTGTGCCGAACGAGGTGAAGTAATGGCCGTTGCGCGCGTTGCGGGTGGGCATCACGCAATCGAACATGTCGATGCCGCGCGCCACGCCCTCGACCAGGTCCTCCGGCCGGCCCACGCCCATCAGGTAGCGCGGCTGGTCGGCCGGCAGCTGGGGACAGGTGTGTTCGAGCATGTGGTTGCGTTCGGCTTCCGGCTCGCCCACGGCGAGGCCGCCGATGGCGTACCCGTCGAAACCGATGTCGATGAGCGCGGCCGCCGAGCGCGTGCGCAGGGGTTCATGCACCCCGCCCTGCACGATGCCGAACAGCGCAGCGTCGTTGCCCTCGTGCGCCCGCTTGCTGCGCTCGGCCCAGCGCAGGCTCAGCTCCATCGAACGGCGCGCGACCTCCTCGGTGGCCGGGTACGGCGTGCATTCGTCGAAGATCATGACCACATCCGAATCCAGCACCTTCTGGATCCGCATGCTCTCCTCCGGCCCGAGGAACACCTTGCTGCCATCGGTGGGCGCGGCGAAGGTCACGCCCTGCTCGGTGATCTTGCGCTTGTGCGCGAGCGAGAAGACCTGGAAGCCGCCGGAGTCGGTGAGGATCGGCCCGTTCCATCCGGTGAAGCGATGCAGCCCGCCGTGGTCGCCGATGACGTCCAGGCCCGGGCGCAGATACAGATGGAAGGTGTTGCCCAGGATCATTTCCGCACCGAGTTCGCGGACCTGCCCGGGCAGCACGCCCTTGACCGAACCGTAGGTGCCCACCGGCATGAAGGCCGGCGTTTCCACCGTGCCGCGCGGGAAGGTCAGCCGGCCACGGCGCGCGGCGCCGTCGGTGCGCAGCAGTTCGAAGGAGAGCCGGCTCATGCAGATGCCTCCGCCGGGAACAGCAGCATCGCGTCGCCGTAGGAGAAGAAGCGGTAGCGTTCCGCGATGGCGTGGTCGTAGGCGGCGAACACGCGCGCCTTGCCGGCGAAGGCGGAAACAAGCATCAGCAGGGTGCTCTCGGGCAGGTGGAAATTGGTGATCAGCGCATCGACCGAGCGGATGCGGTAACCGGGCAGGATGAACAGGCGTGTCTCGCCTGCGTAGGGCTGCAACTCGCCGCCGCCGGCATCGTCGTGGCGCATCGCGCTTTCCAGCGCGCGCACGACGGTGGTGCCGACCGCGATCACGCGACCGCCCGCCGCGCGCGTGCGGCGGATCTGTTCGATCAGCGCGGCGCCGACGTTGAGCCATTCGCTGTGCATGACGTGCTGGTCCAGTTCGTCCACGCGTACCGGCTGGAAGGTGCCGGCGCCGACGTGCAGCGTGACGTGGCCGAAGTCCACCCCGCGCGCCTTCAGTGCGTCCAGCAGCGCCTGGTCGAAATGCAGGCCGGCGGTGGGCGCGGCGACGGCGCCGACCTCGCGGGCGAAGACCGTCTGGTAGCGCGTGTCGTCCTCGGTACCCGCGTCGCGCTGGATATACGGCGGCAGTGGTAGCCGGCCGGCATGCAGGAGGTACTTCTCCAGCGATTCGTCGATGTGGAAGCGCAGGCGATAGAACTCGCCGTCGCGGCCGAGTACTTCCGCTTCGCCGCCTGCGTCGAGCACGATCCGCGCGCCTTCCTTCGGCGACTTGCTCACGCCCAGCTGCGCGCGCGCCTCGACGCCGCCGAGCATGCGCTCGATCAGGATCTCCACGCGTCCGCCGGTGGTCTTCTGTCCGTACAGCCGCGCCGGAATCACGCGGGTGTCGTTGAACACCAGCAGGTCGCCGGGCTGCAGCAGGTCGGGCAGTTCGTGGAAGACGCGGTCCTGGAAACCGCGATCGAACGCGCCGCCCGTCGTCGGCGGCACCACCAGCAGGCGGCTTGCCGAACGCTCCGGCAGCGGCGCCTGGGCGATCAGCTCCGGCGGCAGGTCGTAATGGAAGTCGGATTTCTTCAAGGCGTGGGGCCGGCAAGACAGGCCGGTCGGTCGAACAGGGATCGCACATTGTAGAAGGAAGGCGCTCCGGCGACCCGGCGCAGCTCCCCGAGCCTCACCCCAACCCTTCTCCCGGAGGGAAAGGGGTCAAAGGCAACGCCCCTCTCGTCCTCACCCCACCCCCTCTCCCGCACGTGGGAGAGGGGCTTGAAGAGTGCTCATCGCTCGAACTTCGCCGACAGCACGATCGCCGACGTCGTCCGCTCCACTCCGTCGATGGCGCCGATGCGGTCGGTCAGCTCGTCCATCGCCGCCACCGACTCCGCCACCCCCAGCGCCACCAGGTCGAACGGCCCGCTCACCGAATGCAGCGCGCGCACCTGCGGCATCGCATGCAGCGCGGCGGCGACGGACGGCGCCCGCTTCGGCAGGACGGTGATCATGATGTGGGCGCGGATGTACCCACGCTCGGCTTCGTCGTGGACGCGCACCGTGTAGCCCTGGATCACGCCCTCGCGTTCCAGGCGTTCGATCCGGCTGTGCACGGTGGTCCGTGACAGCTTCAGCCGCCGCGCGATGTCCGCCGTCGAAGCCCGGGCGTTCTCGCGCAGGACCGACAGCAACTGCTGGTCGGCGTCGGTGATCTTCACGATTTGCCCCCTGCTTTCGTCGAAACGACGAAATTATCCACAATTTCGTACAAATCCGTACTGTCGATCGACGATTTAATCCAGATAATGGACCTGTTGCTGCCTGATTCGACCCCGGAGGACCTCATGGCCGTCATCGACCGTCTCGCCCCCCTGCGCGCCCACGCGGGCGCCCGCCGCACCCACGGCCTGGACGATGCCACCATCGTCCGCTTCGCCCATACGCACGCCGAGCTGATCGAAGCGATCGAAGCGGCCGAGCAGGAATACCAGCGCGTGAAGGACGACTTCGCCGACCTGCTGGACCTGGACGAAGACGCCCAGGTGCATGCCGTCCAGGGCGGCTACGTGAACTTCTATCCGGACGATGCGGTGAACCCGTACATCGCGCTGGTCGCGCGCGGCCCGTGGGTGGTCACACTGAAGGGCGCGGTGCTGCACGACTCCGGCGGCTACGGCATGCTCGGTTTCGGCCACGCACCCAAGCCCGTGCTGTCCGCGATGGCGCGCCCGCAGGCGATGGCCAACATCATGACGCCGTCGCTGTCGCAGCTGCGCTTCGACCAGATGTTGCGCGCGGCCATCGGCGCGCAGCGCGGCGGTTGTCCGTACACGAAGTTCTTCTGCCTCAATTCCGGTTCCGAATCGGTCTCTCTCGCCGCGCGCATCGCCGACGCGAACACCAAGCTGATGACCGACGCCGGCGGCCGCCACGCCGGACGCACCATCAAGCGCGTCGTGGTGAAGGGCAGCTTCCACGGCCGCACCGAGCGTCCCGCGCTGTATTCGGACTCCTCGCGCAAGACCTACCTGCAGCACCTGGCGAGCTTCCGTGGCGAAGACACCGTGCTCACGGTGGAGCCCTACGACGTCGATGTGCTGAAGAAGGTGTTCGCCGATGCCGACACCAACGGCTGGTTCATCGAGGCGATGTTCCTGGAACCGGTAATGGGCGAAGGCGATCCGGGCCGTGGCGTGCCGCCGGCGTTCTATGCCGCGGCGCGCGACCTCACGCGTGCGCACGGCGCGCTGCTTCTGGTCGATTCGATCCAGGCCGGCCTGCGTGCGCACGGCGTGCTGTCAATCATCGACTACCCCGGCTTCGAACAGCTCGATCCGCCGGACATGGAAACCTACTCCAAGGCGCTCAACGCTGGCCAGTATCCGCTGTCGGTGCTCGCCGTCGGCGCGCACGCCGCGCAGCTCTACAAGAAGGGCCTGTACGGCAACACGATGACCACCAACCCGCGCGCGCTCGATGTCGCGTGCGCGGTGCTGTCGCAGGTCACCCCGCAGCTTCGCGAGAACATCCGCGCGCGTGGCATCGAGTCGATCCAGAAGCTGGAGAAGCTGAAGGCCGAACTCGGCGGCATGATCACCAAGGTGCAGGGCACGGGCCTGCTGTTCTCGTGCGAGCTGTCGCCGCAGTTCAAGTGCTACGGCACCGGTTCCACCGAGGAATGGCTGCGCGAGCACGGCATCGGTGTGATCCACGGCGGCGTGAACTCGCTGCGCTTCACTCCCACCTTCACCATCACCAGCGAGGAAATCGACCTGCTGGTCGCGATGGTCGGTCGTGCGCTGCGGGAAGGTCCCCGCGCGCAGCAGGCAGCGGCGGCCTGACCTCCCCCGGACGCCGCCGCGAAGGCGGCGGGTGCCCCCACACCCGCCGTCTTCGCCTGCTTTTACCGCTCCCCTGTTGGAAGCCCGGGCAAGGCGAAGACCTTCCCCGGGCTTTCTGCTGCCTGCGTTCACCGTCATCGGGCCTTTGTAGGCCGGGCAAGCGAAGCGCACCCGGGGAGGTGCGCCACTGTCGAACCAAGAGCATCACTTCGTCTTGCACGCCGGCAGCGACAGCGCCTTCGCGATCTCGCGCCAGTCAAATGCCGCCACCGCCTGATCGTCGTCCACCGCATAGAACACGCCCTGCGGGAAGCGCTTGCCGGCGCTTTGATCCAGCCATACACCGTCCGTGTTGGCCGTCTTGTTGCCGGCAAACGCGCCAAGATGCTTCAGCGTCACGCGGTCGAACACGTGGAACAGGCTGCGATCCTTGAACTGGTCGGTAGCGATCCAGTAACCGGTCCCAGCTTCGCATCGATACAGCGCCATGCCTTCGGCCTGCGCCTTGAACAGATCCGCGCCAATGTCGCGGCCACGATACTTCCCGTCCAGACCGTACTCACGCAGACGCGTACCGGTGGCGACGTCTTCTTCGGCCAGCAGCAGGCGGTCGTGTTCGATGTCGCCGAACACCGACTCGGCGATACGAATCGCACCTGCCTGGCCGGTGTCGCCAAAGGTTTCCATCAGCCGCGCCTGCCATCCACCGGGCACGCGGCGCAGCTGGTAGCGCTTGAAGCGCTTGTCCAGTTCGGCCAGCGGTGGCGGCACGTCCTCGTTCTGCTGCGACATGTAGTTGTCGCTGACGATGACCTCATAGCTGTCGCGCTGCGCACGAACCCACAGGCCGTACGGCTGCTTCAGGTCGTCCGCGCCAAACGCGAGCAACGGCTGGAAGTCCGGCAGCTGGAACATCTGCACGCGATGGTTGTCGCGTTCGACGACCAGCACGTAGTTGTCGATCACGCTGACTCCGTTGGGCCGCTGCAACCGGCCCAGCGCGGTCCCGGGACCTCCGACTGTGCGCAGCTTCGCGCCGGTGTCGCCGTCGTACACGATGAGACGATCGCTCGCCTTTCCGGTCGCGATCAGCCAGCGCTTGCCATCCGGCGCGCGCCAGCTTGCCGGCGAGTCGACGTTGTCCTCCGGCGTGGACGCGGTGAGGAACGCTTCGGCAACGATCTCGTGCGCGATGCCCGCCTGCGCGAGCAGCGGGTCGACTTCCATCGTTTCGTCGGGTTCGCGATCGTGCGCCACCGGCGCGTTTCCGTTCGTCGCGCACGCAGTCAAACAGCATGCAAGCGCCAGCGCGGCCCATCGCATCGTCATCGAATCGGACATGCCTTCCCCTGATCGGTCGTAACAAACCGCGAATTTCTACGCGGGCATTGTGACGGGCCGGTGTCATCGCGCGCATTGGCTCGCTGTCATGTTTCCGCCATGCCGCGCGGATACAACACGCGGCTTGGGCGGCCGCAGGGGGCGCGTCGCCCCTCGCCTTCCATTACCTGGGGATGCCACTTCGATGAAACGTAACGTGCTGGCCGCGGCGATGTCGCGTGCGCTGGTGTGCGCACTGGTTGCGCCGATGAGCTTGGCGGCCGCCTTCAACAACGCCGTCGCCGCGGAGGCGCCGGCCGATGCATCGCCCGATCCGAAGCAGCTGGATTCGGTCGTCGTGCAGGCGGACATCACCTACCGCAACCGCACCGACTCCGTCGCGCCGGTGCTTTCGTACGACCTGGAATACTTCCAGCGCTTCGAACCGCTCACCGTCGGCGACATGCTCAAGCGCGTGCCGAGCGTGGCCTTCGTGTCCGACATCCTCGAGTACGACGGCGCGCAGCTGCGCGGCCTGGATCCGGGCTACACGCAGATCCTCATCAACGGCAAGAAGGTGCCGGGCGCCAGCAACGACCGCTCCTTCTTCGTCGACCGCATCCCGGCCGAACTGGTCGAGCGCATCGAGATCATCCGCAGCACCAGTGCAAACCGTTCCGGCGATGCCGTCGCTGGCGCGCTGAACATCGTGCTGCGCGACGCGTACGAATTCGACGGCAAGTACGTGCGTCTTGGCGCGCTGCGCTTCGACGATGGCGAGATCAAGCCCACTTACGGCGCGGTCGCCAGCGGCGAAGTCGGCGGCGGCCGCCTGCTCGGCGGCTTCAACGTGCAGGGCCGTTACAACCCGAAGTTCAAGCGCAGCGACCGCTTCGAGGAACCCGGCGGCGATTTCACCGACCGCGAGGACCAGGACGACACGCGCGACGGCGACGACTACTCGGCCAACCTGTCGTACACGCGCGATGTCGGCACGGGGCGGCTGTCGGTCGATGGCTTCTACGTACGCACCGACCGCACCGAGACCGAGCATTCGGTCGAGTACAACGATCCGACCAGCACCAGCCGCGACAACCTGCTGTCGATCAACGACCAGGTCGAGAAGATCAAGCAGGACAACTGGTCGCTCGGCGTGGAGTACGTGTTCGACATGGCGGGCGGGCGCACGGAGTTCGACCTGGCGTACGCGCGCTTCGACGACGACACGCGCTCGACTGAAGAGGAAAGCGGTTTCGACGACGGCGATACGCCGCCTTCGTTCGATGAACGCGAAGGCACGCGCACGCTGACCGACACGCGCGATGGCGAAGGCTCATTCAAGCTCGCGCACAAGCGCGGCGTGGGTGGCGCAACGATGGAATTCGGCGTGGACTATCAGGACAAGCGCCGCGAGACGACACTACAGGTGAGCGAAGTCGACACCGACGAGGAAGGCGCCCCGCTCCCGCCGTACGACGAGTTCGACCGCAACGACAGCCGCATCGACGAGACGCGCATCGACCCGTACCTGATGTTCTCCGGCACCGCCGGCGCGCTGGCATGGGAAGCGGGCCTGCGCTACGAGACGACCGACGTGGATGTCGCCTTCGATGGCGACTCGGCCAGTAACGACTACAACACGCTGCTGCCGTCGGCACACCTGAAGTGGGATTTCACCAGCGCCGACCGCCTGCTGTTCTCCGTTGGCCGCACCGTGCGTCGCCCGAACTTCGACCAGATCCTGCCACTCACGCTGGAAGGAGAGTTTGGCGACAACGACTTCGCCGGCAACCCCACGCTCGACCCCGAACGCGCCTGGGGCGTGGATTTCGGCTACGAGCGCCGCCTCGGCACGCGCGGCGTTTTCGGCGTGAACGTGTTCTATCGCGACGTGAAAGACCTGATCGAGCTCGTCAACACCGGTGAGCCGAGTTCGACCGCGCTGGAAGATTTTGATGACGAGGTCGAGGAGTTCCTCGACGAGAACCCCGGCGCGACGCCGGCCACGCCGGGCTATCCGGAGTTCGACCCGTCCAGCTTCGTCTACACCGCGCGCAACGTCGGCGACGGCAGCGTGTACGGCATCGAGTTCGACCTCTCTACGCCACTGACCGCGCTGGGGCTGCCGGACACGGGTCTGTTCGTGAACTACTCGTGGCTCGACAGCGACGTGAAGGACGACTTCGGACAGCGCCGCTTCAACAACCAGGCCAAGTATGTCTACAACGTCGGCTTCATCCAGGACATTCGCGAGTGGGGCATGTCCTTCGGCGCGAGCTACCGTCGCCAGGGCAATGCGTTCGCGCGCCTGCTGGCCGAGGAAGTGACCACGAGCTACGACGGCGACCTTGAGGTCTTCATCGAGAAGCGCTTCGGCGACAACCTCTCGCTGCGACTGACCGGTTCGAACCTGCTCGACGCGCACAAGGACGAGGCCTTCCACAAGTTCGACAACGCGGCCGACCAGTTCAACCGCGACTACGACGAGTTCGAACTGGAGACCGAGTCCTCCGGTCCGGTGTACCAGCTGATCATGCGCTATTCGTTCTGAGCCCTACGCCGGACGAGCCACGGCCCCTTCGCGACGGAGGGGCTACGGCCGTCGCCTTGCTTGCGGCACACTGGCGGCTTCCTGCGCCAGGTGCCCGCCATGAAAATCGTCGAAGTCCGCCATCCGCTGGTGCAGCACAAACTCGGCCTGATGCGCGTTGGCGACGTCAGTACGAAGGAATTCCGCGAACTGGCGTCCGAGGTCGCCACACTGCTGACCTACGAGGCCACCGCGGACCTGGAAACCGAGGAAGCCATCGTCGAAGGCTGGGCCGGCCCGGTGAAGACGCGCCGCATCAAGGGCGCAAAGGTCACGCTGGTGCCGATCCTGCGTGCGGGCCTGGGCATGCTGCCAGGCGTGCTGGAACTGATTCCCGCGGCGAAGGTCGGCGTGGTCGGCCTGCAGCGCGACGAACGCACGCTGCAGCCCGTGGGCTACTACGAGAAGCTGACCGGCCGGATGGACGAACGCACCGCGATCATCCTCGATCCGATGCTCGCCACCGGCGGTACGCTGGTGGCGACGGTGGACATGCTGAAAGCCGCCGGCTGCAAGCGCATCAAGGGGCTGTTCCTCGTCGCCGCGCCCGAAGGCCTGCGCGTGCTGGAAGCCAGGCATCCGGATGTCGAGGTCTACACCGCCTCGGTCGACGAACGCCTCAACGACGTGGGCTACATCCTTCCCGGCCTGGGGGATGCGGGCGACAAGATTTTCGGTACGCGGCTCGGCTGAGCACGCCGCAGTCGCGGGCTCGCGGCTACCAGTTGTTCCGCCCGTCCATCTGCTCGATGGTGATCTTCGACCAGTCCAGGTCATCGACCATGCGCAGGTTCACGGCGTAGATGCGCTGCGTCGGCATCGTGCCGGCGGTGAAGCCTTCCTTCGGGGTGCCGTCGGCGTTGTAGACCGACGCGTAATCCGGCGAGTCGCCCCAGGTCTGCATGCCGCAGGTACCGCAGAAGTGGTGCTGGTTCATGCCGCGCGCGGAGTAGGTGCGCTCGTCCTCCTGCGAGAGGAACGTCAGTTCACCCGGCGCGTAATACGCCCACACCGCCCCGGTGCGCGCGCAGAAGCTGCAGTTGCACTGCTTGGCCGAAGTCGGCGCTTCAGGGGCCTGGATCTTCGTGGCACCGCAGTGGCAGGACGCGATCATCGACATGGCACGGCTCCTTTCCGGGGGAGCCGCGATCATGGCACGGGCTGCTGACAGGTCCTGTCAGCAGCCGCGCAGGCCCGCGTTCATTCGCTCAGCGGCGTGAACAGCAGGTCCTGGTAGTCATAGCTGAAATCTGCGATCGGCGAAGCGGCCTTCAGCGTGATGCGATCGACCTTGCCCTCCGCACCGAGCGCGAAGGTCAGGTACGCCGGTTCGATCGTCGCGTCGTCCCACACGGTGCGAAAGGTATCGTGCTGCACGTGTTCCAGACGGCCGGCCATGCCGGGCGTCTGCGTGAAGTCGACCCGTAACGCCCCCTTCTCCGGTTTGATCGAGATCGGCCCGTACCACGGGTCGCTGTAACGCCCCGCGTACTGCGCCAATGCCAGCGATGGCTTGCCGCCCGATGCCGGCCGCGCTTTGCCACCGGCCTCCAGCGCCTTCAGGCCACCGTCGATGCGCGCATCCATGAATTCATCGAACGCCGCGACCCAGTCGGTTTCCGGCAGACCGAGCGCGTGGTCGATGATCTCCAGCGCGACGCCGCGCATCGCCTGCGTGTCCTCGGAATTCATCAGCACCGCGATGCCGAAATTGCGCTCGGGAATCATCGCGACATACGCCTGCACGCCGAACACGGCGCCGCCGTGGTCCAGCATCTTCTCGCCGCGGTAGTCGCGCACGTTCCAGCCCAGTGCGTACGCCGAGAACTTCGGCGCGGCCACGGCGAGCTTGCCCGGCCACGTCGGCGTGGGCGTGAGCACGGCCGGCGTCCACATCTGCTTCGACTGCGCCTCGCTGAAGACCTTCACCGGCGCGCCGGCCTGGTTCGTCCACGTGCCCTTGCCCAGCTGCACCTGCAACCAGTGCGCCATGTCGTTCGCGCTGGACGACAGCCCGCCGGCCGGCGCACCGTTGTCGCCGAGCGTCTTGCGTTCGTCGAGCACCGCCTGCGCGCCCATGCCGCGCATCACGCCGCTGGTGCGCGCGTGCGGCCAGGCGCGATTGGGGTTGGCGAAGCGCGCGGACTGCTCGGTGACCGAATCGGCCATGCCGGCCGGCTTCAGCACGCGTTCGCGCGTGAACACTTCCCACGTCTGGCCGCTGACTTCCTCAATCAGCTGCCCGGCCACCGCGTACAGCAGGTTGTCGTAGGCGTAGCCACTGCGGAAGCTCGTCGCCGGCTTGATGTAGCGAAGCGCGCGGACGGTGTCGGCGCGGCTGCGCGAGGACGACGGCACGAACATCAGGTCGCCCGCGCCGAGGCCCAGGCCGCTGCGGTGCACGAGCAGGTCGCGCACCGTCATCTCGCTGGTCACCCATGGGTCGTACATGCGGAACCACGGCATGTGGTCGATGACCTTGTCATCCCAGCCAAGTTTGCCGTCGTCCACCAGCACGGCGAGCGCGGCGGCGGTGATCGCCTTTCCGGTCGAACCGGTGGGGAAGATGGTGTCGGCATCAACGCGTTCGGACGAACCGAGCTTGCGAACGCCATAGCCCTTCGCCAGCACCGGCTTGCCGTTCTCGACGATGGCGATGGCCATGCCGGGCACGCCATGTTCGCGCATCGCCGCGTCCACGCGTGCATCGAGGTCGGTCGGCGGCGCGGCGAAGGCGGGAAGCGTGCACAGCGCCGCCGCGAGAGCCGCCAGTCGAACCGGTGCGAACAGGGTCATGGTGTTTTTCCTGGTGGAGTTCACGACAGGCATGCGTCGACCAGCCGGTCGAACGCCTCACCGCCGCGGATGGGATCGGCCACGGGAATGCCCAGGCGATCGGCCTGCCCGGCAATCACGCGGCTTGCTTGTGCTTCATCCAGCTTTGAAGTGTTCAGGCTGACACCGCCGCACCGGATCGCCGGATTCGTGCGCGAACCCAACCGCAGCGCGAGATCGATGGTTTCCTCGATGGACGGCAACACGTAGCCCGGATGGCCCAGCACGCGTTCGCGCCCGGGCTCGTGGCACACGACGATCACGTCCGGCTGGCTGCCATGCAGCAGCGCGAGCGACACGCCCGCATACGCCGGATGGAACAGCGACCCCTGGCCTTCGATAACGTCCCAGTGGTTTTCCGCCGCATCCGGCGACAGCAGCTCCGCCGCGCCCGCGGCGAAATCGGCGACCACCGCATCCATCGGAATGCCACCGCCGGCGATGAGGATGCCGGTCTGCCCCGTCGCACGGAACGTCGCATCGACGCCACGTGCGTTCATCGCACGCGTCAAGGCAAGTGCGGTGTACTTCTTGCCCAGCGCGCAATCGGTGCCCAGCGTCAGCAGGCGCTTTCCGCTGCGTGGCTTGCCGGTGGCGATGGGAAGGTTCGCCGGCGGTTCGCGCACGTCGATCAGCCGACGCCCGAGGCGCTGCGCCGTTTCGCGCAGCACGTCGATATCGCGAAGGCGTGCGTGCATGCCGCTGACGATATCGAGGCCCGCTTCCATCGCACGCACCAGCGCCGGCCACCACGACGGTGGAATGAAGCCGCCGGAATTGGCCACGCCGATGACGAGGGATTTCGCGCCCGCTGCGGCAGCCTGCTCCGGCGTCAGCAAGGCAAGGCCGCTGGTGACGCTCGCGCCTTGTATGGCGTATTCGCCGATGCAGCGCTCGCCGGCCCAGTCGCGCAGGCCGAATGCGGTCTTCGCATAGCCGGGCTCGGTCGTGTCGCCGAGGAACAACAGATAGGGTTGCGGCAGAACAACGTCGGACTTCAAGTGATTCACCCTGATAGAGCACGCGTACGCATCGCGCGGGCGGCCGTTGCCGGCCGCCCGCGACTCACGCAGCTTCAGAAGCGGTAGTCGACTTCCACGCCGAAGGTGCGCGGTTGGATCGGCGAGGCCGCGGTGTGATGCGTCTCACCCGAAACCTGGTTGACGATGTCGTTCATCGTCGAGTACGCGCGTTCGTCGGTGGCGTTCTTCATGTATGCGCGCAGCGTCCAGTTGTCGTTGGAGAACGCGGCGTACAGGTCGAGCGCGTAGTAGCTGTCGATCACCAGCGGCTCGGTGATTTCCTCGTCCAGCACGGTCGGCGGATCGAGCAGGCGCACGACCTGGCGCTCGGTCGTGCCATTGGTGCGGTCGTCGACCCAGCGCACGCCACCGCCGAAGTTCGCGCTCCAGTTGCCGCCCAGCGGGACATACCAGTCGGCGGTGAGCGACCACGTCAGGTCGGGCACGTAGGGCATGCGGTCGTTCTTCAGGCCCGTGTTGACCTCGACCTGCGCCGGGCCGGCCGGCACGATGATCGTCGGGAAATCCTCGTCGATCTTCGCGTCGTTGTAGGCGGCGTTGAGGCCGAGCGTGAGGCCTTCGATGGGACGGAACACGGCGGAGGCTTCGATGCCGCGGCTGGTCGCTTCGCCGCCGTTGACCAGGCCGCTGATGCCGTTGACCTGCGAGGCGACCTGGATGTCTTCCCAGTCGATCTGGTAGGCGGTCAGGTCCAGCACGACGCGGTTGTCGGCGAAGGCGGACTTCAGGCCGATCTCGTAGCTGGTGAGCATCGAGGAATCGACCACCGGCGGCAGGCCCGGCGCGAGGATGTTGGGGCCGCCGGGCTGGTAACCCGTCGCGGCCTTCGCGTAGACCATCACGTCCTTGTTCAACTGGAACTGCGGCGTGATGCTCCAGGTGAAGACGTCTTCGCTGGAGCTGTTGGTGTTGGTGCCGATCGGCAGCAGGACACCGTCGGTGACGTTCTGCGCGAAGTCCTGTTCGTTGCGCGAGAACCGCACGCCCGCGCCGAGCTTGAACACGTCGTTGAACTTGTAGGAACCGTTCGCGAAGACCGCGGTTTCCTCGTACGTGCTGGGAATGTTGAGATCGCCCAGCGTCGACAGGCCCGGGATCGGCGAGCCATCGGCCTGCATGATCGGCACGGTCTGGAAGTTATCGCCGTCCTCGTCGGAGTAGAACGCACCCACCAGCCATTCGAACGGCTGGCCGGACTTGGACGTCAGGCGGAATTCCTGCGTGAGCTGGTTGAGGTCCAGCGTGTAGTTGAGCAACGCGCGACCCGCGTCAGGCAGGCCCAGCACCTGCGTGAACGGCCCGTAGGTCAGCGTCTGGTCGGTGGTGATGGAGGTGTGCGTGTCGGAATAACTGGTGGCCGATACGAAATCCGCGAACCCCAGGTCCCAGTCCACCGTCAACGAGTAATGGTCGAGGTCCTTGATGAAAGGCTCGTTCTCGTAGACGTAGTTGCTCAGGCCGGCAATCGGGTTGTGCGTTACCGGATCCAGCGCGATGGTGCCGTTGTTCTTGCTGTCGATCTCCTGGCGCATCACCGCGAAGTTCACGTCGACGGCATCGCTTTCCCACGCCAGCGCCGCGCGTGCGCTGGTCTGGTCGCCTTCGTTGATGTCCTTGCGGCCATCGACGAGGTTGTCCACGTAGCCGGCGATGTCGTTGCGCGCGTAGCTGACACGCAGCGCGAGGCTGTCCTGCACCAGCGGCACATTCATGCCGACGCGGTAGTTGTAACCCAGGTCCCCTGCGCCTTCGGTGTCGGAGATGCCGCCGCCGACGCGGAACTCGGTCTTCGAGGTGTCCGGCTTGCGCGTCATGTACTTGAGCAGGCCGCCCATCGCGCCAGCGCCGTACAGCGTGCCCTGCGGGCCGCGCAGCACTTCGATGCGCTCGATGTCGTACGGGAACAGGTCCAGCGAGAACAGGGTCGCCTGCTGGTAGAGGCTGTTGGAGCCGACCGGCGTTTCGTCGAGGTACGTGCCGACCGTGGAGCCGGGCGACATCGCCGCGATGCCGCGCATCGAGACCTGCGTCTGGCCGGGCGTGCCGTTGGACTGGAGCTGCAGGCCGGGCACGTAGCTGGCGTAGTCCGACATCTGCGTCGCGCTGAAGTTCTCCAGCTGCTCCCCGCCCAGCACGGTGATCGCGGCGGCGACCTCCCGGATGTTTTCCGCGCGCTTGTTCGCGGTGACCACCATGTTGTCCAGCGTGGTGATCGCCTGCGCGGCGGCGGCGGCATCGTCCGCCGGCGCCTGCGTCGCGCTTTGCTGCGCCATCGCAGGCCCCGCCAGCGCGACGGCCAGCGTCACCGCGATCGCCTTCACCAGCGGGCGACGCCGCATCGCCGTCTCACGCTTGTCGTGCATGTGCATTCCCCTCTCCCCAGAGTTCGCCGGTTGCGACCGGTCTGTGTCAGCCCAAGACGTCGCGATGCGGGAGGCTCAAGCCGCCCGGCACGGTTGCGATGTCGACGTAGGAACGACCTCGGGCGGGCGCCCGGGTCGGCTCGATGTGGTCCTGCGCGGGCGCGACATCCGCCCGCGGCGCATCCGGGAAAACGGCAGCGGCGCCCATCACGCAGGGCCGCTGGCGTCGATCACTGAAGGGAAACCCGGTCGCCATTTTGCGCTCCTTAACTCCCTTTCAGGATATAAACATCCTGATTGGAAACATGTCAATCCAACTGGGCGCGTTCAGGCGCGATGGATGCCGCGACCGCGTTTCCTGCTTCCGCCCGGCCGACCGCACCGTCCAGCAGCCGCAGCAGAGTCCCGGCCGCCGCCGCGACCAGCGCCATCGCGCCGAAGAACGCAGACGGGCCGAACGAGGTCCACAGCATCCCCAGGGCGCCGGCCAGCAGGTTTCCGCCGAAGGAGGTGAAGAACCAGCCGGCGATCGTCGTCGCGCCGTGCCCCTTCGGTGCGAGCCGCGCGAACAGGCCCAGCCCGATGGGCAGGATGAACAGCTCGCCGGTGGTGAGCACCAGGAAGAACACCGCCAGCCAGACCCAGTTCGCCTGGCCGTGCGCGTAGGCATCGACAATGGCAAGCATCGCGAACGCCGCGCCCACGCCGAACGCGCCCATCGCCATCTTCCGGGCCGGCGTGGGTTCGCGACCGCGACGCGCCTGCCGCATCCAGTGCGCGACCAGCACCGGCGTCAGCGCGATCACCAGCAGCGGATTCAACGCCTGGAACCAGGTCATCGGGATGACGAGGTTGCCGAAGTGACGGTCGATGCCCGCATCGGCCCACAGCGCGATCGTGTTGCCGGTCTGTTCGTATGCGCCGCGGAAGATCATCACGCACAGCGCCACCGCGACCAGCGCCATCACGCGCTGCTTCAACGCGTCGCGCGGGGTGGTGTCGTTCGCTGTTTCGATCGCGCGTGCCGCGCGCGGTGGTTCCTGCGGCAGCCAGCGTTGTCCGAACACGTACAGCAGCAAACCGCCCAGCATGCCAATGCCGGCCGCACCGAAACCCCAGTGCCAGCCGTACACCTCGCCGAGCGTGCCGCACACCAGCGGCGCGAGCAGCCCGCCGAGATTGAGGCCGACGTAGTAGAAGTTGTAAGCCGAACCGCGTCGCGGGTCGTCCTTCGCGTAGAGCCCGTCGATCTGGCTCGGCAGGCTGGGCAGGAACAGGCCGTTGCCCAGCGCGATGGCCGCGAGTGCGAAGTAGAACAGCGATTCGGACGCCATCAGGAAATGGCCGAAGGCCATGATCGCGCCGCCGATGATCACCGCGCGGCGGCGACCGAGCCAGCGGTCGGCGATGACGCCGCCGACGATCGGCGTGAAGTACACCGTCGCGGTGTAGATGCCGTAGATCATCGACGCCTGCTGCTGGCCGATCAGCAGCTGCTTGGTCATGTAATAGACCAGCAGGGCGCGCATGCCGAAGTAGGAGAAGGTCTCCCACATCTGCGTGAGGAACAGGATCGCCAAGCCCGGCGGCTGGTTGAAGAACCACCGCGTCCCCGCGGTGGTGCGCGGCGCGGTGGCGGCGTTCATGCGATCACCGCGTCCGGCGTGCCCCAGACATTGGCGGGGCAATCGACGTGTCCGTCGGCGTAGACCACGCCGGGTTTACGGTCGTGGTCGAGGAACAGCGGGCCGTCCAGATCGACGATGTCGCAGAACTGGCCCAGCAGGAACGCCGGCGCCATGGCCAGGCTCGTGCCGACCATGTTGCCCACCATGACGCGCTTGCCCAGTTCGCGCGCACGCTGCGCCATCATCAGGCCTTCGGTCAGGCCGCCGCACTTGTCGAGCTTGATGTTGATGACATCGAACAGGTGCGCGCGTTCCTCCAGCTCCTCCAGGTCGAGGATGCTTTCGTCCGCTGCAATCGGCACGGTGCGGTCCACGCCATCCAGTTCGGCTTCGAAACCACGGCGGCACGGCTGCTCGAGCAGCGAGACACCCTGCTCGACCAGCGCCGGCAACAGCCGCTGCAGCGTATCGGGCACGTAACCCTGGTTCGCGTCCACGCCGATCCACGCGTCCGGACGCGCCGCGCGCACCGCACGCAGGCGTTCGATGTCGAGGTCCGCTTCACCGGTGAGCTTGAGCTTGATCGCGCGCGCATGCGTGTAGGCGCGGGCCTTCTCCGCCATGACGCCGGGATCGTCCGCACCGACGGTGAACGTCGTGAGCAGCGGCTTTGGCTGATCCATGCCAGCCAGCTGCCACGCGGGCGCGCCGGCGATGGCCGCTTCCAGTTCCCACAACGCGCAATCCACCGCGTTGCGTGCTCCGCCCGACGGCAGCAGCGAGCGCAGTTCATGCCGGCTAACGCCCCCCTGCAGCACGTCGCGCAGGTATTCGATGGCCGGCAACATCTTCGCCGGCGTGTCCTGCGTGTAGTACACGCCGGCCGCTTCGCCGCGCCCGGTGCACTCGCCCCGGCGCAGCGTGACCAGCGTCACCGGCGATACTTCGAAGACATGTCCGGAGATACGGAACGGAGCGGACAGGCGCAGGTCCTCGTTCCGCAGTCCCAGCAGGACGCGGTCGGTCTTGTTCACGGCAATGCTCCCTGGAGTGCGCGGCGGCATGAGGCCGCCGCGCAGGTGGGTTGGATCAGTAGTTGGCGCCGAAGCCGATGAGGTGCGTGGCGAAGCCGATCCACAGCAGCGCCAGGCACGAGGCCGCAAGCACCAGGCTCCACAGCTTCGCCCACCACGAGCGCGGGCTGCGCAGCACGGTCCACGCATTCCACAGGGCGATGAGTGCGCCCAGCGGCAGCACGATGGTCACCAGCAGTCGCAGCGCGATGACGTACACGTCGCTGGCCGGGGACATCATCGACAGGTCGGACATCATCGCGAAGACCATGCCGATCATTGCGCCCATCGACACCAGCACCGCGAGCGAGGCGATGCGGACCCAGCGATGCGCACGTGCTTCATCGCCCGCCAGCGGATAACGCGCGCCGTAATGGCGACGCACCATCGCCGACACCGGCCATGCCAGCACGGTGAACAACAGCGCCGCGAGGCTGCCGAACAGCATCGTCAGGAACACGCCCGGCGTCTGCCACCACGAAGCGCGCTGGAAAACCATGATGGCGGCGATGGGCTCGGCGCTGAAACGCACCACGCGGCCATCGACAACTTCCGCCGCGAGGCGATCGCCGCTGCCGGTGTCCTGCCACACGAACGGCGAGATCTCGCGCCACTTCTTCGGCGCGCCGCTGTAACCGGCGAGCATCGGCACGCTGATGGTGCCGTCCTCGTTCGCGGTGACCTTGGTCTGGCCCAGCATGTAGACCAGGTTCATGAAGTTCGAATCGGCGCGGCGGCTGCTGTTGTAGGAGCCGGCCATCAGCTGCGCGTGTTCCTTCGCGGTCGCCTCGTCGATGCCCTTGGCCACGTTCGACGGGCCCGGCAGGTAGCGGTTGACGAAGCCGGTGACCAGGCCGTCGCGGATCAGGCGTGCGCTGCCTTCCTTGCCGGCGCTGTTGGTGGAGACATAGATGCCGATGTTGTCGTCCGGGAACAGCTGCAGGTCGCTGTGGAACCACTGCGTGTCGCCGCCGTGCGCGATGGCGCGGTGGCCGTTGGTCGTGGTTTCGTAGAAGCCCAGCATCATGCGGTTGAGCGGCTTGATCGAATCCTGGCCGGTCTCGTGCATCTGGCGCGCGGTGGCTTCACCGAGGATGCGCGACTCACCAAAGGCACCGTTGTTCAGGTGCGCGATCATGAAGTTGCCCATGTCCGCGCCCGTCGATGCGAGGCTGCCGGCCGGCGCGAGGTTGATGTACTCGTACGGCTGCGGCTTGCCGTCGGACGCGGTCTTGTAGCCCTTCGACACCAGCGGCTGCAGCTCCTTCTCCAGCGGCTGGGAGAAGCTGGAGTGCTGCATCTGCAGCGGCGCGAAGATGTGGCCCGCGATGTATTTCTCGAACGGTTCGCCCGACACGCGCTGCACGATGTAGCCGGCCAGCGCGGTGGCGTAGTTCGAGTACGCCGGCGTGCTGCCCGGCTCGTAGATGCGCTGCGGAATCCAGTGCTTGAGCGTGGAATCCAGCGGCGCGATCTCGCTTTCGTTGTTCGCGATGAGCCCGCGGATCACCTCTTCCATGCCCGAGGTGTGGGTCATGATGTTGCGCAGCGTGACCGGCTTGCCGTCGTACGGCGGCACCTTGAAGTCGAGGTAGGTGTTGATGTCCTTGTCGAGGTCGAGCTTGCCCTGCTCCACCAGCTGCATCACCGCCGTCCAGGTGAACAGCTTGGACACCGAGCCCGGGCGGAACAGCGTCTGCGCCGGATCGACCGGCTTGCGCGTGGCGAGGTCCGAATAGCCGTAGCCCTTCTGGAACAGCACCTTGCCGTCCTTCACGACGACCACGACCGAACCTGCGACGTCGGTCTGCTCCAGCGCGTACGGCATGAAGCCGTCGACCCAGGCTTCCACGTCCGCCGCGTTCAGGCGTTCGTTGCTGGCCGGCACGGGAACCGAGACCGCGGTGGCATCGCCTGCCGGCAGCGGCAGCGCCGGTTCTGCCTTCGGCGGCACCGGCGCCTGGCCCGGAGGCTGCGCCGCGAATGCGGACATCACCATTCCCGACGAAAGCATGGCCAGCGACAGCAGCGCGGCACTGATCGGACTCTTCTTCAAGGAAACACTCCCCACCCAGTGAAAACAGCTCCGTGCGGCAGGCACGGTCTGACACCAACCAACCCCGTTGGAGATAATGATCCTGATTGGAAAATTGTCAACCGAGTCCGGACGTCACCTAGAATTGCGTCAAAGCGGCTCTTCCCGGGCCACCGGACGCCGGCCATCCTCACAGCCGGCCCTGCAGGAGCAACCATCGGCATGACACAGCAGCACCCGACCATCGGCAGCCTCCTGCGCGCCCTGCGCGCCCGCAACGATTGGACGCTCAAGGAAATGAGCCAGCGCTGCGGGATTCCGCTGTCGACGCTGTCGAAAGTGGAAAACGACCGCCTCACCCTCACCTACGACAAGCTCCAGCAGATCAGCCAGCGGTTGAACATCCGCATGTCGGAGTTGTTCGCCGAGGACGACAGCACGCCGGAACCGCCGGTCACGGCGCGTCGCAGCATCGGGCGCATCGAGGACGCCGTGCGCGTCACCACGCCCAATTACGATTACTTCTATCTGTGCCCCGAATTGCGCCGCAAGCGCATGATCCCGGTGATCACCCGCGTGCGCGCGAAGACCATCGAGGAGTTCGGCGAGCTGGTGCACCACTCCGGCGAGGAATACATCCACGTGCTGGAAGGCCGCGCGGAGGTCCACACCGAGTTCTACGACCCGATCGTGCTGGAAGCCGGGCAGTCGGTGTACATCGATTCGAACATGGGTCACGCGTACATCGCCGCCGACGGCTGCGAGGAAGTGGTGCTGCTGGGCGTGTGTTCGAGCGCCGACGAGGCGCTGATGGAATCGCTGTTGCACCTGCACGGCGACAACGTGCGCACCGGCACGCGCTGAGCCCGCGCTTTCATAGCCCGGGCAAGGCCGCAGGCCGCACCGGGGCGACGAAGCCTCAAGCCATTCGACGCGACCAGACACCCGGGTGCGCTTCGCTTACCCGGGCTACAGACGCAGGTCCTGGCGGAACCCCTACTCGCGACGCCTGCGAACGCGACGCCAGATCAGCCCTGCGATCACGACCACCGTCGCACCGCCCAGCAACCACGGCAACAGCGCGCGATCCTGGTCGTCGGGCAATTCCACTGCATTGGACGTAACCGCCGCGCTGAGCGCCGCCTGCGCGGCGCCGGGCGCGAGTTGCCAGCGGCCATCGCGCAGTTCGATCTTGCCTTCCAGCGGTGGCAGCTGGAGTTCGCGCCACAGGATGCGCAGGTCGCCCACGCGCGGTTCCAGCGGATTCTCCGCACTGCCCAGGCCGTCACCCTCGGGCTGGAACGACGCCGCAAGGTTGGCCGGCAGTCGCGAGAAATTCGGCCGGAACACGCGCCATTGCCCCAGCGTCTGCAACACGCTCTGGTCGATGGGATGCTCGTCGAGCGTGGCGTCCTGCGCCCACCAGCGACGACTTTCCAGCGGCAGTTTCGGCGGGTTTTCATGACCCGGCGCGAAGTGGCGCGAATCGATCGGCGCGGCGTTCCACACCTGCGTGTAGCCCTCGCCGCTGGCGCGCCACTGGTACATCTCGACCCGGCGATCCAGGCCGAACTGGTGCGTCACCACGCCGAAATCGCGATCGCGCAGACCGTAGCCGGACTGCGGCACGCCGATTGGCTCCTCCACGGCGTCGGCCTGCGCGAACGCGGCGCCCGTGGTCAGCGCGAACGACAGCGACAGCGCGAACGCCGCCGGGAGCCACCTCATGCCGCCAACGCCCTCGCGTGCAGGGCCGGCACTTCATGCGCGGTGCCGAACTTGCCCTTCTCATCGCGCACGACCTGCGCCAGCGCGCACTGCGGATCGTGGGTGAAGAACAGATGCACGTTGCGACGCAGCTTGTCGGCGAGGAACGCCTTCTTCTCGTCGATCAGCAGTTCGGCGTTGCGGTCGTAGCCCATCGTGATCGGCACGTGCACCCAAGGGCGGCCCGGGATGAGATCGGCGCAGAACACCACGCCGCCGTGCGTCTCGCCGTCCACGCGGTCGGGCCCCACGATTTCCGCCAGCATCAGCCCCGGCGTGTGGCCGTCGCTGTAGTGGAAGCGCACGGTGTCACCGAGCGCCTTCGAATGTTCGCCATCGACCAGCTCCAGCCGGCCGGTGGCTTCCAGCAGCACGGGCAGTTCGGGGATGAAGCTGGCACGGTCGCGCGCATGCGGTTCCAGCGCGCGTTCGTAATGGCGACGGCCGACGATGTAGGTCGCATTGGGGAACAGCAGCGTCGGCGACTGGCCTTCGCTCCACGACGCGAGCAAGCCACCGGCGTGGTCGAAATGCAGGTGCGAGAGCACGACGACATCGATGTCTTCGGGCTTGAAGCCCGCCGCGGCGAGCGACTCGACCAGCACGTGGCGGTCTTCCACCACGCCGTAGCGTTCGCGCAGCTTGGGTTCGAAGAACGCACCGATGCCGGTTTCGAACAGCACCGTCTTGCCGTCGAGGGGCGATGCGAGCAGTGCGCGGCAGGCCAGGTCGATGCGGTTCTCGTCGTCGGGCGAAGCCCAACGCGCCCACATCGCGCGCGGCGCGTTGCCGAACATCGCACCGCCGTCGAGCTTCTGGCTGTTGCCGAGGATGGACCAGAGTTTCATGGCATCACCGTTACGTCGTTACGGCTCGATTTTAGCGCCAACTTTGGGCCCGCTCGGACGATCCGGCGAAAGCCGGGGCCAAGGCCGTCACGCCGGCGACACGCAGCGGAACGTCACTTCACAAGCACTTCCGCCTTGCCCACCGGATTGCGCGGATCCGTACCGCCTTCCAGCGTGTTGTTGCGCTTGTCCCACGACACCGTCTGCAGGTTGCCCCACGGCTTCTCGCCCGCGTTGACCTTGTGGCCCATCGCTTCCAGCGCCTTCACCGTTTCAGGCGACAGCGCGCCCTGCTCGGCGGAGATCACATCGGGCATCCACTGGTGGTGGATGCGCGGCTTCGCGGCGACCTGCTGCGCGCCCAGGCCTTCGTCGTAGCCGAGGATGCCGATGAGCACCTCGGTGATGATGCGGCTGCCGCCCGGCGCACCCAGCACGGCGAGTTCATCCTTCGACTCGATGAAGCTGGGCGTCATCGAACTGAGCATGCGCTTGCCCGGCTTCGGCGCATTGGCTTCGAAGCCCATGACGCCGAACGCATTGGGCGTGCCCGGACGCAGCGCGAAGTCGTCCATCTCATCGTTAAGCAGGACGCCGGTGCCGGGTGCGACCAGGCCCGACCCGTACAGCAGGTTCACCGTCTGCGTGGTGGAAACCCGGTTGCCCTGCGCATCGATGATCGAGTAATGCGTCGTCTCGTCGTCTTCCAGCGGCGCCGGCTGGCCCGAGAGCAGTTCGCTCGGCGTGGCCTTCGACGGATGGATGCTCGCGCGCTGGCCGGCCGCGTAATCGGCGCTGGTCAGGCGAGCGACCGGCATCTTCACGAAGTCCGGATCGCCCAGGTAAATCGTGCGATCGCGGAACGCGCGGCGCATCGACTCGACGATCAGGTGCGTGCGCGTGGCTTCATCCAGCTTGGCCAGGTCCCAGCCCGCGAGAATCTGCAGCATCTGCGCGATCGCCACGCCGCCCGATGACGGCGGCGGCGCGGTGGTGATGTCCCAGCCGCGATACTTGAGATGCAGCGGCTCGCGTTCCTTCACGCGGTAGCTGCTGAGTTCCTCGGCGCGCCAGTGGCCGCCCTCTTCCTTCACCGCGGCGAGCAGCTTGCTGGCGACTTCGCCCTTGTAGAAACCGTCGAAACCCTTGTCGGCCAGCAGTTGCAGCGTGTTCGCCAGGTCCGGCTGCTTCAGGATTTCACCGGCCTTCGGCGGCGTGCCATCGGCGAGGAACACCTCACGCGTGCCGCGATAACGTTCCATCACGTCGCGACGGCTGGCGTAGCCACGTTCCAGGCGCGGGTAGATTTCGAAGCCCTCGCGCGCCACGCGAATCGCCGGCGCCAGCGCGGTCTTCAGCGGCAGGCGGCCGTACTTCTGCGAAACATGCACCAGCGCGGCAGGCAAGCCGGGGATGCCGGCCGACCAGGGGCCGTTGGTCGCGCGATCGTTGTCGAGCTGGCCGTCCGGCGTGAGGAAGGCCTGTGGCGTGGCGGACTCGGGCGAGGTTTCACGGGCGTCGACGAAGACGTCCTTGCCGCTCTTTGCATCGTGCAGCAGGAAGAAACCACCGCCGCCGATGCCGGAGCTGATCGGCTCGACCACCGACAGCATCGCCGACACCGCGACGGCCGCGTCGAACGCGTTGCCACCCTGGCGGATCATTTCCATGCCCGCGTCGGTGGCCAATGCGTGCGCGCTGGCGATGGCGGCGCCCGGCGGATGCGAGGCGGTCTTGGCCGGCGCGGCGGATTTGGGAGCGGCCTGGAGCGGAGACGTCGCGAGGAACAACAGGCTTGCGGTCAGGAAGGCTCGACTGGCCAGCACGCGCAACGTATTCCGCATCAGGGGTTCTCCTGCTGCAGCCGGGCCAGCTTGGCCAGCAACTGCTCTTGGGTTTCGGGGTGTTCCGCGTCGGGATCGATGCACTCGACGGGACAGACGACCACGCACTGCGGTTCGTCGAAATGGCCGACACATTCGGTGCAGCGCGCCGGGTCGATCACGTAGATCGTCTCGCCCTGCGAAATGGCCTGGTTCGGGCAGGCCGGTTCGCAGACGTCGCAATTGACGCAGAGCTCGTTGATCTTCAAGGACATGCGGAGATTGTCGCACGCAGGGGCGGAAGGAGACCTTGCGCGAATGGACGCTGTGTTCCGGTACCGGCTTCTGCTCCCTCCGCGCTTGCTGGAGAGGGGTGACGTGACAGCCGGGGCGTCGGCGCTTCGCGCCCCCCTCCCACCCTCTCCCTGCGAGCAGGGGGAGGAGCAGAAAAGCAACGGGCCCGCTTTCGCGGGCCCGTGCTGGATCCCGGCTTCCGCCGGGATGACGATTCCACAAAGGCGACGCCCCTACGCGGCGCCGCGTGGAATCGTCACTTGGCTTCGACGAACTCGAACTTCGCGCCCGACGGCTCGACGGCGGCCTTGACGCGGTCGGCGTCGGCCTGCGCGCCGATGAACATCACGCGCACGCCCTTCATCGTGCCCGGCTGGGCCTGGGCGAAGGAGGCGATGGCGAGGTCGGCCGACTTGGCCGAGTTCTGCGAGCCGAACGCCAGCAGCGTGCCGTCGACGCCACCGCGGGCGACGTCGGTCTGCGCCTTTTCCAGCTGGCGGTCGTACTCGCCCTGGAAGTCGGCGCCGGCCGGATCCGGCAGCGTGTACAGGTAGACGTTGGTCGCGCCTTCGATCTTCTGCGTGACGACCTTGGTCAGGTAGGTGTCCCACGCCGTGCTGTCGTTGGTGGTCGGCGCGGCCAGCGGGGCCTGCGCGACGGCGGCGGACTTGTCTTCCTGCTTGTTGCAGGCGGCCAGCAGCGGCATTGAAAGGCAGGCGATCAACAGCAAACGGGTCGTGGTCTTCATCGGGTTCCCCTCGGTTTGTTCCGGGTGTTGGTGGTGATAAGGCTATCTGTTCCGGCGATCCGGATCAGCGTGGAGCGCGTTGCCACTGCGCCTGGAGCGCGGCATCGACTGCCGGCGGCACGAAGCCGGAGACATCGCCGCCGAGGCGGGAGATCTCGCGCACAAGCGAGGATGAAATGAAGCCGTACTGTTCCGCGGGGGTAAGGAACAACGTCTCCACGTCAGGGATCAGATGGCGGTTCATGCTCGCCAACTGGAATTCGTATTCGAAGTCCGACACCGCGCGCAGGCCGCGCAGCAGGACGCCGGCGCCGACCTGGGCGACGAAATGCGCCAGCAGGCAGTCGAAGCCCTGCACTTCCACGTTGTCGTGGTGGGCGACGGCCTTGCGCGCCAGTTCGGCACGCAACGCCAGCGGAAGCGCCGGGCCCTTGGCCGGGCTTTCGGCAACGCCGATGATCAGGCGTTCGAACAACGGAGCGGCGCGGTCGACCAGGTCGATGTGGCCGTTGGTGATCGGGTCGAAGGTGCCGGGGTAGACGGCGATTCGGTTTCGGGCCGCGGTCATTCGAAGGTCAGGCATGGGCGCCGGAATCCGGGCTGGCCGGCGCGGCCGGCAGTGTAGCAGTGGCCGCGCCGGGCGCGCGCCCGGGGGCGGCGACGACGTCCGGCACCCTCCGATAGAGCGCGTAGCGGACCTCTCGGGTGCGGCCTTCGCGATGCGGACGCCACTGCGCCGGCATCGCGAAATCGGCGTCGTGCGGCGCTTCCACGTACAGCCAGCCCGCGGGCTTCACCAGCCGCGTGACGCCGGGAAGCACGGCATCCCACAAACCGGCCGCGAACGGCGGATCGAGGAAGGCCAGGTCGAACGCGCCCTGCGGCTGCGAGACGAGCCAGGCCAGCGCATCGGCCTGCGCGATTTCGGCGGCCTGGCCGCCGGGCAGGCGCGCGGCGGTGGCGCGCAATGCCGCGGCCAGCGCCGGATCGCGTTCGACCAGTACGGCCGAAGCGGCGCCACGCGAAAGGGCTTCCAGGCCCAGCGCCCCGCTGCCGGCGAACAGGTCCAGCACGCGCGCGCCGGGGAGCATCGGCATGAGCCAGTTGAACAAGGTTTCGCGCACGCGGTCGGACGTCGGCCGAAGGCCAGCGACATCGGGCACGGCCAGCTTCGTGCCGCGCCAGCGGCCGCCGATGATGCGGACCCTGCCAACGCTGGCGGGCGTCGAGGCCGCGCCAGAGGGGCGTCGGGGCACTTTGTTCATCGGCAGGTATTCATCAGGGGCAGGCGAGGGCCGGTGCTAGCATGTGCGCATTCTCGCGCATTCCCCCACGCCGCCTCGATGTTCGACTTTTTCCGTCGCAAGAAAGACCAGACCCCGACCGATGCCGCAAAGCCCGAGGGCGCGCAGGAGCGTTACAGCATCGAGGAACTGGCCGCGGCGTTTCCGTCGCACGAGCCTGTTGCCGATGTCGCCGAAACGGTCGAGCCGGCGCCGGTCGAAGTCGAAGCGCCTCGCGCGGCCCAGCCGGTCGTCGAACCCGCCCATCCCGTCGTCGAACCCGAACCCGTCCCCGCCGAAGTGATCGCCGCGGCCCTCGAAGTCGAGCCGGTCGCCGTCGCGGCCGACGCAGATATCGCGGCGCCCGCACATCCGATCGCCGAACCCGCCGCCCCCGGCAAGCCGGGCTGGCGCGAACGCCTGCGCGGCTCGGCCTTCGCCCGCAGCTTCAGCGGCCTGTTCTCGCGCCACCCGCGCCTGGACGACGACCTGCTCGATGAAATCGAAACCGCGCTGATCACCGCCGACGTCGGCGTCAGCGCGACGACGGGGCTGGTCGAATCGCTGCGCAGGCGCATGAAGGCGCGCGAGTTCGCCGATGCCGGCGCGCTGCTCACCGCGCTGCGCGCCGACCTCATCGCGATGCTCAAGCCGGTCGCGCAGCCGCTGCAGATCGACACGCAAGCCAAGCCTTTCGTACTGCTGACCGTCGGCGTCAACGGCGTTGGCAAGACCACGACCATCGGCAAGCTCGCCAAGCGTTTCAAGGACGAAAACCGCCCGCTGATGCTCGCCGCCGGCGACACCTTCCGCGCCGCGGCCGTCGCGCAGCTGCAGGCATGGGGCGATCGCAATGGCGTGCCGGTCGTGGCGCAGGGGCAGAACGCCGATGCCGCATCGGTCGCCTTCGACGCACTGCAGGCCGCGAAGGCGCGCGGCACGCAGGTGCTGATCGCCGACACCGCCGGCCGCCTGCACACGCAGCAGGGCCTGATGGCCGAGCTTGGCAAGATCAAGCGGGTACTGCAGAAGATCGATACGACCGCGCCGCATGAAGTGCTGATGGTGATCGACGGCACCACCGGCCAGAACGCGTTGTCGCAGCTGCGCCAGTTCCACGCCGCGGTTGGCGTGACGGGCCTGGTCGTGACCAAGCTCGACGGCACGGCGAAGGGCGGCGTGGTGTTCGCACTCGCGCGCGAGTTCGGCATTCCGATCCGTTTCGCCGGCATCGGCGAGCGTCCGGAAGACCTGCGCGTGTTCGACGCCGAGGCCTTCGTCGACGCGCTGCTGCCCGAAGCGCTGGGCGCCTGACGCCGCGCCGGCACTCAATGGCCGCGCCGGAACCGCACACTCCCCCGCCACGCCGGCGCCGCATCGGGCTGTTGGTGCTGCTGATCGCGCTGGCGGCGCTGGCCCTCGCATTGCATTGGGTGTCGCGGCCGGATCGCGTGGCACGGTTGATCCTCGCGCAGTCCGGCAGTGCGCTTGGATTGCAGATCACTGCCAGCGGCGCCAGCGAATACCGCCTGCGCGGCACGCCGATGCTCACCATCCGCGATGTCGTGGCGCGCATGCCGGGCGATGCGACGCCGCTGCTGCGCGCGGACCGCATCCGCCTTGAACTGCCGTGGGCGACGATCCGTGCGCTCGGCCGCGACCTCACCGTGCGCCGCATCGAAGTGGACGCACCGGACCTGGACCTGCCCGCGTTGCAGCGCTGGCTGGCCACGCGTCCGCCCACGAAAGAACCGCGCATTCCGACGCTGACCGACGGCCTGCGCATCGTGCGCGGCCGCGTAATGGGCGATGGCTGGCGCGTGGAAGCCATCGACGCGGACGTGCCTTCATTCCACGCTGATCGCAAGGTGCGCGCCCGGTTGCTGGGGCGTTTGGCGACGGGCGAGTTGCGTGTGCCGTTCGACGTGCGCGCCGCACTGACGCGCGCCGCCGCAGGCGCCGGGCTCGGCGTAGTCGGCAACGTCAGCGTGCTGTCGCCCCCGTGGACGATGCCGATGCGTGCGCGGCTGTCGGGCAGGCTTCACAACGGCGACGACGGCATCGGCCTGGACGACATGCGGCTGGGCGCCGATGCGAGCTATCGCAACGGGGAAACGGACATCGACCTCACCTATGGCCTTGCCGGGCCGGCGAGGATTATCGGCGGCGAACTGCGCGTCGCGCCGCTTGGCGCGGTGGTGTATGGCACCGGCGTCGTGCCCAGTTTCCAGGCGGCCGGCGCGTTCTCGTTCGGCGATGTATTGGCGCTGCGCCTGGACGGCGCGATGTCGTCGTGGCCGCGCGCGTGGCCGGCGCTGCCGGCGCCGTTGATCGCGTCGACCTCGCCCCTGCCCTTCACGCTCGACTACCGCGGCCGCGCCGACCTGTCCGACACCACGGCGCTGCGCCTGCAACGCGACCAGACGCGGTTCGACGCGCGCTTTCATTTGCCGGCCTTCCTTCGCTGGCTCGACTTCATCGATCGCGGCTCGCCGTTGCCGCCACTCGACGGCCGCCTGACCACGCCCAGGCTCGAAATCGCCGGCGCCACGCTCGAAGGCGTGGAGATCGATTTCGGGGACCCCGCACCATGACGCATCACGAAATGACCCGCGATCTCGCCGCACGACTGCTCGCCTGGTTCGACGTCAGCGGCCGCCACGACCTTCCCTGGCAGCATCCGCGCACGCCGTACCGCGTATGGCTGTCGGAAATCATGCTGCAGCAGACGCAGGTGAAAACCGCGACGCCGTACTTCCAGCGATTCGTGGACGCATTGCCAACGTTGCGCGACCTTGCGGCCGCGCCGCTCGACGACGTGCTCGCGCTGTGGTCAGGCCTTGGCTACTACGCCCGCGCGCGCAACCTGCATGCAGCGGCGAAGCAGTGCGTCGAACTGCACGGCGGCGATCTGCCGCGCGATCTGCAAGCGCTCACCGCGCTGCCCGGCGTGGGACGCAGCACCGCGGCGGCGATCGCGTCGCAGGCGTGGAACGACCGGCACGCGATCCTCGATGGCAACGTGAAGCGCGTGATGAGCCGCTATCACGGCATCGACGGGTACCCCGGCCTGCCCGCGGTCGAGAAGAAGCTGTGGGCGCTGGTCGATGCGCACGTCGCAAGCGACGAACTGCCCGACAAACGACTGGCCGACTACACGCAGGCGCAGATGGACCTGGGCGCTACCCTGTGCACGCGCAGCGACCCCGCATGCGTGCTGTGCCCGCTACAGGACGACTGCGTTGCGCGTCGCGAAGGCCGCGTCGCCGAACTGCCGACGCCCAAGCCCGGCAAGACGCCGCCGCAGAAGTACGCGCACGTGCTGTGGGCCGAAGACGCGCAGGGCCGCATCCTGATGCTCCGTCGCCCGCCGACCGGCATCTGGGCGTCGTTGTGGACGCTGCCGCAAGCCGATGACGCCGACGCCGCGCGCGGCTGGTTCGACGAACACCTGCATGGCGATTACACCCGCGCACAGGTGTTGCCGCCGATCGACCACGCCTTCAGTCACTACAGACTTCAGTTGCAGCCCCTGCGCGTGCTCGCGCAGGCGCGCGGGAAGATCGGCGACAATGACGACCTGCGCTGGGTCGCGCGCGAGGAACTGGCATCGCTCGGCATTCCCGCGCCCATCCGCAAACTGCTCACCAACCTTGGCGCCTGACATGCCCCGCACCGTCTACTGCGAGTACGAGAAACGCGAAACGCAAGGGCTCGACTTCGTGCCCTGGCCCGGCGAGTTGGGCAAGCGTGTGTTCGCCCACATCGGCAAGGCCGCGTGGGCGGCGTGGCTGGCGCACCAGACCATGCTGATCAACGAAAACCGCCTCTCGCCGATGAACCCGCAGCATCGCGCGTTCCTGGAAGGCGAGATGGAGAAGTTCCTCTTCGGCGGCGACGCAGCCAAACCCGCCGGCTACGTGCCGGAAAGCGAAAGCTAAGCGCCCTTCTCGCGCTCGGCCGTCTGCGCCTGGCGCTTTTCCTGCTCGGCCGCCTTGAGCGCCTTGACGTCGATCGGGCGCATTTCCTTGATCCAGCACGGCATCTGGTTCGGCCCGCGACCGAGCACGATCACCTTGTCGAAGTTCGAGTACACGCGCCCGGACTGGTTGGTCACGGTGATGGCCTGGGCGAAGTCCAGGTCCAGGCACTTGCCTTTGAGTTCCAGCAGGTATGCCGTGTTCGGCCTGGTCCAGATCGCGAGCGCGGCATCGCCCAGCGGCGTCCAGCCATCGAGCCGGCCGAAGTACTGGAAGTTGGCGACCGGCTGCCCGGCGTTGGCGCGATAGAGCGCGAGGCGATCGGCATCGCTGACGCGCGCATCGCTTGCGGCTGCGGTGAAGGACAGGGTTGCCAGGACCGCGAAAACAAGCGCTTTCATGGGGTTTTCCTTGCAGCCGTCGCGGCTGCGGCGTGGACCGTCGGCCCCATCATGCACCCGCCCGCCGCGTCCGCCAGATGCCCTGCCCCGACCCGTTCAGCACACATCCGGCTTGCACTGCCTCGCGCCCGTCCGTATCATTCCGCTTCTCGCACGGTCAGCCCGTTGCGGAATGGCCGGGTAGCTCAGTTGGTAGAGCAGGGGATTGAAAATCCCCGTGTCGGGGGTTCGATTCCCTCCCCGGCCACCATTCAAATTCAAAACCCCGCGAAGGTGACTTCGCGGGGTTTTTGTTTTGGGCCTGCGCGTAGGATTCCGGGTCGAATACTGACTTGTTCCCCGATTGCGCTGCGCTAACCGGGCCACGCTCGTTGCCCCCAGGTTGCACCATCAGCTCCCGAGGCAGTCATTCATCTCGCGTGGTTGCCTCCAACGATTTATCCACCAAGGGGTTTTGTGTCATGCCGAGGCTTGCCGCGGTCCACTACAGACTCTTCGAGCATGAGCAGCAGGCCATTGATGCGGCGCACATCGCCGAGACACACGACTTCGGCGGTGAGCTCGCGCTGACATTCCATGATGGCTTGAGAAGCTTCATTTCATGGACGAGCGAGCCCGTGCAGTACGCCGTAGGCATCGGTGGAAGATCCCACTTCAGGCCCGATGCCTCGCTCGCCGACTACGATGTTTCGCACTCACGAATGTGGGTCGGTTTGATCGGCAAAGAGATCAAGATGGAGTACATCGCCGCTGACGACCAGATACTGAGGATCGCGTCCGCGGATGATCACGTGCTGGTTTGTTCGTTGGAACGCGGCAACTGGTGGGCTGACGAGTTGACCATCTGCAAGCAGGCACCTGCGCCATACCCGGAATGACTTGACCCGTCACTTCGGCAATCTCTGAGGGCCGACTGCAGAAACCGAACCCGGGTTGACGTCTGGCTTGCCGGCGACCTACTCCATCGACTCAAGAACGTCGTCGAGTTGGCCGGCTACGAGGGAGATGCCCTGGGCTAATGGCGTCGGTGGCACTTCGCGGAGGGTGCTTTCCTCAGCGCGGGTATGGGGCTGGATCAGCGTTGCAAGCAGGCGCAGTTGGTCGCGGACTGCGAGCAGGCGTTCGTATGCCGCTTCGGGCATGTGGAACATCGGCTCGCCGGTCGATGAGGGGTCGTGCTGTGTAGCCATGCGGTGTTTCCTTCCTTTGGATGAGTGCCGCCCGCGCGGGTGCGCGGGCGGAGTGCCGGGAGGCCAAAACCGCGTACAGACGGTGGGCATATTTCCTCTTTCGAGGTGTTGTATTAGCCGCCCTCCCGGCGAAGAAGCACGCCGGCTGTGCCATGAAGTCTTCAGGCACAAAAAACCCACCAGGTTTACGGAGGTGGGTACCGCTGTACGGGGGAGTTTTTGGACTCCGTTCGACGAGTCTGCTGGCGCCCCGTCCGCCCCATCAATCAGAGAAAGTCGCAGCCTCCCGGGGGCCAACTGCCGACTTCCGGTTGCGATCCGCGCCCGGGCGCCCGTCACGCAACCTTCTCTCCCGAAAGGGAAAATCGATCCAACCTCGACAAAAGCGCGCCGAGCGGCGTGTAGGAAAATTCCTACTCTGCGAAGCGCACTCGCCCGATGGCATCACGGCTGGTTCAGGCACGATTCTGTGTCCTGCCCCGGCAGCCCGGTCAATGCGCAAGCAAGGAAGCTGCTCTGCAATGGAATCAGGCCGTCACCGTGAGCGGGTGAGCTTGCTGGGCCGGGGCGCTCTTTCTTTTCAGCCAGACAACGGACATCCGTCCAAGGACACCCAGGTGGAAAGGACTTACGCCAGCGGTTCCTCGCGGAATTCCTACGCGAATGGCGCGACCACCTCGTCCGCGCCCGATGTGCACCGTGAGTTCCGCCGCAAGCGCGCCCGTCGCGCGGCGATGCGTTACGTCTTCGTCTGGAGCGCGGTCGCGGCGCTGGCCCTGCTGGCCCAGGTCATCGCGCCCGCCGCAGCGACCTGATCGCCGGACCTACCCGCCCGCGTCCCACCCCGCCCCATCCGGTATTCCTACGCTCCTCGCACCCGCCGACCAACGCGGGACGATGACGCACGCCCACCCCTAGCGGGCGGCACCGTGCGCCGTAGTATGCTCGCCGTCCCATCAGACGGAGCGGCGGCATGAAGGCGATGCACTGGAGACGTTGGACTGCATTGGCCTTGGTTGCGCTGCTGCTGGCCGGATGCTCCAGCGGCCCCGTCCGACGCGTCTCCGAGCCGTCCGCGCGCATCCAGCAGGTGACAGTCCGCGCCGACGGCAGCTGGTCGGCGGAACTGCGCATCGAGAACTTCAGCAGCATCCCGATGCGGTTCGAGAACATCGACCTGGGCGTCAAGGTCGGCGATGCCGAAACCGGCCGCATTCGCGCCCAGCCGATGCTGTCCATCGGCCCGGAGTCGGCCGATGTCATCACCGTCAACATGACGCCCGACGCCGCCGGAAAGTTCGCCGCGGCCGACGCGCTGGCTTCCGGCCACAGCCTCGCCTATTCGCTCAGCGGGCGCATCGACGCCACGCCGGAAGAAGGCAAGCAGCGCAGCTTCAACCTCGATGGGCGCAACGGCGTGCTCAGCCCCGCACCGGGCCTGCCCGGCGTGCTGCGCTGATAGCCCTTCCCTTTCCCGACCTCCTCTTCGACCGCCACTGCGCGCGTCCCGCACGGAATCTTCCATGAGCAGTTACAAAGCGCCTCTGGGCGACATGCGTTTCGCCCTGTTCGACGTCCTCGGCGCCGAGGCGCAATTCCAGCGACTGGGCTTCACCGACGCCACGCGCGACGTGCTCGACGCCGTGCTCGACGAAGCCGCGCGTTTCACCGAAACCGTGCTGGCGCCGCTCAACCCGGTGGGCGATCGCGAAGGCTGCAAGCTCGACAACGCCACCGGCGATGTAACGACGCCGGCGGGCTTCAAGCAGGCGTATGCGCAGTTCGTCGATGGCGGCTGGGCAGGCCTGACCTCGCCGACGGAATTCGGCGGCCAGGGCCTGCCGCAGCTGGTCGGCGTGCCGCTGAAGGAAATGATCGACGCGGCGAACCTGGCGTGGGGCAACTTCCCGCTGCTGTCGCACGGTGCGATCGAAGCGCTGCTGCACCACGGCGAAAGCTGGCAGCAGGAAGCGTTCCTCAAGCCGCTGGTGGAAGGCCGCTGGACGGGCACGATGTGCCTGACCGAACCGCATTGCGGCAGCGATTTGGGCCTGCTGAAAACGCGTGCCGAACCGAACGCGGACGGCAGCTTCTCGATCACCGGCACGAAGATCTTCATCACCGCCGGCGAGCACGATTTCACCGACAACATCGTGCACCTGGTGCTGGCGCGCCTTCCCGATGCACCGGCCGGCAGCAAGGGCATTTCGTTGTTCGTCGTGCCGCGCGAGCGCGTGGCGCAGGACGGCTCCATCGGCGAACGCAACGCGGTGCGCTGTGGCAGCCTCGAACACAAGATGGGCATCCACGGTTCGGCCACGTGCGTGATGAACTTCGACGGCGCCCAGGGCTATCTGGTCGGTGCGCCGCACAAGGGACTCATGGGGATGTTCACCATGATGAACTCCGCGCGTCTTGGAGTCGGCCTGCAGGGCCTGGGACTGTCGGAGCGCGCGTTGCAGAACGCGCTGCGCTACTCGCGTGAGCGCCTGCAGATGCGCGCGCTTTCCGGTGCGAAGTTCCCGGACAAGCCGGCCGACCCGATCATCGTGCACCCCGATGTGCGCCGCATGCTGCTGACGTGCAAGGCGCTGATCGAAGGCGGCCGCCTGATGGGTTACGACGCCGCGATGCAGGGCGATATCGCCGCCAGTTCCACCGACGCCGCCGAGCGCGAACAGGCCGATGCGCAGGCCGGTTTCCTCACCCCTATCGTCAAGGCGTGCCTGACCGAATGGGGCGTGGAGTGCACCTATAACGCGCTGCAATGTTTCGGCGGCCACGGCTACATCGCCGAGCACGGCATGGAGCAGCTTGCGCGCGATGCCCGCATCACCACGTTGTACGAAGGCACGACCGGCATCCAGGCGCTGGACCTGCTGGGTCGCAAGATCATCGGCATGAAGGGCGCGGGATTGAAGGCGTTCCTCGCGCGCGCGCAGGGCTTTTGCGAGGAGAACGCGGGCAATGAAGCGCTGGCCGAGTTCGTCGGCCCGCTGCGCGATACCGCATCGCGCTGGCAGCAGCTGACGGTGCAGATCGGCCAGCGCGCGGCCGGCAACGCTGACGAGATCGGCGCGGCCTCCTACGATTATCTGATGTATTCGGGCTACGCGGTGCTCGCCTACTGGTGGGCGCGCGCGGTGGTGGCGGCCGATGCATCGACGCATCCGCAGTCGTTCAAGGACGACAAGCGCGCGACCGCGCGGTTCTTCTTCGCACGCGTCCTGCCCCGCACGCTGACGCATGCGGCCGCGATCGAGAGCGGCGTCGCCGGGCTGCCGGAACTCGCCGCCGAGCCGGTCTGAACCGGCTGCGACCTGCGCGCTGACAAAGCGCGCAGGTCGCATGTACACAAAACGTAAACAATGGCGTATAAGCTGGTTTCCCAATGGAGACCGATAGAGCGAAGCTACGCCTGGTCCGAACTGGAACCGATCTGGATCCGGCGTCCACTCCCTTCGTGCCTCGCGGCGCGATCGACCGGTTGAATTCGGTCCGATTGCTCTCCCTCGACGCGCATGGCCGCGTTCTCGACTGGATGAGCTGGCAGGACGCGACCTGCCTCTACGTGCGAGGTGCGGTCGCCTGGACGCTGGGCGATCCCTGCCTGCAGGTGCATGGCGGCACCAGCCGCTTCACCGGCGAGCAGAGCATGATCGAACTGCATCCCATCGTCGCCGCGCGCAGCCACGCACGTGCGCATGCGCTCGATCCCACCCCTGCCCTGACCAACGCCGCGCTGTTCGCGCGCGATGGCTACCTGTGCATGTATTGCGGACACGATTTCCACCGCCCGCACCTGACACGCGACCACGTCATCCCGGTGTCCAAGGGCGGTCGCGATCTGTGGGAGAACGTGGTCGCGGCCTGCTTCCACTGCAATTCGCGCAAGGGCAACCGCACGCCGCAGCAGGCGGGCATGCCGCTGCTGGCCGTGCCCTACCGGCCGAGCTGGGTCGAACACCTGATCCTGTCCAACCGCAACATCCTCGCCGACCAGATGGCGTTCCTGCGCAATCACCTTCCGAAGAACACACGCATGCAGGCGTGACTTGTGCGTGATGTGGTTCGCGCTTTTACCGGATCCCACTTCCTGTCGCGGGCCAGCTGACCTAAAAGGTTCAGATGCGACGCATTGCGCGCGTTGACGACCGTAAGGGCGTCCGCAACACTCCGCACCTATTTTGCAAATTCATGACGGATTCACGATGCGCTTGACCCTCGGCTTGACCGGCATGGATCCCACCACGGAGTCCGCCCTCCAGGCGGCCATACAGGCGGCCAACAGCCGGATGGGCAACGCGTGGAGCCTCGTGCCCGACGCCGATGCCGACTACGTCATCGTCGACATGGACAGCATGTACGGCCCGATGAGCTGGCTGCGCCTGCATGCGGCCGGCAAGAGCGTGGTCGCGCTGACCGCCGCGCAGCGCACGCAGGCCGACTTCCGCCTGGGCCAGCCGTTCGACTCCAACAGCGTGGGCAACCTGCTGCGCGAGATCGCAACGCAGGCCGGCATGACCTTCGACGCGCCGGCCGCTCCGGAACCCAAGCCGACGCCCGCACCGGCGGCGCCTGCGCCGGTCGCACCGGCGCCGGTTGTTGCTGCACCTGCACCTGCACCTGCGCCTGCGCCGAAGCCGGAACCTGCTCCGGCGCCTGTCGCCGCCGCACCGGCACCGGCACCGGTCGCCCCGAAACCCGTCGTCGAGGCCCCGGTCGCCGCCGAACCGGTTGCCATCGCGGCGCCGGTGTCGTCCATCGTCGAAGGCTCGCTGCTCGACTGGATCGTCAACGATCGCCTGAAGGGTCGCGTGCGCCTGCGCAGCGCGCCCGACGGCGTGCTGCTCGACCTCGACCAGCGCACGTACCACGGCCCTGCGGCGCTCAAGCCGCTGGCGACGCATTTCGAAGGGAAGCTGGAGTCCAGCGAATTCGTGCCCGTCGACGCCGCCACCTGGGCGAGCGAGAGCGCGCGCCTGGGCGCCGCGATGCCGCTGTCCCGACTGGTGTGGTTCGGCAACCTGCTCGCCGGCAAGGGCGCGCTGGCCTCCGAACACGATCCGTCCCGCCGCTACCTGATGGTCAAGTGGCCGCAGACCGAGCGCGAGTACCCCAAGCACTTCCGCATCGCCACGGTGATGATGAAGGGGCCGGCGCTCGTGGCCGAAATCGCCGAAGCCAGTGGCGTCACGCAGGCAGAAGTCGCCGATTTCATCAACGCCAACCTGGCCACCGGTTTCGCCGAACCCGAGCGCGAGCCGGAGCCGGTCGATCCGGGCAAGGCCGGCAGCGGCCTGTTCGGCCGCCTGCGCGGCCGTTGATCCACCCGCCGGCGCTCGTCGCGCCGGCGACTGAACAGGGCGTCATGACGCGGCTGGGGTCGATCCTTGCCCGCTTTCGACGACGGCGGGACAATGGAGAACTTGTCGCCTGACCCCGTCGTGATGATCGACCCGCAACGTTATCCGCGCCTGTCCCGCATCCAGGTCCCCGCCGACCTGCGCCAGTTCTCCGAAGAGGAACTGCCCGCGATCGCCGACGAGCTGCGCGCTTACCTGATCGAACAGGTCGCCCTCGTTGGCGGCCACTTCGGCGCGGGCCTTGGCGTGATCGAACTCACCGTCGCGCTGCACTGGCTGTACGAGACGCCGGTGGACCGCCTGGTGTGGGACGTCGGCCACCAGACCTACCCGCACAAGATCCTCACCGGCCGCCGCGACAACATCCACACGGTCAAACAGGCCGGTGGCGTCGCGCCGTTCCCCAAGCGCGAGGAAAGCGAATACGACACCTTCGGCGTGGGCCATTCGTCCACGTCGATCTCCGCCGCGCTGGGCATGGCGATCGCGCTGCAGCAGCAGGGCGACGACCGCAAGGTCGTGGCCGTCATCGGCGATGGCGCGATGACCGCGGGCATGGCGTTCGAAGCGTTGAACCACGGCGGCGGCATGGACCCGGAGCCGAACCTGCTGGTGGTGCTCAACGACAACCAGATGTCGATTTCCGAGAACGTCGGCGGCCTCACGCAGATGCTGGGGCGCCTCACCGGCAGCCGCACGCTCAATGCCATCCGCGAAGGCGGCAAGCGCCTGCTCGGCGACAAGAACAAGCCGGCGGCGAAGTTCGTCAAGCGCTGGGAAGAACACTGGAAGGGCATGTTCGTGCCGTCCACGCTGTTCGAGGAAATGGGCTTCCACTACACCGGCCCCATCGACGGCCACGACCTGCCCGCCCTGCTCTCCGCGCTGAAGACGCTCAAGGGCCTGAAGGGCCCGCAACTGCTGCACATCATCACAACGAAGGGCAAGGGCTACGAGCTCGCCGAAGGCGACCAGATCGGTTACCACGCGGTTGGCCCGTTCGATCCGGAGAAGGGCCTCATCAGCAAGCCCGGCGCGAAGAAGCCGACCTACACCGACGTCTTCGGCGACTGGCTGTGCGACATGGCCGCCGTCGAGCCGAAGCTGCTGGGCATCACGCCGGCGATGCGCGAAGGCTCCGGCCTGGTGCGTTTCAGCAAGGAATATCCGCAGCGTTACTTCGACGTCGCCATCGCCGAGCAGCACGCCGTGACGCTGGCCGCCGGCATGGCGTGCGAAGGCGCCAAGCCGGTCGTGGCGATCTATTCGACCTTCCTGCAGCGCGGCTACGACCAGCTCGTGCACGACGTCGCCATCCAGAACCTCGATGTGACCTTCGCGATCGACCGCGGTGGCGTGGTCGGCCCGGACGGCGCGACGCATGCGGGCAACCTCGACCTGAGCTACCTGCGCTGCGTGCCGAACATGGTGGTGATGGCGCCGGCCGACGAGAACGAATGCCGGCAGATGCTCAGCACGGGCTATCACTACGAAGGTCCGGCGGCGGTGCGTTATCCGCGCGGCACCGGCCCCGGCGTAGCGGTGCTGGAATCGCTCGACACGTTGCCGATCGGCCGCGCCGACGTGCGTCGCCAGGGTTCGAAGATCGCGCTGCTGGCGTTCGGTTCGGTCACCGCCGCCGCGGAAGCGGTGGCTGCGGAACTGGGCTTCACGGCGGTCAACATGCGCTTCGTGAAGCCGCTGGACCGCGCGCTGCTGCTCGACCTCGCCCGTTCGCATGCGGGCTTGGTGACCATCGAAGACAACGTGGTCGCGGGCGGTGCGGGTTCGGGCGTGGCCGAACTGCTCAATGCCGAAGGCATCGCCCTGCCGATACTGCACCTGGGCCTGCCCGACGAGTTCCAGCATCACGCGAGCCGCGAACAGCTGCTGGCCGAGTCGGGCCTTGATGTGGCGGGCATCCGCGCGGCGGTGCTGAAGCGCTGGCCGGAACTGGGACGGCCGAATGTCGCGGTGAGCGCGGCGGGCTGAGCGCCCGCCCGTCCGTTTCCACGTTCGTTCCCCGGGTGCGCTTCGCTTACCCGGGCTACAACCGCCCGCAGTCGGCACGAACAACGACACGCGTTTCCGTAGCCCGGGCGAGGCCGAGGCCGCGCCCGGGTCGAAGCGCCGTCTGCGCCGGAACCACCGGCGCGGGTGACGAAACAAGCGCCACCACCGGTACTTCAAGCGCCATCGCTCGCGCTTTCTTCAACAGCAGGCGATGTGAAAAGCGGCATGCGTGATGTTCTTTTCGCTACCGACGACGCGAAAAGCCTCGCGCGCTGCACTTGAAGTGCCATCGCTGGCGCTTTTTTCACCAGCAGGCAATGAGGAAAGCGTCGTGCATGACGCATTCTTCGCCAGCGCCGACGCTTCAGGCCTCAGCGCTCAGGGCGTTTGCGTGCCGACAGGCGCATCCTGCGCGCCTGGAGGCGCCGGTTCCTCCACCACGTACCCCCGGGCCTTCAACCGCGCCAGGAAACCCTCCGGCCGCGTCACTTCGCGCATCGGCAGCACGGCGAAGGTGCTCGTGTTCTTCGCCAGCGCCGCTTCGGCCACGCCCAGCCAGCGCGTGGCCGCCTGCGCTTCGATGTCGCCGGTGCGCTTGCGCAGCACGCCCGACTGCGCGGCGGCGCGCACACAGGCTTCGTTCTGGTCGGTGTAGGGCAATGCCTTGAGCGATTCCAGGTCGCCGACGGCCCACGCGTTTGCGCGCTCGCGCATCGTGCCAAGGTCCGACTCCAGCCGCTGCAGCGTCTTGGCGAAACAATCCAGATCGTCGAGCTGCGAGGCGCGCAGTTCCTTCAGCGCGACCTTCGGGTCTTCGATCATCACCGTCACCGTGGTCTCGCTGCGCGGCACCTGGTGGCGCTTGGCGAGCTTTTCGACCACCGGCCACACCACGCCCCCCTGGCGCAGGCCGACGTCCTCGATCGCCTCCTGGTACAGCTCCATCGCCGCGAGGATGGGCCGGTAGCTCTCCACGCCGCGGTCGCTGCCGATGTACTTGCCCTTGAGCACGAGCCACCGCGCATACAACTCCGGCGGCACCACCTGCTGCAGCGTCTGGCCGTCGGGGTTCTTGCGCGCGGCGAAGCCCTTCGGCGCGAGCGCGAGCGTGCCGAAGAATCCCAGGTTCGTGTCGATACGCACGCCCGGCGGTTCGATCACTTCCTGCGATTGCGCGATGGCTTGCTCGACCTCGCGCGATTCCCATTCCATGCGGCGCGGCAACGGCGACACGGTCCCCAGCACCCACAGTGTGTGGTCGCCCTTGCGCACCTTCCACAGGCCGGGCCCGGGCTGGATGCCGCTGACCACCAGCGGTTCGAGGTCGCGGATCGGCGGAAGCGACGCATCGGATGCGGGCGGCGCAGGCTGCGCCGGGACGACACCGCTGATGGCCACCATCGCGAACAATCCGGACAACCATGCCGTGGTGCTTCGACGATGCATCTGCACTCCTGGTCTGAATGGCGCGAGCGGACGCGCCTGGCTGAACGACGTGGCGCGCTGCGCGGGTGTGACCGTCGCGTACGAGCGCGAGTTCCGTTCAGTCGGGCGGCCACGCGCCGGCGCGGCGCAACGCATGTGCGATGTCGCTGGACGGATCGAGCATCGCGAAGCCCTCCCAGACGAATCCCGGCGCCACCGTGCACGCGACCAGCGTATACGCAGCCAGTGGCCGCGCGGCCTGCCAGCGCCCTGCCCGCACCACGTGCATCGCGGGGCCGCCGCGCGCGGCGCTGTCCAGCCGAACCGTCGCCAGTTCGCCCGTGTCGGCGTCGAACTCCTGCAACGCCAGCGGCCCGCCGTCCTGCCAGTGCCAGGTCTCGTCGGCATCGACCCGATGCCAGCGGCTCGCCTCGCCCTGCGCCAGCAGGAACTGGATCGCCGTCAGCGCCGGACGCCGATGGCCGCCGTGCTCGACCGACACCGACGACTCATGCACACGCCGGTAATGGCCGCCTTCGGGATGCGGCGACAGTTGCATCTGGTCGATGAGGCGCCGGGCGGTGGGGTCCATCGCGTCATCCTAGCCGCGGCGGCGCCCCGGCACACCAGTAGTGGATACTGGGCACACCCCAGGGAGGCCGCGCGTGTCCATCCAGTTCGACCGCCTCTTCCAGCACTCGCCGAACGCCTACATGGTGCTGGACCGGCAGATGCGCTTTGTCGAGGTGAACCACGCCTACGAACTGCTCACCGGCCTGCCGCGTGGGCAGCTGCTGGGGCGTGCGCTGTTCGACGTGTTCCCCGGCGCCACCAACGACGACGGCAGCCCGCAGGCCGACGTCGTGCGCTCATCCCTGGAACGCGCCTTCGCGACGGGCGAGCGCGACGTGCTGGCGCTGATTCCCTACGCGATAGCGTCCGACACGCCGGAAGGTCGCGTGGTCGACATGCGCTACTGGAGCGCCACGCATACCCCGCTGCGCAACGAAGACGGCGACGTGATCGCGGTGATGCAGCACACCACCGACGTCACCGAAGTGCATCGCCTGCGCGAGGAAGTGCGTCGCGCGCGCGAAGCCACCGGGCTCACCGCCGAGCAGATGTCCGAAGGCGTGCTCTCGCGCGCGGCCGCGGTGCAGCGCGACAACGTGCGGCTGTCGGCGCGGCAGGCATTCCTCACGGACCTGTTCGAACAGGCGCCGGGTTTCATGGCGGTGCTGCGTGGTCCGGACAACGTGTTCGACCTGGCGAACCAGGCGTACGAGCGACTGATCGGGCGCAGCGGTTTCATCGGCATGCCGCTGCGCGACGTGTTGCCCGAGCTCAACGACCAGGGCTTCTTCGAGCTGCTCGACCAGGTACGGGACACGGGCAATCCCTTCGTCGGCCGGGGCATGCCGGTGAAGCTGCGACCCGGCGACGGCGACGACCGGACGATCTTCGTCGATTTCATCTACCAGCCGATCCGCGATTCGCACGGTCATGTCGAAGGCATCTTCGTGCAGGGCGCGGACGTCACCGGGCGCGAAGCCGCGTTGTCGGCGCTACGCGAAAGCGAGGGGCGTTTTCGCACCATCGCCAACCTCGTTCCACAGATGGTGTGGTCGGCGCGCGCGAACGGCGAAGTCGATTACTGCAACCAGCGCTGGTACGACTTCACCGGCCTGCCCGAAGGCGCCACGCGCGGGCACGAGTGGGATGTCGCGCTGCATCCGGACGACCGGGACCGTGCTTGGACGTTGTGGCGTCGCAGCGTCGCCACCGGCGAGCCGTACGACATCGAGTACCGGCTGCGCTTCCACACGGGCGAGTACCGCTGGGTGCTCGGTCGCGCGCTGCCGATCCGCGACGGGGCTGGCCAGATCGCGCGCTGGATGGGCACCTGCACCGACATCCAGGACCAGAAGGGCGTGCAGGAAATGCTCGAACGCAGCCAGGAAGCGCTGCGCACCGCCGATCGCCAGAAGGACCACTTCCTGGCGATGCTTGCGCACGAACTGCGCAACCCGCTCGCTCCCATCGCCACCGCGGCGCAGTTGCTGAAGATGGCGCCCGACAGCGTGCCGAACGTACTGCAGGCGAGCGAGATCATCGACCGCCAGGCCATCCACATGGGCAACCTGGTGGAGGACCTGATGGACGTGTCGCGCGTGACGCGCGGGCTCACGGTCCTCAAACGCCGGCGCGTGCGGTTGTCGGCGATCGTGGAAGCGGCCATCGAACAGACGATGCCGCTGATGACCAAGCGCGGCCATCGGTTCAGCCTGTCCGACCGCACCGTCGATGTGGAGCTCATGGCCGATCCCTCGCGCCTGACGCAGATCCTGTCGAACCTTTTGAACAATGCGGCGAAGTACACGCCGCCGAACGGGACGGTCGCGCTGGAGATCGAATCGCACGGCAGCGAGGTCGTGCTGCGTGTGCGCGACAACGGTATCGGCATTGAAACGGCGCTGCTGTCGCGGGTGTTCGAGCTGTTCGCGCAGGCGCAAACCACACCGCAACGGCACGAAGGCGGCCTCGGCGTCGGCCTCGCACTGGCGCGCAGCCTCACGCGCCTGCACGGCGGCACGCTTTCCGCGTTCAGTGCGGGGCTGCGCGAAGGCTCCACGTTCGAACTGCGCCTGCCGTGCGACCCGATGGCGATGCAGGACGAAGACGACCAGGACTGAGGCGTCGCTCACGTAGGCACATGCGCACCGCGCCAGTCGCGTGCGTGGGCCCGGCGATCCTGTATGAGGCTCCGGCGGGATCGGGGCGCATGCGTTGCGGACTTCACCGCCTCCTCACCGCGCTTCCCACAGATTCCGCACCTCATACGCTTGAGGGGCAGGAGATGGAGAAGTCGGCAGAACGAAACGCGTTGTGGCAGGAGCGTCTGGCGGTCGGCTTCGACGTGGTCAGCCGCGACGGCATCCTGCAGGGCTACGCCTGCAACGCGCCGTTCGTCATTGGAGCCTTCGCCGACGAGCCGGCTCGGGAAAGCGCCCTCGCAGGGAGAGAGGCGCTGGCGCTTTCCTGAGCGGCGTGTTCCCAGCTGATACCTCCGGCGCCGTCCCCAGGACGGCGCCTTTGTTTACGGTGCTATCCTCCGGCGCGAACCCCGCAGGCAGGGACGACGCCCCATCGCGTCCTCCCGACGATGACAGGACGCGCCGTGATGCCCGGTACGACGACCCCCAGGAAGGCGGCAGGCGTGGCGAAGAAGCCCGCTGCGAAGAAGGCGACGCGCAAGACGGTCGCAAAGAAGGCCGCGACGAAAGCCTCGGTTCCGCGCAAGGCCGCAAGCGCGAAGAAGAGTGGCCCTGTCCTGCTCTCCGGCGGCAATCCGCAGATTCCCAAAGGCTACGGCAACGAGCCGGTCCAGGCCTACATCGCTGCGATGCCCGGCTGGAAGCGCGATGCCTGGCGCAACCTCGACACGCTCATCGAAGACACCCTTCCCAACGTTCGCAAGGCAGTGAAGTGGAATTCGCCGCTTTACGGCGCGCATGGCGACGAGGGATGGTTCCTCGGCGTGCATTGCTTCACGCGTTACATCAAGGTCTCGTTCTTCCGCGGCGCATCGCTCAAGCCGATGCCGCCGGGCGAATCGAAGATGGCGCACGTGCGCTACCTCGACCTCCACGAAGAAGACGACGTCGATGAAACGCAGTTCGTGAAATGGCTCAAGCAGGCCAACAAGCTGCCCGGCGAGAAGATGTAACCGCCGCGGCGACTCCCGAAACCAGGCGATCACACATGAAGAAGATCAACGGCAACGACAGCACGGAAGCGAGCACCGGGAACGCCTCGCAACGCATCGACACACGCATCGCCGAACTTGGCGATTGGCGCGGCAAGATGCTGGCGCGCGTGCGCAAGCTGATCCACCAGGCCGATCCGGACGTGGTCGAGGAAGTGAAATGGCGCGGCGTTCCGGTGTGGTCGCACGACGGCATCGTCTGCACGGGCGAGACGTACAAGAACCACGTCAAGATGACGTTTGCCAAGGGCGCATCGCTGGACGACCCCACCGGCCTGTTCAATTCGAGCCTGGACGGCAACACGCGCCGCGCGATCGACCTGCACGAAGGCGACGAGATCGACGAGGCCGCGTTGAAGGCGCTGATCCGCGCGGCGGTGGCGTTGAACACGTCGAAGAAGGCAGGCGGGAAGAAGCCTTCGTCGGCGAAGTAAGCCTCGAAAACACGAAACGCGCGAGGCTGTTCGCCCCGCGCGTTTACATGGGTCCGGCATTCGCAACGATGCGCCGGGACCGGATGCGCACCGTCGCCCCCCGACGACGGTGCGGCATCGCCACGCTGATCAGCTCGCGTACTGGTTCGTCGTCACGCGGATGTTCGTCGCGGTGGTCGACTTCTGCACGTGCGGATCGTTGCCCTTGGGCATCTGGCCGGGAAGGATGCCGACCATCGTGACCAGCGGCTTGTCGACGGTATTGAGGCCAATGGTCTTGGTGTAGTTGTTGCGGAACACGTTGCCGCTGGCCTGGTAGTTGTCGGACGTGGAGCTGAACATCAAACCGCACAGCGAGTTGTGCAGGAAGCGGTTCTGCGCCACATAACCCGTCGCGGCGCCCACCGTCAGCAAGCCGTAGCCGCCGTTGTATTCCATCGTGCACGACTTGACGGTGACGTTGGTGACGCGCTTGTACACCAGCACGCCGTTGCCCTTGTTGCCGCGCATCAGGCAGTTCTGGATGTGCACGCTGTCGGTGGTGCGCAGGTCGTTGACGTCCGGCTCGATGTCGATGCCGCACTGCGGCGCGATGCCGTTGGAGTTGCTGAACTCGCTGTCGTACACCTTCACGTTGCGCGAGCAGCCGATGGTCAGGCCCTGGCGACGGTTGTTGGTGCACACGATGTTGGAGATGGCCACCTCGGTCGACGGAATCGTCGGCGCGCCCGTCTGCGCGGCGCCGCCGATGGAAATGCCGTCGCCCCAGCCGTTGGAGATGTGGATGTCGCGCACCGTCACGCGGTTGGAGCCGCGGATCATGATGCCGTGGCCCCACTCGCCCGTTGTGCCCAGGTGTTGATCGCGATCGCCGATGATGCGGCCGCCGGAGATCTCGACGTCGTTGACCTGCATCACCATCAGCACATACGCGCGCTCGGCGGCGTTGGGCTTGGCCTTCAGGATCGCGTTCGCATCCAGCTGCAGGTGCATGCTGCTGCGCAGGCGCACGTTGACGGTCGGATCGATCAGGTACGTACCGGCCGGCACCTGCACCGTGCCGCCGGTGGACGGCAGCGCGTTGATCGCGGCCTGGAATGAAGCAGTGTCGTCGCGCACGCCATCGCCGATGGCGCCGTAGTTCTTCACGCTGAGCACGGCCGTACCGCGCGTACGCGTCGGCGGAGTCCACGTCAGGCCGCTCACCGCGCCGGCCGCGAACGCCTTGCCGATGCCGGTGATGCCGAGGATCGGCGGCACCGACAGGATCAGGGTTTTCTGGATGAATTCGCGGCGCGGCATCGCCGACGCGCCAGATGCACGGTTGTCGTTCACGTTCGTTTCCGAAAAATGGCTGCGCTGACTGAACAGCGCGGAGACGAAGCGAAGGACGAAATGCATTCACACCGCCTTCGCTTGGTCATCACGTCACGATCATGTTCGTGACTGGAACGAACCTTAGCTCACGCGATCGTGACGGTGCTGAACAAGCGAAAGCGACTTTGCGTAATTGTGGGTTAGCGCAAACATTTGCTGCACAACGATTCAGGTCAGTGTTTTCTTCAACTTCCTGACTGCGATTCACGATGGATCTTCGTTGCGCGCAAGAGCGTGCGTCTTCGTCGCGCAGGCGCCGATGCGCGGCTGGCGATACGCACTGATCGAGCTGAATGCGCGATGCGAAGCGAGCTCAGCAGGAAGATCCAGGCCACTCGTGATGACTCGCGAATGCACGCATGCACCGCACTCGACGCGCACCTCTTTGCACCTGAGCGCGCATCGCCGAACGCAGGACTCATCAACTCGACTCCACCAAGTCATGCGTGGTGATGGACATCGGCTTGAGCATCGTTGGTCGAAGGCGCGCTCGCGATGCAAGCGAAGTCGCGCGCCAGACCGGTTGCCGATTTCAGCGAGGCAATGCGCGTATGTGGATCGGGATCGACTGTAGCGGCGGACACACGCTACAGATCCCGTTACTAGATGGTCGGGACGGCCGGATTCGAACCGACGACCCTCTGCCCCCCAGGCAGATGCGCTACCAGGCTGCGCTACGCCCCGACGTGTTGCGTGTGCCGCCCTTGCGAGCGGGCGGCAAGTATAACGGTTGAAACCTCGCCGCGGCCACCGCGGCGACTCCTCGAGGCGCCGGAATCAGCGACGCAGCAGCTGCAGGACTTCTTCCAGCTCCATCCGCACCTGGCGGATGATCTGCGAACTCAGCGCGGACTCGTCCTTCGCCGTTTCGCCTTCCAGGCGCAGGCGCGCGCCGCCAATGGTGTAGCCCTGCTCGTACAGAAGGCCGCGGATCTGGCGCACCATCAGCACCTCATGGCGCTGGTAGTAGCGGCGGTTGCCGCGGCGCTTGACCGGGTTGAGCATCGGGAACTCGGTCTCCCAGTAGCGCAGCACGTGCGGCTTGACGTCGCACAGCTCGCTCACCTCACCGATGGTGAAGTAGCGCTTGGCCGGGATTGGCGGGAGTTCGCGATTACTGCCGGGATCAAGCATGCTCGGCTCCGGAATAGGCTTCCACGCGTTCCTTCAGTTTCTGGCCCGGGCGGAAGGTCACCACGGTACGGGCGGAGATCGGAATCTCCTCGCCCGTCTTGGGGTTCCGGCCCGGACGCTGGTTCTTGCGCCGCAGGTCGAAATTGCCGAAGCCGGAAAGCTTCACCTGGCGACCGTGCTCCAACGCCTCGCGCAGCGCGTCGAAGAACGAGTCAACGAACTCCTTCGCCTCGCGCTTGTTCAGCCCGACTTCGTCGAACAGGCGTTCGGCCATCTCGGCCTTGGTCAATGCCATCGTTGCTTCCTCAACCTCAGCCGCGGATCGTTGCCCCGTACTCCCGCTGCAGCGCGCCGGTCACCGAAGCCACTGCGGAATCGACGTCACGGTCAGTCAGGGTGCGCGATTCATCCTGCAGAATCAAGCCCATAGCAAGACTTTTGAAACCCGCTTCAACCCCCTTGCCCTGGTAGCGGTCGAACAGCACCAGATCACGCAGGAACGGGCCCGCGGCGGCCTTCACGGCCCCTTCGATGGCCGCCCATTCGACGGTTTCCGGGACGACGAACGCGAGGTCCCGGCGGACGGACGGGTACTTGGAGAGCGCACCGGCGCGCGGCACGGCTCGGCTGAACAGGGGCGACAGATCCAGCTCGAACCCGACCACGTCCACGTCCAGCTCCAGCGCGCGCTGCAGGCGCGGATGCAACTGGCCGATCCAGCCCAGGCGCACGCCATCGCGATACACGTCGGCCGAGCGGCCCGGATGTGCCCACGCGGGCTGCGAGGCGCGGTATTCGAGCGTGGCGCCGGCCAGCGCGGCGAGGCTGTCCAGATCGCCCTTCAGGTCGTGGAAGCCGATGGAGCGCGCGCCAGCACCCCACTGCTCGGCGTGCACGTCGCCGCACGCGGCGGCAGCGATGCGGCCGGTTTCGATGGGCGCGTCGCCGGGGTTGGCGCGGAACACGTTGCCCAGTTCGAACAGGCGCACGCGCGGCTGCTGGCGTGCGGTATTGCGCGCGAGCGAGGCCACCAGGCCCGGCAGCAAGGCAGTGCGCATCACGCCCAACTCGCCGCTGAGCGGATTGGCCAGCGGCACGCTGCCATCCGTGAGGCCCCACGTTGCGAGCAGCGTGGCATCGACGAACGCGTAGTTCACCGCTTCCAGATAGTCGCGCGAGGCGAGCTGGCGACGCGCGGTCGATTCGTCGACGCGCGTTTCGCTCGGCGCGACCAGGCGCGCCGCGCCGGCGGGCAGCGTGGTCGGAATCGCGTCGTATCCATGGATGCGCGCGATTTCCTCGATCAGGTCTTCCTCGATTTCCAGATCGAAGCGACGGCTCGGGGGCACTACGCGCCAGCCGTCGGCCAGCGTTTCCACCGCGAGGCCCAGCGCACGCAGGATGCGCTCGACTTCGGAGTCGGCGACGGTGAGGCCCAGCACGCGCGCAAGGCGCGCGCGGCGCAGCACGATCGGCTGCGGCGCGACGAGGTGCTGCGCCAGCGTTACGTCGACCGTCGGACCCGGCACGCCGCCGGCGATGTCGAGGATCAGCTTCGCCGCGTATTCCACCGCGATGCGCGGCAGTTCCGGATCGACGCCGCGTTCGAAACGATGGCCGGCATCGGTATGCAGGCCGAGCTTGCGGCTGCGGCCGATGATTGCCGAAGGAATCCAGTGCGCCGCTTCGAGGAACACGTTGCGGGTGGCGTCGGTCACGCGCGTGTCGAAGCCGCCCATGATCCCGCCCAGCGCGACCGCACGCGCGGCCTTGCCGCCGCGGCTGTCGGAAACGACGAGGAAATCATCGTCGAGTTCGACGGTGCGGCCATCGAGCAGCTTGAGCTCTTCGCCGGCACGCGCCGGGCGCACGACGACATCGCCCTCCAGCGTGTCCTTGTCGAACGCATGCATCGGCTGGCCGAGTTCGAGCATCACGTACTGCGTGACGTCCACGAGGAAGCTGATCGGACGCACGCCGCTGCGACGCAGGCGCTCGGCCATCCACACGGGTGTGGAAACAGTGGCGTCGACGTTGTCGATCACGCGACCGGCGAAACGCGGCACGCGCGGGCCCGCATCGAGTTCGACGCGAATCGTTGCGTCGCTGTGCGCGGGAACATCGGCGGCATCCAGCGGCTTCACTTCACCGCCCAGCGCTGCGGCAACGTCGAACGCAATGCCACGCACGCTGAAGCAGTCGGCGCGGTTCGGCGTGAGTTTGATCTCGATGCTGGCGTCAGGCAGGCCGAGATACTGCGCGAGCGGCGTGCCGACCGGCGCGTCGGCCGGCAGTTCGAGCAGGCCCGACGCGTCGGGATCCACGCCCAGCTCCTTCGCCGAGCACAGCATGCCGAAGGATTCCACACCGCGCAGCTTCGCGGCCTTGATCGCGATACCGCCCGGCAGGTTCGCGCCGACCGTCGCCAGCGGCGCGATGAGGCCCGCGCGCGCATTGGGCGCGCCGCAGACGATCTGTACGGTGCCGTTGCCCGTGTCGACTTCGCACACCTGCAGGCGATCGGCTTCGGGATGGCGCGTGGCGCTGACGATGCGCGCCACGACCACACCGTCGAGCGCGTCGCCCAGCGGCGTGACTTCCTCGACCTCCAGGCCGATGGCGGTCAGCGTCGCCGACAGCTCATCGCGCGAGGCATTGGTCGGAACGTGGTGGCGCAGCCAGTTTTCGGAGAATTTCATTCGGTTCTTTCCGCTACGCGACAGGTCAGGCGAACTGCTTCAGGAAACGCACGTCGTTGTCGAAGAAGCTGCGCAAATCGTCCACGCCGTAACGCAGCATCGCGAAACGCTCCACGCCCAGGCCGAATGCATAGCCGGTGTACTTTTCCGGATCGATGCCGACGTTGCGAAGCACGTTCGGATGGACCATGCCGCAGCCGAGCACTTCGAGCCAGCGCGTGGAGCCGTCGGGCTGCTGCCAGGCGATGTCCACTTCAGCCGAAGGTTCGGTGAAGGGGAAATAGCTGGGGCGGAAGCGCATTTCAAAGTCGCGCTCGAAGAACGCACGCACGAATTCGGCCAGCGTGCCCTTGAGGTCGGCGAAGCTGGCGTGCTCGTCGACGAGCAGGCCTTCGCACTGGTGGAACATCGGCGTGTGCGTCTGGTCGCTGTCGCTTCGGTACACCTTGCCCAGCGCGATCATGCGCAGCGGCGGCTGGTGTTCCTGCATGTAGCGCACCTGCACGCCAGAGGTGTGCGTGCGCAACAGGCGGCCGTCGCCGAAGTAGAACGTGTCGTGCATCGCGCGCGCCGGGTGGTGCGGCGGGAAGTTCAGGGCTTCGAAGTTGTGCCAGTCGTCCTCGATCTCCGGGCCGTTGCTGAGCTCGAAACCCAGGCGGCCGAAGATGTCGGCGATGCGCTCCATCGTGCGGCTTACCGGGTGCAGTCCGCCGCGCGCGGCGTCGAAGCCGGGCAGCGTGACGTCGATGCTTTCCGACGACAGGCGCGCGTCGAGCGCGGCATCGTCCAGCACGATGCGGCGCTCACCCAGTGCCGCGGTGAGTTCGTCGCGTGCCTTGTTGATGGCTTCGCCGGCGGTCTTGCGCTGGTCGGCCGGCAAGGCGCCCAGCTGCTTGAGCTGCGCGGTCACGCTGCCGTTCTTGCCCAGCAGCGACACGCGCAGCGACTCGATCGCATCCGGCGTTTCCGCGGCGGCGATGTCGGCCAGTGCCTGCTGGGTCAGTGATTCGATTCCGGTCATGTGCTGCCGAACCTTTCGATCGTTGTGTTGCAAGAAGCTCGTAGTTCGCCGCTGTCAGCCGCGTACGCGGCATTGACGATACAGCCGCGTCGAGCATGATGCGGGCGCCCCAAAACGAAACATGGGGAAGGACTTGCGCCCTTCCCCATGCGTGTATTGCGTTGTGCATTCGACCGTGGCCGACCGATGGCCGACGCGCGGTGATGCGAGCAACTTACGCCGCGAGCGCGCTCTTCGCCTTCTCTGCCAGCGCCGCAAAACCCTGCGCGTCGTGCACGGCGATGTCCGCCAGCACCTTGCGGTCGAGGGTGATGCCGGCCTTCATCAGGCCGTTGATGAAGCGGCTGTAGCTCAGGCCGTTGATGCGGGCCGCCGCATTGATGCGGGTGATCCACAGCGAACGGAAATTGCGCTTCTTCTGCTTGCGACCGATGTAGGCGTACTGCAGAGCCTTCGTCACCGCCTGCTTGGCGACGCGGAAGACCTTGCGACGGGCGTGATAGTAGCCCTTGGCCTGCTTCAGGATTTTCTTGTGACGGCGGCGCGCCGTTACACCACGCTTAACTCGTGCCATTGTTCAATCCTCCTCAGAGATACGGAAGCATGCGGTCCAGACGGCCCGCGTCCTCGGCACGAACATGGTTCGTCTGCCGCAGGTTGCGCTTCCGCTTGGTCGCCTTCTTGGTGAGGATGTGGCTCTTGTTGGCATGGCCGCACTTGTACTTGCCGGAAGCGGTCTTCCGGAAGCGCTTGGCTGCCGCCCGATTGGTCTTGATCTTGGGCATTGCGATGTCCTTTCGGATTTCGATGACTGGCCTGGGCGGTGGTCCGCGCGCCTCATCGAGACGCAACCACTCTTTCCGTCCTGCCCGTGCCGGCTTGTAAGTCTCTGATCCACAAGGGATCAGGACAGGTTCCTGATACAACGAACTGCAAATCCCGGCGAGCCGGGCCGGCTATTATGCAGACAACCGGAAACCTTTGCAATTCAGGGCGTTACTGCCTGCCTGGCAGCGCCTGGAGCGGGTCCAGAGCCGGGTCGACTCCGCCCAAACGAAAACGGGCCGCATCGCGCGGCCCGTCTTGCGGATCCCCAGAACTCAGGTCTTCTTCTTCGGCGCGATCATCATGACCATCTGGCGGCCTTCAAGGCGCGGCCGGGACTCGATCACGATGTCCTCGCCCAGGTCGGCCTCGATGCGCGCGGCCATCTCGCGACCCAGCTCCTGGTGGCTCATCTCGCGACCACGGAAGCGGATGTTCACCTTGACCTTGTCGCCCTCTTCCAGGAAGCGGCGCATGTTGCGCAGCTTGATCTGGTAGTCGCCTTCGTCGGTCACGGGACGGAACTTGAGTTCCTTGATCTCGACCTGCTTCTGCTTCTTCTTGGCCTCGTTGGCCTTCTTCTGCGCCTCGAAGCGGAACTTGCCGAAGTCCATGATCTTGCAGACCGGCGGATCGGCATTGGGCTGGATCTCGACCAGGTCGAGGCCCTCGTCCTGCGCCATGCTCAACGCCTCGTCGCGCGACAGCACGCCGATCATTTCGCCATCGCTGCCGATGACGCGAACGCGCGGTACGCGGATCTCCTGGTTCTTACGATTCGGCTTCTCGGGGGTACTGATGTTGCGATCTCCGGTGTGGAACGTGCCGGCCGCAGGGGGGCGGCCGGGGTCAGGTCAGGCTGCAGGCGTTACTGTACGCCCTCACTGCGCAAACGCGAGGCGAAATCGGCGACGGACATCGTCCCCAGATCCTCGCCTCCCCGCGTCCGGACGGCGATCTGGCCGTTTTCCTTCTCGCGGTCGCCAATTACCAGCAGGTAGGGCACGCGCTGCAGCGTGTGCTCGCGGATCTTATAGCCGATCTTCTCGTTGCGCAAATCGGAATGGACCCGGAAGCCTTGATTTGCAAGGGATTTCCGGATCTCCTCGACGTAATCGGCCTGGGCGTCGGTGATGTTCATGACCACCGCCTGGATCGGGGCGAGCCAGGCAGGGAACTGGCCGGCGTGATGCTCGATCAGGATGCCGATGAAGCGCTCCATCGAGCCCACGATGGCCCGGTGCAGCATCACCGGATGGCGTCGCTGGCTGTGCTCGTCCACGTACTCGGCGCCAAGGCGGCCGGGCATCATGAAATCGACCTGCATCGTGCCCAGCTGCCAGGTGCGGCCGATGGCGTCCTGCAGGTGGTATTCGATCTTCGGACCGTAGAACGCGCCCTCGCCCGGCAGCTCCTGCCACTCCACGCCCGCGGCGCCGAGTGCCGAACGCAGGGCGTTCTCCGCCTTGTCCCACGTGGCATCGTCGCCCAGGCGCGAATCCGGGCGCAGGGCGATCTTGATCTGGATGTCGGTGAAGCCGAAGTCGCCGTAGACCTTCAGCGCCTGCTCGTGGAAGGCGCGCACTTCGGCCTCGATCTGGTCTTCGGTGCAGAAGATGTGGCCGTCGTCCTGCGTGAAACCGCGCACGCGCAGGATGCCGTGCAGCGCACCCGACGGCTCGTTGCGATGGCACGCGCCGAATTCGCCGTAGCGGATCGGCAGGTCGCGGTAGCTGTGCAGGCCCTGGTTGAACACCTGCACGTGTCCGGGGCAGTTCATGGGCTTGAGCGCGTAGGTCCGCTTCTCGGACTCGGTGAAGAACATGTTGTCCTTGTAGTTGTCCCAGTGGCCCGACTTCTGCCACAGCGACACGTCGAGGATCTGCGGGCAACGCACTTCGCCGTAGCCCGTTTCGCGGTACACGCGGCGCATGTACTGCTCCACGACCTGCCAGATCGACCAGCCCTTGGGATGCCAGAAGATCAGGCCCGGGCCTTCTTCCTGCAGGTGGAACAGGTCCTGCGCCTTGGCGATCTTGCGGTGGTCGCGCTTCTCGGCTTCCTCCAGCTGCATCAGGTACGCCTTCAGGTCCTTGTCGTTGAGCCACGACGTGCCGTAGATGCGGCTGAGCATCTGGTTGTTGGAATCGCCGCGCCAATAGGCACCGGCCACCTTCATCAGCTTGAACGCGCGCAGCTTGTCGGTGGAGGGCACGTGCGGGCCGCGGCACAGGTCGGTGAACTCGCCCTGGTTGTAAAGCGAGAGGTCTTCATTGGCGGGGATCGATTCGATGATCTCCGCCTTGTATGCCTCGCCCATGCCGCGGAAGAACGCGACCGCGTCGTCGCGCGACTTCACGCTGCGCGAAACGGGCAGCGATTCCTTCACGATCTTCTGCATTTCGGCCTCGATGGCCGGCAGGTCTTCGGGCGTGAACGGACGCTCGTAGGCGAAGTCGTAATAGAAGCCGTTGTCGATCACCGGACCGATGGTGACCTGCGCGCCTGGATAGAGGCGCTGCACGGCCTGCGCCAGCAGGTGCGCGGTGGAATGGCGCAGGACGTCGAGCGCATCGGGATGCTTGTCGGTGACGATCTCGAGCGAGGCGTCGTAATCGATGCGGTAGCTGGTGTCGACCAGCTTGCCGTCGACCTTGCCGGCAAGCGCTGCCTTGGCCAGGCCGGCACCGATGGACGCGGCGACCTCGCCGACGGAAACGGGCTGTTCGAATTCGCGGCGGCTGCCGTCGGGGAGTGTGATTGCGATCATGTTCGTATGCGGGCGCGCGATGCGCGGCTGGCTGTGTTGATGTCGGCGCCCCCGGCAATGCGGTGGCGACACGGGACGTAGATACGAAAAACGGCGCCGCGGCGCCGTCCTGGAAGGGGCGTCGTGGGCGCTCAGCGGTGGGCGGTGGTAGTGCTCATGTCGCACGCTCGGCCGGCGGTTTGCCGCGGGCCACCTTCGTTCGTGTTCCGGGCGGTGCGCCCGGAATGGGAGAAAGTGTTGGGGCTGCGGCCGACCAAGTCAACGCCAGCCATCGCGCACGCCGCGGCGAACGATGCGACCCCAAAAGAAAACGGCGCCATCCCTGGGGATCGCGCCGTTCAGAACCACTGTGTAGTGGTGGGCGGTACAGGGTTCGAACCTGTGACCCCTACCATGTCAAGGTAGTGCTCTACCGCTGAGCTAACCGCCCGGAATTCTCCGGATTTCCCCTCGCCGCAAACCGCTCGTCGAGGGGCGCGCAGTGTAGCCCGTCGGCCCGGCGTCGGCAACAGGTCCGCGCGCATCCGGCCACGCCTGTCGCCGGTTCAGGCGGCGAAGCCGGCGTCCTTCAGCTGTCGCAGCTGGTCGCGCACGGCCGCGGCTTCCTCGAATTCCAGGTTCTTGGCGTGCTCGTACATCTGCTGTTCGAGCGCCTTGATGCGCGCGGCGAACTGCGACGGCGACAGCTTGGCGAGGTCGGCCATGCTCTCGCCCGCCTTCTTGCCCTTGCCGCGGCCCTTGCCGGCTTCGCCCGGCTCGGCGCGCGCGCCTTCCATGATGTCCACGATGGGCTTGGCGACCGAGCGCGGCGTAATGCCGTGTTCGAGGTTGTGCTCGACCTGGCGTTGCCGGCGGCGGTCGGTTTCGTCCAGCGCCGCCTGCATCGACCGGGTCACGCGGTCGGCATACAGGATGGCCTTGCCGCGCACGTTGCGCGCGGCGCGACCGATGGTCTGGATCAGCGAACCGGCCGAACGCAGGAAGCCTTCCTTGTCCGCATCGAGGATCGCCACCAGCGACACCTCCGGCATGTCCAGGCCCTCGCGCAGCAGGTTGATGCCGACCAGCACGTCGAACTTTCCCAGGCGCAGGTCGCGGATGATCTCCACGCGTTCCACGGTGTCCACGTCCGAATGCAGGTAACGCACGCGGATGCCGTGTTCGCCGAGGTACTCGGTAAGGTTCTCGGCCATGCGCTTGGTGAGCGTGGTGATCAGCACGCGATCGCCCATCTTCACCCGCTCGTTGATCTCGCCCAGCACGTCGTCGACCTGCGTGGCGACCGGGCGGATCTCCACCTCGGGGTCGATCAGGCCCGTCGGGCGCACGACCAGTTCGACGATCTGGTCTTCCGACTTGTTCAACTCGTACGGACCCGGCGTCGCCGACACGTAGATCGCGCGCGGCGAACGGCCCTCCCACTCTTCGAATCGCAGCGGGCGGTTGTCCAGCGCCGACGGCAGGCGGAAACCGAATTCCACCAGTGTTTCCTTGCGCGAGCGGTCGCCCTTGAACATCGCGCCGATCTGCGGAACGGTCACGTGCGATTCGTCGACCACCAGCAACGCGTCGGGCGGCAGGTAGTCGAACAGGCACGGCGGCGGCTCGCCGGGCATGTGGCCGGTGAGGTGGCGGCTGTAGTTCTCCACGCCGTTGCAGAAACCCACTTCGGCCAGCATTTCCAGGTCGAACTGCGTGCGCTGCGCAAGGCGCTGGGCTTCGACGAGCTTGTTCTGCGAGTACAGCTGTTCCAGGCGCTCGCGCAGCTCGTCCTTGATGGTCTCCACCGCGTCGAGCACGGTGCGCCGCGTGGTGACGTAGTGCGAGCCGGGATAGATCGTGTAGCGCGGCACCTGCCGCATCGTCTCGCCGGTGAGCGGATCGAACAGCGTCAGGCGTTCGATCTCACCGTCGAACAGCTCGATGCGCAGCGCCTCGGCATCGCTTTCGGCCGGATGCACGTCCACCACTTCGCCACGCACGCGGTAGGTCGCGCGACGCAGTTCGGTGTCGTTGCGCGTGTACTGCATTTCGGTGAGACGGCGGATCAGCTCGCGCTGGTCGATGCGCTCGCCGCGCACCATGTGCAGCACCATGCGGAAGTATTCGTTCGGATCGCCCAGGCCGTAGATGGCCGAGACCGTGCACACGATCAGCGCGTCGCGGCGTTCGAGCAGCGCCTTGGTCGCCGACAGGCGCATCTGCTCGATGTGTTCGTTCACCGAGCTGTCTTTCTCGATGAAGGTGTCGGACGAGGGAACGTAGGCCTCGGGCTGGTAGTAGTCGTAATAGCTGACGAAGTACTCGACCGCGTTATGCGGGAAGAACGACTTGAACTCACCGTACAACTGCGCGGCGAGCGTCTTGTTCGGCGCCATCACGATGGTCGGCTTCTGCACCTGCGCGACGACGTTGGCCACGGTGAACGTCTTGCCCGAACCTGTCACGCCCAGCACCGTCTGCGACGCGAGGCCGCTCTCGAAGCCCTCCACCAGACGCTCGATCGCCTGGGGCTGGTCGCCGGCGGGCTGGTAGGACGAGACGAGCTGGAATCCTGCGGGATGGAGGCTGTCGTTCATCGGCATGGCTCCGGGAAATTCCTCAGTGTAGACCGCCAGATGGATGGGGGCGGGAACGGCATTTCCCTACCCTTCCCGACGGCCTATGGCGATTTCGCCACATCGCGTGAATCGCGACGCTGGAGCCCTCTCCCACGCGGCTTTCGACACCATGGACCGGGCCCGGGGCCTCACACTTCCTGAACTGATCATCACCCTGGCCGTCCTGGCGATCTGCAGTGCGCTGGCCTGGCCGCAACTCAGCCCGCTGATGCTGCGCACGAAGGGCACCGCCGCACTGAACCTGCTGGGCACGTCCCTGACCGGCGCGCGATTGGGCGCGGTGTCCCGGCGAGTTCCGGTCACCGTGTGTCCGAGCTCCGACGGGCGACAATGCCGCAAGGACTCAATCTGGGACGACGGCTGGATCCTCTATCGCGATCCGCGCAGCCGCGATCAGCCCGAAACCCCGGCCGACATCCTGCAACGTTTCACCATCGACCAGGACGCATTCACCCTGCGAAGCACCAGCGGTCGCCAGCGCGTGCGCTACGTGCCCAGCGGCTACACGGCCACCAACAATCTGACGATCCTGCTATGCGAGCGTCGCGCGGACCGCGAGGTGGGCCGCGTCGTGGTGAGCCGCCCGGGCCGCATCCGCACGGAGCGACCACGCGCGCAAAAGGCCGGCTGCGTCTTCTGAGCGATCGTGTCTTGACCTTATCGCCCGAGGCATTACAATGCCGGTCCCCGCCCGAATAGCTCAGCCGGTTAGAGCACTTGACTGTTAATCAGGGGGTCGTTGGTTCGAGTCCAACTTCGGGCGCCAAGTACAGCAAGGCTCGCAGAGATGCGGGCCTTTTTGTTTGCGTCCAAAAAACGGGGTAGTGTCCAAAATCAGACACTGCTGAACGGGAAAATGGACGATGCCGATCAAGATGACAGATTGCTCCGCAACGGGATGCGTTGTAGGCCTGGAAGCGCCAGCCGATGCGGATATCGAGATGGTGTCGACGCACTTCGCGGACTGCGGAACTGGAGTGAGGATCACGGCGCCGTCGGGGCTAGTTGGCGCCCTGGGCCTGCGCGCGGACACGCCGCCCGAGGCGGTCGCGAGCGTCCTCCGTGGGCTGATTGCTGCTCCAGCTACCCGCGACGAAGTCGCTCGCCGAGTCAATTCAACGCGTCTCGTTGACTGGCTTGGAGCAGGCGCCAGCGTTACCACGCTGGTTGAAGGGCTGGTCAAGCTCCAGACGAGCGGGACTGTCGGAGCGGCTCTCGCCATGCTCGGCCTTGGGGCCTAGCCATGTGCTACTCCGCCCAGGTCTGGGCCAACTACCGCAAGTTCGTCCGCGAGTTCGGTGCCACGATCTCCGTCGAGGACTTCGCGATCCTCTACTTCCACGATGAGGGGAAAGCCAGGCCGAAGACGCCGAAGGCCATGGACGACGCGTTCGCGGCCGGAAAGACCCCGGAGGAGCGCGAGATCTGGCAGCAGATCCAGGCATGGAACCGCGAGGCCGCCACGAAGGCCGAGCAGGAGCTGTTCACCCAGACGACGCGTCTGAACACAGCCGAGCGGGCCCTGCAGGCGAAGGTGACGAAGAAGGCGCAGGAGGACGTGCGCATCGCGACCAACAAGATCGAGGCCGCGAAGCAGAAGCTGGCGGACCTCCGGCGCACCGACAATCCCCTGCCCCGCGACTCGCGCGTGTTTCCCGGCGTCTACGCCCCGGTGATGATCTGGGAGGACGGTCGCCGCGTCATCAAGCCGATGCGCTACTTCTGCCGGCTGCCGGGCTGGACCGAGGCCGTCGAGCGCAAGTTCCCGGGCACCTACAACGCCAGGCGCGACAAGCTCGAAACGTCGTGGAAGGACCTGTTCGGCTACCAGCACGGGATCATGGTGGCCGACGTCTTCTACGAGAACGTCGAGGGTCCGAATGGCGAGAACCAGGTGCTGGCCTTCACCCCGAAGACAGCGGAGCCGATGCTCATCGCCTGCCTATGGAATCGATCACCGGGCTACAAAGGCGCGCCGGACCTCTACTCGTTCGCGGCTGTCACCGACGAGCCGGAGCCCGAGGTGGCCGCCGCAGGACATGATCGCACCATCATCAACATCAAGCCCGAGCACGTTGATGCGTGGTTGCAGCCCGATGCGGGGAACCGCGCGGCGCTCTACGCGATCTTCGATGACAAGCGGCATCCGTTCTACGAGCACCGACTCGCTGCCTAGTTCTGCCGTTCGTGCTCGGCCACGAAGCCCAAGTCGATCAGCATGTCCGTGATGCGCACGCTGGCGTCGTCGTAGCACTCGTCGTTCGCCGCTTCGAGGATCTCATCGGCGAGATCAGCGAACCGCGGCATGAAGTCGCCTTCGTCCGGAAACCGCTCCTTCAGGTCGTCGGCAGTCAGGCGGAGCTGGCGGAGGCGGGGCTCGATGTCGGCCCAGGCGAGCTTATCGGTCATGGCAGTAACTCCGGGGAAGGCGCGCAGACTGCACCCGCATCGTCGCACGGAGCGAGAACGGTCATCGCGGCTTGTCCTTCTGCCCGGCCGGCATCCACGCCCGGTAGGGCCGTCCGGCCTCGATCGCCTTGACCTCCCGGTGCAGCCGATCCGAATGCCGGAACGCCCAGAGCTCGATGCCGCGCCGGCCGGTCTGCTCGTCGGTGCACACCCGCATCTTGCGCTGCTCGTAAGGCAGATGCTGGTTCAGGTGCGCAATCCAGGTCCGGTCGACCTTCTGGCCGATCCGGGCGATCTCAACGCCGTCGCACTTGTACACGTTCTTCGAAAGCTCGTGCATCGCGCTCGTTAGGTAGGCCCACTCGAACATGCCGGGGATCGTACGCCCAGCAGTCGCAGCGCATGCGACTGCCTCAGCTATCCCCGTCCAGCTTGGAGAGCTGGAGCCGGATCAGCCCGATCGCGACGCGGCACAGCAGCTTCACCGCGGCAACGGTCTGCGCGTTCGTCGGTGACGCCAGATCGCGGAACGTGCGCAGGTCGGTCAATGCCTGATCGGCCTGTCCGCGTATGCTCCTCGCGTACGTTGCGCGCGCAGCATCGGACGCGGCGATCGAATCCAGCAGCGATTGCGGGATGGTTTCCACGGCCGTCTCGCCAGCCTGGAGATCGTCGGCGGAATTGATCGCGCGGAATCCATTTGCAGTGATTGCGTACATGGTCATCGCTCGTAAAGGTAGCCAACTACGTCGATGTACGCGCCGCCTGACGGCGGTACGGCACTCAGGAAATACTCAAGCGCCTGAGCGGACGAGAGGGGATGTGCAACGCTGCCGAACGCCTGCTGTGTCAGCGCCATGAAAAGGAACGGTCCAGCGACACCGCCGGCTGCCGGCTGATCTGGGCTTCGAGTGAACACCGACTGCGCAGGTGTGCCGTTGGTGATGTTCACTTGTCCCACCCTGGAAGTAACAGGAACCAGATTGGCAAGGGAAACGGCAGTTACTACAGTCGCAACACCAGCAGCAAGAACGCGGCCAGTTCCTACGGAGTCATAAAGGTAGCCGATGTATGTGTTCGACTGCAGGAACTGCAGAATCGAGCCCCCAGCGCCAGCGCGAATGCTGCCGATGTATCGGCGCGTGGTGTCCCCCGTCTTCGTGCGCGCTGTTCCGTTGTAAGGCGACGATGGAGCTGTCGTGACGATCTCTACGTCAGGAACGCCGGAGTTGAGGAATGCGTAGACGTGATACCAAGTGTTCGCCGACAGGGCGAGGCCGGCTTTCGTGGTCTGAGCCGAGAAGTTGACGTTCGCGCCGACGCTGGGGATGTAGCAGCTGCCGCTGTCGATAGTCAGCGACGTGGCACTGTTCCAGATCATCTTCATCCCGTCGATGTAGCCTGGCTCGACGGTTGACTGCACCGCCGTCACCTTCACGGCGCCGGCCACGGTGAACACCTTCCAGCCGTCCTTCGCCTTGAACTGGATCTTCTCGCCGACCTGGATCGTGCAGGGGCCAAAGACCTTCCGATGCGTCGCGCCATCCGAATGGCGGATCGTCACCGTCATCGGCTGCGTGTCTGTGTTGACGACCGAGATTTCCTCGACGCTGCGGCGAGCTGTCGACGCGCCGGGAACGGGGACCACGTCGACCGATGACGTGCCGCTCGTGGTCGCCGTGGCGCTGCCGGCGTTGAACTTCGGCGAAGCCGCGGAATCGCTGTCGGTCCACGATCCATAGATATCGCCAGGCGCCGTAGTCGTAGCGCCGGCGAGGACGAGGGTGATCTTCTCGGTGGTGCTGTCTAGGATCATCGTCAGAACCCGAAAGTGGTGCGGATCATGATTTCGTCGTGGGGGTCGGCACTGCCGCCGATCACGTCCGCCGTGATGGTGTTTGCGGTGTCGTCGTAGGTGAAGTTGATCGTTGCCGAGTCGACCAGGATCGAGCCGACGGCATCCTGCGCGCGCTCGTTGGTGAAGTAGAGATTGACGACGCCTTCCGGAAGCGAATCGGTGTTTGTGATCGATGTTCCGCCGGAGCCGACAACGCCACCGAACTTGTCGGCCGGGATGAACTTTGCCTGCCCCGCGTTATTCAGCGCGGTCGCGTTCTTCTCGACGATCAGGAAGGCCAGCAGCACGCCGTTCTCGGCGATGTTCGCTTCCGTGGCGAAGGCCTGCGTCGCGATCGCTGCCTCCGCTTCGGCCATCGTCTGGTAGACGGTCTGGCCGTACTGGATGCGCAGCAGGTTCGACGTGAAGACGTAGATCCGCTGAACAGTGAAGCGGTTGTTCGGCACCGTCGCCAGCGTGCCAAGCGGGCTCTCGTACTGCGTGACGTTGACCGCGTTGGTCGTCGCGGCCTGGACGCCGGTGCTGGTGCGGTAGTTGAAGTTCGCCGCGGTCAGCACGGGAAGCGGGAGATTGTGCGGATCGTCCGGGTTGTTGGCGAAGTTCGCGCCTTCCTTGAAGACGGAGCCCGCGCCCTTGTTGATCTGCAGGTTCGCCCCATTCGGGCCGATCAGGTTGCCGTTGTTGATCGGCCCGACGGCGCGCATGAAGTCGCCGACCTGGTTGATGCCAGCCCGCAGCACGACCGGGAGATTGTTCACCGCGATCAGCTGCGTGCCGTTGCTGATGACCGCGCCGAGCTGGACGATGTGACGGCGCTGCGCCGGCGTGAACGCCGTGCTCTGCATGACGAGCGTGAGGCCTGGCGTCTGGATGCCCACCCACGTCGCGATGTTCGCCAGGCTCGGGACCGCATTGGCCGTCGTGGGGCCGTAGACCGCGTAGGCGCGAGTCGGGCCCACCGGGTTTGCCGTGTAGTCGGTGTAGCCGACCACCGCGGCACCGACATCGAACTTCGTCGGGTCAGACAGGTTGATGCGCAGATACGGCGCTGACCAGGCGAGCAGACCTGTCGATTCGAACAGCGCGGGGCGATACCAGCCCTTGTCGCCAGCGATGTTCGTGCCGTAGCCGAATAGGCCGCCGGGCGCTTGGACGTCGCCGTCCAGCGATAGCTGCACCACGCCGCCGGCGGGTGTGCCGGCGACAGCCACCGACATCAGGCCCTGCAGCAGGAAATCGGCGCCTCCGCTGGCTTCCAACGCGGCCAACCGTGCCTCGATATCGGCGATGACCGACGGGTCGACGCCGGTCGCCTGGAGGTAGTCCAGCGTTCGCTGGAAGAAGACGTACCACTCGTTCGTGCACAGCGCACTGCCCGCCAGCGCGGCGCGCTGCGGCGGAACAAGCAGCGGATTCGGAACGCTCACGGGGCCACCGTGCCGATCGCGAACCAGGAGAATGGCACCGGGTTGACGATGTTCACCGTGCTGCCGAAGGCGTTGGTGTCGAGGTTCATCACCGCGCCCGCCGCACTACGGCCGCCGACACCGAACGACGGGATGCCGCCGACTGGATTCGCGACGGCCGGGCCGCCGTTGATCGACGCCTCCACGTGCAGAAGCGCCGTGAACGCGGTCGGGAAGGAGAACGCCTTGTTCGCCACCGGGGTTCCGGTCGCCGGCACCGTGTCGCTGCCCCACTGCGCCATGATCGCGGACGTGCCGTTCGACCACTTGATGCTGTTGGCGGTGATCGTGATGATGCCGTTCGCCGTCGCGGCGGCGACCGCAACCCAGATGGCATTGAGGCCGTCGCTTTGCAGCGTCTTTCCGTTCTGTCCGGTGGGGTCCGGCACCTGGCGAACCGAGTCCCAGACCATCACGCCGCCGATCGCGGAGAGGAACTTGCCGTCCTCCGGCGTCGGGATCGCCGCAGCTGCCCCACCCGGCACCTGGACGTCATCGGCCTCGCTGACCAGAACGCCCGCGACGTCGTACAGGCGCACGCGGTAAGCCCCGTTGCCCCACGTGTCGACCTCCGTGCGGCCGGCCGAATCGAGCGCCACCACCGGGCCATTCGAGACGCTCAGGTCCGGGCCGGAGTAGACGTTCTTCGGGTTGAGCGTGCCGGCCTCGTAGAACCGGAGTGCGCCCTCCTTCACCGGCCGGCCGAGCTGGTCCAGATAGACGGGGCGGTTGTCCAGAATGCGGAACGGGATGGGCATGGGGTAATCTCCGGAAAGCAAAAGCCCCGCTCGGGGCGGGGCTGGTGAGAAATGGACGACTGGAAGAACACGCAGTACCCGAACCGCGACTACGGCGTGGGCGCTCCGCCTCCGACTTCGAGCGAGGGTGAGGACTGGAAGGTGCTTGGCGGGATTGGCGCCCTACTGCTTGGCGCCGTCGTTACCGTTGGCCTGCTGATTGCGGGTCTGTTCCTCTAGATCGCGGGCGATTTCGAGCAACTCATCGTCCTTCGCCGTGCTGGCGATCGCCTTCAACTGCACGATCTGCTGCGATGCGGTGCTGACCGGCGCTTCGGTCGCACGCGCGAGCCACGACACGAACCTTGGGTTGTTCAACGCCCGCGCGGCCACGTTCGCAAGCCCGCCACCGGCCGCGAGTCCGCTCGCGATCTGCAACTGCCCGGAGAGCAGCGCCGCGCCCAGCGAAGCGCCATAGGTCAGCGCCGCCGCCCGATTCGCTGTGCCAGACGGGTTCGCGTACACGCGCGAGCCGTCGCGGATGTTCTCGGCGACGCGCGCAATGCGGTCCATGTTCGCGGCGAACTTCGGCCCATGCCGGTCGAACAGTGCGCGCCGCGCCTCCGGGCTCACCTTGTTCCAGTTCGTCAGGAAGGTCTGCGCGCTGAACTCTGCGCCCTCGGCCCCCTGTTGCCCGGGATTGGCCAGGCCCATGCGCTTGATTACCGCAGCGGTGACCGCTTCCTGCCCCTCGCGCGGCAGCGATTGCATCACCGAGCGCAGGGTCGTGCCACCATCACGCGTGCCGCTCATAGCTGCCGCGAAGACCCGCTCCGGGCCGCCGTTCTTGTCGACGACGCGCTGGATAGTCTCCAGCCGATCAGCAACGGCGCGGGTATAGGTATTCGCGCGCCTTGCGGCCTTCACTGCTTCCGGCCCCTGCGACTGCGCCGCCGCCTCCATGTCACGCGAGAGCGACGCGTACAGCTGCTTGAGCTCCCGGGTCGGTGTATCTGGCGATAGCGAGTAGTCGGTGAGCTGCTCACCGATATCGGTGCGGATGCGCTTGAGCGCCGCATACGGGATCTGTCCACCGCCGGCGGCGATGTCCTGCTCCAGCGTCTGGCGCAGCTGCGCAATGCGCGGGTTGACCAATGCCCCGGTGGTTGCCGTGGCGCCAGGCGTCGGCGACGTCAGCTTTACGACCGTCTGCCAAGTGTTACCCAGCGGCACCGGCGTCGTCTCTGGGATGAATCGGTCGGCCTGCCAGTAAAGGGCGCGCTTCGTGGCGTTTGCATTCCGACCGAACTGCTCGACCCCCTGCTCGATCGCGCGGCCTGCACGCTCTGCGCTCGCATTCGGGACGAAGTCGTCCGCCATCTGGCGAAGGCCGCCGCCGATCGCATCGGCCTGACGCTCAGCGGCGCGGCTCACCACGCCCGTGCTCGTCGGCGCCGCTGCAAGCAGGCTCTCGCCGCCCTGGATCATGCGATTGCCGCTCGCCTGGCCAACGGACGGCTCAGCACCGAGCATGCGGAAGTCGTACGTGTCGCGCGCCATCTGCTGACGGCCAGCCTCACCGCCGCGCACGACGCGCCGGACGAGCTCCGAACCTCCAGTCTTGGCGAGTCCAGGCGTCAAGCCGCCCGCGATGCCCGCGGCCAGTTGTGCGCCTTCACCGCCGCCGGCCTCGCGTGTTACGCCAGACGCCGTAGACCCACCGACCGCGCCAGCGATCTGCGTTGCCGGCTGGGACGAAAGCGCTTCGCCGACAGCGCTCACGACTCCAGGTGCCCGCGCAGCGAGGTTGCGGCCGAGCGCAATCGGAGCAACGCCGCCGGAAAGCGCCCTGGTGATCCCGGAGGAGACGCGCTCGGTCGGCGTTTCAGGTTGCGGGAGTCCGATCAAATCGCTGAGGTGCTCCGCGCCCTCGCGCATGGTCGCCTGCCGACCCCAGCGCCGTTCCGGCACGCCAGTGATGAGGCTCTTCGTCGTCGGCCCCTTCTCACCCAGGTAGTTGACGCCTTCGATGAAAGGGTCCGCCACGATGCCGACGATGTCACCGATGCCACCGATCAAAGCGCGCGCGCCGAGGCCGGCGGAGCGACCGAGCTCCTGCGGAACGGAGCGCGGCTTGGGCGCCGGCGCGGCTTTGGCAGAACGAGCGGGCGGCGCGCGGCCGGAATCCAGTTCGAAGCCCGGCGGCGGCGGCGGAACAGCGGCAGCGCCTTCCAGGACGAAGCCGGCCGGAGGTGCGGGAGTGGTCATCGGGCGGGCCCCCACTGGCCATTGCGGAACTCGATGATTTCGCCGGTGCGCGGATTTTTCGCGCGCGGCGCAGCGTCGGGAGCGGCCGCAGGCACCGGAGTCCGCGGTGCGCTCGCCGTCGGCGCGGCGCCGCTCGTGACATTTCGATACGCGTCCTGCAGATCCTGCATGAAGAGCCGCAGGTTGTTCAGCGTGTTCCGGTTCGTTTCCGGGTTCTTGTCGAGCGACGGGTACTGCAGCATCGCCACGCGCTGTTCAAGGTCGGACTGCGAGCCGACGCCAGGCACACGGGTGAGCGCGAGGATGCTGTTCTGGATCGCGCCGACTGCGGCCTCCAGCTCCTGCCCCTGCTTCGTGTAGCGCTGCGCGTACTGGTCGATCGGGCCGGTATCACTGAGGATGCCGCCGCCGAGCGCGGAGAGCGCGGTGTCGATGCGCTGCAGGCCGCGCACCGCGTTGTTGAGCTGCGGCAGCTTCGCGGACGCCTCGCGCGCCGCCTTGCGGCTGTCATCGGTGCCGTACTGCTGCGCCGCCTGCGCCTCTGCACCGGCCTTGGCCGCGGTGGTCGCGGCCTCGCGCCCGGCGACGAGATTCGTCATCCGGCTGTAGTTGTCGAGGTCCGAGGCGTTCTTCGCATCCTGCGTGGCGCGTGCCGTCTCGGCGGCAGTGGGCGTGCGCACCAGCGCCGGCGTGGCCGGAGCCTGCGCGGGCGCAGCCGCGGCAGCTGGAGCCGCGTCGCTCTGCGACGACACCCAGGCATCGATCTCGGCGTCCGGATAGCCGGCCTGGCGCATGGAGTCAGCGACGGTAGCGATGCGCTTGGCGCGATCTGGCGCGACACCGTCGATCGCGACGGAGGTGGATCCGACCTGCGTACTAGCCGGGGCAGCCTGCGTCGGTGCGCCGCCACCGATGGCCACGGTCGAGCCCGCGCGGCCGCCGCTGGTGACGACGCCGACTGGCACCTGGCCTTCCTGCTCGACGACCTTGATCGTCGCGCTGTTGGGGCCGAGGACGCGCTCGGTGCCGTCGCGCAGGATGGCGACGCGGTCGCCGTTGCCGTTGACGTACGTGCTCTGCACGAGGCTGCCGGTCGGCCCCCACATGGCGAGCACCTGGTCGATGCCGGCGCCGACGCGCTGTGCGTCGTACGTGTCCGGCACTTCGAGTCCCATGCGACGCAGGCCGGGCACCAGCTGCTGCTCGTAGTACGCCGCAGCGGCCGTCGGGTTGCGCTCCTGGATCGCCTTGAGCCCGCGCGCCATGTTGTAGAGCTGCGTGCCACGGCGCGTGTTTTCGTCAGCAACCTGCGAGTTCAGCGCAAAGCCGGACTGCGGATCGTTGCGGATGGCGGTCGAAACGGCGGCCCGTTGCGCTTCTGGCGTCTCAGCGGCGAAGGCATCGGCCGCGGCCCCCGACAGAACGTCGCGCACCTTGCGCTGCCTGCCGAGTTCGCCCTGGCCCTGCACGTAATTTGCGAGGTCGAGAAGATTGGTAGCCATGTCAAATGGTCCCCGGTCCGAACATGCCCTTGGCGCGCTGCCAGCCGCCACCCTGTAGCCAGTTGTTGGCGCTACCGCCGATGACGCCTGCGAGTTGCGAGTTCGCGTCGGCCTTCTGCTGATACGACGAGGCACGCGCCTGCGCCGTGCTCTGCGCGAGCGCACCGGCGTTGTTGGCATAGGTCTGGCCGGCCGACGTGAGCTGGTTTGCCGCGCCCTGCCCCATGCCCGAAGCACCGAGCAGGAACTGGCGCCAGTTGCCCAGCTGCTGCGTGCCCAGATTGCTGGCGAACTGGATCCGGTCGGCGTCGCCGGCCGTTCCAGGCGTGAGGCCGCCAGATGCGGAGAGCGCGCGATCGAGCCCGCGCAGGCCTTCGTTGCGAGCCACTAGGTAGTCCGGCGAGTTCATCGCCTCCGAGTAGTCGCCGGCGAGAATCCGGTTGATGCCGCCGAGCGCCATCTTCCCGGTATCGAGCCACGGCTGCTGGTTCGCCTGCGTCTGGTTGAACTGGCGCTGCTGCTCTTCCAGCGCGGCGTCGTTGCCTTTCGCGATTGCCTTCGCGCCCTTTTCGGCGCCTTTCTTCTGCTCGTTGGCCGCGTAGGCACCAACCAGCACGACACCAGCCGTCACAGGCATGGGGGCATCTCCTCGATCACGAATTCGCCGTCGCGCATCGTCAGCGCTACGCCATCGAAGTGGATGGCTCCGGCGGTCATCTCCTGCGGCTCGTACCCGGCGAAGACCGCCCACCGGTTGTAGAGCCACAGGCCCTTGTCTGGCTGGGATGCCTGCCAGCAGGCGAGACCGAGGCCCACGTACGCGTCGTGGATCGGATCTTCGGTGTGGTTCTTGTGCTCGTGCATGCCGTGGAAGCGCTGGCCGAGTTCGAGCAGATCCCGGTTCTCGCGCGCCCAGTCGTCGATCGTGAGGCCCAGGTAGACTACGTCGACGTCGTAGCCGTCCCGCGGCCATGCACCGAAGCGGCGGAAGCGCTCGGTGAAGCCGCCGCGCTTGGCCAGCGCCAGCGCATGCGGGAGGTCGGCCGGAACGCGCGTGACGATCTCCATCGCGTCCGTCGCGGTGAACATGTGGTGCAGCGCCTGGCGCGCGCAGTCGTCGACCTCGCGCGTCTTCGGCAGGAACAGCGTGTGGACCTCGTAGTAGCCGGTGCCCAGTTGGTGGAACAGGAAGCCGCCTCGCTCGAACTGGACGGCCACGCAATGCGGCCATAGCGATTCGAGGTCGATCGGGCCCTGCCCCGCCATCGAAATCGACGGGAACACCTTGGGGTGGTTCGCCACGCTCTGCAGGAAAATCGGCGTGCGTCCGATGGCCATCATCCGGCGACGGCCTCCGCCTTGATCGACGCGCCGATCAGGTCGCGCTTGCGAGGACCCGAGACGCTGATGTCCCAGACGCGTTCCAGCGCCATGCCGAGCTGGTCTTCCTCGACCTTGATCCGGTACTGGCCGGACCGCCCGATGTCGGTGACGCGCGCCTGGGTGAAGTTGTGGCCGCCGTCGTCGCTATAGCGGATCGAGCAGTGATGGTCGACATCGCCCGGCCCACCGCGGCCGACATCGAAGAGCAGCCGCATCGCGGCGATCTCGACCTCGTTGCTTTCGGCGTGGATCAGGCCGCCTACGCGGCGCGAGACGATCGGCAGGCCCGATTCGGTCTGCACATCGCTGGTCACGCGGTAGAGCTTGCCGTTGCTGAAATCGCCGCCGATGTTCATGCCGTTCCAGGCCGTCATCGTGTTCAGGCGCCAGCGATCGAGGCCCAACGACGCGCGCCGGTGCCAGCGGCTGGACAGCACATCGAAGCCCCACGTGTGGCCGTCCGGGAAGGTCAGATAGAACACCTTGTGGCCGCCCTGCTCCCACGTGTAGGCGAAGGCGTTGGCGAGGTTGCACTCGCGGATGGCTTGCTCGATCGGCCCGGTGCTGACGCGCTGCGGCGAGTGGCCGACCAGGCGGTAGACGATGCCGTCGTTGCCGAGCCAGTAGACGGTGTTGTCCAGGCGCGCGCAGGAGAAGACCGACGCAATGCCGACTTCGAGCTCCGCGCCGTCCTGCCGCTGGAAGGTGCGCTGCGCGGTGCCGGTGTTGCGGAAGAATTCGCCCGTGCGCTGGCCGAGCACGAAGACCTCGCGATGCGACGGAATCAGCGTGACCAGGTTGTCCGGCGCGCTCTCCGCGTCATAGCGGTCGAGGCTGTTGTACTGCGTCGCCTGGCGCACTTCGGAATGCGCCCAGTACGAGCCGCTCGGGTCGACGAAGGCCATGAAGCCGTCGATGAAGCCGAACAAGCGCGCGCCCGGGAAGGCCTCGTCGGTGATCTGGGCGAGCGTGCCGGTCGAGGTGTTGTAGACGTAGCCGCCGATGCCGTTGGCGATCGCGACCTCGTTGCCGCCGGTGATCTTGTTGTGGTCCATCGAGACGCGGCCGACGCCGGGGATATTCCCGATGGCAGTCGCGAGGCCCGTGGGCGCGATCCGGAACAGCGTGTTGCCCGACACCGCCAGCAGCAGCCCTTCGGCGTTGTGCGTGCCGCGGATCGGCTTGCCGGTGCCCAGATCGCAGAAGTCGACCAGGCCGGCCGGACTTTCCAACTTCATCGGCGTGCGCGTGCCACCCTGCTCCGCTGGCGTCGGGAGCCAGTTGACCGTGTCCTGCATCGAGAACGGCCGCGCATCGTCCTGATACGCGCCGTCGATGATCGGGAAGTCGCGGAAATCCATCAGCGCCGCCTCAGCTCGTGAAGCCCGCGCGCCAGCCGCGCATATCGCGCTGGCCGGTGCCAAGTGGCAGGTCCGGCGAGTCGGTGAGCGTCACCGAGTTCACCAGCACTGCGGAGGAAAGCGCAGCCTGCGCACGATTGAACGCGGCCACCGCTGTCGGCGCGAGCTCCGTCTTGTGCCTGGCCTGCATGTTCAGTGCGAGGAACAGGGTGACGAAGTTCTCGTGCTCTGTCGGGACCGGCAGGGTGTCGTCGGCGCGCTCGACCGGCGACCACCCCAGGGCGCGGCCGATGCTTTCGTTCTCGGCCATGATCTGGTTGAGCTTGCGAATCGCGTCCGTCATTTTCTGAGCGGACACGGGCGCCTGCGCGTCGATGACACGCAGCTCTAGGTAGGCGTCGCGGACGAGCTCGCCGACGAGCATGGCTCAGCCCCCCTTCTTGGCCGGGGCTTCCGGCTTCGCGTTCTCGGGGCGCAGGTCATCGGGATGACGCTTCGCTTCGGCGAGGGTCTTGTAGCCCTCCTTCTTGAGCGCGGCTTCCTGGCCGGCGTCGTCGGCGATGGCGTGCTCCTTCGACGGATCGCCGCCGGGGAACAGCATCTTCGGGTAGCCGCCGTTTTCGAGTTCTTCGGACATGGGTGTTTCCTCGTGGTGTGGATGGCCCGAAACGACGAAGGGCCCCGAAGGGCCCTCCGTGTTCTGGTGCTGGTTGCGCCGCTGTTACTCGGTGATGCGGCAGGAGTGCAGCGGACGGACACCGGCCGGCGTGGCGAACAGCACGTCGATGCGGGTGTGTTCCTGGTCGGCCTTACCGTCGCCGAAGGACATCACGCGGACGCTGATGCCCTTGATGGTGGCGGTATAGCCCTCGCAGGAGGCGAGCACCGGCAGCGGCGCGAAGGCCGTCGCGAATGCGTCCTTCTGGAAGACCAGGTTCTGCGTCTTCGCCTGCGACGCGGTGCCGAAGATGGTGATCGGCGCAGCGCCCGCCGGCGAGGCAGTGACCGTGCCGATCGCCGAAGCGGTCGTCGGAACGATCGCCGGGTAGATCTGCAGATTGCCCGCACCGCCGGCGTAGTCCGCGGTGACCACGAACTGGCGAAGCTTGCCGGTGTCCGCGCCGGTGATCGGGTGGACCGCGTTCACGCCGGTGATCGTGATGATCGAGCCCTTCGTGACGATGCCGGTGCCGGTGTTCACCGCGAGCGAGCTGCCGGTCTGGCTGCCGCCGTTGACCAGGTAGCCCGTGCCGGCGCCGTTGGTGTGGACCGGCAGCGACAGCTGCGTGAAGAAGTCCAGGCCGGCGAAGCGACCCACGGCGTTCTCACTGAACTCGCCGCGCAGCTCTTCCGAGGTGTGGAACAGCGTGGCATTCGCCTCGGACAGCGCATCGCTCGCATCGAGCGAGAAATGCGAGAAGCGGTCGGTTTCCGGGGCGATGAAGCGCGACAGCACCGAGGCCGCGTTGCGGTACGGCGTGCGCGTGTTCGGGATGGTGCCCCAGGTGCCGACGACGTTCGGCGTCTGGTCCTTCATCGAAGCCAGCAGCACGGCGTTGACCTTGCTGTTGAGCGAGCTCATCGACGGCCGCAGGAAGCGGTTGCGGAAATCGGTGAGGTCGAGCTTCTTCTCCTTCGCGGTGAAGGTCAGCGGCACGTGCACCTGCTGGTCGAGCGTCAGGTTCACGTAGGTCTCGTTCGCGGGCGGAGCAGCGCCGCCGCCGGCGAAGGTCGCGCCCGAGTAGGTCACCGGCACCGGGGGCACCTTCACCTTGACGGTGTCGCCCTTGTTGTAGCCGTTGATTTCCTCGTCGAATTCCTTCGAGCGGTCGGTGTTGATGTTGGGAACGACGGTGTTCTCTTCCCAGAGGATCTTCGCCGCCTCGCGGGCGATCATCTGGTGGGTAAGTGCCTGGCCCATGGGGGTCTCCTAGTGGCGATGGATGGCGTTGGGCTCAGCGCTTGCGACGGCGTTCGCGGTCGGCCTTGTACCAGTCGTCGTCGGTCTGCTTTTCGGGCGGGACATCGACGGTGGAACGGCCGCCAACGGTCGGCGTCGGCGCGGGAGCCTTGGAAATCGGCTTTGCTGCGGGGGTGGCGTTGGCAGCCTTGAGTGCCTTGGTGACGGGGTCGGCCGGAGGTTCCGGCTCTTCCTGCGTCGGCGACGGCTGCGATGCCTGTTGCGCGGCATCCATACGCTTGACCAGGCGTTCGATCGCTTTGCCCGCGTTCTGCGGCAGCGTGTTCGCCAGGTTGAACGCTTCGTCGTCGTTGTTGGCGACGTAGTAGGCGATTTCCGGGCCGCGTTCGTGCGCCAGGATCGCGACACCCACTTCCTTCGACAGGTCGTACTCGATGGAGTCGACCGCTTCCCGGAAGTCGGGGTGCTCAGCTTCGAACGCCGCGAGGCGCTCGTTGTAGCTGTCGAACATCTGCTGCTGCGATTCGCGTGCGGTCGCGGCTTCCGCTTCGGCCTTGCTGGTCTTCTGCGCGTTCTGCACTGCCCACTGGCTGTGCGCGCGCGTGTACTTCTCGATGTCGTAGTCGAACTGCTCCAGCGTCGGCTCAGCGTCCTCGGCTTCGGCTCCACGCTCCGTTGCGGTCGTCGTGGTGCGCGAATCATGCGCCGGGGCGCTGCGGGTCGCAAGCTCCTCACGCATGCGACGGTTGTCGTCCTGCAGGCGCTTGATGTAGTCGCCGGTGCGGTTCTGCTTCTTCGGGTCGCCCTGCTTCTCGGCCTCGGGCTTCGCGGCTCCGTCTTCGCCGGTGGGGGTCGCTGCGGTCTTCGCCGGCGCGGCCGGCTCCTTCGCTGCCTTGGCGTCTTCGGCTTCGCGCTGGGCGGCCTCGAAGTCGTTCTTCGGCGGCGGACGGGTATCAACTACGGGCGCAGCAGTGCTCTCCGCCGGCTGGGCGGTGGTTTCCACGTTCATGGGGGATTGCCTCGGGTTTGCGGCCAATCCGGGCCGCGCGGTCTGGCTTACGCCAGTGGAATCAGGCCGCGGCGCTTTCGAACTGCATGTTCGGCAGCGCGGGTTCGACTTCGACGAAATCGGGTGTCGGCGGCATCGCGAGGAAGCGCGCGAACGCCTCCATCTGGCCGCCGGCGAGGAGGTTCTTGAGCTGCTGGTCGACCGTCTGCGCCTCGGTCTTGCCGACGTCGGCCTGCGCTGTCGGCACGACGGTAGCGGCCTCGGCGTTGGTCTTCGCTGCGGTCGCCTCGTCCTTCGCGGCGGCCGCCAGGATCTTGCGCAGCTGCGCCAGCATCATCGGGTCGGGCTGCTGCGGCGCCGGCGGTGCTTCGCCATCCTTCGGCTCCATCGCGCCCATGCCGACCAGGACCTTGCGCAGCGCGCCCGTCGCCTCGTCGGCGCCTGGGAAGTCGAGGTTCGAGATCGCGGCGAAGGCGAGGATCGGCGCGGCCTGCGGAATCGCGCTGCCGATCTGGCCAACCAGCGTGGCGAAGGCATCGGCGGCCTCCATGCGCTGCGTCGCATAGCTCGGGCCGACGGTGACGGTTGTGTCGTACTTGCCCTTGCTGATGTCGTTGACCGTGTGGACCTTGCCGTCGGCGTCCGTGACCTCCTGGTACAGCGTCTTCCACTTCGCGCCGCCATCCTCGCCGAGCAGGCGCATCACGCGCTGCGTGTCGTACACGCGCGGGATCATGTCGACGAGGATCTCGTACTGGAAGCGGATCGCGTAGACGAGGTTATCGACGTAGTTGTAGGTCGCCGTCGCGCCCTGGCGCTGGCGTGCCGAGATCGCGCGGCCGCTGGTCTCGTTGGATTGCGCGCCCAGGCTCGGCGCGTACTGGCCGGTGCCGGCCTTGATGTCGTCGTTGTCGAGCGCGGCGAGCTGCAGGAGCGCAACCGGCACTTCCGCCTGCGCGGCGCGCTGCGGAATGACGCCTTCGGGCGCGTCGTCGTTTAGGAAGAGGATCGCGTAGTCCTCGGCGTTCGCGTTCTTCCACATCGACTCGAAGCCGGCGACCCAGCTCGGCTTCGCGATGAACGGCGCCTTCGGGGCCTTCGCGACCGCTTCGACCGCCGCGGTGCGGTGCACGTTGTGCAGGCGCTGCTGGTCCTTTGCCGAGCGGACCATGCCCTTGAAGAAGTCCTCGCCGTCGATCAGCTGCAGGTTGCCGAAAACCGGGATCAGCGGGATGAACTTGCTGGGGAACTCATGGGGTTCGGTGAGCCATTCCGCGCCGTTGGTGAGGCGCGAGAACACCTTGTGCGTGACGACCTCGCGCTCGCGGATCAGCGTGTAGCCATTCGCAGCCAGCTCCTCGCGATCGAGGCCGAGTTCGTCGGCGAACACGATCTGCGGCGGAGGCGCGGTGGTCTCCAGCGGCGTCGCGGCCTTCTGCACGGCCCAGAGCTGACGCTTGACGCGTTCCTTGTACCAGTACTCGCAGACCTTCACCTGGCCGCGATCGCGCCAGCGCTCGAAGCGGCTCTCGCCCAGCACCGCGGCGATATCGGCCTTCGGGTGTTCGACTTTGAACGTGTCCTCCGGCATCAGTTCTTCGATGAAGGCGAACAGCCCGTCGCGGCGATCGATCTCGTTGGCGGCCGGGTCGAACAGCACCGAGAACGGGTTGCGGACCGGGTCAATGAAGATGTCCTGGTCGAAGTCGTCGTCGTTGGCGTAGTCCGTGCACAGGCGCCACACGCCGAAGCCGCCCTGCACCGCCGGCTCGAATGCGATGTCGTAGGCCTGGTCCGCGTTGCTGACCGATTCGATGTTGCGGCAGATGCCCTGCATGATCTCGGCCAGGCCGCGATCGGTCTCGTCGATGCCGCGCACCTTGCCCTGCGGCCGGCTCTGGCGCATCTCGTTGATGACCTGGCGCGTGTGCGCCTCCAACTTCGGGAACTCGTAGAGCGGACGGTTGCCGCGACGTGCGCGCAGCTTCGAATCCCACTGCTCGCCCGGCACGGTCACGAACTTGATGTCGTCGCGACACTTGTCGAACTTCGGCCACCAGTAGTCGGCGGCGAGGTTGTACCGCTTCCGCATCAGGTCGAGGCCGTCATCGTCCCGCGCAGTGGGCTTGTCGGCGGCCTTGGCGTTGCGCTTGGTTGCCATCAGTAGTCGCTCGGCTGGTTCATGAAATCAGCGGGGTTGAACGTGGAGCCCGACTTCGGCCACGCCAGCGGGAGATCGGGTTCGGCGATGCGCGCCATGCCATCGAGCATGTCGTCGTGCAGCGGCACCGGAAACGCCTTGTATTCCTGGTTCAGGAAGATCTCCATCAGATCCTCGACCTGCCCCTGGTAGTTGGTGCGGTGCATCGTGCGCGGAAGGTAGAAGCGGCCGGCCTCGAACAGCGGTATGAGCCGCCGGATGCGATCGAGCTTGCCGGTCTTGCCGCCGACTTCGGTGATCTCGAAGCGGTAGTTCTCTGCGGTCTGCACGGTCTTGATGTGCTCGATGTCGGCCTGCAGGCCGTAGCTCTCGTAGCGCACCTGCTTCGGCTTCCACTTGCGATGCAGATCGATCACGCGCGCGGCGCGCTCGGTGAGGTTGAGGCGGTCGCGCAGGCCATCGAGCAGGTAGTAGTTCTCGTCAGGCCCGAGGCCGATCACCCACATCACCGTGAAGTCGGACGACTTCTTCTTCGAGTTCGCCGGATCGACCAGCACGTAGGTGTTCAGCCCCTTCGCCTGCATCTGCTCGTAGCGGCGGATCCACGGCTCCTGGAAGCCCTGCGTCTCGTCGGAGCGCGGGTTCTGCAGCATCTGGCAGCCGAACACGTAGGAGCCCATGTCCCGGCGCTTCTGCGCCAACGCATCGGCGTCGAGCAGCACTGGCTTGCCTTCTGGCGTGCCATCTTCCGTCGCGGGGTAGGTCCGCACCTCGACCGTGCCGCGCTCGATGACGGTCCGGTAGGTGTCGTTGAAGTGGTAGCGGGTGCCGACGAAGCGCTTCGTGCCGCCATGCGCGCCGAGGTTGTAGCTCAGCGCGAGCGAATCGGTCGTCTTCGCGATCATGTCGGGGTTCGTCACCGACTCCTTCGTCACGACGTCGTCGTAGATCAGGCGCGGGAAGTGCTTGCCGGTCGGCTGGCCGTCGACCACGCCCCAGGCCTCGACCGTCGCTTCCTTGGGGTTGCTTTTGCGCTTGACGATGATCCCGTCGTCCTCGGACCACTTCGGCGCCTGCTTCTTCGGGTCCGACCACAGCACGTCGGGGAACAGGCGCTGCAGGCGGCGATTGCTTTCGAACTCTTCCTTGATCTGGCGCAGGAAGGACTTCGCGATCGGGCGCGTGTGCGAGAACAGGCCGAAGCACAGCTCGCGGCCCTCGTAGCGCGGCAGCGGTTCATCGCCGTGGCTGCCGAGGATCTCCATCACGGTCAGGCCGAACGTGATGATCGTGGACTTGTAGTGCTCGCGCGCCCACAGGTCGAGGAAGTCGTCGCGGTTGTCCTGCACTTCGGCACAGCGAGCGCGCAGCCAGGCGCGGTCCATGTCGCGGCGTCCCATGATCTCGATCAGCAGGTAGGCCAGATCCGTGCGCGCGCGATACCGCTCTTCCCGGCGTTCCTTCTCTTCCAGCAGGGCGAGCAGCTCCTGCTTCTCGTTCGGGTTGAGCGCGAGATTCACGGCTGCCAGTAATCCGAGGAGTGGGCGAACTTGGCGTGGCAGACGACGGTGCCGGTGACGCTGCTCGGGGTGAAGCGCGTGAGCTGTCCCGCGCTGACGTTCCAGAACGTCATCTCGTTCGGCGCGGTGGTGTTGGCAGACGAGGCATCGATCAGCACGCGGCCGTCCGCCGACATTTCGAGCGTGCCAGCGCTGGGCGGCTGCGGCGTCGGATTCGCGAGGGGAACGATCGTGGCGGCCCCGGGCCAGTCGTAGGCACGCAGGAGCGGCGCGACGGAGCTGGTCGTGTAGAAGTGCCTGGCGTCGATGTCCCAACGGATGTCGCCGTTGGTCTCGGTGGTCGTGAGCGAAGCAGCCAGCACCAGGTTCGCGCCGACGCCGACCACGTAGACGCCACCGTTGCGCACGCAAGCGATCCGCGTGCCGGTGATGTCCCAGGACATGGCGCGGGTGTTCGTCTGCGCCGCGAAGGCGCTCGGGACCGCTGTGAGCACGTCTCCGACGCGGTTGAACACGGCCAGCGATTGGCCCGTGGCGCCGCGGTTCGCGAGCTTCGTGCCATCCGGCGAGAAGCGGCACATGCCGGCGGTGTCCGCCATCGTCACGTTCGCGACGCGGGTATAGGTGTTCAGCCCGGCGTCGCGCTTGTAGAGCGACTGGGTCGCGCCGTTCGTGATCGCCATGTACTGGCCGTCGGCCGTCATGGAGACGAAGTTCTCGCTGTAGCTGGCGAGCGCCGGGCTGAGCGGCGTCGCGACCAGGTCATAGCCGCCGAACTGGTTCTTCACGTACAGGCGAATGAAAGGCGCCACCGAGTGCAGCATCGCGACGATCTCGTTGCCGTCGCTGGACGCGATATCCACCGCGTCTGCACCGATCGCGAACGAGGTCACGAGCGGGTAGTTCTGGGTTTCGCCGGAATGGACGCGGAACGTGCCGCCGGCGTTGACCACGAAGCCCGACGAGAAGCTCACGTTCACGTTCTGCACCGACTGAGCCGATCGGCCGAACGTGTCGACGACGTTGACGGTGAAGGTGACGATCGCGGGCGCGCTCGGCGTTCCGGAGATCACGCCCGTGGCCGGGTCGATGGTCAGCCCAGGCGGCAGCGAGCCATTCGTGATCGACCACTGCGGGCCGTAGGCCGTGCCGCTGAGCACCAGCGCCGCGCTGTACGGCGTGCCGACGACACCGCCGGGGAGCGTGCCGCTGAGCACCAGGTCGTTCGGGACGACGGTGGTGATGGTCGTGTCGCTGCTGATCTGCTGCAGCTGGTCGCCCGGCCACATGAAATCGCCAAGGACGGTGACGAGGAACAGCTGCGACAGCACGGTGCCATCGTCGAACGTTCCCTCGCAGCGGATCAACACATCGCCCGGGATGACCGCCGTGATGCCGATCGCGGCTTCCTTCCCCTGGATCTCGCTGGCGGCGATGCCGAGGCAGCTGTTCGCGTCGATCGTCCAGACGGCCTTGCCGAGGACGCGCTCGGGCTTGACGGCGCCGTTGAAGTTCGCGATCAGGGCGCGGGACTCGCGCGCGTACAGCCGCGTGCTGTGGATGCGATCGCGGGCGTAGCCCGAGACGTAGGCGCGCGTTGCACGTCCGAGGTTCTCGAAGCTCACTTAGCGTCCCCTTTCGCCATCAGCTCGGCGATGCGCGCGTCGATCGCGCTGGCGTCCATCTGCTGGACGAACGGCATGTCCGGATCATTCGCCAGCTGCAGGCGGTCGCCGTAGCGGCGCGGGTCCCACTTCGCGAGCAGCTTGAGGTCGGTGTCGACGATCAGCTTGTCGCGCTGGACGTCGCCGGCGCTGTCTCCGCCCTTCTCCATGCCGTAGCCGCGCGCGGTGTTGCGCAGGCGATGGGCGATTGCGTCATAGCCGTCGTCGCGTGCCTGGAGGAAACGGATGTCGAAGTCGGCATGCGCCTTGCGCCATTCGCCGACGGTCTGCCTGGTCGGCATCCCCTTCTGACGGCAGAACTCGGTGAGCGGCTTGCCCTCGGACAGCCACGCGACGATCTCGTCCGCGATCTTGGTGGTGTAGGCGCTGCGGGTCATGGCTTCGGCTGCAGGGCCCGGATATCGCGCATGCGCTTCGTGCAGGCTTCGAGCGCGAGCTTGCGGGCGTTGGCGAGGCGCACCGCTTCGCCGTAGGTGTTGGACTTCTTCGCCACTTCGGAGCAGTCAGCGGTGAGCGCCTCGTCGAGCGGGACGAACTTCGTCACCGGTACGCGCACGATCTTCGGCGGCTCGGGCAGCGGCGGGTTGCTGGCGCAGCCGGCCAGCAGCAGGACGATCAATGCAGCGCAGCGCACGTCGGCTTCTCCAGTTCGGCGCGGCACCCCGGGTCGCGCATGGCAATTTCGAGAGCGTCCTCGGTGGCCTTGAGGTCGCGACGAAGGTCTTCGGCGGCCATCTCGGCGCGCTCCTTCGCGAAGTCGGCCCCGCGCTGGCGCTCAGCGGCGGCCGCCTCTTCCTGCGCGGCGATCGTGTTGATCTGGCGCAGGGCCGCCGACGCATCGCGGAGGGACTGAGCGGCGACGAGGAGCGCCCGGTCCTTCTCCGCGATGCGAGCGACGGAAGCGGAGGCGCCACAGCTGCGGCCGCCGAAGAACAGCAGCAATGCGAGCGCGGCACCGACGATCGCCTGGACGATCTGCGTGATGCTCATGCGGTCGGCTTCTGCTTCACGACTCGCGCGACACCGGCGGCGCCCATGCTGACCAGCGCGCCCAGGCCGAGAATCTTCTTCACCATCGCCGGGATCTCCGGCAGCCAGTCGGCCGGCAGCCACTGATACGCGGCCGCGGCGCCAGCGCAGAACGCGCCGATGATGATCCAGCGCAGCGACCACCAGCGCTTCCACTCGGCGACGTCGTCGACCAGGCGTTCGCGAATCGTCATTTCAGGTTCCTCGTCGAGCGGAGTTCGCTGATCTCATCGTCGTGCTTGTCGACGCGAACCTTGAGCTCGACGACCTGGCGCCGAAGCTCCGGCACGTCCGTGAGCTGCTGACTCAGATCGCTCAGTCGCGTGTTCGTGACAGCTGCCTGCGTCACCAGCGTCTGCACGCTGCTGACCAGCCAGTACGCAAGAGCGATGCAAGCGGCCGCGATTCCCGTTGCGACCCACTTCTCGACCGGGCCGAGCACGAAATGCGAACGGCCATCGGCTTTCGGTTCGAGGTCCATGCTCATGCGTCCGGCCGTGCCTCGTCGGCTTCGGCTTCCTGCTCGAAGACCTTCCGCTCATCGGCACGGCGATTCGCAAGCCCTGCGACGACCTTCCCATCGTCACGATTCCAGCGGTCGAACTGCTTGGCGGCGCCCTTCTTGTCGCCGCGATTGAGCAGCTTGAGCAGCGTCGAAGTGCTGAACGCCTTCACGCCGATGTTGTAGGCGAGCGAGGTGAGCGCGCCGAGCTCGTTGTCCGAAACGTCAACCTTCACCACCGACTGCACGCCGGCCATGAAGCGCTTAACGTCCTGCGCGAGACGCTCGTCGGCCTGTGTCTGCGTCCACTTCGTGCCCTGCTTGATCCCGGGGCCAGTGGCTCCGAATCCGATGGTCCATAGGATTCCGTTCGCCTCGGGGTCCGGATATGCGAGCAGCCGGCAGCCCTCCCACCGGCGGATGAGAGCGACAGCGTGTGCAAGGGCGGACATTCGGGCTCCGGAAACGAGAAAGCCCCGGCTTTCGCCAGGGCTTCGGGGTCGGGTGTCGACGGTGACGGATTTTGCAGGTATTTCGTCTAGACGCAAGTCACGCCGCGGCCAGGTTCGACAGCGCGCCGGCGACGCACGCCTTCGCCTGCGCGAGGAGGTCGTAGTACCCGGCCCGGCTCATCGGCATCTCGACCGCCGCCATGGCGCGCAGCCGCACGTCGATCGCCCAGCCCGGGTGAAAGTAGTCGCAGCGCAGGACCTTCGCCTGGCGCTGCCAGCCGCCGGTCTCCATTCCGCGCACGACCTGCTCGACCTCGTCCGCCGGCGAGCGAATCGGGATCGGGATGAAGCCGCGCGTGTCGGGCATGAAGCCCTGGTGCTCGATCAGGGTCGACAGCGCATTCCGCCCGGACCAGCCGACGTTCGCGTAGCGCCCGCCGCCGTACTCCTCGGCCCATGCGACGAGGCGCGCTTCGAGCTGGGCGCGGGTGAGCATCATGCGGCGAACAGCTCCGGCGCGATGGCGGTTGCGGTGAGTGCAGTGATCTCGACCTCGACGCGTGCGCCCTTCTCGTCGGGCTCGCAGCGTTCGAGCACGATGCGACGGAGCTGCTTGTCGTCGACCCACGCCACGCCGTTGAGCGCGTCGGACAGCACCTTCTCGCAGTTGCCGAGGTCGATGCAGCGGACGTCGTCGTCCCAGCCGTCGGGATTCTTCGCTGAGCGCTTCGCCCAGTCCTGCGGTCGCGCGGGGAACAGGCGCACGACCAAGCTGACGCGGCCATCGAGCGGCATGCGAATGCCAGCGCAACGAGCACGCCAGGCGACGTCTTCCTTGAAGGCTTTGGCCTCCTTCGTCGGGACCATAGCGAGGCGCGCGCCTGCGCCCTTGCCGAGCGACACAGCGCGCCAGTAGCGGTTGGCGCTTATCGGGTACGGGAGCGTGAGCTGTGTCGTCGGCATGGGCGGACCTCAGATCGACAGGCGGCGGAGGATGTCTTCGAGGCGCTCGACGAAGCCATGCGTCGATTCAACGCGGCCGATGAGCATCGCGTCGAAGTCGCTCGACGATGCGCGTCCGGCGGCGTTCGTCCCGCCTGCCGTGGGCGCGAGGCTTCCGAGCAGCGGTTGCAGCCGCGCAGTGAGCGCTTCGAGGCGATCAGCGGCCATGGACTGCGCGCGGACCAGATCGTCATACGTCCGCATCAACGGCGGCTGCTCGGGCGCCTTGCTCAGCGTGGGCGCTGCGGAAACTCTGGATTCATCTCCGTACATCGTCTTCTCCTCGTCAATGCGGCATCGCCGCGGGTTCATTCGGGCAGCGGCCCGAGGTATGCAACGACGGGCATCAGCGTTGCGCCGGCCCGCCATTCAGTTGACCGTTCGCCCCAGAACAGGACGATTGGTTTACATCCCAGATGCAGCCAGCAGACGTACCAGCCGATCGACTTCGGCTTTGTGCTGGCATCGGTCCTGGTCACGCCAGCACCAGGCGCAGCCACGCGCCGACGGTGTCGGCGTCGCTGAACGTCGCCGCGATGACGACCGCGTAGAACGCGGCCAGCAGCGCGAGCGCTGCGATCTGGATGAGCCGGTAGCCGATCGGCATGCGCGGCCGCGTGCGGCGCAGATTCCGTTCGCGTTCGCTGTCGATGTAAAGCTGGTCGACCTGTCGGTCTGTCAGTGCTCCGATGAACACCGGCGGCGCGCAACCGCCTGCTTCGATGGACTCAAGCTGGCCTTCGCGCTGGACCTGCTCAGCTGGCTTCGAAGTCACCATGCGAGCACTCCCTTCGCCCACGCCTTCACGAACGGCGCAGAGCCCGTCGCGAAGATCACGATCAGCGCGCACGTCAGGCCGAAGATGCACAGCGCTACGCCTTCCGCAGATGTCGCGCGCGATGTGGAAGGGTTCTTCATGCGGCTCTCCCATGCTTCCGTGTTGCGTGGGCGACCATCGCGAGTGCGGTGGTCAGGGTGACGCCGGCGAATGCAGCGATCTCGCGGGCGTTGCAGCCGGCTTCGAGGAAGCCCCAGACATCGGCGTCGGTGAGGTCGTGGCGTTCGATGGTCACGACACGAACCCCTTCGAGGCGAGGTGGTCGCGCAACCACGGCGGATCAGCGGGGCGTTCGCCAGCGCCTTCGAGCCGCTTCTGGTGCGTCGGTTCCGGCAGCGCTTCGAGGAACTGCTTCGGCGCTGGCCACTGCGTCCGCGTCTGCGCCAGCGTCACGAAAGCGGCGCGGATGCGCGGGACGTCGCGGTGGTACTCCCAAGCCCGGTTGTGCTGGAGCGCTTCCGTCCAGGCCATCGCCGTGCCCGCGATCAGGTCACTCGCCGGTGTCCGATCGAGGCTGAGGCAGAGCAGCTTGGTGAGCCCGTCCAGGATCTCGTCGTGAAGCCATCGGTCCATCGGATTTCATCCCCTGCAGGGTTTGGATTGCGGAAAGGGTCTTGCTTGGCGCATGGCCGTTCGGGCCCGCTCTGGCCGAGGGCTGGATGGCGGATGCACGCTCGGCCAGTTCGCGGCGCGCGATCTTCACGACGTAGCCGGCGGGCTTGCCCGTGCATTCGGGGAGGCCTGCGACTTCGCGCAGGTGGTCGACCGTGCCCCCGTCCTGGACGAAGGCGACGAGCTCGGGGTTCATCGCGGTGCAGCGGTGGCCGAGCTGGTTGAGCGCGATGGCGTGCGGTGCGGCGGGGTTTGCGCCTTGGGCTGGGCGTTCGTGGCCCTCGAACTGGCCCGACACAGCCGCCGAAGGCGCGGTGTGTGAAAGCGTGTCCGGAAGAGAAGCTTCTTTCTGGCTTCTGGCTTCTGGCTTCTGGTTAGGTTCACGACTTGGGGACGATTCGTGCTCGCCGCCACTGAACGATTCGTTGGACGATTCGTTTCCGCCGTCACCACGAATCGTGGTCTTGTCGTTGGCCTGCCGTGCGCGCTTCCGAGCCTCGCGCTCCTCCGCGACCTTGCGGTTCGACTCGGCCTGCACGCGCCAGCGTCCGAGCTCTTCGTCGGCCCGCTTGTTGTGCCAGCCGTCGCCCTCCAGCACGAAGAACTCGCCCAGCACCGTCTCAACGGCTTCGCGCTCCTCGCGGCTGCGAGCGCCCACCAGCCGCTGCGCCGCCTTGAGGTCGGCTGGGATCGGCTTCTCCTCGGCGTAGTACTTGCGCAGCAGCCGGCTGTACGCGGCGTCCTCGGTGAACGTCAGGTGCGCCGTCGCCTGGGCGTAGTCGCCGATGTGGTGCTTGTAGAAATTCACCAGCCGTAGTCCTCGCGGTTCCCGGCGGCGACCAGGTGCTCCAGCCAGCGGGCTGCCGTCGCCTTCGCGCAGCCGTATCGCTCTCGGACCTGGTCGATGGTCGGGAAGCACTCTTTCTTGGTCGCCCAGATCACGAAGGCGGTGTAGTCGGTGAGCGTCCCGTAGTTCTTCGAGCCCTTCGGCTTGCCCCGGCGCTTGGGCGCGGCAATGACTGCCGGTGGCGCTGCAGGAGCAGCGTCGGGGGCGAAGGTGCTGGCGCTGACGCCGAGCGACGGGGTCAAGTTCATGCCGCCTCCGGGCCGTCATCGGGAAGGCGCGGCGCCCTCGCCTGCCGGCGCTGTGCGTCGAGGCGTGCGCGGAACTCGTTGATGCTGGCGACGGCCTTGCGGTCGCCGACGTTGTCCGGCGTGACGTCGATAGTGCCTTCGGGAGCGGGCGGAGCCGGCTCTTCGCCGGGCTGCGTGCGGATGGTGGTCGGGGGCCAGGCGGGCATCACGCGGTCCCTGCTTCCGCCATCAGGCGATTGAGCTGGTCGACGAGCGCGGGCAGCGCGGCCATCGCCTGCTGCTGCCGAGTCTTCGCGTCCTGCAGGAACTTCGCGGCCCAGTACATCGCCGGCGTGGTGTCCTCGAACTCGCGCATGTAGCGCTCGATGAGGTCGGTCGGGAGGCCCCGATCGCCGGAGAGCATCGCGGACAGGTTGGACGGCTGAACGTCGCAGGCAGCGGCGACGCGGCCGAGCCCGCGGGCGTATACGCACGAGGCGAAACACTCGCGCATGTCGCGGAATCGTTGGGCCAGGCCGGGTTCGAAGCTGAGGGCCAGTTGGTGCATCGATAACCCCTGATTCGGATCGTTATCAGCGCTTATCAGCGCCTGTCGGAAAAAATGGCCGCGGTCCCTTCGGAGCCGCAGCCGGTGTCAGTTCGAGACGATGTGCCCCATGGCCTACGCGGCCTTCTGCCCTTCCGCGGGCGCTTCGCCGAACACGTCGGGGCGGCGGAGACGGACGATTTCGGGGATGCCGCGCGTCTTCCAGTTCTGGACGCGCTGGACGCCGCCTGCCTTCGGGTCGTAACCCAGCAGTCGCGCTACGTCGGCCGGACCGCCCAGGCGGTCGATGAGGTCTGCATCGGGGTGTCTGGTGTCCATGGGGTCCGATTAAACGCCATGTGTAAGGCGCTGTCAACATGACGTGTAACAACGCCATGTTTAGCTCCCGGACAATCCTGCGCATGGACAAGCACCCCACCATGACGCGGCTTTACGCGGCCCTCGGCGCCCGGATCGAGGGCCAATCCGATTTCGCGCGCCAGCTCGGCATCACGCCGCAGCGCGTCAACAACTGGGAGAGCCGCGGGATCTCGCTGGAGGGGGCGGTCGAAGCCCAGCGGAAGTGGGGCGTCAACGCGGTATGGGTCTTGCACGGGGAAGGATCTGCGGCCGCCGTCACGGTGTCTCAGTCAGAGCGACCCGACTTCGAAAAGATCGCCGGCGCAGTCAGGGTGCTTCATGACTGGCTGGAAATCGAGGACGAGCCGTCCGAGGGCGTCTACGACGCGGTGATGCTGAGCATCGCCATGGAAGTCGTGGAACGATCGAACGAGGCGGTCACTCCGAGCAACGTCATCCAGTTCATCAAGCGGTTTAAGCAAGCGATCACGCAGGGGGAAGACCATGGAAAGCAGCGACTACTGGGGCGACGTAGCAGCTAGGTTGGCGGCGAGAGCCGCAGAAATTCGCGCAGGGAACAAGCGCAAGCCCAAGCTCAAGGTCGTCGGCACGGAGCCGGCCCAGATGCGGACGATGGACGCGGTCACGCGCGAATCGCATGTGCGAATGATCTCCTGCCTGCGTCGCTTTTATCGCCCCTACGGCATGGACCTGATCGTCAACCAGGCGCTGATCGGCAAGGGCTCCGTCGACGATCTCGATGACGATGAGCTGGTCGCCCTACTTCGGATGATCGACCGCGCGCGCGAGTGCATCGCTGATGGCATCGGTTTCGAGGAAGCGGGACTGCTTCGTGAGGTGGCCGTATGAAGTTCGCTGCCATCGCGGTCGCGACATTGCTGCTCGCTGGATGCTGCGAGCAGAAGAACCAGCGTGCTGAGTACGGCGAAACCACGGGGCTGCCGAAGAATTGCCGCGCGATCGTCCAGGCCAACATCGACGGCTATCGCGCAGGAACCTATACCGCTGACGAAATCATCTCATCGCTGGAACGAAACTGCGGAGCCAACGGCTACGCGTGGAACGAATGATGCGAGCCGCGATCATCGCCATCGTTTTCCTTTTGACATCGGCCAGCGCTTCTGGACAGGAGCCGCAGCGCCGACTGTTCCGGTGTACTGACGGAAAAACCCTCAGCTACGTCAGCGTTCCCGTGGTCGGCGCAACATGCGTTGGATTCGCGTCGCAAGGTAGCGGCGGGCCTGCGTTGCGAAGCGGCTACGTCTACAGCTACGTCACGAATGGCGTGCGGCATTACAAGTCCTCGCCGCCGTCTGATGGGATCGAGTTCCGGACGATTCGTTACCAGTATGTCCAGGGCGCTCCGCAGCAGCAGGCAATCAAGCCCCGCGCCTTTCGGGGATTCGGGTGCACCTCTGACTGCTCAGGACATCAGGCGGGTTACGACTGGGCTGAGCAGCGCGGGATAGATCATCCGGACGAATGCGGTGGCCGCTCGCAGTCGTTCATCGAGGGCTGCCAGGCATTCGCGCAGGAGGCCCAAGAGGAAATGATCGAATCCGGCGAATGCGAGGACGCTGACGCAGACGAGCTCTGCGACTGAGCCCTACCGTTCGTCGGCTCACGACGCCCTGATTAAACACGGTGTTGACACGCGCTTAAACGCGGTGTGTAATGTCTCCAACGCCCCACCGCACCCGTCAGCCGACGGTCTGGGGCAGGGAGACACAGGTGGCGACTCGCTTCGCGAAGGAAACCGGCAGGAACTGGACGCGGTTTGACCGTCCGGCCGGCCGCGCCGACGTCCTGGTCGGCCTCGGCCGCATGCGCCGCTCGCCGCGCTGGTCGGCGGCCCACGACTACTACCTCGCCCACCGGGAGCGCTGCTTCCGTCCGGTGACGCTGCCGCGCGCCGCTGTAGCTGCGCCGGTGGTAGAGCTGAGGGCCGCGGCATGAGCGGCCTCGAACAGTTGCGCCACACGCACCCCGAACTCGTCGACGAGTCGATCAAGGCCTTCGACCGGATCATCGCCGCGCACACGCGCATCGGCAGCGAACTGGAGGAGATCCAGGCGCGCGCGCAGGCCCGGCTCGATGCGCTCGAAGCGCTTCCGAACCCCGTCAACCAGAACACGGGCGACTGAGCCATGGCCGAGAAAAAGAACGGCCGCTCGCGCGGTGCACAGCCTTCGAAGCCGTCGCGACGCGTGACGGAGAAGGTCGAGTCCGTCGTCGCTGCAGACCGCGGCATGACTATCCGCGAGGAGTTCGCGATGGCCGCGTTGCAGGGGTTCCTGAGCGCGCCGGCCGACTGGGATCGGCGCACGGCCCTGGAGTTCACCGCCGAGAACGTCGCCGCGCTCGCTCGCGAGTACGCCGACGCGCTGCTCACCGAACTGGCAAAGGACGGTGCGCCGTGAAGCCGGTGATCCGCTACGTCGACGGCGTCTGGGAATGCCATGTCGCAGGCGAACGCCAGGTGCTCACCGGCTTCGGTGTCGACCCGGCCGATGCGTACGACGACTGGCTCGCGTGGGGTCGCCCATGAGCCGCCGCGAAGCCCTCGCCTGCGCCGCCGTGTATGCCCTGGTCTTCGTGGTGCTGCCGGCGCTGATCCTCTTCCCGCCCGCGTACTGGAGGGTCTTCCAGTGATCGCCATCCGCAACCCGCACCTGCTGCGCGCCGTCGTGCAGCGCACGTACCGCGGTGTCACGCCGCCGCGAACTATCACCGCGCCGGAGCCGTGCCAGCGCGCCGACCTCATCACCGAAGCGGAGCGCCTCGCGCAGTTCGAGCGCTCGCGCAATTTCCACGCTGGCTCGCCCGGGAGTCTCTCCCTCCCCTCCCCCGAAGGTGCCTCGGGCGAGCTGGCTCCTCTCACCGACAAGGAATGACCATGCAGCTCATCAAGATCACGATCGGCGACAACGACCGCACCGCCCTGGTGCTGCCTGTTGAGCACGCCGGCATCGCCGCTTCCCTGCTCGCATCCGCGAAGGTGTTCGAGCGCGACGGCTACTACTCGACGTCGGGTTGGAAGCCGGCCGAGAAGGGCATTCAGATCGCGTACGGCTCGGGCGACGAGTTCGAGCCCACGCACCCGAAGGTCGCCGCCGCCGAGGAAGCGCTGCAGAAAAAGAACAGCGACTGGTACGACGAGTACCGGAAGCGCGAAGCGGCCGAGAAGGAACTGCGCGAGACGAAGGCGGCGCTGGCAGCGCTGCAGGCGACCACCGTGTGCACGCGCGTCGAGCCGACGCCGATGGACGAGGTTGCCGGCGTCGATGCTGATACCGAAGCCGAGTTCGATGGCCGCGAGGAGGCGTTCCCATGAGGTCGTCTCGTCTGTCAATCGTTGGCGCCATGCTCGCCGCGTTGTCTGCTCCGATGATCCAGGCAGCACATGCGCTTGAGCAGCGGATGGTTGCGCCGATCGATGTCGAGTACACCGGCTCGCGCCGCGGCAGCAGTCCGCATCCGAAGCGCCGCACGAACGCCGCTGCGCTCAAGCGCGCTGCGCGGCGCCGCCGCAACATCCGCAAGCACGGGCGCCGCAGCGCATGAACGCCGTCGCCATCACTCCGCACAGCCGCGTCGGCTACATCGGCGGCGGCAACGTCGCCGGCATCCTCGGCTGCTCGCCGTACAAGTCGCCGCTCGATGAGTTCATGACCATCACCGGCCAGGACGAGCCAGAGGACGGTTCTCGCGAGGCGTTCTTCAAGCGCCGCAAGGCCCTTGAGCCGTTCGCCGCCGAGGTCTTCGAGCAGCGCACCGGCCTGACGATCGTGAAGCGCAACGTGCGCTACACCGACACGTCGCTGTCGTACCTGCGTGCCGAAATCGACTTCGAAGTCAGCGACGGCAACAACGGCGAGACGAAGACGGTGCACCCGCTCGCCGCGGCCGACTGGGGCGACGAAGGCACCGACGAAATCCCGGTGTACGTCACCGCGCAGGCGATGCACGGCCTGATGGTCAACGGCAAGCAGGCGACGTGGGTGCATGCGCTCATCGGCCTGGACGATGACCGCGTCTTCCGCATCGAGCGCGACGACGAAACCATCGCCGCGATCCGCGCGCGCGAGGTCGCCTTCTGGAACGAGCACGTCGTGCCCGGCATCGCGCCGGACCCGGTCTCGAAAGAAGACCTGCGCCGCCTGTTCCTGCAGGACGCCGGCAGCCAGATCGAAGCAGACGCCGAGACCCTCATCGCGATCAACCGCCTGCGCGACATCGCCGCGACGGTGAAGCCGCTGGAGCAGGAGTTCGAGGCGCTCAAGCACCAGGTGCAGATCGCCATGCGCGATGCCGCGGTCGTAACCGTCGACGGGAAGCCGCTGGCGTCTTGGAAGACGCAGAGCTCGCGGCGCTTCGACCAGGCCGCGTTCTCCGCCGCCCACCCCGAGCTGTTCGAGCAGTTCAAGGCGACCAGCCAGTCCCGCGTTTTTCGATTGAAGTGAACCCGAAGGAGCATCCCATGTCCCAGCAAGCCCTCAAGGCCGTCGCCACCGGCACCAACGTCGCCACGGCAGCGAAGCCGCAGACCATCGCCGGTCTGCTCACCGACCCGAAGATCAAGGCGCAGCTCGCGCTGGCGATGCCGAAGCACATGACGGCCGACCGGCTCGCGCGCATCGCGCTCACCGAGGTCCGCAAGGTGCCGAAGCTGGCGCAGTGTGACCAGACGTCGTTCCTCGGCGCGATCATGCAGTGCGCTGCGCTCGGTCTCGAACCGGGTGGCGCGCTCGGCCACGCTTACCTGCTGCCGTTCGACAAGAACAAGAAGAACGCGCAGGGCAAGTGGGAGCGCGTCGGCACCGAAGTGCAGCTCATCGTCGGCTACCGCGGCATGATCGACCTCGCCCGCCGCTCCGGCCAGATCCAGAGCCTCGAAGCGCGCGCGGTCTACGCGAAGGACGAGTTCAGCGTCGAGCTCGGCCTCGAATCGAAGATCGTCCACAAGCCCGCGTGGGACGTCGCCGATCGTGGCCAGCTGACCTTCGTGTACGCCGTCGCGAAGCTCAAGGACGGCGGCATCCAGTTCGACGTGATGTCGCGCACCGAGGTCGAGAAGATCCGCGCGCGCTCGAAGTCGAAGGACAACGGCCCATGGGTCACCGACTTCGACGAGATGGCGAAGAAGACCGTGGTGCGCCGGTTGTTTAAGTACCTGCCGGTCTCGATCGAAATCCAGCGCGCCGTCGGGCTGGACGAGCTGGCCGAGGCCGGTGTCAGCCAGGACAACGCCCTGGTCATAGACGGCGACTACGAGCGCGTGCTGCCCCGCGAGGAAGAGGAACGGGCGGCGCTTGAGTCGGACGCGCTGACGGCGCAGGAAGTGCACGACGCGATCGTGAACGCTACGGACCGTGATGCGCTCGACGCGGCCTACGACATGGCGAGCCTGCTGCGCGAAGAAGAGCGGCCGGCGCTGCGCGATCTGTACGAGACGCGCGTCGACAGCTTCGACCTCGCCGACAAGTAACCCCTCCCCCTTGGCGGCCTGCCGGCGCAGACGCCGGTCCCGTGAGCCATGAGCCACGCCGGCAGCGCCGCCAACCTTCACCCCCGCAGGAGACCACGCACCATGCTCCAGTTGACCAACGTCCAGGCGAAGCTCGCCTCCTTCAACCCGCGCGCGGAGAAGCACGGCGACGAGAACGTCCCGGCGGGCGACCTCAAGTTCGAGCTGCGCACGCACAGCAGCGTGCTCGACGCGTTCGACAAGTCGTTCCGCCCGTTCCTGTTCCGCAAGCCGGACCTCGAAGGCGAGCAGCAGCCGCTTCTCGAAGGCGACACGCTCACCGCGCTGTCGAAGCCGAACCTCAAACCGCTGACGATCGACGAGAAGTTCACCGGCTACACGCTGCGCATCAGCCGCGGCCTGGAAGCGAGCGACGCGCTGCACCTGGCCGATGTCGACGTGTCGAACTTCAAGATCGAGCCAATCTCCGGTGGCAGCGTGTCGCTGACGTTCTCCGCGACGGTGCATCCGGACGCCGACGAGGCCGGCGAGCTGTGCTCGCTCATCCAGGAGATCGTCGACATCACGCTGGAGCCGCCGCAGGCGGACAAGCAGCGAAAGGCTGCGTAACGCGCTCCGTCCGGAAGCCCTGGCAACACAGTTGGACGTAAAGGCACAGCAGGGAATCAGCGCCAGCTAGCGGACGCTGAGGCAACACGGCGGTGAGAGCCCCGCGCCGGAGACGTACCCGGCAACCCATTCCGAGGAGCCGCCATGCACGCCGCCGCACGCAACCGCGATCCGATCACCAGCCATCTCGCCGCCGCGGAGATCTCGATGTCCGGCCAGCGCGCCTTCCAGCAGCAGACGACCGCGTCAGCGGTGAAGCGCTACCCGGGCAAGACGAGCCGCGAGCTGTCGGTGCTGCTCAAGCTCGACCGGCACATGCTCGGCCGCCGACTCAGCGAGTGCGAGGAAGAGAAGCTGGTGCGGCGCGGTGCGATGCGTCGGTGCGCGACGAGCGGGCGGCTGTCGCTGACGTGGTGGCCGCCGGACGTTGCCGAGCAACTGTCGCTCCTGACCGAGGACAAGGCGGCATGAACCGCGAGCAGCACATTGGCGCGGCGCGCGCCTTCCTCGCTGAGGCCGCGAAGCGCAGGCATCACCCGAGCAATCGGAACTTCTACTGGACGCTGATCGGCTGGGCGCAGAACGCGCGCCGAAGTGCAGCGGCCGCAACCTCACCGCATCAGGGAGCACTGTTCGCATGAACCAGATCGACCCGCACGCCAACCTCCGCGCCGCGCTCGCCGACGGCGCACTGATGCTCGCCCATGAGGTCGCCAGCGGCCGCGATGGCACCTACCACGTCGTCAACGCCGAAGGCCGCGAGCCGAAATTCTCGTGTCCGGCCGACGAGTACCTGGCCGTCGTCCCCTACCCGCACGACTGGGCGCCGACGTCGGAGCATATCAACGCGCTGCCGAAGCCGGTCCGCGACTACGTGCACCTGCTGCACACGAACACCGACCCGGCCGGCACGGTGCGCGAGAACGCGCTGCTGCGCGACCAGGTCAAGCAGCTGGCGGCGCAGGTGGCCGAGCTCCAGGCGCTGGCCGTCCGCGCGATCCCGTTCCTCGAAGAAGTCGGCAGCACGTTCGACGACGACGGATCGAATGAACCGCTCGAACTGGCGCGCGACATTCGCGATGCGGTGGGTGCGGAGTGAGCGCACAGGACTTGCCGAAAGTGGATACCCGGAAACTCGGCGAAGGCTACCTGCTCGCGTGTGTCGGCAAGGGCGGCAGCAAGTGGCACCTGGTGCCGCGAACCCCATGCGCGAAGCGGAACGATCAAGGGCAACCCATCGCCTTGTGCGGCTATTCGCCCAGGGGCAGCTCCTCGCAACGCATGGTCAATCGCGCTGGCTGGTGGGTTAAGAACGCCGAGGACACTCGGCTTGTCCGGATCCCGTGGTGCGAGGCGTGCCAGTCCGCGCGCCATGCCTTCGATACCGCGCTGCAGCTGGCGGAAGCCGAGGAAGCCAATGCCTGATGGCACCATCCACCAGCCGACGAAGAATCGCCGCTTCTCGTGGTCGAAGAAGGTCGGCGCCGGCCTGCGCGTGCAGTACATGCTGTTCCGGCGCTCGCTGGTCAACCGCGTGCACATGCGGACCGAGACGTTCCCGGCCGATGCGTCGCGGTCGTCGATCGCGCGCACGTTGAAGCGGATGCGGCGCGAGCTGCTCGACGAGGTCGACGCGATCGACTTGCGCTACCTGGGCATCACCGAGGAGGCAGCATGAGCGACACCTGGCTCACCCCCGAAGAGGTCGGCGAACTCACCGGCCTGCGTCCCAACAGCTGGAAGGCGCAGTGCCGCAAGCTCGCCGCGATGGGCATCGCATTCCGACCGAACGGCGCCGGCCGGCCGCTGGTCGAGCGCGCGGCCGTTCTCAACAGCACGAAGGCGCCGGCGAAGGGCAGCACGCGCGGGCCGAACTGGGAAGGGTTGAATGGGAAGGCCGCGTAAGCACAACAAGCACCTGCCGCGCGGCATGCTCCAGCGCCGCGGGACGTACTTCTACGTGCGCGGCGACCAGCCGTGGATCAACCTCGGCAAGGACTACGGCCCGGCGCTCATCAAGTACGCCGCAATCGTGGGCGAGCGCCCGACCGTGAAGACTGTCGCCGAGGCCGTGACGCACTACCTCGAATCGTCGGTCAAGCGGCTCAAGCCGGCGACGCTGGAGGGCTACCGCAACAGCGCGGCGAACCTTGCGCCGGTCTTCGGCCACATGGCGCTCACCGCTGTCGAGCCGCATCACGTGTTCGAGTACCTGACGCGCAAGGGCAACGTCCAGGCCAACCGCGATAAGGCCCTGCTGTCGGCGACGTATTCGCACGCGCGGCGCATCGGTGCGTTCAAGGGCGAAGACCCGGCGAAGGGCCTGCAGTTCCGCAACGAGGAAAAGCCGCGCCAGCGCTACGTCACCGATGCTGAGCTCGAGAAGCTGATCGCCGAGGCGTCGCCGAAGCTGGCGTGCATCCTGCGGTTCTCGTACCTGACCGGCATGCGCCAGGGCGACGTCTTGCGCGTGAAGCTGGCGGACCTCGACGACGAGGGCATCCACTACACCAGCGGCAAGACCGGTGCGCGCGTCGTCATCGAGTGGTCGGACGATCTGCGCGCGGCGGTCGACGATGCGAGGCGACTATGGCGCCGGTTCGGGCGCGAGTACCTGTTCGAGAGCAGGCCTCGCGGGAAGAACGCGAAGCGCGGGCCTGGCCCGTACACCACCAGCGGCCTGCGCGCGCTCTGGCGGCCCGTACGCTTGCGCTCAGGCGTCGAGGACGTGCGCCTGCACGATCTGCGCCGCAAGGCCGGCAGCGACGTCGAGGAAGCGGAGGCGACGCGCCTGCTCGCGCACGGCGACGCGAAGGTTACCCGGAAGCACTACCGGGCCAAGCCGGAGCGCGTGAAGCCGGTCCGGTAGCCGTCCAAAACCGATCCGGCGACTGCTTAAAAACAGCTGTTTCGCGAAGGTCGGTTCGCTTGAATATTGGACAGCGCTTTACCCGCCCGGCCCTTACGCAGCAAGGCGCGCAGCGGAATCGTGACCGCAGACTGTTAATCAGGGGGTCGTTGGTTCGAGTCCAACTTCGGGCGCCAGATTAAAAAAGAAAGGCCGCGAGCAATCGCGGCCTTTCTTTTTGGTGCGGTGATCGGCTTGCTGTCGAACGCCTAAGTGCACTCACTGAATCGCGTGGCTCGCGCCGGCAGCGCTGCCGACGACTTCGCGTCGACAGCGCAGAGCACCCTGCTGATCACCAGCAGTCGACTCCGTCCGGCCCCGTCGCACCCTTCACGCCGGCCTGGGTCAGCGAGAGCTCCAGGCACTTGGTGTCCTTTTCCTGTCCGCCACCGCTCACCGGCGTCGCGGTCAGGTTGAACGTCGACGCGGTGGTCGCCACGGCAAGCCGATAACGCGCCGTGCCGGTGTTCGGGGAGTTCGTCTTCGTGGCCGGAATCGCGAAGCCGTTGAAGGAGCCGTTTACCGTGCGGAAGCGTTCGGCCAGCTGCGCGATTTCCAGAAGATCCGCCTTCGCCTGGCCTCGACGGCTCTTGCGCACGGCGTCGCTATAGGAGGGGTAGGCAATGGCCGCCAGGATGGCGACCACTGCAACCACGATCATCAGCTCGATCAGTGTGAAACCACGCGCCCCACGGCGGCTGGGCAGCAAGTTGCTCATCGGATCTGTCTCCAGGATTGACGGCCGCAAGGCCTGATTCGGTACATCAGCGGCGCGCCCGACACGGAGAGGACCGTGGTGCAGTACTGGTCAGGCAAGGCGGCATCGGCAGCGATCGCCGCATCGTCCGGCGTGCCTTCCAACGCGGCCTGCTTGCCCGTCGTGTTGATGCCGACCTCGGTGATCGGAGCCGAGCCGTCGCCGGCCAGCGGCCCCAGGCGACCCGTGCCCTCCGCCGGGCTGCTGCCGTCGATGGAGCCGACCTTGACCACGCCCAGCCCACCTCGGCCACTGCTCACGGACAGGCCGTAGAAATAGTTGCTGCCACCGCCGGAACAGGCGTCGCCCGAGGTCGGCGCGTAGGTCGTGAAGTAGACCGTGCCGCTCTCGTCGATGCGCGGATAACCGACCATGCGTTCGCCAGCCCTGACCAGGCCATTGGCACCCGTGACCGCCAGATCGAGATACCAGCCACGCTTGGTGACGTAGTCGATCTGGTTGCTCGAGATCACACCATTGGAATTCATCGTCTGTGCGACGAGGTTGGAGCGCGTCAGCGGCAGCGAGACCGACTCGTTCGGCATGTCCAGCACGCCGTACATCGTCTGGATGTCCGTGTTCTGCTTGTCGCCCTCGCGGGAGAAGCTGCCAGTGCCGAACAGCACCATCACGCCGTCGCGCGCACCCAGCGCTGCCTCGATGCCACCGGTGATCGGCTGGCGCTTGGCGGCGTCGCCGGTGCCGTCCTTCGCGGTGAACAGCGGCTTGCCGTCGAGGGCGACGCGGTTGGTGCCCGAAGCCAGCAGGTCGAACTTCCAGATGTTGCCCTGGAGGTCGCCGCCATACACGGTGTCCACCATGCCGTCGGAGCCGAGCACGTACCTGTGCGTGGTGGGGTCGTACTCGTAACGATCGATCGCGGCGATGTTGCCGAGGCCGTTCGGCGCGGCCGGGCCACCGCTTTCCTTGGCGTCGATGTAATCCACGTCGCCGGTGGCCATGTCGACCACGAACAGCGTCACGGTGCCCTGCGTCGCGGCGACACTATTGAGCTTGTTGGCATAGCCGGCGCCGAAGATCGCCTTCCAGACCGGACGGCCCGTGCTGCTGCGCACCGGCACGATCACCGGCTTGCCCAGCACGTGCCCGATGCGGTCGCCGACCGCGCCCGGGATCTTGTCGTTGACTTCCCACAGCACGTCGTCGGCGCCGAAGCCGCCGCTGCCGGCGGAGGTGACGTTCAGGCCGAACACACTGCGACCGCCCGCACCCGCCGTACCGACAAGCACGCTCTTCCACGTCGTGCCGAACATCGCGTCGGAAGCCACAACCGGGCCGTCAACGTAATAGCGGTGCTGGAAGTTCGGGCTGTTGGGGAACAGCAGGTTGCCCATGTAGCCCACGGCCGTGGCCGGGATGTAGCCGAACGCCTCGACGCCCGTGTCGCCGTTGAAGGCGTGCAGCATGCCGTCGTTGGCGCCGACGTACACCATGCGCTTGCGGTTCTTCTTCGCGTCGAGGTAGCTGTTGTAGTTGTAGGGATCGTAGACGTAGGTGCCATCGGCCTTGCGCAGCAGCGAATAGCCGTAGTCGTCGGTCGGCGCGGTCACCACGGGCGAGGAGTTGATGATGTCGCCCAGCGCATGCGTCCGCGTGCGCAGCTTGGTGCCTTCCAGGCTGCGATCGCCCGCCAGGTAGGCGACGGCCTGCGCCGCCGTGACGCCCAGCGCGTTGACGTCGGCGCCCGTCAGCGGGCCGCAGGTGCCGGCGGCGTAGTTGGCGCACAGCGTGGCCAGCGTGCTCGGACCCGCGGTGTTGAAGTCGGCCACGGCCGGCGTGCTGTCGTCGGTGGTCGTTGCGTAGAACAGCTTGCGGCTCGCCGCGGCGGGCAGCTTCTGGCTCGCGGTCCACTCGGTCGAGTAGGTGACGGTCGGCTTGCCATCGGTACCGCGACGCTGGACCGGCTTGGTGGCGACGATGTCGCCGTACCAGTCCACGCCGTTGCGGTTGAAGCGCGGGGTCACCGCCAGCGAGTTGTCGCCCAGTCGCGTACCGGTGATCGCGAGGCTGCCCGAGACGCCGCCACCGACGCCCACCGAAGCGAGCACGCTGCGCATGGCGTTGGTGATGTCGGCCGGGGTCTGCGCATTGATGTAGCCGCCGCGCGAGTTCATCGTCGCGTGCCAGATCTCGTCGACGGTGTTCGGGTTGTCGTTGGTGCGCGTCTCCCAGGCCGGCGACGTCGCCGATGCCAACGCCTGCTGCGTCGCCAGCGCGCCGTCAGTGCGGCCGTCGGCGCGCAGGCCCCAGTTCACGCCGAACTGCTTGCCCTTCGCGCCGAGCGTGATGCCGTAGAAGTTCATGTGCAGGTTGGTGTTGCAATCCAACCCCTTCTTGGCCGCGTCGGTGCCGCTCTCGCAGACCTGCGGGTTCGCCGTCGGTACCTTGCCCGGCGTGAAGGCGTTACCGCGCAGCGTGGTGTTGTAGTAGTACGCGGAGATGTCGGCCAGCGTGTTGTCGAAGCTGTCGGCGTACGGCACGCCCATCGTCCCGTCGGCGTTGTTGTAGCCGGTCGGTCCGTTCTGGTTGCTGTAGCCGTCGGTGAACAGCATGCCGGCGTTCTTCTGGCAGGCGTTCTGGATGACGTTGGTGTTGGTGTTGAACTGCTTGCCGATGTGTTCCACGGCGAAGCGGTTCGGCGTGCTGCCGTTGGCGGTGAGCTTGAGGACGTCCGTCAGCAGCGCCGTCTTGTCCGCGTTCACGTCCATGTCGCGCATGGTGAGCGTCGGATAGTTGTTGTAGTTGCCGTCCTTCAGGCCACTGTTGATGGTGAAGTAGCCGACGCGGAGCTTCTCGGTGTCTTTCAGCGAACGGGTCAGGCCCGCCACCATCGCGCGGTTGCGGTTGCCGTAGTACGAGAACCAGTTGGCGAAGTTCTGCTTGGCGGCGTCCGAGGTCGGCGTGTACTTGTACAGCGAGCAGCCGGTGCCGCAGGCGTTGGTGACCTCGACCGCGGTCGAGTAGCCGGCGATCGCGCGGTTCTGCTTCAGGTAGAGCACTGCCGGAACGTGTTCGATCGCGATGTCTTCGGCGCCCGCGTCCCACGTCAGGTCGGAGCCGGCGGTGTATCCCACCCAGTCGGACCGGGTGCAGTTGCCCTGCCTGTTCCACTCCACGCACTGGTAGCGGCTGTAGTTCGTGCCGGACGGGATCACCATGCCCGTCTGCATGCGGAAGTCGTCGTTGGTGTTGGTGCTGTAGTACTTGCCGAACAGGTTCACGGTCGCGGACTGGCGCGGGTCGAGCTTGGTCGCCGTCAGCGAGGCATCGCCGTACGAGGTCAGGTCCGACTTGATCCAGGGGTCGTAGATGGTGTCGGGGTTGTAGTACGTCGGGTTGTAGTCCGGCGAGCGGGCGAAGCCGTACTTGTCGAACGGCGGGACGCCGTAATAGTTGTTGATGCGGGCACCGGGCAGCACGTACAGGTAATCGCACGAACCGGAGGTGCGCAGCGCCGTGCCGTTGAAGAAGCTCTTGTCGGTGGTGTTCCAGCAGCCCTCGCCGTCGGTGCCGGGGAACATCGTCTGGAACGTCATCGAGCCGGAATCGTCGATGGCCATGATGAAGTTCGGCGAAACCGTCGCACCCAGGTGCATCGGTTCCTGTGCAAGCGTACCGTCGCCCTGGCGCGTGGCGTTGGCTCCCACGTCGGTGAGCACGAGCACGCCGGCAGCGGCGGCGGCGAGCGCGGTAACGATCAGCAATCGTTCGAGTTTCATGGAGGCAGGCCTTAAGGCACGGAAACGGTTTCGACGCCGGCGTCCGAAGTCGGATCAACCGGCATGTCGGTGGCGAATGCGGAGACTTGCCAGATCGTGGGGCCGTTCTCGTTCTCCGGCCGGACGCCTACGGTCAGGCTGCCATCGTTCATGCACCTGTTCATGCGCTTGGCAACGATGGCGGTATCGGGATCGGTATCGGCGGCGCGTGCGCTGGCCCAGGCGGAACCGCTCACGGACGCGGAGTCGCCGCACAGGCGCTCCTCGTCGCGCTCGCCGGGGCGCGGAACGAAGCGGTCGGCCTGGTTCACCTGGAGTTCGACCGTGCGCACCAGGCCCTCGGCGCGCTGGAAGGCCTGGTTGGTCGAACGGTAGTTCGACGCCATGCGTTCCTGCAGGGATGCCACCTGCATGCCGGAGATGCCGAGCAGGGCCAGCAGGATCAGGAAGATCAGCGCCACGTACAGCACGGCGCCGCGCTGGCGTTGGGGAAAGTTGATCGGGGAGCGATGCATGGGTGTCCGCCTCAGTTGCCGAACATGCGGTTGCGCAGCACCACCGTGGTCTCGTAGACCGAACGGTAGAGGCCATCGGAAGCATTTGCCGGGTTCATCTGCACGCCCAGCACGCGTGGCGCCTGTTGTGCCTGGGCCGCGCTGGCCCGGTCGGAGCTGCGCATCAGCAGACCGATCTGCACCGAGGCGACACGCCGCCATTCGTCGGCCTGCGCATTGCTGGGATTGGCGGTCGGGACGGCGTTGACGGCCGAGGCCACGCGCATGCGTTCGACGTTGCCGCGCGGCGGTGTATTGGGCGAGTTCTGGTCCATGCCGTACAGCAACTGCATCGACTCGACGCCTTCGATCAGTTCCTCGGGATCAAGGGCCGGTGCCCCGGCCGCATTGATGACGATGCGCGCGCGCCAAAGCGACGGCGGTTGCGTGCCATCGACGTTCGTGCCGGTGCCGCGGGCCACGTAGTACACGTAGCCCTCCGCGCGGTGCAGGACCGGCGGCGAGGTAGTGCGCTGCTGCCCACTTTCGTCGTCGATCACGCCACTCTTGTTGAGCGCCGCACCGCCGACTGCGACCGTGACCTCGCCGGTGCCCGCATCAACGGCATTGGACGCGAACACGCTTGCCTGGCTGCAATCGGCGAGCCCGAACAGGCCGGTGCTGTTGGTGGTGGTCACCGAGCTCCCGTACGCCTCCGGCCGGATCGTGTACGGCGGCGCGCTGCCCACGAACCTCGCGGGAACGCCATCGCGCGACAGGAAGCGCACCACGAGGATGTCGCTGCCGGCGACCGGGCCAAGGTTGGAGATGAGCGTCGGCAGGTTCGGCGACCACTGGTTCGCGTTCCCGGCGACCGGCGTTCCCGCGGCGAGGGCATGGCTGGCGCCCGGGGCGGTGTTCGTCGCTTCGAAGCCCTGGATGCCCATGTCGAATCGCAGCGGGAACCTTGCGTCGCTCAATGCGTCGAAGGTGCGCGCGTTGCGCTCGGCGGCCGTGAGGAACCACAGGTTCAGGCCCTCGCGGGTGGCGTCGCTGGCCGTGGGAATCGCGGTCTGCATGCGCGCCTGGTCGTTGACGCAGCCCAGGTGGCCGGCCATGCGGATGTCGCGCTGCAGGGAATCGACAGCGAAGCGCGCGTTCTCCTGCGTGCGGGCCACGCCGGTGGACAGCTGGTAGGCGCTGCGCGAGGCGCTCATCACCTGCACCAGGCCCAGCAGCAGGATCAGGCCGATGACCATCGCGATCATCAGCTCGATCAGCGAAAGACCCGCGACATCGCGCGCGTTGGAAGGAGTGCGGCGGTTCATAGCAGGGTGGTCACCTGGAACGAGGTTCGCTTGCCGATACCCGCGGCGTTTTCGGCGGCGTCGCCGCTCTTGCCGACGTCATCGGTCCATGAAACGGTCACGGTGACGTTGTAGCCGGTCGCCTGCGTGCCGACGACTACGACGCTGCCCGTCCCTTCCGGAAGCTGCGACACCACGTCGCAGCGCCAGCGGGCGACGTTGCGGACGGCCGTGGCGGCGTCGTTGCCGACCGCGCTGCACCCGCCGGCGGGTTCGGTCACGCCTGCGAACGAGCCTTCGGTGATGCGCTGGTACACGACCATGTGGCGCGGATTGGAGCGCATCATGTCGAGCACTTCGCCGGCGAGGTTGGTCGCCATCGTGCGATTCTCGGCGCTGCTGGTGTAGCGCACGTTGAGCACCTGCATGAAGGCCAACCCAAGCAGGCCCAGGGCCAGCACGAGCAGCGCGATGAGCACCTCGATCAGCGAGAAGCCCCCCTGCCCGCGTGCGATGCGGGGTTGCTGGCGGATCTTCATTGGCACACCTCCTTCTCCATGCGTGCCTGGCCGGTACGGCGGACATTCAGCACGCGCCGGTAGTCCTGGCCTGCCGCGCAGTCCTTGACCTGCACGTTGAACTGGACCGCAGCGATGACGCGCCCGGATCGGTCGAACGCGACCTGCTCGATGCCGCCGCCGCCGGCAGGCTCGCCTGCACCCGGCTGCGCGCTCAGCTGCATGGCGTCATTGCCTTCGAAATAACGCAGCACACGGTCGCCGGCGCTGAAGGAGCCGTTGAAATCCACGTCCTCGAACGCCATGAAGCCGATGTTCCAGTCGGACCCTTCGCAGCTCGCTCCATCCCGGGAGGGGCATACGCCGCCGCCGCGGTTGCTGCGGATCGCCTCGCTGCGGGCGAGATTGAAGGCCGCGATGAAGCTGTTGGTCGTGGTTGCGACGCGGTTGGAACGCATCACGCCCGTGAACGACGGATACGCCAGCGCGCTGCCGATGGCGAGCACGGCGATCGTGATCATGAGCTCGACGAGGGTGAACCCCCGGCTCGTGGAACTGGTCATGGAATTGAATTCCCCTTACACCCCGAGGGCATGGTTCCCTGACCGCCGGCCCCGGACAAGTGCACCGGGGATGAGCGGTCGGATCGGCCGATGGGCGTGGCGGGCGCTGTGACGCCCATCTCGCCAGGTTCCCCTCACGGCCTGCCGGCTATGGCCCCCGCCACGGGCCGGCAGGCAATATGGTGGCCCGGCGGCCGCTCCAGTGCAGTGCTCCAATGCCCAGTTCGCAACCCGCACACAGTCCACTGGACGCCCTGTGGCAGCCCACGGCGATCGTCTGGACGATGCTGTCGGGCGAAGCGCTGGCGCTGCTGCTGGCATTGGCGCCCGGGCTGGACGAACAGCGGCTGCGTTACTTCGGGCTGATGTCGGTGGCGATCCAGTGGGTGCTGCTGTGGAGCATCGCCTCGCTGTACCTGGTCCGCCGTCCCCTGCGCTCGCTCCCGCCGCATCGAATCGCCTACGTGGTGCTCGCGATGCTGCTGGTCAGCACCTGGGTCATCACCGCCGCGATCGGGTTCTTCTTCCGCGAAGGCTGGGGCATGGACCTGGGCGACTGGCATTGGACCCAGTGGCGTCTGATCGGCATGGTCATGACGATCGGCGCGCTCGGCATAGCGGTGTTCCAGAGCCAGTGGCGCGCGCGGCAGCTTGCGTTACGCGCCAAACAGCTCGAACTGGAAGCGTTGCAGGCCCGCATCCGCCCGCACTTTCTTTTCAACACACTCAATACGGGCGCGGCGCTGGTGCATCGGCGGCCGGAAGAAGTCGAGCGGTTGCTGCTCGACCTGGCCGATCTGTTCCGCGCGGCACTGGCCGGGCCGCGCGACATCTCGCTGGAAGACGAACTGGCGCTCGCCCGGCGCTATCTGGAAATCGAATCGCTGCGCTTCGGCGAACGCCTGCGCATCGAATGGAACCTGCCGCGCGAGATTCCACGCGTGATGGTGCCATCGCTGTCGATCCAGCCGCTGGTGGAGAACGCGATCCGCCACGGCATCGAACGTCGACCCGAAGGTGGCGAGATCGAGATCTCGGTATCCACGACGGCGGACACCGTCGTGGTGCGCATCATCAACCCGCTCGCTTCCGGCGGCCAGAACCGGCCCGGCCACCAGGTCGGGCTGAATGCCTCGCAGGTGCGGATCGAAGCGCTGACCGGCGGTCGCGGCAGCGTGCTCACGCAGCAGGAAGGCCGCCGATTCATCGCGACCGTGCGCCTGCCTGCCGACGGCGAAACGACACGGTAATCGCGTCGGACACGGGCCCTGAACGACGAAGGCCGGCGTTTTCGCGCCGGCCTTGCGATGGCTTACGCCACCACGCGATAGCAGGGCTTGTACTCGCCCGCGATCTTCATGCGCCGCTGTTCGACGAACGCGCGCAGCAGCGCGTCCAGCGACTGCATCATGTCCGCATCGCCGTGGATCTCGAACGGTCCGAACTGTTCGATGCGGCGCATGCCGTCTTCCTTCACGTTGCCGGCGACGATGCCCGAGAATGCGCGGCGAAGATCCGCCGCCAGTTCGTGCGGCTTGCGGCCGTGGTGCAGGTCCAGCGCCGCCATCGCTTCGTGCGTCGGTACGAACGGACGCTGGAACGTCAGCGGGATGTCGATCGACCAGTTGAAGAAGAACGAATCCTTCTGCGCGATGCGATGCTCGCGCACCTTGCGGATGCCGGCCGACATGCGCTTGGCCACCTGGTCGGGGTCGCCGATGATGATTTCGTAGCGCTTGGTGGCTTCATCGCCCAGCGTGAGGCGGATGAACTTGTCGATCTGCTCGAAGTACGGCGCCGCGGCCGTCGGGCCGGTGAAGATCAGCGGGAACGGAAGGCCCGCGTTCTCCTCGCGCAGCAGGATGCCCAGCAGGTAGAGGATCTCTTCCGCCGTGCCCACGCCGCCGGGGAAAACGATGATGCCGTGGCCGATGCGGACGAACGCCTCCAGGCGCTTTTCGATGTCCGGCATGATCACCAGGTGGTTGACGATCGGGTTCGGCGATTCGGCCGCGATGATGCCCGGCTCGGTGATGCCGATGTAGCGCGTCTTGAAGCGACGCTGCTTCGCGTGCGCGATCGTCGCCCCCTTCATCGGGCCCTTCATCGCACCCGGGCCGCAGCCGGTGCAGATGTCCAGCCCGCGCAGGCCCAGTTCGTACCCGACCTGCTTGGTGTAGACGTATTCGTCGCGCGAGATCGAGTGGCCGCCCCAGCACACGACCAGGTTCGGGTCGGTCGGATGCAGGATGCGCGCGTTGCGCAGCAGGCCGAATACCGCGTCGGTGATGCCGCCGGTGGATTCCAGGTCGCGGACCGCATCCGGGCCCAGGTCCATCGCGGTGTATGCGAGGTCGCGCACCACGGCGAACAGCAGTTCGGCGACGCCGCGGATGATCTCGCCATCCACGAACGCCATCGCCGGCGCGTTGTGCAGGTCGATGCGCATGCCGCGATCCTGCTGGTGCACTTCGATGTCGAATTCGGGATACAGCTCGCGCGCGGCGCGCGGGTCGTCCGACGCGCTGCCGCTGGTCAACACGGCCAGCGCGCAGCGACGCAGCAGGTCGTGCATGCCGGTGGACGCATCGCGCAGGCGAGCGACTTCGTTGTGCGACAGAACGTCGAGTCCGCCCTTGGGGTAAATGCGGGCGTTGACGGTGGGAAGCGTGGTTTCGATGGGGGTGGCGTTGCTCATGAATCTCTCGGTGTCTTCTTTCGTTTTTTAGCCCTGCGACTCTAGCCCCCTCCCCCGTAAAAAGAAAACGGCCGGGTTTCCCCGGCCGTTTTCGGTACAGCGTTGGTGCTGGATCAGAACTCGTAACGCACGCCGACCGTCATCGACCACTGCGAGATGCCGTTGGTCTGGCCGTCTGCGTTGGTCGGGATGCCCTGCGCGGTCGCCTGGCCGAACTCGGTGCCGCTGCGGTAGCTGTACACGTACTTGCCGGTCGCCGGATCGATGCCCACCAGCGTGGCGGCGGCGAGGTTCGCGTTGAAGCCGTAGTCGATCACGTGGCCCCAATCCTTGTTCAGCAGGTTGCCGACGTTCTGGATATCGAACCAGATCTGCGACTTGTGGCCCTTGAAGAAGCCCGGCAATTCCTGGCTGATACGGATGTCGAACGTGTTCACCCAGTTGGCGCGGAAGCCGTTCTCCGGAGCGACCTGGCCACGGTAGGCCTGCAGGTCGGTCTGCGTGCCCATCCAGTCCCAGAACGCCTGCTCCATCGCCGCGTTGGGAACGAACGTGCCCACCGGGCGTCCCGGCGCAGCCGTCGTGGTGAACGAGCCGAACAGCACATCGCCCGGGCCCGCCGGCACGTAGAACAGGTCGTTGAACGTACGGCTGTCGCCGTTCGCATCGCCGCTGAAGATGTAGCTGTACGGACGACCGCTGCGGCCTTCGTAGAACAGGCCGACGCTGGTGCTGTAGTCACCGAAGAACTTGTGGTCCCAGTTCAACGTACCGGCGATGCGGTCGCGGATCTCGTAGCGCGCCGTGCTGCTGGTCGGCTCGTTGATGTTCAGGCCCAGCTGCGAGCCGTAACCCGAACCCGCGGTCGAGCTGGTCAGCGCCGACACTTCCTCGGCGTTCGTGTAGGTGTAAGCCAGGCTCCACGACCAGTCGCTGCCTTCCATGAAGGGCTGCGTCAGCGAGACCGTGAACTGCTGGCCCTTGCCCTTGTTAGTGTTCTCAAGCAGGAACACGTCGCCGAAGTAGCTGTTGTTGTTGAAACGCGCGGTCGCGTTCTTGTTGACCGAGTTCGGGTTCCAGTACAGCACGCGGCCGTCCGGCGAGTTCGCCGGAATGAAGCCGGGGCCGACGTTGAGCGTGCGGTAGAACAGGCCGTTTTTGACGTCGGTCATCAGCAGTTCCGCCGACGCGACGATGCCGTTCCACGGCGTCTCGACGTCGAGGGCCAGGTTGGCCTTCCACACCGACGGGAGCTCGAAGTCGGCGCTGACGGCGTTGACGTTGCGCACGCCCGCACCCGTGGCCGGGATCGGCTGGTTCAGGCCGTCGCCGCTGAACTGCACGCCGTTGGTGCACAGACCGGTGACGGGGTTGAACACGTTACGCACCGGCTGGCCCGGCACGTTCATGCACGAGATGACCTGGTTGTTGGTGGCCGACCACGTGCCCGGCGTGCCGTACGCGGTGTAGTTCATGCCGGTGCTGCTGTAGGCGTTACCCACCCACACCTGCGGCGCGTCACCCTGGAACAGGCCGACGCCACCGCGCAGCTGGGCCGGACGCTCCCAGTCGAAGGTGTAGTTGAAGCCGAAGCGCGGCTGCCAGATGAAGTCGTCGCTGTACGTGTTGGTGTTGTCGATTCCGAAGCCGCCGTTCGGACAGGCGGTGCCACCAGTGCCGTTGGCGACGCGGACGGACGCGAAGCACGAGTTGAACGGCGGAGCCGGGGTCGCTTCCGGACGGTCGGCGCGCAGGCCGTAGGTCAGGGTCAGGTTCGGCGAGACGTACCAGGTGTCCTGGAGGAACAGGCCGAGCTTCTTGTCCTTGTAGCGCGCCGGAATTGCATTCGGATCGGCCGCATTGGTCTGCAGGTCGTAGTCGAAGTACTGGCCGCGGGTCAGGTTGCCGAAATCAGCGACGCCGTTCACGCGCGGAACGTAGAAGCTGTAGTTGCCCCAGTAGTCCTGCAGGAAGAAGTTGTAGATGTCGTTCTCGGCATACTCGGCACCGAACTTGATGTCGTGGTCGCCCAGCGTCCAGGTAGCGGCGGCGAAGTAGTTCCACGTCTCCGTCAGCAGCGTGTTGCCCGGCGAGCTGCGCTCGGTACCCAGGCGGATCGCATCGCCGGTGTTGATCGCGGTGCTGGCGTTGAGGTCGTCGAAGAAGACCGAGATGCTCGGCGCGGTGGTCGGGCTGACGCGGATCGCGGAGTAATCGCGGTACGAGACCTTGAACTCGGTCGAGAAGTTGTCGGTCCAGTCGCTGAAGAGCTGGCCGACGTAGCTTTCGACGGTCTTGACGTGGTTGTACCAGTTGGAGCTCAGGGCCAGCACGCTGGCGGTCGAGGCTTCCGGACGCACGCGGTTCTGCTCGAGCTTGCTGTAACGCAGGTTCGCGCGATGGGCGTCGTTGATGTTCCAGTCGAGCTTCAGTGCGTACTCTTCAAGCTCGGTGTCGCCGCCGCCGCTCGTGCCACCGGGTTCGAAACCCCACACGTCGCGCGCGATGTCCTGCACCGTGGCCAGGTCGGCGGCGGAGAAGTCAGCGCCAACGGCCAGCGGGTTGGTGCCCTGGCTCTTGCCGGCCGGGCCGATGTTGGTCTGCTTGAACTTCTCGTAGTTGGCGAAGAAGAACAGCTTGTCCTTCATCAACGGACCGCCGACGGTCATGCCGTAGGTCGTTTCCTTGTCGAACTCGTCGAACGGCAGGCCGGTGACGTCGAGCGTGCTGCCGGCGACGCGCGCCGGATAGTCGCCAAACCAGTCGCCGTCGCGCATGGAGCCGTAGATCGAACCGTGGAACTCGTTCGTACCCGACTTGGTCACCGCGTTGACGTTCGCACCGGCAGCGCCGGAGAACGAGACGTCGTAGTTGGCCACGTTGACGTCGATGGCTTCGATCGCATCCATCGACACCGGCTGGCGCTGGGTCGGCATGTTGTTGCCTTCCAGGCCGAAGGTGTCGCTGGCCGAGACGCCGTCGATGGTGATCTTGTTGAAGCGCGGGTTCTGGCCACCGGCCGAGATCGAGCCCGACGCGCGATCGGTGACAGCCAGGCGCGGATCCAGGCGCATGTAGTCCTGGATGTTGCCATTGACCGAAGGCAGGCCTTCGATGGTCTGGCGGCTGATGCTCGTGCCCGAACCCATCTTGGTCGCGCTGAACACGTCCGAGCCGCCGATGGCGACCGCGGTGACGGTGTCGAGCGTGGTCAGATCGCCGGTCAGCGCGGCGTTGATCGTGTTGGTCTTGTTGAGGTCGAGGTAGACGTTGTCTTCCGTCTTCGTGCCTTCGCCCGGCTTGGTGATGGTCACCGTGTACGGACCACCGACGCGCAGGCCGCGTGCGGTGTAACGACCCGTGGCGTCCGTCGTGGCGCGGCTTACCGTGCCCGATTCGACGTGGGTGATGACGACTTCGGCGCCGGAGACCGGCTGGCCGTCGGTGCGCGTCACCATGCCGCCGACACCGGCGGAGGTGGCCTGTGCGAACACGGGCGCGGTGGCAAGAGCGGCAAGCAGACCAAGCGTGAGCTTGGACAAGCGGACGCGATTCGGATGGGTCATTACGATGGCCTCGAAACGTGGTTCACAAGAGGGAAGCCAGGCGCGACCCCGGTCGCGCCCGAGCAAGAAAAGTTTGTAAATCCCGCCCCCTGGGGCGCCGGGCCGGAGCCCGCCGGTTAACGTCAGTTTAACAGGCTAGGAGCCCCATGTGACAGGGGCGTGACGACGGTCACCAATCGCCACAAACCGCCAACCGGGTTCTGGCCTGGCCGCGCCCCCGGGAGGTCAGCTCCAAACGCAGGACGCCCGATCCGGCAAAACCGGTCGGGCGTCGTCGGGGCCAACGTCGTCAGGGGCTTACGGCGGAGAGATCTTCAGATAGGTCCCGAGGCCATCGAGGAACATCTGGACGGAAATGGCCACCAGCAGCATGCCCATCAACCGCTCGATGGCGGTCAGGGCCCGGCTGCCGAGCAGTTTGTAGAGGAGCGTGGCGGAGAACAGGATCGCCGAGGTCGCCCCCCAGGCGATCAGCAGCGCGAGGCTCCAGTCGTTGAGGCGGGCGGGCTCGTTGCTGCCCATCAGCATCACCGCCGCCATGCCGGACGGGCCGGCGACCAGCGGGATGGCCATCGGCACGATGAAGGGCTCCCCGTCAGGGATTTCGCCCATCAGGCCTTCCGGCGGCGGGAAGATCATGCGGATGCCGATCAGGAACAGCACGATGCCGCCAGCGATGGACACCGACTCCTGGCGAAGGTGCATCAGTTCCAGCGCGTACTTGCCGCCCCACAGGAACATCATCAGCACGGCCAGCGCGATCAGCAGTTCGCGTGCCAGCACGATGCGCTGCCGCTTCGGCGGCAGGCCGCGCAACAGGCTCAGGAAGACCGGCACGTTGCCGAGCGGATCGAGGATCAGGAACAGCAGCAGCGCTGCGGACGCGATGGTCATGGTCGAGGCGTCACTGCAGCTGGGTCAGCGAGACGGCCGCCGGACTGGGTGCCCAGACCTGTCCGCGATGGATCATCCCGGCGGGCGACAGCAGCGTCACGCACGATGCGGCGTAGGCCGATGGCTCGACCGCGGCGCGATCGTTCTCCTCAACGTACGCCTTGGCGCGCAGCGCCGTGCTCATGGGGCCCGGACGAAGTCCGGCGACGCGGATCGAGGAATTCGGAAGTTCGGCATGCAGCATGCGCACCAGGCCTTCCAGCCCCTGCTGCGCCAGGCCATAGCCGCCCCAGTACGCCTGGCCCACACGCGCCACGTCGTCGATGACGAACACCACCGAGGCGTCCTGCGACTTCGCCAGCAGCGGCAGGCACGCCTGCGTCAGCCACCAGGGCGCGGTGAGGTTCACGTGCACGGCGCGCGCGAACACCGCGGGGTCGGTCTGCATCAAAGGCGTGAGCCCGGCGAAGTCCGCCGCGCAATGCAGCACACCGTCGAGTCGGCCCAGTTCGGCTTCGATGCGCTGCGCGAGTTCGGCGTAATCGTCCGCGCTGGCGCCTTCAAGATCCAGCGGATACAGCAAAGGCTCCGGTCCGATCTGGGCCAGCGCGTCGTACACGCGGTTCAACTTCGGCACCTTGCGGCCGAGCAGCACGACCGTGGCGCCTGCGCGCGCGCATGCCTGCGCAGCGGCGGTGCCGAGGCCGCCATGGGCGCCGGTGATCAGGACGACGCGTCCTTCCAGCGAGCGGGCGCCGCCGCGTACATCCACGGAACTCACTGGGGGTGCGTCTCGCTGATCATGCGCGCAAGCTCGCCCGATTCGAACAATTCAAGCGTGATGTCGCAGCCGCCGATCAGTTCGCCGTGGATGAAAAGCTGCGGAAAAGTCGGCCAGTTCGAATAGCGCGGCAGGTTCGCCCGGATTTCCGGATCCTCCAGCACGTTGACCGTATGCAGCGCCGTCGCGCCGGCAGACTTGAGCGCCTGCACCGCGCGGCTGGAGAAGCCGCACATCGGGAACTGCGCGGTGCCCTTCATGAAAAGGACAATGGGATGGCTTTCGACCTCGGCCTGGATCCGCTCCATCACGGACATGGCGACAACTCCTGCAATGGTGCGTTGCCGGGCGATTGACGGCACGGCAACGGAACGTGGGGATAGAATGTCCAATTGTAAGCCTTCCCGAGCCGGCCACGCGCGCAGTTCACTGGCGCCACCACCCGGCACTCCCTTAGCCAGCCCCCTCAGGAGCCCGCAATGGCCATTGAACTGCCCCCCCTGCCCTATGACCGCACCGCGCTTGAGCCGCACATCTCGGCCGAGACGCTGGACTACCACCATGGGAAGCACCACAAGACCTACGTGGACAACCTCAACAAGATGATCGAGGGCACGGAGTTCGCGCAGCTGTCGCTGGTGGAGATCATCCGCAAGTCGCAGGGCGGCATGTTCAACAACGCCGCGCAGATCTGGAACCACACGTTCTACTGGAACTGCCTGTCGCCCAACGGCGGCGGCGAGCCGACCGGCAAGGTCGCCGACCTCATCAACAAGGCCTTCGGCGATTTCGCCAAGTTCAAGGACGAGTTCTCGAAGCTGTCAATCGGCACCTTCGGTTCCGGCTGGGGCTGGCTGGTGCAGCGTGCCGACGGCTCGCTGGGCCTGGTCAGCACCTCCAACGCGAACACCCCGCTCACCGGCGAAGACACCCCGCTGCTGACCTGCGACGTGTGGGAACACGCGTACTACATCGACTACCGCAACGCCCGCCCGAAGTACGTCGAGGCGTTCTGGAACCTGGTCAACTGGGACTTCGTGGCGTCGAACCTGAAGTAAGTCGCGACGCTCTCGCAACGCGAAACGGCCGGGGAAACCCGGCCGTTTCTGTTTCCAGCGAAGCAAGCCGCAACGGTTATCCGAGCGCCTGGATCACCGGCGCCACCTGCGCCTGCCGCCCCAGCGCAGCACCGACACGCTCCAGCGACATCGCCAGCGCAGTCGCATCGTCCGCGCGCAGCGTCGCGTGCCCGACCTTGCGGCCTTCGCGCGGCTGTTTGCCGTAGTCGTGCCAGTGGCCGCCGGGTTCGCGCAGCATCGGCAACGCGTCCGGCATTTCACCGATCCAGTTGAGCATGCACGCCAGCCCGACCATGCGCGTATCGCCCAGCGGCAGGCCGAGCACCGCGCGCAGGTGGTTCTGGAACTGGCTGGTCTCGCTGCCTTCGATCGTCCAGTGGCCGGAGTTGTGCACGCGCGGCGCCAGTTCGTTGGCCAGCAACTCGCCGTCACGGCAGAACAGTTCAAGCGCGAACACGCCGACGTAGTCCATCGCCTCGGCCAGGCGCCGTGCGTAGTCGTAGGCGATCTCGCCCAGCGCGGTATCCACGCGCGCCGGCGCAAGGCTCGCCGACAGCACGCCATCGACGTGCCAGTTCTCCGTGAGCGGCCACGCGCGGAACTCGCCATCGCGACCGCGCACGGCGACCACCGACAGCTCGCGCTGGAAATGCACGAAGCCTTCGAGGATCAGGCCCACCTTCGGCGCCTGCGCACCGAGTGCCTCCCATGCGGCGTCGGCATCTGCCGGCGACTTGATGCGGAACTGGCCCTTGCCGTCGTAGCCCAGGCGGCGCGTCTTGAGGATGCACGGTGTGCCGATTTCCGCCAGCGCGGCGTCAAGCTGCGCGCGCGTGTCGATCGGCGCGAACGGCGGCACCGGAATGCCGAGTTCGCGGAACAGCGTCTTCTCGGCCAGGCGGTCCTGCGCGGTCGCCAGCGCGCCGGGGTTCGGGAACACCGGAACGCGTTCGCTCAGCCACTGCGCCGACTCGGCCGGCACGTTCTCGAAATCGAACGTCGCCACGTCCACGCGCGAGGCGAACTCGGCCAGCGTGGCTTCATCGCGGTAGTCGCCCACGACCATCGGCGCGAACTGCCCCGCGCACGCGTCTGCGACGTTGTCCATCACCAGGAAGCGCAAACCGAGCGGCGCGCCGGACAGCGCGAGCATGCGGGCGAGCTGGCCGCCGCCGAGGATGCCGACCGTGGTCATTTGCGTGGATCGTCGTTGGCCAGCACGTCGTCGGTCTGGCGGGTACGGAAGGCATCGAGCGCTTGCCCGATCGCCGGCTGCTCGTGCGCCAGCAGCGCGGCCGCGAACAGCGCCGCATTGGCCGCGCCGGCATTGCCGATGGCGAAGGTGGCGACGGGAATGCCCGCGGGCATCTGCACGATCGACAGCAGCGAATCCATGCCGTTGAGCGCCTTGCTCTGCACCGGAACGCCCAGCACGGGCACTGCGGTCTTGGACGCGAGCATACCCGGCAGGTGTGCCGCGCCGCCGGCGCCGGCGATGATCGCGCGCAGGCCGCGCGCCTTCGCCGTGGCGGCGTACTCGAAAAGCACGTCGGGCGTGCGGTGGGCGGAGACCACGCGGACCTCGTGCGGGACGCCCAGCGCCTCCAGCTTTGCCGCGGCATGCTGCATCGTCTCCCAGTCGGAGCGCGAGCCCATCACGATGCCGACCAGCGGCGCGTCGTGCTCTGACGTGGAATGTTCTGGCATGGTCCTGAGGCCCTGTGCAAAGACGTATTCTAACCCCCTCATCGATTCCCCCGGCACCGTACACATGGACCGCAAGCTGCTCGATCTGCTCGTCTGCCCCACCTCGCGCCAGCCGCTGCAACTGCTGGACAGCCGGGGCCTTACGGCACTGAACGCCGCCATCGAGGCCGGCGGGCTGCTGCGCGCGGACGGCGGAGCCCAGACCGAGACGCTGCACGAGGCCCTCATCACGCGCGATCGCAAGACCGTCTACCGCGTCGACGACGGCATCCCGGTGCTGCTGGCCGAAGAGGCCATCGCCACCTCGCAGATCCCGGCCTTCCCGGGAGCATGAGCACCTTCACCCCGCCGCCGGCCGAGGTCGTCGCGCAGGACGTGGCGCTCGCGCTTGCCGAGGACCTGGGCGACGGCGATGTCACGGCGGCGCTGCTGCCCGACGTCGCCGACGATGCCTACCTGCTGTGCAAGGAAGACGCCGTCGTGTGCGGGCGCCCCTGGTTCGACGCGTGCCACCATGCGCTCGATCCGCAGGTGCGCATCGACTGGCGCGTGGGCGAAGGCGATCGCGTGAAGGCCGGCACCGTGCTGGCCACGCTGCACGGTCGCGCGCGTGCACTGGTCAGCGCCGAGCGCGCGTCGCTCAACTTCATGCAGACGCTGTCCGCCACGGCGACCACCACGGCCGCTTATGTCGATGCGGTACGTGGCACGGCGGCGAAGATCCTCGATACCCGCAAGACCATTCCCGGCCTGCGCCAGGCGCAGAAGTACGCCGTGCGCGTGGGCGGCGGCGTGAACCATCGCATCGGGCTGTTCGACGCGGTGATGCTCAAGGAGAACCATGTGCGCGCGTCCGGCTCGATCACCTCCGCGATCCGCGCCGCACGCGCGATGCATCCCTCTTTGCCGCTGATCGTCGAGGTCGAGTCGATCGCGCAACTGCGCGAAGCGCTGCACGAAGGCTGCGACCGCATCCTCATCGACGACTTCGATGCGTCGATGCGTCGCGAGGCGGTTCACATCGCGCACGAATTGCCGGCCGAAGAACGCATTCCGCTGGAAGTGTCCGGCGGCGTCGACATGCAGACGCTGCGCGCGATCGCCGAGGACGGCGTGGATTGCATTTCGATCGGCGGCCTGACCAAGCACGTCCGCGCGATCGACCTGTCGCTCAAGCTGGGACCGCCACCCGCCTGAGGAGGCGGCACCGGTACCTTAGAGGGGCAGCAACACCATCGCGGCCGCACCTGCGGCCGCCAGCGCGAGCACCAGCGCGACCCACGGCCACGCCGAACGCTTCGATTTCGGCTTCACCTTGCGCATCGACGTAGGCACGACCTGCACCGGCTCGGTGGTCGACGTACCGGCGACACGGAAACGCAGCACGTCGAAGGCGACTTCGTCGCCGACCTTCGCCTCGCCACGCAGGATGCGCTTGCCGTTGAGGAAGGTGCCGTTGCTCGAGCCCAGGTCCTCGATCTGCACCCCGTTGTCGGTGGGAATCAGCCGCGCGTGGGTACGCGACAGGCCGGGCGCGTCGAAGCGCAGGTTGCAGTCCGTACCGCGGCCGATCGTGAGCACGCCGACCAGGGCGTCGCTGCGACTGCCCAGCTCGGCCGACACGCCGCGCAGGAAGAAGCGCGGCAACACCGGCCGCACCGCGGTGACGCCGGGGTCGTCGTTCGCCGACACAAGGTCCGGTCCCGGCATCGACTGGCGCGCGACCACCGGCGGCGGCCCCAGCGCGGCCAGCTTGGCCTGCACCTGGTCGAAGCCGACGCTGTCGCCGGGGCGAAGGGCAATCAGCCCCTGCACCTGCCGGCCATTGACGCTGACCGCCGTGCCGGCCGGCACGTCGAGCATCACGCCCTGCGCGGTGACGTGCAGCTGGCAGTGCTGCGGCAGCACGCCGGGGCGGTCGATGACGATGGTGGATTCGGGGTCGGAACCGACCCGGTTGACGCCGTGGCCCAGCAGGACCTGTGGGTGTTCGCCACCCGGAAAGACGAGTTTCAAGCGGGATCTGCCCCCTGCAGCGGTTCCCTTCGTTATGTCGTGCCCAACGTGATGCGCGCGTCGCGGGTGGACCTTGCGAGCGGCTTGGCACGTCGCCACAGTAACGGCATGACTCTACTGATCCTTATGATCGTCGCTGCGATGGCGTTCGCATTCTGGAGTGCCAGTCGCGCCGCAGCCGAGCGCGCCGAGGCCGTCGGCCGGGATGCATGCCGCGCCGCCGGCGTGCAATGGCTCGACCAGAGCGTCCACGCGGTCGGCCTGCGCCCGTACCGCCAGGAGAGCGGCTGGCTCGGTTTCGAACGCACCTTCCGCTTCGACTACTCCATCAACGGCGATGACCGGCACGTCGGCAAGCTGGTGCTGCGCGGAGACCGGCTGGTGGCGTTCACTGGACCGGTGGCGCGGGAGCCGTCGGTGCTGCATTGAGGCGCCGGGCCTCAGCGTCATCGTATGGCGCGCCCACCAGTACACACCGTTGAGGATGGCGTCCGTCAGGTCGGCGCCTTGCAGCCGCGTCGCGCCGCCCAGGTTGTCCAAGCCGAGATTAGGATCCCCGAAAGTTCGCCTTCACCAGGCGTGCGCCTTTCAGGTTGGCGCCGCGCAACTCAACGTTCGAAGTTGCAGCTGAAAAGGTCCGCATCGAACAGGCTCGCCCAGTAGAGGCAGGATCGGGCCTAGCTGCGACCGCGAAGCACCGGGAGTCCGCCGGCGGACAGCCCCCCGACGTCCGCATCCTCGAAGTCCAGCGAATCGGAGGGCAGGTACAGCGCCGCAACGTGTTCGCCGTGGTCACCTGCCAGTACGACCCGCCGCTTCCCTGCTGGCGGTCATCCCGGCACGTTCATTTCACAATACGCAGATGCGCGCCGCGACGCGGCGTGGGCGTGTTGGGGCCCTGGTCGTCGCCATCGGGCGCCGGTTCGCTCGGTACCGCGCTGAGCGGACTGACCGGCGTCTCGTCGGTCAGTTCGACTTCCACCTCGCCTTCTTCGCCGGCCGTGTGGATGTCCTCGGGCAGGGCCATGCCCTGCCCCGTCTCGCGCGCATAGATCGCCAGCACCGCCTGCACGGGCACGGTCACCGGATAGCTCACGCCGCCGAAGCGGGCGCTGAAGCGGATCGCGTCGTTCGCCATTTCAAGGCGCGAGACGGCGCGCTCGGCGATGTTCAGCACGATCTTGCCGTCCTTCACCGCATGCGTGGGAACCTGCACGCCGTGGCGCGTTGCATCGACCAGCAGATGCGGAGTCATGCCGTTGTCGGCGATCCACTCGTACAACGCCCGCAGCAGGTACGGGCGGTGGCTGGTCATCGAAGAAGTGCTTTCCTGACTCATGTTTGGAGTGTAGCGCCGCCCGGCCTTCGACAGGTACACGCAGCGGCCTGTGGCACCCGGTCATCGGGCCTGGAAAAGCGGAACGGGCCCGAAGGCCCGTTCGTTGCGCGACTGCATCGGCCTGCCGTCAGGACGGCATTTCGCGCAGCTTGCGCTCCTGGTCGGTGAGGCTGCGGGTGAAGCCGGGATTGCGGAAGATGCGGTTGCCGTAATCCTCGATGGCCTTGCCGTCCTTGGGCAGCGGCACGCCCAGTGCGTCCAGGCGCCAGATGATCGGCGCCATCGCGCAGTCGGCCAGGCTCATCTCGGGATTCAGGAAGAACTTGCTCGCCTTGAACAGCGGAACCGATGCGGTCAGCAGTTCCTTCAGGCGCTTGCGGCCGGCCTCGGCCTGGGCCTTGTTGCCCAGCTGGATGGCCTGCACCTGCGGCACCCAGTCGTGTTCCAGGCGCAGCATCGCCAGCCGCAGGCGAGCGCGCGAAAGCGGATCCACCGGCATCAGCGGCGGGTGCGGGTAGCGCTCGTCGAGGTATTCGCTGACCACGCTGGCCGCGTAGAGCACCAGGTCGCGCTCGACCAGGGTCGGCACCGAGTGGTACGGGTTGAGGTCAACGAGGTCTTCCGGCGGATTTTGCGGATCGACCGGCACCAGGTCGTAGGTCACGCCTTTCGCGGCCAACACCAGGCGCACGCGATGGCACAGCACGCAGTCGGTGGAAGAAAACAGCGTCAGGGCATTGCGCATACGTGGACTCGCCGCCATTCGACCTCTCCGTCCACCGGAATCCGCCGGTGGTTAGACGCCGCCCACCCCGTGTGGACAGTCGTCGCGGCCTCGATCAGCTGGTACTGCTTTGCAAACCAAGGAGCCCGCACATTCCTGTACGGGCTCCAAGGGATACAGCATGCGATCAGTGCTTGTCCACGTCCCGCCAGTATTCGAGCTTCAGCAGGTAGGCGAGGATGGTGAATATCGCCAGGAACAGGATCACCCATACGCCGAGGCTCTGGCGCTTGAGGGCGGCCGGCTCGGCGGCGTACTCGAGGAAAGCGGTGATGTCGCGCACCGACCGGTTGAACTCCTCGGCGCTCTGGTGACCCGGCTGGGTAACCTTCAGGCCCAGGACCGGACGGTCGCCGGTGGCCTTGTCCGCCTCGCCGAACTCGGCGTGCTGCAGACCCTGGAGCTCCCACAGCACGTTCGGCATGGAGGCGTTCGGGAACAGCTTGTTGTTCCAGCCCAGCGGACGTGCTTCGTCCAGGTAGAACGATTTGAGGTAGGTGTAGATCCAGTCGCTGCCGCGCACGCGCGCGATCAGGCTAAGGTCCGGCGGCATCTTGCCGAACCACTGGTTGGCGTGCTCCGGGGTCAGGCTGACCTGGATCTGCTCGCCGTACTTGGCGCCAGTGAAGTTGAGGTTGTTCATCACCTCGTCTTCGGTCAGGCCCAGGTCCTCGGCCATGCGCGAGTAGCGCAGGTACTTCAGCGAGTGGCAGCCCGAGCAGTAGTTCATGAACAGCTTGGCGCCGTTCTGCAACGACGTGCGGTCGTCCAGGTCGGTGCCCGCCTGCAGCAGGTGGCCACCTTCGGACGCCGCGACGGTGGTCGTCAGCGCGCCGAAAGACACCAGCAGACCGGCGGCAAAGGTGGCGAACTTTTTCACGATGCGCATCTTCTGGACGGGTCGGTGAGCGATCAGGTCAGTCATGCATCGTCACCCGTTGCGGAACCGGCTTGGTTTTGTCGAGCTTGGTCCAAAGCGGCATGGTGATGAAGAAGGCGAAGTAGAGGAACGTCAGCACGCGGCCGATGATCGTCTCGACCGGGTCGGTACCCGGGCCTGCGCCGATCTTTCCCAGCCACAGGAAGCAGATGGCCAGCACGCCCAGCATCACCTTGGTGATCCAGCCGCGGTAGCGGTGCGATTTGACCGGCGAGCGGTCCAGCCACGGTACGAAGAACAGCACCGCGATCGCCGAGAACATCACGATCACGCCACTGAGCTTGTGCGGGATGACGCGCAGCATCGCGTAGTACGGCGTGTAGTACCAAACCGGCTTGATGTGCTCCGGCGTCACCAGGCGGTTGGCCTCGGTGAAGTTGTCGTGCTCGAGGAACCAGCCGCCGAACGCCGGCGCGAAGAAGATCACGAACGCGCAGAGGATCAGGAAGAAGCCGACGCCGAACAGGTCCTTCACCGTGTAGTACGGGTGGAAGGGAATGCCGTCGGCCGGCTTGTTCGGATCCCAGCGGTTGCCCTTTGGGCCCTTCTTGATCTCGACGCCGTCCGGGTTGTTCGAACCCACTTCATGCAGCGCACCCAGGTGCAGCACGACCAGCAGCAGCAGGACCAGCGGCAGCGCGATGACGTGCAGCGCGAAGAAGCGGTTCAGCGTGGCGTCGCCCGGCAGGAAGTCGCCCATGATCCATTCGGTCAGGCCGTTGCCGATGACCGGGATCGCGCCGAACAGCGAGATGATCACCTTGGCGCCCCAGAACGACATCTGGCCCCACGGCAGCACGTAGCCCATGAAGGCTTCGGCCATCAGGACCAGGTAGATCAGCATGCCCAGGATCCACACCAGTTCGCGCGGCTTCTGGTAGGAGCCGTACATCAGGCCGCGGAACATGTGCAGGTACACGACGATGAAGAACATCGACGCGCCGGTAGAGTGCATGTAGCGGATCAGCCAGCCCCACTCCACGTCGCGCATGATGTATTCGACTGACGAGAACGCTTCGGCCGCGGACGGCTTGAAGTGCATCGTCAGGAAGATGCCGGTGACGATCTGGTTGACCAGCACCAGCAGCGCGATCGAACCGAAGTAGTACCAGAGGTTGAAGTTCTTCGGCGCGTAGTACTCGGTCATGTGCTTGCGGTACGCCGGCATCATTGCCGGTGCCCGCTCGTTGACCCAGCCCATCACGCCATCGGCGGCCTTCGTGAAGATGTTCGCCATGGCTTACGCCGCTCCCTTGCTGCTGGACGACGGATCGACACCGATGATGATCGTGGTGTCGTTCTCGTAATGGTGCGGCGGCACGAGCAGGTTGATCGGCGCCGGAACACCCTGGAACACGCGACCGGCCATGTCGAAGCGCGACTTGTGGCAGGGGCAGAAGTAACCGCCCTTCCATTCCGGATCGAACGGTTCCGGGCGGATCTCGGCCTTCATCTCCGGCGAGCAGCCCAGGTGGGTGCACAGGCCGACGAGAACGGAGATCTCCGGCTTGATCGAACGCAGCTCACCGGTGATGTACGCCGGCTGCTGGTCCTTGTTCTCCGACTTGGGATCGCGCAGGCGCGAGTCCAGCGTCGGCAGGACATCGAGGATGGCCTTGGAACGCTTGACGATCCAGATCGGCTGGCCACGCCATTCCATGATCAGGCGCTGACCTTCCTCGAGCGCGCTGATATCGGCGGTCACCGGCGCACCGGCGAGCTTCGCCCGCGTGCTCGGATTCCACGATTTGATAAACGGCACCGCCACGAAACCGGCTCCGACCGCACCGACCACTGCAGTGGTCGCGGTCAGGAACCGACGGCGGCCCTGGTTGACAGGATCGTTGACCCCTTGGTTGGCCATCCGGCACTCCGCAAAGCTGGAACGAAGTTACGCCGCACCGCCAACGCCACTGGCGACAGCTCGCGGCACAAAAGACGGGGAAGTGTAACGGAACGATGAATGAACCGACAATCCGCTGCACGTTGCGCGGCAGGTCCGCTCGGCGGACGCACTCGCGCTCCACGCCCCGTCGGGCGCGGACCGGGAAAAAACGTCAGCGCATCATGGCGGTCGAGCCCCGGTAACGATCGGCAAGCTGGCCCACGCGCTGGACATAGCGCTGGGTTTCGCTGTAAGGGGGCACGCCGTTGTACTTGTCCACCGCGCCCTCGCCCGCGTTGTAGCCGGCGGCGGCAAGGGTCAGGTTGTTGTTGAAGCGCTTTAGCAGCCACGCCAGGTATTGCACGCCGCCCTGGATGTTCTGCCGCGCGTCGAAGGCATTACTCACGCCGAAGCGCCGCGCCGTCGCCGGCATCAACTGCATTAGCCCCTGCGCGCCTGCGCGCGAGAGCGCGTTCGGGTTGTAGGCCGATTCGGCATGGATGATCGCGCGCACGATCGCCTCGTCCACGCCGTGCTGGCGCGCGGCGGCGGCGATTTCGTCGCGGTACGCATCGGTGTTGAGCCGGACCGTGCCGAAGTTCACGCCCGGTCGCGTCGAACAGGCGTAGCAGGTCTCGATGTAGCTGTAGCGGATGGTGCGCACGGCCGACGCGTTCGCCACGGCGCCCGGCTTGCGACTGGTGTAGTGGCGCACGCCGTCCTTGATGTACGAGTACACCTGCCCCTGGACCATGCGCGGGGCGTTGGTCGAAGGCGACGGCATCGGCGTAGGGGCGATCGGTGCGGACGTGGCGACGGTCGCGATTGCCGCCACCGGCACCGATGCGGGTGCCGAAGCCGATGCGGTGACCGACGAGGCCGAGGTCACGGCGCCAACGGCGACCGGGGTCGGCGCGGCCGGACTGGATGCGGTGGATTTGCGGGCCTGGCGATCGGGCGTCTGGCTCACGATCGTGCACTTGCCCCCGGCGGGGCGCTTGCTCACGTAGCTGCGGGAGCCGTCGGGACCGTCGCAACGGTACAGCGTGCCGGCAACGGACGGCGCCGCGGCCAACAGGCAGACGATCCCCAGCAGCAGTGAGCCCCCCCTCATGGCCGCGAGTGTGTCCTGTCTCCTTCCCCTTCACAAGTCCTTGATTGCGCTGGCTACGGGAAACGTGACCGCGCCCGCATCCAGCCCCCGGAGGCGACCGCCCGCGCCGGTCAGCGCCGCATCGCACTCGCGGTGCGGTAGCGCTCGGCCAGGACGGCCACCCGCTGCACGTACCGCTGGGTCTCATCGAAGGGCGGCACCCCCCGATATCGATCCACCGCGCCCTCTCCTGCGTTGTACCCGGCCGCGGCCAGGACCAGGTTGCCGTCGAAACGCTCCAGCAGCCATGCCAGGTACTGCACGCCTCCGCGGATGTTCTGGCGGATGTCGAACACGTTGACCACGCCGAAGCGCCGCGCCGTGGCCGGCATCAGCTGCATCAGTCCCTGCGCCCCGACGCGCGAGATCGCGTTTGGGTTGTAGGCCGATTCGGCATGGATGATCGCCCGAACCACCGCCTCGTCGACGCCGAAGTCGCGCGAGGCTGCGGCGATCTCCGCCCGGAACGCCTGCGTGTCGAGCCGGATGGTCGCGAAGTCCACGCCCGGCTGCAGTGCGCAGGCGTAGCAGGACTCCATATAGGTGTAGCTGACCCGGCTGACGCGTCCCAGACCGGCGCGCGGGGTCGGCCGCTGGCTGGCGTAGTGGACGACCCCGGCCTCGGTGTAGGTGTAGACCTCGCCGCGGGCGACGCGCATCGGCGGATTGGCGCCGGCCGGATCGGCGGGATCGATCGCGGCGGGCGCATCGGCGGACCCCGCCTGGAAGCCCAACGCCTGCCCCGGCGCGGACGGCCGGCTGGGCTGCCCAAGTGCGGACTGCGCCCACGCCACCGGCGCCGCCACCAGCAGCCCGGCCA